>Ga0207674_10000001_pt1 | contig 616581 bp, 656 predicted proteins | sample KBSCornC72_FD_184303 | JGI IMG/M metagenome (GOLD analysis project Ga0207674, IMG submission 184303) | Corn rhizosphere microbial communities from Kellogg Biological Station, Michigan, USA - KBS Corn C7-2 (SPAdes) (version 2) | ecosystem: Host-associated > Plants > Roots > Rhizosphere > Soil ...
ACGCACCGCTGGTGTATCGGTTGTTCTACCAAGAGCATTGCCGAGTAGCTATCGTGCGGAATAGATAAGCGCTGAAAGCATATTAAGCGCGAAACTAGCTTCAAGATTAGATTTCCCTATGAGGACACTGAAAGACGATCAGTTTGATAGGCGCAAGATGGAAGTGCGGTAACGTATGGAGTCGAAGCGTACTAATAGTCCCATTGACTTTTTATGGTTCCTCCTGAGGTTTTCCCCTCTGGAGGAAGGCAATTGACTAGTTATTGGTGAGGATCAGCTCACCCGTTTGTTACAAGTCTTTAGCTCTTTTACGTTCCGTGTGATTATCTACATGGACATCAATCATGTCTGCTCAGCTGCAATTTCTTGCAGCTTGGGAAGAGAGCCCGAGCAAGTGTATTCCATTTGCTCGACGCGTTGAGAAACCCGCTTGCGGGTGTCTCAAGTGGCTTGGTGCCCATGGCGCGAGGGAAACACCTGTTCCCATGCCGAACACAGCAGTTAAGCCTCGTAGCGGTTACAATACTTGGGGTTCACCCCTGGGAAAATAGCACGGTGCCAAATTATATAAAGAGCCTCCGAATAGGAGGCTCTTTATCTTTGTAAATGCACATTGCGTTCCAGCGCCCTGTTCTGTTTAATCATAAGTATGATAAAGCGCAGGCTTTGTGTAATATTGTTATTGCTTACTCTTATGCCCTTTGGAACTGTGGCGGCTTTACAGGTGGTCTCACGTTCATATACGGTTGCATCTGGTAGCGTTGTGGCGGCAGGAGATCTGGTAAGCACGATGGGCGATCAAGATACCGTTACGCTGGCAAATACCGACAACGGCAGCAGGCTCGTAGGAGTCGTAGTATCTGCCGGCCAGTCGGCCGTTGCCATAAATGGTACGAATGCTCAAAATACGGTACAGGTGGCGACCTCTGGTACGTGTAATGTATTCGTGAGCACTGTGGGAGGTGATATCCATGCGGGCGATGCGATTGCCGTATCACCACTGAACGGTATCGGTATGAGGGCGCAGGGCACACTAAGAACGATCGGTATCGCCCAGGCGGACTTCACCTCATCAGATGCAAACACAAAATCTTATAGCGTCAAAGATCAGAGCGGCGGGACGCATCAAGTCGCTCTCGGAACCGTAGCCGTCACGATTGGCATAGGCAGTGGAAGTGGACTAGCGGCGGATGCCGGCGTTGTTGGCAATCTGCAGACCACCGCAGGCGTTATAGTAGGGCACCCTGTATCGGCACTGCAGGCAATATTGGCGTTTCTTGTGGCTATTATCGCTGTCGGTTCCCTGATTGCCTTAGTGTACGGCTCCATAAAAGGAGGCGTAAGTGCGATCGGCCGTAACCCGCTCGCTCGCGGCTCTATTTATAAGTCATTGGCCCAGGTAATCGCTATGGCATGCCTAATTGTCGTTGTAGCCGGTGCAATGTTGTACTTCACATTGCGTTAGGCAAGCGAAGCCTTTATACTTATAACCGTAACCTAAAAAACAAAAACTATGGATCCATCGCTGCAACAGTCGGTTGACCAGCCGCTCACTAAGCGTTACTCGGTACGTCGCGCCATTGTCGTGGTGATAACGACGTGTGCTGCGCTCGGACTTATGGCAGTTGCGGTATGGTTTGTACGTACAAACCATACCAATCCGGACGTTGGAACCAGTGCAGCTAGTAATTACCCGGTAGCAAGCGTACCGATAAGTAGTTTACCTCCGTTGCCGGCCCAGACCCAAACAACCCGACTGGTAGTTAATGGCCAGGCGCAAGTCACGAATGGATTAGTCCTGCAGCCGAGTACTACAAAGCCGGCTTCAGCGGTTGCGGGTGAGCTTTACTATGATAAGACCACGAACCAGCCCTACTTCTATAATGGCAAGGGTTTTGTCAGCCTGCAATCTACCGGAACGACAGTGCAGATAACAAATAACTCGACTACTACCCAGCAGACCATTGTACAGGGGGGCGGAACAACGCTATCGGGACTTACGGTAAACGGTGTCGCCTACGCTGATAGCTCGTCTTCGCTCAAAGCTACGGGCACGGCGACGGACAGTGTTCTTGCTACGGATGCAAGTGGGGTGCCAGGCTTAACGCAGACACTGCCAGTCGTTGTGCAGGGCAATATTACCGCAACTGGGTCATTAGCTAGCGGGTCGATTAGTAACGGCTTCGGTGGTATTTCGACAACGAATACAATTGCTACGACGGGAGTGCTGCAGGGCGGCTCGATTCTTCTCGGCTCAGATGGCGGCCTGCCGCCGTCTACGGGCCTGCGCGGCGGCATTGCTACTGGTACGAACATCGTGGGTAATGACTTATTCTTCGACGCCGCTGATGGTACTGGTACGGGCGGTTCCGGATCACTTGTTTTTCGTACTGGAGCACCGAGCATAGATTCGCCGACCAATGATACGAACAGTTCTATTTCAAGTGACTTCAGTACGGTCACTTCACTGACATGGGCTCATGCAACCAATGCTAATCCCGACCGCTTGCTCATCGTAGGAGTTACACTTGGTGATAACACAAAGACGATTACGGGAATAACATATAGTGGCGTGGCCCTTACTAGATTTGCTGGCCAAAACTGTAGCACAACATGCCGTGTAGAGCTATGGTACCTTGTAGCGCCGCCCGTAGGGGTGGCAAACGTTGTTATTTCGCTTAGCGGTCCGTCCATACTCAATGCGGGCGCCTCAACATATTATAATGTAGATCCGACTACTCCTGTCGCGACCTCGATGACGGCATTTGGATTTGCCAACCCTCCTAACGTGACTCTGACTGGCACGAACACAACGCAATTAGTTGTTGATGTCTTTGGTGATGATAATCGACTACTTGGGGTGACAGGGAATAATATTCTTCGGTGGAATACTGATGGCGCTACTAATGCGCCCAATGGTAGCTCTAGTTTGACCGCGAGTTCGCCAAGCACAACTATGAATTGGAATGATACAAGCTCGAGCTGGGCGACGGTTGTAGTTGCACTAAACCCTCCTGCGGGTACGGCTTCGAACACTCTGATCGACCGGCTCAATATTACTAGTACCGGCAATGTGGGGATCAACAACAGCAACCCCCAGCACGCTCTTGACGTAGCGGGTACAGCGCGTATTCAGGCTACGGCAAACTCGACGACGACGTTTCAGATACAGAACGCCAGCGGTACGGTACTGTTTGCAGCGGATACAGCTAACATGCAGGTGACGGTCACCTCGTTGATAATAAATACCGAGTTGACGGTCGAAGGGCATATCATCACGGGGGGCACGACGCCGAGCATCGCGGCTGGTTCGGCTGCGTGTACGACGCCGTCGGTATCCATCGTCGGGAATGATACGGCAGGGCAAATTAGCGTAACGACCGGAACCGGTTGTGCTGGCGCAGGCGTGCTTGCAGACCTCACGTTCAATTCAGCATACAGTGCAGCCCCTCATGTCCAAATTACGCCGAAAAACGCGGATGCAGCGGCCTTACTGCCGTATCAGTCTTCGACGACGACAGTACTAACACTAGGGGTGGCAAACGCTCCGACTAATTCGACGACGTATCTGTTCGATTACCTTGTTGTCCAGTAAACGCTAGTGTATGTTATTGACATGAGCGTCTTGCCATGGTAACATAGTAGAGAATTCGGGAACGGCAGAGGGTTTGCTAGCAGAAGCCGGCAAACTTTTTGTTTTAAGAGCCCACGTAAAAAGTGAGATTTCTTGCAGCCCGAACTCAGCTACATAAGCATAATAGAAATCGGAGAGGATAATTTTATGGCAGGAACGAAAGCTGGCGGCAAAGCAGCCGCTGCAACAAACAAGTCAAAGTACGGCGCTGATTTTTACGCACGGATCGGCGCGTCGGGTGGTAAGAAGGGTCATACGGGTGGCTTTTATGCCAACCGTGACCTGGCACGTATTGCCGGTGCTCGTGGCGGCCGTATCTCACGCCGCAGCAAGAAGACGGCCTAAATAGCCATTTTCTTGAGGAAACGGACAGGACCATAATCGTTCCTGTCCGTTTTTGTATTATCTCTTGGTAGTTCTATACGTGTAATCGCGCCGCAGTCGGGATGGTCGACCGGTAAGCACGGCAGAATCGCGAAGGAGTAACCTTCCACTGCATATGGCAATTGAAACACTGGTAGTAACGGAGGTTTGCTTGCTGCAAGGCCTGTGTATTGCATTGTGGGCAAACACTACGTGCGCACAACCAGTCACGATAGGTGTCAAGACAATCCTGGACATGGTCTTCATCAATAAGAACATCCATGGCTTCGCCGATATCCTTCGCCTTCTCCCAGGCGGCTACTTCCATACGTACCAGTTCAAAGTCGGTTTGGTAAGCGATATGCCCGAGTAATGCATGAGAAGTTTCATGTAGCAGCGACCAAGTGGCCGATTGACTCCGTTGGGACGGTACATAGAAAACCTCACGTGTCCTCGGGGACCAACAGAAAGTGGATCCTTCCCGATATGAGATATTTGGGAAGCGTGTGCGCAGGACGTTAACGAGACTTTCCATACCGGCTCCTTGCCAGATCGTAGCAGCCGTATAGCACTGCCTTGTCGGGTCGGGCGGCTTTGTGGAATACGGGAAGTTGTAGGAGCGGGTTGGGATACCGTTTTAACTCTCTGAGTAGATAGGGCTCAAAGCGCTCAAAGTAACTACCAACGCTGCCACCAAGTACGATAATATCGGGTTGCATTATGGCAATGAGTTCGATGAACCCAAGGGCAAGGTCGTGGGCAACCCGCTGCCAGGTTTTTTCATCTGTTATATCGGCAGCCTTCTTGCCAAAACGCTTGACAATGGCCCTTCCAGAGGCGAAGTCCTCCCAGATCACTCGTTTTCCGTGGTACTCGAGTAACATTTGGCCGCCTTCGCTATCAGCAAGGGCCGGGTCGATAACCCGCTTTACGATGAATCCGGTGCCAATGCCGGTGCTAACCGTGACATAGAGAACCCGCTTGTCTGCCGGTAGCAACATCGCCTCTGACAGACCGCCCAGATTCGCATCATTTTCGAGAAGTATTGGGCAGTGAAAGATCCGTTCCGCGTCCGTTTGCAAGGGGATATTGTGCCAGGACAAGTTGCCGAAATCCCGGCCGATACCATGCTCACGATCGACCTTACCCGGGATGCCGATGCCGCCTGCTACAAAGTCGTGGACGGCGAGTTGCTCGCGTGCTTCTTTGAGCTGTATGAGAAAGTCATCATATTTGCCAGGAGTAGGGAAGCGGTGCATTTCAGAAATAACGCCATCGTTGTCTAGCACTGCGACGAGTGTCTTCGTACCCCCTACATCTACGCCCAGATACATATACGTAGTGTAGCAGAAGTGCTGGCGCTTTACCTATAGGAGATAAACAGGTATAATACGAGTAACGTTGTAGCTGGGGTACACATTGTCCAAAGTGTACCTGGCTATGCGAAATACACTTCAAAGGAGGCATGGAATTACATGTCGAAGAGTTCTGTTATTACTATGGACGACCTGCTCAAAGAGAGCAGCGTAGAACGTTTGGTAGCCGGTAGTGTTGTAGAAGGTACAATTACTTCCGTTAAGAAGCACGAGGTCTGGGTGGACCTGGGCGCGAATGGTACAGGGGTAGTGCTGCGCCGCGAGATTGGGCATGGCCAACCGCTTGAGGTTGGTCAACCGATTACTGTCAGTGTCATCGACCCGGAGATGGAAGAAGGCTACGCACTGCTGAGCATGAAGCGGGCAGTCAAAGATCGAGGCTGGGATGAGCTACAGCGTCTATTTGAGGCCCAGGAGACGATCGAGGTTATGCCGTATGATGCCAACCGTGGTGGTCTACTCGTTGAGCTCGAGGGTATTCGTGGCTTCTTGCCGGTCAGTCAATTGGCGGCAGGACACTACCCGCGTGTTTCCGGTGCCGATAAGGACGAAATCCTGCAAAAACTGAACGCACTCGTGAACAACCCGTTGCGCGTGCGCATTCTAGATGTTAGCCGAAAAGATAATAAGCTGATCTTCTCCGAGAAAGAAGCGGTCAAGGATGACATGCAGAGCCGTTTTGCGCAGCTGAAAGTTGGCGATGTTGTAGAAGGAACAATTACCGGTGTCATTGACTATGGCGCATTTGTCAATGTCGATGGTATCGAAGGACTGATCCATATATCCGAGATTTCCTGGGAGCGTGTGGACAATCCACGTAACTACGTTAAGGTGGGCGAACGGGTAAAAGCCAAGATCATCTCGATCAACAAGGATCGACTTTCGCTGAGCCTTAAGCAGATGACGGAGGACCCTTGGCTTGCGGAGGTGAAGAGTCTGAACAAAGGTGACGTCATTGAGGGCAAGGTAACGCGCATTACGCCCTTTGGGGCCTTTGTCCAGGTGACACCGTCTATCGAAGCACTCGTCCATGTCTCCGAGATGGGTGAGAGTGAAGCGGCCGATCCGGAGCAGCTGTTCCAGCTGAATGAGAAGAAGCGATTCAAGATTTTAGATATCGATCAAGAGGGCCGCAAGATTGCTTTGAGCTTAAAGGATACGAAGCAGAAATAAATAGAAGAGTGATTTGAGGAAAGAGTATACGGCTAACCGCATAACAGAGGAAAGGAGCGCTCGAATAGTATGGCTACCATTGAGATAGAAGATACGATCACCGTCGGCGCTCTAGCTGATAAGCTCATGATACCGGTGAGCCGTCTTATTGGCGAGCTCATGAAGAACGGTATCATGGCGACCGTGAATGAACAGATCGACTTCGATACGGCTCAGATTATTGTTGAAGAACTCGGCCTTGATATAGCTCTTGAGCGTCAGGAAATGGCGGCACGGACAGCCCCCCTTAGTCGTTCCAAGCCGGCTGCCAGTGAAGGGGCTGCCGTGCGGCCTCCAGTAGTGGCGGTAATGGGACACGTTGACCACGGTAAGACGACACTACTCGATACGATTCGGGGATCACACGTCGCCAAGGGCGAGGCGGGCGGTATTACGCAACACATATCAGCCTATCAGGTTGACCATAATGGCCGCTTGATTACTTTTCTTGATACGCCAGGACATGAGGCATTTGCGTCTATCCGCGAACACAGCGCCCATCTGACCGATATCGCGCTTATTGTGGTTGCCGCAGACGACGGGGTGAAGCCACAGACACTAGAAGCTATCCGCTTTGCGCGCAAAGCGGGAGTGAAGATCATTGTGGCTATAAACAAAGTTGATAAAGAAGGCGCCAACCCTAATCTGGTAAAGCAGCAGCTCGCCGAGCAGCAACTGCTAGTCGAAGAGTGGGGTGGCGACACGGTTGTGGTCGAAGTTAGCGCTGTTACTGGCAAGGGTGTGCCGGAGTTGCTCGACATGGTCCTACTAGTCGCTGATGTAGAGGACCTGCGAGCTGACGTTGATAGGCCTGCCGAGGGTCTTATTATTGAGGCACATGTCGAACAGGGTCGCGGGCCGGTCGCTCATGGTCTTGTTGAGTCGGGAACGCTGTATCTCGGAGACTATGTCGTCGTTGGCGGCACCTATGCCAAGTTGAGGAATTTGGAATCAACCAGCGGAACAGCCCTAACCGAGGCCACTCCTGCAACACCGGTACTTATGACTGGCTTTAAATCGATGCCGGAGTTTGGTGACGAATTCCATGTGGTTGCCTCCGAACGGGAGGCGCGCGCGTTAGCCGAACGGCGCCAAAGCGAACAGGCCCAGGGACCAAAGAGCCATGGTGTAACCAGTAGTGAGCTTATCCGCATCATGAACCGCAATAAGGAAACAACTGAGCTGAATATAGTTGTCAAAGCGGACGCCCAAGGTTCTTTGACATCCGTTATTGATAGCCTGAAGACACTAGATACCCAAGAGGTAGTAGTTAGGGTTGTTGGTTCTGGTATCGGCCAGGTGACTGAAAATGATGTCTACCTTGCGCAAACAAGCCATGCGATTATTTACGGATTCAATATATCCATCCAGAGCAACGTTAAACAGCTTGCTGCGCGTCAGCAGGTCTCTGTCCGTCTATTCAATATCATATATGAACTTATTGATGATGCACGTGAAGAACTGAGTGCGCTGCTCAGTCCCGAAGTTAGAGAGACCGAACTCGGCCGTTTGATCGTGCGCGGTATCTTTAAAACAACAAAGACGGAAGTTATCTGCGGCGGCGAAGTGACAAAAGGCAAGCTCGAAGTTCCGGCCCAAGCGTACGTGATGCGGGGAGATGATAAACTGGGCGAGGTAGAAGTGACCAACTTGAAGCGTGGCCCCGCCGATACGAAAGAAGTATTCGAGGGAGAGATGTGTGGCCTGAGCTTCAAGACGAAACGGCGTATTGATGTACAAGAGGGTGATACCATTGAGCTGTTCCGGCGCGAAGTCGTTACTCGACATCTCTAGAATAGTAAGGGCGGTGGTACAATAAGGCCTATGGATCAGCCAAAGGGCACGCTCAAGATAGATGACAGCCTGTTGGCGGAGCTCGGGTTGGCCGCACTACCTCCTGGGGAAAGGCGCGAGCTCCTCAAGCACATTTATGAGACGCTCGAAATGCGTGTCGGTACCCGACTCGCAGATCAAATGACCAACGCACAGCTTGATGAGTTCGAGCGATACTACAACGCACGGGATAACGAGGGGGCGTTCCACTGGCTTGAGACGAACTTCCCGAACTATAAAGACATTGTTGCTGATGAGTTCATGAAGCTGAAAGGTGAAGTTGCACAGTCTGTACCTCAAATACTCGCTGCTTCCCAGAGCTCGCCTAGCCAGTAGTTATTCTAAGAGGTGCTTGTGTCCCGCCAAGAATGCGGCAGTATTCATCTCCGCTTTGCCGGCCGGTTTGAGTCGTAATATCTCAAGTGATCCCTCACCGGTTCCGACAAGCAGGCGCTTGTCGTGTACGACGGCTTTTCCGGCCTCAGCCGGTGTGATGTCGGTCTGAGCGGCAGTGACGATCACTTCCTTACCTGCAAGGATGGTACGACTCTTGGGCCAACTGATATATGCGCGTATCTCGCGTTCGATCTGAACGGCTGGCTTTGTCCAGTCAATAATGCCGTCGTCCTTGGTAAGCTTTCGAGAGTAGGTAGGGGTGGCGAGCGGGGCGATCGTGGCCGCTAGCTGGTTGACGGGCCTGCACGTATTGTCTAGGTATGCAGGGACGATTGTTTTAAGCAGCGCATCACTAATGTCGATAAGCTGGTCGGTGAGTTGCGGTGTCGTGGCCGTCTCGGAGACCATGACGACCGATTGTGCGAGTAGTGGTCCCTCATCCAAGCCTTCAGTGAGAAGCATAAGACTGACTCCTGTCTCGCGTTGTCCACTGAGGATAGTAAAAGTTATCGGGTCGGCCCCGCGCCACTGCGGCAGCAAGCTGAAATGACTGTTGATAATCCCCATCGGGAATGAGCCGATAACTGATTTGCTGACAATAATGCCGTAATCGACAAGGATGGCGACCTTGCTCTTGAAGTGGTGCTCTGTTATCAATGCCTCGAGTTCAACTTTATTCGTAGCGGTGTGAACTGGTGCGCCGGGCACGGTTGCCTGCATTTCAGCTTTAGTAGCAGGCTTGGTTATGATGGCTTCAACGGTGAAATCTGATATGAGTCGCAGTAAGCTCTTAGAAGCAACTGGTCCGCTGCCAAAGAAAACCACGGATATTTTGTTCATGCGATTCTACTCCCAAAGATCAGGGTTATCCCGAACGGCCGTACTGTAATCCAGTTGTTCAAGCTTCCCCTCGTTCGTTAGGCGGTAGAAGGATTCAGGATTGTCCTTGATGTGGTCGATGAAGACAATACCATTCGTATGGTCGATCTCATGCTGAAAGATGCGTGCCAGAAATCCCTCAACGGTTACCCGGAACTCGGTTCCGTTTTCGTCTAAGGCTTTAATGCGTGCTTTCATGTAGCGTGGCACTTTGCCGTATAGATCCTTAACGCTCAAGCACCCTTCGAAGTCCTCTTCGATCGCTCCCTCTAGCTTAGTGATGACGGGATTAATGAAAGCAGTGAAGGTGAGGTCGTCCTTGTCGTCGTAATCATTACGTACAACAACAATTCGATATGGTTGATTGATCTGTATAGCAGCAAGCGCAACACCCACCTCGTGGTCGCGACTCTTCTCCCAGCTGATAGTTGCCGCCTTCATGTCTTCAATGATCTTCTTGATCTGTGGCGTAATGATCCCGACTTTTTGTGATTTTTTACGTAGTGCGGGATTAGGTAGTGTTATAACGTCATCTTTGGTCATTACGTGTAGTATACCGTACCATCAGATGAGACGGGAAGGCCTCACATGAGATCTGCAGGATCAATATCGTAGTTCCAGCCGTTTGGCAGGCTAGCAATGATCTTAAGCAGCATAGCGCGGTTTCGGCTCCGGACAACAAGCTGCCATATAAATGAGCCGCCTACCTTTTCTCGGAACGCCGGAGCAGGTCCGTCGACCATTACGTTATGCTGTGCGGTGAGGGCTTGTTTCAACTTCTGGGCTGCGTGTTCGGCGGCACTTGATGATTTGCGTGAGATGGTCAGCTTGAGAAGATAAGAGAAAGGCGGAAAGAAATACTTCTTGCGCTCGGCAATTTCGTTGTTGTAGAAGCTACTCCAATCATCTGCTAAGGCGGCCTTCAAGAGCGCACTAGTAGGATTGAATGTTTGAACAATGACGTGGCTATCAACGTGTCCGCGGCCGACGCGGCCGATGACTTGGCTGAGTAGTTCATACGTTCGCTCTTGGGCGGTGAAATCAGGGAGATAGAGGCTTGCATCAGCAAGTGCAACACCGAGAGTGCTCAGGCGAGGCAAATCGAGCCCCTTAGCTATCATCTGTGTCCCGACGATAATATCAACGTCACCTTTGGCTATCGCAGTGTACTGATTCTCTAACCGTTCAGCTTTCGTATTATCTGTATCAAAACGCTTGATACGAGCTTCGGGGAATAGGCGGCGTACTTCGTCGACGATAGCTTTTGTGCCGAAGGTACGGAATGCAAGGTCTACATTGCCGCAGGAGGGACAGCTGGCGAAAGCGAGCTGACTATAGCCGCAGGTATGGCAACGCAGTTGGTGATCGTCGCCGTGGTAGACAAGTGGTAAATCGCAACGGGGACATAAGGCCTGCCATCCACAATGTGGACAGAGTGCGACGCGTGCAGTACCGCGCCGGTTCAAGTACACCAGGGCTTGTTCATGCCGCTCAAGGCTCAGGGTAATTGCAGCAATCAACGGTAATGATAAATGGGAAGATCGTGAGAATTGTCCGATATCCTTGAGATCAACTACCGTTATATCGCGGTGTACTTGTCTATCGACGGCAAGCGCAGTTAACCTAATGATTGGTTTAGAGCGTTCGAGTGCCATGTAATAGTCGGCAACATTCGGTGTAGCTGAACCTAACAATAAGATAGACTGATGCAAAATCCGTAGCTCCGATGCGACGCGCAAACTCTGGTAGTAGGGAGCCTGTTCCTGCTTGTACGCGGTATCATGTGCTTCATCAATGATGATTAGCCCCAGGTTGCAGATCGGGCTAAACAAAGCTGAGCGGGGTCCGATGACGACCACAGGTACCTTGGCGTTTAGCGCTGCAAGCCAAGCTAATTCTCGTTCTTTCGCGGTTAGCTGTGAGTGCAGAATGATGACGCGTGGGCCAAAGGCAGCCTGGAAGTGCGTAGCGAGCTGGGAGGTAAGGCCGATTTCAGGACTAAGCACGAGCACCGAGCGACCATTTTGTAGCGTCCTGGCTGTCAGTTCCAGGTATATTCGTGTCTTTCCGCTGCCGGTCCTGCCGTGCAGCAAGTACGTTTCCGGCCGTTTGATAATCTTTAGAGCGGATTCCTGCTCACGAGTAAGCGGAGGCAAGTCGCCTAATGATATCGTGCTTGAATTCAGCTTTGGCATACCCTCCAGGTAACGTTTATGTATTATCTTTGGAATTAACTGTGAGGTCACCAGGCCAAGTGTCGCTGGGTAAAACGTCTGCAACCACAGCCCGAGCTTGATCGTAGTAGCAGGTAGAGGCGACGTATCATAAACTGCCAGAATATCTTTCGTGGCAAATCGCGGCCTCTGTGCACGACCAATAATAAGTGCCGTTACCCTTTGGTCGCGTAAGGGAACTTCTACGATAGTACCGGCTACTAACTTGCTCGAATGACGATACGTCAGGGCATCTTGCCCATGGTATTGCACTGACCGCACCCACACGAAGTAATAAAACATCTACACTCCTATTCCAAGAGTATATAACTTGCAGTAATCTTTCCCAGGCATTACTATTAAAAAAGCTACGAGTCAGGATTCATGAGGAGTTAACGTGGTAGAGAAACGGCTATAGTCATATGCTCGATATATTTATTACATCAAGAGTTCGCCGGAAAATCATTGTAATTTACGCAAAATACCCCGACTTCAAAACTCATGTTCGTGGCCTCGCGAAACTTATCAAAGAAGACGCGGGTAATATTCAGCGGGAACTCAAACGCCTCGAGAAAGTCGGCTTCCTGATCTCAGAGAAACAGGGCAACACCAAGGTTTATTATACCAATAAACAGTTCCCAATTTTTAAAGAATTGCAGAGCATTGTTCTCAAGTCACAACGTACGAATCACAAAAAAGTTACAACACCGTGACTTGCCAGAAGTTACTCCTCTGAGGTACAATAGCGCCGATGATACAAGTAACACGCAAAGACTCCAAAGAGTCATTAGAGAATCTGCTGCGACGTTTCAGCCGCAAAGTTCAGCAGTCAGGTACGGTTAACGCCGTCAAGCGCGGCCAGTACTTCGAGAAGCCGAAGAGTAAGCGAGACCGCCGTGAGCGGGCTATTATCCGCCAACAGCAGAAGAGCGCCAAAGCAAAGCGCATTAAGCTCGGACAGCGTTAGCTTTCCATGCTAGAGGAACGCCTCGACCGTGATCTAAAGACGGCGCTCCTTAATGGTGATTCTGTTGCTGTCAGTACGCTGCGCAGTTTAAAGAGTGCCATCCTTTATGCGAAGGTGGCGGGCGGGAACCGCAGTGATACCTTACCGGAGGAGGCGCTCCTCGCTGTGTTGCAAAAGGAAGCTAAGAAACGGCAGGAAAGCGTGGAAGCCTATCAACGGGCCGGAAACGAGCAAAGGGCGCATACTGAGGCACGCGAGAAAGAGATCATTGAACAATACTTACCGGCAAAGCTGTCCGAGGCGGAAGTAGTTCGGCTTATTGATGCTACCATTAGTGAACTCGGCGATGCTGGCAATCTGTCTATGGGCGTCGTTATCAGCACTGTGCGTCAAAAGGCAGCAGGGGCAGCCGACGGAGCGCTTATTGCACGACTGACTAAAGAAAGGCTTGGCTTATGATTCTCTTAGTGGGCGTTGCTGGCTCGGGCAAGAGTATGCAGGGGCGTCTGCTTGCCGACGAACTCGGCTATGCTTGGATATCAACTGGCGAATTGCTCCGCGTCTTGATAACCGGTAGGCGCCGGCAAGAGATGCTTGAAGGGAAGCTGCTGGACGACATCGAGATCACCAATATCCTCGATAAAATTCTGGACCTTATTGATACATCGCAAGAATTCGTGCTCGATGGTTTCCCACGGACCATACCTCAGGCGGAGTGGTTGCTTAGTCAGGCGAAAAACGGACGTTTTGATATCGATATGGTTCTGGACCTCCAGGCCCCGGAAATCACTATTCGTGAACGTCTGCTACAGCGCGGCCGGCAGGATGATACCGAAGCGGCGATTGCCTTGCGCATGACCGAGTATCAGCAGGTGACGCAGCCGATTGTAGCTTTATTTTCAAATGCGGGCATTCCAGTTCACACGATAGATGCTAGCCTGTCGCCACGAGCTGTTCACGATGCCATTATGGGATATCTCAAGCCAACGGTTTATTAGACGTATGAAAACACGAATTAAGACCGCAAGTGAAGTCCGTTCTATGCGAGAAAGCGGGCGCATATTGGCAACAGTCTTACAGACGCTGGTTCCACGAGCAGTTGCCGGTATATCAACTAAGGAACTAGCTGATATCGCTGCCCATGAGCTGAAGTCACTTGGGGGCAAGCCAACGTTTTTGGGCCATGAAGGCTTTCCGGATGTCATCTGTATATCGATTAACGACGAGATCGTACACGGCATTCCTAGTCCGAAACGCATCCTACAGGAGGGTGATCTGGTTGGTCTAGACTTTGGTGTCACGTACGGAGGTATGATTACGGATTCTGCGCAGAGTCTTATCGTTGGTAAACCGCTGCGGCCTGAACACAAGCGCCTACTCGAAGCTACTGAACGCTCACTGTATGCCGGCATAAGCATGGTACGCCATGATGTGCGTGTGGGCGATATCGGTGCTGCAATTGAGGGCGATCTGAAAGCCGCGGGACATTATGGGATTCCGCGAGACCTTGTAGGTCATGGGGTGGGCTCGTATTTGTGGGAAGAGCCGAACATTCCTAACTATGGCCGTCCTCATACCGGTCCTTTCTTGGAAAAGGGAATGACGATCGCTATAGAGCCGATGGTCACACTTGGTACTCACCAGATACGGCTCAAAGAAGACGGCTGGACCATTGCTACGGCCGATGGCTCATGGGCGGCGCATTTTGAGCACACTATTCTGATACTCGAAGACGGTGCGGACATCCTAACGGCCCTGTAGTTGCAGATGTCCTTTTGGCGGAAGTCTTGCTAACAGAGAAGAATAAGCAGTATACTACTGCAAGATGCGCGACTCGACGGCAAGTTATTTCATTGGTCTCGACGTAGGTACGAGTATGGTTCGATGCGTGGTTGGCATGCTAGAACCAGATGGCAGTGGCAAGCTCTCTATAGTAGGACATGGTTCGGCGCAGAATATCGGTATGCGGAAGGGTGTCGTTGCCCATGTTAATGATTGTGCCGAGGCAATCGCCAAGGCTCTGACAGAAGCAGAGCGTATTTCTGGTATTCATATCGAATACGCAACGGTCAATATCAACGGTTCGCACGTTAGTGGTATCGATTCCAAGGGGGTGATTGCTGTAAACGCTGGTAATAGTGAGATTACCCCGGAAGATAGGGCGCGTGCTGAGGAAGCCGCTGCAGTTGTAAACTTTCCCCCCAACAGGGAGATCGTTCAGTTCTTTGCTAAGAACTACAGTCTCGATGGTCAGCGCAATATCAAAGATCCGGTCGGTATGCGCGGCGTACGTCTTGAGGTTGACGCCCATATCGTAACTGCAATTACGTCGAACCTGCGTAATCTTGATATGGCATTGGAGAAAGCCGGAGTTGCTCCAAATCACCACACGCTTTCAAGCCTAGCTTCGGCAGAAGCGGTACTGAGTCGACAACAAAAAGAGGCTGGCACGTTGCTGCTTGATATAGGTGCCGGTACAACTAACCTGATCGTTATCGAGGATGGTGAAGTCCAGCACACGGCCGTCATTGCGATGGGGGGTATGCATATTACCAACGATCTAGCGATCGGTCTTAGGACAGATCTGGATATTGCCGAAAGAGTTAAGATAGAACACGCTCGGCTTAACGACCCTAAAAAGACAACAGTTAATATTACAGCAGGTACTACGCATCACGTTTTTTCGATGGATGACGTCGTTATGATAACGGGTGCTCGTGTGGAGGAATTACTTGAATATGTTGACAAGGAGCTACACAAGATACGGCGTTCGCGGAAACTGCCTGGCGGTGTAGTTCTGACTGGTGGTACTGCAAAATTGCCAGGCCTTTCAGAGTTTACTCGTGAGAAATTACAGCTTGCTGCTCGCGTGGGCGTTCTGCAGTCCATATCCGGATTAGTTGAGCCAGTAGAGGATGTGACTTATACAACAGCAGTTGGCCTTATGCTTCTTGATATGCTATTGCCTCAGCAGTTTGCCGCGAATACAAAATCAGACCGTTCCAGCCTGGCTGTTTTTGACTCTCTACTTGGCCGTCTCCGACGCCATCTTTAGTGTAGACAGAAATTATAGATTGTAATAGACACGAGTTTTAGTGCCTGACCATACGTACAAATTTATTGAACTGCTCTCCTGCCTAGGGTATACTGGCGAGTATAGAAACACCCAGGGTCTAGAGAGGTACTATGCCACAAGCGATTGAACCAGCCATAGAAACATTTGCCAAGATTAAGGTTGTAGGGGTCGGGGGTGCAGGCGGCGCTGCGGTAAACCGCATGGCTGAGGCGGGGATTGACGGCGTCGAATATATTGCGATCAATACCGATTCACAGGCCCTTCACGCCTCAAAAGCTGACGTCAAGCTTCATATTGGTAAGGAAACGACACGGGGACTGGGGGCCGGTGCTAATCCTACTGTTGGCCAGCAGGCTGCCCTAGAATCCCGAGAAGAGATCAAGAAAGCACTTACGGGTGCTGACATGGTCTTCGTGACTATTGGTGCCGGCGGTGGAACGGGGAGCGGGGCAGGTCACATTGTCGCAGAGGTAGCGAAAGAGCAAGGAGCACTCGTCGTTGGTTTCGCTACTAAGCCGTTTGCGTTTGAGGGTGAAAAACGTCGCCGTAATGCCGATATGGCTATAGACAAGCTCCGCAAGTCAGTCGACACACTTATTATTATTCCAAACGATCGTTTGCTACAGACCATAGATCGTCAGACACCGTTACTGGAAGCGTTCAAGGTAGCTGACGATGTGCTACGACAGGGAGTGCAAGGTATATCCGACCTTATTACCGTCCATGGTTTGATTAACCTCGACTTTGCAGACGTCAAGACTGTTATGAGCAATGCCGGGACGGCTCTTATGGGTATTGGCCGGGCGAGCGGTGAAACCCGTGCGGTATTGGCTGCGCAGCAGGCCATAGAGTCGCCACTGCTCGAAGTTTCGATCGACGGTGCACGGGGTATCCTCTTTAATGTGATTGGTGGCAATGACCTTGCCATGCATGAGATAAATTCAGCTGCTGAGACTATAACAAACGCAGCGGATCCCGAGGCAAATATCATATTTGGCGCTACGATAAATCCTGAATTAGAAGGCGAAGTTATTGTTACTGTTGTTGCCACCGGCTTCGATGCGTCGTATTTTACGAGGACTCAGGGGCAACAAATGGTCGCTGACGACACCGATCTATCTGAAGAGCCAGTCGCTAAAAAGCGCCCAGAAGGGCAGCTGACTGAACCGGAAATGGCCCATCTGGATATGTCACTTGACGAGGCGGGTAACGCAGTCGACCTAAAAGCTGACGAGCCTATGCCAAACATCTGGACCCTAGATGATGAGACGAAACACCATACCGACAGTTCTCAAACGGTGGTGACTGGTGAGGGTGATGACGAGCTTGACCGCCCTTCATTCATGCGGCGTCTAAAAGGCCTCCGTAAACGAGTTGATGGCAAGCCAAAAGACGACGATCCTGAAAAATAACAGGGGTTCTCTGCACTCCATCGTGTATTAAATTACACCAGAAATTATTTGAAAACCGCTATAGGTAGGGTTACCATAGAATGGTATAGCGCTACATATGAGACTTAATACGTCTTGTACTTTTACGACAAAAGGGTAAGTACGGGGGTGCAGCATGAAGTGTAACCGATGTGAACATGAAGACACGAAGGTTATCGAATCGAGGGATGTTGCAGATGGACAGGCGACACGTCGTCGCCGTATGTGCGAAGCGTGCAAACACCGGTTTACGACCTATGAGCGGATTGAGCGGCCACAGCTGGTTGTCATTAAGAATGACGGTACGCGGGAACTTTTCAACCGCAGCAAGCTCCTGGCAGGCCTGTACAGAGCATGCGAAAAAACACCGGTAGGCAGTATGCAGCTCGAACGGGTGGTAGCCGACATCGAAGAATATCTATGTGCTAATGGTGAGACAGAGGTGACATCGTCACTCATAGGCGAGCTTGCGATGGAGCGACTTGCGGTCTTGGACGAGGTAGCATATGTCCGATTTGCAAGTGTGTATCGGAGGTTCAAGGATATAGCCGGCTTTGAGCAGGAGCTGCTCAGTATCAAACGACAGCGTACGGTCAAGGATACTGCGTAGATGAAAATTGGCTGGTTACGGGAGGAGTCGGCCTCAAAACGAACAAACAAAACGACAGCGTAACGTAAGTAATGAAGTGAGGGGATTATGAGCCAAACAACAAGCCTGGGGATTAGGCGTTTATTTACTCGTCCAAAGACCAATGCCTACGGGCAATTGAAGTGGGTAAAACGGGACTCGGTCATTATGAATCCGATGACTGGCAAGCCGGTCTTTGAGCAGCGTGACGTAGAGTTTCCGACTACGTGGTCACTCAATGCTATTAATATTGTTGCGCAGAAGTACTTTACTGGTACGCCAGGTACTGTTGAACGCGAGGCTTCTCTTAAGCAGCTTATCGACCGTGTTGTCGACACGGTTGCACGGCAGGGCATACAGGAGGGGTATTTTACCAGTGATACCGAAGCGGAAGATTTTCAGGAGGAGCTGAAGTACATCTTGGCAACCCAGCGAGCCGCTTTCAACTCGCCCGTTTGGTTCAATATTGGTGCTCCGGACCGCGCTCAACAGGCGAGTGCCTGCTTCATCCTTGCTGTCGAGGATACGATGCCTTCTATTCTGGATTGGTACAGAGATGAAGGGATGATTTTCAAGGGTGGCTCTGGCGCTGGTGTTAATGTCAGTACTATTCGTAGTTCAGTAGAACCCTTGGGCAAGAGTGCTGGCAAGGCTTCCGGGCCACTAAGCTTCATGCGGGGGGCCGACTCCGTTGCCGGCGCTATTAAGAGTGGCGGCAAGACGCGCCGTGCCGCCAAGATGGTCATCATGAATGTTGATCACCCAGACATTGAAGAATTTGTTTGGTGCAAGGCGGTTGAAGAGCGCAAAGCCCGTGTGCTCGAAGCTGCTGGTTTCGATATGAGTCTGGATGGCAAGGATATCTTCTCGGTCCAGTATCAGAATGCCAACAATTCTGTCCGTGTCACTGACGACTTCATGAACGCAGTCGCTAACGATGAGGAATGGAACCTTGTGGGTGTGGGGAGCGGCAAGGTCATGAAGACAGTCCGAGCCCGCGAGCTATTCCATCAGATCGCCCAGGCAGCCTGGGAATGCGCTGACCCTGGTATGCAGTTTGATACCACCATCAACAAGTGGCATACGGTGCCGAATGCTGGCCGTATTAACGCAAGTAATCCATGTAGCGAATACATGCACCTCGATAACTCCGCTTGTAACTTGGCTAGCATAAACCTGCTCAAGTACTTGCGCGACGATAACACCTTTGATATCGAAGCGTTTAAACACACAGTAGAGCTTGTCTTCACCGCTCAAGAGATTCTGGTAGGCTACTCAACCTACCCTACAGAGAAGATCAGCAAGAATGCCCGTGCATACCGTGAGCTCGGCCTTGGGTACGCAAACCTGGGCGCACTGCTGATGGCACAAGGCTTGCCGTACGACTCTGAGGAAGGGCGCGCCCAGGCAGCCGCTATTACGGCGCTGATGACGGGTCATGCCTATGCCACCAGCGCGCGTATCGCTCGTATCGTAGGGCCCTTCGCCGGTTTCTTAAAAGACCGTCAAGGCATGCTCAATGTTCTGAAGATGCACCGCGAGGCGGTATCGTACATTGATGCCAGTTTGGTCTCGGAGGAGGTCCTCAGCGCCGCTGCCAGCGCCTGGGATGAAGCAGTGGAGCTCGGTGGCCGTTACGGTGTCCGCAATTCGCAGGCGAGTGTTCTCGCACCGACCGGTACCATTGGCCTGATGATGGATTGTGATACCACGGGTATTGAGCCCGACTTAGGCTTGGTAAAGGTCAAGAAGCTAGTGGGCGGCGGTACGATGAGCATCGTCAACCAGACTGTACCGCGCGCGCTGCGCGTACTCGGTTACTCGGCTGAGGAAACGGAAGATATCATTAACTATATCGACGTAGAAAAGACTATCATTGGCGCGCCGCATCTGAAAAAGGAGCATGAGCCTGTCTTTGCTTGCTCGATGGGTGATAACCCGATTCATTATCTGGGACACGTTAAGATGATGTCCGCAGTACAGCCGTTCATCTCGGGTGCTATCAGCAAGACTGTAAATATGCCTGAAGATGTAAGCGTGGAAGATGTCGAACAACTGCATATCGACGCCTGGAAGCTAGGGCTTAAGGCTGTTGCGATTTATCGCGACAACTGTAAAGTTGCGCAGCCGCTTAGCATGGCAAAGAAAGAAGGCGACGGGAAGAAGGAAGAAAGCGGCGCGGCTGTTGGGCCGGCGCCATCTGTGGCTGAATTAGATAGGATTATCCTGAAGGGTGCCGTGCGCCGGCCGTTGCCGAAGCGCCGTCGTAGCATGACATACAAGTTCCGCCTTGCCGATCTAAAGGGTTTCTTCACAGTAGGCGAGTACGAAGACGGCACGCCAGGAGAACTATTCGTTAGCGTTTCCAAACAGGGATCAACACTATCAGGCCTTATGGATTCGTTTGCTATCGCTGTCAGTCATGGCCTGCAATACGGTGTGCCGCTCAAGAGCTATGTCCGGACGCTCATGAGCACAAGCTTTGCCCCTGCCGGCATTACTGATGACGAAGATATCCGTACCGCCAGTTCGATCACGGACTACATCATGCGGCGTTTAGCGCTCGACTACCTGTCTTTTGACGATAGGCTTGAGCTCGGTTTGGCATCGCTCGATGATATGCCTGAGACGCAAACGACGCTGCTCACAGATGACCAATCAATCGAGGGAAAGAGCGTGGAAGCCAGCGAGAAGGGCGATGTACAGGAGACAGCCGAAGAACAATCATCGGTTGCGGTACAAACGGCCGTGAGGCGTGACGAACAGCGCAAGGAAGTGGTGCTCGATAGTACGGCTCCGTTGTGCTACAACTGTGGCAATCGTACGCAACGCTCCGGAAGTTGCTACGTCTGCACCTCCTGCGGGTCAACGACGGGCTGTAGTTAGCAGCTTGTCGGCTACCCTGAAACCACTCCGGCGGTACCGCCGGAGTGGTTTTTCTTTTCATGCTACACTGGAGGCAATGAAAGTGCTTGTCCTCTATCGGCCGAGGTCCGAACATGCTTCATCAGTTGAAGCCTTTGTCCGTGATTTTAGGATGCATCACGAAGCTAGTAATCTCGAGGTGGTGGATGTTGATAGTCGTGACGGCAGCGCAGAAGCGGCACTGTACGGAGCGATGAATTATCCAACTATCCTGGTGTTGCGCGATGACGGAACAGTTGTGCAATCTTGGGAGGGGGAAAACTTTCCCCTTATGGATGAGCTTGCATACTATACTTATTCTCAGGGCTAGCTTGCGGCAGTGGAAGCGCTAGGTTATAATCAGCGAAAAGCGCTCGTTTCCATACGATATAGCGGCTATCAACCGCGAGCTCCGGGAAGAACAAGACTTACTCGTATAGTCTTCAGTAGAACTCGGCGGGTTGCCCGTAACAGCTACAAGTAAGTGCCTATAAGGGATTATCCCCTTCGGGAAGTCGGATGGTACCTCCGTTAGTAACGGATCCGACAAGACTCCTCGAAGGGGTTTTTGTTTTACAAAAAAGGAGAAACTACATGAAGTATCGTAGTGGTACGCGGCGCAAGCCGATCGAGTACGAAAAAGACCTTGTTCGGTACTGGAAAGAGAACCGAACATTTGAAAAGTCGGTTGAGCAACGCCCGGCAGATAATGCATATGTCTTTTATGATGGGCCACCTTTCATTACGGGTGTGCCTCATCACGGAACATTACTGACTTCTGTTGTAAAAGATGCAGTACCGCGCTATCAAACAATGAAAGGCAAACGGGTAGAACGGGTTTGGGGATGGGATTGCCATGGCTTACCGGCGGAGGTATTTACAGAGAAGAAGTTGGGCATTGTGGATAGGCGCGACATCGGTACAAAGATCAGTCTTGAAGAGTATATTACAACATGCCGCGACAATATGGTACAGACTGGCTCGCTGTGGGAAGACACAATCGATCGTATCGGGCGCTGGGTAGATTTCAAGGGGGCTTACAAGACCATGGACAAGCCCTATATGGAGAGCGTCTGGTGGGCATTTAAGCAGCTTTACGATGCTGGCAAGATCTACGAGGGGGAGAAAGTCCTTCTCTACTGCACCCGTGACGCTACGCCATTGTCCAAAGCAGAGGTAACCATGGACAACGAAAGCTATAAGGATGTTACCGATCCATCAGTGTATGTAAAGTTTAAACTGAAGGACAGCGGGGATTTCTTACTCGCATGGACTACAACTCCATGGACGTTGCCCGCCAACACGGCTGTGGCAGTAAACAAGGATTTTGAGTATGCAAAGGTGCAACTCGGAAATGGTGAACGGCTTATTCTCGCACGGGATCTTCTCGCAAAAGTCTTGACGGATGAGAAGCATCAGCCGCTTCAGTTTACGTTGCTTGGGACTTTGAGAGGGAGTGAACTGGTTGGCCAAGAGTATGAATCCTTGTTTGAAGATCGTGGTGTAAATGCTCACAAAGTATGGCATGCCTCGTATGTCAGTCTTGATGAGGGAACGGGTATTGTTCATCTCGCTCCGGCATATGGCGAAGAAGACTTTCAGTTAGCAAAGGAGAAGGGCTTTCCGGTCGTCAGTAACATAGATAGCAGCGGCTTCTATGAGTCCGGTGAGTGGCAGGGTAAGCAGGTATGGGATACGAATAAGGAGGTAGCTAAGACGCTGCGTGACCGTGGTGTCGTATGGAAAATCGAATATGTCCAGCACAGCTATCCGCATTGCTACCGCTGTGGTACACGGCTTATGTATCGTGCTCATCCGAGCTGGTTTCTGGATATCAACGGGCAACGCGAACAGATGCTCGCCCATAACGAATCGATCAATTGGTATCCTGAGCATATCAAGCATGGCCGCTTCAAAAAGACTGTTGAGAGTGCTCCGGACTGGAATCTCAGTCGTGACCGTTTCTGGGCGACTGCTATGCCGGTATGGAAGGGAAAAGATAAGCAAGGCACAGAACATATCAAGGTTGTTGGAAGTTATGCCGAGCTCAAAGAGCTATCCGGAGTAGAGCTAGACGACTATCATCGGCCCTGGGTCGATGGGGTAACGTTTGATATCGATGGCGTGCACTATACGCGGATCGATAAAGTACTCGACTGCTGGTTCGAAAGCGGTAGTATGCCATTCGCGCAATTCCACTACCCGTTCGAGAACAAAGAGAAATTTGAGCAGAGTTTCCCGGGAGACTTCATAGTCGAATACGTCGCGCAAGTCCGTGCGTGGTTTTACTATCTCCACGCCGTCAATGTCGGGCTGTTCGATACGGCGGCGTTTAAGAATGCCATAGCCCATGGCACGCTGGCAGGTAACGACGGGCGGAAGATGAGCAAAAGCTATGGAAATTATACCAATCCGAACGAGTTAATGGATAAATATAGCGCAGATGCGTTGCGTTTCTTACTACTTTCTTCACCTCTTTTGAGCGGTGAAGACTTCTCGCTGATCGATAAGGATGTTGCCGATGTATCGCGCAAGCTTGGCATGGTTTGGAACATGTATGATTTCTTTACGATGTACGCCGAGGTTGATGGGTGGCAATGGGGTGGAAAAATCGAAGACCCGATGGAGCGGCTGGAAAACCCGTTGGATATCTGGATAGTGTCACGTTTACATCAAGTCGCCGACCAGGTCGAACAGTATATGGATCAATATGATTTGCCGAATGCGCTGAAGCCGGTTTTGCCGCTCATTGAGGATGCAAGCAACTGGTACGTCCGACGTTCACGTCGACGTTTTTGGAAGAGTGGTGACGACGCTGATAAGCAGCATGCCTATGAGACACTTCACTACGTGTTAGTTATGCTCTCGATGGTTCTTGCGCCTTTCGTTCCATTTCTAGCTGAGGAGCTGTATCGCAAGCTGACCGGCGGGGAGTCGGTACACCTTTTGGATTGGCCCTCGTTTGGGCATGTCAACGAGCTAGTTCTGCAGCGAATGGCATATGTGCGTGAAGTGATCAATGAGGGTTTGTCGCAACGAGCTGGCGCGGGTATCAAAGTACGTCAACCGCTTCAGAAATTGACGGTTGCCGGTGTACCGCAGTTCTTTGAGGCGATGGATGAAGAGTATGCCGCTATCTTGCGGGATGAGCTAAACGTTAAAGAAGTTGTCGTTGAAGCCGGTGATCAGCCGTCGGTGCTTATCGATACACAACTGACACCTGCCTTAAAGCGAGAGGGTATGGTACGCGAAGTTATCCGGGCCATCCAGAATGCACGTAAGAACGCAGGCCTCAAGGTTGATGATCGTATTGTGCTGGGGCTAAAATCGGACGATACGCGACTACGTAAAGCAATAGAAGAATACCGGCAGGTCATCGAAGCCGAAACCCTTGCCAAGAGCCTGACGCTTTACAGTGCGTATTCCTACCGAGAAGAACAGGAAATAGACGACTTCAAGCTTACCATTTCACTAGAAAAAGCCTGAGCAATACTTTACAGATAGGCGCTAGCCTGGTATTATCTGTTGGTAGTTAATTTTCCTAAGAAAGACTTAAGAAGAGATGAAAAAAGCTGTTATCCAAACAGGCAGCAAGCAATATTTGGTGACCGAAGGCGAGACGCTGGCTGTTGAGTTAGTCAAACCGGAAGGCAAAAAGCTCGCTTTAGAAGCCTTGTTGGTTATCGATGGAGACAAAGTGCAGGTAGGTACCCCCTTTGTGGCATCTGCTGCAGTTACTGCGGAGATTGTTAGCGAAGATATGGCCGCTGAGAAGGTTGTCTCGGTTCGCTTTAAAGCTAAAAAGCGCGTTCACAAGGTTCACGGGCATCGTCAGCACAAAACTCTATTGAAGATCGTCAGTATTTCCTAGGAAATACAGTCTGCTGTCTAGGTCGAACAAGCTGATACGTCTGTCATTACTGAGATACGGTAATTATAAGTAGCGTTATCTGTGGATAACTTCACGTGTATAACGAGCCATAGGTGTGTTTCTTGGTCGCTAGTCTTAGTTCTGTAGCTGTAATAGTTACATCACAATTGTTCAATTATTGGATATGAAATACGTATTGTAACTCGTAATTTGGCTGGAATCGGTAAGTCGTAAGATCGTGCTTGCCGGCAGCAGGGCGTATTAATTATTTACTCAAAAATACTTGTGCAGCCTTATGGCCGAGAGGATACTAGAGGTGGGATTACAAATATAAGAACGTAGTCCTCGTACACAAAAACGCCCAAAGGGCAAAAACAAAAACGCTGAAATGCGCACACAAACATCTCAAAATCGAGTACAGTTTGCATGCGCCCTCAGGACAATAGTCTTGGGGGTGTTTGCTGTATTGGCATGCGCCCTGACTATCTCGTTACTTCACCCTGTTGCTACCTATGCAGCTACAAATGGCACTATTAACTTCCAGGCGCGCCTCGAAACTAGTGCGGGCGCTATTGTTTCGGACGGCAATTACAACGTCGAGTTCAAACTCTACAGTGCAGCCAGTGGTGGTACCGCTGAGTGGACTGAAGATTATACGTACAACAGCGGTGCTGGGAGCAGCGACGCGCGCATCCGGGTAGTCAATGGCTACTTGAGCGTCAGTCTTGGCACCCTCTGTGCATTCACCATCGGTACCTGCCAAGGCTATACCGAGACGGCGCCGAATTGGAACCAACAGCAGTGGCTTACGATGAACATCGGTGGCACTGGAGCGAGTGGTTCCTATCCGACTATGGGTGATGGAGAGATGGCTCCCCGGATTCAACTGACAGCTGTCCCCTACGCATTCACGAGCGGTAGTCTCAGTAGCACTGACGGTAGCGGACATACTGGTACCCTCAGCTTCCCGACGAGCTTAAGCAATACCACGGATACTATTACGCTTCCCGATGCTTCCGGCACAGTTTGCTTACAAAACGCAAGCGCGTGTGGTTTTGCTACTGGTTCGGGTTCGGCATTTCTCCAGGGTGGCAACAGCTTCGGCGCTCAGGCCGTCCTTGGTACGAATGATAGTAATAGTTTGGCGGTGAGAACGGGTGGTACGAACAGGGTCGTTATTGATACGACTGGTAATCTTCAGTTCCAGCAGGCAAGTACGTTAAACGTTGCGCAACCCGGTACGTCAGGTAATGGTTTGCAGCTAACTGTAAAGGGCGGAGATGCCAATGGCAGCGGCAATACGGGCGGTACCTTGTTACTCCAGGGTGGAGTCGGTGGCGGTACAGCTGCAAGCGGCACAGTTCTCGTTAAATCTAATAGTAATAATTCAGTCTCTGCATTCCAGGTTCAAACCGCCAGCTCTAGTACAGTCCTGGATGTAGACACTGTGAACGGTTACGTTGGTATTGGTACGAACACGCCATCAGCGAAGTTCAATATCTCAGATACGGCGTTTAGTGATAACTTCAATCGTGCTAACAGTGCGAGCCTTGGCTCTAATTGGACAAAAGTCGCCGACGCGGGCAGCGACTTTCAGATTGTTTCAAACCAGCTTCAAGAGACCTCCTCAGATAATAGTAGCAGCGCACTCGGGGCCTACACTACACAAGGCATCCCGGGAGCTGATTATGCAGTGCAATCAGATATCGTCTTTCCTAGTAGTTCGGACGACTGGTTATCGGTCATGGGTCGAGCGAGTATGAATGGTGGGAGTGACACGAATGGCTACTATTTGTTTGCAAGTATGGGTAATCAAAGGATTGCGTTGTACAAGCGGGTGGGCACTACATGGACTCAGCTTGGGTCATCTGCGGCAGAAATCATGACGGCTGGTACGACCTATACTATAAAGTTAGTTATGAATGGTACGAACCTGTACGGCTATTGGAACGGTATCTTAGCCGTATCGGCGACAGACTCAACCTACGCCAGTGCCGGGTTTGCTGGGATAGCGGTAGGTTTCCCTAATCTGGTAAACAGTATATGGGATAATTTTTCTATTACCTCAGTCAATCCTAGCCTTAACGTGAACAACAACTTTGCGGTTACGGCGAACGGTTGGGTTGGCATTGGTACAACCAGTCCGAGTTATGGTTTAGACCTCCAGGGCGGAAGCAGTATCAATGTAACGGGTAACTACCTGCTGAACGGTACGAATATTAACGCTGCAGGCACACTTAGCAATGTTGCCTATTTGAACCAGGCGAATACCTTTACGGGTGCAAATACATTTAAGGATGCCTCAAATAACCCCACTGCCTTCCAAGTTCAAAATAGCACTGGCGCTAATCTCTTCATCGTTGATACATCAAACAACGCAATCGTTTTGGGGAACGACAATACTCCCTCTGCGCTGACCGTCCGTGGTGGCGCAGCTACAGGAGATAACAATGCCGGATCGAACATTACTTTCGACGCCTCGAACGGTACGGGTAGTGGAGGGTCGGGTGACTTCGTGTTCCGGACAGCCGCACCGATCAACACGGCAGTGACCCTGGATAATGCCATACATGGTGACGACAGCACGGGCGGAACGGTTACGAGCTATACAACGGGTAGCTTTACAGTTGCCAGCCATACTAACCGCCTACTGCTTGTATCTATATCGACTACGGGCACCACGGCTGTCAATACGGTTACATATGGCAGTGATACCCTGACTAAGCTTGATGGCGTTAACTCACCTAACGTCTTGGGTGGTACCAGGCTTGAGATATGGTACAAGCTAAATCCGACAGTCCAAACAGCGACTGTAACAGTGACTTCTCTTACGGGAACGCACTTCTCGCTAGGTGTGGCGAGCTACTATAACGTTGATCAGTCGGTACCCACGGATGTAACGACAACAGGTAGCTCGTCTCCTACATCTCTTGCGGTGACAACAACAGCTACTCAGCTTGTGTACGATACGATTGCAGCCGATAACTCAGGCATGACGACGAATACATCCGGAGCGACGGTTCGTTGGAATGACACCTATGTTACTGAGGATGCCGGACAAGATAAGGCGGGCTTATCTGGTACTACTACGATGAGCTGGAATGCTCCATCGTCAGGATGGGCCGAAATGGCGATTGCTTTGAATCCGGTAGCGAATAGCTCCTCTGATATTCTTGCTGACCGGCTGCATATTACGGCGTCTGGTAGCGTAGGCATTAATACCGCCAGCCCGCAATCTACCCTTGATGTGGCTGGCAATGGAAATTTTGCAATTACATCTACGTCGGCTTTCAAGGTGCAGAGTGCAGCATCACTCAGTGAGCTAACGATCGATAGTTCAGGCAATAAGATTCAGATTGGTTCAGCAACAACCGACGGAACAGCTGTCCTGCTCATAGTCGATAGCTACAATAGCACTACAGAGCCTACCGAAGTAGATGGTGCGATGTATTACAGTACCGCGTTCAAAGAATTTCGCTGTGGAGTTGGAGGTATTTGGAGCAGCTGTAATGGATTCGTAGCAAGTAATAATGCAATTGCATCAGCGTTTAATGGTAGCTCGACATCTGAGCAGGTTTGGACGCCCGGCACCAATATAACGGCAAATACCGGTCAGACATACCAGCTGCCGGCGAACTATTGCGTAGCAGGGCGCACTATCTGGCTTCATGCTGACGGGATCTATAGCACTACGACGACTGCTGAGTCAATCAACCTTAAAGTTAAGATAGGTGCTACCGTCTTAGGTGCTACTGGGGCAAACACACCTACTGCGTCGATGACCGGGCAACACTGGCATAGCGATTTCAATATAATCTGCCTTTCGGCTACGAGCGCTATTGGCGAAGGTTATACAACGGTCGGCACTAGCACGTTAACTACTACCGGCTATTGGCCGATGCAAAACGCGGCAGCAGTTACCATACCTTCGGCTGCCTCTAATCTAACGATGAGTGTTACCTTTGGTGGAACGACTAGCGCATCGAACACTATTACCTTGCAGCAGTTGATTGTCCGTGTTACGGGGCCATAGAGTGACTTGAGACTTGCACTAATTCAAGCTACGCATGTTTTCTGCAATTGGTGAAAGAGTTGCACTTGGAGTACTTGAACTGATAGTAATGAGGGTTGTGCCTGTAGTAATGATGATAGCCGAATTGCCATCTCCTGAGAGTATAGTCCCCTTACCAACCGGAGTTTCCAGAGGGTGTCCTGACAGAGTATCCAGCTTAGGTAAGTTTGTTGGCTTACGCTGTTCGCTTACATGTACAACCGTATCACCTGAAAGCAATTCATAAAAAACGACACCATCTTCAAAGTTTGCAGAGCCACTCTTATATGCAAAACCTTGTGGCATGGGTGAAGGGCAATAAACAGGAAAGCCTGCTACCGTTACCACTCTGGCGGGTAAGAGCTCACGGGAGTGACGACCAAAAAATAGTATGAATGATCCTATGACTAGAAAAAGTATTGCAAGTGTTAATACGAGCAACAGGAGTTTCTTCTTAGTGAAGTCGCCGATAGTCATAGATCCTACTGTATCGTATTCGCGACCGGATGAACAAATAGCTTCAGTAATTGCTTATTGATCGACAGTTTTTTATGATCAATGTACAAGGAGGGGGTGCCTATGCGTAAAGCATTTAGGTTCGTGAGGGGGAAGCTTACTTTACTGGTCATTGTAGCGATGGGCATAGCTGTTGGTAGTGCGGCCACTGCCGTTGTGATGGCTGCAATTCCTGATGCAGGTGGGCTTATACACGGGTGTTACCGTACATCTAACGGCTCACTCAGAGTGATTGATAGTTCCTCGCAAGCCTGCAATTCAAATGAGACAGCTCTATTGTGGAACCAAGCCAGCAAGGGAGGATTCCTAGCAAACTTAGTTGGAGCTAACTTCTCGAGTGCAAGTCTACAGTATCGTCAGTTCTCAGGGATAGATATGCATGACGGTAACTTTACAGAAGCAAATTTAACGGGTAGTGACTTGACTGGTGCCGACCTTACGAATGCTATCCTTACTACTGCTTCTCTCGAGAAAGCTAACCTACAGGGAGCAAATCTCACGGGCGCGTCCATTTTCCATGGTACGAATGATACAAATTTTCAAAACGCTAATCTAACGAATGCCCAACTAACTGGTGGTGGTGATTTCCGTGGGGCTAATATCCAAAACATTACTATTACTGGAAATCTCTCAGGGAACTTTAACGGCCTAGATTTCACTACTGCAAGCTTTAACCTTCAGAATCTGCCTATATTTGATGGAGATTTCGGAGGTGCTAATTTTGGGGGACTTTCATTGAGCGGGGTACAAATTCTAGACTCTAACCTGGATAATGCTAATTTTAGCGGTGCTACTCTCGGCAGTCGCATTTTTTTCGGAGAAGCTGGCTATAACGACACGGGCTGGACTCCTACGGATCCAGACTCCATGGTAGGTACTAATTTTACTAATGCGCACTTTGTAAATGCGGTTGTAGCGAGTGATCTTAGCCAAGCGACCTTGACAGGAGCTACATGGTCAAACACTATCTGCCCAGACGGAACTAATAGTGACACGAACGGCAGTACCTGTATTGGCCACTTAGTGCTATAACGGTGCCAATGTTGTCCTGGCCGCCATCAAGCATAGCGAGTCTCTGTGTCTATCGAGCTTTTTGAGGATGCATTTACGCTCTGCTTGAAAGGTGATAACCTAGAGAAAATAGGGGTCGAGATAGACACATGGGACAAATAATAGCAGTGTTGAACCAGAAGGGCGGGGTGGGCAAGACGACTACTGCCATTAATTTGGCAGCTTACCTGGCGAAACAAGGTAGCTCAGTGTTGTTGGTCGATCTTGACCCGCAGGCGAACAGCACGAGTGGGTTGGGCCTACAAAAGCGTAACGGCGAGCCGGGCACGTATGAGGTGCTAGCTGGTAATACTGATCTGGGGCAAGCAATAAAAGAGGCGGCAAGCCAGTTGTATGTACTCCCAACCGACAGCCGCTTGGCCGCACTCGAGGTGGAGCTGGTCGACCAACATGGACGCGAACAGGTGTTGCGCCAGGCGCTTACCAATGCAGCACATGACTACGTCTTAATAGACTGTCCACCGGCACTGAGTTTGTTGACTGTGAACGCCCTAACGGCTGCTGACAGTTTGCTGATACCTGTTCAGGCGGAATACTATGCACTTGAGGGACTAACACAGTTGTTGCAAGTGGTACAGATGGTACGCCAGGGGCTCAACCCACGACTAGAGCTTCTAGGCGTTGTTCTGACGATGTATGACACACGTACGACACTTGCCGCTCAGGTGAAACAAGAAGTCGAGCGCCACTTCGGCGAGAAGGTCTTTGATACCGTCATTCCCCGCAACGTCCGTCTGGCGGAAGCGCCGAGCTACGGCAAGCCGATTGCAGATTATGATAAATGGAGCCGGGGTGCTAAGGCATATAAGAAACTAGCAAAGGAAGTACATAAGCGCGCCCATGCAAAAGGTAAGGCGTAAGATGGCACAATTGCAGCACGGACTTGGTCGTGGTCTGGAAGCGCTTATTCCGCAAGATTTTGACGCGTCACTACTCGTCGACGAAGACGAACGCGTGCAAAAGGTGGCAGTTGATGTGCTCAGTCCGCGGTCCGAACAACCGCGTCAGCATTTTGATGAGCAGGCACTGGATGAATTAGCGGACTCGATCCGTACGCATGGCGTGTTGTTGCCGTTAGTCGTGACACCGGCTGGCAAGAATGTATATCAGATCATTGCCGGCGAACGTCGGTGGCGGGCCGCCAAGAAGGCGGGACTGAAGAGTGTGCCGGCGATCGTACGGACATTAAAGGAACTAGAGCAGCTTGAGGTAGCGCTTGTCGAGAACGTACAGCGTGTCGACCTTTTGCCTCTTGAACAGGCGGTGTCAATTGAGCGGTTGCATCAACAGTTTGCGTTGCCCTATGAGACCGTGGCTAAGCGGCTTGGTAAGGCGACATCTACAGTGGTCAATATTGTGCGCCTGCTGCAGCTGCCGGACAAGGCTCGCGAAGCACTGAGTCAAGGGGCTATTACCGAGGGGCATGCGCGGGCTATTTTAGCTCTGCGATCTTCACCGGAAAAACAAGCTGCTCTCTTGGAAGGTATTGTGGCGCATGGTTGGTCAGTTCGCCAGGCCGAGCGCTATGCTACAAGCGTAAAAAACGGTGTAACGAACGAGAAGGCCGTACGCCAGCGCGTGCAGCTGGAGACGCCGACGACAAAAGCCCTTAGCAAACACCTGGCCGCACCAGTGTACATCCGTCGCACGGCACGTGGTGGTCGGCTTGAGATATCTTTTACCTCCGATGAAGAACTAGCGCGCATCGTACACTTGCTTGGCAACAAATAAGACGAGTAATTCTAACGCTTACTAGAATCGTTCGATGTCCGTGAATGGATAGATGCGCAAGACGAGCTTGCCAACGATATCATTTAGATTGACTGGTCCGAAGACGCGCGAATCAAGGGAGACTGTCCTGTTGTCTCCACACACGAATATCTGGTTCTCATCGAGTGTTATATCGATAGTGCCTGATGTATAGGGTATCTGGTGCTCTTTGCCATACGGTAGGGTAGTGTCCGGGTTGAACCCCTGAGGATATTCCTTGTTATAGATTGTAATATGCCCGTCTTTGACAACGACGCGTTCGCCGGGAAGGCCGATAACGCGCTTGACCAGTTGCGCGACATTGGCTTGGCCGTACTCTGTTAGGTTGCCCTCATTGAATATCACGATGTCGCCGCGGTTCGGTACATAGGAGTGACCCGTGATGTGGGCGATTGTGCGCGGCAGTTTCCAAACGATCAAACGGTCGTTATTCTGTAGCGTATTTTCCATACTTGGCCCATCTACTTGATAAGTCTGAAAGACGAACAAAATCAGACAAAGAGCCAGTCCTAGTGCCAACAAGACCGTTAACCCTGTTGAGATGACATCAAGCAAGCGGGAGCGATGACGTTCGCGTTGGGCGCGGACCTCATTCTTTAGGGGAGGCAAAATTGGCGGCACAGGGGCAGTGGAGTTAGTCTCATTCATTTATATGATTGTAACGTATCAAGGGAGGGAAAGATACGGTGGCCCACAGCAAGAATGTTCAAAACTGGAGTTTAATACTAGCCGTATAGTACTAATATGATAATAATAGATTGTCAGCCTGGTAATGGAGTATAATATATAGAACGATGATGAGGCTCCTGGTTGCACGCATTAAGCCTGCCCATGGCTTTTCGCAGTTTCTCCATGTTGGACTGATACTGCTATTGCCAGTTGTCTTGTTGGCACTTGTGCGCTTGCAGGGAAGTTTTATCGGGGTTGCTCTTGTACTGATACTACTTAGTAAATGGCGTATGTTTGCGGTACGACCGCGGTTCTGGCCAGCGATCATCCGGGCTAATGCGATCGACATCACTATTGGTCTCTCAGCGGTGCTATTCATGGCTAGCAGCACGAGTGGTTACTTACAGCTTCTTTGGATGCTACTGTATGCGGCCTGGTTGCTTCTGCTCAAGCCCGCAACGAGCACGTTTATGGTGGCTGCACAGGCGATCATCGGTCAATTCTGTGGTTTGACGGCACTATACCTGGCCTGGTCGGATGGTCCGCTTGGCGGCCTGGTTCTGGCAACGGGTATCATTTGCTATCTCTCAGCGCGTCATTTCTTTGATAGTTTTGATGAACCGTATACCAGATTACTATCGTATCTATGGGGGTATTTTGGCGCGGCGCTCTCATGGGTACTTGGACACTGGTTGCTCTTCTACAGTGTTATCGCTCAGCCAACTCTCATGTTGAGCGTGGTAGGATATGGGCTGGCAGTTCTGTACTACTTCGACCACAAAGATAGGTTGAGTGTAGGACTCAGGCGTCAGTTCTTATTTATTATCATTGCAGCTATTGTCGTTATTCTGACATTCTCAGAGTGGGGCGACAAAGTAGTATAACAGCGGGGAGGAGACTATGGACAAAGACGAGGCGGCCGCAACAAGCGGCGCAAATAATGTACGTGAGCACACTGTATCGTCGCGTCCACTAAATGTTCCGCTCCGTAATACGCCAGTTACCAAGTGGGTACGTGATGGGATGACTACGGCGCGTTTGCGTTTTGACCGTACGAAACAATTGGTAGTAGCCGGCGTACTGGCCAGTGCGATTGTAGGCTTTGGCGCTGGCTGGCTGGGAAGCAACCATGCATCATTGACGGGGAATAGTATCCTGACTGGAACGACCAGCGCGCAAAAGCAGGTAGTCACCAGTGAGAGTGAATTGATCAGTACAATTGCCAAGACAGTTGGACCGAGTGTTGTCTCGGTCAACGTAACAAGCACGTCGCAAAATAATACAGGACCCTTCGGTTTCCCGGGTTTGACCCAGTCCGAGCAGAGTGCTGGTACGGGTATCATCCTGACTGTGGGCGGCCTGGTTATTACCAACCGGCATGTTGTACCGGCCGGTACAACAAGTGTCAGTGTGACGCTGGCGGATGGCACGGAACTGCGTGACGTATCAGTGCTGGGGCGGACGAGTGAGAACAGTAGTCTGGATATCGCTTTCCTGAAGATAAACAATACTGAAGGGAAGACATTAAAGCCGGCTACCCTCGGTGATTCCGGCAAAGTGCAGGTAGGTGACGCCGTCGTAGCGATCGGTAACGCCCTTGGACAATTCCAGAATACCGTGACATCGGGCATTATCTCCGGTTATGGGCGTCAAGTACAGGCAAGCTCATCGGACAACAGCCAGAACAGTGAGAACCTGGACAACTTATTCCAGACTGACGCGGCAATTAATGAGGGTAACTCGGGTGGTCCACTCGTGAATCTGAACGGGCAAGTCATTGGTATTAACACGGCAATCGCTGGTAATGCGCAAAACATTGGTTTCGCTATTCCTATTAATGACGTGAAGGGCCTCATCCAACAGGCAGTCAGCAGTGGGAAGCTCGAACAGCCCTGGCTTGGCGTGTACTACATACCTATTACTAATGATGTTGCACAGCAATACAGCTTAAGTGTAAATCGTGGTGCTTGGATTCCAGTTCCCGGGGCTATCGGGCAGGATCCAATCATTGCTGGCGGTCCTGCTGAGAGTGCCGGCCTGAAAGCAGGGGATATCATTACCCAGGCGGATGGCACGACTATTGACCAGTCACACAGCCTGACATCGATCATCAGCCAGGATAAAGTGGGTCAGAAAATCGATCTAACGGTTATCCGCAACGGCAAGACCATGTACATTACCGTAACACTTGGTACTGCGCCTACTTCTTAATCAGTGGTAAATATTTGGATAAAGTCGTCCATGCTGACGAGCGTGTAGTGTGTGTCAGTAGCGATATGTATAAGGTCGTCGTGTTGCGGTGGCATCGACTCAGTGAGGATGAAACGCGGCTTTTCTGACAGATTACAGGCTTGAGTGAACAGCTTACGATAAAGGTCGAGCCCATCTTTCCCACCGAAGATTGCAAGCCTGGGTTCACGCATCGCGGCAGGGTTGATCTGGAAGCTATCCGGTACATAGGGCAGGTTACATAAGAGTACACTAGGCAGCGTATCTCGCCCGATAAGCGGCTCTAGTAAGTTTCCTTGGATAAGCGTTACACAAGTATGGTAAATGCTGTTATTGCGAGCAGCGACCTCTAAGCAGCTTAGGTCGATGTCTACACCGATAACCGTAGCCGCGGGCAATTCCAACTGCGCAGTGATCGCGAGTGCGCCCGAACCGGTACCTATATCCGCAACGACTGGATGTTTCGGTAGGCGGAGTGTCTTGAGTCTATCGATCATCGTTTCTGACTCTGGCCGTGGCTCGAGCACGCGGTGGTCTATGTAGAACTCGCGTCCGTAGAATTCGGTTTTATGACGCAGATAGGCGAGCGGTTCATGGGTGGCACGACGTTTGATCAATTTCTGTAATGCAGCCTGTTGCATGGGAGTAAGTTTGCGTTCCGGGTGCGCTAGCAGCTGTGCACGATTTGTCTGCAGTACGTCTTCCAGGAGTACCAAGCAATCCAGTCGTGCGGTGCTGATACCAGCTTGCTCTAGGTATTTAACCGCGCTGTATAGCCATTGTTCTGAGGTCATCGATTTGCTCCAATATCGCGTCAGCTGTTTGTTCAATAGTGCCTTCAGTGTTGATTGCGATTGCCCCTATGGTAAGTGCCTGACGAACAAACCGTTGCTGTTCTTCTAACAGGTATGCCTGCATCGTAGGGTCTTTGCCATACTCGCTATCTCTGTGCTGCAGGCGATTCCTGTGCGTCTCAGGCGTAAGGGTTAACACGAATACTTTGTCAAAAAGATCGTGAAATTCTAATTGGTTTGAGGCGCTGCCACAGAGGAAAACGTTCTGGTTAACAGTAAGCAGACGTCGCAATACTGCCGGCTGCCAGTTGAATGCGACCGTCTCGTAATCGACAAAGTGGCTCCAATCTATATTGATCGGCTTGCCGTCCTTGTCTTCTGAGCGGGCAAGCCCGAGGACTGTGTCGCTGTCTACCGCGTTGTAGTCTCGGCTTTCGAGCATTGCACATACGGACGACTTGCCGGTGCCACCTCGTCCCGTAATGAGGTATTTACCCACAGATCAGACCTCTTGGGTAAGGAGGTCGTGTTCGGCAGCTTGCAGATGGTCGATGAGGTCATCGATCTCGCCGTTGAGCGCACCTGGAATATTGCTGCGTGAGTAGCCGATACGATGGTCGGTGATGCGATCCTGGGGGAAGTTGTAGGTGCGGATCTTTTCGCTGCGGTCGCCTGAGCCGATGAGCTTCTTGCGTGCATCGGATAATTGCTTCTGTTCTTCTTCGATCTTCTGTTGAAGTAGGCGAGCACGAAGGACGCCCAGAGCCTTCTCCTTGTTCTTCTGCTGTGACTTCTCGTCCTGACAGGTAACGATGAGCCCGGTGGGCAGGTAAGTAATGCGTACTGCGGAGTCGGTCGTGTTAACGCTCTGGCCGCCGTGGCCAGAGGAGTGGTATACGTCGATACGGAGGTCTTTGGGGCTAATCTCGATATCGGATTCTTCAGCCTCGGGTAGCACGGCAACGGTAACGGTTGAAGTATGGATACGGCCTTGGCTTTCAGTAACGGGTACGCGCTGCACGCGATGGACGCCGGCCTCGAACTTTAGCAGCTTGTACGCGTCCGGGCCGTGCACGCCAAAGATAATTTCCTTGAAGCCGCCAACCTCGTTCGGTGATTCACTAAGGAGTTCTATTTTGTAGCTATGTACTTCTGCCCAGCGGACATACATACGATAGAGTTCGCCAGCAAACAGGCTTGACTCATCGCCACCGGCAGCAGCACGGATCTCTATGATGACATCACGGTCGTTGTTTGGATCCTGAGGGGTAAGCACTGCAGCAAGTTCGATTTCGACAGCCTGGAGGGCTGTATCTGTCTCGCGTAGCTCCTCCTGAGCGAGGGTAGCTAACTCATCACTGCCGCCTGCCAGTTCGGCAGCTTGTGTACGGGATGTTTGCAGCTGGCGTTTACGGTCGAACAGGGCAATGATGCGGTCGAGTTCGCTCTTGCGCCTGGCAAGTTTCGGGTACGAAGCACGGCTGAAGACTTCCGGATCCTGTAGGGTAGTATCCAGTTCTCGGAGTTCGATGCGGAGCTTTGCTTCTTTTTCTTCCATAATCGTCTACCTCAGTATACAAAAACTACCTGGCATCGTCGTGATAACAGGCAGTTTTAGGTGGGTGTCGTTACTTGGCGCGAGCAGATTTCTTGGCTGCCGTTTTCTCGGCTTTGGCAGTAGCACGGGCGATCTGCTTCTTGGCAGCGTTTGCGCGGCGCTCACGTGCAGCTTCGGCGGCATCGCGGCGTGCCTTAAAGCGATCAACACGACCTTCGACGTCGATGATGCGCTCTTCATTCGTATAAAAGGGATGCGAGCTACTAGAGATGTGAACCTTTACTAATGGGTACTCAACACCATCGAGGGTGATAGTCTCACTGGTCACGACGGTAGAGCGCGTCAAAAACGTCGTGCTGTTGTTAAGATCTTGGAACACGACCGGTCGGTAGTTATCTGGGTGGAGATTTTTCTTCATAACTTCTGGATTATATCTGTTATTGGTCAGTATGTCAAAGGGAGGCGTGATACTTGCCTCAAAGGTGCTTATCTGTTAGACTAACAGGGTTATCAAGTAAGCAGGTTGGGGCACAATCCTCTCCCTGGTATGCCGCTTGGCTACCTTGGAGCATGACGGACCGGCAGAGAAAAGCCGCTATTCCGCCGCCTCGGCTGAAGAGAAAGGATTATATAATCTATGGCTACTGTTGAGGTAGACATCAAAAAGTTGCTAGAGGCGGGCGCGCACTTTGGCCATAAGACAAGCCGCTGGCATCCTAAGATGGCACCGTACATCTATGACAAGCGCAACGGTACACACATTATCGACCTTACCCAGACGGTCGAACGGCTCGACACGGCACTGCAGTTCTTGAGCCAGACAGCTGCGGCCGGCAAACAAATTCTGTTTGTCGGGACAAAGCGCCAGGCGCAGGATGTCGTCAAGAAGTTGGCAGAAGATACGAGCATGCCATATGTAACCGAGCGGTGGCTCGGGGGGATGCTTACCAACTGGGGAACGATCGGTGGCCGCGTCAAGCACCTGAAGGAGCTTGAGGCACGTATGGCTTCCGGCGAGTTAGCGAACCGCTATAGCAAGCTTGAGGTGCAGCGCTTCCAAGAAGAAATTGACGGTATGAACGTGCTCTACGGCGGCATCAAGGATATGAACAGCAAGCCCGGCGCAGTCGTCGTGTTCGATGTTATGAATGACCTGAACGCCATACGCGAAGCGCGCAAGATGGGTCTGCCGATTGTGGCACTGGTCGATACTAATGCCGACCCGACGCTCGTGAGTTACCCGATTCCAAGTAATGACGATGCAGTCAAAACACTGCAGCTCATTGCTGATTACATGCAGGCGGCCGTGCTTGATGGCAAGGGTAAGACCAAGAAAACCGAAGACGAGAAAGTGGCAGCGTAACGGGGGGACTATGGCAGTAGACATTGCACAAGTGAAACGACTGAAGGACCTAACCGGTGTCGGCCTGACTGACGCCAAAGCAGCACTCGAGGCAGCCGGCGGCGATTTTGATAAGGCACTAGCCGCTATGCGCAAGAAAGGCCTAACCAAGGCTGATAAGCGCGGTGAACGCGAAGCCCGTGCGGGTATCATTGGTACGTATAACCACGACAATCGTATTGGCGTACTCGTTGAGGTAGATTGTGAGACAGATTTTGTCGCGCGGAACGAAGTGTTTACCGGATTGGTGCGTGATCTCGCTATGCACATCGCGGCCATGAATCCAGAATACGTCAGTACTGACGGTGTACCGGAAGAGGCAAAGCGAGGCATTGTTGCGGAGTACGCTGAACAGGCCAAAGCTTCCGGTAAGCCGGCGGATATGGTCGAGAAAATTGTTGACGGGCAAGTGAAGAAATACTTTGCAGAGAAGTGCTTGCTCGACCAGCCGTTCGTCAAGAACCCTGATGAAACTGTCGGTGACTACGTGAAGAGCTACATTGCGCGCCTAGGCGAGAATATCATTGTGCGCCGCTTCGTACGCTTTGCCATGGGCGAAGTAGCCTAGCTGATTGGTGGCGCTCTCTTTCCGTGGATGGGCGGATTACAGTAGAATAGGCCATAGAAGGAGAAGCTATGGATCCAAACCATGTAATGAGCGGAGCGAAGCAGAAGTTTGACGCGGCACTGGAGCATTTCCAGGGAGAGATCAAGAGACTACGGACCGGCCGTGCTCATCCGTCAATGCTCGACGGAGTGATGGTAGAGGCCTACGGCACACAGCTGCCGCTCAACCAGGCGGCAACGGTGACAGCGGCCGATGCGCAGCTTCTGCAAGTGACGCCGTTTGACCCGGGCACGCTCCAGGCAATTGCCAGTGCTATCCGGAACAACCCCTCGCTCGGGTTGAATCCGACTGACGACGGCCGTGTGGTGCGCGTACCGATTCCGCCACTGACGGAGGAGCGCCGGCGTGACCTTGCCAAGGTCGTAGCCCAGAAGCAGGAGGAATGCATGATTTCTCTGAGGAACGTTCGTCATGAAGCTATGGGGGAAATCGATATAGCCAAGAAAGACAAACAGATTGGCGAAGATGATGCCAAGAGATTGGAGAAACAGGTGGACGACGCCATGGCCAAAACACGCGGTGATGTAGAGGCGGCCGCCAAAGTCAAAGAACAAGAGATCATGAGCCTGTAGAAGGACACTCTTTCATAATTGTCTAAGGATCTGTGGGGTACAATGGAGATATGTCAGTTGCGCTGATGGTACTGGGGCTTGTGCTGTTTATCGGGCTCGTAATTATCCATGAGTATGGTCACTTCATCATGGCGCGGCGTAACGGTGTTGAGGTTGAGGAATTCGGCATTTTCTTCCCGCCGCGGTTGAAGGGGTGGAAGACAAAACATGGCTGGATATTCAGCATCAACTGGCTGCCGATCGGCGGCTTCGTCAAGCTGAAAGGTGAGCACGACGTCGACACTGAGCCGGGGAGTATGGGTGCGGCTAGTGTCTGGGGGAAGACGCAGATCATGGCGGCGGGTGTTGTCATGAATCTCATTGCCGCATATGTTCTGCTTGTATTGCTCGCACTCGTGGGCATGCCGCACATCGTCGACAACCAGTTTATTATCAAGCATGATGCGGCTTACGTGGAGCACGCCCGCACGTACGTTATTGCCGGAACTATTGAGCGAGGTTCGCCGGCAGACAAGGCTGGCATCAAGGAAGGGGATATTATCGTAGCGGCCGGTGCCGCGGGGCACCTGATGAGCTTGGCAAACGCCAACCAATTGCCGAGTATCACTCAGCAATACGCTGGCAAGACATTGACGGTTCAGTACCGCCAGGATGATACGAGCCCTGTTCAGGAAAAAACAGTGCAGTTACGTAGCGCTGCCGAAGTGGATCATCTCAAAGTATTAGGGAAAAATGCTGGTTATCTTGGGGTTGGCGTTGACGAGAGCCGTAGCGGGGTAGATATAGTGCGCTCGACATGGTCGGCACCGGTGGTGGCGGCTGGCACTATGTGGCAATTCACGGCCCTGACGTTCCAGGCGCTCGGTAAGGCGCTAGCTGGGATTGCCGGTATCGTTGCTGGCTTCGCCACCCACAATACCGTTGCACGTCAAGCGGCGCAAACGGAAGCATCGTCGCAAGTGGCGGGGCCGGTTGGTATCTTCTTCGTATTCAAGTATGGCAGTGCTTTAGGTATACGTTTTATTCTGCTTATTGTTGCCATCTTGTCCCTGACTCTGGGGATTATGAATATCCTGCCGATTCCGGCGCTTGATGGCGGTAGGCTCTGGCTTATGCTATTCACTCGTGCTATCCATCGCCCGCTCAGTCCAGAGCGTGAGGAGGCGATTAATGCCGCGGGCTTCGCGTTTCTTATGGGCCTCATTATCCTTATAACCGTTGTCGATGTCCGACGATTCTTCTGAGCAGACGGCAACAAAACCGGTCCTTCTGCGGGGCTGGCGCCTGGCGCTCATCGCGTTATTCCTGACAGTCTTTCTATATTTTGCGAGCCAAGTCTTCGGCGCTCTCTTGGTTGGGTTGTACGGCATGCTCAGCCACGTGTCGCTTCATGCTACCTTATCACAGATAGATAGTTCGGCGTACGCACAGTTTGCCCTTACGCTCGTACTGTACGGCTTCATGCTGGCTGGAATCTGGTTGAGCCTGAGGTTGTTTCGATGGAAGTGGCAGACCATCGGTCTAAAGACGCCAGAATGGTGGCACGTTGTGCTTGGTATCGTGGCTTTTGTGCCATACTTCGTATTGCTCGCGATCATTGTAGCCATCGTCAAGCATGTCTTTTTCCCTTCGCTGGATCTCCACCAGAAACAGGACATCGGATTTAATGGCGTAAGCGGGACGTTGCCGCTGGTGTTTGCCTTTGCGAGCCTCGTGGTTGTTCCGCCGATTGTCGAGGAGATTGTCATGCGCGGCTTCCTCTATACGAGCTTGAAGAAGTGGCTGCCGGCCATTATTGCGGCTGTTGTAGTCAGCATTCTATTCGGAATGGCGCATCTGCCGGAAGGTGGCGGGGCGGGGCCGCTGTGGGTCGGTGCGATCGATACCTTTACCTTGTCAATGGTACTCGTATTCCTCAGGGAGGTGACCGGCAACCTGTGGGCGGGTGTCACCTTGCACGCGCTCAAGAACTTCGTAGCCTTTGTCGCGCTTTTCCTCATTACACAGCGCTGATATGGTACAATAGAAACACATGAAACCGTGCTTCGTACCGATTCCCGTCCGTGTTCCGGCCTGGCGGCCGTAAGTACTCCTTTTATCTCTTTTTATTACTGTTTTTCTGATAAATCCGTAAAGGAACACGTTATGAAAATGACTGAGTTATTTACCAGGACGAGTAAGACCGTACCTGGCGATGAGACAGCTAGAAATGCGCAGCTGCTGATACAAGCCGGCTTTATCCATAAGGAAATGGCCGGTGTATATGCGTACCTGCCGCTCGGGCTTCGAGTCCTCGAGAATATCAAGTCCATCGTGCGCGAGGAGATGAACGCCATCGGTGGCCAGGAGGTCATGATGACTACTTTGCAGCCCCGGGACCTATGGGAGAAGACGAATCGTTGGGATGATGCCGTCGTCGATAACTGGTTTAAGACACACCTGAAAAATGGTACGGAGTTAGGCGTGGGCCTTACTCATGAGGAGCCTATTGTGGACGCACTCAGCGCCTACATCAACTCATACAAAGACCTGCCAATCTATATCTACCAGATACAGAACAAGTTCCGTAATGAGCTTCGGGCAAAAAGTGGGTTGCTGCGTGGCCGCGAATTCGTCATGAAGGATATGTATAGCTTGGCGCGGAGCCAGGAAGAACACAGTAGCCTGTACGAGCAGGTTGCGGTAGCGTATAAGCGTGTTTACGAACGGCTTGGTATTGGTGACGTTACCTATCGGGTGTTGGCTGACGGTGGGTACTTTACCGAGCGTTATAGCGACGAGTTTCAGACTTTCAGCGATATCGGGGAAGACTTGGTCTTTGAGGCCGAAGGCGGGGTTTACTATAACGGTGAAGTCGCGCCTTCTAAGGTGGCGAAGCCAAATGTGGAGGAAGTTCCTCAGCCTTACCAAGAGGTACCGGGTGAGGGCGTAGTCGGTGTGGAAGCACTCCTGCAACACTTGCATATCCCCATAGAAAAGAGCACCAAGACGCTGCTCTATACAACGGATAGCGGCAAGACTATCGTAGCGGCAGTGCGGTCGGACTACGATATCAATGAGATAAAGCTGCGCAAAGTCTTGAATAGCAAGTCAATCACCTTGGCAAGCGAGACCGAAATGGAACGGCTCACAGGGGCGAAGGTTGGCTATGCAGGCCTCGTGAACGTGCCGAGCGGTACGACTGTTATCGTGGACGACTCTCTGGTAGGATTGTCCAATTTTGAGACGGGCTCCAATAAGACCGGCTATCACTCAGTGAATGTGAACTTTGGCCGTGATGTTCCATCGCCAGAGAAGTTCTACGATATCAAGCAGGCAAAAAGTGGTGACCTGGATCCTACGACGAACAAACCTATGCAAACTCATAGGGCTGTTGAAGTTGGCAACATCTTTCCGTTGGAAACGAAGTACACGGATGCGCTTGGCTTGTATTACACGGACGAACACGGCCAGCAACAGTCGATTATTATGGGTTGTTATGGCATCGGAGTGAGTCGACTCATAGGCGTGCTTGCAGAACATTTCTCGGATGAAAAAGGTCTGGTCTGGCCGGAAAACGTGGCGCCGTTCCGGGTGCACCTCGTTGGCTTGGGCGGTGAGGAAGCCGTGAAACAGGCAGAAGAGTTATATTCTGTATTGACTACAGCGGGCGTTCCGGTATTATATGATAACCGCGATGCGCGGGCTGGTGAAAAGCTCGCCGATGCCGACCTTATAGGAATACCACACAGGGTTGTCGTAAGCGACAAAACTGCTGCCTCCAACACCTATGAATACAAGGCACGACAGACGCCCGACGCAAAGCAGCTATCGCAAACTGAACTACTACATTTGCTGGGCAAGTAACCGGCGGTATTCAGAGTCGCATAAGCTAAAATGAGAAAAGGAGCGTGACGACTATGCTAAAGAAGATGTTTCGACTGACCAAAGACGGCGCAAGTGAGCTCGAGAAGGAACTAGCGGAGCTAGTTACAGAGCGCCAGGATATCGCGCAACGTATCAAGACCGCCCGTGAGTTCGGCGACCTCGCCGAGAATGCGGAGTATCAATCTGCACGTGCCGACCAGGAGAAGGTCGACGCACGCATTAGCGAAGTCGAGCACATTCTGCAGAATCTTCAGATCATTAGTGCTCCTAAGCAAGGCAGCAAGGTTGTTCAGCTTGGCTCGAAGGTTAAGCTAAAGGATGGTGGCAGCAAGAACAAGGAGTTCCAAGTAGTCGGCACCGTAGAAGCCGACCCGCTGGCTGGCAAGATATCCGACGAGTCACCGATAGGCAAGTTACTGATCGGCAAGAAAGTGGGCGACGAAGTCGAGCTCAAGACGCCATCCGACATATCTATTTTTAAAATCACCGAGATCGCATAACTCATACGACAGCAACGTTAGGCAGTGGGGCTCGGTAACGAGCCCCGTTTTACTTGATACTTACCCCTTAATAGCAGATACTAAAGGACAACTATGGCAACACTGAGAGAGCTGCGCGATGAACGCCTGCGCAAACTAGAAGAATTGAAAAAACTGGGCGTTAACCCATATCCAGCCCATACGGACCGCACCCATACGCTTACTGCAGTAGCAGATGGTTTTGATGGCCTCCAGGGCCAAAAGGTGACAGTTACGGGGCGGATCGTGAATATTCGTAAGTTCGGCAAGATTGCCTTTATGGTGTTGCGTGACCAGGGCGGACAACTGCAGTTGTTCCTGTCTGCGGATAGCGTGGCACCCCTGCACGCAGACGACAGCCAGCTTGGCTTTGACCAGCTGCCCCTGCTCGATACGGGTGACTTTATTCAGGTGCATGGCACGGTGATCAAAACGAAAACCGGCGAGATATCGGTAGATGTGCACCGGCTCCGTTTGCTTACTAAATCACTCCGGCCGATGCCGACGGCGCACGATGGCTTCACCAATAAAGAAGAACGCTTGCGTCGCCGCTACGTCGACATGAATGTCAATCTGGATGTGCGGGAGCGCTTCGTACGCCGGAGCCGGTTCTGGCAGGCAACACGCGATTTCCTGAACAACCATGGCTTTATCGAGATCAATATCCCTGTGCTTGAGCATACGACCGGCGGTGCGGATGCGAACCCCTTCGTGACACACATGGACGCGCTTGACCAAGATTTCTACCTTCGTATCAGCCACGAGCTACCGCTGAAGCGGCTGATCGGGGCGGGTTTTGAGCGCGTGTACGATATCGGCCCGCGCTTTCGGAACGAGAACTACTCTGATGAACACTTGCCGGAACACGTCGCTTTCGAGAGCTATGCCGCCTACCAAGACTATAAGGATGGCATGGAACTGTATGAGGCGATGATGAAAGAAGTTGCCCGGAAGACGTGGGGTACCTTGCTTTTCAAAGATATCAACGGCTTCCAGGAAATAAATCTGGATCAGCAGTGGCCGGTTGTACGTTACCCAGATATCATGAGGGAGCGCTTTGGTGTGGACGTCTTCAACCCTGATCTAGCGCAGCTTAAGAAGATTTTAGCCGACTATAAAGTGAAGCTGGAGGGTGAAGTAAACGCTATGCGGGCTATGGATAGCGTCTGGAAGCTCATCCGCAAAGAATCGGCGGGGCCTTTCTGGCTTATCCACGAACCAGTGGCGATATCACCGCTTGCCAAACAAGATCCAACGGATGCGCGGGTGACGCAGCGCTTCCATCCGGTTATTGCCGGTACGGAGATGGGTAACGGCTATAGCGAGCTCAACGATCCGCTTGATCAGCTGCGCCGCTTTATCGAGCAGCAACAAATGCGAGACGCAGGTGATGCTGAGGCCCAGATGCTCGATATAGATTTCGTCGAAATGTTGGAATATGGGATGCCGCCAGCCTGTGGCTGGAGCTATAGCGAACGCTTCTTCTGGATGTTCGAGGGAGTGACTGCTCGCGAAGGCGTGCCATTCCCGCAGCTCAAACGCGAAACCGACGAAACGACCAAAGAGCTTTACCCGGAAGTTTTCAAGGGCTAAAGCAGCGTGGTCCGGGTAAGCGACGAGGAGTTCAAGTGGATGACCGATGAGGCGCTCGCCACATTGCCTAAAGAATACGTCAAAGGCATGAAGAACGTCGCTATCCTATACGAACGCGACGTAAGTCCCGAGCGTCGGCAACAGATGAAGCTACCACCAAACCAGACGCTGTTCGGACTATTCGAGGGCATAACGCGTTTGCAACAGGCTGAAGCCTCGGGCGCCTTCGGCAGCGTGACATTGCCCAATAGGATAACACTGTTTATCGACCCTTTATCCCGGAGTGTGGAGAGTATACCTGCGCTAAAAGAACAGATACGCCACACTTTGTGGCACGAGATTGCCCATTATTACGGACTCGATCACAAGCGTATTGGCGAACTGGAGGGTAAGTAATTACTGCTTACCTGAGCTGCTTGCAGTAGGTTTTGAGTTGCCAACACGCACGGTACTATAGTGACTGCGCACTTGATACAGCACATATAACACCACGATAATGCCGATAGCTATAAGGAAGATTGTAGCGATATCGCCAAAAGGACTCAGAAGCAATACTAAGGCGTAGGGCAGGTAGAAGAGGACACCGTAGAATAAGTAATCCCAACCGGCTTTTTTGCGGTCGCGCAGACCAGGAAAAGCTAACAAGTACAAGACACCGGCGGCTATTAAGAAAATGAACGCCAACCAGGCGAATACACCGAAGGCCGGATGGATAATCATTGGCTCTGTCCCGTAGAAGCGAGTTGAGTAGTTAATCCAGGAGGCCAGGGTATGCCCCCAACCCCATATTGTCCAGGCATACCAGAACGTCAGAAGGCCGGTGAGGAGGCTGATCCAGGGTAGCCACTGCACAAGGCCGTCCTTAAATTTCTTCGGTAGTTCTGGCGCATTTTTGTAATATTCCGCGAGCCTGTTTACAAGTTGATTGAGCTGGTATCCCAGGCGTATTACCCCGTTATCTTACGCTCAAGCATAGCGGTAGCAGACAGTGGATTCAAGGGTAATCCAGTGTACTTGGGGTATACTGAAGGTGATGAAAGCACTATGGAACGACAAGATAGTTGCCGAAGCGGACAAAGACGATCTCATTTATATAGAAGGTAACTGGTACTTTCCCCCTTCGAAGGTGAGACAGGAATTCTTGCGGAAGAGTAACACGCCGTATACATGTCCCTGGAAGGGTGAGTGCCAATACCTTGATGTTGGCGCTGGTGATACGTGGAGCCATGATAATGCATGGACATACCCCGATCCAAAGCCGACGGCGATAGACATCGTGAAGAATGATTTCTCGAATTACATTGCCTTCTGGCGTGACGTACAAGTGACGGAATAGCAAACTAAAAGCAGCCCGGTATGAGGCCAGGCTGCTTTGGTATGTCTGTGTTTGTTTAGGCGTTGCGCCGCTTAGCGTTGTACAGGTAAAGGCCGTAGCCGGCGATACCCGTTAACATGGCAGGTAAGATAATATTTCCTGCACCTGTATTCGGTAGTTGTGGCGGAGGCGTTGTCGTGAAACTTACCTTAGCCGTGCACGCGGCACTGGTAGTCGTTTTCTCAGAATCGCCAATCATGAAATGAGCGGTGGCGGTAACGGCATATGCACCGTCAGCAGCATACTGATGGCTTTGGCCGACGACATTCTGCGCCGTCAGGCTAGCAGAGTTATCACCCCAGTTGATGACTGCATCCTTGAACGTCGCGCCATTCTTGGCGGTCGTGTTCAGGGCGGTAATGGATGCCGTCCGGTTGGCGCTCTGGCTGACAGTCAGCTGGTCGCAAGTGAATACTGGTGTCGGCGGGACATGAACCTTTATAACGACGGTTGAACAGCCGGACTGCGGATTGTCATTCGCCAGGCTATTGCCAGTGAAGCAGGCCTTGTTCGTTATGACATCGCCATCAGTTTTGTCGGTAACGGTTACGGCATACTGCTTGGTAACGCTCTTACCCGGCTCGACGGTACCAATGTTCTCGGTAATCTTGCGCTCAGATGTGTTGCTGACGAGCCGTACGCCATCCGGCAGGCTATCGGTCATAACAGTATTTGCCATGTCGTTGTCATGATTAGCGGCCGGTTGAGCGACATTGCTGACCGTAACGGTATAGGTTAAGGTGTCGCCAGGCGCGACAGACAATACAGAACTGGCGTCCGTAGCAGTGCTAACGACGCTGTTAGTCGTCGTATCCTGCACAGACTTGACGATTTTACCTTGCGGGTGCCACGCCAAGACTGTACCGCCGAGCGCTAACGCTGCCACCGTACCAGTGACTAATGTAGCCGTAAAAAGCTGCAGTTTCTTCATACTACTAAACTCCTCACCTCAATGATTGATAAGCATGAACATAATAATATTAATTTCATATATTGTCAACACCGTTGCATAAGAATTTTAACTATTGACGAGCGAGTAGAGAGTCATACAATGTGCCGCTGTACTACGCTGTTTAAGCGCAGGTGGTACTTTTATAATTTGCGGGAAAGGTCTGTCGCTAGTAAAGGGAAGGCTTCTTTGGAAGCCCGTCGTTTTCTGGTGGCAGAAAGCCCTGGAAGCGGTTTTAGCAATGTAAGAGCAGCGTAAAACACGGAGCGTCACTTTACTGTCGTCCGTTTCTGAATGGGGAGATGTTACTACGTGCCGCGATGATCCAGCATCCATCCGGTGGCTTAAGGCGGCATTTTGCTGCCTTAGGCGGCGTTCGGGCTTCAACGGAAGGGCTTGGTTGTCTAAAAGTTGACGAGTACGTCCATATACGTACACTCCTTTTACAACCGATAGCATCTTTCCCGCAAATACTTTCATTACTGCTTGGGAAAAGATTAGGTGTCTTTTCTCAGTCAGCAATGATAGTACTTATCTTAAGTCATCGGCACAGACAGGCGCCCTGTACTAATGAGCCTAAAGGGCGAAAACGGTAGGGATCTACAGTGGCGAAAGTGTTATCTCTTCGCCGCCAAGGTGTTTGGCCAGGTAGCTGTCGTGACTAATATAGACGAGCGCTCCCTTGTAGTAAGCCAACGCCGCTTCTAATTCTTCGATAGAGGGTAGATCGAGGTGGTTTGTCGGCTCATCGAGGATGAGCAGGTTTGGGTCGTTCGCGAACATTTTAATGAGCTGCAGCCGTGCCTTCTGGCCACCTGACAGGTTGCGGACGGGTTGGTCGCGGTCGGCATAGGGGTCGAATAAATAGTCAGACATGATACGCATAACTTGCTCGGTCGTTACCTGGGCATTGTATAGGTTGTAGAGATGCTCGATGGCGGCGGCAAGCGTCATGTCTAGTAAGTCGTCGCCTGTCTCTTGCTCGTAGGTGTTGATGCGCAGTTTCGTATCGGTAGTGATAGTACCGGCGAGTAGCGTACGCGGCTTACTGTTATCCGCAACGGATAGGATTGTCCGGATAAGCGTCGTCTTGCCGACGCCATTACGGCCGACGATACGCAGCCGGTTACCGGTGAGGATGCGATGGGAAAGGGGAGTGAAGAGGGGCTTATTGTAGCCGGCTTGTACGTTGTCGAGAGTGATAAGGTCGCGTTGGCGCTCATCGGCGGCAAGGCGACGGATATAAATAGTCTTTGCCTTATGCTTGTGATAGCTTTCGCCTACCTTGGGTTGGAGGCTAGACACCGACTCTTGGTCGATCCAGAAGCTTGGCCGTTCTTGTGCTTCTAACTCGGCTAATTCTTTGAGCAGGCGTGTCTCCATGACGACGAAGGGGTTCTTCTTGTCGGCGGTGCCGCCCCAGGAGCTTTTCTTGCTGCGGGCATACTGGATCTGTTTTTTGACGTTGGCGATGCGCCGCTGTGCCGTCTCGTATTCGTTCAGCCTGTTTGTGGTGCGCATAGTATTTTCTCGCAGATAATCATCGTAATTGCCAGGGAAGCTAACGGCAATGCCGTCCTTAATCTCGATAATGCGCGTGACATGATGGAGTACGTCGCGGTCGTGGGTAATGACGACGACCGCATGCTGTGCGGCCTTGAACCATTCGATGAATGCAGCTTTGGCAACGTAGTCCATATGGTTTGTCGGTTCATCGATGAGCGCTAGGTTAGTATCGGAGTGTTCGACGACGATGAGTTCCACGAAGCGTTTCTGGCCGCCGGACAGGCTTGCCATCTTGGCGTGGCCGTCAAGCTGGTAGGCATCGAGCGAGCGGCGAATGCGGTCTTCGACCGTATAGTAGTCGAGCTGGGCAAAGCGCTCCAGGGCTTCACTATACGTAGTGATTTTGTGTAGGTCATCGCCCATTGTCTGTGGATAGGTGTCAATGATGTGCTTGAGCTTCGTATATTCTGGCAGCTGGCCAAGAATATACTGCATGATGTTTTGTTCGCCCAAGCCGTGATGCTCTTGTTGGGTAGCGGCAATGCGTACACCTTGGCGCGCGACAATGTTGCCTGCGAAGTCAGTATCTTCACCGGTAAGCATGCGGAATAGTGTTGTCTTGCCGATGCCGTTACGGCCGATGATGGCAACCTTCTCGCGATCTTCAATAGAGAATTTCAGTCCGGCAAACAACGGTTTGTTGCCGATAGTTTTCTGTTCAATGTCAGCGGAAATGAGCATAGTGCAATCCTTTAATAGTTAGGAAGTTTAGGGTAATAGCAGATTACAGGCTTGCACTCATGGCTATTATTGTAACAGATAGGGCTCAGTCGTCCTACGGAGATGACTCGAGCTACGCGGGTTTGGGGAAGTAGTGTGTCAGATGCTATAGTTGCTGCATGAAGTATAGCCTCGGTGTGTTCAGCGGTATCTTGGGTAGGGGGGGGTCGAAGTCGGGGCAGTTATTACTGAAGTGGAATGTCATACTGGGTGTATTTTTTGTGGTCGAAGGTGTTGCATTGCTAATCCTAAGCGTACCGCGGGACGTGGCGCTTTACGCTGGCTATCTGGCGAATGATTCGCTTCAGTCGGCACTGCAGCATACTACCGTGGCAACAGCAGCGATACATCAACTTGCCATGGTTAATATCACTTACCTTGTCGCGGCCTTGTGCTTTGTGGCCGCTCTGGCCCATATAATCCGTGCGACAGTCAAGCGTTGGAATTATGAAGTACGGCTGGAGCAGAGGAATGTACTGCTGCATCCCGCGCAGATAGCCGGTGAAGCGGCCGTATTGTTTGTGCTGCTTGGCTTACTCGGTGGCATATACGATATCGGCAGCTTTGTACTGATGCTAGCGTGTGCGGCAGTACTGGGACTGGCCTTATCTGTGATCTGTACGGTACGTACAGGTACCGGCAAGCAGAACAATGGTGCTGTACTGGCAAAGGCCGGGAATGTCCTGTGGTTTGCCGGACTTGTACCACTGTCAGTAATCTTACTTCACATGGTGGCAGGGAATGTCTTTGGTGCGCGTACACCTGCTCATGTATACCTGGCATATGTGGTGACGCTTGCTTTCGCTGTTGCCATGGCAGTGAATACTGGTTTAGTGCGACGTCAAGCTGGCAAGCAGGGGCCTGCGGTGCGTAGTGCCGAGTGGCGGTTTATGGCGATAAACGCGGTTGGTATAACGCTCGTGTGTGCCGTGCTATTCGCCGGCCTATTACGCCCCTAAGGATATCTATGACGTCGGTTATCTTTGACTTTGACGGTACTATTGCCGACAGCTTTCTGGCGGTATTACGAGAGCTATATATGGTCGTATACCATCGTCAGCTGCCTCCGGAGGATGTTGAACGCCTCCGGCACCATGCGCTGCTGCAGGCGCTTCGTCAGCTACAAATTCCCTGGTGGCGGGCACTTGTCGCTGCCCGCGGCGTACGTAGCCACATGGCCAACGATATGAGTACCATACCGCCTGTTCAGGGCATAGCAGATGTTATTCGAGAACTTGCCAAGACGCACGAACTTTTTGTTCTTAGCTCGAATGATGCGTCAAATGTGCGAGCCTTTTTGGAGTTACACGGGTTTGCCGACAATTTTATTGCGATTAGCGGCAATGCGGACCCATTGCGTAAAGCTCCGGCTTTGCGGCGTTTGCTACACAAACAGCAGGTTGATCCGAAGACGTCGTGGTATGTGGGCGATCAGCCGTGGGACGTACGGGCGGCACATAGCGCCCGTATGAACGCAGCCGCAGTGACGTGGGGGTATAGCACGAAAACAAGCCTCATACAGCAGCATCCCGAAGCGCTTATTACGAGTGCCTCGGAACTCTTGTCGTTGTTTGCAAAACAATAGATGACGAATCATGCAGGAAATATTGCAGCCGATACATATCACAAAACTAGTGCCTGGCGGCCAGGGTCTGGGCGAGCTGCCGGACGGCAAAAAAGCATTTGTCTGGAACGCACTGCCAGGTGAGGATGTGCTAGCACGCGTCTTTAAGAGGCGACCCTCGTACGTGGAAGCGATAGCTGAGGAAATCGTTCGTGCCGCCCCAGAGCGGGTGGCGCCGCGTGAAGCAAATTACCTGGCAACTAGCCCGTGGCAAATCATGACATTCGACGCGGAAAACCGTTATAAGAAAAACATCGCCGAAGATATCTTAGGGCAGTATGACATTACGGTTCCGGTGGTTAACGGTACGACCCATGACGCACCTGAGTGGCACTATCGCAACAAAATGGAGTATAGCTTTTGGGGTGATGACGATGGGCTGCATGCCGCGCTATACCGACGCGGTAGTCACGGCAAGCAGCCGATCACGGGCAGTGTGCTCGCCATGCCGGCCATAGACGCGGGAATGGATAGCGTACGTGTTCTCCTTGAAAAAGCAAACGTGCGGGCAGGAGAATTGAAGACAATAATTGTTCGATCTACCCAGGCCGGTACGGCTGCGGCAAGTTTGTTCGTGAAGACTGAGAGCTTTCAGCGATTAGAATTGCCACCAGTGCTGCAGGGCCTCAAGGTCTATTATTCCAATCCGAAGAGTCCCGCGTCGGTATGCACGAAGTTATTGTATGAATTGGGTAGCTCAAAGCTGACAGATACGTTACTTAGTCGCGTTTTCTACTATGATGTCGACTCGTTCTTCCAAGTGAATATACCCGTGTTCCAATTGGCTGTGCAGCGTATCAAAGAGAAGTTTACCGGTAATGAGCTCGTCGATATGTATGCAGGTGTGGGGAGCATCGGCCTAAGCGTGGCAACTCGCAGCGTGGACCTGGTGGAATTGGATGCGGCGAGCGTCGCGATGGCGCGGCGTAATGCCGAAGGTGTGGATGTACAGGGAAATATCGTAGAAGCTTCTGCCGAGCGTGCGCTTCAGTATATTTCTGGTGACAAAGCTATTATTTTTGACCCGCCGCGCGCAGGCCTGCATGAAAAAATTGTTAACCGTGTCCAGGAAGCTAAACCTCCGCGCATTGCCTACCTGAGCTGTAACCCTGTAACGCAGGCACGTGACCTAGCCATGCTGCACGATGTCTATACAATTAGTTATTTCGAGGTTTTCAATTTCTTTCCGCATACCCCGCACATTGAGACCCTTGCCATTCTGGAACGGGTGTAATTGTCAGGTGAATGCAAGAAACTAGCTTGACAGACGACTGCGCGCTACAATACAAGCGATGGGTTATCAGCGTGAACGGAGTGAGGCATATAAGCCTGGACAGAAGGCTCCGTACAAGGTTTCGCGCAGCAAGATTGAACTGTACGTTCAGTGTCCGCGCTGCTTTTGGCTTGATGCGCGGCTGAAAATCAAGCGGCCGGACGGCCCGCCGTTCAGCATCAACAAAGCAATCGACGAATTATTCAAGAAAGAGTTCGACGGCTACCGTGCCAAGGGCGAGCCGCACCCGCTCATGGTTGAGTTTGGTGTAGCTGCTGTCCCATTCCAGCACGTGCAGCTTGATACGTGGCGGGAGACATTTACCGGCGTGGTTGCGCTACATAAGCCGACGAATTTGCATGTCTTCGGGGCTGTCGATGATCTCTGGGTGAACGAGGCTGGCGAGGTGATAGTGGCGGACTACAAGGCGACTGCGAAGGACCGCGACGTGAATATTAATGCCGACTGGCAGATGAGCTACAAGCGACAGATGGAAGTCTATCAATGGCTCCTCCGACAGAATAGGCTGAAGGTCAGCGACACCGGCTATTTCGTATATACGAATGGGCGACTAGACCGTGATGGCTTCTTCAACCAGGTGGAGTTCAAGACAAAGATTATTCCGTATACCGGCAGTGATGCTTGGGTGGAGCCGACGCTAGTGAAGATGAAGGGATGCCTGGAAGGCGATATTCCACCGGTTGGCCAGGCAGCGATGGGCGGCCCATGTGACTTCTGTACCTACGCCCGCCAACGGACAGAGCTTACCCTACGCCAGATACAGAAGAGCAGTAAGCATTGACAATATAGGTAATAGGTGGTATTAAGAACATGATAAGTAGTCATGAACAAGTCATAATGCAGCATACTCCCAATACCGACCCCTCTCCGTTTGAATCTGCCGTGACGTTGTCTCGTGAGCAAGAGCAATTCATGGGGAGTGCTGTGCTTGCCTCGTTGGCTCCTGAAGTAGTTGCTGAGGGGAGCTTTGCTGAAACAACCCTTCCAAGTAGTGAACGGCTTGGGGTGCCTCTTCATGAATATGCGGGAGCGTATCTGGAACGTATACTAGTCGACCCGGGGCGGCATGGTATACCTGATGAAGCTGCGAGTTTTCGGCACATACAGGCGACGGATGAACAGCGTCGTATAGCGCGTGGGATCGTTGTGGCGGAATGCGTCAAGTCCCAGATTGAGCAAATGAGTTTGCCACTTGTCCGCCTGGGTGACTTTGAAACGCTTAGGCATGAGATTCGCGTAGGGGCGCTGCTGGCTTTAGCCAATATGGGACAGACAGCCGTGGATGCTGGGCTTATCCACGATGATGGCAAAGTATTTGTCCTTGATGTTATAAACAAACCCGGGAAACTTACCGATACCGAGAAAGAAAAGGTAAAGCTGCACGTCAGGGGTACGCTTGTTCTTGCAGGTCAGGCAGGTATCACCGACAGGCAAGTACTTGTGAATGTCAATATGCACCATGGCGGCAGCACTGATCCGGCGACTAACTACGTCGGATCTGAAGAACTGCTCCCGGATAGCGAAGAGAGTCGCATGGAAGCGATGCTGGTAAAAATAGTGGATGAGTTCGATGCCTTGAGTGGCGAACGGGGGTACAAACCGGCACTTCCTCTTAATGAGGCGCTACCGATTATGGAGCGCCAAATCGCCGCGCCGCAAACGGCTTGGGATAGATTTTATCGTCTTATAAAACACCCCGATAAACAGGTAGATTAGCTCTAAGGACGTCTGCGCTATAATGAGCGCATGCTAGATATTCAGTTTATCCGCGATAATCCGGAGCTTGTACAGAAAAATTCCAAACAAAAAGGCTACGAAGTTGATATCCCGAAGTTGCTGGAGCTCGATAGCAAGCGACGTGTAGTGTTGGCACGGATTGAAGAGCTACGCCAACGGCGTAATGAACAAGCGACGGCATTAAAAGGACAGAAACCAACCGATGAACAATTGACTGCGGGCAGGCAAATAAAAGAGAACCTAACAGCCCGTGAATCGGAATTAGCGACGGTCGAAGACGAGTATATAGCGCTTTTGAGGAAGGTGCCGAACATACCGCTGGATGACGTACCAATTGGTGCCAGTGAAAATGAAAACCAAGTTGCTAAGACTGTCGGTGAGCCGCCAAAGTTCGACTTTTCGCCCAAGAGCTACGCGGACATTGCGGAAAGTCGCGGCTGGCTCGACAAAGAACGCGCCGCCAAAGTAACCGGTGCGCGCTTTGCATATATCAAAGGTGGCCAGGTAAAGCTGCAGTTCGCGATTATCCAATTTGTCATTAGCAAGTTGACCGACCCGAATTTCATTCAGGAAGTAATAACTGAGAACAATTTGCATACGACCAACAGGCCATTTGTGCCGGTATTACCGCCGCTGATGCTGCGCGAGGCGATGTACGATGCCATGGATCGCCTGGAACCGCGCGAAGACCGCTACCGCGTGGAGGGTGAAGAAGGGTTATGGCTACAGGGTAGTGCCGAGCACGTGCTGGGCAGTATGCACGAGGGCGAAATTATCGCTGAAGAAGATTTGCCGTTGCGCTATCTTGGCTATGCCACGAGCTTCCGTCGTGAAGCCGGCAGCTATGGCAAAGACATGGAAGGCATATTCCGCATGCATCAGTTCGACAAACTGGAGATGGAAAGCCTGACAACGGCCGAGAACGGATTGCAAGAGCACTTATTGCTCGTCGGCATTCAGGAAAAGCTGATGCAACTACTCGGCATCCCGTATCATGTGCTGCTGAAATGCACTGCCGACATCGGCAAGCCGAATGCACGCGGTATTGATGTCGAGGCCTGGCTACCATCGCAGAATACCTACCGTGAGACGCATACTGCCGACTACATGACTGACTATCAGGCGCGACGGCTCAGGATGCGAGTGAAGCGTGCTGATGGCCGCGTAGAATTGGTGCATACTAATGACGCTACGGCCTTCGCGCTTAGCCGTACGCCGATCGCTATCATCGAAAATTACCAGACGACCGACGGTCATGTACGCGTGCCAGAAGCGTTGCAACCGTTCATGGGCGGTCAAACAGAGATGTAACGAAAAGGAGGGGTAATATGATCAAAAGCCTACGTATCATAGGGGAGCATGCGGAAGCTGACGACTCGCTCCAGCAGTACATTTCTCAAAAGATAGGCAACCTCGACAAATATCTACCGCGTCGTGCCCGCCGCACCGCGCGTGCGGAAGTTGTGTTACGTCGCGAAAAGAGCAAGAAAGTTAGCGGCAATACCGTGGAAGTACTGCTTTACGTACCCGACAAACGTTTGTCCGCAAAGGCTGCGGCGGCTACGATGTTTATGGCTCTGGATTTGGTCGAAGAGAAGTTGAAGCAGCAGCTTGGCAAGTATAAGGACGAGCACAGCACGCGTTTCTATCGCCATCTCATCCATCGTCTGCGTGGCTCTAAAGCACTATGACGTTTCTGACGCGACTTTCCGGAAGATAAAGAATGTACCAGCTTTTGTATATGGCGGCTGATAATCTATGTCCCTTGCAAGTCCCTGGCCATCCGGGGCACGCAAGTGCTCGTATAGACTCTCGGCGGGAACAGTCAGATCGAGGCCGTACTGGTCTAGATACTGCTGTAAGCGGCGCATGAAGAATGCTTGCTCGCTATCGTCGAGAGCGGTAAATGCCTTCCGCGTGAAGTAGTCGCCAAGTTTTTCCGTATCGACCGTCAGATCGCCCTCTCCGGGATCACTGATGACGCCTATAAGCCGCATATCTTTCCTCTCTACCAGTCGACTAGGTACGCCGGACCAGGATGCCCAGAGGACTATCCCATCATCTCGTAGCTGTGACATCCCAAGTACCCGATCCTCGTCGATACCTGATGGATTGATGAGGGTGACTACATCAATAGGCTCAGCCGGACTCCATGTATAGGCATCGGCACGGTAAGCTTCGGCTCCCAAGACCTCGAAGTCACGTATTGCTGTGTCGTCCAGTGCACTATCGACATGGATGGCATGGACATCAGGAAGGCGCGTAAAACTACCATCGCTACTCGAGCCGGGATAGTAGAGCGAAATGGGTCTTTCCAGAGCAGCCAATTCACGGGCAAGCGTTAGCGCTTCCCGGGAATGCGCGAAGCTGCCTTCGTACAAATTTGGTGGTAATTGCACAATGTCGTGGCTATGCTCCATGAAGATCCATTGTATACATGTATGTCGCGTAAAGACTGTAAGTATGCTCGCAAAAATGTTCGCAATTCTCGGTAGAAAACGGTACAATAGTCTCCGACGCTTGTCCAAACCACAACTGTGAGAGAACGGGGAATTTATGAATATTGTCTTCAAAAAGATATTGGGTGACCCGCAGGCCAAGACCATCAAACGTCTACGCAAACGGGTCAAGGTAATCAACGCGTTAGCGCCAAAGTATGAAAAGATGTCCGATGCGCAACTGCGTAAACAGACAGCTGTACTTAAGAAACGGCTTGCCAAGGAATCACTCGACGCCATTCTGCCGGATGCGTTCGCATTGGTGCGCGAAGCCTCCACGCGTACGCTTGGCCAGCGGCACTTTGATGTGCAGCTGATGGGCGGTATGGTGCTGCACGAAGGGAACGTCGCCGAGATGAAAACCGGTGAAGGCAAAACACTCGTTGCGACACTACCGTTGTACCTAAATGCTTTGACCGGCAAAGGTGTACACACGGTAACAGTCAACGACTACCTAGCGCAGCGCGATGCGGGGTGGATGGGGCGGATCTACAGCTTCTTAGGCTTAAGTGTGGGCGTCATTATGCCGGACAAGTCATTTGTCTATGATCCTGACTATACGAATACCGAGCACGAAGATGAGCGCTTTAGCCACCTCCGGCCGGCCACGCGTCGCGAAGCTTATCAAGCCGATATCACATACGGCACAAACAATGAATTTGGTTTCGACTATCTGCGTGACAATATGGTTCGTGAAGTAGACCAGCTGCGTCAGCGCGAGCTACACTACGCCATCGTCGATGAAGTAGATTCGATTCTCATCGACGAGGCGCGCACGCCGTTGATTATTTCAGCGCCAAGTGCGACATCCGGTACGGCATATGCGCAGTTTGCTCGTGTCGTACGCCAGCTCGTTAAGGATACTGATTATGAGACTGACGAAAAGCGCAAAACCGTCATCCTGACTGACGCCGGCGTTGAGAAGATCGAGAAGGCACTCGGTCTCGATAACCTTTATGGCAGTGAGAATATCCGTACTATTTATCACCTACAGCAAGCATTGCGCGCGCATGCGCTATTCAAGCGGGATAAAGACTACGTCGTTACAAAAGATGGCGAAGTTGTCATTGTCGACGAGTTTACGGGCCGTCTGCTACCCGGTCGACGTTACAACGAGGGATTGCACCAGGCGATTGAGGCGAAAGAAGGCGTTGAAGTCCAACAGGAGTCGATGACACTCGCGACCATTTCATTCCAGAATTACTTCCGTTTGTACGAAAAACTAGCTGGCATGACTGGTACGGCGATGACCGAGAGCGAGGAATTCCACCAAATTTATAAGCTTGAGACTGTCGAGGTTCCGACCAACAAGCCGATGGTCCGCCAGGATAAGCCGGACCGCATCTACCGCAGCGAGAAAGGCAAGTTCAATGCCATTATCCGAGAGGTTCGCGAACTGCACGATAAGGGCCAGCCGGTCCTTATTGGTACGGTATCGATAGAGAAAAACGAGCTGTTGAGCAATATGCTCACCAAGGCTGGCATACCGCACGCTGTGCTGAATGCCAAAAACAACGAGAAAGAGGCGGCGATTGTTGCGCGAGCGGGTGAAAAAGGTGCAGTAACATTAGCGACCAATATTGCCGGCCGCGGTACAGACATTGTGCTTGGCAAAGATATCAAAAAACTTGGCGGCCTCTTCGTACTCGGTAGTGAGCGCCACGAATCGCGCCGTATTGACAATCAGCTTCGCGGCCGCGCTGGCCGACAGGGCGACCCGGGTACGACACAGTTCTTTGTTAGTACCGAAGATGACCTGATGCGTATCTTCGGAGGCGAACGTGTTGCGGGCATCATGGATCGTCTGAAAGTAGGCGAGGATATGCCGATTGAGAATCGGCTTGTCTCGCGTAGCTTGGAAGGCGCGCAAAAGAAGGTAGAGGGGTTTCATTTTGACACCCGCAAGCAAGTTGTCCAATATGACGACGTGATGAACCGCCACCGCAAGGCTGTCTATGCCATGCGGCGCGAAGTACTAATGCAGTCGAATATTACCAAGCGCATCAAGGCAATGATTGACGATGAAGCACGGGCGCTCGCCATATCACCGTTGGCAACGAGCGAGGGTTTCGACGAAATCGTACGCGAGGTCTTTCCGTTCGACGAATCTACGCTTGATCGGCTTTTCGAGTCGGATACATTGGAGTTCGAAAAAGTTTTGAAGACCGAAGCGGCTGAGTTATACGCGGCCCGTGAGCTGACTTTCACGCCGGAAATTATGCGCCAGATCGAGCGGGATATTTACCTGCAAATCCTCGACAATCTTTGGATGCAGCACTTGGAGAACATGGACCACCTAAAGGAAGGGATTCACTGGATGGCGGTTGGCCAGCAGGACCCGCTCGTCGAATATCGCCGTCGCTCGCAGCTGCTGTTTGATGATATGCAGCAAGTCTTGCGCCACGAAGTCGTGCGCACCCTGTACCATGCGCAACCAATTTCTTCCGAAGAGGCACAACGCATGGCCGATACGGAGCTGACCCGCGCCGCGCGCCGCAGCGTCGAAAGTCTCGACCAGATCACTTCGGCGGAAACTGAGTTTGAGGCGGCCGACTTCAAGCGGCAGACCGAGACAGTACAACGTAAGAAAACGAATGACCGCCGCAAAAAGGCGCGCAAAACAGAACGTAAACGCAAAGCTGCTGCCCGCAAACACAAATAGACCGATGAAACATACCGTCTCAGAAATCAGCTTACGAAATGGTGCCAAGGGCCTCCTGGTCCATATCCCGAACGCCAGCGTTATGACGTTTGATATCAACTTCCGCGCCGGTGAATATCTGGTTCCGAAACAGAAATGGGAAGTGCCACACATCATGGAACATATGTTGCTTGGCGCCAACGAACTGGTGCCACGGGCCCGTGAATTCCAGGCGGAGATCGAGAAGAATGGCGCCTACAGTAATGCCTCGACGGGTGTCTATGACATTACGTATGAGGCCGAAGCCGCTGAATTTGAGTGGGATAGACTCCTCGGTCTATTATTGGTGGCAATCACTAAGCCGCTGTTCCTGGATGAAGAATTCCAGGCGGAGTTTGGCAATGTCCAGGAAGAGATGATGTCGCGTACGAACAATCACTTCCGACAGTTGAGTTTGGAGATGCGCAAGCGATTTGGTTTGCTAGCGATGACAGACGCTGAACGAGTTAAGCTCATGCAGAATGTCACACTCGAAGATATCCGAGAGCACTACCGGCGCACGCATTTAACGGCAAATATGCGGTTTGTCATTGCCGGCAATATCACGCCAAAGCGTCGTGAGACTATCGAAGATCTCATGGAGCATATTGAGCTACCCGAACGGGGTAAGCGCTTCGAATTGCCAGTAGAAACCCTGAAAACTGTCCCAAAGCCGGTGTTTATCCAGAACGACTCCGTCGAGAACTTATATTTCTACATCGATACATTCATGCGCCGGCGGCTGACGGACCCAGAGGCTGATGCCATCAATCTCCTTAATACCATGCTGACGGAGACCTTGTATTCCAAGATACTCGGCACGGCCCGTGAACGCGGGCTGGTGTACGGTATGAGCTCGGGTGTTTCGCAGACGCGCAACGTCAGCAACTGGTGGTTCGGTGCTCAAGTGTCGGACAAGAATGCGCCGCCGTTGTTTACGCTCATCGGTCGCGAAATCGGCAAGGTGACGGCGGGCGATATTTCCGAGGACGACATCGAAGCGACAAAGCAGTACGCATTAGGAAGGTTTCAGCGTAGCGGCCAGACAGTCGGCGCGACGGCGAACGGCTATGCGGGCCGCTACTTCTTCGATGAGGTGGTTGAGGAGTACGACCGGATTCCAGAACGTATCAAGGCTATCACCAAGGAGAAGATCGTCGATATATCGCGGGCGATGCTGGCTGACAACGTCTGGGGGCTTGGCACACTTGGCTACAGTGGCGACGCCTTCACGGACCGCCTGAAGCTACAACTTGAGCCGTTATGGGAAGGCATTAGGAGCTAGGCAATGCAGGGCGAACTGGACCGTGCGTACGCGCTACAGGCCCAGGTACGGGATGCCATGGAACGCCTGGATATTGCTGATGATGAACACAAGCGGCAGCAATTGCAACACGAGAGCGAGCGAGCGGATTTCTGGCAGGACAATCAGGCAGCACAAGGTGTTGTGAAGGAGATAGCGCGCCTCGGCGCGCGGGCAGAGCCGTGGCGTGAGCTGGACAGTGCGCTGACCGATACGATAGGGCTGCTGGAGCTTGGTGACGAGACTATGCGAGGCGAACTCGCATCCCATCTGGATGCGCTACAGGCCCAGTTCGATGAGTTGAAAGGCGACCTGCTGCTGAGTGGCCCATACGATTCGTATGACGCAATCGTCAGTATTCATGCTGGCGCCGGCGGGACCGATGCCCAGGATTGGGCACAGATGCTACTGCGCATGTACACTCGCTGGGCAGAGCAGCACGGTTTCCAGGTGACAACTGATGATATGTCCGCAGGCGAGGAAGCGGGGCTGAAAAGCGTCACCTTTGAGGTAAGTAGTGACAATGCCTATGGCAAATTGAAAGGTGAACATGGTGTACATCGGCTTGTCCGATTGAGTCCGTTTAATGCTGACCATTTACGCCAGACATCATTTGCCAAGGTAGAAGTTATGCCGAAGATTGAAACGCCTGACGAGGTTGAGATTGACGAGAAAGATTTGAAGATCGACGTCTATCGTAGCGGTGGCCATGGCGGCCAGAGTGTCAACACGACCGATTCGGCCGTGCGTATTACGCACCTACCGACCGGTATCGTGGTGGCGATTCAGAACGAACGCTCGCAGCTCCAGAATAAAGAAACAGCCATGACTATTCTTCGTTCGCGGCTAGCGCAATTACAGCTCGAGCAGCATGCCGAGAAAATTTCCGGGCTAAAAGGTCCGAACGAGCAGGCAGCATGGGGCAATCAGATCAGATCGTATGTGCTGCATCCATACAAGCAGGTCAAGGACCTACGTGACAGATATGAAACGAGCGATGCGGAAGGTGTTCTGGATGGCAATCTCGACCCGTTCATTGCAGCATACCTTGAACAACAGCTCGGTGAATAAACCGGAGTTTTTGATACTATAAAGCTTATGGATACTGGCATCCGGCTCGCGAGAGTAGCGGTTACACTCGGCGGCACAAAAGTACTGAAAGGCGTAACTGCAGAGATGCCGGGTGGCAAGATATACGGGCTATTGGGACCCTCGGGTGCGGGCAAAACGACGCTGATGCGCGTTATTACCGGCCGTCAACATGTGAATAGTGGCACGGCAACTGTACTGGGCTGTCAGGCTGGTTCGAGAGCTTTGCGAACACAAGTTGGCTACATGCCCCAGGCCCCCGCATTGTACCCAGACTTAACCGTACGCGAGAATGTTCGATACTTTGCGATTATGCGCGGTGCGGGCCGTCGTGCGGCGGACGACATGGTGCGTGAGGTTGAGCTTGGAGAATACGCCAGCCAGATTGCTGCGACATTATCTGGTGGCCAACGGTCACGTCTCTCATTGGCAATTGCGCTGCTTGGCCATCCAAAACTACTCGTGCTCGATGAGCCGACCGTTGGCGTCGATCCCGTCCTCAGGCAAAAATTATGGAAGATATTCCGACGCGTTGCCGCGGGCGGCACGACTCTGCTCATATCGAGCCATGTTATGGATGAAGCGGCGCGCTGTGACGAGCTGCTACTGATCCGCCGGGGAAGGTTACTGGCGCAGGGGACACCGGAAGGACTATGCACGCAGACGGGCGCGGCTACGGTAGAAGAAGCGTTTTTGACGCTGACAGGAGCCGAAGGATGAATCCGCGCAAAACCTTCGTGACTGCTACGCGAGTACTCGTGCAACTGAGCCACGACCCGCGTACACTCGGGCTGATCTTTTTCGTGCCGTGCGCGCTGCTCGTCCTCGTAAAGTATGTCTTTGAGGGACAATCGGCAACATTCGACCATATAGAGCCGCTGATGCTCGGCATTTTCCCGCTGACCGTTATGTTTCTAGTGACATCTATCACGACATTGCGGGAGCGAACCACCGGTACACTCGACCGGCTCATGACAATGCCGGCCGGCAAATTGGATTTCATTCTTGGTTATGCCGCCGCGTTCATGGCGGTCGCGCTCGTACAGGCTTGCCTGGCTAGTTGGGTAGTTATTGGATTGCTGCAGGTGCCGGTTGCTGCCGGTGCCGGGCTGATGGTGGCAGGGGCGGTGGTTTCTGCCTTCTTGGGTACGGCGCTCGGCCTCTTTGTCAGCGCCTTTGCCACGACGGAGTTTCAGGCGGTCCAGTTCCTGCCGGTGATTATCTTCCCGCAATTGCTAACCTGCGGCCTGTTCGTAACTCGCGAACACATGGCGAAGTTACTGCAATGGTTTGCGGATATTATGCCGATGACCTATAGCGTCGACGCCATGCAGCACATTGCGGGCATCAGCGGCTGGAGTGACACCCTTACAAAGGATTTCGTGATCGTTGCCACCTACGCATTCGGTGTGCTTCTGCTGGGCGCGATAACTATTCGCCGCCACGAATAAAAGTCCTGCCCTGTATCTTCCGCTACGGCGGGGCATGCTAAAATGGAATGAGCATGATTCTTCTGGACAGGGTGACTAAAACGTATAGTAAGAATCTCGGGGCGGCACTGGATAGGGTAAGCTTACATATCGAACCGAACGAGTTTGTGATTATCGTCGGACAAAGCGGGGCGGGCAAGACGACCCTTATGCGCTTGTTGACGCGCGAAGAGCGCCCGACCAGTGGCAAGATTATTGTTGGTGGCATTGACTACGATAAGCTAAAAGACCGCGATATTCCGCTGCTGCGCCGTAAGATTGGCGTTGTATTCCAGGACTTTAAATTGCTTCCCAATAAGACGGTGTTCGAGAACGTTGCCTTTGCTCTCGAGATTGTCGGGGCAGGTCACAACGAGATTCGCAATACCGTGCCAAAGGTATTGGACATTGTGAATCTCGCCGGTAAAGAAAATCGTATGCCGATGGAACTTTCCGGCGGCGAGCGCCAGCGTGTTGCGATAGCACGGGCTATCGTACGCCAGCCGCGTATTCTCATCGCCGACGAGCCTACCGGCAACCTCGACCCGAAGCATGCCTGGGACGTCATCACGGTTCTAGAAAAGATCAACAAATACGGTACTACCGTGTTATTGACGACTCACAACCAGGAAATTGTGAACAAACTCAAGCGGCGCGTCGTCACCATGCAGCATGGTAAAGTTGCCAGCGACCGGGCCAGCGCTCGCTACGAGGTATAAATTCGCTATGAAACGTAAAGCCATCACACTATCCCGCATTGTGCATACCGGTCTGCTCAATTTTGGCCGTAATGCCAGTCTGGCTATTGCCGCCATTGCTGTCATGGTAGTTACTCTTACCATCGTTTTATTTTCGGTGGTGACGAGCGTGACGATGAACCATACCATCGCCCAGATCGCTGACAAAATAAACGTCTCTATTTACCTCAATGATAACGTGACGGCCAAGCAGCGCACTGATCTTATGAGTGACCTGAAGAAACTGTCGCAGGTAAAGGGTGTGTCGTACGTCTCCAAGGACCAGGCGCTTGCCGAATACAAGGCCGAGAATGCCAACAACCAGGACGTGCTGACGGCAATCCAAGAAGCCGGCGGTAATCCGCTACCGGCATCTATCCAGGTTGATCCAGTTGACCCGGGCAAAATCGCCCAGATCCAGGCGCTTCTGAACCGTCCGGCGACTGTCGCACTCGAAGACCCGCAGGCTGGCACGTCGTACTCGGGTGACCGCAAGCAGGCGATAGACCAGATTGCCCATGCAATAGATATCCTGAAGCGCGTTGGCGTGGCGGCTGTCGTACTGTTCGCGCTTGTCTCCATGCTCATTATTTTCAATACGATCCAGATGGCCATCTTCAACCGGCGCGACGAGATTACTATCATGCGGCTGCTCGGCGCGACGACGTGGTACATCCGCGGGCCGTTCGTTGTCGAGAGTATCGTCTACGGCGTCCTGGCGGCGCTTATCTCTGTGGCGATTCTTGATATCATTTTCGTCGTGGCGGCGTCGGCGCTCCAGGCCAGTAGTTTCGGCCTGCTCGATATTACGTATGCCAACTCGTACTTCTACGACCACTTCTTCCTGCTTTTGACAATGCAATTGGCTGCCGGTATAGTGATTGGTGCCGTCTCTTCCATTATTGCTACCCGACGGTATTTGAAATTTAAGACGAAATAGGGTTTTTGCTAGCTACGGGGATTAGACGTTAGAGACAAAGATCGCCACTAAAAACAGGGGAACAACGTAAGCGAGGGTATGTACAAAGCATGGCCAGGTATGCTAGGCTAACTTCAGGTGTAACCAAAACCAAAATGAGAAAGCAGAAAAGTAGGGCCCAATCTGTTATTCATCGGCTGAGAAGTGCGCCGCTGTTATTCATTGCAGCCTTGTTTGCTGCCGCCGGCGTGACGGCGGCTATTGTTCATGCCGACACATTCCAAGATCAGATTGATGCACTGAATGCGCAAAATGCCCAGACGCAAGGGTCACTGAATACCTTGCAGGCACAAGCGAGTAGCTACCAGGATGCCATTAATAAACTGCAACAGCAGATCGCTGGTCTGCAGGCGGCAATCGATGCCAATCAGGCGAAACAGGTAGAACTACAGGCCGAGATAGATGCGGCAGAAGCGAAGCTGGAGCAGCAGCGGAAGGGCCTAGCACAAGACCTGAAAGCTATGTACGTTAGCGGCCAGATGAGTACCGTTGAGATGCTGGCGACGAGCAAGAGCCTGAGCAGCTACGTAGACGCCGAGACGTACAAGTCGGCGGTCCAGAATAAGATACAAGCCACAGTCACACAGATCACGCAGTTGCAGTTACAGCTCAAGGCGCAGAAAGACCAGGTACAGCAGCTTATCACTGAGCAGCAACAACAACAGGCCAGCTTGGCCGGTGCCCAGGCCGAGCAGCAGAACCTGCTTGCTATGAACGAGAGCCAGCAGGCGGCGTACAACCAACAGATTCAGTCCAACAACTCCCAGATTGCGTCGCTGCGCGCCCAACAGCTCGCTGCCAACCGCGCACTAGGCGGCCAGGTAGTGGCGGGTGATCCCGGTCATGGCGGCTATCCGGCCAACTGGGATTCGCCCGTACCACAAGACAGCCTGCTCGATAGCTGGGGCATGCTCAACCGCGAATGCGTGAGCTACACCGCGTGGAAAGTCTATCAGACATACGGCTATATGCCGTACTGGGGCGGCATGGGAAATGCCAACCAATGGCCGGGCGACGCCCGCTCAGCAGGCATTCCGACAGGATCAGTGCCTAAGGTCCATTCCGTTGCGATTTCGATGCACGGCTTTTACGGCCACGCTATGTGGGTAGAAGCGGTCAGCGGCAACATGATTTACGTCAGTCAGTACAACTATGACCTGGCCGGCCATTACAGTGAGATGTGGGTCAACGGCAGCAGCTTCGTCTATATCTACTTCGGCAGCTAAAGAGAACGTTATTCCTGGCCGTAGGGACTATCTTCGTCAGTGGGGTATACTGGTGGAGTATTACACTGGACACTAAAACGCGAGGTAAAAGGCAAAGGTATGGGCAGAGAACGGCTTGGCAAAGAGAGCATAACAACCGTCGCGCGCGCTGCTGCGAGCAAGCGCTGGGTGCAGATTCTGTCCAGTGCCGTTGCCGTGGTGCTGGTGTTCGCCCTCGGCGTCAACGTCGGGAACGGCCGCTTGCAGATAGGTCTTTTACCCTCGACACAGTCGCGCAACCAGGAGTTGCCACCGATGCTTGATTACTCGAGCGTGAACGACGTCTATACGACATTGAAGGATAATTATGACGGGAAACTTAGCGTTAGTCAGCTGCTCGATGGCCTGAAAGAGGGCCTGGCGGCTTCTACGAACGATCCCTATACGGAATATTTCAACGCTAAACAGGCGACTGCATTTCAGGGTGAGCTGAATAATTCCTTTTCAGGTGTAGGCGCGGAACTAGGCAAGGATGGTAGTGGCAACCTCATCATCGTAGCGCCGATCAAAGGCTTTCCGGCAGATAAGGCCGGCCTGAAGGCGCAGGATATCATTACCACGATTAACGGCGAGAGTACCACCGGCATGGAGATCGACGCCGCCGTCAACAAGATCCGCGGACCGGAAGGTACCAAGGTAACACTCGCGGTTGTGCGCAACCATGCCCAAGCCCTGACGTTTACCATCACGCGGACCAATATCAAGTTGCCGAGCGTGACGACTAAGACGCTGGACGGCAACATCGGCTATATGCAGATCATCTCGTTCTCGGATGATACCGTGACACTGGCACGGCAGGCTGCTGATCAGTTCAAGGCAGCCGGCGTGAAGGGAGTAATCCTTGACCTTCGCGGCAACCCCGGCGGCGCGCTCGATGCAGCAATCGGTGTCTCGAGCCTATGGCTGCCGTCCGGCACGACGATCCTGACCGAGAAGGGTACAGATGGCACGCAAACGTATACGGCGACTGGCGACGATTCGCTAAACGGTGTCCCGACCGTAGTGTTGATCGATGGTGGCTCGGCATCAGCCAGTGAAATTACGGCTGGTGCGCTGCACGATAACAAAGTCGCGCAACTAATCGGCGTCAAAAGCTATGGCAAGGGCGTTGTACAGAAGCTCATTCCGCTGAAAGATGGCAGCGAACTGAAGGTGACAATAGCGAGCTGGTACCGCCCAAACGGCCAAAATATCAATAAGCAGGGCATTACTCCTGATCAAACGGTTAACGTAAACGCCACTGACGCCGCCAAGGGTAATGACACACAGTTGCAGGCCGCTGAAGATTACTTGAACAAATAATGCGTGGCGGTGTTGACTTGCATTAGCCAAATGCAATAAGATACATGAGAAGAAAAGAGAGGTGAGCGTAGTGGTCCAGCCGACCAAGTACATCTTTGTTACTGGTGGGGTGCTTTCCGGATTAGGAAAGGGTATCACCGCCGCCTCAATTGGCAACCTATTAAAGGCCACCGGACTCAAAGTTAACCTCCAGAAGTGTGACCCGTATCTGAATGTGGATGCCGGCATGCTCAATCCGCGCGAGCATGGTGAGTGCTTCGTCACCAAAGACGGCGCCGAGACGGATCTCGATCTTGGGCACTACGAGCGCTTTATCGACGAAGAATTGACGCAGAAAAGCTCGCTCATGCAAGGACGCGTGCTACTACGGGTTATTGAAAGCGAACGCGCTGGTCGCTATGACGGCCGCTCGGTACAGATTATTCCGCATGTAACCGGCACCACGCGCGCATACATCGAAGACGCGGCAAGTGGTTTCGATGTACATATCGTAGAGATTGGCGGCACGGTAGGCGATTACGAGAGCCTGGCGTTTGTCGAAGCGATCCGTGAACTGGCACTGAAGGTAGGGCTGGAGAATTGTATGTTCATCCACGTCGTTTACTTGCCGTATCTAGGCGCAAGCCAAGAAACAAAGACGAAGCCGGCACAGAACTCAGTTCGTGATATTCGCGGTCTTGGTATTATGCCCGATATGCTTATCGCACGCAGCGAAACGCAACCGACAACATCAGCCAAGAGGAAACTAGCTATGTTCGCCGGTGTGCCGGAAGACTCAGTGGTAATGCTACCGAATGCGTCTTCCGTCTACCAGGTGCCGTTGACGCTCAAGGATGCGGGTGTTGATACGGTGATCCAGCAGCGGCTGGGGCTCGAAAAACGCGAGCCGGACCTGGCAACTTGGCGCAATATGGTGGCTCGAGCGACGAAGCACCACGATAATCCGATGCGTGTTGGTATCGTCGCCAAATATCTCGATAACGCCGATACGTACATGTGCGTCTTTGAAGCATTAAAGGCTGCGGCATGGGCGAATGACACTGGTGTGGATATTCAGTGGGTTGATGCTGAGAAGCTCGGTGAAGCCGATTCTACGGAGGTTGCGAAGACACTTGAAGGTTTTGACGGGATCATCGTTCCCGGCGGCTTTGGTAGCCGTGGTGTAGAAGGGAAGATTCGTGCCGCGACGTATGCGTTAGACAACAAGCTGCCGTATCTCGGCTTATGCTACGGCTTACACATGGCAGTTATCGCCGCCGCCCGCCGGCACGGCCTCATCGGTGCTAACACAACCGAGGTTGACCCCGACACACAGTACCCCGTCATCGCAACTATGACTGACCAGAAGGGGAAGGAAAACACCGGTGGCACCATGCGTCTCGGCAATTATGACTGTGTGTTGAAGCCGGGAAGCTTGGCAGCAAAGGCGTATGGTACGACTTTAATTGTTGAGCGTCATCGCCACCGGTACGAATGTAACGCCGAGTACGTCGACCAGTACGAGTCGTGGGGTCTTAAGCCGGTTGGCCGGAACCCCGGTACGGATCTCGTCGAGGTTATAGAGGGCATTGACCATCCATACTTCCTCGCCAGCCAGTTCCACCCCGAGTTCAAGTCACGACCGAACCGTCCGCATCCGCTGTTTGACGGCTTCATTCAAACGTGCAAATCATTGCAAAAAAGCGGGAAATAAGATAGCGTAAGCAGTATGGATCAAAACCCAAACTCTACGTCAACGCCGGCACCCACTCCGGCTCCGTCGGCACACCCGAAGCGTATCTTGCTAGTTGAAGACGACGATGCAATTGCCAACGTGTATCTGATGCGATTGCAGGCGGAGGGTTTCGATGTCCGCCGTGTGACCAATGGCGAAGACGCCCTGGCAGCCGCACTCAGTTATCATCCTGATCTTGTGCTGCTCGATATTATGATGCCGAAAGTGAGCGGCTTTGACGTACTCGATATCCTACGCAATACGCCGGAGACGGCCAACCTTAAGATCGTTATGCTGACTGCCCTTAGCCAGGATAGTGACCGTGAGCGTGCCGAGAGCCTTGGTGTCGATGACTACCTTGTCAAATCCCAAGTTGTTATAGCTGACGTTATCGAACGCATCAAGCACCATCTGAATATCGGGTAAGTAACCGAAGCGACAATCATATAAGAGAAAGGTTCCCCAGAGAAGGGAGCATTTCTCTAGTAAGTGGGTAGCGTTATTCGACAGTGACTTCGGTGCGTCGAACGGTCTTACCGGTGAAGCGGCGCACACGACGCGTCTTGAAGGCAACGATGCCATCTTTGATTGCGTGGACCGTGTAGTTACCACTGAGCTTCGTGCCTTTGCCGGCGCGCTTTGTCAGACCTACCTGGCGAACGATAACTTGTCCGGTCTTGACCTTTTGGCCGGCGTACAGCTTGATACCGAGCCGTTGGCCTGGGCTGTCGTGAACGTTTTTGGCGGTACCGCCTGCTTTTACGTGTGACATGCTATTTCCTTGTGATTACTAGTAATTCACGAGCGACGGTTTGGTCAGCTCGGTAATAGAGCAACGTATCGTGCTGCACATGCTCAAATCGCACTTGATTATAGCCTAACTCTCCTAACTGGTCAACCAGGGGTAGGTGACGGAACTGTCCGGGCTTCGTTTGCCAGGCTGGTACCGCCAGGCAGAGCCGCGTACTTGGCGTCAGCTGTGAGTGGATATTGCGCAAGAACTTCTTCAGGATAAGATTTACCTCGCTGAGTGTTTGCTCGAGGATCGCCGGAGCGGGACTCGTGGTGAACGGTCGGCCAAGGTACGTCTCACTCGCGACAATGTTGACGGGATGATCCCACTGAAGGGTAGTGGCGTCACCAGCGGCAACATGATATGCCGCATCGCCAAGCCGTCGGCCCTTGGCTAGCCAGTCTAGGTTCTCGCGCGAATAACTGACCATACGAGGATCGGCATCGGTTCCGTAGGCGTTATAGCCCATGAGTAGTGCTTCCTGTAGAATCACGCCCGTTCCGCAGAACGGGTCGAGTATGGTTTTGTTCTGCCGTTCGACGTGCATCTTGCGGCTATCTTCCGGACTTAGACAGATATCGGTATGCAGCTTGTCTTTAATTGCATCGAATTCAGTGCGGCCAGCTGCTAGGTTGATGATGGTCTGAGCAAGCTTTGGCGGTAACATGCCGACGCGCGGGTCGCGTTTCGGCCGGCCGCGATCGCGCACCGTATAGTCGCCGATATCTTGTACTGCAACCGTTTGCGCGACAATCGTGCGACCGTCACGAGGTACGAAGACAAGCTCCCAGCCATTCGGGCTTGTCAGCTTATTGTGAATGACTTGGGCGGCGTTGAGGTCGGCCGTTTTGTTCGGCACGAGTCGGACGGTACGCTCGCTATCCTTATGGATAGCTTTTTTAACCTTTAGGCCGGTAGCAAGCAGCTGCGGCAGCGGAATATCCATGTCATATACGCTCAGCCCTAAATGCATTTTGCCTTCAGGCATCTGCGAGGCGTGTTGCGGAGCAGTATTAATAAGAAAGCGCTCGACAGCTTGCCAGTTGGCTGTATCGAGAACGGTCAGTATCTTGCATAGCTTCACTATGCCGCCGAGCCGGTTGAAGTCAACCATGCATGCATCGAGGTGTATGTATGCTGTATGTGCGTCAACCCCCTCAACGCGTTCGCTACCGTAGAGGCTTTCCAGTTCGGCTAGTCCCAGCTCCGGCTGCCGGCCGAGGACTGCAAGTGTATCCATGACCCTAGTATACAGAGTGCCGAGTATAATAAGAGCAATGGATTGGAATTGGTTCAAGGGCCACTGGAAGTTGCTGCTGAATATTGCTACGCTTCTGGCGCTCGCTGCTCTGGCGTTTGCCATTCGTGACCAGCTCGTGCAGACATTTGCGAACCTGGCGCATGTCAGGGCAGAGGCGCTTCTACTGCTCATTCCGATTGAAGTATTGAACTACCATGCGCAAGCTAAGCTTTACCAGCGATTGTTTGCGGCGCTCGACGAAAAAGTAAGTTATCGCGCCATGTTGCGCACGTCGCTTGAACTGAACTTCGTCAACCATGTGTTTCCGAGCGGCGGTATATCCGGCATATCGTACTTTGGCTTCATGCTAGGGCGGTTGGGTGTACGCGTTACCAAAGCAACACTTATCCAGACCATGAAACTTATCTTATTATTTTTGTCGTTTCAGATACTTTTGTTTATCGGTATGTTTATTCTGGCTGCGAGCGGCCGCGCGGACGACTTCACTATTCTGATAAGCGGCATGCTGTCAGTGCTCGTCATTGCCGGCACAGGCATCTTCATATATGTCATCCGCAGCCAGACGCGGATTACTGCGTTCTTGACGCCGCTCGTCGAACTTACGAATCGTCTGATTGCATTTGTCCGGCCAAAGTCTCCCGAAACGATCAATGTTCGTCGCGCGCAGAAGTTGTTTGAAGAGTTTCATTACGATTATCTGCAGTTGCGTGCGCGCTACCGAGAGTTGGCGTGGCCGTTCTTCTGGGCACTTATTGCGAACATCACAGAGGTACTGGCCATATACGTCGTATACATTGCATTTGATGCGTTCGTCAATGTCGGGGCAGTTATTCTAGCGTATGCCGTGGCGAACTTTGCCGGTTTAGTATCAGTATTGCCGGGTGGTATCGGCATCTACGAGGCACTCATGACAAGCGTGCTTGTCATATCCGGCATACCAGCGCGTTTGAGTTTGCCGGTAACGGTCATGTACCGAGTGCTGAACACGCTCTTGCAAGTACCACCCGGATACGTGTTGTACCATTTGTCATTACGCCGGAATCCCACGGTGAAGATAGGTGAGAATAATGCCTGATGGGTTATTGCCCGCGGGTACCGTTCTGGAGGTTAGTGACTTTGTCGCGCTCACGAACCAGACGCTCGAATACGCCTACCCGAGCGTGACGATCCGCGGCGAGCTCGCGAATTTCCGTATCAGCAAGAACAAGTGGGTGTACTTTGATCTCAAAGATGAGTCGGCGTCGATACGCTTCTTTGGCACGGTATTCCAGTTGTCGTCGCCGCTTGAAGACGGTATGCTGCTCGTCGTACGAGGGACGCCCAAGCTCCATCCGCTGTATGGGTTTAGTATCACAATCGCAAGCATTCGGCCGGAAGGTGAAGGCACAATCCGCCGGGCAGCAGAGCTGCTGAAGGCCAAACTAGAGGCAGAGGGGCTGTTTGACGAAGAGCGTAAGCGTCCTTTGCCATATCCCCCAAGACGCATCGGACTCGTTACGTCTACAGAGTCTGCAGCCTACGCCGACTTCGTTAAGGTGCTCAACGGGCGGTGGCGTGGCGTGACAGTAGAAGTAGCAGACGTACAGGTGCAGGGCGAGGCGGCGCCGGAGCAGGTCGCCGAAGCGATCGAGTATTTCAGTCAGCAGTCTATGCCGCCGGATGTGGTCGTGGTAACACGTGGTGGCGGTAGTGCGGAGGATCTCTACGCCTTTAGTACGGAGCTCGTGACGCGTGCCGTAGCGGCCAGCCGCGTGCCAACACTCGTGGCTATTGGTCATGAAATTGATGTGAGTCTGGCCGAACTGGCTGCGGACAGGCGGGCCAGTACGCCGAGCAATGCGGCCGAATTACTAGTACCGCATTATACTGATACCCTGCGGGAGCTCGATGAAGCTATATTCCGCCTTGAGGAGCCGTTACGCGCGCTATTGCAAAGCCAGCTGCAGGCAGTGGAGCAGAGCAATACGACACTTGGTCATATGCTTGCCGTAGTAGTCGCACGCATCCGGCACGAACTCATGGCCGACCAGGAATTACTCGATGCATTGAACCCGCGTGCCGTTCTGAGCCGCGGCTATGCCATTGTCCATGCTGGCGGTACACTGGTCCGCTCGCGCACGCAGGTCAGTAGTGGTGATATAGTAACAATTGACGTTGCGGATGGTGCTTTTAGGGCCGCAGTAGAGAAGGGATGAGATGGCAGCAGACGAGGGACAGGACTATAAAGCTATGCGCTCAGAGCTAGACAAGCTGCTTGAGAAAATGCGCTCCGACGAGCTTGACGTGGATGAAGCGCTTGCATCGTTCGAGCGTGGCCAGGAGCTCATAAAGACAATGAAAGACTATCTCAAAACCGTTGAGAACAAGATCGTTCAGCGGGGCAAGAAAGATTAAGTCGGTATGCTGACGCTACTTATCTGGATCGTTGTCATCGTTTTATTTTGTTTTAGCTTCGTATTACTTTTTGGTGCCCCATTCCTACCTACGCTAGCACCGCAGATTGATATTGCACTGGACCTGTTGGACCTCAAGCCTGGTGAAACTATGCTCGAACTAGGTTGTGGTGACGGCCGTGTACTTATCAAGGCGGCGAAGCGAGGTATTAAGGGGGTGGGCTACGAACTTAACCCGTTCTTGGTGGTTCTGGCACGGCTACGTACCTGGCCATACCGCAAGCAGATACGCATAGTATGGGGCGATTATTGGCGCGCCTCTTGGCCGCAGGCAGAGGGCATGTTCGTCTTTATACTGGATAAGCATATGGGCAAATTGCACAAAAAAGTTATGCAATATCGTTACCGTCCGTTACGAATTGCAAGCTTTGCATTTAAGTTGCCCGATCTGGAGCCAGCTACGACAAAGCAGGGAGTCTTCTTATATGAATACAAAGATAAGCCCCTACTTGCGTGAGGAGCCGATCTCAGCTACCATGAGCGGTATGAGCGATTCGCAGGGGAGAACAGTAAGCCAGCAAGGCATGAGTGTCCTAGCTGTGCCGTTTGCGTTGTCGGTTATCTTCCTGGTTGGCGCGATTGTCTTTGGTGCATGGGCCTTTATGCAAATGCAGGACTACAAGAATAACGTCGCTGCCAAGGTGAACGTGGCCGTAAACCAGGCGAAGCAACAAGAAGACCAGGCACAGCAGGCAATCTACTCACAGAAAGAGAAGTCGCCTTATCGGACATATAAAGGTCCGGGTGCATATGGCAGTATTGTGGTGACATATCCGAAGACGTGGAGCGCTTATGTAATTGACGATCAGAATGGATCTCCGTATGTCAACGGTTACTTCTATCCGGGGACGGTGCCTAATGCTCAGGGACAAAACGCAGTGTTTGCGCTGCGTGTCCAGGTGGTTCAGGATACCTATAGCAGTGTATTGGGCCAAGCGCAGAACTCAGTACAAAATAAGCAGGCAACCGTAGCGCCCTACTCGCTGCCGCGGGTGTCGAGTGTCGTCGGCGCGATGGTTAGCGGTACACTGCCGAACCAGAGGACAGGGACAATGGTCATCTTGCCTCTGCGAAATATGACACTTGAGATTTGGACTGAATCCACCGATTTCCAGGATGACTTCCAGAACATTATCCTGCCAAACTTCACCTTTGCCCCGTAATTCAGGGGCTACTCTCTTGTGGATAACTACCCATCACTAAGGTGGGTAGTGCTATACTACCTACTATACGGCGAGAGGAGAGGGTAACACGTTGGGGATGCCGCGACAATTTCTGGACGCCGACGCGCCGGCAGCGCTGTCGCGAAATCTGTTGCTTTCTATAACCGAGCAGCTTAAGCTGCCACTCCTGAATATTGCCAGGCAAGCGGAACTAGCAGGGCTCCAGCCTGTTTACGGTGATTTCAACGCCATTCGTACGACTGCCGAGACAGCACTGCAACTACTCGATAACTATCTGCTTGGCGTCCGGTTGGCCAGCGAGGAGGCTACATTTGCGGTTATTGAGCCCGTGTCGGTCTCATCTGTCCTATATGATGTCGGGGAACAACTCCGGCCGATGGCTGCATCGTATGGCGTAAAGCTGGATCTCTACGTGGACGGCAAGTACGGACCGGTCATGGCGCATCGGCGTGGATTGCAGGCTGCCCTTGTATCGCTCGGCTATGCGCTCGTAGAGGCGCTGCCGGCAGCAGAACTACCGCAATTACGGCTACAACTATCTGCCCATCGTTGCCGGTACGGCATCGTAGCAGGGCTGTACTGTGATGCCGACCAGGTAGCCGCACGAACGTTGAAATACGGCCGACAGCTCTACGGCCGGGCACGACAACCGCTTGGTGCGATATCGCATACCAGTAGCGCAGGCGTATTCGTGGCGGATGCCATATTACACGCCATGCAGTCGCAACTTACCGTTTCGCACCATCGCAAACTGCACGGTCTCGGTACCGTGCTGCAACTGAGCCCGCAACTGCAATTGGTCTAATCATGACGAACGTGCTCTTGATTGAACCGGACAAATTGCTCGCCAGTACCTACCGTAAAGCACTAGAAGCGACGGGTTACGGTGTGCAGGTATGTGCGCTTGCCCAGTCAGCCATTTCTGTGGCCAATGAACAGCGACCCGATGTAGTCATTCTGGAAATGCAACTTGTCGGCCACAGTGGCGCAGAGTTCTTATATGAGTTTCGCTCTTACGCCGATTGGCAACGCATTCCGCTTGTTGTGCTTACACACGTACCCCCTGCGGAATTTGTTGATTCGCGGCAGCTTCTTTATAACGAGCTTGGAGTGAGCACCTATCTGTACAAACCACAAACTAGCTTGCAGACGCTTCTGCGCACTGTGCAAGAGCTAGTGCCAATAACTCAAGGCTGACATGAACCAGCAGACGACGACTGCGATTGTGCTGTCACGGACAGACTATAGCGAGGCGGACCGCATCGTCACGATGCTGACGAGCGATTACGGCAAGTTGCGGCTCATGGCAAAAGGTGTGCGGAAGGTAAAGTCCAAGCTAGCCGGCGGTATCGAACTGTTCAGTATTAGTCACATTACGTTTATTCGCGGACGTAGCGATATCAGCACGCTCGTCTCGACGCGGCTCATAAAGCACTACGGACACATTGTTAGTGACATCGACCGGGTGCAGCTCGGCTACGATCTTCTGAAGCTTGTGAATAGGGTAACGGAAGATAACGCTGAGACAGAATACTTTGACCTGCTCGAGCATACGTTTGAAGCACTCGATGATCCTATAGTTCCAAACGACCTGATCCGCATGTGGTTCTACGCGCAGCTGCTTCGCCTAGGCGGACATACACCTAATCTGCACACGGACGTGAAGGGGAAGAAGCTGTTGCCCGATGCTACGTACCGGTTCGACTATGACACGATAGGTTTTGTGTCGGACGAGCAGGGTAGTTTTGCGTCGGCACACATCAAGTACCTGCGATTAATCTTCAGCGATAACCAGCCGGCGGTGCTATTACGCGTGCGTGGTCAGGCGGAGCTACTGGTGTCTGTGCGGCCAATCGTCGAGGCTATGCGAAACACATTTATCAGGATATAATGCAGGCCAGATGAAACTGTTCAAGGTTCTCACGAGTTTTGGATCCGTCCGGGGCGATGGCGCAAGCCTGCGTTAATATTTTCTCGTACATCCGGAATAATCAGTAACTTTGAAAGGGAAATGAACATGAGTGATGTCGCACTTGAGGACATTGTCAGCCTCAGTAAACGTCGCGGATTTATTTATCAGGGAAGTGATGTCTATGGCGGCCTGGCAGGTACGTGGGATTACGGCCCGCTCGGCGTCGCGCTGAAGCGCAACCTCATGGCGCTGTGGTGGAAGATATTCGTCGAAGACATGGACGACATGTATGGCGTCGACGCGGCCATTCTCATGAACAAGAAAGTCTGGGAAGCTAGCGGCCATACGGCAACATTTACCGATCCGTTGGTCGAGTGCAGTAACTGTCATAGCCGTTTCCGCGCGGACAAGATAGACACGAGCAAGTGTCCTACATGCGGCAAGTCCGGCACGTTTGGTGAGCCGCGCCAATTCAACATGATGTTCGTGACACATGTCGGTCCAGTAAACGACGAGGGTTCAGTCGCGTACCTGCGGCCGGAAACGGCGCAGGGAATCTTCACAAATTTCCGTAATGTCGTAGACACGTTGTACCCGGACATGCCGTTCGGTATAGCGCAGCAGGGAAAAGCTTTCCGTAATGAAATATCCCCGCGCGACTTCGTCTTCCGCTCGCGCGAGTTTGAGCAAATGGAAGTCGAATATTTCGTGCATCCGGATCATTGGCAGGAAGCCTTCGAACTGTGGGTGAAGCGCGTGCACGACTGGTGCGATGCCATCGGCTTGCCACGCGACAAAGTGCACGAGCTGGAAGTACCGGAAGCTGATCGCGCGCATTACAGCAAGCGCACTATAGACTTCGAGTATGACTACCCGATTGGCCGCGAAGAGCTGCTGGGCCTGGCGTATCGTACAGACTTCGACCTGCAGAATATCCAGAGGGCAAGCGGCAAGAGCATGGAGTACCGGCCAAAGGACGGTGGCGCACCGTTTGTGCCGCACGTCATCGAGCCGTCGTTCGGTGTGGAACGTGCCATTATGGCGGTGCTGTCCGCTGCCTATACAGTAGATGAAATTAATGGCGAGAAGCGTACCATGCTGAAGCTGCCTGCGCATTTAGCACCGGTGAAAGTCGCCGTCAGCCCGCTACTGAAGAACAAGCCGGAGCTTGTTGCTAAAGCGCAGGAAGTCTACCGGATGTTGAAGAAGGAGTTCGGCGCCGTGATGTGGGATGACAATGGCAATATCGGCAAACGCTACCGCCGCCAGGATGAGATTGGTACGCCGTACTGCGTGACCATCGACTTCCAGACACTAGAAGACAACACTGTCACCGTCCGTAACCGTGATACTACTGAGCAAGGCAGAATTGAGGTTGGTGAATTACAGGCAAAGCTTATCTAATAGAGATATGATTTTCAGAATAAGCAATCAACTTGATATGATCACGGCAGTGCTGGCATCCTAGCACGTCTTAGTATTTGCTGATCATTTTTAGTCGAGGCGTTCCGGGCTGACGTCGCCTTGTTCGAACCGTTCACGGAGGTCTACAAGTATCCAGGGTTTCAGGACGTCCGGAATGCTGCCGTCGTCTACACCTTCGCGTATAGGGGCGGCATCGGCAATTGCCAGCCTTCCTACGTATGCCATTCGCAGCACGCGCACGCACCAGCGGCGCCATGCATATTCCTCGCCCAACTCGATATCGTCTTCGGCTCTACTTCTGCCGTATGTGGTATGTATCCCCGAGAAGCTAATAAGCAGTGCCCGTTCCTCATCGGTTATGGTAGGTTGATTAAAGTCGTCAAAGTGCTTTGCTGTGTCCAGGCGCTTTAATGCTTCGTCGGCTTGAGTCTCGAGACGATAAGACAGCCAGAGCTTTTCCTGCTCTATGTCATGCGGAGTGGCATTAGGATGTTCTTGTCGCCATTGTTCGATGGCAGATAGGTATTGGGGGAAACGTTGCACGCGTTCGAGCTCGGCATCGAGGGTGGGCTTCGCTGCATCGGGGGAATGATCGTCTAATCCGCGTAAGTCGTACGGCGGAAGGTTGGTTATGTCACCACGACGTATCATCCTATAACCTTCTTATCCAGTTCTAGTATATCAAGATAGTACACACTGTTGCGAGCGTTCTCCGCTGTGGCCAAAGCGTTCGCAAGTATGCACGAAAGCGGGTATACTGGCGCCATACAAGAAAAAAGGGGGGGACTATGTTGGGAAGCTTTAATATTCGGCCGGATATCGCGGTGAAGGACCTGGCTCGAGCGAAAAAATTTTATGGAGACGTGCTTGGTCTGAAACTGATCGCTGATAATGATGAGGAGTTGGTATTTCAGAGTGGTATTAATAAACTTAACGTATACCTGTCACGGTACGCCGGTACGAACCTGGCGACATATGTCAGCTGGGATGCAGATGACGTGGACGCGGCCGTTGAAACACTGAAGGGCAAGGGTGTGATGTTCGAGCATTATGATATGCCAGGTATGAAGCTTGAGGGTGACGTGCACGTGATGGACGGTATGCGGGCGGCATGGTTCAAAGATCCTGATGGCAATGTCCTATGCGTTAGCAACGATAAGCGTTGAGCCCGTACTTGCTTGTATCTAGTTGAATTTACATCATGCCGAGGCCTAGGTGCTTGGTATGATTAGATAATGAAAACTTACTACACCGACGGGAGCGCGAGCCCGAACCCGGGACCGGGCGGGTTTGCGGTACTCCTAGATGGCAAGCCAGTTGTCCTGGGCAGTGAACCTGGTGGCGGGACGACGACAAACATCCGCATGGAAGGCTTCGCGCTCATCGCGGCGCTGAGCCATGCCGATGGAGAACAGTGCGAGATATGGACCGACAGCGAGTTCTGGGTGAACGTGATAACAAAATGGTCACTTGGTTGGGAGAAGAACGGCTGGAAAAAGAAAACAGGTGAGATCAGCAATCTCGATATGGTGAAAGAGGTTTGCGGTCTCTATCGGCAGTCAAAGGCCAGGCTTGTCTGGGTACGCGGGCACAATCACCACGAGCTGAATGAACTAGCAGATCATTGGGCTAATGAAGCGCGCAAGCAACACCAGCGCAAATAGCTAAGGTCTACAGCGCTTCGGTGGAAGCCTGCGTGTCAGCCGGAGGCGGATTAGCTGGCTCTTCGAGTACGGGTGCTGGGCTGGCCGGCGGCTCGACGGGTGGCTCAACAACAGGCGGCTGTGGTTGAACGGGCAGCGGTGCTTCTACTGGTGCTTGTGGCTGTGGCGCAGGTGCTGCCGGTCCTTCAAGGCTTACATCTTCTGTGGTGGGGTCCGTAGCAGGTATCTCCGGCGCGGGCGTTTGTAAGGGATCTTGCACCGGCTGGGGCTGAGCAGGCATCGGAGAATCGGTAGATGCTGGGTCGGCAGACATGGGCGACGCTGGTACCGGCGCGGCGCTATTGGCCATACCTTGGGCATCTGCCGGAGGAGTTGGGTTCATCGCATCAAGGTTTGCCGGTGTAATCGTGCCAGATGAGTTGCTTGCTGCGCCCGATTTAAATAATCCTTTGACGGTATCGAGTAGTCCCACGATGTTTTCTATCCTTTCATACAACTTTGTTACGTCAATAATACACTTATGTTTTGCATTTGCCTATGTTGCGAGGCGCGTACACGCTGTAATGGTACACTAGGTATATGAAACAGACAGATAAGCCGCGTGTGTACGCGTTTATCGACAGCCAGAACCTCAATATTGGCACGCAGAAATTCGGCTGGAAGATGAATTGGGCAAAGTTCCGCCAGTTTCTGGCCGACAAATACGGCGTAGAAAAAGCTTTCATGTTTATTGGTTATATTCCTGAGAACGAAGACCTGTACGAGAAAATGCACGAGGCCGGCTACATGGTTGTCCTGAAGCCAACGTTCGATGTGACCAAGCCACGGGAAGAAGACAAACCCGAAGAAGAGACGAAGCCCGTGAAGGGTAACATCGACGCGGATCTCGTGCTGTGGGCGATGAAGGAGCTGAGCAACTATGAGAAAGCGATTATTGTATCAGGCGATGGAGACTTTTTCTCACTTGTCGAATACCTGGCGAGCAAAGGACGCCTGCTGCATGTCATGACGCCGAGTGCGTATTACTCGCAACTGTATAACCAGTTTGATACGTACATCGTGCGTCTCGATAACTTCCGTCGCGAGCTGCAATACCATGACAAAAAGGGAGTCCGCGCGCTACTCGATAACCGTTTCCACAAACAAGAAGGCAAGAAGCGGTGAACTACAAAGCCGGAAACGCGTAGGATTTATACCTAGATGCGTCATAATATTGTCGTTTTAGGTGGCGGGACAGGAAGCTTCACACTGCTATCTTCGCTCAAGAAAATTACCCCGAACCTGACGGCTATTGTCACCATGGCCGATGACGGCGGTTCGACGGGCGCCTTGCGCGACGAGCTGGGCGTATTGCCGCCAGGCGATATTCGCCAGTGCCTGGTCGCGCTCAGTGACGACGATATCTCGCGGCATTTGCGTGAGCTGTTCAATTTCCGTTTCAGCGAAGGATCGCTGGCCGGGCATTCATTTGGCAACTTGTTTCTCTCTGCCATGGAGAAGATGACGAATGATATCGACGAAGGTATCCTTCTGGCTGGTGAAATCCTGAAGATCCACGGCCGTATCATACCCATTACGCACGATAATGTGCGTCTCGCCATCCAGTGGGGCGATGAAATTGTCCACGGCGAGGGAGCAATCGATGTCATGGACTTTGGCGAGCGCCAAGCGGTGCAGCCACACCTATTCCTAGAACCGCGGGCGCATATTAACCCCAAGGCTGCAGAAGCAATCGCGGAGGCGGACCTGATCGTCGTGGCGCCTGGCGATATCTATACCTCGCTCGGTGCGCTACTGGTCGTCGATGGTGTCGGTGAGGCACTGAAGCGTAGTGCCGCCACCAAGCTTTATGTGTGTAATCTATCCGTTAATCCGCATCAGACAAAGGATTGGACGGTGACGGACTATGCAAACGAACTGGAGCGTCTCGCCGATGTGCCGTTCATTGACCATGTGCTGTACAACACGGCTGAGCCGCCTCACGACGAAGTCTTTCATCGTTATGAAGAGCAGGGAGAGACGCCGGTGCATTACGTTGCCAACTCGCAACAGCCACCTTATTATCAGCTTACAGGGCGCAATCTTATCGGCAGCCAGCTGGTTCAGAAAGTTCGCGGTGACAAACTCGCTGCGCACCGGTCGTTTATCCGTCACGATGCAGATGTCGTCGCGGAGTTCATTCGCTCGCTCCTGGAAACGGCGCCTGAGACGTCTGATCATTTGACTAAGGATTTGATGAAACGCGCCCGTACCCGTGCTACGTTTCGGCGTTAACTAGCGAGTCAATGTAGTGTTAGCCGTCGCCGGTTGCAGGCGACGGCTGTTTCGTTGTCCCATCTCCTTAGCGCATGGAAAATACCCAACACGCTATATGTTGTGTATAACTACAAATAAAGGGTAAAACTGTGGATAAACGATGTGATAAAGGCGTTGATTATGGGTAGAAATGGTATTGCAGTGGGTGATAGTGGGTAGTATATTCATGACAGTGGGTACGGTAGGTAAGAAGCTAAACTCCTACCTACATAAAACAAAAACCACTAGCAACTTAAGGGAAGCCAATGTCGACGTTAGACTACTTCGAGAGAAAGCTTGACGATAAACGGCGGTTGACGATACCGACCGAACTTCGTGACAAGTTCCTGAGCGGGGCAGTCGTGACGCGCGGCTTTGGCCAATATTTACACCTTTACCCGAAAGACGTTTGGGACAACCTGGTTGAACCACGACTTGGGGGTGACATTCTCGATGAGCGCATTGCGGACCTGAACGTACAATTCCGCATGGGCAAGGTAGAGATGCCGATAGACGCGAAGCAGGGGCGTATCACGCTCGAGCAGCATTTGCTCGATTACGCCGGCATCACCAAAGATGTTATCGCGGTGGGTGTAGGTCGCTATTGGCGCTTAATGGCGCCGGAGCGGACCATGAGCTAGTGCACTTGTTTGCCCGAGCACTTTGACAATTCAGCATAGACAGACCGAATAGATAGATCAGATAGCTCTTCCAGGTAGTTGAGGAAGAGCCAGCGCGTTCCGCCGTAGGCGGATTCGGATTCATTCCGAAAGCGCTATAGAGAAACTCCTTCAGGGGTGCCTCTAAACTGGTTAGCTATTCGGCAGCCAGCAAGTGGATTGAAAGGCACCACTCTAAAAACCTTCGCACATTACTCTAAACACCTCCCAAAACTCCACCTCACACATAAGTCTCTCAAACTTTTCGGGTCTTTAGCAGTAAGAAGTTCTAAAGATTTTTCAAATCTTCGTTCGTTAATCGAACAACCTTCATTACATACGGCTCTAGGCCCACCACAAAAACAAAAACTTCAACAAAAACAAAAAGCTGACTGCTGAGTAGGTGACCTTGCTCCCAAGGCAATACAATGCTGCGGGAAAAACAAAAATAATCCGCTTGCACGAAACCGGTGTTAGCGGCAAAAATAAAAGGCAAGATGCACCAAAGTGACCAACCACCAGCACACGTTCCGGTGATGCTCGCGGAAGTCCTACGTTATTTGGACCCGAAGGAAGAGGCAAGCTACCTCGACCTGACGGCTGGATACGGCGGACATGCCGAAGCCGTACTGGAACGGACGAACGCACCTACCAAGGCCGTGCTCGTGGACCGTGACAGTAACGCTGCCGCGTTCCTCACGCACAAGTTTGACGGTATCGGGGCGGAAACCCTCAACAAGGATTTTCTAGCCGCCAGCCGCGAGCTCCAAGCCGCAGGCAGGACGTTCGACGCCATTTTGGCTGATCTGGGGGTATCGTCACCGCACCTTAAGGAAGCGAACCGAGGGTTTGCAATCGCCTTGCACGGGCCCCTCGACATGCGTATGGATCAGTCGCAAACGTTGACTGCAGCGGATATTGTAAATACGTATCCGGAAGCAGAGCTTGTAACCATTCTTGAACGCTATGGAGAGGAACCGAAGGCAAAGAAAATTGCGCGTTTCATCGTGCAAAATAGGCCGATTACAAGCACCACGGAGCTCGCACGCATCGCCGCTCGCGCCTGGCCCGGACACAGTAGCGTCCACCCGGCGACACGCACATTCCAGGCGCTCCGTATCGCCGTCAACGACGAACTGGGGCTGCTGGAAAAAAGCTTGCCGATCTGGATTGACCTATTGAATCCGGGCGGGCGATTGGCGGTTATTAGCTTCCATAGTCTCGAAGACCGGCTCGTTAAGGCCGCGTTCAATGAGGCTGGAAAGAGCGGGTACGATGCGACGCTTGCCATACTTACGAAGAGCCCTGTCACGGCAAGCCACGATGAATTAGTCAATAATCCGCGTGCACGAAGCGCTAAGCTCCGCGCCGCAGCGAAAATAAACACATAAAAGAAAGGAACGAATACATGCCAATAGCGGTAGTAACTCGTTCCAGAGCAGTGAAGATCCACGTTCGCGTGGTCTAACGCTCGGTAGGGGGGCTTGCTGCGGCACTGCCGCAGCAGCCTCTCAATAAAAACAAAAATAGAAAGGTTCTGATGACATATTCAAGCGCTCTTAGCATGAGCCGCGGGCGGTACGCTGGCCGTAATCAGAACGTCGTAGGCTTTGAGGCGCAGAAGCATAAGCTCGGGCCCGTCAGTAATACCATTATTCTCGTTGTGCTTGTCTGTCTGCTCGGACTGTTATACCTTACCCAGGTCACCAAAACGAACGCCTACGGCTACCAGATCAATAGTTTGCGCGAAGAACAGACGCAGTTACAGGCTGAACATGATAACCTGGAATTAGCCTCTGCGCGCCTGCAGTCACTGGACCGTGTCCAGCAAAGCACGCCTGCTAGCACACTTGTTCCTGTTGCTCCCGCCGACGCTGTGCAGCAATAACGGCATACCTGTGAGGCAAAGGCCTACAATCATGGATTCTTCGTATCGATCACTGCCTCCCTCATCCCGGGATATGAAACCGGTGGTGCCGCATTCTCCTGTAGCCCGTGTACGGCTCATGTACGGGCTGTTGCTGGTGCTTATCACGCTCTTTGGTATGCGCCTGTTCTACGTGCAAGTAATCCGCTATGGCTACTATAGGGACGCGGCACTGAGCGATCAGCTGAAGCAATACCAAATCGCGCCGACACGCGGCGTCATCGAGGCACACGACGGCAGCGCTATCGTACCGATCGTCCTGAATCAGGAGTTATACACGCTCTATGCCGATCCGACACTCGTCAAAAATGTCGATGGGACGGCTGCAAAAGTCGCGCCAATTGCCGGAGGTGACGTGGGCAAATATGCGAGCCTGATGGGTACGCCGGACACGCGCTATGTCGTTCTGGCGCGCATGCTCAGCGGCGATCAGAGCAGTCGCATTCTGGCGCTGAAGCTACCGGGAATCGGCACGCAAGGGCAAGATTACCGGACTTATCCGCAAGGTGACCTTGCATCGCAAGTACTCGGCTTCGTCGATGGTGAAGGAACGGGGCAGTACGGTCTCGAGCAAGCGTTCAACAAACAGCTTGCTGGCACGCCTGGGCAGGTCAAGGCCGTAACAGATGTCAATGGCGTCCCGTTAGCGGCCACTAAGGGCAATGTGCAGACTGCTCCCGTGGATGGTGACAACATCGTGACGACCATCGATCTCTCGATGCAGGCGCACATGGAACAAATCCTGAAGGACGATTATCAGAAGACGAAGTCCCAAGGCTTGAGCGCTGTGATCATGGATCCGTCAACCGGCCAAATAAAAGCCATGGCTAACTATCCGACGTATGACCCCGCGAAGTATCAGGATGTTTCTGATCAGCGCTTGTTCCAGAACGCCGCCGTTACAAACGCTATCGAGCCCGGATCCACCATGAAGACACTGACGGTATCGGCGGCACTCGATCAGGGTGTTATTACGCCGAATACGAGTTTCTATGACCCGGCGCACTGGGTGGTGGACGGCTTTAATATTACGGACATCGAGGAAGACGGCGGCGCGCGGCAGCAGAATATAGCCAGCATTTTATCGCTCTCACTCAACACTGGTGCGACGTGGTTGCTGATGCAAATGGGCGGTCCAGGCGGAACACAGATTAACGATCGGGGAGTCAACGCCTGGCACGACTATATGGCTAACCGTTTCCGTTTGGGACAGCCAACGGGCGTGGAGCAAGGGTATGAATCGCCGGGCTATGTGCCGCCAGTAGACGCTGCGAATCCCGCTATCGCGCTGACCTATGCGAACACGTCGTTTGGCCAGGGCGTGCAGGTGACGGCACTACAGATGGCGGCGGCGTTGTCGAGCGTGCTTAATGGCGGGACGTACTATCAGCCAACACTCATTGACCAGGTGGTCGCACCGGATGGCAGTGTCACGCAGAATAAGCCAAATGTTGTCGGGCAACATGTCGTGAAGAGCAACATTGGCAGCGAGCTCATCCCACTTATGGAAGGCGTTGTCGACCACTACCGGGACGGCGGCTTCAGCTACATGTCGTTTCCAGATAGCTACATTGTGGGCGGTAAGACCGGTACGGCACAGATCGCCAACCCGAATGGCGGCTACTACGGTGACAGATATAACGGCACATACCTCGGCTTTATCGGTGGCGACAAGCCGCAGTACGTTATCGCCGTGTTTAACATCGAGCCGCACGTGGCCGGCTATGCAGGTTCAAATGGTGGCCAACCGGTCTTTGCCGATCTCGCACACATGCTAGTCGATAACTCATTTGTGATCCCAAAGAGCCATTAAAGCCCTAGAGAATGGTATAATCGCTAACAAGTAAAGGAAAACGAACACTACCATGGATACCGACAGTCTGAACGTCGCGATTCTCAACAGTACCTTAATGCGGATTCTCCTCCTGGGCGCGCTTGGATTTTTCCTCGCGATGGTGCTGACGCCACTCTATACGACTATTGCGTACAAATGGGAATGGTGGAAACGTCAGCGTACCGATTCGTGGAGCGGCGGTACAGCAACGGTATACAACAAATTGCACGCCGAAAAGCACAAGCGTCACATTCCGACCATGGCCGGGCTTATTTTCGTAACGTCCATAGCGCTCGTTACGCTATTCACAAACTTGAACCGCGGCCAGACCTGGCTGCCGTTAGCCGGTATGGTTGCGGCTGGCGCAATTGGCCTCATTGATGATTTCCTGAATATCCGTGGCTCATCGCGGATTGCTGGCATGCGTGCACGGACAAAGTTTGCACTCTACAGTCTCGTTGCGCTTATAGGTGGCTGGTGGTTCTATGCCAAACTCGGCGTGACGCATGTCTATCTTCCTGGTGTCCATGAGGTGTATATCGGTGCAGGTATAGTCCTGTTGTTTTGGTTCGTGGTTGTAGCAACAGCAAATTCGGTCAACATCAGCGACGGACTGGACGGCTTGGCCGGCGGATTGCTCACGACATCATTCATCGCCTATGCGATTATCTGCGCAGTGGAGGGTAGATTCGATCTAGCTGCATTCTGCATGACGATAGTTGGAGCGCTGATTAGCTACACGTGGTTTAACATTTATCCCGCGCGGTTTTTCATGGGTGATGTTGGCGCGTTTGCACTTGGCACGGCGCTCGGCGTGATTGCCATGCAGACAAACACTATATACGTGTTGCCGATCATCGGGGCGGTGTATGTCATCGAGACAGGTTCGGTTATTATCAATCGTACGAGCAAAAAGCTGCGTCATGGCAAGAAAGTCTTCCTATCATCACCGATACACCATCATTTTGAGGCTATTGGCTGGCCCGAGACGAAGGTAACGATGCGCTTCTGGATTCTAGGTGAGATTGCCAGTATCGTCGGGCTGATGGTCTTTCTCGTCGGGAGAGTGTAATCCATGGAATGGCTGCGTGGCCTCTTGCCAGCAGATGACACCTCCATCGCGCCGTTGGTGCTAGGCAGGCGGCATCGGCCGGATTACTGGCTGCTAGCATTGACGGTTATCCTTCTGACAATTGGGTTGATTGTTATCTTTTCCCTGAGCCCTGCTTTGAGCGAGACCCAGCACGTCAGCAGCAATTACTACATTGTGAAGCAGCTCGTTGCTATCGGTTTAGGCTTGGTGGCCTTCGTCGCTGCTGCACATATACCGCTTGGCGCCTGGCAACGCTGGGCGCGGCCGCTCTTGGTATTGGCTGCGGCCGCGACGCTATTGGCGGTGGTTATGCCGGTCAATCCAGATTATCCGGCGCACCGGTGGGTGCGGCTTGGCGGCTTCTCATTCCAATCGGTTGAATTATTGAAATTCGCGCTGCTCGTCTGGCTCGCGGAGTTGCTTGCGAAATATACGGGGAAGGGAGCGATAGCCAACGTTTCAGTAGTACTTAAGCCAGTACTCATCGCACTTGGTATTATTGCCGTAGTGGTTGTTGGCGTGCAAAGTGATCTTGGGTCTATGGGAGTCATTGTCGCGATCATGGCAGCCATGCTGCTTGTGGCGGGAGTGCCACTGAAACGCTTCCTGATGATACTGGGTATCGTAGCCGTCGCGCTCGTGCTGGCCGTAGCAGCGATCCCGTACCGTCGCGAACGTTTGCTCGCATACTTGCACCCGACATCGAACTGCCAGGAGAGTGCGAGTGGCTACCAGGCCTGCCAGGCGATGATTGCGGTTGGCTCGGGCGGCATGATCGGCTTGGGTCTGGGTAGCAGCGTCCAGGCGTACGGCTACTTGCCAGAGGCGGCCAATGACTCGATCTTCGCCATCTATGCAGAGAAGTTTGGTTTCATCGGGGCTATCATATTGTTTGGTATATTCGTTGGCTTGTTTACTCGGCTCAAGAATATCGCCGTGCGATCAACCGACCAATTCAGTCGTCTGCTGGCCGTCGGTATCTTCACCTGGCTGGCTGTCCAATCAGTGATCAATATAGGTGCTATGATCGGTCTATTACCACTGAAGGGTATCACGCTGCCATTTATCAGCTACGGTGGTACGAGCGTCGTGTTCGTACTGGCGGCAATGGGGCTTGTATTCCAGATATCGCGCTACACGGCGTACGGGTCGGGTATCGGTCAACGTAACACGGAGCGGAGGGATTATGACAATAGTCCTAACCGGCGGCGGCACCGGGGGGCATATCACCCCGGTCTTGGCAATCGCTAACGAGCTGAAGCACTTGCGTCCCGATGTGCGGGTGGTATACATCGGACAAAAGGGTGATAAGTTGTCGGATATTCCAGCGCAGCATCCAGCTGTTGATGCGGTGTACAGCGTGAGGGCAGGGAAGTTCCGTCGCTATCACGGGGAAGGGTGGAAGCAGATATTTGATATTCCAACACAGGCGAAAAACCTGCGTGATGCATTCCGCGTGCTCGTAGGCATATGGCAGAGCTACTGGCTACTTAGGCGGCTGCGTCCCGGCATTATCTTCACACGCGGCGGCTATGTCAGCGTGCCCGTGGCGGTAGCAGGGAAGTTGCACAACATTCCATACATTACGCATGACTCAGACAGTACGCCGAGCCTTGCGAACCGGCTGATCGCCCGCTGGGCACTCCTGCATGCCGTCGCCTTACCGCCGGAGCTGTACCCGTATCCCAGAGTGAAGACCGTGATGGTCGGTGTGCCCGTAGCAGGGGAGTATCAGCGAGTATCGCAAAAATTACAACATCAATATCGTGAGGAGATAGGACTGGCTGCCTTCTCGCACATCCTACTCGTAACGGGCGGAGGTAACGGTGCTCGTGACCTCAATAAATTGGTAGTTCGGAGTGCTGCGGAGTTGCTCGCGGACTTTCCCGGTCTGGTGATCGTGCACATCGCCGGCCGCTTGCTTGAGGACGAAACCGCAAAGGCCTACGATGAGTCTCTAGATGCGGCTGTACGACCGCGTGCCATCGTAAGGGGGTTTGTGGGTGATCTCTATCGCTACAGCGGTGCGGCCGACATCATTGTGGCCCGCGGCGGCGCTACGGGTCTTGCCGAATGGGCCGTTCAGGGCAAGGCCTGTATTGTTATTCCAGCTCCACAGCTTGTTTGGCAATCACACCATGCTTCTGTACTTGCCAAGGAGCATGCAGTCATTATGCTAGATGAGAAGACGGCTACAGGTGGAGATCGTCTGGCTCAAGCTGTAAGTGGCCTCTTGGAGCGCACTGACCGCCGTTCTGAGCTTGCGGGACGACTGGCATCTCTTAGCCGTCCTGACGCCGCGCGCCAAGTGGCGATGCTATTATTAGAGAAGTCTAGATAAGGGGTTCCTGCCCATGGTGGCAGGAAAATAGGGGGCAATGAAGCTACTACGCCGCAAATCGAATACTCCAACTCGCCGTGAACGGCGTGGCTCTCTAGGCAGTACGCCGGTGTACTCGTACTATGCACGCCGCTCCCAGGAGCAGTCGGTTATCGGGCGCCAGGTCTTTCGTGATGTTGTTAACAAAGAGAATGTCGCCCGTGCTGCCCGCTTCGGACGGCGCCGTTTCGGCCTGGTTGTCGTACTCATCGTGGGCGTTATTGCGGCCGCAAACATATTATGGCTGTCACCAGACGTGAAAGTGGTGCCTGCCGATACCCATGACACATTCCTGCATAGCCTGGCGTCATATCAGCAGGCAGCGAATACGCTCTTCAGTAGCTCGTTGTTAAATCATACAAAAGTGACGGCTGACATTTCCGGTATCACTGCCGGGTTGAAGCAGCAGTATCCCGACCTCAGTACGGTCAATGTGGCGCTGCCGTTAATCGGCCATCGGCCAGTCGTGTATATTACGCCAACGACGCCACAAGTGCTGCTGTCGACTACATCCGGGCATTCGTACGTGGTGGATGAAAACGGCCGTGCTTTGAGCGAGATGCAAGGCAGCGACCCGCATCTGATACTCGTTCAGGATCAAAGCGGTGCTTCGGTGGCGGTTGGTCGTCTTGCTCTTTCTAGTGACACGGTGACCTTCATACGAACCGTCCAATATGAGATTCAGCAGAAGGGCTTAGCGGTAGCACGCTTCACGTTGCCTGCCGGCAAGAGCGAGTTGGATTTGTATCTTACAGGGGTGTCTTACTACGTCAAGTTTAACCTTGCGGATAATACCGCTCAGGCGCAAGCTGGCACATTCCTGGCAGTCCGTCACTACCTTTCAGGGAAGGGCAAAACACCGACGGCCTACATAGATGTGCGCATTGTAGGCCGCGCCTATTATAAGTAACACCTTTACGGCCATTCTTCGATAGATGTTAGCATCCGAAGCCCCTTCTATACTCTTTCGCATGTTCGCTAAATGTTCACATGTTGTTACTATGCATGTTGAGAGAAAAATATATAAATATACATAAAATACCATTTGTCAAAGATAGGAAAGAAAAGGGGCAGGAGGGTAAGATATAAAAAACGACATGAAAGTACTAAAAAGCAAGTTTTCACGATATAGATGTGGAAAAGTCAAATGTGGGAAATATCACATGACAACATTGACGTAGGCATCCATGAGCGTGCGATGTATGGCTTATGAAATGCATGATAGGACGGGCGGCTGCACGTTAAGTTATATGCATGTACGATTTATCGGCAATGTACCCTTCCCGCGAGTGGTATCGTTAATCATCTAGGAAGCTCAATTCTAAGTCGCGAAATATACATTGTGCGACATGAAATCTATCCCTGCGTTTGCACTCCACTGCCGCTGCTGCCAGCCCGACTTTGCCCTCATTTCGTTCGCGTCGGCCACGCACGTTTCCGTATTGCTCTGCTCGTGCCGACACTTCTATGATTCTAGCTAGTTCCAGCCCATTCTGTTTGCTATTTGTTTGGTATCAACGTGTTCGCAAAATGTACGCATAAGCTCGCACTCGATGCTGGTGGATATTACCTGCCTTGACTCCAGAATGCACGTAGGTAGCATTTATCGTTGGTTAATGTATGGAAACTACCGGAGTCGCAGGCTATATTGTCGAGACATTCTCCTCTTCGTGTGCCCTACTGCCGTATAGGTGGTAAGACTGTCGACTACATGATATACATATTGTATAGCGAGAGAAAAAACAGTGGTTGTGTCTGGAAGCTTCAATCGGCTGATGTTGCCGAAGATTAAAGATGCTGCTGCGAGACTGTAAGAGCTTGGATACACAGTTCTAGCACCACTATTTGACCGTGTTGAGGATGTGGGCGGCGTCTTTCCGGTATTAGATACGGACGACCGGGCAAGATCGCCACGTGAGCTAGAGCGCTCTTACCTGACGGCGATAGGCCACGCGGCATTACACGTCATTGTGTGCCGGGATGACGGCAGAATTGGACGAAGTGCTGCAGCTGAAGGCGCCTACGCCGTCGCCCATGATACGGCAAGGATTGTAACGACTATGTCATCTTCCGGGGAAAAACCTACAATATGGTTTGCCGAGGAATTGTTAGAGGAAGAGCGTGCGGTGCTCGAGGGACTACCATGGGAGAATGTTAACCTATACTCGACAGGTGTGGTACCACTGTTGGAGTGAGGTGTAGAAGGCGCTGCTCTTTCACTACCACCCGAACAACGTGCGGCGCTTGTGGGCACATATGAGCGACTTCTGTCAGAGCTATCTGATATGCCGCTTAATCAACGGTAAGGAGGTAGCTACAAGAGGAGAGGCGCTTCGTGGCGCCTTTAGCTTACTCTTCCTCGGTGGCCTCGGCTTGGCCGGCGGCGTTGCCTTCACCATCTGCAAGTGTGTAAGTCGCCTTGGCGACGCGCTTGAACTGTGGCTTGCCCTGTAGGTTCAGGAGGACAGTCGTTTCCTTGACATAGCGGTTCTTGAGCACGCGCTTGACGATCTCGTCGCGGTGGAGAGGCTCGCCGGCGTCACGGAGGACTTCAGCGATGATATCAGCGACAGTGCCCTTCTGGTAGCCCCACTCCTTCAGTGCGTAGATGCCGCGGCCGATGAGGACGAAGCGGTCGTCTTTGATAAGCTCGTTGTGCACGGCCTGGGTTGTAACGTCCTTGCGGCGGAACTCGGAATTCTTGATGGTCTCGGCGATCTCATTGAAGTGCATGTGGCGGCCATTCTGGCGTAAGATAACGTAGATCTTGTCGCGGATGTTCTTGGGGTTAACCATGGGCCACTTCACAAGGCCCCACTGGCCGTTGAGGGTAGCGAGATGCTTGGAGAGCGAGGCGAGCGCCTCAGCCTGGCGACCGTCTGCGACGCCAGCCCGCTTGGCGATGACATCGATCGGACGAGTTTCGCCGATAGCCTTCACGGTAGCCACGAGCTTGCCAACGAGCTTCTTGATCTGCTTCTCATCCTGGAGCGCAGCAGTGGCGACGCCGGAGTAGAAGTCGTTATCTTCGTTGATAACGATTAGGCCCGGGCTGAGAGTAGCCAGGAATGTCAGGCGCGACTGCTCCTCGCGGCTGTTGTCCGCAACGATGCGCGATGCAAGCTCCGTAATACGGGCAGCATTGCCCATTGTTGCCAGTTCTGCCAGGATGCGTTCCTGGACTTCGGCGATATGAGGGACGTTGCCCTGCTCCGCAGCAGCGCGCAGACGTGTCATGACGGCCTTCTCGAGCTGACGGACGCGTTCACGCGTGATGCCGAGCAATTCGCCGATCTGCTCGAGCGTTTCTTTGCGGTCGAACAGCCCGTAGCGACGGGTGATGATTTCCCGCTCGCGGTCGCGTTCAACCACAGCGTCGAGGACGCCCTGAACGATCGGTTGTGTGTCTAAAGGGGCAGCTGGTGCCTGATTCGCCATCCAAAAAACCTCTGCTGTAATCTTAAATTACTACAATTATATAACCTAAGTGTTTCTAAGTCAACCCTCACACGTACATTCTTATTGTAGCATGAAAATGACATGCCTTGCTATATTGTGTTGTCGAATATATATCAGATAAACACTTAGGCGGTAACGCAATCAGATGGGATGGCTATTTGGCGGCCCGTCGGCGGCGGAAACCACGCTTTTTGGCCGGTGCGGCGGCGAGCAATGCTTGTACGTCGGCTTCACTCAGCTTCTTGGGGTCGGCATCTTTGGGTAGTCGTGCATTCTTCTTGCCGTCTGACGCATATGGTCCGTACGGGCCGTTGAGGAGCTGGATACCGCTTGGGAACGTCTGGATGATGCGGTTAGCATCCTTTTCTAGCTTGGCCTTGTAGAGGCCGCGGGCTTCGGATTCGGTGATGGTATGCGGGTCGAGTGGCTTGATAGACACGAATGTCTTGCCGACTTGGATATAGGGGCCAAAGCGGCCGATGTTGGCCTTGATCTCCTGGCCATCAGGGGTTGTGCCGACAGTGCGCGGCAAGGCGAACATGGCAAGCGCGGCATCAAGGGTGACCGTGTCGATAGTCGTGTCTGCAGGTAATGGCGCGAAGTCTGGCTTGTCTTCACTCTCGGTTTCTCCCCTCTGTAAGACGGGGCCGTAGCGGCCAAAGCGGGCATAGATAGGCTGGCCGGACTTCGGGTCCTTGCCGACAAGTCGTGCCTGGGAGACTTCTTTGCGTGAAGCTTCGCTGGCCTCCGCAATAAGTGGATGGAATCCCTTATAAAATGCGGCAATCATCTGTTGCCAGGCTTCTTTGCCGTCGGCAATCTTGTCCAACTGGTCCTCGGTAGTGGCCGTAAAGTCATAGTCGACGATATCCGGGAAATACTTGGTCAGGAAATCGGTTGTGACCTCAGCTACAGAGGTGGGTACGAGCTTGGCCTTATCAGCGCCAGTTACTTCGGTGATAGTATCCTCTTTGACAGCGTTTTTATCGAGACTAAGTTGTCGGAGTGTTCGTTCAGTTCCTATAAGGTCGGTTTTCTCGACGTAGCCGCGGCTTTGGACGGTAGAGATAGTCGACGCATAGGTGCTCGGGCGACCGATACCGAGTTCCTCGAGCTTTTTGACAAGGGTTGCTTCTGAGTAGCGTGCTGGAGGATGGCTAAAGACCTCTGTTGCAGCCAGAGTACTGAGCTGGAGTGTCTGGCCTTCTGAGAGGGGTGGCAGGAGCGTATCGTCTTTGCCGCCACCGTAGACTTTGAGAAAACCGTCGAATTGCAGAATCTCGCCGCGGCCGACAAGTGTTTCTGGCCGGTTCGACAGGCTGACAATCACGTCTGTCTTCTCGAGCTGGGCTGGTGCCATCTGGCTGGCCAGAGCACGCTGCCAGATCAACTGGTAGAGCTTCTTTTCCTGGGTGTCTGCGCCGAGATCGGTCTTGTAAAAATCGGTAGGACGGATAGCTTCGTGGGCTTCCTGGGCGTTTTCATCCTTGGTCTGGTACTGGCGGCGGGTGTGGTACTGGCTGCCGAAGGTGTCTTTTATATAACTTTCGGCAGCACTGATTGCCAGGCTGGACATTATTGTGCTGTCGGTGCGCATATAGGTGATGTGGCCGTTCTCATACAGGTGCTGTGCGAGTGTCATCGTCTGACGGACGCTGAAGCCGAGGCGTCGGGCCGCTTCCTGCTGTAGAGTGCTTGTCGTGAATGGGGCGCTTGGGTTGCGGCTGGCTGGCTTCTTGGTGATGGCGCTGACTGTGAACATTGCCGCCTTGGCTGCCTCGAGGAAATCTCGTGCTTTGTCGATAGTGGCTAGTTTGTTAGGTAGTTCGGCCTTCAGCTCGCCATCGCCGGTGTCAAGCAGCGCAGTGACCTTGAACGAGCTTTCGGGTGTGAACGCTTGAATCTCGCGCTCGCGCTCAACAATAAGGCGGACGGCAACAGACTGTACGCGGCCGGCACTGAGGCCCGGGCGGACCTTGCGCCAAAGTATCGGCGATATTTCGTAGCCGACAAGCCGGTCGAGGACGCGGCGGGCTTGGTAGGAGTCAACAAGGTGGAGGTCGACGGTGCGCGGGTTCTGGACGGCGTGTTCAATGGCTGGCTTGGTTATCTCGTGAAAGACGATGCGCTTAGTTGTCTTAGGATTGAGTTTCATGGCCTGTGTCAGGTGCCAGGCAATCGCCTCCCCTTCGCGGTCTTCATCGCTCGCGAGCCAGACTTCGGCGTTTTTGGCGGCCTTCTTCAGGTCGCTGACGACCTTCTTCTTATCCGGTGTGATCTCATAATGCGGCGCGAAGTCAGCGTCGATGTCGATGTTGAGGTTTTTCTTGGGGAGGTCGCGGATATGGCCGAAGCTGCTTTTCACCTCGTAGCCGGAACCGAGGTATTTGGCGATGGTTTTGGCTTTCGCCGGGCTTTCCACGATGACCAGATTTTTAGGCATACGGTACATGTTTACTTGAAATGCTATAAAAATGCAACCATGTTGCAGACACGACCGGAGGTTTTAGAAGTATAATTTGCTAATCTTATAGCCTGCCCAGATGCCGGCGAGCGAACCAACAGTACTGAGTGTGATGCTCCAGAGCCCGAGAGCGTTGCCATGGTCCAGTACCGCGCCAATAACCTCGCCAATGATGCCGCCGACGATAATGCCGGTCCAAACCATGAGCTTCATATTCTTAAGTCTACCACTAGAAGTTACTTTTGTGTTCTGGGGTCTTATCTAGTGAATGCTCCATTTGTTGGCACCGAGGGAACGGATACGGCCGGTGATCTCTAGCATGGTAAGTGCCTGATTGAGGGCGGTGACGCCAAGTTTGCTTGCGAGCAGCAGCTCTTCGTTGCCCGGAGTGCTACCGAGTCAATGCACAGTGCTAGCCGCTGACGATGATAATACCCCGTGCGGCGAGGTCGCTTGCAGCTTCATGGTCGCTTCACGGCCGTAGGTCGACAGGCTGCGGGTTCCCACGACAGCAACGCGCGGACGGCTGAGAATTTCTTGGAGTGGCGTACCTGCTACAAGGGGTTGCTTCGGTGGTGAGGAGATCTACTGGAGAGCGGGCGGTACGGTTCCCTCCTCAAGCGTAAGCTTATTGATTTTGCTATAAAAAAGTGTTGACATAAGAAATATTTTTGCTATTATAGCAACTTGTAAACGTTACTATTAATGTTTACGCACCTTTTACCCCCATTCTAACATTTTGTTAGATTGCTTTAGAGCGTAGTCGCGGATAAGTTGTTACCCTCCACTTCTCTTGCGCGCTTTATATCTTTATTTAGCAGCGTTCTAGAGCATACTAACCCCTTTAACCCCGTAATGCTTCGGTATTACGCGGATCCCGTTCACGTGAGCCTAAATGGTTCTGCCCCTCGGGGCGGAAACGCGTGCCATCTATGATTCGGCTACGACGTTTCACAGGGTGGGTTGAAGGGTGTAATGAGCCTCCGGCGGTGCCCACCCCCTCCGGAGGCTCTTTATGTGTGTAAGTAGTTTCACCCTCTCTCGAGGGCTTTTTAGTTGTTTAATTTAGATGAGGAAATTACGGGTTTCGTTGGGTAGTTGGCCGCTGTAGACATACTCGGTCAGGACGGCATTCACCTCGCGAGTGAGGTTCGGCAGCTGCGCCTGCTCATCCTTGGTAAACTTCTGCAAGACGAATTCGGCGCTGTCGATCTCCGGCGGGCTTTTTGGACCAATACCAACGCGGACGCGACCGTAATCTTCACCGATCATCTGGCTAATGGATTTGATACCGTTGTGCCCTGCTGCCGCGCCGCCTTGGCGGAGACGAATCTGGCCAAAGGTGATGTCGAGCTCGTCGTGGATGACGAGTACATTCTCCGGATGGGCTTTGTAGAATGCCGCTGCTGCTTGGACGGCTTCGCCGCTGAGATTCATGAATGTCTGTGGCTTGATAGCGACAACTTGTGTGCTGCCGAGACGGCCTTCGCTGAATTCTGCCTTTAGGCCCTTCTTCATTGTCCAGCCGCTCATCTCTTCGGTGGCACGGACAAATTCATCCAGGCACATGAAGCCGACATTGTGGCGCGTACCGACATATTGCTTGCCCGGATTTCCCAGGCCGACGAGCAGGATGAGGCACTGTTGGCCCCAGGTGTCAACATGATACAGCTGTGTGACGGGGCTACCGACTTGCGGCATGCGTTGTAGCCAACCCATACTACTTCCCTACCTTCCGCGGCGGTTCGGATGGCCCGAGTGTCGGTGAGCTGCCGTGTTTGTGGGTAATGTGCTTCTCGATAAACCAGAGTTGGACAGGCGTGCCAGCGAAGCCGAACGTGTCGCGCATGGAGTGCTCGAGGTAGCGGCGGTAGCTCCAGTGAAGGAATTTCGTCTGTGATCCAAAGATCTTGAACGCCGGCGTCGGGTTGTCGTCCTCCTGAACGATATAGTTGAGCTTCGGGCTGCGGTTCTTGAGGCCTGCCGGCGGGTGCTGGTCGACGGCGCGGCGTAGCCACTGGTTCAGCTCGCTCGTCTTGAGGCGCTTGTGCCGTTCTTCATCTATGGTAAACGCGATATCGAACAGTTTCGTTACGTTCTGGCCGGTAATAGCGCTCGTGAATATCAAGGGGGCCCAGGGTACGAAATCGAACGTGGTAGCGACCTTGGCGGCTAGGGTATCGCGCGTAGTGGTGGTTTTGTCCTCGACGATGTCCCACTTGCTGACGGCCAGGATGAGTCCTTTGCCCGCTTCGCGTACCATGCCGGCGATTTTCTGGTCCAATTGGACGTTCAGCTCGTTTGCTTCCATGAGGAGGATGCAGACGTCGGCCTGTTCGATGGCCGCCAGTGAACGTAATACACTGAAATGCTCGACGCCCTGCCCTATCTTGCCGGGGCGGCGGATGCCGGCAGTGTCCATGAGCTCAATGGTACGGCCGCGAAAGCGGACGGCGACGCGGTTGACGTCGCGGGTTGTACCGGCACGGTCGGCGACGATTGCCTGCTGTTTGCTCGCCAATGCATTGAAAAGAGCTGACTTGCCGACATTCGGCCTACCGACGAGCGCGATGTGCAGCGCACCGTCGTCCTCTTCATGGGTAGCTTCGGGAATAATCGCTACTAAACGCTCGAGCAGTCCGGTAATCCCCTCTTTGTGTGTCGCGCTTATACCGACGATCGGCTTGATTCCGAGCCGCTCAAAATCGGTCACGATGTCGTGTTTCCTCGCCTTGTCTATCTTGTTGACGACCAGGAATACTGGTTTGCCGGTCTTGAGCGCCATACGCGCAACGCGACGGTCCTCTTCGGTAATGATGGTGCTAGCTTCGGCGACAACCCAGACAACATCGGCACTGTCAGCCGCCTGGGCGATCTGTTCCTGGATGGTTGCTTCGAACTCGTCTTCGGCCGTTTTCATGCCGGCGGTATCGACCAGCCAGAATGCATGGCCATCGAAAGTAGCGCGGGCAAGCAAGCTGTCGCGGGTTGTACCGGGTTCGTCGGCCACGATCGCTTCACGGCGGTCCAGGATAGCATTGAACAAACTGGATTTGCCGACATTCGCCCGGCCCACGATGGCCACGACGGGTAACCTAATACTCATTGGTCGCTATTATAACAGGCTAAGTAAATTGATTTTGGGTTAAGTCAGTGGTACATGTTGTATATTCCGATCAGAAATATTCCGGCCGGATGAATCCTAGCTGCGCTAGGTGCCTGGCAGTTTTTGCCCGGTAAATGATTGCGGGTCGCCATGATCCACAATGGTTGACAAGGAGATGGATTGAGATGGCTGCAGTAGTTGTGGCAACGAAGCCGCGCATACAGCGACGTCGGGCATCGGCCCAGCCGAAATCATCCCTGACTGGAATGCCTGGCGATGGTTTCCTCATCTTGCACGGGGAAGACATTGGCAGAATAACGGCTATCGGTCTCGAGCCAGTGATGGCCCGAGAGATGTATCTGAGGTCTTGCTTTAGGACCGTTCATTCGTGCGTCCCGACCAACAGACTGTGTCTGACGGTTGCCTGCAGGCGGAGTCCAACTGAGTATAGCGAGCCGTTTAGCCTGTACGTGCTGATTCATGCGTACCGGAAAGCGCCATGGGGGCACAGCTGCGTCTATGAGGTTGCTGGACCGGCTTGGTTCTATGATACGACTGGAGGAGCACGTAACTGCGTTGAGCTGCGCGTCAGCGGTTATTATGACGTCCGTGCCGATAATGGCGAGTTGCACGTCGTTGCGTCGTTTCCCCGCTGGGCTGTTACGTTGTCTGCCAAACAGCGCACGAAATCTATGACCTGCTAGGTCAGTCGTTACTGGTTCCGAGGAAGTGGTGCGTGATGTTTATGCATCGCTTCCTTCGTGACAATTCATCTACCTCAAATTGTCAATACGCGTATGGCTTTCAGGGCTTAGCCTGATGCGCGTTTATGCGCAACGGCGGCCTTGACCATCAGACTTTCCATGGATGGATGTCCATGCCGACGAGTCCAAAAGGACGAAAAAGTCTTTCAGTATACCGTCTCGTGCCCGACTTTCTTGAGCAGGTGGAGTATACTTTTCAGGCAAGGAGTAAGAGCATGGCGGAGTATTTGCGTTTAGCGGCCCTCAATGCGCAAAACGAGTTTGTAACGCGCTACAGCGCTATGGAGGGCGTACTGGACGACAGATACGACCCCACCGACGTGCAAGTTATCTCGGAAGCTGCTCCGGACAGTGAGGAGGGTGGAGACGTTCTATGCGATGCTCGCACGTATCTGGACCGGCATGGCTACGAGGTTGTAGATGTTCCGTACGATGACGAAGATAACCGGCCAGATACGCACCGGCTGCTCATGGCGGTACGACGCGGGCGGCTGGAACGGTTCGAGCGGCTGCGGCTCGCTGGCGGTACTGGCGTTGGCCGGACGGCTCTTAGGGCAAGTCTAACGGGCGGAATAGATGTCATTGGCGTACATCTGGATGACCGCACGGAGAAAACACGCCGGCTGCAGGCCGCGAGTGTATTGGGTGCCGCAGCTGTCGGTCGTACGACGATACTGGCCGGCGATATGAATGCCATGCATCGGTGGAACGCCATGGCGGTAGTTTCACGGGCGGCCGGTGTTTTGCGTCCCCTCTCTGACCGTTTACCAGTAGGCGTACCTGGCACAGAGCAGTCGCCGATGGCTCGAATGAACAGCCTATATCGGCGTGTAAACGATATGGCGGATGGAGGCACCATGGAGCTCATGAAGCGAGATGGTTACCGTGATGCCGATATATGCCGTTTCCCCACGAAAGGAATGCTCCAACTTGACCACATTATGGTACCCGAGAATGTCTATGTGGCAGACCTTGAGCGCCTTGATGTAAACGGTTTGTCTGACCATTTGGCGATTCGGGCTGACCTGGAAGTTTATCCCAAGGCTTCGTAGGTTCCCTGCGGAAGGGTATCGAGTGAATACGGCCCGAAGTGTGTGCGGTGCAGTTTCTTGACTGTGTAGCCGAGGGCGGCGAACGTGCGGCGAATCTGGCGGTTGCGGCCCTCCTGCATCGTAACAGTCCAATTGCGGTCGTCGTGGTCGCGTAGCCGTCCTAGTTCGAAGCGGCTCGGGCCGTCCTCCAATTGCACGCCGTAGTCGCTGATCATCTGCCGATGCAGTGGCTGAAGAGGCTTATCGAGGGTCACCTCGTATATCTTGTGCTTTTGCTTGCTTGGGTGGGTTAAATTGAAAGCTAATTGTCCATCAGTGGTGAGGAGTAGCAGGCCCGATGAATCTTTATCTAGGCGGCCGATCGGTTTCAGTATGTGGTACTCCTGTGGCAAGATGTCGTAGATGGTCTTGCTGCCCTGCCCGTTGCGACTAACGACGTAGCCGACCGGCTTGTTGAGCATGATAGTTCGTACGGCTGCTCTCCTAGGAGTTAGTGCGCTTCCGTCGAATGTTACTGAGTCCGTACCGGTAATGTCCTGCCCAGCCTGTGCCAGGATGCCATTGACCTGCACGTGACCGGCGGCAATAGCTTTATCGGCAGCACGCCGTCCTATGCCTGTCGTCTGTGCGATGAATTTGTTGATACGCATTGTCCTTAGCTTACAGCTATGAACTCCTTGCGTACAACGTTATAAAGCGATGGTATTGGGGTCTGGACCGCTAGGTTGTTGCGGTGGGTTCTCCGGGAGGGACGGGTTTGATGACGTTGGCGGCTGTTCGGGTGGTGCCGGAGGGCCCAACGGTGTTGACGGCGTAATCGGGCCAAGTGAAGTCGCCCGTTCCCTGGCCTCCTCGCGGGCAAGCAGCTCATCTAGACCGGGTTTTTCTGACTTGAGCGGCTGGATGACCTTCTTGTTGGCAATCGTAACATTGTTGCTCGCCGTCGGGGAATTCAATACTGGTGCTGGCTGCGGGGCTACGGTAGCCGGTGCCGGGGGTGCCGGCGTAGTCGCGGTGTTCCCGGGAGCGGCCGGTACGGGAGGAGATGTGAGATCCTTAACCGCGCTAGCGAGTAGGGCGTCGTCCTCAGGTGTACCTGCCGGTGCGGCCGGTTGCCCGGGCTTTGTCGCCTGCAGGTTGGCAGTAGTTGCCTCGGGATGGGTCAGATTGTTATTGATAAAATCCTCGATTTGCGTATGCATTGTCGCCTGCTCGTCGGCTGCAGGGACGGCGTCGGCTTCTGCTTCCGTCTCCGGAGTTTTGGTAACGGGGGGCGTTGGTATAACGGGCGCTGCCTGGGGTTCGTCCTTATCTCTCGCTTGGGGAGCCATCGCCGGTGGCATGGCAGGCTGCGGCGCCGGTGTGAATACTGGTGCTGGCTGCGGGGTGCTGCTTACAGGTGCAACGGGAGGTGCCTGCTGTTCAACGGGAGGAGCGGCTAGCATGGGTGATGGTGTCGCTACAGGCGCAGGAGGTATTACGGGGTTAGTTGTCGGTACGGTCGGATTGATTGGTAATGGTGCGGGAGTGGGCGGAGCAAGGGGTGCCGGCGCTGGAGATGGAGTCGGCACTGGTGCCATCGGTTCCGGCTTAGGTGCCGGAGACGGTGTGACGGGTGGTGTAGGTGTCGGTGTCGGAGGTTGAGGTGGCATGACGGCTGGTCGTGCGCTGCCTGCTGGTCCCGCAGCCGGGTTTGGTGTGGCCGGTGCGCCCGTGCTCGGTGTTGCTGGGGGAGCTCCCTCTATCAGTTCGTGTGCGGCTTTGACAATGTCTTCTAGCGTGACTTGTGACTTCACGAGATAGCGATCAGCGCCTAGGCTGGTAGCACGCGTCTGATCATCGGCCTGGCCGAGAGCCGTCAACATGATAACTTTCGTATACTTCAGCTCAGACGTATTGCGTAGGATGTCGAGCATCTCAAAGCCGCTGATGCGCGGCATCATGACATCAGAAACGACGAGGTCGGGCTTTTCCGCTTTGGCAATGACGAGCGCTTCTTCGCCGTCCTTGGCGGTTACGATGGTATACCCTTCCGCCTCTAGACGAGCCTCGTATATCTCACGCAGGTTATTGTCGTCTTCTACAAGCAGGATTTTTGCCGCCATCGTCTATGTAGGTCCCCTTCGAGATTCTTTCTTATAGTAAGTATATACAGTTTATGCTTATTTCGTCCATTGTACCATGCGGACTTATGGGGTGAGTACCGGGCTGCCGGTAGGTTGCAGGGTAGCCTTGCCTTTTGCCTTGAGCTCTTCGGCATGGGCCGTGCTCAAGCGTGGCAAGTTGATATAGAACGTACTTCCCTTGCCCAGCTGGCTCTCTACCCAGATGCGGCCGCCATAGAGCTCAATAATCTTACGGCAGATGAACAGTCCCAGGCCGGTGCCACCGATAGTGCGTGTCGCAGAATTGTCGACGCGGTAGAATTTCTGGAAGAGGTGTGGGATGTCTTCGGCCGGAATACCTGGACCGGTATCACGGACGAATAGCTGCACGACTTGGTCGTTGCCGGTCATACCGATTGACACCTTACCTTCTCCTGTATACTTCACGGCATTGTCGAAAAGGTTAGTGATAACTTCGCGTAGCCGGTCCGAGTCCACGTACGCATAGTACAGCGGGGCTAAAACTTTACTACTACCCTGTGGGTTGCTGGCGTCAATAGAGCGCGTATCGCCAAAGACGAACTCTACACCGAGGCCTTTTTTCTCGGCGGTAAACTTCAGGTCGCCAATGAGCTGATCGATAAAGCCACTGATCTCCACGGCATCGGGGTGGCTTGTCAGGCGCCCGTCCTCGGCTTTGGCGCTGGTCAGCAAATCCTGGAATAATTCGCCGAGGTGCTGTGTGCTGGCATGAGCTTTCTCCAGATATTCGCGAGCACGAGCGTCAATGGTGCTAACTTTGTCGTTTAGTGCCAGGGCCAAGTAGCCCTCTATGGCGGCAACTGGGGTGCGCATTTCGTGACTGGCCGTACTGATAAATTCGGCGCGTTGGGCCTCTTCTTTGCGTTCCTCACTGACGTCACGGAAGACGGCGACAGCGCCGGTGACGTTTTTGTTGCTGTCAAGAATAGGAGAGATGACAAAGTTGACGGCTATGACTTTCCCGGACTTTGTAGTCATATTGGCGGCGTTGTCGCGGATCGTCTGGCCCTTCGTGAATAGCTGCGCCATCGGATCGGCCGAGTCGTTAATTGGCTGGCCTTTGCCGTCGACGAGCTTGAAGACTGAGTGCCAGTTGAGGTTGGTTGCATCGTCGGCACCCCAGCCTGTAGCGGCGGCTGCTCCCGGGTTGAAAAGGCGGATGACCTGTTGGTCGTCGACAAGGACAACCCCGTCGGCAATAGCATCGAGGATGATGCCCGATTTCAAGCGTTCATCGTGCAGGCTGCTGGCAAGCCGCGTCGTACTGGCGCCACCTTTCGTCACTCCCGTGCGAGTCAGGCTACGAATAACAAATAGCAAGATAATAATCACGACAAACGCGCCGACACCCACCAACGCCAGTATGAAATTCCGTGACATTATCACTTGCGCTATCTTGTACTATTATCCTGTGCTGCCTCCTATTATGCAAATGCTTATTGATTGGTTCTGGTAATTATAATCATTTCATGTTACTATATGTAAAGTTTTCACAAAAGTGAAAGTACCTTGATAATGTTAGAGAATGGACTGGGCGCAAGCTCAGAAGGGAGTTGATTGACAATGCGAAGCAATCACAACGACCACAATAAGCACGGGGAGCTAGTTCGATTCACTTGGCTTCTCGCTAGATTCCTCATTAGGCGGACTATTGACTTGATTGTCCTTGTTGCAACGATTTCGCTCGTAGTGGGGGCTGTCTGGGTAACTTTCATCGGCCTTGAGCATATAGGCGTCCAACCTATTGTCAGCAGTATAGCGAGCGAAATCGTTGCACTCTTCACTGCCTGTATTGTTTTTGTAGTGCTTATCGTTTTTAGGCCATTCGAGCATATTGATGAGTGGCTCTAGTAGCTATTCTCTTACTAGTTAATCAAGGCTCGGCTGTGAGTTATGAGTTGAGGGGATCGGCGTGGTATCTGATCTAGGTGACAGACACTTTTGCCTGATCCGCCTCCTCTACTCCAGCCCTAGTACACTCTACGAATGAAATTGTCGTACTGATGAGTCCTAAAAAGGACGAAAGTGTGTCGCTATAGCTGGCTGGACGCCCGCTAACAGATATGGTAAGATACTCCTGTCTTGCCTCTCGGCTGTTTTTGCAGCTTCAAAAATTGCAAACCAAGGAAGCTTCAGGCGTCTGAATGTAATTTTGAGAGAAGAAATGCAGGCCCTGTAAAGTCTTGTGGCTTTCGGTGGTTTCGAAAATAAACCAGCGAAGCGTTTATTTTGGGAGGGTAAGACGAGGCCCCTTCGTCTAGTGGTCAAGGACGTCAGGTTCTCATCCTGAAGATCGCGGGTTCGACTCCCGCAGGGGTCACCATTGTAAGTAATACATCATTAATAAAGAGGCGCCTGAGCACCTCTTTATTTTTTTGGCCAGTATTACTATCCATTTAGCGGTTTTCCGATTTAGGGTTTGAAGGTCAATCTTTAGATTCTTGAAGTCTTTGTTAAGGATTTCTCTGATGGTAGCTTCGTCATAATAATAGAACCAGCGCTTGCCAAGCTCGTCCTTAACAAGTTCCTCCTGGTAGCTATCGCGCTCCTTGAGTGTTATGGCGAGCACGCTTCCTGAACGTAAGCTCTCCGCCGCTTTATGGCTGGCCGAAGGAAAGTCGTCTCGATTGAGATGAAGATACGAAGCGAAGCCGAATATAACGTCAAGATTTGGCGGATATTCATAACGTAAAGCATCGGCTTACACGAAGTTGGCATGCAGCGAGTGCATTTTAGCCAATTTGATGAGCTCTATAGACGGGTCAAAACCTTAGTACCACTCTACAAGCGGCACAATATCTTCGGCATCGCGGCCATCACCGCAGCCAACTTCGACGACTTGGGCGCCATTTGGCTTACTCGCTCGCTCGAGAGCTTCTTTAATTATGTCCAGACGTGACCCGATGTCTGCAAAATATGTTGCAAGTTTTTGTGCGGAATTATCGTAGGTTGAGATAGTAGTTTTATCAATCATAGAGTCATTATAATCATCCATAGCTCAACCCTTATGGTAGCATCTCTCGAGATGCGAATCCGTGAAGCGGGTGTAGTGTAGCGAAGCCACGTGCAGAGGTTTGCTTCGAGCATAAATGAGTAGAGAATGACAAGTCCACTCTCCCGCATGTTTATAACAAGAGCACAAGCGAGTACTATACTCCTGCAGTCCTACCGGCCGCTACCTCTTTGACAAGGTGACGTAGATATGTAAATATAATAATATACATGAAGTAGCAACTTTTTGCGGGCTTTATATGTATAGCTTGCACGTTAACACTACGGATACTACAGCCCCCTTCTGGAGGCCTGTATTTGGCAATGACAGCCAAAAGGAATCGGAACGCTGTCGAAAGTTCCTAGGTGTCACGGAATTTCCCGTGACTTGCACTGGTTACTAATAAGGAACAACGGAGGCACGAGATGGCGCACATAGCTGGTGGCAAAATTGCCGGCAGTCATGGTTCCGTAACGGAAGCTGCACTGGACGTAGTCAGAATAGCCGAAAGTTTGCCAGCGGTGACGAAAATCTCCCTCGGAGTTATAACCCCTGGCTTGCACGCCGGATCCCGACGAAACATTAAGTTTACTGAAGTACCGAGCGGACTGACGGCCGTGGTTTGCGGATCAACATCGAAGCAGATCCTGCAGATCTTTACCTCTGACCCGGAGGGGACGAAAAATACCCTACACGCTGCCTTTTACGGTGAAGAATGGAAAGACCGTCCTAAATGAGGATAGGTCGTCTACTAGTAACATTGTCCGCCGTGCTTCGAGTACACTATTCCCTAGAGGAGGCTGAACATCGAGCACCACTATCATTTTCCCCGTGAGGGAGCTTCATTGGCGGTTGCTGTTAAGGTAACAATAATCCGTAACAAACGTACAACGACACCTTCTAGAGCCCTTCGGGTTCGTTCCACTAGCGTGGAATTTCTTGTACAAGATAGAAGGTGTTTTTCCTTTGTACGATAGGATTATCAAGCCATGAAAAAAGGATCCTACCGGCACGCGCTCATTATGTAATGAGTTGCAGCAATTGCTGTGGCGTGCGGTGGGATCCCGTTTTAGGTTGGCATTGGTGTGCCTGAACTTCCGCGTCCTTGCGGATTGTAGTGTTTAGATCGGGTCTTCGTCGGTCTCTTCAGAGGAATAGTATTCGAATGTATCACCGCCTTGCTTCAGTTGGTCCTCGGTTTCTTGGTCGATGAGACCGAGTATGCTCGCGAGAATCCACGAGGCGAATGTGTGGTCCCACCACTGCATTGCACCTGAGCAGCCCACAACGATGTTGTCGTAAATGACACTGCCGTAGAATTTCGGATCACAGGTCTGAGTAAGCCGCGGTGCATTGCTAGTACTTCGCGGGAGCTCAGGTTAGTGCGCACTGATAGTAGTGCTTTTTTAAGAGCAAGTTCAGCGTACCGGGACATCTTTTCATCGGGTGTACCAATGGACCGTTCGGTGATCATAGCTCCGGCGTTCCTATCGATTACGGTAATGTACAACTGTGAGCGACCGAACTGCTCCAGAGCTTGTTCGATGGGCTCTCTGACGAGGTCGATTGTGTTGTCGGCGAGACGCTGAGTCAAATACCCGGACATGTGTTGCCTCCATCTAGCAGGCTTTGCCTGCTCTGGGCGAAAACTAGTCAAGCACTACAATTGTCAAAGGTCGTGGAAACCCAAAGTCCATCTGTAAGAATGGATGACCAGTATAATTACACATTTCTGCTTAATCTTCGATAGATATGAGTTGTATACTATTGACATTTATTGTATAATATACCTTACTCTACAAGTGGTAGGGTTGCACTTTTCCAGATAGGAGGTGTTTTAGCAGTGTAAAGCTATATGGCTTGTCTCCATCGCAATTCCCCATCGTCAATCGAGACGATGTTTTCAATCGCTTGGTTTGCCAAGCTAGCTCTAAGGAGCAGAAGCGTGCCGATCATTGTAGCTAAGGTAGACTTTGAGCGCCTGTCTAGCATTCTCGGTGGGAGTGACGAGAAAATCGATCAGTTTGCCGAGGTGCTGACTGAGGTTGTGGCCGCTGGGCTGCATGTCGAACGACTGCCAGACGACACTGAAGATCCGGGTACCCTCGCAGCAGGAGACATCGAAGTTACATTCCGAGAAATCGGACGCCATGATCTGGTGGCTGCAGACGTTGCCCTAGACATAGAAGCTATGTCGTATCCCAGGCGAAGGGCAAATGGTCGCGAACGCGGCATCTTCATTGAGAAGGCGCTTGCGGAGCTGTTTCCCGAACTTCATGTATCCGCTTGGATTAAGTTTGTCGATGCCGTTTGGATATCAGACGAGCCATCAGGAGCGAACGATTCCAGTGAGCCTGTCGATATGACGCGGGAAAAAGTCATGGGTCGCTGTAGAGCTATCCTGGGCGCGGAACTTTCCTAGACATCTCCTATCATCCGGATCGTAAGATCCATTAGTCCGCTATAAGCGGATGCGAGGGACTGCGGCGGAAGCTGTGGCGATGTTGGCAGCCATTTGGCTCCCTTCTCCACAACTTCTCGCCCTTCCCTCGTACTTTTTATGAAACAGTGAGCATGGCCCGTTCGAAGCTTCACGAGCCGGATACAGTATTATAGTAAGTGCGAGCGTATGAACGAAAATACAAAGCGAACTGGAAAAAGTATTGCCGGACTCGGGAAGATTGTAATCGGCAGTGCATTTCCCGGTGTAACGGAGTCACCGCAAACACCTCACACGCCAGTGATGCTCCATGCCCCTATGCGAAACGACAACGCAGTGTCCGGCATACAACAACCGCGACGGGATGTGTGGTCGTTCGACCAGATCGCTCCGACCGCGCTTCCTGTTGCGACAACCGCGAGGATTGGGAGCGCGATTTATATAGCGCGGAAAGGATTGGCAATCGTTGGCGCGAGACCTGCCCTACTGGCACTGGCTTTCGCACTGCTTGCCGGCGGATCGTTGACCGGAGTCCTACTGGTACGACTACACCTTGCTTCTTCTCCGCCGCCTTCTTCCCAGGTTGTTACGAATACTACGCATACATCTCCGAAAGTCCCCGCCATTCACTCTGGCGGGACGTCGCCGTCTTCGCAACCCTCATCGCCTCCCGCTTCGTCTGCGGCGGTACCAAAGCCCTTGCCCACCTCACCGCCGGCTCCGATGCCAAGCTTGCCTACAGTAGCCGGAAAGGATACGAGCTATAGCTTGGGCGTCTTGGTGGTAAAGTATTTTCCGCTGACGAGCAACGGCCAGAATATCAATATCGCTGTTACGGGTGATGTGGGCGATTCGTATGCATCGATAAGGCAGCATACTACCGATGTGACAAACAACCTGCTGGTGGACTTGCCGAAGGCGACACAATATCTGGCGCGCACCTATGGCGGTGACTCACCGGCACTGACGTACCATGTTGTCGCCACGGTTGAGCACACGACAGCTGTTCCCATCAACAGCACGATCCATCCGGGTTATCCAACGTACCCCGATTATTACGGCATAATGAGCAGCCATAATATCTGCAACTATGTCGACAACCAAGGTGTACATGAAGTATGGCTATGGGCCTACCAGGGACCAAACAAGCCCGGGACGACACAACCATATCTTGGTATCGCGGAGTCAAAAATGTCCGGCCCGCACGGGGACATCAGCAATAGCTATGAGTGGAATGATATGCCGGTCTGCAAGCATACGTATGTGGTGTATACCTTCAACTATGGCCGCGGGACGGCGGAAGCGATGCACTCCTGGGGACACCAGATAGAGGCTGAGATGAATGCGGTAGATAGCAAGCTTTTCGGTTTGTTCCAGGGGCCCGCCCACCCGCAAGTGCAAGGTGTCACCGGACGCTGTGGCTCCGTGCACAATCCACCGAACTCGCGTCAGGAATATGATTACGCCAATTCTACGCCACAGGCCTCAGATTGCGACGACTGGCAACCGGACAGTTACGGGAAGCCCAGCCAGGTGAGCTGTGTTATATGGGGATGTAGCGATATCAGCGACAGTGACAATTCACAGTTGAATTATTTCATATGGATGTGGCAGCATTTACCTGGCCGCAATAATACCAAAACATATCAAGGCAAACAGCTGCGTAACTGGTGGGACGTTCACGGTAATTTTGATTCTGTGATGAGCAGTAGCAAGCGTCTAACGCTATAGAGTAAGCGTAACAACCGTCGTGCTGCTACTTCTTGAGCACTGCAATATTGTGGGCAACGGTAACCTGCGGTGGCGAGCCACGGAAGAAGTCGCGCACGGCTTGCTCCACACCGGGAAGCGCTTCGCGGCCGTAGTCGTCTATCAGGACAGTTCCTCCGGCAGCAAGGCGTGGCCAAACATGTGTTAGGGCGGTGACAGTAGAGCGGTAAAAATCTCCGTCAATGAATGCAAAGGAGATTTCAGAGGGTATATCATTTTCTGACAATTCCTCGAACCACGCTTTATGAATAACCGGCAGCTGCAAGCCGGCATGGCGGAACTCGCGGATAAACTGGTTCTTACCGGCAGCGAGTTCGCCTGCTTTGAAGCCGTCACCTGCGGGACTGGCATCTTGGCCTTCTTTGGCCGGTAGGCCAGCGAAAGAGTCGTATACATGAAATGCTTTGTTGCTGTGGTGGGCGTCAAGCAGACGCCGGATGAAGAGACTAGTGGTGCCGATGTAGCAGCCGAACTCCACGACATCTCCTGGGACGCTACGTTCAAGGATTGCTTCGAGCTCGTTGAGTACGAGTTTCACATCTTCCCTGCTGACCTGTTCCGAGATAGGCCGATAGCGGCGTAATAGCTCGTCGGCTAGGTGCATGCTACGTTCCGTAATGTGTCAGCAGTATGCTGAGGTCGAAGATATTGACGGTATTGTCGCCATTGAAATCGCAAGCGGCGTAGGCCGTGTTGTAGTGGCTGAGTAGGATAGACAAATCGAAGACGTTGACGTGTCCGTCCCCGTTGCAGTCGCCGGTGCCGGTTGCCTGCGGGACATAGAGTGCCAGGAGATTGCTGCTACCGTCCGACGTGAACAGGCGGCCGTTGACAATCGTTGGCGATTCCCAGTGCTGGTTTGTATATATGCCAATGTTGCCACTGTCAAACAAGGTTGCGCCGGTTGTTGCGTTTAGCGCCAGGATAGTATCGCCGTCGATGTACAGCACGCCGTTTGCAACGAATGGCGAAGAAAAGACGCTTATGCCGCTGCTCGTGTGTATTTTGCTATAGGCTTGGCTGAGCGTTGTAACGCCGCCGGTCGTTACTACCTTATATGCATACAAGTCTCCGGATTCGTCGGTTACGAATACCCATGTTACGCCGCTGCCATCCACCCAAACGGCGGGTTGGTCGTGTACCTCGTTGGTGATCGTTATCTTCTGTAATTCGCCGCCGGTATGCCCCGGGCCGCCTGCTCCGGACAGGTTTGAGCGGTTAAGGAGGCGGATGATGTCGTCCTTACCTCCTTGGACCATGAGGTAAGGAGTATTAGAACCGGTTTGCGTTGGCAGTATGGCTGGAGCGGTGCTGCCAAGGTCGGCGTCGCCGCTGTCGAGCGAGCTATAGGTTGTGGGCGTGTAGGAGTCGAGGATCTGGCTTAGATTCGGCTTCAGCTCGACGATACTGTCGCCCCAGTTGTTACCGCCGGTGTTAGCGTTGTAATTACCGTTCCCGGTGACGACGTAGACGTTCCCGGTGACAGGGTCAACCTTGACACCTGGCCGGGCCCAGATGCCGCCCATGCTGTTTGCGCAGTAGTTTGCTTGTCCGCTGACATTCGACTGCAGCTGGGTGATGTTGGCGCACTCGGCATTCCAGACGGTTTTTGTACCGGTAGAGAGGTTGATTGCCACGACGTGGCCGACGTAGTGCCCGTAGTCGCCGTCATTGCCGCTCGTTGTCATATACAGGTAGCCGTTGGCAATGTTGATACTGGCTGAACCCTTCTCGATGTTATTCGGTAGCAACGTAGCTTGTGCAGGAAATCCAGCGCCGGTTACCTCGGTGCCATTGGTAATGTTGTATTTGTGGATGTAGCCGTCCAGGGCGTACGCGTAGATATAGTTGCCCGACGGGTCGATGGCCGGGGTGGATTTGGTCCCTTGCCCGTTGTAGTTCGCAGAGGAAGGGTCGGCCTCCCAGACCTTGGCGCCGGTGTCAGCGTTGAGCGCGAGCAAGTTGCCTTTCACTGTATTGGCGAAGACGAGGTCGACCGTGCCCTGGCTAGTCACGACATTCGGCCACTCGACGACGCCGCTGTCGATATTCGCCGGAGTGGCGACACTCCAGAGCTTGGTCAGGGAGCCGACGTTAGTAGTACCGAGGACACTTTCGCTGTTATTGGCGCCAGGGCTATCGACCCCGCCATCGAAAGCAGGCCATGTAATATCACCGCTCAGGGCATTTATTGGAGGCGTCAACTTCTCTTGTGCTTTATTGAGTATGAATGCGAATACGCCGAATGTTACGGTGAAGAGCATCAAGCTTATTAAGAAGACAGTGACAGACAGTAAACTGGCAGAGGTGTGACGTTTCATGCTCATAGTATTGTAAGAGTTGCAAACTCCTCATGTACATAATAATCTGTCTGCTCATTCGGTGAGGTGACGATCTCTGAAACCGTGTACCTGCCTGGTGTGGCGCTTTGTGGAAAAGTGTAATCAAACGTGAGCGTCTGCGGCTTACCTGCCTGGAAGTGCTGTGGATGAAGCGGATTCATATCGTCCTCGCTGGCGGGGCTCTTGAATACCTCTTTCTTGTTGGGGCTGTGGAGCCATATCTCGAAAAAGCCGGTCGTATCGCTCGTGGTGCTAATAGTTGTAGTCATATGCAAAGTATCACCGGCATGGAGCTGCGTCGTAGAAAGTGTTGTATCGACCTGAAAGCTGGGTAGTTTAGTAGTAACGGCTGCCTGGCGCGCCTGTCTAAGTGAAATACTAAAGGGTCTATGGAACGTTACATAGTAGACTTGACTGCCCTCGCGTAGGAATAAGAGAATGGTCGCGAGTAGCAAGAGAACTGCCCCGCCGTAGAGTATGCGCGACAAAACCGTGAGCCGGTTCCAGCTGCTACGGATATGGGTAAAGGGTATTCGGTGCTTCATGGAATAGTAGTCGCTATCTCTGGATAGGTGAGCTGCCAGCCGCCGTTTGCTTCCGTGAAATGGAGCAGTAGGCGCGCAGTGGCGGTTTTATTCGTGAATACCATTACTATAGCATTCTGGGCCGAGTCGGGGGTGGTTGCCTGAAGAACGAGCGGGTCGTTGGTTGTGAAAAATGACCGTAGGTAGGCGATACCGCTATTGCGCGTGAATAATCGTGACTGTCCGTTGTCCGCAATGTTATAGAGGGACATGGTAAATCCTGCTGACGCGCCTGCGCAGTACTGGTCGTTCGCATTCTGGCTGTTGCAGGTATGCGGTGTGACCACTTGGCTCTCCAGAATGTCCGATACCGCCTTAGCGGTGACGAGCGTGCGATAGCGCGCTTCCGTCGGACAGAACGTTGCATCGGCGTAGGTGCAGGTGGGTGCGGTATCGGCGTCGCTCTGTCCCGTTGGTGTTGTTGACGAGGGTCGGCTCGCAACTATGAGCTGCCAGCCGACGATACCAAGCAAGGCGGCTGCGGCTATCGCACCGGAGCCAACGGCGAGCCGGTGGGCACGGATGAAGCCTTGGAGCGGTCGTTGCCCTCTTGCCATATATTGCTTTTAGTATACGGTACGGCCGGTCTGTATCAATGGACGTATGCTTCGGGCAGTTCGTCCCAGCTACTGACATAGCGCAGTGAACGTGAGCCATGTTTCGGCTGCCAGGAGCGGCTAAGGTCTTCTGCCGCATAGCGGATCGTATGGCTGCCGAAACGGACGTTAATAGCGTCCACTGCTGCCATGCGGGCCCTGGATGCGTCGTGCACGCTCGCCTGCACGGCGCCGAGCAGGTCCAGTTGCAGAGCGGCCTCAGGGATAAGATCGTAGAGAGTGACGACAGCGCGATGATATGCCGTGTCGGCACGATAGATGTTGGCGAGGCGTTTGAGTAGGGCTGCTAGCACCTGGGCAGTATCTGCGGTCGGCATAGGCAAGATAATGTCTTCATGCCAAGAGCGGTAGTCCGGCCTGTGCTTGCTCGTACTAAGAAAGAGCGCGATACGCCGCGCCAGCTGTCCTTCGCGGCGAGCCTCAAGTGTTGCCCGGGCGGTGAGGCTTGCTAGTGCCGCTTCGAGTGCATCGAAATCGCGGCGGTCAGCACCGAAGGTGCGGCCGCGCATGATCATCTGTTGGGCTGCTTCGCGCGGTGCGAAGCCGTGACAGCTTACACCGTTCAGCTCCATCACCATTCGCATTCCTATGAGTCCCATCAGTTGCCGCGCCCGCGTTGGCCGGAGCCGCGCGACATCCAGGGCTGACTGCAGCCCCTCTACCCTGAGCCGCGGCCCGAGCCGCCGGCCGACACCCCAGAGGTCTTCTAGGGGAACCCTCTGCACATGTGTCTCGCGGCCTGCTTTGGTAAGTGACGTGAGGTCGAGTACTCCTGCGTGTGCCGGATCCTTCTTGGCAATGTCGGCCGCCAGTTTGGCGAGCGTCTTTGTTGGGGCAATGCCAACGGATACAGGTACGCCGGTGCGACGCAAGATGTCGGTGCGTACCGCTCTACCCCATGTGCCGTAATCGGGTATATTCAGCTCAGTTACGTCGAGGAACGACTCGTCGATAGAGTATACCTCTATGCGCGGCGTGATGGCCGATAGAATACTGAGAATCCGCCGTGAGATGTCAGCATAAAGCTCGAAGTTGGCCGAGAATGCAACGACGCCGTAGCGCCGGAACAGGTCGCGGTACTGATAGGCGGGTGCGCCCATCGGTATACCGAGGGCTTTCGCCTCGTTGCTTCGTGAGACAGCGCAGCCGTCGTTGCTAGATAATACGACGACAGACTTCCCTTCTAAATCCGGCCGGAAGACGCGCTCGCAGCTGACAAAGAAGTTGTTGCAGTCGATAAGCACGTAGGTTTTCTTATGATCAATCTGATCCATATCGCTTCACTCCTCGAAGCAAACAGCGCTAGGAACTTTCCCGGTACTGGTGGACCACCGCGGTTATGACGCCCCAGACCGTGCTGCCACCCGTGATATGCCGAGAACGCGACAAGTTGAAGCGTTGGCCGTCGTGCCACAAGACTAGGTCATGTGCCTGAGGCTCGAGCGCGCGATCTACGAGGGCGATGTCACCGTCGAATATGCCCTGGGTAATACCCTGCTCGCCGCGGATACGGAACATGAAGGTACTGACCGGGCGTGGCATGAGCAAACTGTTGAGGTCTAGGCTATGCAACCGCCGGTCGGCGCCGGCGTTCGGGAAGCCGGCATGGACGCTGACGCCGTCAGCGTCCTGCGGACGCGATGGTTCGTCGTACATGTTCGAGTCTCCTACCACGTTCCGACGAGCATCCAGCGGCTGCCGTCCTGGCGCAGCCGGTAGGTACCGCCGTCGGCGCTGTTCATCTCAAAAAAATATGTCAGCTGCTCGCCGCGCTGCAACCGCACACGCAGCCCGTCAGCGAACGTTACGGCTTGACCGCCGTAGCTGATCCGCCGCGGAAAGCTCTTCATCTCCTTGCCGGCGAAGTAGTAGGCATTGACGTCAACCTCGGTGTTCATAAACTGTGCCATGGTAGTATCTCCTCTCTTAAGGGTTATAAAAAAACCACGCTGTACGTTAGACCGACAGTGGGTACGGGTTTTGGTGAGGAGAGGAGCCGTGCGAGCGCAAGCCGTCCTTGCATCGCCTGGTAGGATCCCGTTAGTTTGGTAGGCCAAACAGTAACGACCGTTCTGTTTTAGCCTGGGCTGTAAAGTCTGTGAGGAGGAAGCCGCCTCTTCTCGGGCGAAAGCCCTCACATGGCTACCTACAAGTATAAGAGCCCTGCAGTCGGGCCTGCAATACGATTTCGCATGTGTTTTTTAGAACATTCCCTACGGAGAATCGGTCGGTAGTATCTTCTGTACAGTTCGCGGCTTATAGCTCTAAGCGAGCTTGAGGTTGTCGAGAAACTCGACGAGTTCGCGAGGAGTGATGTCGGCCTTGACGATATAGCCGTCGGCCTGGCGTTCGATATCGGCACGGACTTCGTCGCGCTGCTCGAGGTTGGTAATGATAATAATCTTGGCCTTGAGGTGCGGCGTCTTGGCGGGGTCGCGGAGCGTATGCAAGATGTCGATACCGTTGAGACTCGGGACCATGAGGTCGAGCAGGATGATATCGTACGTGTCTGTTTGCGCCATAGCGAGCGCCTTCTGGCCGTCGGCCTCGAAGTCGGCCTGGTAGCCAGCTTTGCTAAGCGCACGGGCATACAGCTCAGTGATGAAGCGCTCGTCTTCCACGCATAATACGCGCTTGGTAGCCTGCTGCGCCTGCGGTTGCGGATCCATATGCCCCATTGTAGCAGGTACAGATAGACGTATAATGTCACAAATGAGTAGAATGAGTGCCCGCGGTATTATTGAGTACGACGGAAAATATTTGCTGGTCCGGCAGAGATCAAACAATGGTACCTTCTGGTGTTTGCCGGGAGGCGGTATCGAACCCGGAGAAGACATTATCTCGGCACTTAAACGAGAACTAGTTGAGGAGACTGGCGTAGTCCCGGCAGTCGGTAACTTACTCTTCGTACACCAGATCAAGGATAAGGATGGTTATTCGGGACCGGGTTTTTACTTTTATGTTGAGAACGGTTCAGATTATCTTAAGTTGGATATTGCCGGTACGACACATGGGAGTTTGGAACTCGTAGAGATTGGATTTGTGGGCATCCAGGGCATCCATGTATTGCCAGCATTTTTAAAGCAGGCACTACCCCGGCTATTGCAGAACGGTTTTCGTGTCCCAACTCAGATTATACTCAGCAAAAACGAAGAATAGCTTTTCTTTGGCGCCCACGGAGAGGAGCAGTCGGAGCGCGGATTTACTTTGCGCTCCGTGCGTCTTTAGGGGAACCCCTTCAGGTGTTTCTTAACGCCGGTACAGCGAATGGTTCTTGATCCAGCCGTGCGGGCGGCGGACTATTTCGTTATTGACGTTTGTCTTGGCTTCTTCGGCAAGGCGGCTGTACGGCAATAACGTAAAGCTGAAGGCGCTGCCCGTCCCTTCCTTGCTCTTGACCCAGATATTGCCACCGTGGGCGCTGATGATGGCCTTGCAGAGGTATAGCCCCAGGCCGGTGCCGCCGATCTGTGATCGGTTATGGTGGTCGCGGTAATACTTAGTGAAAAGGTTCGGCATCGTGGTAACGGGGATGCCCACGCCAAAGTCACGGACAGTCGTTTCTACCATACCGTCACCGTTGACGGCGGCGCTGATAACGATCTCTTTGGCTTCCCCACTATATTTGATAGCGTTGTCGATGAGGTTGCCGACGACCTCTTGGACGCTGATGCGGTCGGCCGCAACAGATGGCAGCTTGTCGGCCAATTGTAATTTCAGCGCGATACCCCGAACATGGGCGCGCAAGCTCATCATATTGACGGCGCCCGTGATAACGTCGGTCCAGTTCTCCTCGTGCAACTGTAGGACAAGCTGGTCGCTGTCGACGCGGGCCACACTGAGGATAGTATTGACAAACGCCGTCAGCTGCTGCGAGGTAGCATTCATTTTAGTCATAAAGTCGTCGAGCTCGGGCGTGAGTTTGCCGTGCGTTTCTTCGTCCAATGCCTCGATATAACCGCGGAGCAGAGCCAATGGTGTACGCAGCTCGTGGACGCCAAGAGCGATGAAGCTCATCGCCTGGTCGTCCTGACTGTAGCGCTTCGTATGGTCAAACAGGACAAGTACTGTTTCATATCCATCGGGGTTGCCCTTGTTGTAGTGGGCCGCCAGGTCGAAGAGCTGTTCGGGATGTGTATCGCTGGCATCAAGGCGGACCCGCTCCCAAAAGTTATCGGCGGTGACGGATGACTTCCCCACTTTGCCGAGCCAGGTATCCAGGGTATTGTCATTGGGGAATGACAGCTGCATAACGGCGTGGATATCCTTGCCCTCCAGGCTGCCGGTATCAGCGTTCAAGTACGCCGCGGCTGCTGCGTTAGCATAGAGGATTGCCTGGCTGGCATTGATGACAATGAGTGGCAATGGCAACGTGTTGGCGATGAGATTGGCGCTGAGGCGAGACGATTGTTTAACTACCGCATTGTCGGCGTGTTCGGCCGTGTCGGCAATCTGGTAGATCTGGTCAATGAGGTTGGTAACGAGGACGCGCCCGACGACGAGCTTGTTGATGTCAGGCGGCTGCATGTGTTTTTCTTTGGGCGAGATATGCACGACAGCCTGCCAGATAGCGCGTAGTGGCTCCATGGCAAAGTCCGTCGCGGCGAATGTGATAATAAACGTCATGATGACGCTGACGCCATAGGCGCCGAGCGCGACGTAACCGAGGGATAACTCTAGGTGCACGACGGCGTACCAGATGCCGGCGATCAGCAGCAAGTTCTCGGCCAGGATAACGAAGACAAGGTAAGCGCGGATTTGCGCGCGGACGCCTTGGAAGTAATCCATCCCTGCCCTACTTGTACGTTACGCTGCCCGCGGTTGGCATAGCACTGATCCACGTCTGTCCCGCATCGAGCGCGAGCGGTTTGCCTGTACTGTCAGTGAAAGTGATCTGTGCAGTATTGCTGGCCTTGCTCCACGTGCCCTTCTCTACTGTTCCGTCCTGGAAGACGAGCACGCTGCCGCTGCCGATTGTCGCGTAATCGGCGTAATAGGCACCAGTTGAATCGAGCGCGCCGGCCTGCTCGGGGACGATCATCGCGACGACGACTTTCGGGGCAATTTGCACCTTAGTGCCGTCCTTGTGGAGCTCCATGTGTGGGGCGCCTGATTCGCTGCGCTTGTAGGTGTTGGCCGCCGCGTCGTAGTCGAAGTGCGCGTTGTAGTAGTAGCCGGAGAACGCCAGGTCGATGCTCGTGGCGGTCGGCGTTTTGCTCGGGGATTCTTTCTTGCGTGAGAAACCGGTAAAGTTGCTCGAGGTGAAGCCCTTGCTAGCTTCTACTTGGTTAAGCTGAGCGGCGGAAGTATAGACGTTGTGCGGCGCATAGCGCGTCGATATCCGTTCGTACGCTGCGGCGTTGTAGAACTGGTTCATATCCTTAACGTGCCAGGCGGTGATGTCCGCTAGGGCGTCCGGGCTGCCGCCAACATGGGCGTACGCGGCGTCGAAGCCGAGCAGCCACTGGATGTAGTATGGCCGGGCGCTACGTACGGGGCCGAGGTAGTCGGGTTGCGTATCCTGATAGAGCGCCATGAAGCGCGTCACGCCGCCCTCGGCTAACGCCTCGAAGACGATACCTGCCTGGTCGAGGCCGGATTGTGGTCGCGCGTCAATGCTGTTTTCGATCATTACCGCGGTCACGGGGCGCTTGTTGACGTCGGGGCTTACTTGCAGCCCGGTCAGCGTACTGGCGACGGTCGTTGGCGGTGGTACGTATTTATGCTTCGGCAGGACAGCCGGAATGATGGCGGGACTGTAGTGGCTGATGAGGAGGAACGATCCTGTGCCGGCTGCAACAATAATGACGGCTGCGATGGCAGCGAAAATAATTGTTGGCTTGCGCGAGTGACGCTTTGTGAGTGCCGGCAATAGCTTGAGGATCTTTTTCGACTGTTTCGGCGGGTGCGCTGTCTCGTATGGCATGGGGCCGAACTCAGCTTCTAGCTTCTGCTCATCAACGCCGGTGTCATCTGTAGAGGACGGATGCACTACTTGGGTATGTGGGTGAACCACATCGGTCGGTACCGGGCGCTGCGGATGGTGCGCCGGCCGGAAGTCATCAATCATGCATATGATTATACCAAACCGTTTGTGGCGTCTGGCACTGCGCTAATAAAAGCCGTTGCCTACCGGTGAGCTATGGTGTAAATAATGCGGTCGCTAAGCACGTCCGGGTCTTCGGCAGCCAACTCTTCCTGATGTACAACGGTAAATCTGGCGTCGCGGAGCAATGAAGCGATACGCTCGCTGGTGAAGAAGTTAACAAACATTTTCTCGCCTGCCATCAGTGGCTCGTCAACGACCCTATCTGGTTCGCCGCTCTGCGTAATGGTCATAAGGTAACCGCCCGGCTTTAGGATGCGGTAAAACCCTGCCAGTGTACCCGGGACCTTGCTGGAGGGGATATGTATGAGCGAATAGGCAGCTAGGATCCCGTCGAAGGTCGCCGGTCGATAATCCAGGTTGCACATATCCATGACGGCAAAATATCCCTTGCCGACTCGCTCGCGGGCGATGTCGACCATCGGCCTAGACAAGTCAATCCCCTGGGCGTCGAAACCTTTGCCCAGAACGTATTTCGTAAATTCGCCCGGGCCACAACCTACGTCGAGCATTTTTGCCTGCAGTGGCAAGTAGCTCAGAAATTTATCTATCCACGGCGTGTCCGACAAGTCGTTAAAGTACTGCTGCGTGTAGACGCCGGCAATTTTGTCGTACGTGTCTACCGCGAGCCGGTTGTTGTCCACTACTTATCCAAGCTTTGCTAGCAATGTTTCGATGCGGCGCAAAGAAGTCTCCTTGCCGAGTACGGCCAAGGTGTCGGCGAGTGCGGGACTGGCCGGCGCTTCGGTGGTGGCGATGCGGATGAGGCTAAAGAGCACGCCGGGGCGCGTATGCGTCAGATTGAGCAGGCCGTTGAGTTTCACGGTCAGATCTTCGATGCTAAAGTCGCTGCTTTTAAGCTCCGTACGCGCAGCGCGGAGGAGTACTTTCAAGTCGTCTTTATTTATCTCGCGGAGATACTTATTTTGCTCGATGAGCTGCATGTCAACTGGCAAGTCGACGAAGAAGAAGCGCGTTAGCTCAGGTAGTTCGGCAAGATATTTCAGCCGCTCTTGGACGAGCGCGAGAACTTTCTTCTTGTATACGGAACTGGCGTCGTTGGCTTCTTCGGGCCAGAAGTCTTTAACCCGTTCATAGAGATCATCGGCAGAAAGCTGCCGGATATGCATACCGTTCATCCACTCTAGCCGTTGCTCGTCGAACTTTGCGCCTGAACGCTGAACGCGTTCCAGGCTGAATTTCTTGACGAGCTCTTCTTTGCTGAAAATCTCTTGCTGCGTACCGTCGTTCCAGCCGAGTGAGGCCAAGAAATTGACCATCGCTTCTGGCAGGTACCCCGCCTTAGTGTAGTCGAGCAGATCTTTTGCGCCGTCGCGCTTGCCGAGCTTCTTGCGGCCGTCGGGCCGGAGGATCAACGGGACATGCGCGAGGATGGGCGGTGTGAGGCCGAGCGCTTCGTAGAGGTTGAGATAGTTCGGTACGCTCGAGACGAACTCCTGGCCGCGCATGACATGGGTAATCTCCATATCGGCATCGTCGATGATGTGCGCGAAGTTGTATGTCGGGTAGCCATCGGCTTTGACCAGGACAAAGTCGTCGACCGACTCCGGGCCGGTGTGAATATTCCCCATGATCGCGTCATGCCAGGTGTAGGCCTTCGGCTCGCTCTTGAAGCGTAATGGTGTCGTACCATCCCATGTGGGGGGATTTTCGGGCCGGTGGTCGCGGTAGAGGAACGGCTTCTTGGCGTCTTGCGCTTCTTGTCGGAACTTCTCCACTTCTTCTACCGAATACGGATCGGCATACGCCCTACCCTTATCGATCAGTTGCTGCGCCCATTCCATATGGCGGGCGCGGCGCTCACTCTGCAGGTACGGCGCGTACGGGCCGCCGGTTCCGACTCCCTCGTCGCGATCTAGTCCCAACCAGTCTAGGCTTTTGATAATGTGGTCGATCGACCCTTCGACTTCGCGCTGCTTGTCAGTGTCCTCGATTCGTAAGATAAACTGGCCGCCGGTCTGCCGGGCGATGAGCCACGCAAAGACTGCGGTGCGGACACCACCAACATGCATGAAGCCGGTCGGGCTCGGCGCAAAACGGGTTCGGGCGGGCTTTGTCATGGGGCAATTATAACAGATGATGGCCTGATCGTTTTAGGATATGAAAATGCGCGAATCTTTGTAAAGCCTTGTAGGGCTAAACGCGGATCCGCGCGTGAACTTTGTCAGAGAGTGTTTATGGAATGTGACATCCCATAAAGTGGTTGCCGAGAGTGGCCAGTAGGCTGCTACCTACGTAGAACAGAATCCCTCCGGCCAGAACCATCAGCATGAGGTATCCAAAGATATCGCTCAAAGCGATGTCTCGACCCAAAAGGCGCTTGACCGCAGTGCGTACCATGCCATCTACGCAGATGAATACCACCGCGCCGAGGATGAAACGAACGACGAGGCTTGCTGCCATTAGCGGGAAATTATTCCCTAGGCATTGCTGCATTGCAGCACCTATGTCAGGCCCACCGGCGGTAGACGGCAATGTCCATGCGTAGTACTCAGGCGTGATACACGTCCAGAGTGCAAATAGCACGCACGCAAAGATCGCCAAAATGGAACCTGTCCACGAAAGCCGCATGCGCAGCGTCGATGGTAGGCCCCAACGCCTGGACTCCCACATGAGTGTTCGATCGTTAGTCGTTACGCGTGGCGACCTCGCCACCCCGAAAATGGGAAGATAGCTGACAGCCAGGAGAACGAAGGCCGCTACTAGGAAGACGACGGAGTTCGTAAACAAGGCGACACCTCCATCCCTATGCAAGGGACGTACTTGGGCGGTTACACGGTGTACCCGTCATGACAAAGATCAATCCAACAGATTTGGATAATCTATGATACAACTAATACTTATACTTGTCAATGGTCGATATCTGAAAACTACATCTTCTACCTCTGCACGTGTAGCCCTGGTGGGTAATGCTGATTAGCGATGCAGCATGCTTTCGAAATGCGCCAGGAATTTTGGCGCAATGGTTTGGCTGGCCAGTTCGTTTGGGTGGGAGTCAAGTGGAAACCGCCGGCGGTATTCCCTCCGCAGTGTGTTTGCCTGACGTTTGCCCTCGGGCACGGCGAGCTCGTTGAAGAAATCGAACACGAATACATTCGGGCCAAAATCCGAAGTGCTGAGCCAATCTGCCAGGATGCGGGCGCGCCTGGCAAACGGCGGCAGTGTCAGCAGTGGAATGAGCGGTGGCGATGTGAGGATTGCTAACTTTTTACTGGGCCGTGAGCTGAAAAAATCTACGATGCTTTTGTATGCCTGTTTGTGCCGCTCGAGCATGCTATCGCTGGTAAGGCGCGTGTTCGGGAAGCATGATTTGATGGCGACGATGTCGTAGCCGAGAATAGCCCGCAATGTGGTGTCGCCGCGCTGCAGTCTCTCATTCGAGAACAGGGCGGCATAATCGGCCGATGTCGTGTCCCCGTCTGGGAAACGCCAATCTACAACGGCGGTCTTGTCGGTAGTAGTAAGCGTACCTGTGTTCTGGTTGAAGTCGCCTAGTAGAAACGGCTCGCCTGCTCGCTGAACGAGTTTGTATAGCTTTCCATCTCGAATGAGATTCTGCCCGACGGACCGATGGATGAATAATAGTTTCGGCTTCATAGGCTCAATGCGTTGATTATTTAAGATAAGCTTTGGGAGGCGCAGCGTCGGTTTCCTGTGACGAACGTAGATTGTTTATACCGCACGATAGGATGAGATGCCCGTGCCGATTTCTCATCTTTACATGCTTGTTGCTATGTGCACGATCTCGCTGGTAGTTAGGCTGCCGTTGGTGGTGAGCTTGTACCAAATATTACTGCTTACCCAGGTGGCATTGTTATCGCCGTAGGTATAGATGGTCGTACCTCCGGATTGGATAGCGTTGTATGTGTCGTTATTCGGTAAGACATAGTCGCTGAGCAATGCAGCGCTGTCCCAGTTCGAGGCTGTCTGCATGAGCGTGAAATGCTGGTCAGGGTCGTTGCCCCGGAAGCTAAGGGTCACTGTACCTGGTGCGTAGGAAAACTTACCGATCGTGAAGCCTTCCGGTTGCCAGGTTGGTAAACTGGCGCTGATACCAGCGCGTGATGATGCAAGGCGCATTTGCAGACTTGTGGCATTCATGTAAGCCACGAAGCCGACAATAAGAAGGATAGCGAGCGTTGAGGCGGCGACGCTGCCGATGCGCTTGAATGTGGTGTGGCGCTTGGTCGAATGCTTGCGATTGACGGACGGTTGCTGGTGGCTGTTTGCGGCTGCCATGGCACGTTCGAAGATATCAGTCGAAGACCCTGAGCGAGCTATACCGGCCTGGATTGGATGTGCCGCCGGATGGGCTGTTTGCAATTGGTGCTGTGTTGGCCGCGGTTGAACGGTGGCTACCGGTCGATGGAGGGGTTGCGCTTTCCTGTTCTGTACCTGCATGCTACCGAACCGGCTGACAAGATTACTATGTGGTATACCACTGGCGCGTTTCAGCCGGTGTTCATCGAGAGTACCGGCATATCCTTTGGGCATGATGTCGAAATGTTGCATGGTGGTAAGGACGTGGTGGACGGGCGCCACTACCTTGACCGTACGTTTGAGTCCTGCCGCGGGCTTATTAACCGACTGGCGCATAAGCGTGGTGGCATGTTGGGGCTTGTGATGCTGAACGTGGTGCGGGTTGTCGCGCATGGCATCTATAGCCTTGGCGGGAGCTCCATGAAGCGGGGCATCATGGTAGGCACGGGCACTTGGTGCCGGTGCAGGTCGCATTGGACCACGGACAAAGCCGTCAACCGACATGCCTGCTGTGGGCGGCTGCTTGAGTGGTGAATCGCCAAGCATAACCCCGGTCCGCGCATCATAACGCCTACCGTTAAGCTCTATTGTATGATCTGTTTTTGTCACGTATTTGCCACGGCCTCATCAATGCTTAAGCGCGTTAGAACTATCTTAACGCTACACATATGTCCTACGCAAGTCCGCCTCGTGTGGCGTCTCGGCTGTATAATATGGTCGTGCCCAAAAATAATCAGCGCATCTCCAGGGTGCGTGCATACTATACAAGCTAGCTATGGAAGCAATGGAATTCATGGACCCGAAACGGCGGCGGCGCTACACGGCGCAGCTGTTTATTGGTTATTTGCTCGTTGGGCTAGCCATTGCCCTCATCACGCTTATCCTGCTCTTCGTGGCCTACGGTTTCGGATATAAGAATGGTCAGGTAATTCAGAACGGACTGGTATTCCTCTCGAGCACACCAAATCCGGCGCAAGTATATCTGAACGGTGAGCGCTATACGAGCGATACAAATACCCGCTTGATCCTGCCTACTGGTACGTATGCTGTAATGCTCAAACGCAACGGCTACCGTGACTGGACACGGTCGATAACGGTCCAGGGTAGCCAGGTAGAGTCCTTCACCTACCCGTTTCTTTTTCCCTCTGCACTGACCACAAATACTGCCAAGGAGTATACTGCCGCGCCCGCGCTGACGACGCAGAGTGATGATGGTCGCTGGCTGCTCATCGCGCAGCCCGTTTCGTTGACGTCGTTCGATGTCTACGATCTGGGCAACGTCAAGAAAGCACCAGTTGTCATCACCTTGCCACCGGGTCTACTGACAACTCCACAAAGCTCGCAGAACCTTCAGGTGGTTGGTTGGGCCGATGACAACAACCATCTACTGTTGCGCCATACGTATGATGCGAATGCCGAGTACATTTTGCTGAATCGCTCTAACCCTGTGCAGTCGGTCAACCTAACGCGGACATTGGGCCTGCCGGCGAGCGGCATCGAATTACAGCTCAGGAACAAGCACGCCGACCAGTACATACTGTACGACACGACCGCCCATACCTTGTCATTACTCAGCCAAGGTAATGCTACGCCGCAAGTCTACCTCCAGAGCGTTCTGGCTTTTGCGGCATACGGGGATAATATGACGCTCTACGCGACGCCGGATGCTGACCCCGCCAAAGTTGCGATTAATCTCTATGACAATGGTAATACATATCCGATCCGTACGGCCGCCCCAGGGACTACCTACCTTCTGGATATCAGCCAATACTCCGGTGATACGTACCTGGCAGTGGCGGGGCAAAGCGAAGGGGTCGCATACATCTACCGTAATCCCGAGAGCCAGATCCATGACCACCAGCTTGGCCAGGCAGTACCGGTGCAGGTATTTCGTATCAAAAATCCTACCTACGTATCGTTTTCCCCTGGCAGCCAGTATGCTTTGTTTGAAAGCGGCACAAATCTGGCTGTCTACGATGCTGAGCAGCTTACGGGCTTCACGTACTCCTTGCCAGACGCCTTGGACAGCCCGCAGACGCGTGTTGCTTGGATGGACAGCGCGAGGCTCGACTACGTCAGCCACGGTCAAGTGGTTGTGCTCGACTATGACGGTAGTAACCGGCAGACACTCGTGTCGGCTGACGGACAATACGAGCCGGCATTTACGCCGGACCAGAAGTATCTCTATGCCTTCGTTCCGGCTGCGACGGATAAGACGCATGAGCTACTCACGCTTACGCCCCTACGTACTTCTGCGGACATGTAAAATGAGACACCCACGCGCCGCCGGAATGAATCCAGCTCTTCCTTCCGCTTTTAGCGATGGCGAACCGCGCCTGCTCCTTCCGAGATTTTGCTAAAAAATTGAGTTCCATATGCGGGACCAGAGCGACGGACCGTTGCCGGGCAATTGTGCCGGTACGGAGGCCGATGCAGTCGTATTGGTGCCGCCGATGTCGCTGGACGGATCGGGGCTGATCTGGTCGCCGATGACGACGAGTCGGTGGAGGCTGGTGCCGGGTGGGTCGCACGTGATGAGGGTCGCAGTCGCACCGTGACCCGGGACGTTGTCGAGTACGCCTACCTCACTGGGGTCGACAATCTTCGTGGCGAACACGCGGTAGACATAGGTTTTGCCACTGTAGGTTATATAAAACGTATCGCCTGCGGTGAGCTCGTGCAACAGGACGAAAGCGAACTTGTATCTGCCGGGGTTAAAGATGTTGTTGCTGGAGTGGCCGAAGTACGCGGTGTTGCCGCTCTGCCCGGGCATGACAGTCGTCGGGTAGTGGACGATGCCGCTCTCGAGCGCGTTCTCTATTACTGCTTCATTGGTTGAGGTTTGCGAGAAATCGACCGGAATGTCGAGGTTGATCTTGGGGATGATGATTGACGGGCCGGTGCTTGCCGCCTCGGCGGTTGAACCAATGATGATCGGTGTCGGGCCTGCCGCTCTGCCCGGCTGGATGAATGGCGCGATGATGACTTCGTTGAAGAAGCCGAACAACAGGATAATGATAGTCACCATGCCGACGCCCAGGCCAAACGCAAGCGATTGTAGGTGGTGCCGGGCCTTGAGTTTGCCGCCGGCCGTTACTTTGTTCCGGACGGTATGGCGAATTTGATCTAGCGAACGACGGTCGGGACGCGGGAGGTACTTGGAGAAAGCATCAGTCAGGGTACCGGTGTTGAGCGCCGTCGGCATGGTAAAGGATGTTGGCCGCACGGGAGCGCCGATGGTGCGTGCTGGTGTTGCCGGCATTTCTGGTAAGGATTTTTCAGGCGCTGTTGCAGGTGCAGGTACCTTGTTGGCTTCATAAAACTCCTGCCATACCTGGTATTTTTCGTTATCTGGCAGGGCGACATAGTAGTCGTGCCAGGCCGTCTGGATCTCTGCCAGGCTCTTGCCGCTGTTCGATAGCTCCATCATAAACTGTTGATGTTTGCTCCGTGGCCTGGCCTGTTCGGCTTCGCGTTCTTCGGTGCGGGCATCTGGTTCCTCGGCATAGATGCGCTCGATCTTTTGCCGGATGAGGCTCACTGCTTCGTTCACGCCTTTGCCGGCTGTGTGCCCGAGTGGCTCGATCCGCCTTTCCTGGCGCGGCAGCACATAGCCGTTGTCTTCCGGCTTACCGTCTGCGCTGGGAAAAAGTGGGTTGACGTTCATGGGCGTATCACTGGTTTTACGCGCCTGATTATAGTACAATCTACCCCTGATAGCTATGAAGTATCTGGGGTCATGCCCTAGCATTCACAAGTTATTGCAAGTCGCAGCAAGCTACGCTTGCATGCTGATTCGTGGACGAGTGGCGGAACTGGTATACGCGCACGACTCAAAATCGTGTTCCTTCGGGATTGAGGGTTCGATTCCCTCCTCGTCCACCAACCAGCATATCGCTAGGATGTACGTGACAGCGTGCCGCAAGCGCCAAAATGAAAACAGCCGGATCCAGGCTGTTTATAGTTGCAAGAATACTGCCAACGAAAAGTAGCATTTGTCCGTCTGTTGGACCCTGAGATGATCTGAACCACAGGTCTGCCAGGAATGGCACGGGCGCAAGGAGGATGCTTATCCGTATTGCGTATTGTGCCGTGCGGGCAGTATATCTGTGGCGTAGCCAAAATGGTCTCAGACGCGACCGAATGAGCTCTATCCGCTGGTTGTAGGCAGCCTGCGCTACCCCAAGATACTCGTCGATCATGACTCTCTCCTAGGACGGTTATGCGTCCTGTTGCACTTCTCTGACGGCTCCGTCATATAGATTGGACGATACAAGTATGGATGCAACGAAGATGCTGATAGCGACGCACAGTCCAATACCTACGTGAGGTATATCGAACGCAATGGCATTGATGAAGGCTAACAAGAGCACCGCACCTATAATGGCGAGTGCTAGGACTATCCCCGTCAACTGGACGAGTGGTGCTGCTGATGGATGATGCCAAGAGAACTGATGTAGCTTCATGAGTACGTCCTTCCTCTGTACTGTCCCCGACTTTTAACGTGCGCTAACTTTGGCAAGCTCAACAATGTCCTGTTACCAGGATTGGAACTCGTCAGCTAGACATGAGAAGCATAATATCCGATTTGCAAGGTTTGTCAAACGTTTGTGCTTGCATGCAAGAGATTGTAGACGCCGGTTGTTAGGGCCTCAAATGGCTTGCCTGGGTTCTGTAGCCACCAGATACTTGCCAGGACGGCCGTACGGACACGCCACATTTCCATATCTTCTGGTAGCTTCGTGCTGCTTACCTGTCCTTCGGCTGCGACAAAGATATTCGGCCCGTGCTTTACGACTACGTATACCTTATAGTCCAGGGTGAACTGGTGAAGGCGCTCGACGAGCTGCAATATACCGAGCTCGAACAGGAACGGATGCGTGAAGCGTGCAGCAGATGCCATGCGCTGCAATTGAGCAAAGCTGATAACAAGCGTTGTGTTGCCGTGCGTCAGTAGCCGCGATGGCGCGGCCGTGAAGTAGTCGGCGGCGTCTTTTGTGAGGGTTAAGGTATCCGTGTACGAGTCGACGAATTTTTCCAATAAGATTGCCGTTTCCGAATTGTGGCCCAGGTCGCCAGCTAACAAGACGCCGTCTGCCCAGGCGCTCTGTGCCATGAATTCGCCAAGTGCTTTCTGGCTGAAACTGCCGCTCGGGGTGCTGGGTGCAAAATCCCCGACGTCGAGCACCCTGCCTACCGTGTGGCGCAAGCTATCCGGTAAGAGTACGCGGGCGCTGCCTACCCCTGCTTTCACTGCTTCTTGATAGGCTCCGGCCGGAGCTGCAAAGCCATACGTATTGCCGCCGATGATGAGCAGCTTGCCTGCCAAGGCGCGGTTCTCCGGCCGGCTCCATAACAGATCCGGAAAGAGCGGCTTGCCCGCCTCTTGTTTGTGCCAATACGCTTCTTGTTCCATGTGGTCTATTATTGACCAGTAGATGATGATATGCCATAGTGCCAATCGCTAATGTATTACGGAAAGGCTTGTGGTGAGTGAACGCGATGAGGCTGTAAATTTAGATGTGGCAGCGCGCCGCCAATTGCAAGCGCTGGGCTTTCGACCCGAGTGTTTGAACTGTGCTGTGGCTCTAGCGGTTGCCCGTGTCGTGGCAAAAGGTAAAGAGATAGTCGGTGATGTTGACTTGGCCGATGTTGCTTCCGGAGAGGTAGCATTATCCATTGAAGATAATCAAACTGTTCTTGGAGAGGCGCAAGAGTTGATGGTCGATACGTATCAGCTGGGTGCGCAGATGGTTGGTCAAGGGTTGCATCAGCTAGTAGAGATGCGCGGGTGCCCTGGCTTTATACGCGAAGTTCCGATTGAACTCGGCACTGCCGCCCCGATCAACCGTTGCAGCTCGACGGGCGGCTACTATAACGGTCTGCCTGAGGAACCGAAAGCGTAGCGTATACTGTGGCTATGAGTTCCAGGGAGTTGCTAGACAACGACGCCTCTCTAGCCTATGCCATAGCGCTCTATAAGATCGGTGATCTGCTGCTCGACGCTCAGGGATGTGACCGCTTGCGCCGCGAGAGCAACCTCAGTGACGAATCTGCTGCGCATTTGGCTGCCGTCGCTACCATCCGGCGCGAAGCAGCTGTTCATTTGGCGAACATCGCGTTTTTCTGCTTCAAGGCAGAAGATGGTGAGTCGCCTGAAATAATTTAGCGCTTCGGTCTTGTGTGTTGCCGGTACGACTGCTTGATGCGGTGGTACGTTTCGTCGTCGTGGTTACCCGGATGGAAGAGCTCGATCGGGTACTTTTGCTTGGCGCGTTCTAACTTATCAAAGAAGGCTGTGCTAATGTCGATGCCGATAGCGTGCGCGAACGATACGCAGTAGCCCAGGATGTCCGCCAGCTCGTCAGCTTGTTCTTGCTTGCCGAGCCCGTCGTCTTCACCCCATTGGAAATGTTCGAGTAGTTCTGCTGCCTCGATAGCTATGGAAGTAGCGAGGTTGCGCGGCGTAGCGCTTTTGTCCCAGCCGCGTTCAGCACGGAAAGCGGTGAACGCGTCAATCAGCTCCTGGATAGTCGTTGTGTCGTCAGCCTTTTTCATATGTCTAGCGTAACAGATATCGGGCAATGGTCGGAGCCTAGTACCCGTGGGTGGATTTCTGCAGCGGTGACATGGTCCTTCAGGGCGGCCGATACCAAGACATAATCGATACGCCAGCCGATGTTACGGGCGCGGGCGTTGGCCCAATGCGTCCACCAAGTGTAGTGGCCATTGTCCTGTGTGAACATACGGAACGTATCCAGAAAACCTGCATCGAGAAACGCCTGGAATCCGGCGCGCTCTTCATTGGTAAAACCCTTCTTGCCAACATTCGGCTTGGGGTTGGCGAGGTCCAGCTCGGTATGAGCGACGTTCAGATCGCCGCAAAATACGACAGGTTTCTTGTGCTCGAGCTCTTTTACGTACGCTAGGAATGCAGGGTCCCAATGGTCGTGACGCAGCGACAGACGCGAGAGATCGTCTTTGGCATTTGGCGTATAGACGGTGACAACCCAGTAGCGCTCGTACTCGGTGGCGATAACGCGACCCTCCAAGTTCGGGTCACCGTAGCCGTCGTCATCCATCTTGTACTGCTCGACGATGTGCGCCGGCAGGCCGTTCACGATAGAGAGTGGCTGCGGTTTCGTGAAGATAGCCGTGCCGCTGTAGCCCTTCTTGGCAGCGGAATTCCAGTATTCGGTGTAGTCCGGCAGGTCGATTTCCGCCTGACCGCGCTCGGCTTTGGTCTCCTGCAGGCACAAGATATCTGGATGGTGCTCGACGACGAATTGCTGAAAGGTTCCCTTCTTGATGACGGCGCGGACGCCGTTGACGTTCCACGAATAGATTTTGGTCATATCTCTAGGCTACCATAGGCCGTGTTATACTGGGTCTCAAATGTACAAGCGCGTGTTGCTCAAGCTGTCCGGCGAGCAACTGGCCGGCAAGTTCGATGGGGGTATCGATGCTGAATTTTGTGCTTGGCTGGCGCATGAAGTCAAAGCAGTAGCTGACACTGGTGTAGAAGTAGTCGTTATGGTTGGCGGCGGCAATTACGCCCGCGGCGTGCAGCTTGCCGGCCATGGTATCAAGCGCGTTACGGCTGACCAGATCGGCATGCTCGCCACGATGATGAACGCTCTGGCGCTGACCGATATCTTTGAGAGCCAAGGCGTACCGACGCGCTGTCTGACCAATATCTTTGCCGAGCAAGTCGCTGAGCCGTTTATCTTTCGCCTGGCGCTCAAGCATCTCGAGAAAAAGCGCGTTATCATTGTTGGCGGCGGCAGTGGCCGGCCGTATGTCACGACTGACACGGCGGCGCTCATCATGGCGCTCGAATTGGACTGTGATGTGGTGATGAAAGCGACCAAGGTAAACGGCGTATACGACAAAGACCCCGCCCTGTTTCCTGATGCCAAGCACTATGAGCAGATGACACTTCAGCAAGCTATAGAAGATAACCAGATCAAGGTGATGGACAAGGCGGCGCTCGGCTTGGCACTGGATCACCAGTTGCCGATCATCATCTTTGACGCGCAGCAGTCTGGTAATATCCTCAGCGCTGTCCGCGGCGAGCAGATCGGCACTAAAGTCACTAATTCCTAACTGACTATGGAGCTACCCTCGTCGGTAACTATCGAATATCTCCACCGCCGTCTGGCGGGCGACGAGGACAAGTTCGCGCTTGTCTTTACCCATTGCCAGGCTGTCTGGGCTATTGCCCGGCAGCTTATTGCACGGCATCACTTGCAGGTCGATGCCGACCTAGTACGCACTGGAGCACTGCTACACGACGTCGGCGTCTATGGGCTTGAGCCGGACGAGCCGTACATCCGCCATGGCGTTATTGGTGCGTGGATGTTGCGCAAGAGCGGGTCGCCTGAGCTGATCTGCCGCTTTGCCAGCCGGCATACCGGTGCTGGCATTACCAAGCAGGATATCGAGCGCGAGAAGCTTGCGTTGCCCCTGGAGGATTTTGTGCCCGAGACAGCAGAAGAATGCCTGGTGGCCTATGCGGATAAGTTCCATTCCAAGACCGACCCGCCGCGGTTCAATAGTGTCGCTAGTATACGAAAAGATCTCGACAAGCACGGTGAGGATAAAGTAGCGCGCTTTGACGAGTGGCTCCAGCGTTTCGGCGAGCCGGATCTCAAAATTCTTGCCGAGCAGTCCGGACACAAGATAATCTAGGCAGTAACACCGATATCTGCGACATCTAGGACGACATGGTCACCGGCCTGGGTTTGGCCGCTGAGGATGCGTTGCGCGATGCCATCTTCTACGGCGCGTTGCAGTTCGCGACGCATCGGACGAGCGCCGAGACGCGGATCGTAGCCGGCTTCAGCGATGGTACGGGCGGCGGCAGGCGTTAACTCGACAGAAATGTTCTGGTTGGCAAGTGTAGCGTTGATCTCGGCCATCATGAGCATTACGACCTGCACGAGCTCGTCGACGGTTAGCGGCCGGAATAGGACGATTTCATCGAAGCGGTTAAGTAGTTCCGGTTTGAACTGGCCGCTGCTGATGAGCGCGTCGGTAAACTGCTTCTCGAAACTCTCGAGTGCCTCGCCACGTTCCACGCGTTCGCGGATTTCCATGGCGCCGGCGTTGCTAGTACAAATCAGGACCGTGTCCTTGAAGCTGGCGCTGCGGCCGGAAACGTCGGTCAGATGACCTTCATCAAGTACTTGCAGTAACAGATTCAGGATGTTTGGGTGGGCTTTTTCGATCTCATCTAGTAGGACGACGCTGAACGGTTGTTGCCGCACGGCCATAACGAGACTGCTGGATGACTGTTCGCCGCTGTCGAGAAATCGCGCCACGTCTTCGGCGCGCTGATACTCGCTCATATCGAGGCGGATCATGTTCTGTTCGGCCCCGAAATACGTGGCGGCTATGGAGCGTGCCAGCTCGGTTTTGCCTACGCCTGTCGGCCCGAGGAACAGGAAGCTGCCGATAGGGCGCTTCGGGTTAGCGACGCCGGCCCGCGCGCGTCGGAGCGCGCTGGCGACGACGCTGACGGCGCGGGACTGGTTGATCATGCGTTTGTGGATGGCGTCTTCTAGGTGCAGGAGCTGTGCGGCTTCGAGCGGTGCGGCCGAGCTGACTTTGACACCGCGTGTCTGCTCCACTGCCGCTTGCACGGACTGGGCATTCACGACGCCATTCTGAGCATGGCTGAGCGATTGCTCGAGCAGGCGGATTGCTTTCCCTGGCATCGCCATGTCCTGTTCGTACCGGGCACTGAGGCGGTAGGCTTCGCGTAGTGCTTCATAGGCGATAAGCGTACGTCGGCTGCGGCCTTCCAGACCACTGGCGTTATCTTCGAGCACACGCATAACGCTTGCTTCGTCCGGCTCCTGCAAGATGACGGGCGTTAATAGCCCGGCGAAGGCAGCGTTGTTCGCCTTGAGCTGTTGGTAGTCACGCGGTGTCATAGCCAGGATGATCTGTATGGCGCGGCCCTGGAGGATCGGTAAGAGTACCTGAGTAATGTCGAACGAGCCGATACCGTTCTTGAAGAATAATTGGGCGTCGTCGAGGAACAGGACGATATTCTTGGCGTGTACGGTCTCGGATAGCAGCGACAGGATTACGTGTTCGATGCCGCCGGAATGGTTACCACTGGAGAGAATGAGTGATGGGTTCAGGCTAACGATCTGGCGGTGCTCGAGGTTGCGGTCGTGTTCTTCCTGGAGCAGGAGTTGCGCGAGCGCGTAGATATGGCTTGTTTTGCCGACGCCAGGTTCCCCGATGAGCGCGACGGCCGGGGATCCTTGGGCGAATGCGTTCTTTATTCCTTGCACACCAGGTGATTCTACGAGCGAACCGAAGTGCGCACCGTGGCGTTCAATACTGAGGGACACATTTTCCCCGAACTGGTTAAGTTGCGGCGTGAAGCCGTTCGTCCAATCACGGGCGATGCCACCGAAGTACGGTTTGGGGGTATGGATGGCGTCGAGTACGCGTTCCAGCCACTCCAGGATCTGCGTGATATCGTCTGTCGACGACTTCAGGTGCTTCAGGATAAGGGCGATAGCCGGTGAGGTGCGCAAGATCGCGGCGGCGATATGCCCGGGCTCGATCTCGATCGATCCGTGGGCGTCCGCCAAGCGGCTTGCTTCCTGCCAAACACCGGCCATATCGGCCTCATTAGGGCTAAGCTGCCCTTCGATTGTGTCGGCGGGTATCAGCAAGTGGTTGGTAAAGAATATGACCTGCCAATGGCGCTTGAGGTCGTGCCAGACGGATTGCGACGATAGTGGCGTACGGGTGCTGAGGCTGCTTAGAATGTCACTCGACAATCGGTCGTCGAGCGTTTTGCCCTCAGGAGGCATTTTGCGCAAGTCACCGATGTACCAGGCACCGACCATCAGTAGAAGTAACGCTGCTCCGGCGAGTAAGTAGGCTACGCGTTGATAGGGCGTGAAATAAACACCAACAGCACCAACAGCTAGAAATGCAGTGCCCCATAGGCTCATGGTGAATAGACTTTTGCCTTTTTGGGCAAGACGCGCTATGCGGGCGCGGCGGCTACGGAGGTTGATAGTGTGGTCGTTCATCCCACGATTCCCTTGATGATAAGCGCGACCGCGGCGAGCGGCATAAGTGGCCACAGGATGCCGGCAATGAAGCCGACAGCGGTTGTTATCCCTACCGTCGCCAATGCGGCGATAAGGACGATGACGCGTACGGCAAAGCCGACAAGCCGGCTGACGGTATTGTCTATTGTGGCGTGGACTTTGGCGTCAAGGCTGGCGCCTGGATAGGTGACGATCTGTCGCCAGGGCGCGAACATGGTACGCATAAGGAGTGTTATGGAAAATGCTCGCGACACATTGCTGGTAGTTTCCAGTGTGTATTTCCATACGCCCATCCAACCGCGGCCGTACCACCACGTCACAAGTTCACGAGCCAGCATGCCGCTATTGTACCATTTTAAACGGCCGCCTGGTGGCGGCCGTTTGTGGGCTATTGCATCAAATGATTGGTGTTGTCTGGCGGATTCGTTGGGCTGACAACCGTTGCTCCTGGAGGCGTAGTACCGTAGTTGTCAGAAGTAACGACCACTGGTGAGCCTCCCGCTCCGCCATTGCTGCCGAATGAGTTGTTCATACGAGAGCGAACGATGGCAAAGAGTGCTGCGCCAACAACGATTATTACTGCAGGGATAGCGATAAGTGCCCATGGTGTCTGGCTTGCCGGAACAGCTACCTTGAATGAAGCGTTCTGGAGCTTGCTGGTATCGTTTGCGACCAGGACGGTTTCAGAGGTTGCCTTGCCGGAAACTGTTACCGTCAGGGCAATCTTTGTCGAGGGGAGGTTTGTAAGGGTCGCCTGGCCTTGACTGTCGGTCGTAACGGATTGACCATTGTAGCTGACGGTTGCACCGGCAACCGGCTTGCCGGTTCCCTCATCTAGGACTGTTACCTGTAAGCTGACACCTTTAGTCGCGAAAGTGTTGTCCGTACCGATAGCAGCATTACCTGCGGCATCGGTGCTCTTGACGACAAAGTGATAGGTCGTGCCCGAGACGATAAGCTTTGAGTCGAGTGTCACGCTATGCGAAGTAACTAACTTGCTGTCTACACTAGAGAGGTCGTATGTCTTGCTCAGACCGTAATCTACCTCGGATGTGGCTGCCTCAGAAGTTGTCCAGGTGATTGTAGCCGATGATGCGGTGATGTCGTGAACACTTACTCCGGTAATGGCCGGAGGTGTGGTGTCCTTGGTAGGAGTAGGTGTCGGTGAAGGAGAGGGTTTGGGACTCGGCTTGGGTGACGGAGATGGCGATGGGGCTGGAGCTGGAGCTGTTAGAGTGATTGATGCACTCGGACTGCTCGTAAGGATATTAGTATTCCCAGTATAAGTAACTACAGCCGATTCATTAGCTCCTGTTTTGAACGTGAATGTTGCAGTGCCGCTACTGGCAATTGCCTTAAATTGCACACTGGCTACAAGTTGGTCACCCATCAGAGTGCTGCTCGTAGTGGCAAATGCGCCGCTTACGCTTCCCCCGCCCCCGCCATTTGTGGGAGGCTCAATCCCAAATGCAGATCCTGGTGTCATCCCTACATATTGGAGTAAGTTTGCCGGGTAAGTGAAGTTCGCTTGTACGGCATTGATTGCGTCAGGACCACTGTTCTCATGGATATACACCGTAACAGTACTGCCATTGACTACTGAGCTGGCGTTTGGAGCAAAATACAGCGACGCTGAGGCGGCGAATGCAATACCACTGACAAATGGAACAAGTGTTAGTATTGCCACAATCGAGGCGGAAAAGGTTTTCAGGAATCGTTTCATCGTTTTTCTGTTACCTACTTTCTTAATTACCTATCATAATTACTGAGTAGCGTGCTTAAGTCAAGTATATTGCAAGACAATCTGCCACCCTCATCTGAAACGCTTATCCTTCACGTTATTTTAGGTCCCGTAATGCGTCAGTAAAATGCTGAGATCCAGAATGCTGACCGTATTGTCATTATTGAAATCACATGCGGCATAGGACATGTCGTAATGGGTGAGGAGCATACTAAGGTCAAACACGTTGACGTGACCATCGGCATTGCAGTCGCCGGGTACAGCTGAGCTGGCAGCGGTAGTGGCGTTTACTCCGGTACTTTGTGCGCTCTCGTTCCCTGCTACGTCGTACGCACTGATCTTGTATGTATAGCTCGTACTTGAGCTAAGCCCTGTATCTGTATATGTCACAGTGCTGGGCCCTGTAACAGTTGCTGCCAGTGTGCCTCCTCGGTAAAGCCTGTATCCTGCTACGCCTGAGCCGCCGCTGTTGTCTGTGCTAGCGCTCCAGCTTAACGATACGGAGCTGGATGATGTGGAGGTAACGCTGAGGTTGGCGGGTACGGAAGGTGGCGTCGTATCGGAAGGTGTCACGTTGTAGAAGTTGGCCAACATGGCATTGGCCCACAGCAGCCGGTACTGGTCTTCTCCGGCGCTATTGGGGTGGATGCAGTCGTTGCCAGATATATAACTTTGGTTCGCCGAGAAGAAGGCATAGAGATCGGGGCCGTGGATAATTTGCGGGTATGTTGTGTAGAGGCTTTGAATCTGTTGGTTGTACTGCTGGATAAGCGAATCGCCGCTGCAGCGCCAGGGTACCGTCGGTATGATAGGTATCTTGCCCGCGTTCAGGACGGCCTGGATCATGGTGATGTAATTGTTCTTGTAAGCCGTTGCGGTAACGTTGCCGGCGGCGTCGTTCGTACCATAGCTGAGGCCAACATACTTGCCCGGGAAGCCCTGCAGCCATGTGGCTATATGGGCTGCACCGTCCGAAGCCATGAGGAACGGTATGCCGCCCGGCTCAATGACTGGAAAATAGGTCGGGTCCGATTGATTGATGAGCTGAGCTACCGTGGAGTTGCCACTTGGATCCATGGTGTTGGCGGTAATTGAGTCGCCAAAGAGCATCCAGTCGTCATTGACGCCACCGGAAGCGTCGTGGAGGTCGAAGCTGTTGATGCAGGCGCCATTATTCCCACTGCTGCCTAGATTGGCTGTGACGTTGATGCGGACCCAGTTGTAGCCGGTGAGGTTGATAATCCCCTGCCGTGTTCCCCAGGTATTATTCGTGACGATTACCAGCGTAGTCCAGCCGGTGGTCGGATACGTGCTGCCGGTCGCTGAGTTGGCATCGATAGTCCAGGCGGCCGGAACGCTGTAGGCGACATCGTTGAAGTACGAGAGGTCAAACGCATATGTGTTGCTGAACATTGTCCATATCACCTGCCCGCGTTTGGCTGTGGGCACGCTCGAGAGGTTGTAGGCTGCATAGAATGGGCTACTGGCGGTGACTGGCTCTGTCGGCGAGCAGAGCTGCGTGCCGTAGTCATTATCGTTGATGGCGCTCTGCGTGCCACCCGAGTAGTTGTAGCCGTTGGTAGAGACAGGTAATCCTTGGCTAATGATTGGGTTGGCGGGCGGCGTGGTCAATGCAAAGCTGTGAAAGACGATATACGAGCCGATTAGGCCGAACAATAGGGCGAATAGTACTAACGAACGCTTCGAGAGTACTTTTTTGCCGCGCAGCCGCTTGAGTGTATGTCTCATTGAAAGGGCTTGCTTTATGTACCGTAGTGAGTCAGCAGTATGCTGAGGTCAAAGATATTGACCGTATTATCACTGTTGAAGTCGCAGGCTGCATAGGTGGTACCGTAGTGAGTCAGCAGTATGCTGAGGTCAATAATTGTTACGTGGCCGTCGGCATTACAATCGCCAGGCGCGGGCGCGCTGCTACTAGTTGTTGCGTTGACGGCAGTACTCTGCGCGCTTTCATTATTGGCGTAGTCATATGCGCTGACTGAATACGAGTATGCGGTACTTGGGCTAAGGCCTGAGTCTGTGTATGTTGTGCCGTTGGCGACCGGGATAGTTGCTACGAGTGTACCCCCACGATACAGCCTGTATCCTGCTACGCCTGAGCCGCCGGCATTGTCGGTACTGGCATTCCAGGCGAGCGATACGCTAGTGCTGCCAACGCTCGTCGTATGGAGATTGGCGGGCACAGAGGGCGCCGTGCTGTCGACAACGCCGGAACCGGTGTCGAAGCTCAAGAGTGCTACGCCATAGCCGTTCATGCTGAGATTGACCGAGCTAACAGCGCCAAGGTCTGTTTCTGTCGGGCCGTTCGTAACGTTGGTGTTGCCATCAACGATAACTTGTTTCGTGTCAGTTGAAGTGATGCCAGATAACTGTACGCTAGTGCTACCGGCGACGCCAACGCCTGCGCTGGAGCCAACTTGGATGTTGGCCACGATTACTGAGATTTTGGTCGAGCCTGGGGCCTGGGCAGCCAAGGCTACAAACCCAGCCGGTACATTGGTGATCGGCGCGATAGTACTGCCTGCCGGGAAATACCGGCTGGCCCAGTAGATCATCCAGTACTCGAGATTCGGCTCACCCGCTTTCATGTTCAGGCAATTCGGCTGTGGATAACAGCCTGCAGGGGGATTCTCACCGAACAGATTCCATGTATTGGTGTTGGCAACCTCGAATTGGAAGAGCTCTTGGACGGAAGGCGCTTGCTGGCAGTACTGGATCATTTCGTCTGCCAGCCATGCCGAGCCGAGCTGAGTTATAGCGCGGAAGTCGGTATTGTCCAGGAAGCCGGCATCGATGTTTGTTTCTGTGTTCCAGGCTGGCAATGACCCGACGGACGACTCATCGGTGCTCTTGTAGTCGCTTATGGCGGATAGCAGACCGCTAAAGTAGCTGGCGTCCGAGCTGCCGCTGCCGTTTGAATTGCCGTAGCTGTGGTAGCTGACGACATCCGGCTTCGGGTTGCCGTTTGCCATAAGGAACGGCACATAATCAGTTGAATCTTTCCACGACGTATCGCTTGGCCCTGTCGTGACGGCGGTAGTGTTGGTATTCAGTACCGCAAGCGACTGCGGGTTGCTAATAACCGGTCCGACGAGCTTGACCGTGGGATCCACCGTTTTAATCGCCGGGGCAACGGCATTCCACATTTTGGTATACTCGCGAGCGCGCCAAAGCTGAAGCCCAGCTGTATGGTCAGAGGTAGGAAGTGCTCCGGATGGCGTGACACTTCCCTTGTCCGTCCACGTGAACCCGGTACTGGCGTCGCGCCCGACGACGACCATTGCCTTCTCCGCCCCGGTACTGCGCCCGTAAATGCGATACGCGAACGGCGAAAGGCCGAGGTTGGTTGTTGCCGACCAAGTGACCTGAATAGCATTCATGCCGGACGGCAGTGTTACGCTTACTTCCGTTCCCGGAACGGATTCGCCTGTATTAATGGCTACTGCCGTGAGGCGGTATGCGTAGGTTGTCCCCGGCGTGAGTGTGCCGCCGGATACATTGACGGGGGTGAGTGTTGGCGTGGGTGCGAGCAGAGTTGGCGACGAGCGCGGGAAAAACGAGTTCGATAAATCCGACTCATTGAAGAGCTCGAAGTATTGCACATTGCCTACTGACGGCGGCCGGGGCCATGGTTTTGCGTTGGCTGGGCTCGTGATCGGAGACGTGCTTGACGCGAGGTTGTAGGCAGCTCCTGCGACGGGTGTTTTATTGCTAATCGTACCGACGCTTGTCGTTGTGGACCATGTGGCGCTCAGATTTACCGTATGGCCGGAGTTGGTAACGCTGGAGATAGTGCCGGTTACCCAGTCGGGGAATCCGTTGGCATCTAGTACTGTCGCCGTTACCGCATATCCCCCGGCACCATAAGCGGTGAAGTCCTTGCTGGTATCGGTTAGACTATTGCTTGCATAGGTAACGGTCGCGCCGGAATTGGTCTGCAGGATGCCGGTCCGCATATATTTAGCAATGTTGGCATAATACTGCGCTAGCGCCCCATACGTTTGATCACTTAGTGTACCTGGTCCGCTCGCATCAGCAGGGAGCGGGCCTGTGGTGCTCCACATTGAGTCCGGCGGACTGGTGATGTCTAGGAGCCGTGCCGCACTGGCTGTTCCGTCGGACAGTACTTTATCGAGGGTCGTGAAGTTCCAGGCGGTCACGCTGTGGCCATCCGTTCCGGTGTAAGCTTGTGGAAACGGCTTCGAGTTGTTAGCGTCGTTGTAGCCGCTGACTGCCTGTACGCGCCAGACATCTAAGCCGAGTGCGTCGATGCGTTGAGTAAGTGTCGGACTGCCCACCGGGGCTGAATTCTCATAGAAATATCCCGGCCATACGTCTTCACTGCTGAAGCGCGTGCTGCAGGTGGCGGCACCCTGCCCTGGCTGTGAAACGGTAATAGGAAGCGAGGCAGCAAAGCTGTTGCGTAGTGCGTAGACACCACCTAGAAAGCCGAATACCAGGATAAACGATAGCAAATGCCCTTTCGAGAAACTGCTGATCTTCATTGTTGTTGCAGAGATGATTCGCGAGCGGTGCCTATATTGCATGTATCGGCCGGTCTTCTTGCTTAGAATGTTGGTATAGCGCCTGGACGTGAGCCCCGTGTAACATCATACCCAATCATTACGTAACAAAATGCTCAAGTCAATAGCGCCAGGAGTGGGAGTAGTTGCCTGTGGCAACAAGCAGTAACCTTGCCCGCAGCGAGCTGCTGTACGAGGTTGCTTGGCTTCTGAACCCCTGGATTCGTGCCGGCCGACGCTGTCGCTTCCAGGGCTCAAGTATTTACTTCAGCAAGATAAAAGAGGCTCAAAAGAGCCTCTTTTATCTTGGCGGAGAGGCAGGGATTCGAACCCTGGATAACCTTGCGGCTATACACGCGTTCCAGGCGTGCCAATTAAACCACTCTTGCACCTCTCCGTACACCCCCTTAAAAACAAGTTTCCAAGGGAACCTCCGGAAACGGTAAACAGTCGACAAAAGGACTGTTTGTAATTCCGGAGCATATCAAGATACGAATAACGAATCCTATTATACAAAAGATTGCAGTGATTATTTAGGTGGAGAAGTTGCAGCGGACGGAAAATGTTGTGAAAACAGATTCCACACCTTGTCGGCGCTGTAATTGCAAATGTACACTAGATAGTAATGCCCATCATCGAACTGCGAGATGTGAGCAAGCTGTACGGCTTTGGCGACGCTACAACACTTGCTCTGGACGAAGTCAACCTCTCGATCGAGAACGGTGAATTCGTGGCGGTCATGGGTCCAAGCGGCTGCGGTAAGAGCACGATGCTACATGTCATCGGCCTACTCGACCGGCCGACGCACGGCGACTATTTGCTGCATGGCAAACGCATCGCTCGCCTGCGGCCCAACCAGGCGGCCAAGATCCGGCGCGATACGATCGGCTTCATCTTTCAGGCGTATAACCTTATTCCCCGCATGACTATCCTGGAAAACGTCGCTCTGCCTTTGACGTATAAAGGCATGCCGCAGACAAAGCGGCTGGAGCGCGCGAGCGGTATCCTGGAACGCGTCGGTATGAAGAGTCGCGAATATTTCCTGCCCTCGCAGTTGAGTGGAGGCCAGATCCAGTGCGCGGCAATCGCGCGGGCGCTCGTGAACGACCCGAAGCTGATTATCGCTGACGAACCAACCGGCAATCTCGACAGTGCTGGCTCCCGTCTTGTCATGGAACTGCTCAGCGAGATTCACCGTATGGGTAACACAGTTATCTTTGTTACACACAACCCGGAGCTGACCCGCTATGCAAGCCGTGTCATATATATGCGCGACGGCGCCATCCTCAGCAGCGAGCAGACGGCGATCGGCCAGGTGGCGCCAGGCGCCCGCAAGAACATGTATACCCAGGCGAAGAAGACTGAGGAAGACGATATCGCCGGCGTATCCATGTTGATGAATGCCATCCCGCAGCCAGATTTGTCACCGAAGCCAAACCGGGCGAAGAAATCGCGTAAGACAATCCGAAAGGTTGCCAAGCGAACCGCTAGGAGCAAGAAGTGATCTTCTGGCATCCCAAGGGTAACACCCGCGCTGCTATAAAATCGTTGCATCGCAACCGTTGGCGCAGCTTGCTGACGATGTTCGGGATTGTCATCAGTGTTGCATCTGTTGTTACAGTCGTGAGTATCAGCCAGGGAGTGCAGGATCAGGTGGGCGCTCAGACAAATCGCCTCGGCAAGGACCTCATAACGGTTCGTCCTGGGCAATTGTTGAATGCAGGTGGCCTTAGCGGCTTGGGCGGCCCGTGGACAAGCTTTGGTGGCCAGCTCAACGCAGACGACATCACGGTGGTCGGTAAAACGCCGGGTGTCACGGCAAGCGCACCACTCAGCGTGGTCAGTGGTGGTGTTACCTCCAACGAAAACAAGCGGCACTTCGACGCGCCGGTTATCGGCACGACGAGCCAGTTGCCTGTTTTGCTGAATGAAGGATTGGCGTTCGGTGCTTTCTTTGATGATGGTCCAACCGGCGTCGATAAAGTGGTTATCGGCCAGCGCATTGCCCAGTCGCTGTATGACGAGAATGTACCGCTTGGCCAGACGCTGTCGGTGCTCGGCCATCAATTTATTGTCGTTGGCATTCTGAACGACTATGTGACGGCTCCCCTGTCGCCCGAAGTCGACCTGAACAGCGCCGTGCTTATCCAGTACGCTGCCGCGCGAGCAATTACTAATAACAACACACCTCTCTATGAGCTGCTTGCCCGTGCCGTATCCGTTGGCAAGACAGATAATGTGGCGGCACAGTTGAACGCACGACTGCTCGTGGCGCATGGAGGCCAACAGGATTTTACGGTACTCAAGCAAAGCCAGGTGGTGGCGGTGACCGGTCGCGCCTTATCGCTGTTGACGGCACTCACCGCGGGTGTGGCAATTATTTCGTTGCTCATCGGCGGCATCGGTATCATGAACGTCATGCTCGTCTCGGTAACGGAGCGGATGCATGAAGTTGGGGTACGCAAGGCTGTCGGCGCGACAAATCGGCAGATACTCGAGCAATTTCTCATGGAAGCAGCAGTATTGAGCGTTGCGGGCGCCGTCGTCGGTATCGTCGTCGCTAGCTTCGTCGTTCTGGCGTTGCACATTGTTACGCCGCTTGAACCGGCTGTAAGCTGGCAGATTGCGCTTATCGCCATGGCTGTTTCTGTTATGGTTGGCATGCTCTTCGGTTCGGCACCTGCCCTGAAGGCGGCACGCAAAGACCCGATCGAAGCGCTCAGGAACGAATAGTTAGCTCCTTCTCTCTTGAAAGAAAAGGAGCAAAAGCTCAAGGGCAGTTCCGTTCGCTTGGGTGTTTTATACGCTATAGCAATGAAGCGATGGCGGCTATTCCGGCGATAGCCATGAGGCCGGTCGTACCCCAACCGATAACATTGCTGAGCGGCTTGTTGGCCCACTCGCCCATGATCTTGCGGTTGCTGCTAATGAGCATGATGAACACCATGATAATTGGCGCGACAATGCCGTTGACGACCGCCGAGGCAATCAGCGCCTTAATAGGATTGATGCCAAAGAAGTTCATTGCCAGGCCGACGAGCATCGAAATAATGATAACGCCGTAGAACGTGTGCGCCTGGCGCAGCTTCTTGCTGAGTCCTTCTTGTTTTTTCAGGCTCTCAGTTATGGCATACGAACTAGAGCCGGCCAGGACGGGAATGCCGAGCATGCCGGTCCCGATTATACCGACAGCGAAGAGGAAGTAGGCCGCATTGCCGGCGAACGGTCGGAGTGCCTCGGCGGCCTGGGCTGAACTCTCGATATTCGTGATACCGTGCGGGAACAGTAAAGCGCCGCAGGCGGCGATGATAAAGAACATGATCAGCTCTGATAGCAGCATACCGGACCATACGTCGATCCGCATACCGTGGATCTCAGGCTTACTCTTTGCTTGCTGACGCATACGGATGGTCGTATTGCCGTGTATGATTTGTTCCTCGACCTCTTGAGATGTCTGCCAGAAGAATAAGTAGGGCGAGATGGTCGTCCCGAGGATGGCGCAGATGAGCAATAGTTGTCCCTTATCGAATGACAAGTGTGGGATGACGGCGTGCCGGAGTACATTTCCCCAATCTAAATGCGCGAAGAGCGCCGACAGAACATAAGCGAACAACACCATCGCGAGCCACTTCAGGTATTTCGCATAGCGCTCATAGGGCGTGAATATCTGCAGCCCTAAAGTGATAACCGTGAAGATGGTAACGAGCAGGATGAAACTGGCGCGCGGCAAGAGTAACTGTACGCCTTGAGCCATCGCGCCCAGGTCGGCGCCGATATTGATGGCGTTAGCGATGAAGAGAAGAATCGTGCACGTATAGAGGATGCGATGAGAGAACGCGAGTCGAATATTGCCTGCCAGTCCGCGGCCGGTAACCATGCCAATGCGGCCGCACATCTCTTGGATGACTGCCGCAAGCGGGTATACAAATAGCGCTAGCCAGAGTAGCCGGAAACCGTATTGGGCACCAGTTTGCGAATATGTAGCGATACCGGATGGGTCGTCGTCAGCTGCGCCAGCCGTTAAACCGGGTCCGAGCGTATGCCAGTAGTCTTTGGTTTTTTGTAGCGTCTTATCGCCGTTAAGTTGATGGCTGATCGCTCCGCCGGTCTCGATCGTCTTGTCGAGCAATTCGGCCGGTGCATCCAGGGTTCTGGTAAGAATGTCTTTGCGCATTTTGGTTTTCGTTTCTTGTTTTACCCGTCTTGTTTAGATGTGATGTCCGTAATAGTACCAGAAATGTTGCAAGATGAGCCCGATAATAATCAGGAAGACGACGACGAGTACTTCCCCATGGTGGCGCCGCGCGAAGGTGGCCATCGCATTAAACCGTGCCGGCAGGCGCAAGAACTTCTCTTGGAGGATATACAGGGTGAGATACCAGACTGAGATGATGAGCGCGACATCGACCGCTAGGCAGTACGGGCACAGCGCTCCGATTCGGTAGATGCTTTCAAAGAGCAGCCAACCGGCAAACGCCAATGCCAGCACCATGGTTGCTTCGAATGCGACCCAGAACCAGCGCTTAAAGGTTGCGCCGGCCAGTATAGATACGCCAATAGTGAGTACAACCGCAAATCCGGCCAGGCCGATCCATGGGTTCGGGAAGCCGAAGGCTGAGCTTTGCGCAGTATGCATAACACTGCCGCAACTCAGGACAGGGTCGAGGTTGCAGTTGGGCACGAAGCTCGGGTTTTTCAGCAGTGCCATCTTGTCGTATGTGAGCACGAACGAGCTGATAAGGCCGACAATGCCAGCACCAATAAGGATGTACGGTATGACGCGCGTGAGTATTAATTTTGGTCTCGGTTTTGTCGGCATGTTGAGCATCATTATATATCTAGCAGCAGTATACCATGGCGTTATTCGGCGCAGCTGCCGGTATTGACAGGTTGGTTGCTCGTTCGTGCTTGGTTAATAGCGCTGACGATTTCGGGCATGCTGAGTGCGTAGCCGACGTTATTGTACGTTGTCGAGGTAGCAAAAACGACACCGATGACAGTACCTTGCGTGTTAACTAAGGGGCCTCCGGAATTGCCTGGAACAACTGTTGCTTTCACCGAGTAGACGTCGCGTCGGACGTTACCTTGATTATAGATGTTGCGTCCAACGGCGGTAAACTCGTCGATGACCGCTGCCGTGCCGGCGCTAAACGGGCCGCCACCTGGGTAGCCCAGGACGCCACTGGCCGTGCCGCGGGCGACGGTCGCGTTGTCCAAGCTCAAAGGTGGCCCAGCGAGTCCACTCGTCTCTAACACGGCAAAGTCGAGGTCGGGGTCGAACCAGATGGCGCTAGCCGCATGTATGCCATTTGCATCTTCGATATCAGGGTGATGGATACCAGCGACAACATGGGCATTTGTTGCCACCAATCCGTTACCGACGATGAAGCCAGAGCCGGTGACACGGCCGCCGCAACCTTGGCCCTGTACCTTGACGACGGACGCGCGGTCCTTGGCTACGGCTGCGGCCAGCTCAGCCGGCGTCGGAAGATCGGCGGGTGCCGGTTCCGGCTCGGCGCCGATAAAGACATTCGGGAAGCCGTTCGGCGCGATCAGCCGGCCGATGTCGGCGATGATGCCTGGTGCCGGCGGCAGGTACTGGTTCATGATTGAGACAATCTTCGAACCACGAATATTTGATTGTAAACTTGTGTACGGCAAAAGGACCAGCACGGCCGCGCATAGCCAAACAATGACGAGGATTGACAAGCCAGAAAGCGCTGCACCCAGCGAATTGTCCGCACGATTCAGCTTATTCTCGAGTTGCAGCCGCCGCTTGATGAGCACGCCGATAACTTCCCCTACCATCAACAGCAATAGGCCGAGGCCGAGTGTCGAGATGAAAGTAATGATGATACGACTTGTCGGTGAATGGGCAAAACCAATGACGTGCGGTTCGATAATCGCCCCCAGGATGAGGCCGCCGAAAAAGCCGCCGGTCGAGAATAGCTGTCGGGTAAATCCTAGTTCATGGCCGCGCAGCAGCGCGCCGATGACCAGCACGACAATCAGGATGTCAAGCAGATCCATCGTTCTGTATTATAAGGTATCCTGGGTGAGGAATCGCTTACGTTTTTGTCTTTACAGCTGCTTTCTCCGTGCTTTCCGCTACCGGATCGTCCGCTCCCCGCTCGTACGTGAAGAGGTCGTTGGCGCGGAGCTCCCAAGCATCCAGGATCGGCTGCAAGATGCGCCAGGATTCGAGTACTTCCCGGCTCGTTGCGAACAAGGTATGGTCACCCTTGATGGCATCGACGAGCACGCGTTCGTAGGCATCGGGATGCTCCGGCTCGGCGAAAACGCCGCGATAGCTAAAATCCATATGTACGCGCTCGATGGCACTTTCGAAACCGGGGCGCTTTGCGGCCACCTCTACATCGATGCCTTCATTCGGCTGAATGCGGAACGTGAGAGCATTCGTACCTGCCGACTCAGAGCCGAACACCATAGTAAGTGACACTTGCTTAGCCTTGAGTGCCTTGCCAGCGCTGATATGGACGGGCACGCCTTGCCAGCGCTTATTATCGATAGCGAGTGAAAGGCTGGCGAATGTCTCAGTGGTCGAACGCGGCTTGCTGACTTCATCACGGTAACCGCGGTATTGGCCGCGCTGAACACCGGCAGTACGCAGATCAACTGGCTTGATACTAGCCAGAAGTTGTTCCTTAGCCCTATGTAATGCATCGCTGTCGTGCAGTGAGGCGGGCAGCTCTAGTGTTGCGAGGGTAAGTAGCTGCATGAGGTGGTTCTGTATAACATCGCGAAGCGCGCCGATATTATCGTAGAACTCGCCGCGCCCGTTGATGCCGATTTGCTCATGGAATATCAGATTGATGGCGCTAACGCAGCGGCTACCCCATAGATCAGCAAACAGCGGGTTATGCTTGCGGAATACAAGGATATTTTGGACGGTTTCCTTGGCCAGGTAGTGGTCGATTCGGAACAGCTGCTCCTCCATAAAATAGCGCTTCGTGGACTCTATAAGCTCTGTCGCCGAGCTGAGGTCGTAGCCGAACGGCTTCTCGACAAGGAGTCGTGTCTGGCCACCCGGGTGGTTGCAGCCTTTACTCAGGCCTGATTGCCCTAGGTTCTCGATGACCGGCTCGTATACCTGGGGAGGAATTGACAGGTAGAATAGTCGGCTCATGCACATGCCCTTCTCTGTCTCGATACCATCCAATTCACTGCCGAGGCGGCGGTAGTCAGTTGCTTTGAGCGGGTCGAGCCGGAATGTGCGTAAGCGCTGTTTAAATTCTTGCAGGACAACAGGGTCGCATACTTTATCGTTTTCCAGCACGCATAGCTCAACTTCGTTGATGAGTTCGTCAGCTGACAGCTCGCGCCGGCTGATACCGATAATTACCGTATCTTTGTGAAGCAGATTGTCTTTCAGCAAGTGGTAGAGCGCCGGCAATAGCCGTGTCCGTGCCAGGTTGCCCGTAACGCCGAAGATGATAAACATAGTTGGCTCTGGTGCCTGCACGGCATCCTTCTGAGCGCCATACGAATTTTTGCTGTCAGGTTGTACTCTCCGGAGTGGATTCTTCATGGCGGATTACCCGTTTTGGTTAATATTGTGGCCACCGAACTTGTTGCGCATGGCGGCGAGGAGCTTTGTCGCGAAGCTCGTCTCACCTTTCTGCGAGGCGAGCCGCACGTCGAAGGCTGTCTGGATTGAAGGGAGCGAGATACCCTTCTCTTTGGCGAGTTCAAGTGTCCACCGTGCTTCGCCGGATTCAGCGACATAGCCCTCAATGCCGTCTAGGGTGGGGTTCTCCTGGAGGGCGTCACGGCATAGGCTATTCAGCCACGAGGTAATGACGCTATGGTGCTGCCATACTTCGCCGGCCGCTGCCAGGTCAAGATGTTCATAGGGTCCTTCCCTCAGCATGCGGTAGCCCTCGGCGAGTGATTCCATCATGCCGTATTCAATAGCATTATGGACCATCTTGACGTAGTGTCCTGAGCCGCTCGGGCCGAAGTAGCGGTACGCGCCTTCCGGCTTGGCGAGCGTTGCAAGCGCCGGTTCGAGCGCTTTGAACGCTTCGGTATCGTCGCTGCCACACATCATCGAGAAGCCGTTCTGGTAGCCCCAGACACCGCCGCTCGTACCGACATCTACCAGGCGCATACCGGCGGATTGCAGTTTGTCATTCAGTTTTTGCGTTAGGCGGAAGTCAGAGTTGCCGCCGTCCACGATAACGCTGCCTTTAGGTAGCAGCGCGAGCCATTCGTCCACTTGTGCATCCACAACGTCGGCCGGCAACATAATCCACAGGACGACTTGCTCGCCACCGAACGCTTGCAAAACATCCTGTTTGATTGCGGCTTTCACGGCGCCGTGGCGAGCCGCCTCCTCCATCGGTTCCGGACTGCGGTTGTGCGCGATAACGGTATGCCCGTCCTCGGCTAGTTTGCGCGCAATTTGCATTCCCATCCGGCCTAATCCCTGTACGGCAATCTTCATATTCCCCTCCTACTCTATTTGGTCATTATATACGGTTGCGTCTGACATTTCCTTGAGCATCTGCGCCGGTTGGTCGTTAATCGGTAGTGCCTTGTCACGCAAATCGAGCAGTTGCTGTCGTTTGTTATCGCCGTATGCGAAGAGGTATATTGCGTCTAATCGCCGTAACATAGGAAGCGTCGTCGTAATGCGCTCGCGGCCGTCCGTACCATGGTAATAATATGCCAGTCTGTTGGCGGTAACTGCCGACGTATGCGGCAAGATGCCGGAGATGTGACCGTCCGGGCCCATGCCGAGCTGTCCGATAGCGATGTCGCACTCGGACAAATATCGTTCTAGGTTCTCCGCAAAATGTTTCGCCGCTTCCTTAGCTGGGCTGCCATCGAGAACGGGGACAAGTTTCCCTTGCCTGGCATCGAACTCGGTATTTAACAGCTGCTGCACGTTAGAATCTTCATGGCCAACTGGCCCATAGCGCTCGTCTATCGGCATAACGACCAGTTTCGCGGTCAATTCTGCAGCCAGGCCGCTCATAACTTGTGCTGCCAACGGGATGCTTGACCCGCCGGAGAAGAACCATAGCACTCGCTTGCCGGCACTCAGTTCTTGCTGCAGCCGATTGCTCAAAGCTGCCACTCCCCCACTCGCCGGTTGTTTTATAAACCGCATGTACTTATCATAACCCCCTTATAACAAAAAATCTCCGTTGTCGGAGTGCGCGCAAAAGAAAGATTCGGGCCGGCGTTCGCAATGTTGTAAGAGTAATAAAACTCGAATTACAGCTTGAGAACGCTTGAACGGCCCGGCCCGAAGATGCCCTGAGGCGATCTTATGCGAAGAAGTGCGCGCTCAGCCAAGTGGCTACCGCAACTATCTGGCAAAGCCCGCCCAGCATGAACAACACGTCTGCTATTCGCTGTGACGTAAACTGCCGATGCTTGACTGCAAAGAGCGCGCCAAGCGCCGCGATTACTAGGCAAACGAATCCAGTAGTGGTGAGGAAATTCCACCACCCTATCGAGTGCCCGACAAGAACGGCAAGCCATGCAGCTGCTTGTAGTAGGGCGCCAATGTACCCCAAAGCAGGAAAGGTCCATCTCTTAGGCCATTTATAGAAGTAGAAAAGCGTTGCAATTGTTGCGCCTGCTACTCCAAAAACAGCCAGTACGAACGAGAGAACGATCGCTTTGTCGACAAAGATAACCACTTCTATCACCTCCAAAGAACAATGCTCCCACATACACAATGTAAGAGTGCGCTGATAATACCACCTATTTGCTAAGAGGACAAATAACAAAATGCTCCCTGTGAACAGGGAGTATTTTGTTTGAGCAACCTTGCTAATTAGTAGCGGTTGCGGTTGCCGCCAAAGTCGTGGCTCGGGCGCTCTTCGCGGGGGCGAGCTTCGCTGACATTGACTGCGCGGCCACTCAGTTCCTTGCCGTTGAGCGTGTCGATGGCCGTCTTGGCCTCTTCGTCAGTGCTCATCTCGACAAAGCCGAAGCCTTTGCTGCGGCCGCTGTCGCGGTCAGTGATGACTTTTGCTGATACGACGTTACCGGCCTGTGCAAAGAATTGCGCCAGGTCGTCGTCGGTGGCGCTAAACGCCAGAGAGCCAACAAACAATTTGTTTGCCATAGTGCTTCTACTTACCTCTTATTACGTTACTTTACTTCTTCGGAGGTAAGCTGGCATGGAACCGAGACTTAGCTGCATCCTCGTACGAACTTATTAAACTGTCTAGAACTACCGGAAAGGCATATGCCATAAGCTGCAGCTTTCTAGAGCTGATTATTTATAGCAAGTATTTCGTGATGTGTAAAGGAGATATTCCGCACATGCTATGTCGGATATTCCCTTCCCGCCCCTGTTGTGGTACGATATGGCAGTCTTCGTTTTCGATCGACTTGCATCTTGGCCCCGTCGTCCAGCGGTTAAGACATCGGGTTTTCATCCCGGCAACCGGAGTTCGACTCTCCGCGGGGTCACCAGTAGAAAATTACAGATAGAAATAAGCGCTCAAGTTTAGAAAAAACGTTGAGCGCTTTTTCGATCTATTAAATACTTCGATTTTCTGTAGGTATGATACTTATGTGACTGTTTATCGTGCCAAGTATTGCATGAGTTTTCTGGTAAACCTTTGCATATGCGGATCGAGAATAACTGGACTTGAATCTAGTATCTCTTCAAACGAAAACCAAGCCACATCGTTAAATTCACTTCGGTCAAAGGCAAAGCGTTCATGTACCTGACCCCTTAGCAGATACCAGAGGCTTACATCGGTATGACCGGCAGTAAGGCCAACCGTCTGGCCGACAGTGGCAAAGAACGGCTTGTCATTGCCTCTTAGAAAAACTGCCCTCTGTCCGAGTTCTTCCTCGGCTTCGCGTACTACCGTGTCTTTCGGGTCTTCGTTAAGCTCAACGTGACCGCCTGACGGCAGCCAAAGCTGTGCTTTGATGTGGTCGGCAAGCAAGATACTCTTATGCTCAGGGTCAATTAGCACGAAGTATGATACTAAATGTTTAGGTGGCTTGTCGGGCTTCTCGATTCTATAGATATTTACGCCACTTTGAATCCATGCAAGGATGTCGGAAATATGCTCACGCTCTATTTCATCATAGGGCGTGATTTCTTGCACTAGTTCGTAAATGTGTGACTCGGCTGACGGTAATGCGTTCGGGTCTTCCATGTACATAGAGTGTAGTTTGATAAGGCTCGAAGGCAAGGTCATTATTTACAACATATCGGTTGCGCAGAGTGTCGTTCCATCTAACGATTTCCCGTATAATCGCTTTATAAATCGGGCGCCCTAGGGTCACCATTTACAGAATTTAGGGCACTAATGTGCTCTTTTTTCATGCCTTCATTTGGCTAGTTCTCTTATAGAATCGGAACTCTGGAGGAGTTTGATGGCCCGGATTTGCTATGAATAGGTACGGGTATGTGATGAAGGTTACAGAATCCTATTCTGCTGGGATATACAGTGAAAATATGAGCAAGTCATACCCTCTATCCACTTCTGGTTTCAGTGCCGTCCTGACCAGCGTACTTATATTGGCTTCGCTGCTTATAGGTGCAGGCGGTACATATTGGGCGTATACATGGCAACACAATAAGGCGCGCGACCTGACAGGCAGGTCTGATTCCCTCAGCTCCCAGGTAACTAGCCTCAACAAGCAAGTAGCCGTCCTGACTGACCAGCTGAACAAAGCTTGCCAGGGTACGCAGCCCCCAGGAAGCAGCTGCGCGGTGTATACCTATACCTCACCTAAAGGTGTGGCAATCAGAATCTTTTCTCCTGCAAAGAATGCCACCGTAGCAAGTCCGATTGCAATCATAGGTGAGGTACCGGGTAATTGGTCGTTTGAAGCTCAGTTTCCGGTGCGTCTGGTGGGAAGTGGAGGTGCCGTAGTGGCCAGTACGACGGCACACGTCCTGGGCAACTGGCAGACGAGCGAACTCGTCCCCTTCTCCGCTCAGCTTACCTTTACTACTGCACTACCCGGGACCGGCCAAGTAGTATTGGCAAAAGACAACCCTTCCGGCCTGCCGGCAAATGACGATACCGTTACGGTGCATGTGAAGTTCTAGCATGCCCAGGCCTAACAAAATCGGGCCGCACGAGGCGGCCCGATTTTGGCTGACGTAACCCCTAGGGTCTAGTGCTCGCCGCCCTTTTTCCCCGCTTCGCTCGCCTTCTTGCGGTCGTTTGCGAAATTGCCTGGGTTATTGTTCTTGCCTTGCGATTGACCGCCCTTGCGGGAAATCTCTTCGCGCTGCTGCTTGTCATCTGTTGCCATATGCCCTCCTTTGTTAGTAGGCTCCACTATAACGGCTGGTAATGGTTGGATAAATGAAATACCTTACAGAGTAGAACATCACTAGGGAGCATCGGCGACTGCTTCGGTTTCGTATTCGAGCCATTCAGTTATCATGTCCGTTACAGCCTTGCCCCAGTCATTGCTTTCCCAGAGGAATGTAACGCCGCTGACGGCCGCCGCACCTAAGTCGCGCCGTTTGGCCATTTCGCGGCCGCTGTCGACACCGAGCGAGCTGACGATGTCGATCGTCCCGCCAGTCGCTTCGTGCCACAACTGGAGCTGTTCCCTGCCAACTTCCCGCGTTATAGGTCCGCTCAGCCCCCCCGCGCCGTCAGGAACTCTCAGTATTGGCTGTCCTATCTTATCGCGGGCTACCTGGTTTGGTATGGTGTTGGCAGTGGCGATATACGCGAACACGGGATGCTCGGCAAATAGCTGCGCTAGCTCAGGGATAATGCTCCGCTCTTCGTGTGTCAGATAGGGTGGCAATTTGACGCCCAGCCGCGTAGCCTTCATCCCGGCGATGTGCTCTAGTCGAGAAACAAGCGTTGCCATGCTATCTAGGTCGTAGCCTAAGACCGGCTTGCGATCGCCAGATTCGTTGACGATGTTCGGGCAGCTTGTGTTGACTTCGATAAGATCTGCTCGGGTGGTCATCAGCTCGCCGACCAGGCGGGCCGTTTGTTCGAGTGTATCGCCAACCTCGGGGTTGGGCAGCGTTGGTGAAACGCTTACAACTAGCGGCTTGCCACGCTCATGCGCCCGCGCGACGAGATCCGGCATGAGCCTGAGGGCATTGTCGAGTCCGATGTTTGGGAGGCCCATAGAGTTATAAGTGGCCCCAGTGTCGGAGTCGTGGTGATACGCCGGTGCGCCAAACCGTACTTCGTTGTCCGCTTGCTTGTGGACGGTTAATGAACCGAACACGATGGCGCCGATAGGACTTCGTGCCAATGTGGCAACATCTCGCTGTATGAGTTCTTGACTCGTACCATTGACTGAGCCGGCCGCGTTCAGCAGCGGTGTTTCAAGCACCCTTCCTGCCAGTTCGTAGTCCGCCATGGCCATACTTCCGCGGCCATTGTAGCATAAGGGTTTATGCGGGCTTCTTCTGGGCGATAAGGGTGATCATGGCACGAGTAGTGTCTGGCTCGGTGGGAACATGCCAGTCTTCACCATACATGACGTTCATGCTGCCGGTTTCCGGTGCGACTTGGGAGTGCCATATCTGCAAGCCTTGGCTTTCAAGTTGTGTCATGAGCTGGAACTCATCGAGGAATAGGTGTGCTTCTAACTGTGGCTGCCCAGAGCAGCCGCACATCTCATAAAAGACGTTCGGATCCTCGTCTGAGGGCAGCGCGTAGCGATCTTCGGCTTCGAGAAAATGGCTATCTCGCTTACCGACCGTGCGAAGGTAGAGATTACCGCCTGGTTTCAAGGCGCGCGCTGCTTTCTCGACTACCTTGAACGCATCCTCGGTCGACGGAAAGTGGACGAATGTCTGGCTGAGGGTGACCATATCGTATACGTTCTCGCCGAAATCGGCTTCGATAATGTCTGCTTCTTCGCCGTGAAGAGGCAGATTGTTATTCATCGGCCAAGCGGTTGATGAATGCCGTATTCCACGGATCAAGATCGTAACCAGTGACTTCCATGCCGTGCATGGCGAAGAATAGGCTTGTTCGTGCGCCGCCCATGCCCAGATCGAGTACTTTTCCGCCAGGCACAACAAGCCGGTCCTGGTGCATAAAAATCTCAGGATCGCCAATCCGGAACTCCCAGCCTGACTGTTTATCGCTTTCGTCGTAGGGATCGTAGGTATTGCTGAGCGCGAAGCCCAGTATTTCCCTATCCCGGTCGGACGCATCCTCGGAGTGTACTTGTACTATCTCTGACATAGGTAATGACTTTCTCATCTTTTATGGCATTTGTAAAGACGTTTCTAGAACCAGCATTGAATAATGATAAGTTAATGGTATAATCATCATTCGTGATAGGGGTATGCCCTATTCAAGTCCCTCTATTTTGAGGAGGTTTTGGCAATGACTACAGTTGGTCCAACCCCTGATGTTCGTAAACTGCTGCATCTTGATGTAGAAGAGCGGCCAAATGGATCGCCTACGGCGACGATGCTCGTCAAGTGGGAGTGTACTCCGGAGCTTGTAGCGCTTTTGCGCCGGGAGTTCGTCGACGAAGATGATGTCGACCATAAGCTCAATCTCTACGTATTGCTCGTAGTTCGCCGCGTTCCCGAAGAGCGCGCATTCTACTACGGTAACACCGAGACCATACGCTATTTGGTGCGACTGGAAGACTGTGGACAACACGTCAGTTTCAGTGGTCGTGGTAAGAACGAGGTCGTTGCGGTTATTCTCAACCTTCCGTCTTCCAAAGCAAAAACGGCAGCTCACAAGCTGAGAGATTCACACGACGATGTTTTGTACGAAGATGGCAGCTTTCCGAGATATCGGCATAGCTCTATGGAGTCCCTGGCAGAGACGGAGTGTCTCGAGATCGAAGTTGACTCGCGCATGTTTGCCCGTCCTCCGGCCCGTTGGCGCAGAGCGCTTGTCTCGGGGTATTTCCCGTCGAAGGCGTTTGATCAGTGCGAATTTCGTGGCCGGTTTATCGTGAGTCTCTTGGTGTTTACACCATTGGCTTTGATTCTCGGTATTCCACTGAGGATCCTGACCCTGATCACCGCATTGGTGATTGGCTTCCGCGACATCCCGTGGAGGGGACTCAACCCGTTCAACCTCTACGTATGGCCCTGGCCTGAGGCTCCGAGGTACACAGTGTACTTCCATCGGAGAAACGGCGATGTGCGGACTCTTGCAGTGCCAGCTTTTTTCATTCAGCCTTGGATGTTTGTCGTGGTAGCCCTCTTTGCGTACGAATTCTATGGCAAGGATCACTGGGGCTTAGAGCGTACCTTGGCTTACACGGTTGGAGGATTACTGACCCTTTTCCTTGGGATCAGCTTGTTCATCGGCGGTGCTCTGCTCTTACAAAAGATTGTGGACGCTATTGTGCACGCCACCCACAAAAATGTGGATCGTGCCGAACAACGGCGCTTAGAGCAAGCACGCTTAGACAGTCTACGACAAGTCAATCTGAGCAAGCTCGAAAGGCTTGTTGCCGCTCCACCCAGGAGGAGTTTTCACCTCTTTTGGGACGGGGTCAAGAGCAAGGTCTGTAGGCCGTATTCCCGCTGGTAGCCGAACCTAAAGCTTAACGAGGAGTAAGCTCCCTCACTATCCATGGCTGCGCGTGTTGCCGATGTATTTCTCCCTCCCAGGGATGAGATTATCGACAACACCGCAGCCTTTTTTATACGCTGTCGATGGGGGTAAGGAGCTGCTCGGAATCGGTACGGATGGTGTTGACTGCGCGGCTGACCGGCCGGATGTCCAACTGGCCTTCCGGATACGGTACAAGCAGACTTTCCAACTTGGCGGGGTCATCGTTGTCGGGTTCGAGCCAGTGCTCTTCATCGTTGCGCTTTAGGATGACCGGCATACGGTTGTGGACGTATGACATTTGGTCATTTGCGTCGGTAGTGACGATAGCGTACGTGCCATACTCGGCGCCCTCTTTGTCCCGCCAGTTGCGGTAGATGCCGGCAAAGGCAAACGATTTGTCCTGGCGTGGCTTTATAAAGTACGGCTGTTTGCCGTCCGGCCGGTCGCGCCATTCGTAGAAGCCGTTGCTCGGCACGAGGCAGCGCGAGGTACGAGCGGCGCGCTTCCAGGTGACCTTGTTGAACAAGCCTTCGGCGCGGGCGTTGAACGTCCGATACTTGAAGACATCGCGCTCGTCCTTGGCCCACACGGGCATGAAGCCCCAGCGCATGAGTATGAGGTGGCGGTCGCGGTTCTCGTTCTCGGTAATGACGGGCATCACCTGCTCCGGCGCGACATTGTAGCGTGGCCGGACATCAGCGCGCACCTCGTCGAACTCGTCTTCATTGAACTCGAAGCGGTCTGCCAGCTCCTCCGTTTGGTACAGCGTGTATCGTCCACACATGGTGGCAAGTATAGACTTCCGGCAATAAAAGTGATGTAAAAATACTAACGCTTAGACGCCGGCCAATAATCGGCCAAGAATGCCGCCGATAATTGCATAGACAAGGAGGGCGATGAGGGCGGTCCAGTCGAAGACGCTATGCACAACGACGCCTGTGCCGGCGGTAACGGCGTGTTGGTTGAAAATGCCCTCGAACGGCGCAACGAGTGGTGCGCTCCAGGTGTAGATCCAGTTGACGAACGCACTCGCAGGGTTGGCGCCGAGCAGTAGGAAGGCAAACCGCAGACCGACTATGAGTTCAATCAGCCCCAGTATGGCGAAAACTATGGCAGCAAGCACGGCGATACTCCTTATGCTACGTCCTTAAGCATAAGGTGATACTGGGATAGCTTGCTATGAACTTTTTTACCGTTTACTCGGAAGATATTCTTCTGGCTCGGGTTCGATACTAAATGGTACAACAGACTGAATGCCCTCGCGGGCCGTCACACACAGGGCCTCAAGTTGTTGGGGATCTAGTGCTGCAAGTCTTGCTTCAGTAAAACCTGTCTCGCCCGTGTCCTCTGCATTTATTTCTGTCGGTTCGTCTTCATAGTTGCTCATACGCGTCATTGTAGGCTCATTCGGGCAAATGGCAATCGCACGAAAAAGGTATAATCATCGTTAATGAGGAATGTACTCATAGCTATGGCGATTGTCCTAGTATCCGGAGGGGCGGTTGCAGGCTCTTTTATCCTGGCCCGTCATGTCTTGGGCGATAGCTCTTTCGGAGCGACAACGGCCACCTGTACGACTACGGGAGTCGCGCATACGGTAACTATCGCGAACGGCGAGGTGTCGCCGCAGCATACCGATGCAGCGCTGTGCGACACACTGACTATTCTTAGCAAAGACAACCGTATCCGGCTCATGGCGTTCGGTGCTCACGACGACCACCAGCCGTACGATGGGGTCGGCGAGAAAACGCTCGAGCAGAATCAGAGCTTTACAGTTACGCTTGATCAGGCCGGAACGTTCACGTTCCACGATCATCTGGACGACCGCGTACAGGGCACGTTTACCGTTGCGACAAAGCCCGCACGGTAGGCTACAATATGGGTGGCATGTAAATAAGGATATTGGTGGATGGACGGAACAAACGACGGGCGTGTTGATACGCATTTCTCGGGGTTATCTGGCAATGAAATGTACTGCGCGTGGCTGCTCGGCTATCTGCCTGGCAACCTGCTTGTCGGCAACAGCGTATTCTCTATGGGCTTTATCGGCGGTATCGGCTCGTCGCTCCGGACATTTGTCGGCGGCGAAATCGCCCAATACACAAACATGATCGCTGAGGGACGCAGGCTATCGCTCGAGCGGTTTGAGGCTGAATTAGCCCAGAGCGGTGGCGATGGCGCCAGCGGCGTGACGAGTGAGCTTATCTTCCATCCGGGTAATGCCGAATTCTTAACGGTCGGCTCGACATTGCACTACTCGCGCGATGGCGGCGGCAATCATGCGCCGTTTACGACATCGGCGGATGCGCAGGAATTGTTCTGTCAGTGGGACGCAGGCTACCAGCCGATAAGCTTTGTCTTCGGCAATGTCGCCTACTCCATCGGCGTGGCACGCGGCATCATGGGCAGCTTGCGCCAATTAGCCCGAGGCGAAATCAAGCAATACAGCGATATTTTCAACACGACACGCAACCTCGCCCTGGAACGGGTCGAGAAAGAGGCCAAGGCAAAAGGCGCGAACAGCGTCGTCGGCATTCGCACGACAATATTGCCGATCGGGATTTCTGGAGTACAGGAAATGGTGATGATCGGCACGGCGTCGCGCAACGATGCGATTAGCCCGCTCGCGCAAGAGGTAGGCGGCATCACTACCAGCGATCTGACGGCTGAGGAGACATGGAATGTCGCGAAGCTCGGCTACGCGCCAATGAAACTCGTGCTCGGCACCAGCGTGTACTCGCTTGGCCTGGCAGGCGGCATCAAAGCCGCTTTTCGCAACCTTGTCAAAGGCGAAGTGAAGGAGCTGACGCAAATGATCTACGGCGCGCGTGAGGAATCGCTTAAGAAAGTCCAGGCCCAGGCCGAAGCGATTGGCGCCGACGACGTACTCGGTATTAAAACGTATATCTACAATCTCGGCAATGGCGTGATCGAGTTCCTGGCAATCGGCACGGCGGTTAAGCGGATGCACGGTATCGAAACTCACTCGCCGCAGCTGCCGCCACAAGCCATTATTCGCGACAAAGACACGTTCGTGAACACGGCAGAGTTCTCCTATGGCACGGATCTCCAGCGACCCAACAGCTAGTAGCTAATTAAGCTGAAGCGAGGCGAACAAGTCCTGAATTTGTTTGCATGTCGCATCACTCTGCCAAGTTGTATTCGTGATGACGAGTGAGGACGAAGCTGACGTGTCGCACGAGCTCGTCGAACACGTGTAGAACCGTGCGGTAATGAGCGGGTCGATCTGCGTGACGCTTTCCGGCAGAATCGACTGCCCTTTCGCAAATGACGTGACGCCGGTGATGATGACCTCATCGAAACCGCTTGGGTTTTGTCCACCTTCGAGATTCACGAATGTCAGAAACGGATACTGGTGTTGGCTGGCTGTGGGCTTTGTATAGGCGAACTGGACGGAAGCTTGCGAAGCTATCGCTTTGTCTGAAGCAAGTTCGCTGGCCATAGTGGCGCCTGGCCGGATCGCGACTACGACTTTGCCGGTAGTTGCCTGGCTACTGGCGCTCGTCAGGCTGACAAGCGGGGAGTTCAGCGTTATAGCCTGATCGTTCGGGTTGTTGCCCGACGGTGGCGTGACGGTCCAGTTTGCCGGATATGTGAAACTGAGATTCAGATCTTTGCCATTTGACACATAGGTGGACGAGCTAGTATCGCCGGAAGGTGTCGGTGTTGGCTGCGGTGTCTGCGATGATTGCTGAGAAGATTGTTGTGTTGGTTGTGCGGGCGTCTGTTTCTTATAATGGAAGAGGTAGGCGGCTGTACCTCCCACAGCGAGCAATAGAGCAAGGATAATGACAGCTATGATCCACCAGCGGCGTTTGCGCGACTGTTGAGGATGTGACCCTGAGAAGAATGGCTCCGGCTCGCCTGCATCGGGCGGCAGATCATCCAGCTCTTGATAATCCATGCCCTCAGTATACGCCTTCTTATCACCCCTTAAGTTGGTACTCAGGAACGTACGTAAGAATAAAACACCATGAAGAAAGTCGTTTTATCAGTGTTGGTAGCTGCAGCGTTCCTGCTGTATAGCATCCACCAGCGAAACGAAGGCTCTGGTGCTGTTGTCTTGCCCCCGTCTACGTCGAATAATAGTTCGAATACCACAACACAGCAAGCTCCTGTTGATAGCAGTTCGGGTCAGCCTCAGCAAAACACCAGCAGCAGTTCAGCCGCAAGCTATCGTGACGGAACGTACACGGGCAGTGTCGAGGATGCCTTCTACGGTAATGTCCAGGTACAAGCGACCATCCATGGTGGCAAGATTGTTCAGGTGGCATTCCTGGACCACCCGCAAGACAACCCAACATCCCGTGCTATCAACGGCCAGGCAATGCCCTATTTGCAACAAGAAGCTATTAGTACGCAAAACGCCCAGGTCAATATCATTACTGGGGCGACTGATACGAGCCTGGCATTCATCCAGTCACTGACTACGGCATTGTCGCATGCAAACTGATTCGTACAAGCGGACACGTATCCTCATGGGCATGCCGGTGTCCATATGCATTGTTGGTGGCCGGTCGGTAGAGCGTGCGATCGAAGCCGTGTATGACTTATTTGAAGCGGTGGATGCTCGTTTCAGTGTGTATAAGCCGACCAGTGAAGTGTCACGTATCAATGACGGTTTACCAAAGCGTGCGTGGAGCGACGAAATGCGCACGGTATTGGCGTTATGCGAGCGGACAAAACGCGAAACCAATGGCTATTTCGACGTCTACTATCAGGGCAAGCTCGACCCGTCAGGCTTGGTTAAAGGTTGGGCCATTCGCCGTGCCGCGCAGTTGTTGGAAGCGCGCGGTCACCGGAACTTTTATCTTGATGCAGGCGGTGATATCGAAGCACGCGGGCATAACGTCGGCGGCGAACCATGGCGCGTGGGTATTCGTAATCCTTTTAATCGTGATGAAATTATCAAGGTACTGGCTCTCAGTGATAAGGGCGTCGCAACGTCGGGCGCCTACATTCGCGGCGATCATATATATAACCCGCTCGTTCCTGGTGCCGTTCCCCGTTCTATCGCAAGCGTGACGGTTATCGGGCCGGATGCGTATGACGCTGACCGTTTCGCGACTGCGGCATACGTCATGGGTATGAAAGGCCCCGGATTCGTTGAGTCAAGGCCGGGGCTCGAAGCATATGTTGTAGGCCAAGATGGTATGGCCACGATGACGAGTAACTTCAAGGACTATGTTGCTTAGGAGTTTGCTCGCTCGCGTTGACCGTTTTGTCGACAGCATCTCGATGTACCGATTGGTGCTGTACCAGCTTATCGCCCTGTTGGCGGCTGCAGTAATCCTGAGTATGCTAGGACGGATCGGCTACGACCCGATGACGATCGTGTTGTCGGCGCTTTACCTAGTGGTGGTCTGCTGGGTATCCAACAAGGTATTTGCACATGTATTCGATGTGCCCGCGAGCGCGGATTCCTCGTATATTACCGCCCTCATTTTGGCGCTCATTATCATGCCCGTCAGTTCGATGCAGAACGCGCTCTACCTGACGGCAGCCGGCGGTCTGGCTATCGCGTCGAAATACCTCATTACGGCTCGGCAAAAGCATATATTCAACCCTGCCGCGATTGCGGTTCTATTGCTCAGTTTGGGCGCAGAAGAAACGGCGAGCTGGTGGGTTGGTAATGTGTGGCTGCTACCACTGGTTATTGTCGGTGGCTTTCTGATAGTGCGGAAGTTGCGTCGCACAGAAATGGTTCTCACGTTCCTTGCGACCGCGTTCGTCGCGACAGTGACTGTCAATGCGCTGGCGGGTAATGATGTGGTAGCGAGCGTGCGCAACCTGGCGCTTCACTCATCACTCTTTTTCCTGGGGACGATCATGCTTACCGAACCGCTGACATTGCCACCTACTAGGACGGGCCGCAGCTGGTATGCTGTACTAATCGGTGCCTTGTTTCCGCCGCAAGTTCACATCTTCAGCCTCTACATGACTCCTGAGCTGGCGTTGGTCCTTGGCAACACGTTCTCGTACCTTGTCAGTCCAAAGACAAGGCTGCTGCCGGTGCTGAGGGAAAAGCTGAGCTTGACGCCGCGAATCATAGACTTTGTATTCGAGTCGAGCCAGGCGTTCCCCTATCGTGCTGGGCAATATGTCGAAGTCACCCTCGGTGTCCCGCATAACGATAGCCGCGGCAACCGTCGCTATCTGACGCTGGCATCCTCACCGACGGAGGACAACTTACGCTTCGGTGTTAAGTTTTATGAGCAGGGTAGTAGTTTTAAGCGTATGCTTGCGGGGCTGGACGACAACGAGCTAGTAAGCATTTCGCCCCCTGCCGGCGACTTTACATTGCCATATGATACGAAGGACAAACTAGCATTTATTGCTATCGGCATTGGCGTTACGCCGTTCCGCAGTATGGTCAAGTACTTGCTTGACCGTGACGAGCCCCGTGACGTTGCATTGATATATTCAGAGACGAAACCGACGGATTTTGTATACACCGACATATTTGAAGCTGCACGTCGGCTCCTAGATTTAAAGACGATCTATACGGCGCAGCAGGCAGGTACGTCGTGGCACGGCGAGCGTGGCTATATTACGGACGACATGGTTGCTCGACGTGTGCCTGACTATGCAGAACGGTTGTTCTATATATCAGGACCGCAGCCGTCAGTTGTGGCTATCAGCGACGAGCTGAGGCGTTTAGGCGTACCGCGCCGCCGTATCAAGACTGATTATTTTTCGGGATACTCGTAGTTATTTATCGGGATTATGAATCAAGTGCGACCAGGCCGTGGGCGGTGCTCTCCACTTGCGCGCTTTCCGTTATACGCATGAAGACAGCCTTCTGCTGCATTTCGGCGATAGTCCGTGCGCCGCTGTAGCTCATCGCGGAACGTAGGCCCATGGCAAAGGCATCTACCACAGACTCCAGGCTGCCGGTGTACGGGATGAGTCCGCTCGCCCCTTCGACATAGACGTCCATACGGCTGCGGTAGCCTGGGTCATTTTTGGCGCGGTCGGCCTTCGCTGCCGAAGATGCTTCGCCCATGTAGACTTTGTATTTTCGTCCATCCTTGATGATGAGTTCTGACGGCGCTTCGTCGGTACTCGCGAATATCCGTCCAGCCATGATCGCATGTGCGCCGGCGCCGATGGCTTTAGCGAGGTCCGCGGGCAATTTAACGCCGGCGTCGGCAATGAGAGTAACGCCGCTTTTACCCAAACCCTTTACGCCGTCGAGTATGGCGCTGAACTGCGGTACGCCAACCCCGGCGCTGATGCGAGTCGTACAGGCTGCGCCCGCTCCGACCCCGAAGATGATGGAGTCGGCGCCGGCTTTCACGAGATCGGCTACGCCTTCCTTGGTTGCCACGGTGCCAACGAGCAGCGGTACGTGCGGATGCGCGCGCTTCAACGCATGCGTGGCTTCGATGGCATAGATGCTATGCGCATGCGGCGTGTCAATCGACAACGCATCGGCGCCATTATCCACTAATGCTTTAGCCCGTTCGAGATAATCTTTCGTCGCGCCGACGACGCCGATCATTTTTGCCCCGTGTTCATGGATGGCACGGACCATTGCCGCTTCTTTCTCGATGCTTTGAAACTGGTGGATGCGAGCGACGCCACCGAGCTCCCAGAGCCTGACGGCGAGCTCCACGGATGTCACGGTGTGCATGCTTGACGCGACGAGTGGGACGCGTAACACAATGCCCTTCACAATCTCGACCGACGTGTCCACGTCGCTCCGCGAACGCACCTCAGAATATTGCGGCTGGAGGATGACATCGTCATAGGCCAGACCGATAGTATCAACGATTTTTCCCATAGAACCTCTGAAAGTTACGGCGACATTGTAGCATTTCCACCGGTCAGGGGTAAGTAGGCTGCCTGTGACATTTCTTACGCACAGCTCCGTAGAATCGTGCATTATATAGTGTAGTAGCGAATAAAAGAAAGTCGGGTGATGGCAAAGCCGTATCCTCCTGGCAGATATTCTTGCCATTACGGTTGAGCTGGAGTGACCTACTTATGACGAAGCCGTCACCGTACTTCAGGAGCAGAATTATGCGCAAAATTTTACTCGTTGAAGACGAGGACCTCTTACGAGAGGCCTATCGGGCTATTCTGGCGAGCGGATCCTACGAGGTGTACGCGGCTACCAACGGTCGTGAAGCGCTCGAGCTGTGCAAGCAGGTAGCGTTCGACCTGGTGCTGCTCGACCTCATGATGCCGGTTATGGACGGTATCAGTTTCTTGGAACGGCGTCTTGGTGAGGCGTGCCTGCCAGCCAAGATTATTATTCTTAGCAACCTTTCCTCGAGCACGGAGCTCGCTCGCGCCATGAGCTTGGGCGCATGTAAAAGTATCCTGAAGGCCGAGTTGTCGCCGCGCCAACTTTTGACCGTTGTGCATGGCGAAGTCGAAGTAGCCTGATTCGAGTAGAAAATTGTCTGTACCGGCCGTGTCGTGAGCACGGTTTTTTGGTATGAGAATAATTTTTTACAGTATCTTGCAGATGCGTAAAGTACAGTACTTACCAGGAAGGGAGGAAAACACATATGATGAGCTATCGCACGGTTTTCGGCCTGGGTCTTTTCGTCACTGTACTGAGCCTGGCCGGTTTAGTAATACCCGAACCGTCTACATCGTTCACATCCTTATTGCCCAATGGTAATGACGCTGTCTTCGCGTTACTACTGGGCAGTATGCTGATGGCACTTGCCTGGGCGGCATATTTTTGCCGGAGCTACTTGCCGACGATTCTTGGGGCAATCGGCGGGTCACTGGTGGTGCTGGCCGTGGTGGGCATATTCTACCCAATGTACTTTGGCCTGATTGACTCGTATATCCGTCCTGCTAATGTCTTGGTCTTGCTGGTGGCGGGCATTAGCTATGGCGTCGTGGCGCTCGAAATAGACCGGACGGCTGCTGAGCTGTCGGTGGCGCCAATGACTGTCAGCAAAGCACGAGCCGCCACGAAGTACCGCACGCATATGCGCGCTATCAGACAAGCATCACTAGATGCCGCCCAGAAAGTGCGCCGGCCGCGCCTGGCGACGCAGGGCGTACCGATGGGCGAGCTATCGTAAGTTAGGCTTGTCTGGGGTTGTCGCCGCGCGGCTTGTCATCCCTATTCGGCCGGAAGTGAAGGCGTCGTCTGATCATGTAGAGGCTATTGGCAAGTGAATTGCGGAGTTCATTGATTTCTTCTGGGCTGAAGTCGGACGACAGGTGGTATTTGCCAAACGGATGGCGCCGGCCGTTGCTATCCGGCATAGAGGTATGCTTCGTACGGGGTGGAATGTATCTGCTGCAATTCATCTGCTAGCTCCAAAAACGGCGGCGTGTGCTTCTTCAGCGGTGCCACCTATCTGCTAGTGTTGCATAACGTAAGCTGTGGCACCTATGACAGTTTGCACTCCGATTGTGAGACTTTGCTTACGAGCTATTCCATTTCCCACCAGTTCGGGCTAAGCGGTACCGGAAACATGTGCTTTAAGGCCTCGATGTCCGTGATGGAGATAAGCGGCCCGGTAAAACGGACATATCCCTTCTGCTGCAGGCGTTCAAATTCACGGTTGACGCTTTCACGCGAGGCATTGATGGATGAAGCGATAATCTGTTGTGATACAGGAACACGGATGAGGTAGCTGCCATCAGGCTGCTTCTCACCGAAGCGTTTGGCTAGGAATAAGAGACGGTATGCCAAGCGCTCACTCGCGTATTTGTACTCAAGGTTATCGATCCGATCAATCAGGAGTCCTACATCATCCAATGCTTTATGAAGTAAGCCGTAGCAGAAGAGCCCGTCAGCCTGTGCCTGCCTGAGTACATCCTCCCGTGATAACAGGTATAGCTCGCCTGTAGTCAATGCCTGGAAGAAGATCTGTCGATTTATCTTTTCCGTGAGCCAGTTGAGGGGGAAGGCCTCGCCAGGTGCGATAATCGCAAACGTATACTCCTCCCCGCGCTGGTTAATGCCGAATGCGCGGATCAGGCCGCTACTCAGGTAATACACACCCTGCGGTTCATCTTCCCCGCGGATAATATACTGGCCTTTTTGCACGTAGATCTGCCGCCCGCTTTTGAAGCAGGCTTCTACTCTGGTATCAGCTGATTTGGCGAAACCACCGGGTTGCGCTCTCATCGCAGCCCCTCCTATCCGCTCTATTACTACTAACTATACCATTCCGTAGTCGCTGTGTAGTGAAAATGCTGTCATAAAAGAGTAACGGAGCCGGCTATACGTATTTGGTAACCACCTGGTGGGGTGATTTGCCGAAATACTGCTATAGCGCAGCTCCGAAGGGTTCATGGCTCCCTTAATGTCACTGTGATGCCTGCGTATAAAACGCGGCGTGTTCCTGATCACATGTCAGGATGGTAGTTGTCCAACCTATTGGGCAGATTCGTCAGCTGTTACGCTGGCGGCGAGTGCTGTGTCAGCAGCTGCTTCGTGGCCGTTCTGACCATGCCGTGCCGCAGCATCGCGAATCCTGCTCAGCAGTTCTCCGAAATTGACATCAACGCCAAGCGCTTTCATCATTTCGGCGATCTGAGCTAAGGCAATCGGAGCTGATTGTGCAAAGCCGCCCGTGTCCCCCTGGACAACCATGAGGTGGTCGATGTTTCCGTAGGGTTTGACAGCTTCTGCCATCAACACAGGAAGTGTTTCCATAAGTTGCGGGAACAGCAGGAGCATGAGCGCCTGATCGCTGAGTCCGTTACGGACGAGCGCGAGCGCTTTCTCGCCTTCGGCGAGAGCTAATTGCTTCTCCTTATCGGCCTGTGCTTGGATTCGTGTGGTTTGAGCTTCCGCTTCGGCTGTTTCTATGGCAGCTTCACGTGCGGCCTTTGCCTCGATCACCGTTCTTTCGGCTTCAGCGCGCGCAGGAGCGAGCATATCAGCTTCTGCAGTTTGGGCAGCAACGAGTGCACGTTTCCGTTCGACTTCGAGCCGAGCTTCTTCCTTTGCAAGGGCACCGGCCTGCTCAGCTTTCGCTGCTTCAGCTAGAGCCGTAGCGCGGAGTTGTGCTCGCCTCACTTCGAGTGCGTGTTCCGCTTCTGCGATCTCCCTGTCGGACGTAGCCTTGGCCTGTGCGGCCGCAGTTTCGGCGATTGCTCGCTTTTCGGTTGATTCCCGTGAAGCTTCCGCTTCTGCGATCTCAGCGCTACGCTTCAGCGCGGCGCGGCTCGGGCGGCCGAGTTGCTCGAAAGCACTGGCTCCCGAGGAAGCGTCGGTGATCTTCTGGATAGTCAACGAGGCGAGCTCGACACCCATGGTGGCCAAATCGCTTGCCATTGCCTCGAGAACTTTGTCTTGAAGGTCGTCGCGCTTCGTGTTGAGGTCTTCTAACTTCAAATCAGCAGCAGCGTTGCGGAGATAACCCGCCACAAGCTCCTTAACTTGAGATTGAAGACGCTCACGCGCTCCTGCGGCCATCCACAGACGTGCAATGGCTCTATGGGCCTCATCGGTGGTCCCGAATTTTACTTGGACCTGAAGATCCATCTTCAACAGAATGAAGTCAGATGTCGGGATGTCGTCAAGCAGGGTTTCGAAGCCGAATGGCTCGATCGATATCCGGTGGCACTCCATGAGGCCTGGAATTCGTAGGGCACCTTTGCCGGTGACGATCTTGTTCCCGAATGGGCCAGTGAATACGCCAAGCTCACTCGTCGGAATGACGACGTAGCAGAGCTTGATCAGGGCAGGTATGCCGCCCACGATTGCTACTGCAACCAAGACGACGATCACGATTAAAGCGACCATTCGATTACCTCTTCCGTTGGGTCGATTACGACCAGAACATGTGTGTCGGTAACATCGACAATGAGCACATGAGTACCTCGCGGCATAGATGTGCCATCTATCGATTTGGCGGGCTTTTGAACCAGATTCGGTGGTGTGCACCTGTCACGAAATGTGACCTGTCCAAAGCCATCACCATTGATTCGGAGGGTGAGTTTCCCTTGGAGCCCGATATAGCTATCGCGGCTTTGTGGGGAAACTCTTCCTCCTGCCCTGCCTCTCAGGAGTACTTTCATGACCCTGAATAGCAGTACGTGCCAAGGCACACTCTCCTCACCTCCTCCCCTTGTGGGAGAAACTGAACAACCAAATTGTCAACGAACGTTCGTAGATCCGGGGTTTTCTCCTTCACTAGAAGTTTGACAGATGTATATTATACACTATCAATGCAAATATTTCAACAACTGGGCATGCCAGTAAACGACTTAGCCAAACATATCCTTGAAATGTAGTAATAAATGTTTGTTTGTTGCGGACTGCGAATGAATCGTATATAAACAAATCTATCGAGTGGGTCTAACAAGGAGGGTTTTATACGGCAATGAGTGATGTTGTTCGTACTCATATTCAAAAGTGGAGGCGACTGGCGCAAGCCGGAGCATTGGCATTTGCGCTGATTGTGCCCGGTGCCGGATTCGCACTCTTATCACAAGCACATGCTGCAGCGACAATCTCACTAGTGAAAGAAGTAGGGTCGGTGCAGTACGTCAATAATACGATGGTCTCGAGCGTATCCGTTCCCGTCCCTGCGGGCGGCGTCGCGGCGGGTGACACGCTGATCCTCATGGCCGGTAACTCCGGTAATGATCAGACGCATGTTGCCAGTGCGACTGATAGCCGTGGCAACAGCTACACGGTTGACGGCAATATCAGTCAGGTGTCGTACTTCGAAAACACGAGTGTTGTTTCGGGCTATGTTTCGACAGCGCTGCAGTCTGGTGACAATATCACCGTGACGTTTAATAACACGGCGTCGATCATCGAAGTGCTCGCAACCGAGTGGAGCGGTATCGCCAGTACTGGTCGCGTGGATAAGGCACATACGAACATCGCTACCTCTTCAAACCTTACGACTGGTAATGTCACGACAACGCAGGCTAACGACTTGCTCATCGGTTCGTTCATGGGTAACGGTAACGTAGTATTTACGCCCGGTAGCGGTACCACGCCGTTTGCTACACAGTTCTATAACCACCTTGGCAGCGTCTATCGTAACCAGTGGCAGGAGTACAGCATAACGGGCAATCCGGGTGACTACAGCGCAACAGGTACAACGAAGCCATCATCGGGGTACGCTGCGGTAGGTGTCGCCTACAAGGCTGCCACGACTCCGCCCGACACAACGCCACCGACTGCGCCGACGAATCTAGCGGTGACTAACAGCACAATGGGATCTGTATCGCTTAACTGGACGGCCTCGACCGACAATGTCGGTGTGACGGGCTATGACCTTTACTTAAGTGGCGTCCCTGCGGGCACAACTACGAATACAAGCGCTACATTCAACGGTCTTACGTGCGGCACGCAATACGGTTTCGGTGTTGACGCGTATGATGCCGCCGGTAACAAATCAACGGTTACTTCGCTCAATGCTTCAACTGCGGCTTGCGATACCATCCCTCCGACAGTAGCGATGACCGCTCCAGCCAATAATTCGACTGTAAGCGGCTCATCGGTAACACTCTCGGCAAACGCTAGCGATAATATTGGCGTGACGGGCGTGCAGTTCCAGCTCGACGGGACGAACCTGGGCGCAGCACTTACGACGGCGCCATACAGCATGAACTGGGATACGACCATCGTGTCGAACGGCCAGCACACACTGACAGCAGTTGCTCGGGATGCCGCCGGCAACACGGCAACATCGTCTGCGGTAACGGTGACGGTCAGCAACGTTGACGCAACGCCTCCGACGGTCAACCTGACAGCTCCGGTGAGCGGCGCGTACGTACATGGCACAGCAGTAGCGCTTTCTGCTAATGCTAGTGACAACATCGCTGTCGCGAAGGTGCAATTCCAGATAGACGGCGTCAATGTCGGCAGCGCCGATACTACAGCCCCCTACACTGCTTCCTGGAATACTACCAGCGTAACCGATGGCCAGCATGTCGTTACGGCAATTGCTACCGATACATCCGGCAATGCTACTTCAGCAAGCGAGACCGTTACCGTAGATAACACCGCTCCGACAGTTACCATGACCGCTCCGGCAAATGGCGCTAGTGTCACCGGTTCACAGCCTGTTACCGCGACAGCTAGCGATAATAACGCTGTTACGGGCGTGCAGTTCCAGCTCGACGGTGCAAACCTCGGCGGTCTGCAAACCTCGTTGCCCTACGGCCTTACCTGGAATAGCGCGCAGGCTAGCAATGGCCAGCACACGCTGACGGCTATCGCGTACGACGCGGCCGGTAATAGCAAGGTGTCCAGTGCAGTGACCGTGACCGTTTCGAACACGATCAGCTTGAACGCTATGCCGCTCATTAGTGAGGGTCTGCCGTCATACGGTGATGGGAATGTCATCTACGACCCGAGTCTTGGCAATGACAATGACTACGGCCCAAGCGGTGGCGCGTACCTCTGTGGCCCTCCTTGCTCGCTCATCATTGACCTGTCGAGCGTGCCAGCTGCGCAGCGGCAGCAGGTGGTCGTCTCCTGGTACAACGATGAAACGCTTTACTACGCGGCTGCCATCAACTCGACCTACTACAACGAGCCGAAAGATTACACCATTGATGTCTCGAATGCGCCCGGTGGCGGTGCGGCACCGACTAGTTGGACGACGCTTACCAGTGTTAGCGGCAACTTCTACAATGGCCGCGAGCATCTCCTGAATCTCAACGGAGCTAACTGGATTCGCATGCATGTGACGGCCGTGAACGGCTCGAGCGGCAATTCCGACGCTTCCTTCAACCTTACGGTCAATGACGCTTCGAATGGCGCAAATGACACCTGGCTCATCCTGGGCGATTCTATTACGCAGGACGACATGGGCCATTACGAGCCAAGCAACTTCATGCAGCAGGTTAGTGCTGCTCACCCGACATATTTCCCGAGCCAGATTAACGGCGGCATCGGCGGTTGGGACTCGGAGTCTCCGCTCCAGGCCGATCCGCGTACCGGCCAGATGTACATCGATGAGTTCTTGGCTTCCTTCCCCGGCCGCTATGTCAGCTTGGACTACGGTACAAACGATGCGAACGAGGGCGGACCGCTCATCGGTCAGTACATGTCGAACATGACAACGCTCATCAATAAGGTGATCGCTGCCGGCAAGATCCCAGTACTGCGCAAGAGCATTCCGTGGGGCTGCACGGCCGGCATCCAGGCAAACGGGCCAACGATCAATGCTGATCTGCAGCAGTTGCTCGCGCAGTACCCGCAAGCCATTGCAGGTCCGGACGAGTGGTCATACTTCCAGGCGCACCAGTCGCTCATCAGCGGTGACTGCATTCACCCGACCATTGGTAACGGCAACGCAGCTTACCGCCAAGTGTACGTCCAGGCGCTGCTCTCGGGCGTCTATGCTAACCTTCCCTAGATAGAATAATTTACTCGTTAGGCTCGGGCTTGTTCGGAAAAGCGCTAACAAAGTAACGGTAGCGACGACGGCCTGAGCCTTCGAGTGGTTCCTTTTCGTAACGTAATGTCAGTCCAGTTTCGGCAAGCCGATCCTTTAGGGGTGAGCGTAAGCTAGTCAAACTGATCGCTATAAGTGCGTTCAGTTTTGCTGCGGCCCGTTCGTCGTCAGGCCCATACGTCGCTTGGGCTACATCGGCCAAAGCCAGGCGTTCGCCTGCATGCCGTGCCAGGTAGTTTCCAGCCCGCCAACCCGGACCACGTTCCCCCGTTTCCGTTTCCAATTCTTCCTCTGGCGATTTGACAGCCGGTATAGATTCATGTCCGGTCATGATGGCACGGGCTGTCCGGTAGGCTTCCCGCTGTTGTTCAGGAGTGGCAATCATGGGCAGCGGGATAAAACCGACATCCGCTAGTGCGTTATCCAATAGCTCAAGTTCGTGCGTCGCTTCTTGCCGTTCGTCTTCGAGTTGCCCGTAGTTCTTCTGCTGCCGCTCTCCTATAGTTTTGTCGGCGATGCTTTCCATTGCCTCGCGTAACTCGGGGATGCAGTCTGCTACGAACGCGGCATCGGCGCGGATCGTGGTCGCTTCCTCGGACAGGCTGCTTTCTACGGCGGCAAACTGATCGGCTATGACTTCCAGCTGCGAGCTTGAGCGTTCGTGCCGCTCCAGGATCTCATCGTATGGGACGTCTTGATGAGCCCTGATGAGGCCTGGGAAGGTGGCTAGCTGCTGTGCGGCAAGGTGTTGGCGGGCAGCTTGCTGTACTTCTGGCGTTTGTGTGCGCTGCTCAATTGTCTGCGCCAAGGCGGTCATGTTGAGCATCGTCTCACCCAGGCTCCTTGTTTGTTCGATTGGTTCACTGTACGCCATAAGCCATTCCGTCGTCTCTAGCCGCTCTACCTCGTCCATGGTTGCAATCCCTCCATACTATGTTCTACGAAGTGAGTATGGAAGTTTTTCCCGCCATGTCAGCGAAATAGACTACAGTCGAGCCTGTAGGGCTGAAGGTTATGCAGTTGAGCCGAAGCGTTCGGCTTTAATAGTGTTCGGGCCAATACCAACTGCGACAAGCGCGGTAGCAACTGCTTCGACCATTGGGGTTGGCCCGCACACATACACGGCTGGCGGTTCTGGGTAGGCGGCAAGTACCTCCTCCAGCATGGCATCATCGATGCGCCGAGCGTAGCCGCTCCACCCTTTCGGAGCGTGGTCAGTAAACGTCATGATGACGTCCTCACTCGGCTGCCCGCCCGTCGGGAACAATTCGTATTTGTATAACGTATCCGCATATGTCTTGACGCTGTACAGGAGCCGCAAGGGCGTAGTTGCACAGCACTGCTGATGGGCGAGACGGATAGCGCGCAGCGGTGCGGTTCCTACGCCGCCGCCGATGAGTAGGACGGGCTTCGTATCCTCTGGCGTCCACGTGAAGTAGCGCCCGAGCGGGCCGCGGATTTCCAGTTGATCACCTAGATTGACATTGTGAAACAGATAGGGTGATACTTCACCGTCCGGCATGAGGGCGATTGTCAGCTGCAGCATCGTACCCGTGCCGTTGGCCGGCGTGGCCGCCGAGTATAGCCGTGCTGCTTGATAGCCATCCGGGGCGGTCAGGCGGATTTCATAGTGCTGACCGGCATCGTGTTGGACGGGCGCATCAAAATTGAACATGAACGAACGCACCCCGGGCGCCTCGGGCCGGATCTGGGTTACCGTGCCGATGCGCCAATCGGTCGGTTTAGATGTCGGTATCGTAGCGTTGCTCACGCCAGGGATCTCCATAGTTATGGTAGCCATTTACTTCCCAAAAGCCCGGGTGATCGCGGGTGGTGAATGTCAGCCGGTTCACGTATTTCGCGCTTTTCCAGAAATATAAGTGGGGTACGAACAGCCGCGCCGGGCCGCCATGTTCGGGAGTGAGCGGCTCGCCTTGAGCTTGCGTCGCGACCAAGGCCTGGCCATTGATAATATCCGCTACCGGCAGATTTGTAGTGTAGCCGCCATAAGAGGCTGCAATAAGGTAGCGCGCATCATCCTTCAGGCCCCCGGCCTGCCGGATCAATTCGTCTAACGATACTCCCTCCCACTCCATGCCGAGCTTGCTCCAGCGGGTGACACAGTGGATATCGGTTTTCATAGTTGTCTTTGGCAATCGATTGAATGCGTTCCAGTCTAGCGTAATAGGTGCATGCACTTCCCCGTCGATCGCCAGTTGCCAGTTTGCTGTAGCTACACGGGGCGTGGGGCCGTAGGTCAGGACCGGCCAGCCCTCGACGGTGGACTGGCCCGGCGGCAGGTTTTGCTCGTGCCGCTTTGGTGACCGGAAACCGGGGTTTATCAGTGCCACACGCATACCCTCTTACGTCTACTAGTATGCGCTCGGGACTAGAAAAGTAAAACCTGTTATACGTCTCGCATTAGTCCCGCTCTTGTTGCTTTCGTAGCTTACGCCAGCCGCCGGCACGATCGGGTCATAAATGAAAATGTTGAGATGGTCCTTGGCGCCAAGCAGCGCACAAATATTGCCATGCAGCACGAAGTATGGCCGGTTCGAGCGCTTGATAGTCTCGGCAACTTCCGCGTCAGCCGCGTGTGCGATATCCCGTACGCGTTGCGCTATCTTCTGTTGCCACATCGGTAACGCTGCAATATAACGGTCAACGCGCCAGTCAGTAGAATAAGCGCCCCTATGTCCTTAGTGTATTGTACCCGCTGCAAGGCTAGCCAGTAGTATTCGGTTCAGCCCTAATCCTCTGAGCTGCGAAGCAGCTCATATGGTGCGTTGCGTTCTTCGAGTAGAAATAGCTTTACTTCTTTGCATCGATTGAGAAAATCTATGCCATTCTCAAACACATCCTGCAGGCCAAAGAGTTGCAGGAAGAGAATGGTCGGACGATTGCAACCCCGGCGTTCGGCGAACGCAATCATGTCGGTACTGGTTGCCGGGAACTGGGCGGCCCGGGCTAATGACAGTAGGCAATGCTTCGATGGAAATTGGTGGTAGGGTCGCGTATGCCTTTGGGGCGACGCTTGCCTAGGGTATGGAAATTGCCGATAGTGCGGCAATGGCAATCCTTCCAACTCGGTAGTGAGATCTCGCCAATAACCGGGAGTTACCTCAGATCCGGTCATACCGGTTACCTGCTTGTGTGGCGCGCACATAGTTTGCGTTGTTGCCATATTGCTTCCCTCCCTTACGCTTAATAGTATGTGCGGTATATCTAGCAGCCTCTATGATCCGTATCACCTTCCCTTGCGTTCTGACTGCTGTCCATAGATACTAGGTGTAGAGCCTATGGATGAGATGGTACGGCAAAAGGTGGAAGCATTCTTTACCGGCTATCCGGTACGTCAGCTAGGCAAGCAGGAGATGCTTGTACAGGCGAATGAACAGCCGGAAGGTATCTTTTATCTGGTACGCGGACAAGTCCGTCAGTATGATATTGCGCCGCAAGGTAGCGAGATCGTCGTAAATGTATTTAAGCCCCCGGCATTCTTCCCTATGTCCTGGGCGGTTACCGGTGTGCCGAACCGCTATTTTTTTGAGACGGCATCAGAGGTTGCAGTGCACGTAGCTCCTGCTGAGGCGGCAGTAAGTTTCTTGCGCGCTAATCCCGACGTGTTATTCGACTTGCTCAAACGTGTATATTCTGGCGTCGAGGGCCTGCAACGGCGCATGGCGCATCTGATGGGCGGCACGGCGAAAACGCGCGTTGTCTTTGAATTGGTGATCGAATGCAAGCGTTTTGGCAAACAGCAGCCCGATGGCTCCTATATCATAGATATCCATGAGGATGAGCTGGCACGCCGCTCCGGTATGAGTCGCGAAACCGTCAATCGTGAGCTAGCCGATCTAAAGCATCAGCACCTGGTTAGTGTAAGTCATCAACAGCTAACCATTCGTGATCTGGGCCAGTTGGAGCGGTTACTCGGTGAAGGGTTATAAACTTCTGTTAGTTGCGTGACTGGCGTCATAGAATCGTTTCTCCAATTCCTCTACGATGATAGTAGAAAGGAGGGGGGCATACAGGTATAAGTGCGTATAAAGGAGGGGCATATGAACAGTCTTATTCGTTCACGAATAGCCAGCGTTGTAACCGTGGCGCTTGGAGCATGGCTGATGCTGTCCCCGTTATTCATCGCTGTGACGGGCGCAGCGCTTATCAGCCTGCTGGTTAGTGGTGGCATCATTGTCCTGGCCGGAGTGGTGCAATTCTTCTGGGAGGAGACATTGCCCAGCTGGATTACCGGCCTGGTAGCGGTATGGCTCCTGGTGGCCGCTGTCGTATTCAATATGGACGGCGCCGCATTGTGGAACCAGCTACTGGTTGCTTTTGCCACATTTGTGGCGGCAGCCTGGGACGGCATCGAGGTCGACCAGTTCCAGCGGCAACATAGCCACGCGTAACCTGCATCTGGCTTGCTAACAGAGGCCCTCCAGCCTCTGTTATGCGTTTATGATACGAGCTTTCCGATCAGCTGCAACATACAGCATGCCGTACAGCCAGGCTGAAACGATAAAGCCGCAGGCCATGGCAAATGACCATATGTCCTGCCCTGTCCGAACGGTTAGTATGCCACTTAGAAGGGTGAAAAGAGTTGCTGCAGTCGCCCACCAGGCAAGCCGGCGCGGTAGCGGCTGTCGTAGCACAATGTAGATACCGCCTTCTACCAGGCCTATCGCATTGAGGATGTGTAACACAAGCACCGTGACATACACAGGATGCCCTATACCGTCTGATGGGTTGTCGAGAAGATTCAGTACCATGCCGAGGATGAACTGCAGTGCCAACATCCATAGTTGTCCGAATGTGCGTCGCCGGAGACGTGCCGGAGTAAAAGCTTTAAGCATGTGTCTCCTGGGGTCGCAGCCGTGGTAGTACCGAAGATACGCCGATGCCAACAAAGACGGCGGCGCATAGAGCTGATAAGAGCAGTAATGCCACCGTATACGAATGGAATAGCTGAAAGCTGAGACCCAAGATGAGCGGAGGAAAAAAACCACCTATACCGCCGGCAGCGCCAACGAGTCCGGTCACGGTGCCTACGAGTCCTGAGTCGCACCGCCGGCCGATAATGGCAAATACCGCGCCGCTGCCCATACCGAGAATGCTGGCCAGTAGCAGGTAGGCGATCGTCCCGGCAGGCATGAGTGCAGGTGCGGACGCCAAGAACAGTGCAAGCAGGGCGACAATGAGAAATACACCCCGGATGACTACCCTTCCGCCAATCCGGTCACTAAGCCAGCCGCCTAGAGGTCGTGCAGCGGTGGCGAATAGGACGAAACCCCCGGCGCGGGCGGCCGCATCGGCAGTAGCCAATCCGTAGCTGGTATGCAGCAACAAGGGCAAATATAGCCCGAACGATACGAATGCGCCGAACGTGACAGCATACAACCCCGCCAGTTGCCATGCTGGTCGCCAGTGGAGTGCCGCCGCCAGCCGGGCGCGTACCGGCGATGTTATGGGCCGCCAGCCGGGCGCATCCTTGCCTTGTGCGATTAGTAGCGCCCCGGCCACAATGAGCCACACGGCGAGTACCAGGAACAGCGCTGTCTGTCCGAAGGCTTGTATTAGCCGCGGCGTGAGAAAGCCGGAGGCAGCCGTGCCGGCATTACCGATGGCATAGATGCCGAGCGCCAGGCCTTGTTCCCGCTTCGGGAACCAGGCGCTAACGAACGGAACGCCGGCTGCAAACGATGCTCCGGCAATCCCCAGGCAGAGCGCCACAAACAGCAAGGGCACGTACCCGTTCGTGTATGCTAATGCCGCTACTGGCAGACTGGCAATGAGACAGGTAGCTACAAGCACGCGGTGGCCACCATAACGGTCGGCAAGCAAACCGAGCGGTACGCGCCCGAGCGAGCCGATAACGACGGGTACAGCAAGTAGCAGCGAGACGGCAAGTGGTGTGAGCTGGAGTCGTCCTGCATAGCTATTGGCAAGTGGCGACAGAAGTGACCAGGCCCAGAAGTTGAGCATCAGTACAAGCGTGGCCGCGGCAAGCATGATGTACCTGGTGGCGAAAAAACGACGCACTGGCATGGTGCTATTGTATGTCAGATAGACGCTTCCCAATCGAACATAACGTTGTCTTCGCGATAACCGCCGCGTCCTTCTCCGATGTGCTCGAAGCTATCTACGAACTCTATGGAACGGATGTACTTCACCATCTTATAGCCGAGCTTGCGTTCGCAGCGTAGGCGCAGAGGTGCGCCGTGCTCCAGGTTGAGCGGCTTCCAATTCATCTCGTATGCCAGGATACTGAGGCGGTCATGCATATCGTTGGTCCGGAGCGCCTCGTAGAACGGTTTGCCATTGCCATCCACGTCGTAGGCATGGAAGACGACATACTTAGCCCGCTTGTCCGGTTGACAACGCGCCATGATCTCGCGCATCTGCACCCCGCCCCATTCACCAATAGCGCTCCAGCCTTGTATGCAGATATGTTTTGTAATCTGCTCTTGCCGCGGCATTGCCCGCAGCTCATCGAGGGTCAGGTCCAGCTCGTGTCCGACCATGCCGCCGATGTGCAGACGCCAATCTTTAAAATCATCCCCCGCCAGGCGTTTGAACGTTTCTGTTTCCGGCGGGTAGCCATTGACGCGGAAAAACGGCGATATATCAGAACGCTTATATGTCTTCCGTGGTACCATCCATCCAAATACTGTATGGAGAAGCGTGTTGAGCATACTAACGAGGAGTTTGCGTACACCGACGCGATGATTCAGCGTGAAGTACGTTATGACGATATTGAAAATGAGTACGAACAGTAGTGCTGAGCAGAATACGGCCAGCGCTGCCCCGAGACGGACGTGTACCGTACCGAAACTAATGAGCCGGACATTGCGCGAGAAATACACCAGGCTTACGAGCACTACATGGACGATGATGAATGCCGAGAACAACAGCATGCCGATGAAGTGTAGGCTGCGCGCCGCCTGCCGCCGGCCGCCGAACAACAGCGTGTAGCGCGGAAAGCGGTTCGTGAACGCCGGTGACATCGCCAGCGCGGTTAGTATCATGAGTGGCGGCAGTACGAACGCGACGCCCGTATATGTCAGCTGCTGCAGCGCGTCATATGGATGGAATGCCGTGAGTGGCGGGATGTGCAGCGTGGCATAGCCGATAAAGTCATGCCAGGCTTGCGGGAAGATGCTCCAGCTTGTCGGGATAAGTCGTTGCCAGGCTCCGGTGGCAAACATGTATCCCCAGTACACAGCGCCGGTAACGACCCAAAGTGCCGCGGCTGCGAAGTGCCAATTGCGTGCCATACCGAACTCATGGTGTGCCCCGCCCGGCAGTGCCCAATGCCCGATGTGCTCGGCTTCATCGTGCGCCGTCCAGAGCTTATCTTTCGGCATTTTCTTCTTGCCGAATTTCAACCAGTAATTGTCCCGCCGCGTGTGATCGGTCCAGTATAACATCGGGTGGTCGGCGAGGATGTGCAGGCCGCTGCGGATGAGTAACAAGATACAAATAAAGTTAATAAAATGCGTTACCACTATCACAAGTGGCATACTGTCGCCATCCATAACTTCAGGCTATCCTTAGTGCTTTTGCTTTTACTGTGATCACAATCACATGGTAACATGTGATATGCTGGTCATATGAACTATACTTCATATGACCATTTCTTTATGACGCTCGGTAACAAACAGCGTGTCCGTATACTACAGCTGCTCGTTAACAGGAAACCGATGGGAGTAACGGCCATTGCGGGGACTTTAGGCATCGAACAATCTGCTGCATCGCACAACCTAAAACAGCTGCTACTGTGTCACTTCGTTACCGTTACGCAGGATGGTAAGGAACGTATTTATGCCATAAACGAGGATACGGTTAAGCCGCTGTTCGAACAGATCGAACGTCATGTCCGGAAATACTGCGTAAAGGGCTGCGAACATTGGGAGTAAAAGGAGATACATATGATAGCTAACGTCAAACTTACCAAGAAAGAAGAAATAGCCAACGGCACGATGGCGTTCCACTTCGAGAAGCCGGCAGGCTTCGAGTTCCGCGCTGGCCAGTTCGGCGACTGGACGCTCATTGACCCGCCCGAGACCGATGAGGAGGGTAATACGCGCGGATTTTCGATAGTCGCCGCGCCATACGAGCCCGAACTGATGTTTGCCACGCGCTTGCGCGATACGGCGTTCAAGCGCGTGCTGCGCGAGTTACCTGTTGGCAGCGAGGTTAAGCTTGATGCCCCATACGGAGACTTCACCCTGCACAAAACCGAGTCGACACCGGCCGTGTTTCTGATCGGCGGCATTGGCGTGACGCCGGTACGCAGTATGATCGCCCAGGCTACATATGACAAAGCAGGCCACAAAATCACCTTATTCCATGCCAATCGTACCCGGGAAGATGCACCATTCCGGGAAGAGTTCGAGAGGCTAGCGCAGGAGAACCCGAACTTTACCTTTATGCCCGTACTGACAGAAAGCGCCCCTGAAGGATGGCAAGGTGAGCGCGGCCGCATCGACGAGGCGATGTTGCGCCGCCACATTATCGACCTCAACGTGCCGATCTATTACCTCTCAGGCCCGGAGGGTATGGTAAAGGCCATGCGCGTGCTGCTTGTCAGTATCGGTATTAACGAAGACAACATCCGGACCGAAGAGTTCACTGGGTATTAGCTCGCATCATTGAGGCTGAAGATAGTACCAAGTTGCCTTCCCGCTTGCTAGTATGGGAGGCATGGATATGGCATGGCCAGCGTGAAAAACAAGTTCGCAACAAGTGTTGTCCAGTTGACAGTCTTCGCACTATCCTTCGCCGTGCTTGGCACGTATTTTGTCTGGCGCAGCTCGGCATATGCATCCAACGAGACAAATCCGCAAACAACCTGGACGGCGTGCAGCACTAATGCTGCCTCCGGTGGTACATCTACCTTTACACCGCTCAGCGACACGGCTGCCGCGTCACTCGTTACGCACGAACCGGAAATCCGGGCGAAGAATGCGACCGGCTATTCTATCGGCGGTACCAGCTATCCAGCGCCGAACTACTATGTGCCGAGCGCGAGCGAGATCAGTGCGTTTCATGGTGCGACCGATCAGTTCGGCCAAACGGCAGTACAGGCGAACCCATACAACCAATATGTAGATGGTCTGGACGGCCTTACCAACCCGTCGACGGACGACCTCATCCAAGTGGGGTGCGCATAAGTGGGGTATTCCGGAAGATTGGCTGCGCGCCCAGTATGTGCAGGAGAGCCAATGGAGCCAGTACTGGCAGGGCGACCAGACAACAGAAAGCGGCACGGACTACCCGCTCTTCCCCGTGCAGTCGCGCGTGCCAAATACGAGCAGCGACGTGTATGAATCTCTCGGCATTACGCAATTACGGTGGGAACCGACGACTGCCAGCAATAGTTTGCACGCCGGTACGGAGCCGCTGCGGTGGAAATCAACAGCGTTTAACATCGACTACCAGGCAGCAACCATCCGTTTCTACTACGACAACCCCTCAGGGACACGCAGCAGTTGGGGCGATGCCAGCTACGTGCCGTGCCAGCAGTGGAATAGCCTAGGTGGTTGGTTCGAACCGTATCCCTGGAACAACAGTGGTCAGCAGGGGTATATCACGCAAGTTCAGAATAAGCTCAGTAGTCAGACGTGGACGCTGAGTAGCTTTATCAATGAGTCACTCACCTTCCCGTCGGCTATTACGTTCAATACGAGTGGCAGTATCCCTGGCGACTGCACTGGTGATGGGCATGTGACGATTATTGACCTGAGTACCTTGCTCACACACTATGGACAGTCTTATGCTGCTTGTGACTTCAATAGTGATAATACCGTTAATATCTTTGACCTGAGTACCCTGCTGACAAATTACGGGAGATAACTGCCCGGCTTGTGTATATTAAGCGTCTCTAGGATGCGGCGTTCTCCGTCATGGTCTTCGTCAGGTCGTTATAAATATCGCCGATGCGGCTCTCGATCTTGTCCATGAATATTTCTACGTCTCCGGCCGAAGGCTCCACAGTATTCCAGACGGCGGTAGGGTGGTCTGGCTGGAGATCAGTTTGCAGGTCGGCGCCTTCGTATTTCCAATTGCCATTGCGGCGGGCGGCTACAATCCATATCTTTTTGTCTGACGTCCCATCGTGTGACCATAAGCCGAGCTTGGCATCGCTGCCATCAATTGGATGGTCGAGGTAATAAAGCGTATAGCCACCTGTTTCATCACCGATGTTCAGATTGCCGCCGGATTCGCCCGGGGCGGCATCGTACGGAGGCAATATACTACTCGTCCAGTACCCTTGGGTGTATCCGCCGGAGGCATGGGTAAGAGGCGAGACTACGCCGTTTTGGATTATTGTGTGAAGTTTTTCGGCTAGATCGGTCACCCTTTCTGGGGTCATACCTTCGACGGCCGGGTGATGTTCGGTCGTAAACTTCGATTCGGTTCGCCAGGACTGAGCCTCACGGAGCATAAGCCGTGGCTCGTACGCGATACTACTTGTAGTTGGGGGTTCTGCTATTTCGCGGGACTGTTCGACAATCCTATCTGGTGCCAGGGACTGGAGACGCGTAAAAGCATCGGGGTCATATCCTGATGCCCGGAGAGCGGCAGCGTACATATTATCAACTGCATCATAGAGTGCTAGCTTCTGCTGCGCTTCTTCGGGTGTATAGTCAGGCGTTGGCGGACCGATTCGGCCCGGGAACAGGCGGCGTCCTACGAAATTAGTCGCCCGGCTCACCGTACGGCCGAACGTGCGGCGCGGGGCCGCTGCTTCTAACCCGGCTGCTGCTTGATCTGTTGCGGCATGTAGCCGCTCTAGCTCGTCTAGCTGTTGTTGCACCTGGTCGGGATCGACTGAGGTGTCCGATTGTTCTAGCCGCTCTTCTTGATCTTCGGGTTGTTCTAGCATGTTTATCGAAGCAATTTCTCTACCTACTATACTGCATCATGGGTATCGCTTGTCCGTTTTCGAGTGAATTGAGTACGCGATCGCATATCCTTGAGCGGAACCGAGGTCATGTCACCTTTTCTATTGCCAAGGTTTATTTCAAGCGCTAGGGTGGTAAATATAAGGAGTGATGATATGAAAGTTGTGCAATTTCGGCAGTACGGCGGCATTGATGTATTGGAAGTTGTTGATGTGCCGAAGTATCGGGCTACTGGCCATGAGGTAGTAGTACAAGTGAAGGCCACAGGTATCAACCCCGGCGAGAGCAAATTGCGTGAGGGGATGATGCGCGGCTTTGCTGCTCTGGAGTTCCCTTCTGGCGAAGGGTCAGACTTTGCGGGCATTGTCAGCGAAGTTGGACCGGATGTAAGGCATTTCAAAATGGGCGATGCAGTTGTCGGGCATACCGACAAGCGTGCCAGCCATGCCGAGTACGTGGGCGTTAGCGAAGACGATCTGGTGTTGAAACCGGAATCGGTGTCATGGGAAGTCGCAGGGGCATTATTCGTTGCCGGTACAACTGCCTATGCCTCCGTTCAGGCCGTTGGTTTGAAGCCGGGAGATAAAGTCATCGTTTCGGGCGCGTCCGGGGGTGTCGGTTCGATCGCGGTGCAATTAGCGAATTTGCAGCACGCCGAAGTATACGGAATTGCCGGCGAGGAAAATCACGACTGGCTCCGCTCAAAAGGCATCGTGCCCATCAGCTATAGCGGCGATGTACGAGCCAATATTCAAGCGGTAGTTCCCCACCCCGACGCTTTCATAGACACCGTAGGCAAAGGCTATGTCAAACTGGCTATCGATCTCGGCGTCAAGCCTGAGCGGATTAATACCATTGCGGACTTCGCTGCGGCACAACAATACGGCGTGAAGACGGCAGGCAGCGCGCAGGCGGCGACTACCGATGTACTCAAAGACTTATTAAATAAAGTAGCTGATGGTTCACTGGAGGTGCCAATTGCCAAAACCTTCCCACTGGAAGATGTACGCGGTGCGTACTCGTTCCTGGGATCGCAGCACCACCGCGGCAAAGTGGTCCTGCTGCCCTAAGAGTAAGGAGGCTGCCTGAATGAAATTGTCCGGTAATACTATTCTCATCACCGGCGGCACATCGGGTATCGGCCGCGCGTTTGCGGAAGCATTCGCCCGGCTAGGTAATACGGTTGCCATTTGTGGCCGTCGGCAGGAGCGCCTCGATGAGATTACGAGACAGTATCCGGCAATAACAGGTGTTGTCTGTGACCTGGCTAATGCAAAGCAGCGTGAGGATCTAATCCGTAACGTAGTTGCAGGCTTTCCGGCGCTCAATGTGCTTGTCAACAACGCTGGAGTCCAGTATGCAGCCGACCTCACAAGACCCATTGACGTTGCCGCGGCCCGTGAAGAGATAGAAACGAACTTCGTTGCACCCGTCCACCTATCCTCGCTTGTGGCAGGGCACCTGAAGGAGCAACCGGCTGCTGCTATCATCAACATATCATCGGGACTAGCGTTTACGCCGCTCGTGTATACGCCCATCTACAGTGCGACGAAGGCCGCGCTGCACTCCTGGACGATGTCACTACGCAAGCAGTTGGAAAGTACGACGATAAAGGTTTATGAGCTTGCGCCGCCCTCAGTGGATACCGAGCTCGGTTACCAACGCCGCGTTGATAAATCGCAGAGCCACGGCGGTATGCCACCAGACGAGTTCGTCCGTGAGGCGCTAAAGGCGATTGAGCGCGACGACTTCCAAGCCGGCATCGGTCCGGCCGCTAACATGATGCGCCTGCGTGACGACATGTTCGAGCAACTGAACGGCCGCTAGCTCTTACATATCAGCCCAGAGCATATCACTGTCGCCCGGGTCGTTGGTGCGGAATACCTCGATGATAAAATCTTCTTGCCCGGTGTTCGTGAAGGCGTGTACTATGCCCGGCTTGCACAGTATATAGTCACCGGGCACGCAGTTCATCATTTCCCCATCGAGCATTATCTTTCCTTCGCCGGCTAGTATGTAAAATGCTTCGGTCCGCACCCTGTGGTAGTGTGGCTTGATGTCACCATTCGGACGGAACTTTATAACTTGCAGTTTCGTACCGGGTGATGAAAAGTCATTCTCGTCGAACAGGATTGTCTTTTGGTGGTCGAACCGGTCCTGCCATGTTGTGTTCGAGATATTTCGTTTCACCATGAGTATAAGCATAACAAATCTAAAGCCCTGTTCGATCGCGCCGAGAGCGCGCCCCAACATGCTAGCGTTTTCATCTGCTCGAGTTTTGTGCTATATGATAGCTATCCTTATGGATATTCTTGGCCGCGTGGTCGAGTGGTCTGATGCCGATGTGTCAGATAACAGGTAGGTGATCCTTATAAAATCACAGTTCATTGACAACTTGGGTTGCTATCCCAAAGTAAGGGAGCTTAACCCCTTGTCAGAAAGGAACCAGCAGGTGCCAGAGCAAGTGAGCATCAGAATCATCAATGCTGCTCTCGATGAAACGCCGCAGGGAGTGATCATTCTCCGCGGGGTGGTTGACCCTGAAAGTCTGAACCTCCTGAAGGTTGCCGACTATCAGCGGGAGATCTTAGCCGAGAGGAAGGTTGCTGCCCTCATGCGAGTAATCGCGACCAAGGGTGTACCCAGTATTATCCTGGGTATGCGGGGACAGAACTTTACGGTAGAGGGCAGTGTTGTCCATCTCCTCGGTGATGTCTATATCATCGATGGGCTACAGCGGGTAACTGCTGCGTTGCGGTTGTTGCAAGACAACGAATGCGATGCTGTACCGCACCTTGGTGTCGAGATTTACTTCGACACAACAGAAGAGTCGGAACTGGAAATGTTTCAGGGCATGAATACGGGCCAATCTAAGCTTAGCTCGAATGTCATCCTCCGCAATGCGCGGACGACGATTCCGGTAGTTCAGACGCTTTACCGCCTCACCCTCGATAAAGGGTTCTCGATGAGTAATCGTGTAACCTGGCAGCAGAATAAGCGGCGGCAAGACCTGATAACTGCAACGACCTTCATGAAGGTGGTAGGGAGGCTGCATAGCCATGCGGGGCCCGGTCGCCTCAGCAATGTGCTCGAACTGGCAAAAGGAACCCAGAAGATCATGGATAATGTCGGCCGGAAGGCACTTGTGGGCAATGTCCGCACGTTCTTTGATCTTGTCGATCGGTGTTGGGGTGTCCAACGTGTCGCCTTTATCAATAAGGCACCGTTTATCCAGGCAACGTTTCTCCTGACTTTGGCGCGTGTCCTTTCGGACCACACGAACTTCTGGAATGGAGACGAGCTTGTGATAGATGCTCCGACTATTCGTCGGCTTCAGAGCTTCCCCGTTGGAGATCCAGAAGTGGCGCGCCTCGCGTCTGGCTCGGAGGTTAGCGGTGATGTGCTCTATTTCGAGTTCGTAAAGTGCATCAACTATGGAAGAAAAGCGCGTCGCTTGGTATTGCGTCCTGGCCTTCAGAGTGCATCTGATGGTGCTGACGAGATGAATGCCTATGAGGAGGCCGAAGCGTGAATGCTGTTAAAAGCAGATCGGCCCTTGAATGTCTGGTTGACTTTCAGATACGGTTCCCTATCGGGGACAGTTGGCAAATCTTAGCCCAATTCATGGGATTGAGAGATGCCAGGCCGGGCCGGATGAAGGCAGAAAATCTACGTGCACGCGGCGAACGGCTTATCCGTCTCGAGGCATTTCTCACACTTGTGGGATACCGCGTGAAGTCGTTCAGTACGCTGGACGAGGACATTCAGCAGTTCGCGTTCGCTATTGTTCTTGGGCTGCTGTCCACGGACGAGGCAAGGGACTTGCTTGGCTATACCGACAAGAATAGCCTGTACAGGCTCATTCTGGACGGCAAGCGTTTGTATACCGAAAGGAGATACCGTCTACAACGGTATGTCGAGGATCACAAACGTGAGCTGACGGAGCGCCTTAGCGCCAAGAGGCAGGAGCTTACGGGACTGTTCCCTGGAATTGGAGATGACTCTCCTCTGCCTGTGGTTACACGCTCTTCCGCAAGCTACGGAAAACCGGCCAGGACAAAACGCCATACACGGCGCCAGGCGGCCGATTCCTCGCAGCCCCCTGTTATTTCAAGAGAGCAGATTCTCCGAGTGTTACGCGATCTGCCGGCAGGTTCTCGACTGCAGCTACTATCACCAATAGTTGAAGGCGAGATGCCCGCGGCAGAGAGTCTCACGGTTACCTACGCTTCTCCGGAGGACATGTGGTCGGTAATCAGATCATTTTCACAGCTCCTTGAATCAGTCAGTGAGCTGATTGTGCTGGTCAACCGTCAGCCTTCTGCTAGAGGAATGTGGGCAACGCTTGGTTGCTCATTAGGTCCCGAGAAACTCAGTATTCTCGAAACAGCGATTGCGCGTATGAAGGGAGTAGCAACCCCAAGTTAGTTAGTACGGTAGCTTGAAGTCGTAATTCAAGTAAAGTCCCGGGAAGTACCCGGGTAGTGGAGTGTGTTGGCTGTATGCCAGGTTGGTAGTCCTTTTGGACTCCCCTGCATCTGCCGATACGCTCCCTTTTCTTTTATGGGTTATGTGGCGATTGGTCAACATATTAGGCGTAAGATAGGCTAGAAGTCGGCGATAACGAGCTTTTTCATCTCCATTAGATGGGCGAAGGCATCCGGGCGCTGCATCAGCTCGTCCATGTTCTTCGGAACGACTTGCCAACTCAGGCCGTACTTATCCTTCAGCCAGCCGCACTGCTCGGCTTCGGGCACGCTCGATAGTTTCTCCCAGTAGTAGTCGATCTCTTCCTGGTCGTCGCACGTGATCGCGAACGATACGGCTTCACTGAACTTGAATTCCGGGCCGGCGTTGATGGCCGTGAAGTGCATGCCATCCAGTTCGAACTCGACAGTCAGTACTTTGCCAGCCAGGTCTTTCTGGAAGTCCGCCAGTCCTTCCTCCGCAGACTTCGGGTAATATACTGTCGACAGTACTTTGCTATTAGGGAAAACCGACACGTAGAAGCCGACGGCTTCTTTAGCGTTGCCATTAAACCATAAATTCGGCGTGATTTTTTGCTGCATGTTGTTCCCCCTCCCTAGCATTTGTGATGACTTACATCATAGCAAAAGTCCGGCAACGCGTATGCCGGTTTTGCCCGCCGGAGAGGAAATTGCTACCTACCGTTTAAGTATTTGCCCGCAACGCTGAGCGCGAACGATGGCAGAATGATGAACACTGTTGCCATCAGGATCCGTGATAAGAAGACGTTGAGATCCGAGCTTGTATGGCGCGGCCCGGGCAATGTTAGGACGACTAAAATGCCGATGATGCCGAAAGCGATCGAGGCATAGATGAACACTCGTGTAGCTATCTTTTGCATGCCCGCAGTATAGCAACGGCTTCCAAACCTCGCAATCAAGCGTGGCTCAATGGGTCTTCAGTCCTCTAGTAAAACCCGTTATTGATAGCGTTTCTGGTCTGGACTATGCCTTTGTCATCAGTTTTGGCGGTGTAGGCCGTGACGTAGTGGCCGGTGTCGGGTCCCATAGCCCTGGTCGTCCACCCGGAGACGGTCTGGATAATTTCATCATCCGCTCCATGTCCAGATATCCCATTGCGAGGTGTATACCCGGATTCATCTTGCTCATGACCCTCCTCTTCATTACTACTATCTTTCGGTGATGCGCTGAGTATTCAGAAGTGCAGGTGTGTGTACGGTACAATAGATGATAATGGTCACCTAAGGGCTATGACATGCATCGACGAGCAGCCGCGTACTTGGTTAGGACAGCTGGATGGGAAACCGTCATACTCGGCGCGATGTATGCTGCTATCTTCCTCTCAGCGTTAGCTTTCCTGTTCATGATCTTCCGCGCGGCATATCTGATCGGCCTGTATCAGCCGCACATTAACGCCGCGGCGTATGCAGAGGCGCATGCGTATATCCTTCTGATAGAGATAGTATTATGGACAGTCATTGCCAAGGCGGCTGTGCGGTTCAAGGCGTATACGCGCAAAATCCGGGGAAGTGCTGACGGAGTGGCTCTGGATTTCATGGCCAATGCTATGCTGTTAAGCTTTGCGTATGCCATACTCTTCGATGTCGCATCAACCTTCAAGACGCTGTTCATGCGTTCGCCGTACTTGCCGTTCGTAACGACTGTAACTACCTTACTGCCAATCGCGATTTTCTTAGTTTTGACCGTGCTGCTCTTTGTCGGAACGTTGAAGCTGAAGCGTCTGTTGCCCGATACTGAAATACAAATACGGCGTAACCGCTACGTCGTTGCCATCAGTCTTACGCTATTCGCATTGGCTGTAATTCCCTTCGGGGAGTACTTTTACCATTTAGTACAGGTAATGCTTGATGACGACGGACTACACCACTTTACGTTGTCGCCAGGTACCCTACTTGTCGTATATTTGCTGCCCTTCGCGGTCATTTGGCTACTCGGGCTGCTCTCTTGCTTAAACCTTGCGCAATATGCGAATCGTGTACGGGGCAAGCTGTACAGGCCAATGTTTCGGAATCTGAACGCGGGTATACTGGCCGCGTATATCAGTACGTATCTGATACAGATCTGGTATATCTCGAATCTTCCGTCGAACCGTTTTGGTTTCGGTCTGGTGTCACTCTTTGTGTTGATACTCCTGCTTGTCGTAGGCTACGGCCTGATGTACTTAGGCGCAAACCAGCTGTATCTCCTTGAGCAATGAGGCGCCGTAGTAGGGTTAAATCCGAGTTGTTTACGGCCGTATGTCCGATACAATGAGGCGTATGCAAACAGCACAAAACAAAGAGCCTGAACGTGATGAAGCAAGGAACAAGGGCTTCTATTTCTTCGAGGCCATCGGCAGATTCTCGGTGAAGTTCCGGTGGCTGGTAATTCTAATATGGATAGTCGGCACGTTTGCGGGCGCGCATTACTTGCCGTCGCTGTCAGATGTGACGCAGTCGAGTAACACGTCGTTCCTCCCCGCCAGTGCGCCGAGCCAGAAGGCTATCGACCTGGCATCGAATTTAGGCAAGACGACGGGTGCGCCTACTGTTGGCGTCATTATAGCGACCAAGGACGGCTCTACTTTAAGTACTACCGATGAGCAATACGCAGTTACTTTGCAAGCGAATTTCGGCAACGTATCGGGTGTACAAGGAGTACGCTCCGGAGGTCTCTCGGCCGATGGGCAGGCACAGCAGCTAAACGTCGTGCTGGGCAGCAGCGCTGCAACCGACCCCACCGGCATCATCAAAGACATACGCACGGTCATCGACCAGACGGCTGCACCCGCCAACCTTACCGTGCGCCTGACGGGGCAACTGGCCGATGCCGTTGACAGCAGCCGGAATGCCGGCTACCAGAATACCCAGATACAAGTTGGGGCGATCATATTCATCATCATCCTGTTGCTGCTCATTTTCCGCGCTCCGCTCGCGCCGCTGCTCACGCTTGTACCGCCGCTGCTTGTCGTTACGCTCGCCGGACCGGTCATCGCCGAGACGGCCAAGCACGGGCTGAAAGTTTCTTCCCTGGCGCAATTGCTGTTGACGGTGCTCGTCATCGGCGCGGGAACAGACTACGGGTTATTCCTAATCTTCCGTGTACGTGAGGAACTGCAGCGCGGCGTGCCGTCCAAGGAGGCAATCGTGAAAGCCCTGGGTCGCGTCGGTGAAAGTATCACCTTCTCGGCGGCGACGGTTGTTGCAGCCTTGTTGTCATTGTTATTAGCGACGTTCGGACTCTATGCCGATCTCGGGGCGCCGCTCGCTATCGGCATTGGATTGATGCTGCTTGCGGGGCTGACTCTCTTGCCGGCATTGTTGGCTATATTCGGCCGCGCGGTCTTCTGGCCGGCCAAGCGGACTAAGGAAGCAACGCGGGCCGGATTCTGGGGACGCGTGTCCGCCTCGATTGTCCAGCGGCCGATTCCCGTGCTGATAGTTGGCATTATTCTCTTCGGCGGCTTTGCTGTCTTCACGACACAGTACCAGTCGGCCGGCTTCGGTGGCTCGACTACGCCGCCGGCAAGCAGCGATTCTGCGCAGGGCGACGCGCTTGCCGCCAAGCATTTCCCCGGCAGCAGCCAGAGCCCGACTATCGTTCTGTTTGCCCTTCTCCGGTCTGTCTGGCATGACCCGGCGCCGCTCGCGACCATCCAGTCGCAGTTGCAGTCTTCCAAGAGCTTTACCCATGTAACCGGCCCGTTGAGCCCGAATGGCGTTCAGCTTACCCCTCAGGATATAACGAGCTTGTACGCCCGCTACGCCACGCCCGTTGGGCTAAGCAGCGCTACCGAGCCGCCAAAGGTTTTCGTGGCGCACCCTGAGTTAGCGCGGTCACCGCAGCTGCTCCGGGAGTTCGTTGCGTACCAGATCCTCGCGAACCTGGTAAGCAAGGATGGCCGTACCGTGCAATACGCCGTCGGCTTGTCGGCCGGCGATCCGTACTCGACAGCCGCCCTGGATGCGACGCCCGCCATTCGCGCTGATGTGGGCCGGATTGCCCAGGATGTCCACGCTACCGACAGCGGCGTCCTCGGCGAGTCGACCGCTCTCTACGATATCAGCAGTATTTCCAATAGCGACCTGCAACGGGTCGTACCCATCGCTATCCTGGTGATCGGCATATTGCTGGCCCTTCTGCTCCGCAGCCTGGTGGCACCACTCTACCTTATCTTGTCGGTGGCGCTGTCGTATCTTGCCTCGTTTGGCATATCGGTGCTTATCTTCATGAAGCTCGGGCATAACCCGGGCCTGACTTTTATCTTGCCGTTCCTGATGTTCATCTTCCTACTAGCCCTGGGCGAGGACTACAACATACTCGTTATGACCCGCATCCGCGAGGAAGCGCATGGCCTGACATTGCGCGAAGCGGTGTCTAAGGCACTGACTACGACCGGCACGACTGTCACGTCGGCAGGATTAGTGCTCGCCGGTACGTTCGGTGTATTTGCGGCGGTGGGTGGTGGCAGCAGCAGCGAGATTCGGGACATCGGCTTCGGGCTGGCCCTGGGCGTGCTGCTGGATACGTTCTTTGTCCGGACGCTACTCGTACCTTCGATGGTCGTATTATTGGGTCGCTGGAATTGGTGGCCGACCGGCTATGGCGCCCGCGATAGCGTCGAGTCGCAATCTACGCGTCCGGACTCCGCGACTACAAGTTGAGCGCCGGGAAATATTCCTGCAGACAGTACAGTAATCCAGGGGTAAAATTCTCGGGGTGTGCAGCTATCTCGACCTTGAATTCGGCCGGTTTGAACCAGCGAAGGGTACTTATCTCGTCGGCTTGGAGCTTCAGCGGCGTATCGTGCGGTATGCGTACCAGGTAGGCGCGTTCGAACTGGTTGATCGTGCGTTCCCCTTCTTGCAGGTTCGAGCGGTGCGTGCCGAGCTCCTTGAGGGTTATGTCATATAAGCCGAGTTCTTCCGCGGCTTCATTCTTCGCAGTCTGCTCGTAGCTCTGGCCGATATCGACATGGCCGCCCGCTGCCTGGTCCCGGCAGTTCGGGAAGACCTTCACATTCGGGCCGCGCAGCTGCAATAACATACGCCCCTCTTCATCCTCGACGAACACCGACACGATGCGATGGTACAGCCCTTTCTGGTGGACCTCGTCCAACATAGCGGCGCCAATCTCGTTATCGTTCTCGTTGACCACCACTACCGGCGGATATTTATGACTACTCATGCGTGTAAGCATAGCAAAATAACGGGTTCACGGATAACGCATGCCGCGTTAGAAGGCTCCTTGATAGATAAATACTACCTCGTGTACCATGAAGCTATGACCAATACAGAGCTAGCTGGCGGCACCGTGCACAAGATGCCGGCCGACCTCAAGAAAGCGCTCCTTGCCTCCCCTGCTGCACGTACGGCCTGGCAGAGCCTGACTCCCCTGGCACGCAACGAATGGATTTGCTGGACTATATCGGTCAAACAGCAGAAAACCCGCGATGAGCACGTGAAGCGCGTAGTTTCCGAATTGAAGGAAGGTATGCGCCGCCCGTGTTGTTGGCTGGGCTGTATCCACCGCCCAGACAAGCCAGTCAGTAAATCTGTCCAATGGGTGCTAAGTAAGCGTAAGTCCTAGAACAGTCTTCTTATATTCTGCGTTGCTGCTCGATCAAGCCACCTCTCCCATAAGAACCTAAGTCTTGCACATTGAACGCGATTATGCTATTGTGGTAGACAAGTTGTTATTAATGATCCGGGTCTAGCTCGTTATTACTTTGGTTCATTGGCGACAATGGTAATAAGTAGTAACTAGTATATAAAGGACCTTTTAGGATGTCTTATCTCTATCGAGGTATCGGCCGACCTCATACAAATCGCCGAAGAAACGCTTCTGCGCGCACGTCGGGTAAGCGCGGCCAGGAAACTATCAACCCGTCGCGGTTTATCAAACACGCCAGCTTTGTTGAAGCCGAGGAATATGTCCCGCGCCATGCTTTTGCTGACTTCGCTGTAAGTGACCTGCTGCAAGCTAATATCCGAGCGCGCGGCTTCACGATGCCGTCGCCCATCCAAGACCAGGCGATTCCGGAAGGACTCGCGGGCCGCGATGTCATCGGTATCGCTAATACGGGTACCGGCAAGACTATCGCCTTTGCCCTGCCGCTACTGAATACACTTCTGGCGAACCGTTCTGCGCGGGCGCTTATCATGGCGCCGACACGCGAACTTGCCGCACAGATCGAAGACGAATGCAAGATACTTGCCAAAGGCAGCGGCCTGCACGGCGCATTGCTCATTGGCGGCGCGTCGATGGGAACGCAATTGCGTGACCTGAGCCGCAACCCATCGATTATCATCGGTACGCCCGGGCGCATCAAGGACCACTTGCAGCGCGGTAGTCTCGACCTGTCTCGCTTTACACTACTCGTGCTGGACGAAGTCGACCGTATGCTCGACATGGGGTTTGTGAACGACATTCGTCGTATTCTCGGCAACATGCCAACACAGCGGCAATCCTTCTTCTTCACGGCTACGATAGACGCGACGGTCGGCCGCTTAATCCAGGAATTCTCCCATGATCCTGTCACGATATCGGTAAAGACCGGTGAAACGACCGATATGGTAGAGCAAGTGGTCATCCCCTACGCCGACAAGGCGGACCGGTTGGATCGCCTGCACGACCTGCTACTCACCGCGCCAAAGGCACTTGTCTTCGATAATATGCAGCACAGTGTAGAGCGCCTCAGCAAAGAACTACAGACCCGCGGCTTCAAGGCCGATGCCATCCATGGCGGCAAAACGCAGGGCCAGCGGCAGCGCGCGCTCAACAAGTTCAAGGCGAATGAGATAACAGTGCTCGTGGCAACCGACGTTGCCGCCCGCGGTATCGACGTCAGCGACATTACCCATGTCGTCAACTTCACGGCGCCCAAGACCTACGACGACTACGTGCACCGTATCGGCCGCACGGGCCGCGCCGGCAAAACCGGCTTTGCCTACACCTTCATCGAAGCGTAGGTTGTCTACCTACGTATTAGGCCAGTAGCGCGTGATATTAGTAAGACTACGGCCAGCAGCAGCGCTATAGAAATTGAATCGGCGAAAAGCATGAAGGCGTTTACTGCCTCTAGGGTTGGATTTGTCTCGAATTGCCACAATTGGAGCAGGAAGTAGTAAATAATGGCGGCGAATAGGCTGGCATAGAATAGGCGGTACTTCACTAATGAAGTACGCAACACCGCCAAGAGTATCAGTGCAATGACAACCGGCGTTAGGAGCAGTGACGGAATCAGCAGCCACGTGGAGTATGGTGTGAAAGTAACGCCTGCTGGCCGAACGATATAATCTGACAAAATCTGACACCTACGATGATCTGATAAAGCCAGAAGGCACCAAGAAAGACATAGCGGAGTGAACTGCCAATATATGCCGATGTTGGGCGCCGGGCAATGGAAGCCATCACTCCAGCACCGGCGAGAGCGATGATAAGAGATACCAAAAGGTCAAATGCGCCCGTGCCCGGGGACATCAGAAACCGTGTAGCACCCATGAATGCCAAGGAATATAGCGCCGCAGCCAATAATGCGGTGGTCCCGGCTACGATAACGCGTTGTACCCTGCTGTTCTTACGATTCGACACAATCAGGCAGCCAAGCATGAATCCGCCACCTAGCGTTATAGCGTTCGACAAGTGGGAGGATGCGGTCACGATGAAGCTCTGAGGCGATTCCCATAGGAATTCCCGATTTGCGGAGAGTGCATGCAGACTTCCGATGACAGCCAAGAGGACGACCAGGAGGATCGCGCATGACGCTATCTTATTAACACGGTGGTTAATTATTTGTGGATTTTTGCCTTTCATGACTCACAGTATAAACAAAAGCACGTTGATTGTACCTGTTTTCTTGACTGCTATGGATCCGGGGCTGGATGGTCCGCAAGCGAACAAACACAGGAATTGTCCTCAGAATAAGCTTCTGGGGACGGGCTCATGGCTCCGCGTACCGGTATCAAACCTTTTAAGTGGGGTTGACGAGACGGATGAGACATTCGTAACGAAAGGGCTCCATTCTCATGGAGCCCTTTGGATGGGGGCTAATATCAATTAGTCCGTATATCTTAGTTAGTACCGATTTCGACCACCGCCGTAACCGCCGCGCGAACCACCAAACCCACCATGCCCACCGCCGAATGATCGCTTTTCCTGCGGACGAGCCTGATTGACCATAATGGTGCGACCGTCGAGTTCTTTGCCGTTCAGTGCCGCAATGGCAGCTTGGCCTTCCTTCACGTCGTCCATCTCAACAAAGCCGAAGCCTTTTGATTGGCCGCTATCGCGATCCTTGATGACAGTCGCGCTGAGTACTTTGCCTTGGCTCTCGAATAACTCTTTTAGTTTATCGTCCGTAACGCTGTAGGCTAGACTGCCTACGTATAATTTCATCGCCATATATTGCATCCTTTCTGCTACTTATATCGCCCGCGGTCCACTGTTCTGGCCGCGGGTGATATTAGCGAGTTGCAAAATATAACAACGGAAAGAGTATGTAACTACTTGCTTAATCTGAATTATACCATAACTTATGCTGCCGTACCAATGTAAGGCAATTAGGCGATATATCTCGACAAGCATATACTTAGTACATAGATTAAGGGGTTGGTGTGTACAGTTTTGTCGTAGGCGTTTCAGCAAACGATCATCAGGTCTATACGAATATCATCAATTCGGCCGCCGGATATAGTTTCAGTCGGCAACCCCACCTTGTAAGCCTAGCTAAGGATATCATCGAATCACTGGAGCTTACTGACGTAGTTATCCGGATGACTCATGATATGGGTCGGACGATCGGCAATACGAATATCGTGACGACTGGGGATAAAGATACAATCTTTTATGCCCAGCGGTTAAAGCGGGGTGATAGTGTCTTGCGTTTTGTTAAGAACCGTTCTATGGAGCCTAGTAGCGAGCTCAGTATTGTTTTGCGTAAGGACGGTGATGGTGATTACGAGTTAACGGATGTTTGGATCGGTCCGGCTTGCCCAGCCTTTCCTGGTTCGGCTGATGAGGGCGAAGATAGTAAGGTGTATTGGCAAACGCATGCTCTGACGGCCGACTCTGAATCAATTAGTTCACAATCGGTCACCAGTGTGTGCCCCTATTAACGGCCAACGCCAGCCCAGGCTCTAGTGAAAAGACCCCCCGAATAGCATAAGTCAAAGTATTTATAGCTCCGGGAACTGGATAGCGTACTGCGTGCTTCTCCGGCCAAATCAGCGACCTATGCTAGTCGAGCCTAGTGTAGAAAATTACCGGCTGCTCATTGGCGAGCGCATTAGCAATTTTTGAAGTTTGCAGGATTTCGGGAAGCATATTTTTCTCGGTTGGATCAACAAAGCCGAACTCAGCGATTTCAAGTGTGCCATGGCTGGTGCTTTCTAGGTCGATTACTTCGTAGCCGTCGGCGTTCTCGACGAGGAAGAAAAACTCTAATTGTTCTTTCTCACCGTGGCTGGTGTGTCCTTTTGTTGCAAGCTGCTGGACGAATGCCAGGCGGCCGATTACGGGCTTGACGCCAGTTTCCTCTACCAGTTCTCGCACCAAGGCGTCGTGCAATGACTCCATGGGGTCAACACCTCCGCCCGGCGTGCACCACCATTCGCCGGTTGCCTTGTGTAATTTTTGTCCAAAAAGTTTACCGTTTTTGTATATGAGTCCGCGAACGCAGACGCGTCGTGTATCCCGCATAGATCCTCCGAGTTGTGATTTGATTAAGAGGCGTTAGCGGTTCGGCCCGTCCGAACGTGTACGCGTAGCACAAAGCTAGTAGTCGTATTATGTCAAAATATGCGCCATAAATACAAGAAAAATCCAGCAGCGCTGGTGCTTGCGGGACTCTATTCAAACGCACACCACTGGCTCACCATAGTAGAGGAAGTTATAACCATAATAAAGCAGGATCTAAGTGTCTTAGCCTAGCTTTAGAAAATTTACTAAATATAGTAGACTATTTTTGTAAGTAAAAAACAAAAAGTATGGCAGAAACACCCCTACCAAATTCGGTAAATTCAAACATAGACCCTGGTTGGCAACAGGTTGCTCAGGAAATGCACACATATCACCCAGCACTACAAGAACATGCTGCCAGAAACTTAGCCGAACGAGGAATCGAAATTTCACCAGAGCATCATCAAGAACATGTAGATATAGCCCGACATGTCGTACCAAACATAGATGAGCTAACAACCCAAGAACAGGATTTTGCCGGCGAAGTAATTGAAATTGGGCATGAAGCATTAGAAGATGAGGTTTTGCCTCCTTCAGCTACCCAGGCCACTAGTCTACCGCACTTTGATGGTCCTTTAATCGGGGTTAAAAAATTGCCTAATGGTGAACTTGATTATAGTCATGCCGCTGTTATTTCTTTTCCTGATAGGCAAGAAGTACAATCCAACAGTAGAGAAGCTACTGCTAATAAAGATCTACCATTACAAAAACGTTTTGAGCTTGCCGTTGATGAAATCAAGAATGGATCTGCCCCAGAGCAGACATACACTCTTGAAACGGCCGAACAAGAAAGGCCTTTTACGCACTACACGAACCCAGGCAATATATTCCAGATTCTACGGTTTGGAATTCAAAGTGGTAATTTTAAAAACAGGATCGATGCCTTGCGTACTACAGACCCTAAACTGAATGATGTAGCAAAGCAACTAAGCGGGTTGAGGTTTAAAAAAGGTGGCAGCTATCAAGGTGCAGACAGTATCTCGCTCGGTCTATACAGTAGCGACACTGTTCGTAATCAAGATCTCGTCTTGCTCGTAGACCCAGATGCAAAAGTTTTTGGACTTGATCCCAGCCATAGAACAAAGTCTGGCTATGGTCATGGTATTGAACCAGGTGATGTAGACGGAGGTTTTAATATAGGTAACCCGATTGCTTACCAAAACGAGGTAGTGGCTGCGAATATAGTGCCACCAAGCGAGATAAAAGGTGTAATTATGAATGAGAGAGTTTCTATTTTGTCTAGCCTTCGAGATATTACTCGTGAGTATGTAGTGCTGTATCAACAAACTAAAAATTTTGATCCTCAAGCCACTAAAGAAAATCTGTTTGCAAATAGTCGCCTTATAGCTTCTCTTTCGGGTGAACCAGATGCCGAAGCAAAGATAGAGGCTTTATCCTCACAAATTGACACAATGCAGACCAAGGATATAATCAAGTCTCTTACTGCCCTGCAAAAAGACTTATTGCAGGGATTAGTAGGCCGCGACCAAGAACTTAGCGAATCCACAATTAAAGACATAATACAATCCAAGTTCGGTATCAGGCTGCTTACTAATAAACAATTTGCAGAAGCAGCATAAAATAACTTGTTACAAAAAATTCTTGCAAGTTGAATCATTGATTTCATTAGTGCAGTTTCAATTCTAGGCTGGGATACAAAAAAGTCAGAACCGAATTAACAGTTCTGACTTCATCTAACATGATTTGGCTCCCCTCACTGGATTCGAACCAGACACTTCTACCACCTGAATCTTAGGTTCGCATTAGCTTAGCTTACCCCTGTTAGTTGTCAAGTTATACGTGGTTTTACGTGTATTTTCGCGGTACAATAGAGGGTATGAGCAATGACAAGAAAAAACGTCTTATAGCGAGCGTAGCTCGTAGTATGGAAGTAGAAGGCTTTAGCTTTAAGGCTGTCAAGAAAACCCTCGAAAAGAAGATCCAGCACGGCAAGGCCTAGTTTATAGCCGACTATTTCGTAGATGGCGATGACATCCTAGAGAATAAACTGGGCATTACCGATCCGGATGAATTGAGAGCAGCCGAACAAGAAATAGTCGCTAACAAGTCCGCAGATATTTTAAGCGAGGCGCCTCAATCATTCGACCTAAGTTATTTGCTGCATATTCATAAAGTGCTTTTTGAAAACATCTATAATTTTGCCGGTGAGATTCGTACGGTGGATATTGCTAAGCCTGACGCAAGCGTGCCGTTTGCACATGCTCGATTTATTGAGAATGAAGCCAAGAGAATATTTCAGGCTCTTGAAAATAAAAACTATCTGGCCGATCTTGCCCGTGATGGTTTTATCGTAGGACTTGCAGACCTTGCGGCCGAACTAAATGCTCTCCACCCATTCCGTGAGGGAAACGGTCGAACAATCCGTCTATTTCTCATAATGCTTGCGGATCACGCGGGTTACTTACTGGACTATAGCCGAGTTAGCGCCGAGGAGATCATTGATGCCGATAAACTTGCGTTTGAGGGCAATAATAAACTACTCCTTTCGCTTTATAACAAGGTTATAGCAGAATAACTGAGGCATCCCGGTCTAGAACCAAAGTAACACCGTAGCGTCCTACAACTACAAAAATACTGTCATTTTTCAATGACAGTATTTGATAATTTATGACCTCTGGTATTGCATATATTATGCAATACGGTCACCTTCGGTGCAATACCTGGCTCCGGGGACTGGATTCGAACCAGCGACCTAGTGGTTACACTTGATCACTATTTTCATAGTGCGTGGACTATATCATCATCCATATTTGGATGTTGGGCGCTTATGAAGGATTATTGTTCGGCTCACCTTCTAGTCTCTGAACCTTCCGAAAACCCTTAACCTATTTTCGGCTTGGCTGCGGATTGTCGTATCTTTCGACGTAGATTTCCCGCAATTCACCCAATGTTCACTTCGGCGTTGCCGCTGAAGGCTGCCATTGACAGCCACCCGCTCTACCGCTGAGCTACCCCGGACCGTAAACAAAAAGAACACTCAACTTGTTACAGCTGAGACACTGGGATTATATCCGATATACGGTGTAGTGGCAACAGTCGGGACACTGCTAATGCTACTATACATATAGTATGGCTACGCACGAGCCGCCGCTGCCCACCCTGTTGCCGGGGGAGGAGATCGTGCGCGTCGAGCAGACAGGCCGGCGCGCCCTGCGCAACGTGCCGACGGACATGAGCGCACTGCTACGGCTGGCGCAGGTGGAGCAGCCCGGGCAGGTCGGCGGCTTCGGACCGCTGCTGGCATCGATTGCCCTGAAAGGACGCGGGAATGACCCCGAGTTTCACCGTTATGAAACGATCTTCGGTCGCGACTCGTTGCGGGCAGCAATGGACCTCGTGGAAGAATTTCCCATACTTGCCCATACGACGCTCGTGAAGCTGGCCGAAACACAGGGTGTAGCGACCGATAACGCTCGCGAGGAGGAGCCTGGAAGGATTGCACACGAAATACGCGACCCGACAACCGATCCGATTGCCCAGAAGCTGACCGCTGAACGCGGCTGGGGTTGGCCGTACTACGGCTCCGTAGACGCGACACCGGAGTTCATCCGCACGCTTGCCGCGTATTGCCGCTCAACGCATGAAGGCTTTGCTTTCCTGAAACATACCTATGTTGGCCGTGATAACGTCCTCCATACCATGCGTGATGCCTTTGAGGCGGCGACGGGCTGGATTGAGCGTCGACTGGACGCGAACCGTGAAGGACTCCTCGAGTTCAAACATATGAGTCCTGGCGGCCTGGAGAATCAAGCCTGGAAAGACTCATGGGACGCCTACTTCCATCGTGACGGCAAGATTGCGAACCACCGCTATGGTATCGCATCGGTGGAAGTGCAGCGCGTGGCCTACGATGCGCTCTGTGATGCCGCCGATATCTGCAAACGGCTCGGTGAGAAAGGCCGTGCGCGGGAACTACGCCACCGGGCAGCCCTGCTCTATATAGCAATCATGGACCTGTTCTGGACGGACGAGCACGGCGGGTACTTTGTGCTTGGAATGGACCGCGACGGCCGCGGTCGGCTGCGACAGCTGAAAGTGCGCGCCTCTAACATGGGTCACCTGCTCCACTCGCGTCTGCTCGCCGGTAGCGAACCAGAGATAATGCGCCGCCGTGAAGCGGTCATCACTCAATTGTTTTCGCCTGATATGCTGTGCCTCAACGGTATCCGGACACTGGCAAGCGACGAGGTACGCTACCGCCCGGGCGCATATCACGACGGCAGCGTCTGGATATGGGATAACTACATGGTTACCAGCGGCCTGGCGACACTCGGCTACCATGGACTAGCACGACATATCAATAACAAATTGCTGGAGGATGTGACGGCGACGAAGCGGTTTCCCGAGTACCTACGCGGCGATGACGATCCGAGGTATCGCTTGAACACGCGGCTTGTCGAAGTGATGGATCATACGAATAAACGCACCAACTTACTTGAGCAGCCGCCGCAAGATGTCCAGGCATGGAGCGTAGCGGCCATCCTGGCACTCAAAATCCACCATGCCCAAGAGATGAAACGCACGACCGACGAGCGCAAACTGGCGTTTGAAAACCAGATACTGGCGGCAGTCAGGATAAGGGAGAAGCCGTTGCGCCGCCGTCAGCGGCGTACGCCAGCCGTACGACGCAAGATCGTTTTGTAGCGTTGCAAATACTCGCGCGCCATGTGGTGCGCCGAGAAGCGCTCCTCGACGGAACGCCGACAGACGACAGGATCAATCTCGTCAACGCGGCGCATGTACTGCATGAACTCGCGCGTCGTGTGTGCCAGGAAGCCATTCACGCCGTGCTGAATAATCTCCGGCAACGCGCCGCGTGCCATAGCTACGACCGGCGTGCCACAAGCGAGTGCCTCGATCGGGGCCATGCCGAACGGCTCATCCCATTGGATCGGGAATAGCAACGCCTTAGCGCCGGCCAGGAAGTCGAGCTTGGCCTGCCCGCTGAGGTCGCCGATGTATTCAATCTGGTTCTCGTCAAGGTACGGGAATATCTCGTCGCTGAAATAGCGGAAGTCGTCGATACCACGGTAACGGCTGAGCGGGTTAGCGAGTTCCATCAGTACCTGCCGTGGGCGTTTGAGGTCGGCGACGACGCCCGCCAACTTCAACTTGACGCCAAGTTTCCGTGCGGCTTGTACGGCGATAGTTTGGCCTTTGTCAGGGTGAGAACGGGCGAGTGTAGCGAAGTAGTCGCTCTTCTCTGCCAGGAACGGGAACTGGCTCGGGTCGACGGCGTTGTGGACCGGCTTCAGGATCATATGCTTAAGTTCGCGCGGCGCCGGACGCATCAGTGCGTCGGATATGCCGATAAAGTAGACTTTGTTAGTTGCGGCCAAACCGTATTCGCGCCACATCGGCAGATTGTCGGGTATGTTACGCTCCAGCCGGTCGAGCGTTGTGAAGGGCGGTCCGTGCAGCGTGTGCACAAGTGGCGGCAGCGAATCATCGGAATAGACTGAAGCCAACGGGCCGATGAAGCCGTTATGACAGTGGATAAGGTCGAAGTTACCTGCTTCGCGTGTTGTTCTCAGTGCAAATAGGATCTGCGCGATGAGTATCGGCATCGAGTCGTACATTGGCCGGTGGATGTAGTCGTACTGGCCGGATTTATATAAAGAGTGGTTTTTGGTGGCCTGAATAGTAGAGTCGCCGACGGTAAATAGCTCAACGTCGACGCCAAGTTTCATCAGGGCGGGTACGAGGACCGCTAAGACGTTTTCGATTCCGCCGTAACCCACTGGCGGAACCGACAACCAGGGGGGCGCAACCATTGCAATTCTCATGCAGTGCTTTTATTCACCTCAACAAGCACTTACTAGTATGGTCCCCCCGCACGCCTTTTGCAAATGGCGGCCGGTACTATCGTTGTTTGAGCGCCACCTGGATGCGGCGGTCTTCTTCGCGCTTTTTCAAGACTTCTCTCTTATCGTATTTCTTCCGACCTTTACCGATAGCGAGGCGGAGCTTGATGAACCGGCCTCGGGTGAGAATTTCCAGCGGGACGATGGAGCGGCCCTGGCGTTTGGCCTCGATGAGTGCGTCGATCTCGCGCCGCTTAGCGAGCAGCCGGCGGGTGCGCGTCTGCTCGCTCTCGCTGATTGGAATGCCGCCCGAGCCGATGATGGCGGCGTTAACCAGCCATAGCTGGTCGTCCTTAACCGTGACGTAGGCACCCTGTAATTGGCCGTGGCCAAGCCGTAGCGCTTTGGTTTCCCTGCCCGTCAGTTCGAGGCCCGCGACCAACTGGTCGCCGAGCTCGTAGTCGTAGCGGGCGCGGCGGTTAGTAATCGTCTTGTGCTGACGGGATTTCTTCTTGGGCATATCCCTTGCATCATACCTGAAAATTACTGTGTTAGCGACTGCCGGACGGCCTCCCAGATACTAGGGTCGCCATGCTTGAAGCGCCAGTACCACCATTCGGCGCCCCAGAGGTCAATCGGATAAAGGCCGGTCGCGCGGCCGAGACGGATGCTACGGGCGATCTGGGCCGGTCCCATCGACATGTCCTGTTCTTCGCTGCCGACTTCCCAGATGGCTTTTGGCGCCCACGGCTCGGCCTGCAGTTCGTGGATAAAGCTGGGCCGCTGCCAGATAAGCCAGATGAGTGCTGCTCGCAAACGGTGGAGCAGGACGTAGTGGCCGCCAGCCTTCTGGTAGCGGCCTTTACGGCCGTTGTAGTAGGTGTGGTAGAACGAGAAGCCGACGATGTCGGGGATGGGCGGCCGGAGCGGGATGCCCCACGAGGTACTGGTTGTTATGATGACGGGCTGCGACAAATCAAGACGTTTGACGAGTGCGAATTCGCGCTGCAGCCGCCGCCGGTCGGTGTCGGGGCGCGTGCCAAAGCTAGTCAGCAGCGCTTCATTCTCGAGTTGGTAGCTGATCAGACACGGACGCCCGCTGTACCGTTTGACGACCGTTTCGATGTATGCGAAGAGTGCTTTGTTGCGCTCCGGCTTCGGCAGCTGCCAAGCCCAATCGGGCCAGTGGTTCTCCGGCCAGCGCGGTTGGCGTGCTCCCAGGCTCAGGCTGACCACGCCCCCTGCCCGCTCGATGGTATCTACCTGCTCGTCGAGTGCCGCGAAGTCGTACTTGCCGTGTGTCTTCTCGTGTTCATCCCAATAGCTCATGAGGCGGAAACGCCGGAAGCCGGCATCATCGATGAGCCAATGCAGCGTCCCTGCCTGGTCGAGCTTGAAGTTGTTGCACTGCTTGAGTGAGAAGCTAACACCGAACCGCTTGGGGTCAATGACTGGCATTGTCGGCAAACTCCTGGCGTGCCGCATTCCACACGCTCGGGTCGTGCAACTTTACCATGCGGTAGTACCAGTACTCGGCGCCCCAGAGGTCCATACTCTTCATGCCGGTTGCTTTGCCGAAGTCTACCATTCCCTTCAGCCGGTCGGCATTGAACGATTTGTTCTGCTCTGCCAGAGATGTATCGTTGATGGGCGCACCATGGGGTGTCCACGGTTCGGCCTGCAGCTCGTGGATGATGGTGTCTTTACCGCTCCATATTTTCTCCGCGCCGGCGAGGAATGAGTAGTACCAGGCCGGGAACGGGTAGTCGATATAACGGCCGCCGAACAAGGGCGTCCAGACCCGGCGGTAGATGGAAATGCCGTATTCATCGGCGTGCGGCTGCCCCACGGGCCAGCCGACGGCGTTCTGGCTGCGGGAAATGATAAGTGTATGCGACGGGTCTAGTTTGCGGACGAGTGCGGCTTCTTCGACGAGCCGCGAACGGCTCTCGTCGGCACAAGTCGCGAAGGCGGTGAGGAAATACTCATTCTCAAGCTGATAGCTCTCGAGCGCTGGATTTCCCTTGTAGCGGTCGATGACGGTAGTCATAAATTGCACGAGCTGTGGCTGCCAGACGCTTTTCGGCTCGCTCGTCGCCCAGTCCGGCATGTGACACTCCGGCCAGCGCGGCTGCCGCAGGCCGATGGCCAGAGTAATCTTGGCGCCTCGTGTCGCAGCTTGGCTGAACTCCCAGTCGAGCTCGGAGAAATCATCCGTGCCTTTGCTTCGTTCAATATCGCTCCAGTAGCTGACGAGCCGGAAATGCCGGATGTGCAGGTCGTCGAGCATGGCCGTGAAAGTAGCATGCGGGTTGACACCGAGGTAGCTCGCATAGTCAGGCACGAAGCTTGCGCCGAGTACGAGCGGCTGGTTCCGTTCGCTCCAGACATACCACTTGGCTATGCCAAACATTGCTCCGAACAGGACAATAATAGTCGCTACGACTATGGCAATGGCTTTGTGCCACCAGGCTCCGCGCCAGAAATGAATACCGTGAGCGATGGCTGATTGCAGGAATGCCACGATTTTTTTCAATCGACGTGCCATACAATAGATCCTGATATGGATGACAAACGCATCAGCATTATCATACCTGCTTACAACGAGGAGCGCCATCTTGTCGGCTGCCTGGAAGCAATTGCCAAACAGACGGCCAAACCTTATGAAGTAATCGTCGTCGATAACAATTCTACTGACAAAACAGCCGATGTCGCGCGGCAATTCCCGTTTGTGACGGCGGTGACCGAGCCGCGCCAAGGTATCGTTTTCGCGCGCAACCGCGGCTTCAATGCTGCCACGGGTGACATACTAGCGCGGATTGACGTTGATACCATCCTGCCATCCGACTGGGTTGCCCAGATTCAGAAGTTTTATACCGAGGCGGCCCACGCCAAGAGTGCCGTCACTGGCGGCTGCTACTTCTACAACTTGCGTTCCGGCCGTGCGGTCGGACGCATGTACAACCTTGTCGTGCACCGGCTGAATCGCCTACTGCTTGGCTACTATTTTCCCTGGGGCGCCAATGGCGCGTTGCCGCGCGAAGCATGGCTCGACGTACGGGACGCAGTGTGCTTACGGAACGACATGCACGAGGATCTCGACCTCGGGATCCACCTGCATACTGCCGACTACAGCGTAGCCTACGGACGGATACCGCGCGTCGGCGCGGTCGCGCGGCGCATTCTCAGCGATCGTGCTAAGCTCTGGCCGTATCTCGCTATGTGGCCGCGGACATTCCGTGTCGACCACAAGCAAACTTGGCCGCTCGTCTACCCGTTAGCCTGGTTCGTCTGGCTAGGCAGCTACCAAATACTTTTGACCGAAAAGTTGCTTGGCTTACGCGATCACTGATTGCGTACACTTGGACTTCTATACGGTAGCTGGCAAGGAGCAGCTCAGGTGTGGCGCTGCTGCGGGCAGTCGGAATTAGTTTTTCTTATTACTAGGTGTGCTGTTGGCGCTACGCTTGCCACTCGAGATAGCAATTCGCTTAGGTTGCGGTAGTTCCTTATATGGCAGGCTGACGCTGAGCACGCCGTTGTCGAAGCTGGCAGAAACGTTGTCTGCATCGACAGTTTCTGGCAACGCCAGGCGGCGGTAGAAGTTGCCATGGCTCTCGCGCACCATGTAGTTGCGTTGCTTGCCTTTGTCTTCTTCCTTCTCGTGTTTCTCGCCGCGGATTTCGAGAACGCCATTTTGCACATCAACAGATACATCGTCCTTGTTATAGCCCGGTGCCTGAACTTCGACGACCAAGTTCTTGTCATCTTCGTTATAGACGTCCATCGAGGGCAACGCCATACCGCGTGCCAATGGAGCCGGCGTGCTGCTGAGCAGGTTGTTAAACATGTCGTCCAGTTGCGAGTGCAAGCTGGTAAGGCCCGAGAACGGGTCGTCCCATCGGATGATGTTTGCCATACGTTCCTCCTTTTTTACGTTTAACGTGTCTCAAATGGCGGTGTCGCCGCTTACAATATATGGATCTAACACTCAGACAAGAGTGCCAATATTGCTATCGCTTGCCACTTCTAACACCGCTTATTACACCTGTTCTGTGCAAATGCTACAGTCTGAATTTTGACACACCGGTTTTAGTAGTCGATGCCTTTGTTCGCCAGATATTTATCGTCGAAGTGATGCTTTATTTTGTCCATGCTGGTAGCGATGTCGATGAGCGGTAGTAACTCTTCCGGGAAGTTGCGGCCGGTCAGGCAGAGGCTGGTCTGAGGCGAGTGCTTCTCGATGAGTTCCTTGAGTTGGCCGATGTCGAGCAGGCCGTCGTGCACGGCGTTGTTGATCTCGTCGCAGATGACTAGCTCGTATTTGCCGTTCGTCGCGCAGCGGAACGCTTCGTCGAATGTGTCGCGGGCAGCTTGCTTGTGCTGCTCGGGCGTCAACTGCTTCGGGCTCAGATCATCGGGTGCGCCATAGAAGCCCTTTCCCCCCTTATAGAAATGCAGCTTGTCCTTGTATAGCGGCTGAATATCGCGGAAGAAGACATGCTCACCGACACCCCAATATTTGATGAATTGGATAAACGCGACGTGCCATCGGTTGCCGAGCGCGCGGCCAAGCAGACCTAAGCTGGCGCTCGTCTTGCCCTTTCCTTCACCGGTGTACACGACGACAACGGATTCTTTGGTCTGATAGTCCTCAAACGTCATAGTTCTTCAGACAGTATAGCTGATTAGCGTGAGAGTTATTTGGCGAGGGCAGCGTCGATCTTCGGCCGGTCAAAGCCGACGATAATCTGACCGTCTATATCGATGACGGGTATGCCACGCTGGCCGGATTTCTCAACCGACTCGCGTAAGTTGTCCATGCTCTGATCCACATCTTTGTCGGTATACGGTATACCGCGTTGGTCAAGATACTGTTTGGCCATGTGACAGAAAGCACACCAAGTGGCGCTGTAGATAGTGACTTGTTTTGTCTTCATATTGGCTATTGTACGGCAGGTTACTATACATTGTAAAGTATCCAAAATTCGCCGTAGCAGCTTGTAGCCAACAGATGCAATTGCTATAGTAATACGTAATGGAGAAAACAAACGGAGCGGCGCCGCAGGCTTCTCAGCCGAGCGGCCAAGCAAAGCGTGAGCGCGAGGTAGCGACTGAAACGCCATCGATTGCCAAGGAAGGCATGGCTGTCAGTCAGGCCCTCGGGCTGGCGTGGCAATTGGCTCTCGTCGTCATCGTACCCATCGTCGGCGGCTATATCCTTGACCAGCATTACCACAAGGCTCCCTGGCTGACGCTTGGAGGCTTGTTCGTTGCTGCTGTTGGTGTTTTTGGCATTCTGAGCCGCTTGGCCTCTAGCGATATCGGATCGTCTAACAAGTCCGGAGGGAGCGCGTGAGTATGGTCGGGCTGACCTTGCTAGCTGATAGCAGCCCCCAGACAAGCATCGCCCCTGGCGGCGTGTTGCAGATCGGCGGCGTAACTATCACGAATTCTATCCTGTACGGCTGGATTAGCATCACCATCATGCTTATTGTCCTCATTGCTATCGGACGACGCATGAGCGTCCGGCCGAAGGGCGGCATCTTCCAGTTTGTCGAAGTCGGCGTAGAGTTCATCATGGGTACGGTGGAATCGGCGTTCGAGGACAAGTCAGTAGCGCGACGCTATATGCCGTTTTTCGCGACGCTGTTCTTCTTCTTGCTCGTCAATAACTGGCTCGGTCTGATACCCGGTGTCGGCGAGGCCATTCACATCGGCGAGACGCCGCTCTTACGCCCGTTTACGGCCGATCTTAACGGTACCCTGGCAGCGGCCTCTGTGACCATGCTGGTCGTTTGGGGCGCGTCTATCCGAGAGTTCGGCAGCGTCCGTAAGTTTCTTCGCCACTTCTTTGCCGGCAGCCCGCTGAACCCGCTCTACTTTGTCATTGGCCTGCTCGAGATGTTCTCGAACCTTATGCGTATTATCAGCCTGAGCCTCCGGTTGTTCCTCAATATCGCTATCGGCGAGATTGTCATCGCCGTCTTCGCCTACCTCGGCCATGTCATTGCGCCGGCGACGGCAACGCCGTTTTATCTCATCGACGCCTTCGAAGGTGCCCTGCAGGCTTTCATTTTCACGACGCTGAGCATCATGTACCTGGCGGCAGCCGTCAACCATGCCGCCGCGCATGAATCTGTGCCCCACGAACGCTTGACCGAGCCCGCAACACCTGAAACAATGGAGGAAAGGCCGGCGCAACCGGCCACTGTGTAGGTTGTTTATGAAGATAGTAATTATAAGGAGATACTAGATGGTAACGACATTACTGGCAGCGGCAATTGACCTGACGATCCTGGGAAAGGGCCTGATGCTTGGTATTGGTTTCTTCGGCCCGGCAGTCGGGATCGGCATGATCGGCAGCAGCTACTTGCGTTCCGTCGGTCGCAACCCCGAGACGACCAAAGTCTTCGGCCAAGCACTGGTGTTCGTCGCGATCGTCGAGCTCTTCGGACTACTCGCCTTTGCGTCATTATTCATCGTGAAGTAAAAGGAGTAACGGTGCGCGCGAGCGCGCAAACCTTAAGGTATGACAATCTTGCTAACACAATTTGCTGATAGCGCATCGGGTATCGGCGCCCTGGGTATTAACGCCCAGGCGTTCCTGATTCAGCTCATCACATTCATCATTGCCTTCTTGATCTTACGTAAGTGGGCATTCGGGCCAATCATGAAGAAGCTGAATGGGCGACGGCAACTAATCGAGAGCGGTATTTCCCTGGGTGAATCGATGCGTGCCAAAGAGACTGAGCTGGAAGCAAAGGTGACCAGCACGCTGCACCAGGCACGGACCCAGGCGGACGAGATCATTGCTACTGCCGAGTCGGACGCCAAGAAGGCCGTGCAGGCCGCGGAAGAGGCGGCCCGTATGCGCGCGGACAGTATTATCAACGAGGCTAAGGCACAGATTAAGCTGGAGTCAGAACGTGAGGGCAAGCGCCTCGAAAGCAAGATAGTTGAGCTGGTATCTGACGTAAGCGAAGCAATCATTGGCCAGAAGGTCGACGCCCAAAAAGACGCGGCACTCATCGACAAGGCACTCCGGGAGCGTAAAGCGGCATGAAGACCTCCTTACGCACTATCGCCGGCATCGTAGCGCGCCAGTCACTCGGTGATACGTTCGGGCGGCCGCAGGCAAAGGCTCTGGCGGCTTATCTTCTAACGGAGCACCGCACCGGCGAACTGAATTCCCTGCTTCGCGACGTGCAGGAGACGTGGGCCGAGGAAGGCACTGTCGAAGTTACGGCGACCAGTGCGCGTCCGCTGACCGAAGGCGTCGAGGCAGATATCGAACGCGAAGTACGCCGTATCTACCCGAATGCTAAGCGCATCGTTATCTCACCGCGTATCGACACGTCAGTTATCGGTGGCGTGCGCCTCTCGTTCGTGGATTACCAATTGGATTTGACCATTGCGGGCGAGGTGCAGAAGTTCAAGTCGTTACTAACCCGTGGAAAGGATATATAAGGAACACCCTATGAGCGAGCCATTGTCGATTGCAACCTTGTCGCAGGACATCCGTGCGGCGATTGAGGAGCTGAAGAACCGGCCGGATATTGAGAAAGTCGGCATTGTCACGCGCATCGGTGACGGCATTGCCTGGATCTACGGGCTTCGTACCGCTGGCTATAGTGAGATGATCGAGATCGATGGCGTCGACGGTAAACCGGTGACGGCTTTTGCCTTGAACCTGGGCGAGGAAGAAATCGGTTCTGTGTTGCTCGGTGAAGATGTTGAGGTAAAGGCCGGTGCGCACGCGAGGCTGACGGGCAAAGTGCTCGAAGTACCGGTCGGACCGGAACTAGTGGGCCGCGTTGTCGACCCGCTCGGCCGTCCGCTCGACGGCGGGGAGCCGATCAGGACCAAGCAAACAAGCCGTGTTGAACGACCCGCACCTGGTGTGCTCGACCGCCGCAGTGTCTATGAGCCGCTAATGACTGGCATTATGGCCATCGACGCTATTGTGCCGATCGGCCGCGGCCAGCGCGAGCTGATCATTGGCGACCGCCAGACCGGCAAGACGGCCATTGCCGTGGATACGATGGTCAATCAGGCACGCCAGAAGACTGGCGTTATCAACGTCTATGTGGCCATCGGCCAGAAGCTAAGCAAGGTCGCCGCTCTGGAAGAACGCCTGAAGCGTGAGGGCGTAATGGATCAGACGATCATCGTTGCCACCAGTCCGGCCGATCCGGCTGCTTTACTCTACCTTGCGCCCTATGCCGGCGCGGCCATGGGTGAATACTTCCGTGATAACAAGCAGCACGCGCTGATTATTTATGACGATCTCAGCAAGCACGCCGTTGCTTACCGCCAGATGTCGCTGCTCCTCCGCCGCCCGCCGGGACGCGAAGCCTACCCTGGCGATGTTTTCTACCTGCACTCGCGCTTGTTGGAGCGCGCGGCCAAGTTGAACGACCAGCTCGGCGGCGGGTCGCTGACCGCCCTGCCGATCATCGAGACGCAAGCCGGCGATATTAGCGCCTACATTCCGACGAACGTCATCTCTATTACCGACGGTCAGATCTTCCTCGAGACCAACCTGTTTTACCAGGGTATCCGTCCAGCTATCTCGGTTGGTCTCAGCGTTTCCCGCGTCGGCGGCGCGGCGCAAACCAAGGCGGTCAAGGCCGTAGCGAGCGGGTTGAAGCTCGGCCTGGCCCAGTTCCGCGAACTCGCCGCCTTCAGCCAGTTCTCCACCGATCTAGACCCAGAGACGCGCCACACTATCGAGCGCGGGCAACGCCTAACCGAACTGCTCAAGCAGCTCCAGTATTCTCCCTACGCCATTTGGCAAATGTATGCCGCGCTACTGGCAGCTACCCAAGGCGTCTTCGACCATGTGCCTCTCGAGAAGATCAAATCAGCCGAAGAAGCGCTCTTGCGTGAGCTGAAAGACAAGCATGCTAAGTTGGTTGAATCGATCAATACCGGTGACAAGCCAAGCGACGAACAGCGTGACGAGGTACTGAAGATTGCCAAGCAGATAGCGGCATCGTATGTCGAAACGGTGAAGGAGCCGGCCAAAAAGTAATCTAGATGGCTAGCCTCATAACGCTCAAGCGCCGCATAGGTTCCGTCCGCAGCACGCGGCAGATTACCAAAGCAATGCAGCTCGTCTCGGCAAGCAAGTTGCGTCGTGCCCAGGAGCGCGCTTTGGCTGCCCGGCCGTACCGTGAAGCCGCCTATGAGTTGCTCGGCCGGTTGGCGTCATACAGTGAAGTGGAGGAACATCCGCTCTTCCGCCAGCGCCCTATCAAGACGCGCCTCTATGTCGTCATCACCAGCAATAGCGGCATGGCAGGCGCGTATAACGCGAACGTCCTGAAGCTGCTTGCGCGAGGCATTGCCCGGGATCGCAGCGGGCATGTGAAGAGCGTTGTTATTACCATCGGCAACAAGGGCGTGCAGTTTGTGCGCCGCTTGGCGGATGTGGAGTTGATGGCGCACTACCCTGCATTCGGTGACGAACCGACGCAAGCGGATATCCAGCCGGTTCTCGCGAGTATCGTCAAACAGTATGAAGACGGCGCGGTCGACGAGGTAGTGTTACTCTACACCACTCACCGCTCGGGTATCCTGCAAGAAGCGGTTAGCATGCCGCTCTTGCCGGCGCAGCTCGACAAACCGGCCGACGTGCCCACGGCGCCTGCCTTGGCTATGAACTTCGAGCCGGACGTTATGACTGTTATTCACACGACCGCGACGAGGTTGATTGAAGTGCAAGTCTGGCAGGTGGTGCTCGAAAGCTTGGCCAGCGAACATTCCATGCGCATGATGGCTATGAAGAGCGCGACCGACAACGCGACAGAGTTGATCAATGACTATACATTGGAATACAACACAGCGCGTCAAGCAGCGATCACCCAAGAATTAGCCGAGATTAGCGGCGGCGCGGAAGCATTGAACGGATAATAAGGAGCAATACATAATGGCGACAGCAACAACAGAGAAAACGAATACCGGTACCGTTACCCAGATCGTCGGTGTCGTTGTGGACGTGGAGTTTACGGCTGATCATCTGCCGGCAATTTATAACGCACTGGAGATTGAGCACGAGGGCCGGACGCTCGTCCTGGAAGTGGCGCAGCACCTGAGCGAATCCAGCGTGCGGACGGTAGCGCTCGGCACGACCGACGGTTTGCAGCGCGGCACGGCCGTACGCGACACAGGCGCGCCGATTAGCGTGCCTATCGGCGAAGCGACATTGGGCCGCATGTTCAATGTTGTAGGCGCTCCGATTGATAACAAGGGTGGCGAGTTCAAGCAAAAGGCGCCTATTCACAAGACGCCGCCGCCGCTTATCGACCAATCCGGCCGTGTTGAAGTCCTCGAAACCGGTATCAAGGTCATCGACCTTATCGCACCAATTACCAAGGGAGGCAAAGTTGGCCTGTTCGGCGGTGCCGGCGTGGGCAAAACCGTGCTTATCCAGGAACTGATCAATAACATCGCTAAGTTCCACAGCGGCTACTCTGTCTTCGCCGGAGTCGGCGAGCGCACGCGCGAGGGCAACGACCTGTACGGTGAAATGACCGAGTCGGGTGTCATCAAAAATACGAGCCTTGTATTCGGCCAGATGAACGAGCCGCCGGGCGCGCGTTTGCGCGTCGGATTGTCCGGACTGACCATTGCTGAAGGTTTCCGTGATCAAGGCAAGGATACACTGCTGTTCATCGACAATATCTTCCGCTTCACCCAGGCCGGCAGCGAAGTGTCTGCCCTGCTTGGCCGCCTGCCGAGCGCCGTCGGGTACCAGCCGACGCTGCAGCAGGAAATGGGTGCGTTACAGGAGCGCATCACGAGCACGCGCGAAGGTTCTATTACGTCCGTCCAGGCAGTATACGTGCCGGCTGACGACTTGACCGACCCTGCGCCGGCGACGACGTTCGCGCACCTCGACTCGACCATTGTCTTGAGCCGCGCACTGACGGAAATCGGTATCTACCCTGCAGTTGACCCGCTCGACTCAAGTTCAACTATCCTCGACCCCGAGATTGTTGGTGACGAACACTACCAGGTAGCGCGCGAAGTGCAGCGCTTGCTGCAGCGCTACAAAGACCTGCAGGATATCATCGCCATTCTGGGCATGGAAGAACTATCCGAGGAGGATAAACAGACGGTGGCACGTGCCCGCCGCGTGCAGCGCTTCTTGAGCCAGCCGTTCTTCGTGGCGGAACAATTCACTGGTAATGCCGGCCAGTATGTTAGCCTGAAAGACACCATCATGAGCTTCAAAGAAATCCTCGACGGCAAGCATGACGACGAGCCGGAGTCGGCCTTCTACCTTAAGGGTAGTATTAAAGACGTAAAGGCAGCGTAGAGTCTATGGACCGCACGCTCCGGCTCCAGCTCATCACGCTCAAAGGCGTTAAGTTCGACGATAACGTGTATGAGGTGATTTTGCCGACACTTGCCGGCCAGATCGGTGTGTTGCCTGGCCATATGCCGCTTATTAGTACGGCTACGAGCGGTGTCATCGCCGTGCGTCGGAATGAGCACGACGCCGATATGCAGATGGAATATTTTGCAACCGACGGCGGCATCATTGAAGTACTGAATAACGAGCTGCATGTTCTAGTGGATGAAGCCGACCACGCGGAGGATATTAATCAGGCGGAAGCCGAAGCCGCGCACGAACGCGCGCTCAAGCTGAAGGCTGAAGCCAAAGACCAGGTTAGCCTCGAGCACGCCCAGGCGCTTGTCGACCGTACTGCGACGCGCTTGCAGGTTGCCGGTCTCAAACGCCGCCGCCCCGGTCGATAGCATATGTGATTAGTTTCGGTTATAAAAAGGGTTTTCCGTGCGAAGTAAGTGAGTAAGAGTGGTATGCTGGCAAGTTGCCGGCGTACTGCTGCATTACTGCAAACTTCGCACGGAAGAGTGTTCTGGCGGTGACGGATGTCCCTACTTGAGCTGTGAAGCCGCGAAGTCGGACGTTATGAGGTCACCTACACCTCGAACGGTGATACGCCGTTTTCCATCCTCATGGGGACGAATATTGCGAACCGCACGAATGCAGACGAAGTCCCTGAACGCGACCCTTCCCTTTCTGTCAAGAATAGCTGTCTCGACAAGACTGAGATCTTGGCAATCGGGGTCTGACTCTCGAATCGTATAGAGCATGTCTTCAATGGCCACGTACCCTTCGGGGGTTGTGTTGAACTTGTGACCGTAGGTATCGATAATCCTCCAGCCTGCACTGCTGCCTAACCAAAAGTTTGTGAGACGTGCAATGTCGCTCACGTCAAATGCATGGAATTCGTCGGTTCCGTATACTGGAACGGCAATTATGCTATCGATCACTCATTTCTCCTTTTCAGAGAACTTTTCCAACCGTTATGGTCGGAAACGACTTGTTCTTCGCCAGAACTGATACATAGAATATTATCAATATATTGTCAATAGGCATAAGGATGATGGAGTTTGCTTATGTCCTGCGGGTTGCTGCTGTGTGTGTAGAGGCGTACACTGGCAACGTATTTATACATGCCGTTAAGACTTGAGAGGAGCATAACATGGCAGAGCATACATATCCGGAATTGGGCATCGGCATCGGTTCGATAGGTCCGGACGCACGTATCGAGCGCGGCGAAATTGAGCTGCAACGGCTGCAAGAATTTCTTGACCGCTTAGCCAGTGGTGATTTGTTTGCACATATAGACCTAGTGATTCCAGCGATGTGCGTCGATGGCCGCCTGCCCGAGAACAAGCAGCTCGAGCTTCTACCAAACTCGTCGGGCGGTACATTCACGCTTGTTGTTGCCGATGCATTGGTGCACGGCCACGATGGTAACGCTGCCGAGCATGCGCATGATGTATACGCACAACTTGTTGGTAAAGGCTATAAAATCGGCGGTCACGATGCGGACCACGCATCCGGTGAAGGTTGCGGGTGTGGTGCCGAGGATAATTTGCAAGCAATCTTGGGTTTCATTGCGGACGAAAACAACGCGAGCGCGATACGCAGGTTCATTGAGTCGCTTGGCGAACATGTCGATGCGGGCGTGCACGAGGAGCTAGTTGCGCAAGCGCAGTCACTGCTGCAAAGTGGCTACGCGGATGCTACAGGCAAAAATTTGCGCCAGGCATTCGTTGATACTGCCGGCGAAGGCTCGGTCGTGACGTTGTCCGGTCCGCACAACGAAGTGGCATTGGTGGTGAATACGCGCGCGCGTGAAACGTACGATCGTGTTGCTGCGCGCAATGAGTTCGGTGATGCATACCAGGCATTCAATGTCGACGTGGAAGCGGTACGTGAAGGCACGAAAATCATGTCAGAAACAGATGACGACGCGGCCAAGATGCACATTGCTGCGTTGTACTACAACGTTGCAGTTGCCACGGTATTAGCCGGTCCGGATTTGCGCGTTGTCGTGCGCTAAACGCACGCAGGACATACAAGCGCTTGCAATTTGCGAAACCGCATAATAAGCTTAGGGCATAATTAACTTTTTGGAGGGATCCATGGTTGGGAGAAATCGAATAGCCATCGTGGTGGCTGAGTTTCTCGGCACCGGCGTTTTGGCGTTAGCGATGCTGAGTGTGCAGCACTCGGCGATCGGGTTGCCGTACTTTATAGCAATTGTAGCTGGCTTGACGCTCGCCGTTATGACCGTGCTGTTTGCACGTACGGGTGACGGTGCACATTTCAACCCGGCGATAACGATCGGTATGTGGGCTGCACGGCAGGTTAAGACGATGCCGGCGATTGCATACATTGTCGCGCAAATGCTCGGCGCATGGGCGGCATACTACATTTACACGTTCTACGTGCACACGTCACTGCAGCCGACGGTCAGCCACTTTGACTGGACGGTATTGATTGCAGAAGGCGTTGGCGCTCTTGTACTGTCACTCGGGTACGCTGCGGCGGTATTCAATCGCTTCATGAATGCCAAGACCGCTGCGACGATTGGCGCTGCGTATACGTTGGCGATCATACTTGCTTCTAGCGCATCTATCGGCATTGTGAACCCGGCCATTGCGCTGTCATTCCGTGTCTTTGACGTGTTCGGCTCTAGCGGTTGGACGAACTACGCCCTTGGCCCAATCTTGGGTGCTATCCTTGGCTTCCTGGTATACGAATTGCTGTACGCTCCAGAAACTAGCCTTGAGCGTGTCCGCACCATTGTTAGCGAACGCTTCGTACGCGTTCGTGAAGCACCGTTGCCCGCCTCGGCTCCCGCAAAGTCTGAAACTGCTACTAAGCCGCGCACTGCTTCGAAGCCGCGCCGCTCTAGTCGTTCATCGCGCAGTCGCTCGCGCAGCAAGCGTTAAGCTGCTATACGCGACTATATGCGGAAACCGCCCTGCGAGTGCAGGACGGTTTTAGTTTAGATATTACCGTCTATAAGGTCCTGCTCAAATTGCTTGATGCCTTTGAGACTGACGGCATACGCGCTGACATCCGGAAAGTCGAGGTTATGGACGTGCTTCCAGAGCGCTGCCATAAGCTGCTGGGTACGCTCGACTTCGTCGTCTTGGAAAGGTAGTTCCAGTACATGAATGCGGTTGTTATCGCCTGGTTCAACGAACTCTAGCCGGCCCTTTGTCACGTGGTAGCCTGCAAACGTCGAAGAGTGTTCGATGAGTATCTTGTAACTATGCAACTGCCGCCGGTACATATGTAGTTTGGCGTCGCTAAGCCACTTGGAAAAGCTCTTGCCCGTCTTGTAGTCGACGACGGTTATTTCTTTGTTCTTACGGTCGATTTCCAGCCGGTCGACCTTACCGCCAAGATGCACATCACCGAGGAATGCGTTCTCATTGCTGAACGATTGCTCTGCTTTGTCGCCTGCCTTGTATTGACCGCTTCGTTCGGCAAGGTATGCGGCAAGTGCCGTTTCGCCGCGCTCGATTTCCAGAGCGATACGCTGCTCGGTCAGCTTCTTACGCCGCATACGGCCTGCGAAGTATGTAACGGCTTCATGTGTGCTTGGTATGCTCCCCGTTTCATTGACACTATTTTGTACCCATTGGAGTGTCTCGTGTATGGCATTGCCGAACTCGCCATCAGTGGACGGTGCCTCTGGAAATTGGAGTATAGTCGAGAAGAAGAAGCGCTCGGGACCGCCATATTCAAGGTCGAGGAATGTGCTGAGGTGCGTTGGGCTGACGCGGTATGCGGCAAGCCGCGGCGCAAGCAACGATTTCAGCTCGGCATATTGTTCTTTGTCGCGGTGGCGTTTGCGCCAATCGGTCTCGAGCACTTCTTGTGATGGTGGGGCGTCATCCGTGCGGATAACGAGGCGAACGCGTTCCGGCAGCACATAGTCCCGTACGCTCCCGTCTGCCGTTTCGCGCTCATCCAGGTAGCGCAAGCGCTTGGATTCTTTGCCGTTATAACTGTGCGCGACGCTCGTGAGGTGCAGCCCGTACTTGGCTCGAGTGAAAGCGACGAACAAAATACGCAGCCGTTCGTCGTCGGTCGCGCCGGCATGGCGTGCGGGAGCCAAATTGGCCGGCAGAGTCAGGCGGTTACTCTGACCGCGCGAACTTCCCCACACTTCCTCCTGCAAATACGGCACAAAAACGTGCTCGAACTCCAGCCCTTTGGCTTTGAAGATAGTCATGATCTGCACGGCGTCGGCGCGTTGGTTATAGGGGCTGGTACCGACCATGCGTTCGCCGGCATCTTTGTACAAGTCGACAAAGGCGATGAGATCGCGCAAATACAGCACGCCTTCGTTCATTGCCTGGTGTGCGCGTAAGCGTGCCCGCAGTTCCGTCAGGTGCGTCAATGTGTCGTAAAAGACATTCGGGTTAATATCACGCATGGCATCGCTGGTATAGAAGTCGCGCAAAGGCGAGCTGATCCTTGGCGCATGGAATTCGTTCGTGTCGATTTCCGCCGTGCCGATGAGATAGTCGAGCATAGTTTCGCAGCTTTCACCCGCAACTTTATTGGCAAGTGTCATGAACAATAGTGCGGGTACGCGGAAGTCCTCGCCTGCGTCAAGCAGCGCGCGCGTCCACGTGACTGTACGATCCGGTGTGTCGCGATGCAGGCGACGCGCATCGGCGACTTGCCACGACAGCTTCCATATCTCGCTAACGGGCAATCGCCAGAATTCGTAACTGAGCACTTCCGGCCACAAGCTATCGGCCGTCAGCTCATCGCCGTCATGCAGTGCCAGGACCAGCCGGCTCATGGTAATGAGCTCGCGTACGACCTCCATCTGCAAAATGTCGTCGCGTTTCTCATAGCTGACGTGAATGCCGTAATTATTGAAGTATGGCACGAGCTGCTCCAGGTGCTTGTGCCTGGGCGCGAGCACGGCAATTTCGCGCGGGCTTACCCCCTTATCAATAAGTGTCTTGGCCTTACGGGCAATCCAATCTGCCTGGGCGATGTCACTGAGGAATTCGTAACGCGTGAGATCGGTCTGCGGCAGGCCTTTCCCCGAGGCAGTGAGATCTTTGCTCATACCTGGGTGGCCGATATCCAGTCGTTCTTGTATCTGTCCAGCTACGTTGCGGGCGGCTTCGAGAATATCCGGCGTCGAACGGTAGTTCTGCGTCAAGTTAATAATGCGGACGTCTTGGTACATTTCTTTGAAGTCGAGCATGTTGGAATACAACGCTCCTTGAAAGGCGTAAATCGCCTGGTCGTCATCGCCGACCGCCATGACGTTCGGCCGTCCTTCGCTGACAGGATTGTTCGTGAGCAATTGCACGAGCCGTAGCTGCGACTTGTTCGTGTCCTGGAACTCGTCCAGTAAGATATAAAGGTACTGCTCCTGCAGTGTCCAGCGGAACTCGTCATTCTCTTCGAGGGCGCGTACGGCGCGCAGAATCATATCGTCGTAGTCGTACAGGCCTTGTGTTTCCAGCGCCGCCGAATATTGCTCCATCACGCCTGCTAGCGCCTGCATGCGCTCGCTTTCTGGCTTGCCTGCCAGCATGAACCGGTTGTCGCCGTCTTTTACTAGCCAATCATTTTTCCACTTGGTCAGCGGTGTGGTTTTCTTGTTCTCAACCGCCTCGTCCATGGCCATGTGCAAGGTGTGAACGGCAGTATCGGCGAGTGAAATGAAGTCCGGATGTATCGAACGTTCCGGCGTATATGCCTGTATGGCGGTAAGTATGCGTTCGAAGAGTGGCAATGCCTTTTCCAGATTTGGTATTCGGGTAAAGCCGGTGAGGATTGTTGCAGCATCACGGCTCGCCTGCTGGATAAATAGTAAGTTTTCGGCGGCGATGAGACGCAAATCGGCAGCGTCGAGCAGCGCGCGCTTCATCTCGCTGATGGTGGAGATGAGGTCATTCGGATGGTAGCGTGTCTGCTTGAGCGGGTTGCTGTAGTGCAATCCCTCCAGGATGTCGTTGACGATTTGTCGTTGTACCAGTTCATCGGCAACCGACTGTAGGCGGGTTTCTTTGAAATATTCAGGGTAACGGTCTATGAGATTGCCGCCAAAAGCGTGATACGTACTGATGGTAACGTCGTATGCGGGTTGCCCGATAAAGCTGGCAAGGCGCCGACGCATATTCTCGGCTCCGTTTTCGGTGAATGTCAGGCACAGGATATTGCGCGCGGGCGTGTCTGTCTGCTCAAGGATATTCGCCACGCGGGCGCTGAGCAGTTGTGTTTTACCAGTTCCCGGCCCGGCGATGACGAGTAACGGCCCATCGATTGTATCGACAGCTTCAGCTTGCGCCGCATTCAGCGCCTTATACACCTCCGGGAACGTGTCCATAGCATCAATTATAACAGGAAAGAATGTTATTTTAGCACTCGTACGACCCGAGTGCTTATCAACCCTGGAGAGGAAAATGTAGTACGATGATACTATGAACGCACTTATCCTAGGCGGGCAAAGCCCTCGTCATCAAGTTTGGGTTCGGCAAGTAGCCGAGTCATTACAGCCGTACTTTCAGGTGGTTACATTCCTCGACTACCAACATTGGCAGAAAGAAGTATCGGTCGATCTAGAATACGAGATTGGTCAGGCATCACATCTGGCGTCAGAATTAGGAGAGTACGTTATTATAGCTAAATCGCTTGGTACTATGCTTGCAGTCCATGGCAATGCACTCGGGTTACTACATCCTTCGCGCTGTATATTCCTGGGTCTGCCCTTAAAAGCGCTTGATGGGCTGGAAGATATGCCCGAGGGGCTGAGACGCTTGCCGCCGACAGTTTTCGTTCAGAATGCGCAGGATCCGCTTGGTTCATTTGCTGATGTGCAGGCATACGTTGCTGCGCACGGGAACGGGCGGGTAAAATGCCTAGAGACACCAGGTGATACACACAACTACGTCGATTTTGCGCTTATTGCCAAACTGGCATCAGGGACGCATTAGGCGGCAGCGGTGGTTTCCTGGGCTGTGCCGATGCATACGGGGCAGCTCTCTTCAGTACCGAACTCCGTTGCCCATTGCTCAGTAGCCTTCCACCAGGGTTCAAGGTCGTGGAAGCCAAGCCAGTCAGCCGCTTCGCGTAATGCCCAGCCGGCACGTCCGTAGAAGTGTAACTTGCCCCAGTCCACTGCTGCCCACATTGGGCCGGCAGGGATAATAGAAATAGGCTGCTTTGGCTTATATGGCTGCAGCGTATCGCCGTGCAGGGCGCGGACAATGTTATCACTAATAAATAGAGCGTCGCGCAGGGCTGTCTGTGCCATACCGCTGTATTGTGTGGCGGCGTTATCGCCTATAACGTAAATGTTCGGTTCGGCTTCTAAGAAATCATTAACAACTACCTTATGCCGCTCATTGATGGCGAACTTGTTCTGGTCAAAGAACGGGTTGTTCGCTGTACCGGCTGTCCAAACGACCGTGTGGCTGTTCAGCGGTTGACCGTTGATCATCAGCGCGTCGGCAGTTTCGCCCTGAACGGTTTGTCCCAGGTAGAGCTTAATGCCGAGCTTTCGAAGTTGTCGTCGCACGGCACGTGATGTTAGTTTGGGCGAACGCGGCAGCAAGCGCGGTCCCGCTTCGATGAGATCGATATGTATCGCCTTGTGTTTGATGCCATGCCTGGCCATAATATCCCGCAAATATCCTGGTAGCGCTCCCGCTAGCTCGATACCGGTTGGTCCTGCCCCTACAATAACGTAATTAAGGTCCGGTCTACGATCGTCTATTAGCTGTTCGTGCAAATGCGCTTTGAACCGACTGGCTTCCTCGATCGACTTGATACCGTACGAATATTCTTTTAAGCCGTTGATACCGAAGTAGTTAGTAACGACGCCGAGTGCCAGTACAAGGGTGTCATACGGGATAATGTGCCCTTCTGTAGTATGTACGGCTTTATGCTCACGGTCGACCTGGCCAGCGGTACCATGTGCTAAAGTCACCCTGTCAGTAGGTAGGATATCCGTAAGTGGAATACTGGACTGCGTACGCAGGCCGCCTGTAGCGGTATGATAGAGCGTCGGGTAGTACCGAAAGTTAGCCTGGTCAGATAACAGCGTGACGGCGATACCGTCATGCTTGCTTAACTCGAGTGCTGTTTTGATACCTCCAAAGCCTGCGCCCACCACCAGCACGTGGTGTTTATGGTGTTTGTGTTCCGTCATGCTTATGATTATACCCCCCTAACAAACGTGTCGGAAAATATATTGCAATATCTGCACACGATAGTTATGCTTAGTAGTTTGAACAGAGGGGGACGACATGCAGCTAGAAGCGGTTCGGCGAAAAACGGGAGAAACAATACGCCGTTATGGATATGCGATGAAACGCGTTGGAGCTACTGCACTTTTGGGCGCATCCGTGTTTGTGAGTGGTTGCGCTACAGCTGTTACCCGTGGAGGGAACGAAACCAAACATCTACATCTCCCGCAGCCGCAAACGTTACTCCGACGCGGCCATCGCAGGGATACGCCGAAGTTGAGCAATTTGGTGCTTACACCTTTGATAATTATCAGAACGCTAGCGGTAAAGGCCGGTATTTACAGATAGGCCAGCAGGTGGTGATCGCGTGTATCGAGTACGATCCAAACACGACGGTTACGAGTACAAGGGGTCTTTGGTATCAACTGGTGACGCCAACAGGCCCGCGCGGTGAAGTGGTGTATGCCGCGGCGAACACCTTCTGGAACCAGGATCCGCCTCAGCCACCTGATCAGGACAATGCGTATGATGCCCGAGTTCCCCTATGCATTGACTCACCGTCGAAAGTTCTGCCGGTTCCCCACGGATAGTCCGTGAGTATCCCTGTGCTTGTAAACTGCGTTCGCAACGCTTAAGCTTAGGGTATGCATAGCACAATTCTTCACAAACCCAAATCTCACACGGTAGCACGGCACGGTCACTCAAAAGACGATGCGGCAACCAATGTGGACGAGTTCAAGCAATTGCTTGCAGCTCGTGGCTTCAAAGGCGATATTAACGATAGTCCGGAGGCGCGCGAGTTCTATAGTCATGACGCCAGCATGTTCGAACTGCGGCCGGAACTGGTCGTCATGCCCAAAGATGACGCCGATGTCCAGAAGCTTATCGGGCTCGTCGCGACCAGCAAACCCCACATGCCCCACTTGTCGGTGACGGCACGAAGTGCCGGGACGGATATGGCCGGCGGCGCGATCAATGATTCGATTATCGTTGATTTCAAGAAGTATTTTACGCATGTCGAGCATATCACGGGTGACGAGGCGCGGACGCAACCGGGTGTCTTTTACCGCGATTTCGAAGCCGAGACCCTCAAGCACGGCGCGCTTCTTCCCTGCTATCCTGCCTCGCGCGACCTCTGTACCGTAGGCGGCATGGTGGCGAATAACTCGGGGGGCGAAAAGTCTCTGGAATATGGCAAGACGAAGGACTTTGTCAAATCACTGCAGGTCGTGTTTGCAGATGGCAATGAGTATACCGTCAAACCACTCAACAAGACCGAACTGTACGCTAAGATTGCCCAGAAAGATTATGAGGGCGCTATCTATAAGAGGATATACGATCTCTGCGAAGAGTATTACGACGAGATTAAGGCTGCTGCTCCACAAGTGTCAAAGAACTCCATGGGCTATACGTTGTGGGAAGTCTGGGACCGCGAGACAGGTATCTTCGACCTTACGAAGCTGATCGTCGGCTCTGAGGGCACGCTCGGCTTTGTGACGGACATTACCTACCGGCTTGTGCCGCACCGGCCGCATTCCGGCCTGCTTGTGCTGTTTATGCATGGGATTGATGATCTCGGCGAGCTGATCCCCAAGGTGCTCGAGCATCACCCTGCAACGTTTGAGAGCTTCGATGACGCCACGTTATGGCTGAGTATCCGCTTTATGCCTTCCTTCCTGAAGATGCTCGGGTTGAAGGGATTCATCCACTTGCTGTTTAGCCTCATGCCTGATGGTTTCCAACTGTTGCGCGGTTTTCCGAAGCTCGTACTGATGGTGGAATTCAATGGACAGTCGGAAGATGAAGTTCGCGAGAAGGTGCACGCATTGCATCGTGACCTGAAGGGCTACCGTGCTCGCTATGAGGTCAACGGGTTTGAGGAGGATCCTACCGAGGGGAAAAGCGAGAAGTTTTGGCTCATGCGCCGATATAGCTTTCAATTACTCCGCAGCAAAGTGAAGGACAAACATACCGCGCCGTTTATCGACGACCTTATTGTGCGTCCCGAGTACTTGGTAGAGTTCTTGCCAAAGATCCAGAGGATCATCCGCAAGTACCATCTCAACGCGACAATCGCCGGACATATGGGCGACGGCAATTTTCACATTATCCCGCTTATGAAAATTGAAGACCCTAAGGAACGCGCTAAGCTGCTGCCGGCTATGAAAGAGGTGGATGCGTTAGTTTTGAAATATCACGGTTCTCTAAGCGGCGAGCACAACGACGGCCTCGTCCGCGGTCCCTGGCTGGAGCAGCAGTTCGGACGCAATATTGTTGGGTTATTCCGCGAAGTGAAGCACACATTCGATCCAGAGAATATCTTCAATCCGCACAAGAAGTCCGATGCTACCTGGGACTACTCGTTTTCGCACATCCGCGATCACTTCTAAACAATGCGTATCTGGGTACGGCAACCTACAGTTATCCGCACCCTGCGGGTTGGAGCCTGGGGGTTAGCGGTACTTGTGGCCGCGTTGGCGTTCTACGAATGGGCTGGCTCGTGGCAGTGGCAGCTCGGCAGTCTCTCGGTTTACCAGATCTTCCCCATTTTCGGCCTGATGGCTTTTAGCCTCATGTGGGCGCAATACGTCGTGAACGCCCTTGCGACCCTCCTGAAGCTAGATCAGGCGTCGCTTGGCCGTTTCTATAGCACGATGGGCTATCTTGTTCTTACTGCAATCGTGCTGCATCCCGGACTGCTGGTCTGGCAGCTCTGGCGCGATGGTTTCGGCTTGCCCCCGGAAAGCTACCTGCGCCACTACGTTGCGCCAGGTTTAGGTTGGGTAGCGCTCATAGGTACGGTGTCGCTATTTGTTTTCCTGGCTTATGAATTGCACCGGTGGTTTGGGGGCCAGCGGTGGTGGCGGTTTGTCGAATATGCGTCGGACGTCGCAATGCTTGGCATTTTCTACCATGCCTTGCGGCTCGGTACTCAAGTAAGCCAGCCCGGCTGGTTCCATGGACTCTGGCTATTCTACGGTGTTGTGCTCATTGCCGTACTAGCGTACAAATATGGCAAGATGGTTATGAATAAACGCGCTGCAGCGGCAAAGGGGAGCGTATGAATCTGAAGAATCTAAGCAACACGAAATTGGCCGTGTGGCTATTGCGCACGGGGATTGCTTTTGCTTTTGCGTACGCGGGCATCGCATCCTTGCTCAATCCGCTCGAATGGGAAGGTTTCCTGCCCCATTCCCTGACAACACTCATTCCGGCCGCGACATTGCTAGGTTTATTTGCAGCGTATGAGCTCGTGCTAGCTACGTGGCTGATCAGTGGTAAATACGGCCGCTACGCGGCGCTACTGGCGGCTGTTACTTTTGCGGGTATTACGGCTACAAACTTGAGTGAACTTATCATCACCTTCCGTGACATCAGTCTCATACTCATGGCCCTTGCTCTCGCAGCCCTTGAGCGGTAGACGTACGGCTTAGAATGTGCTCTGGTCGTTTATGTATTGTTGAACCTGCTCCGGCGTCATGTTGTAGTTGAGATGGGTCATAATCCATACCGATGCCAACACGACCACGATCACAGCGCCGAATGTGAAGCAAAATTGTGCTGCGTTCCACTTGCTATCTTCGCCCTGGCCCAGGTGCAGGAAGAAGAGAAGCTGGACGGCGAGCTGTATCATAGCGAGTACCAAGATGACGGCAATGATGGCAGTTGAGGCCGCAATAGCTCGGGTAAGTACGAGGCTGAAGGCGGTAATCGTCAGCATCATCGCCAAGAGCAGCCCGGTACTGTAGGAAACGACCCTGTTCATAGCGATACCCCCATTAGGTACACAATCGAGAAGATAAATATCCAGACGATGTCGAGGAAGTGCCAGAAGGTGCCGAAAAGCGTGATTTTGCGCGTCATGCTGTCGCTCAAACCGCGCTTAGCGAGGAAGACAAGCAGGATGGTAAGCCACAGCAGGCCCGCCGTAATGTGCAGCCCGTGCGTGCCGACGAGCGAGAAATACGATGACAAGAAACCGCTTCGCTGGAACGAATTACCCTCGCCGATGAGATGGGCGAACTCGGTCAGCTCCAAGGTAAGGAAGGCCGCGCCGAGCATACCGGTAATAGCGAGCAGCGTGATCGTTGTCTTAATGCGCTTTCTGCCGGCGGCATAGACCGCTAGACCGGCTGTATAGCTACTAACAAGCAGAATAACTGTTTCAGCCAAGACGAGCGGCAAACTATAGATGTCCTTTTCATTCGGTCCGCCGAATGTATTGCCTCTGAGGACGGCGAATGCCGCAAAGAGACCGGCGAACATCAGCAGATCGGTCATGAGGTAGGTCCAGAACAAAAAATATGTTTTGTTGTTCTTCTCGGCTGTTCGCGCCTCATGTGCCGCGCTGACGTGCTCGTTCTTGATATGCGTCGGTTGTACGGCAGCCTGCCCTGCTATATCTGTCATGCTTGCCTCGCCTCCTCCAGCGCCTTTACTTTGCTCGCCGGCAGAATGTACTCGGTATCATCGTCGAATGTACGGATGATAGCGAACACAATCATCACTATGAGCATCAGCGCCGCCAAGAGGAACATATGCCATACCATTGCGAAGCCGAAGATGAACGCGCCGATAGCAATATATATTCCGTGTGGCGTATTGCGCGACAGCTCAATATCCTCGTAGCGTTTCTTGGGCTGCTTGCCGGTCTGCTTCATCTCCCAGAAGGCATCACGGGAAGTAATAACCGGCGTCGCGGCAAAGTTGTAGTACGGCACCGGTGAAGGCGTCGACCACTCGAGGCTGCGGGCGTTCCATGGATCGCCAGTGGTATCGCGGTTCTTGCGCCGCTGAACGATACTGACGATTACTTGCAAGACCTGCATTGCCGCGCCCGCTGCCAGGATTGTAAAGCCGAGTGCCGCCATGATGAATAACGGTTGCCATGAGGGGTTTGCGTAGTGGTCGAGCCGTCGTGTCGCGCCCATGAAGCCGAGGATATAGAGCGGCGTGAACGCCGTGATGAAACCGGTCAGCCATAATATGACTGCATATTTGCCAAGGCGCTCATTGAGGGTAAAGCCGATGAATTTCGGGAACCAGTAGGTAATGGCGGCAAAGATACCGAAGAGCGCGCCGCCGATGATCATCGTGTGGAAGTGCGCAATCAGAAAGAGCGAGTTGTGGACCTGGTAGTCGGCTGCGGGAAACGCTAGCAACATGCCGGCCATACCGCCGAACGTGAAGGTGCTGATAAACGCCAGGAACCACATGAGCGGCGACTTGAAGCGGATACGTCCGCGGTAGAGCGTCATGATCCAGCTGAAGAGTAGTATGGCCGTCGGGATGACGATCAGCTCCGTTGATATACCGAACGCGGCGTTCACGTCGGCTCCGGCGCCCATGGTAAAGAAGTGATGGAGCCAAACAAGTTGCGAAATGAGCGCGACCAGCCCAAGGCCGATGACGTTCGAGATGTAACCCGATAGTCGTTTCTGGCTGAACGTCGCGACGATCTCCGAATAAACGCCGTATGCCGGAATAATGAGCACGTATACCTCCGGATGTCCCCACATCCAGATCAGGTTAACGTACATCATTGGATTGCCGCCGCCACCGGCCGTGAAGAAGTGCATGCCCAGGTAGCGGTCGAGGGTTAGCATGGCAATGGTAATGGCGAGGATTGGGAAGATGGTGATGATCATGACGCTGCTGCAGAGCGTCGCCCAGGTGAAGGGCGGCATGCGGAGCAAGGTCATGCCAGGTGCTCGCATCTTAATGATAGTTGCTAAGAAGTTGATGCCGCCGAGCAACGTGCCGAGGCCCGATACCTGCAAGCTCCAAATCCAGTAGTCGACGCCGACGCCAGGGTTGTACTGGAGTTCAGCGAGGGGCGCTTGGGCCAGCCAGCCGGCGGCGGCGAACTCACCGCCGAAGACGAAGAACATGTTGATCAGGATTGCTCCTGCTACGTATAGCCAGAAGCCGAGCGTGTTGAGGAACGGACTGGCTAGATCGCGGGCACCGATCTGCAACGGCACAACCAGGTTCATAAGACCGACCAGAAAGCCCATGGTCGCAAAAAAGACCATGATGTCACCGTGCGCAGTGAAAATCTGTTGGAAGTGCGCGCCGGCCAGATAACCGTGGTTGGCACCGACGGCGATGGATTGCTGCAGCCAGATCATAATGGCGTCGAGCGCCCCGCGGAAGAGCATCAGGGCGGCAACGACCATGTACATGATGCCGATGCGCTTCGGATCCGTAGAAGTCAGCCACTCCTTCCAGAGCCATTTCCACCGATGGAAGTATGTCAGGAGCGCCACACAGAATAGCGCCATGCTGATGAGCGCGCCGGTACCGCCGATCGTGAACCATTCGTGCGGCAGCGAACTCCAATCCAGCCGGCCAAGCAGTAATTCTTTCATTGCAGCGACTTCCCCCTTACTTCCAATGTTGACGGATCGGTTCCCGGTACCATGAATTGCATGACAATGGCATCAAACAGGTTCTGGTCGGCGAGCGCGTAATACGTTGGCGCAACGTAGCTGCTCGGTTCCGCCAGTTTCTGGTATGCCGGATAGTCGAGCGTCTGGCTGCTGTACATCGCCGTCGCCTTCCATGACGCGTAATCCTTAGCCGATACCGCATTGACGGTAAAGTCCATGCCCGAGAAACCATCGCCGCTGATCTCAGCCGCACTGCCCGCATAGGAGCCTGCCTGACCGGCTTCGATATGCAGCTGCGTCACCATGCCGGTCATGGCGTATATCTGGCCGCTAAGGCGTGGTACCCAGAACGAGTTCATCGGTGCATCGGCCGTCAGCTCGAGGTTGATTGGTGTACCAACCGGGACCTCCATAATGTTGACACTCGCCAGATGGTCGTTCGGATAGATGAATAGCCATTTCCAGCGCAGCGCCACTACTTGGATTGTGACAGCCTTCGTTGTGGAGTTGATAGGTTTATATGGGTCCACTACATGCGCCGTGTTCCAGAGCAAAACGCAAATAACGAGAATGGCAACTGAAGGAATGCCCCAACCGAGTAGCTGCAATCTTTTGCCTGCTGTCCACTCTGGCCGGTACGTCTTATTGCTGCCTTCGCGGTAACGGAACATGACGATGAAAAAAGAGATGATAATGGCACTACCGATAACCGCGATAAACGCGAGTGCCGTCCACAAAATCTTGCTTTGCATGCCAGCGACGAGCCCGGCGGGGTCGAGGAGCTGCATCTGCCCATTGTGGATAAGCACGATGAATACGATCGCTAAATAAATGTAGATGACCGCCAACACGGCGGCTGTCGGTATCTTTCTCGATCGCGGAACCCGCTTACTCATAGAAGCCTTAGCGCCTTGCGCTCCGCACACTAGTCGCAATGCTACCGCGTAGCACCGGCCAAATACTGCTCATGCTTGTATAGTACCCCACCAATCGTCCAGACTCAATGCCGCGTGCCGTTCAGAATGCTATAGTAAGGAGGACTGCTTCACCATACTATGATGCGAACGATATACCTGGCGACAATCCGGCGTTACTGGTCACTTACCAAGCCTGGTGTTTTATTCGGCAATGTAATCACCGGTGTAGCCGGCTTCTTCCTGGCAAGCGCGTACTTACGGACCTTTGATCCGCTATTGTTTGTGGCGACAATTGGTGGCATGACTCTTATTATCGGTTCCGCGTGCGCGTTCAATAATGTCTTCGACCGCGACATCGACCGTATTATGACTCGCACCAGACAGCGTGCCGTCGCGAGCGGCAGCATCAAACCCGTACCTGCCCTGACGTTTGCCGCAGTATTAGGTATTATTGGCACGGCTATTTTGGCGCTGTGGACAAATTGGCTGGTGGTGGCAATCGGCGTCGGCGGTTTTATTGTCTACGTGTGGCTGTACGGTACGCTTTCGAAGCGGCGCTCGATCCACGGCACATTGGTTGGTAGTATCTCCGGTGCGGCGCCAATCCTGGCGGGTTACGTCGCCGTACGTGGCGCCATCGATACCGGCGCCGTACTGGTTTTCCTGGCGTTATTCTTTTGGCAGTTTCCGGAATTTTATTCTATCGCCATCTACCGCAAAGCCGAATACGCATCTGCGCACGTACCGGTTGCGACGGTCGTCAGAGGGGTTGCTTATGCGAAACGTTGGATCGCCATCTACGCCGTATTGTTTGTCCTGACGGCGTTGCTCCTTACGTCATTCGGCTATACGGGCTATATCTATCTCGCCTGCATGGCGGCGATCGGCGTTTACTGGCTCGCTTTGGCAGTGCGCGGCTTCCGAGCTGTCGGCACGACTGCTAGTGACGCCTGGGCGCGTCAGATGTTTCATGCCTCGCTCAACGTCTTATTGCTCTATTCACTGCTCATTGCCCTTGGCCCATTGCTACCATAAGCGTTATAATGACTAGCATGATTTTACTCGTACACATCACCATCGCGCTCAGTAGTATTTGTGTAACAACTGCCTTGGCTTTCTGGCCTTCGCAATTCAAGCTGCGCTTGAGCGCCGGGCTTATCGGGCTTACCCTTGCTACGGGTACCTACCTGGTCATTAGTATGCATTCGCCGCTGCTGTCGGCGTGCATGACCGGGCTGCTGTACTTGGCGGTTGCGCTGGCTGGCGTAAGCGTCGGCTATCGCCGGCTCGCCCTGGCGAAGCAAGCAGACCGCTAGACTGCTAGCGGCAAACTAACAATAACTCTTGTTCCCTTGCCAACGGTGCTACTGAGCGTGATCGTCCCCTGGTGCATGTCGGCGATGTGCTTGGCAATGGAGAGACCGAGACCAAAGCCGTTTTGACCGGTGCGCGCCTTGTCGGCGCGGTAGAAGCGGTCGAATACGTGTGCGAGGGCTTCCGGCGCAATGCCGACGCCTTCGTCGCGTACGGTTACGATTGCGGTATGGGCATCGGCTTTGGACGACATGGTTATTGTGGATTTCTCGGGGCTGTATTTGACCGCGTTATCGAGCAAGATGACAAACAGCTGCTTCAGGCTGTCGAAGTCGCCACTGACGACAAGGTCGGCGACAGAAGTATCTATTGTAATATGCTTCATCTTCGTCTGGGGGTTGACGCTCTTGATCGCCGCCTCTGTAATTTTGCTCATGGAGAGGCTTGTGAACGACTGGCGAACGTCGTCTGACTCGAGCTGGCTGAGGCGTAGGAGGTTGTTGAGGAGCGCATCGAGCTTATCGGCTTCTTCGACGGTACTGGTCAATGCGGCTCGTAGCTCGTCCTTGCTGGCATTTTTATCGAGAAGCGCCACCTCGGCGTCCATCTTGAGTGCCGTTACCGGTGTGCGGAGCTCGTGGCTCGCGTCGGCGATAAAGCGCTTTTGAGACTCGTTCGACTCCTCGATTGGCCGCAGCGTGCGCCTGGCGAGCCAATAGCTCGCGGCTCCCGCTACGACTAGAACACCGATGTTGAAATACAAGAGATTGCGCAGGATGTTGTGGTTGGCGATGTCGGCGTCGGTATCACGCTCGAAAAACGGGTCGCCGGTAAATACTGGAAATTCCCGGTAAATCCGCTGTGTCTGCCGGCTCAGTCCTGTCGCTAGCTCGCTGCTTGCGAAATGGTATACGACACCGCTGAAGGCCAGGCTGATCAGCATAACAAGCACCAGGTACCAGACGGTGAGTTTGATGGTCGCTAAACGGTACACGTTGGTTATGCCCCTGGCTCGAGTTTATAGCCAAAGCCGCGCACAGTGTGTAGGAGTGGTTTAGCCTTGGGGAATGCGCGGTCGATCTTGTTCCGTAAGTAGCCGATATACACCTCGACGGTATTTGGCAGAATGTCAGCATCTTCATTCCAGACGTGGCTAATAATCATGTCCTTTGTGACGATGCGTCCACGTGTACTGCACAGGTACTCGAGCAGCGAATATTCTTTGCTGGACAATTTGATAGGCGTATTGCCGCGCACGACGTGGTAATTTGTCGTATCGATGCTCAAATCGCCGACCTTCATCACGGTTCCGTTGGATACGGGTGGCCGCCGCAGCAGCGCCTTGACGCGCGCGATGAGCTCGTCGAATGAAAATGGCTTAACCAGGTAATCATCAGCGCCACTGTTGAGACCCTCTACGCGGTCGCCGATGGTGCCGCGGGCAGTGAGCATCAGAATAGGTACTTGATTCCCTTCCGCGCGTACTCTACGGCATAGTTCGACGCCGTCCATGCTACCCGGCAGCATCCGGTCCAAGACAACCAAATCGTAATCAGCATCAAGCGCGTACGATAGGCCGGTGTCGGCATCGTAGACGACATCTACGGCATAGCCTTTCAGCTCCAAGCCGCGCTTAATGGCGGCAGCAATCTTGACTTCATCTTCCACGACGACGATACGCATAGCTATAACAGATTATACCGTGAATTATGAGAGCTAGCTTAAGAGCTACTCGACGCGCCGCCAGCCCTTGATGTGCAACCGGTCACGGGCATGGACGAGCATGACGGCTACGAACAGCAGAATCAGGAATATGAGGTACGCGCCGCGATCAATGATGTTGGCTTGCAAGATATCCGCGGTGGATACATGGTGGAGCTGCTGCGCAAAGACGAGGAATGCTTCGCGGAAGCCTACGGCATCGGGAGTAAGCGACACAAAGAGTGAGAAGTTGGCAGCCCCGCTGTAGCTGATTGCCTGGCCGACGCCAATGTGCGGATTTACCGCCCGTAGCTCGACGTAGAAATAGGCTGCGATGAAGATTAGCTGCAGCAATGTTGCGATAGCGAGGGCTGCTAACGGGCCGGCACGCAGGCGAAAACGCCCGTCTTCGCGCCCTTTGCGGCGGCGTACAAACCAGCCAATGACCAGAGCGCTGAACGCGACCGCCGCCAGCAGCGCAAGGAGCGTTTGCCACCATGGGCGTACGCCAACAAGCAAGAAGAGCGCGCTGAAGCTTGCAAAAAAACCGTAGTAGACGAGCGTCGCGAGCAGGTAGTCGCGAACGCGTACTCCGTAGCGCGCTTTGATATACACCGCCCGTACGCCCGGGCCGCTCTGAAACGGGCCGAAGAAATTGGCAATCGACGAATAGGCGGTGAGTAATGCGTTTTCTTTTAGCGGCATCCGTGTGCCACACAGGCGTAACATCGCATCATAGGCGATGGCCAAGGCTACCATCGCCGGAATGTTCAGGAGTATTACCAGTACGATCGTTGCGGGTGGAACCTGCCGCAACTGTTTAAGATATTCCGGGTTGGCTGCAAAGAAATGGATGAAAAAGGCCGCCGTAAGGATCAAAATCGCGCCAACCAACCAAGGCCGGAAGCGCTTACCGAGTATTCGTGTGAGCAGCAGACGTCCGGCGGCTACGATGCGAATGGGGACCGAAGAGGAATCAGCAGCAGCCATAGGTTACAGACGGCTAATAACAGTCGACCCGGTACTCTTAGGGGCGGCGTCATATATATATGCATGGTAGCGGCCGATTTGCGTACCATAACCCCGCACGTGATGGGTCGGTACATACGGTGGGGTTGGCGTAGAGTAGACAATCCAGACGGTTTCCCCGCTGAAGGCATCAGTCGACCGGATCCACTTCGGGCTACTGTGGAGCATAGCAAAGCCTCCGGCCGTACCTACCTGTTGCGCCTCATAGAACCATAGATTTTTATTTGGCAGGTAGTGCTCAAGTTCTATATATGTGTAGGCGCCGGTGGTGACAATTGGTTCGGACCCTTCAGTGTGTTGGCGCAAGTACGCGGCGATCTCGCGGGCGGTGGGCTTGTCGAGTTGGTCAAACGTGAAATTGCCAACATGATAGAGGGTCACAACGCCCTGGACCAGCACGGCGAGCAAGCCAAGCGCAGCCAGCATTCTCAATACGGACGGTCGGTGCCGCAGTGTAATTGCGACTGCCGCGCCAAGTAGCAGATATGTCATAAGGACGGCGGGTATATCGTAGCGTTCCACGAAGACCGATTTGAGTGGCGGCAGTGATGCCAGGTAGAGTACGGCGACCGGTACGACCGAGCACAGGACAAGTAAGACGAGGTATGCGCGGCGGGCTTTATCTGACGAACGGAAGGCGGAGATGATGAAGTACAGGGCGGCCGCGACGCTGCCGAAGAATACAAGCGACTGCCATGGGCCGAGCTGCCAACTGGCCAGATAACTGAAGAAGAAGCTAGCGACCGAGACTACGCGGGTGTAGTCGACGGGACCAATCCAGAAGCCGTTTTGTACAGTGTGCAACTGGAAGAAAAATGCCGGCAGCCACGGCAGGAATAAGACGATCGCGGCTGAGTACGCAGCTAGCCACGGCTGCTTCCACATGTCGCGCCATCGAATGGCGGGTGAGCGTCGGCGAGCCATGTAGATGCACCAGATGAAGTGTGCGATCCACACCAGCGCCGTGTAGTACAGCGTGTACATGCCAATAGCGACGAGTAAGGCGTATGCCGTCCACCATAACCACTGGCTTCTGGTCCGCTGTGCTGCAAAAGCTGCAACCAGGACATACGTTGCTGCGACGCAGATCAGTGCGGTGAGAGCATACATGCGGATTTCAAATCCGTATCGCAGAAAGAATGGTGCGATGACGGCGAACGGCAACGCCAGGAGTGTAGTGCGCGCACCCCAGATGCGCTTGATAAGCAAGAGGCCGACTACCACGGCCGTTGCGGCAAATAGGACGCTCAGGCTCCGTAGGGCCAAATCTTGCGTTCCAAAGGCCGAGGTCCATAGCTTGAGCAGGAAGTAATACAGCGGTGGATGGACATCGACGGAGGTAAGGCGGACGATATCGGCGAAGGAATGCTGAGCCAGCGCAATTGAGAATGCCTCGTCGAACCAAACGCTCTGCTGTATGCCGATCCATAGGCTTAGGCCTGCACTTGCCGCTGCACCAATGACGATAAGGTAGTTGATGCGCCGTGCAAGGCTGTCGATCCAGAGCGTGATACGCAAGCGGACAACGTCGCCGAAGGTGCGGACGACCGCGCCGAGTAGCGGGTCATCCCGTAGGTCCGTTTCGCGTGCCTCGTGCCAGTCGGGTACGGGTAACTCGGCAATACGGTATTTCGCGTGCCGTGCTGCTGCTAAGATTTCTACATCGAATGCCCAACCGTTAATGTGCCGCTCGTCGGTGAAGACACGCTTTGCCGCTTCGGCCGTGAAGGCCTTGAAACCGCATTGCGAGTCGTGGATACGTGGCAAGAGCAAAAAGCGTATGAAGCGGTTGCTCGTGGTCGATACCAGCGAGCGCAGCGGACTTTTATGGATATGGGCGAGGTCACGCCGGCCGATAACGATGTCGTTCCCCGCCTCGAGCAGCTCAACGGCATCTTTGATGTGGTGTAGCGGTGTCGATAAGTCGGCGTCGGTGAACAATTGGTACCGGCCGCGTGCTGCCTGGAAGCCCACGCGCACATCCCTGCCCTTACCGACGCGAGCCGGCGGCGTAATGATCTGCATCGCTTCGAACCGTTCGCGGTACGACCGCGCAATGTCGGCGGTCGTATCGCTGCCGGCAGCAACGATGACGACTTCCGTGTGGTCGAGCTCAGGGTGCGCCTCGAGATATTTTGCGAGGGCATCGAGAGTCCGGCCAATCACGGCCGCCTCGTTTAGGGCGGGGATAATGACGCTTAGCTTGAACTTCTCTCTCATCACTACATCCACTCTACGATATCGGTCTTTTTCTGCTGGCCTGTAAAAATGACGCGGTCATACCACAGGTAGTTCCATATCGCGCTGCCGACCGTCGCTACTGCTTTAGCAACATTGGGCACGAGTAAGCGTACGGTAGTGCTGCTTAAGAACGACTGGGCGACCGGCCGTACGATATCACTGACTCCGACAATAACGATAGTCTGCAGCCCCCATAGGCCAGCCAGTGTTACGGCGATATAGGCAGTAAACTGCGTGTGGCTGAAGCGCTTACTATCACGGAAAACGGCTTTCTTATTGATAACGAAGCTGATGACCATGGCTACTGATGTCGAACAGATGTTGGCCACCCATGCCTGGAAGCCAAATGCATGAATCAGCGTATTAAAGATGGCAAAGTCAATAACCGTGTTAAAAATGCCAGCCGCAATAAAGCGGGCCTGCTTGCCAATCAGCAGCTTGCGGAACGTGAGCCTGAGCGGTTTCGCCATAAACTAGGCTCATTATACATGGCCCACTCGTCGCTCCATAGCCAGGCCTATTGTTTATCTGAACGCGCGAATCGCATCCGTTTGGTGTGTTCGAGGTTTTGTTCGAGCAACGTGCGGTTGGTCCGGATAAGGTCCGCGATCACCATAAGCACCAGACAGAGGAACGATGCCATCAACAGCAGTATGCCGATGATGAGCGATTGCAGGTGTCCGCGGCCGCCGCTGTCGGTGGCGCTGAGGTACAGAAACCGCGCAAACGGCAGCGCACCGACGACAAATAAAATTGCGGCTGTCCAGCCGAACACGACATGCGGCCGGTACATGATGTAGGCGCGAATGATGGCGCCGGCCGATTTGCGGACGTGTTCCCAGGTGGATTTGAATAAGCGTGATTCGCGCGTCTTGCGGTTGGTAGTGATCGGGATACTGGTGATAGCGAGCCGTTTGTTCCCTGCCTGGATGATCGTTTCCATACAGTAGCTGAAGCTCGTGATGGGATTGAGCTCCAGGAGCGCTTCGCGTGAGTAGGCGCGGAAACCGCTGGCCGCGTCGGGCAAATCGGTACCGGCGGCAACGTTTACGACATGGCTGCCGATGCGCTGGAGCAGCTTTTTGAACGGTGAGAAATGAGCAATCTTTTTTGTCTGCCGGTCGGCGATGACGATATCGGCTTTACCTTGGATAATAGGGCGAACAAGATCTGGGATACGCCTTTGCGGATACTGGTTGTCGCCGTCGGTATTGACAACGATGTCTGCACCGAGCTCCAAAGCCCGCTCGAAACCAAGGCGAAACGACCGTCCCAAGCCGCGGTTGCCGGTATGCTGTACGATATGTCTGACCCCGAGCTTCTTGGCGACCGCGATCGTCTTGTCGGTTGAGCCGTCATCGATGATGAGTATCTCAAGGCTGTCGACGCCGGGGATTTTACGCGGAATACTCTTTAGGACGAGCGGCAGCGTCTTTTCCTCGTTAAAGCACGGAATCTGAACGATAACTTTCACTCTTAACTCTTCCCTGTTGCTAAGAGTATACCATAGGGGCTGAGTCTGGGTTGAGATGCCTGTGACAGAGAATAAGAAAGCGCGGTGACCAGTTTCATCCAAAATGGACGAGATACGCTGGTACCGCGCTGATGCACCCATGAAGGGTGAGGTTGACATTTCCAACCGGTGACAGTTAGCTTTCTCTACTTAGGGCAAGAAAATTATGCTCGCATCCGTGAGGATGGCCATGGCAGTAAAGAACAGCGACGCTCCCATGCTCAATGCCTGGTTGGTCAACTCGAGCTCGATAACGCTTCTCGCCTCGCTAGCAAGCCTGACCCGTGCTGTCCTGTATGCCACTATGGACATAATGAACCCACGTAGACCGATTGCACCCGTTACCATGGCAAAAACCAGAAGTAGTGTTTTGCCAGTAAAAGGGTGGTACCAGTGTATGGCCGTCATCAGGTTGCTCCCGAGCGAGACAGTCACTTGTGCCATTATCCACGCGGTTAAGAGCAGACCCTGTGCGTGCCGTACCGGCCAAAGAGGATATGCCCTTCGAAACCGACGGTCAACTCTGGCCATAAGCACCAGGTAGTACTTCCGGTAAGCCAAAAGCATGGTACCGATAGTACCGCAGAGACTAAGCCCTAAAAGAACTGCGAGCGTTATACCGCTCACGGGGCCATGTTGGTACATAGCAGCTCCTTTCCTGCTGCGTCAAAACAGCAGTAACAGCAACGTGCCAATAGCCAGACATATGCCTGACCAAGACAGCATGATGCCAAGTGCCTTCTTGCCTTGATAGTCGGGACCGGATGCGTACCCGGCAATCGCGGACGACGCGACAAAAATGCACAAGCCTGTTATGATCTCACCCGACTGGTTAAGGAACTGAATAGTCCCAAAGCGGTGGAGTCCCAGGTTATGCGCCGTGAGCTACAGTACTGCACTTACCGCAACGAACGCTACGGCAAAAGCCAGCGGAGTACGTGCGCGTGCCCTTCCTACGGTGAGCCACGTTACTCCCAGATTGACAACGGTGCATATGGCTCCGTATATCACTACAAACAGTGCGGCAGCACCGAATGGCAATGTAAGCCATGTTTCATCGAACACGGGGATTATCCTGCCTTTCTAGCTGTTGGCTCAAGACACGAGGAACAGGATGGGTTGCACGAGCGACGCGTTGTAAAACCCTGCGGCTGCGGCAAATATCACCACGGCAGCTAGCAATCCCGCTAGGCGGGAGTAGGCCAGCGCTTTTTCATGGCGTGTAGCGTAAAGAGGGTGCACCCTGAGGTTTGCATAGAAGTGCGTGAAGCAGTGCCGGCTAGAAATATCCAGACAGCGTACAGAAGGGTAAGGACTACTTCTACGGCTACGGCGATCGCTAAGGAGGCCCACATCCAGGCAGGGTCTGCCAGTGCGGTTCGTACCACGCTAAGGATTACGATCACCAGGCTGCCTACGAACGACATTGGCAGAACATGGCTGATTGCTCTGTCATACCAGCGTATGTGCAGGATACCCTGTTGACGTAAGAACAACGTTCGTGTTGCCGCAACAATAATTGCCGATGTGTAAAGCGCATTCGTGATGACTAGTAGTACGTTGCCCATGGTTAGTGTTCTCCCTTCCCTTTTCGGGTGGAATGCTCCAAAGTAGAGCGGTCGGAATGTCAAGCTGCATGTACTCCTTTTTACGGAAGTCGCAAAGGCGAGATTATATAATAATGTGAATGATCATTCAACACTTTATACTGCGTCTTAGTTCAACGGTAACACTTCTGTCGATGACGCTTGTGCCATGTTTTTGCCGGATGTATAGGCTTCTCTCAGCCATGCCGGCTACGCTATACTAGGAACTACTGTCATGCCATTCAAAGATTCCGATAATGCGAGAGATCGGTTGCGCTTCGGTCCGGCCAATAATGGTCCGCAACGGCGTTCTTTCAGCGATATCCGGCCCCCGGTGACACGGCCCGAAAATCGCAATTTCCCCAGCGTTGGTAGGACGCTTTCAACGTACCAGAGCACGGCGCATACCGCTGCCGTATCTGCCGTGCCCTTGCCGAGGACTCCGAATCCACTCTTCCAGGAACAAACCCAGCCCCCCGTAGCTCCAGCGCGACCGGTAGCTGCGAAGGTTAAAAAGCGCCGCCGGATTCTTACAAAGAAACGCGTGGCGCTCGTATTTATCCTGTTAGTTTTACTCGGAGGCGGTTGGCTCGGTACGAAGTTTTTCTCGAACGTGAGCAGGATTTTCAAGGGAAATGTCTTCAGCATCCTGACGGTGTCTAAACTCAAGGGCGAGGATACCGGGCGCGTCAATATCCTGCTTGCCGGCAACTCCGCGGACGATCCGGGCCACGATGGCGCGAACTTGACCGACTCCATCATGGTGGTCAGTATTAATCCCAAGGACGGATCGGCGTTTATGCTCAGCGTGCCGCGCGACCTTTGGGTAGACATCCCGAACTACGGACACGCCAAGATCAACGAAGCGTACGTTGACGGCCAGAGTGGGAATTTCAGCGAGTCCGGCTACCCGAATGGCGGCATGGGATTGCTCGAGATGGTCATCCAGCAGAACTTAGGCATACCGATCGACTACTACGCGCTCGTCAACTACAACGCGCTGCGCGACGCGGTTAACGCCGTTGGCGGGGTGGACATAAATATCCAGAGTTCCGACCCCCGCGGCTTGTATGACCCGAGTATCGACTACGCGACACATGGACCGCTTGTGAAGCTGACCAATGGCTGGCACCACCTAACTGGCGAACAGGCACTCGACCTAGCCCGTGCCCGTGGCGACTCTTATGGCTCGTACGGCTTCCCGCTGGCGGATTTCAACCGTACCGAACATCAGCGCGAACTCATCCTGGCGATTAAGAACAAGGCCCTGAGTGCCGGCGTGCTCGCGAATCCGATTTCGCTCGGTAATCTGTTCGATTCCGTCGGTAAGAACGTTCAGACCGACTTCAGCCTCAGTGAGGCGCGCCGCCTCTATGATATCGGCAAGGGCTTGAACGATACCAATATCCAATCAGTCGGCCTCAACGACGCGAACGGCGTGAATCTGCTTGCTAGTTACGCATCGCCAAATGGCGAGTCGGCCCTGATTCCGGCAGCCGGCCTGGACGACTTCGACCAGATCCAGTTGTTTATCAAGCGGCTTACCTCGAATGATCCGGTCACGCGGGAAGGCGCGAGTGTCGTGGTACTGAATGGTACGGACACGGGTGGCCTGGCCGCTAAGGCCCAGACGACGCTTGAGAGTAAGAATATCAACGTGTCGTATATTGGGGATGCGCACTTGCCGACGACGACCACTACGATCATTGACGCCTCCGGTGGCAAAAAGTCGGCAACGTTGAAGCTGCTCGAGACCCAGTACGGCAAGAATGTGACGACCCAGAATGCGTACGCCAAAGTCTACGACGCCGACTTTATCGTAGTGCTCGGCAGCGACCAGGTGCAAACCGCCTCGACCGCTCAATAGCGATGCGGCCGTAGTACCCTGTCTGTAATAAACTTTACAGAGAGAAGTACTCGCGAAAAGTCATACTTGTAGCGGTTATTAGTGTTGAACGGGTAGCAGTGGCGCTAGCAGGGGAAACATATATGCGGACACGAAACAGGGTTGCATTAACCACAACGCCCATGGGTGGGCGTATACTAACGTGTAGCGTAAAAGGAGTAGCGGACTGACATGCCATTGGCTGAACGGACACTCTCGACGCAGCAGCAGTTTTTGAAGAACTACATGACGCGCACCTATGACAAAGGTGAGATCATCATATTCCAGGGTGAGGCGCCGCGCACTGCCTATATCGTGAAGAGCGGCGTCGTAAAGGTGTATAACCTGAGCCACAGCGGTGACGAAAAACCGGTCGGATTTCAGATTGAGGGCGAGATGTTCCCTGCTCCGTGGACATTTTATAAGGCGCCGAGCGCGCTGTATTACTATGAGGCGCAAACGGACGTCGTGCTTTACCATGTGCCCCGTGACGAATACCTGGCATTTCTGAAAACGCATCCGGACGAGATGTTTGCCCAGCTTGAGCACCAGGTGACTGATTATCTCGGCAGTATGATGCGCCTGAATGCGTTGCAGCATTCACGCGCCAGCGACAAGCTTATCTATACGCTTCACTATCTGGCCGCGAGCCAGGGCCGTTCTATCTCACCCACCGAGGTGGAGATCATGCTTGACCTGACCCACCAAGACTTCGCGAACTTGACGGGGCTTACTCGCGAGACGGCTGCGACGGAACTCAACAAATTGAAGAATCTCGGTGTTATCAGCTATGGCAAGCACTCGCTGTACCGGATAAAGATCAAAGACCTCAACAAAGCGCTTAACGACCAGTCAATCGCTGAAGTTAAACTCGTTCGCTAACGGGTCTGTTAGCTGACGAAGAATGTTGGAAAGCAGGGGAACCTGCTGCTTTTGCCTTGGCTATTTTTCCGATCCTAGCGTTTATCGGAAGCTTTCCGCTTGGTTAAAACGTCGTCGATGACTTTGGCGAGACTCTGCGGGGCTGTCCAAGACTTAATGATGCAGCGTGTGGCGCCTAAGTCGTAGGCTTCGTTGACCTCCGGCGAATTCTCCATGTTGGTGAAGATGAGCACTTTGACGCCTGGGTGTTCGTCGAGGTTGTAGTGCTGCAGGAATTCCAGGCCGCCCATGACGGGCATGAGCAGGTCAAGGAGGATGAGGTCCGGTTTGAACTCATCGACCATATCGAGCGCCGTCTTGCCATTCAGGGCGGACCCTACCTCGTAGCCGGCTTTCTTAAGGATAATCTGGTACGCCGTATTCAAATCCTGGTCATCTTCTACTATCAATATGCGTGCCATCAGCGCTTCCCTCTTCCATTATCGATCGTTTCCATAAGCATAGTCCTTTAGTACCATGCGTTGCAAATGGGGTGATATGAAATATCTTACATCCTCCCTGGCGTTATCACGTCGCAACCGTGTGCTCCCTGTGTTCCCGCGGCAGCATAACGTAGAAGACCGTGCCCGTTCCTTCCTCGCTCTTGAACCAAACTTTGCCGTGCAGCGTGTCAACGAGCCCCTTTACGACGTAGAGACCTAGGCCGGTGCCGCTTGTCTCCTGGCGGACAACGTTGGAGGCGCGGAAAAACTTCGAGAAAATCTTGTCCTGCACGATCTTCGGAATCCCGACGCCGGTATCTTCTACCTTGAAGAGGACATCTTGCGGGCGCTCTCGCACCGTGACCGTCACGTTGCCTTCTGCCGGCGTGTATTTGATTGCGTTGCCTATGAGGTTTGTCAGGATTTCCTTGGCGATGATGCTGTCAGTCTTGATGATGACGGCGTGTTTCGGGGCGCGCAAGGCCAGCTTGACACCGCGTTCCTGCGCGGAGTGCATCAGGTGCTTCACGACGTCAGCGGCGAGGTGGATGGCATCTTGATTCTTACCATTGACCTCTATGCTGCCGCTTTCCATCCGCGCGATATTCAGCAGTATGCCAATGAGCTCGTTCATGTTGTCCGAGGCGTTGACGACGGTATTGAGCGCCTGGCGTTGGGTATCGCTCAGGTCGCCCATGTAACCGTCGAGGAGCATATGCGTGTACGTCTTGACGGTCGACAGCGGCGTGCGCAGCTGGTGCGACGCGAGCGAGATAAACTCGCTCTTCATGCGGTCAATTTCGTTCTCCAGAGTAATGTCGCGAAAGACCTCGATGGCGCCTACCGGCTTACGGTTCAGGATAATCGGCGAGACGTTGACGCTGAGCGGGATGACGCGTCCTGTTTTAGAGCGGTAGAGGACCTTCTCGCTGACTGCTTTTCCGGTTAGGAACATCTTGACGATGGGGCGTTCGATGAGTGGCACAAGGGTGTTATCGGCGCGGATGAGCGGGATAGCGCGCGGGAACCACTTGCCGAGTACCTCGTCTTGCCGCAATCCCAGGATGGATAGCGCCGTCGGATTGATACGCGTCACATGGCCGAACTCGTCCGTCGTGATGGCGCCGTCGCCGATACTGCGGAACAGGGCCTCCGACTCGGCGCGGATTTCGGCGACGACTTGCGTAGCGGCTTGGTTTGCTACCTGTCGCTCGGGCATAGCCTAGACTGCTCCACTGCTGGGTTTACGGATGAGCCGCTCGAGTTGGCGCGTGTACTCTTCGACGATTTCGCTGTCTTCCGTCAGGAGTGACATAGCGGCACGGATCCAATCAATCAGCCGGTCAAGGTCAGATTGCGAGAGTTCCCGCGGTGCTTTATGCAGATGGTTCTGGACTTGGCGGTCGATGAAGCGGTCTGCGGCCGGCCCGAGATACACGTGCGTCACGCGTACTACTTCGTCGTATAGTGTCCGCTGGCTGTCCACCTCCGCTAGACCTCCTCGATTCTCTTTAGGCGTCTGGCACCGTACGCAATTAAAGCGTAGCCGGCGGCTTCCACGATGAGCAGCCCGTACACGAGTAGCAATAGAGAGCCGAACGACAGGTCATTGCCATTATTCATGAGCGTCGTCACATATTGGATAATGATTGAACTGATGATAACGATGGTAATGCCAAGGGCGAGCAAGCTCAGTGCCTGCTGGTACAGGACGCCCTTTACCTTGTGGGCGTAGTTCTGAAGGTCGTAGGCGGCAACCACGCCGACGAACCACGTATATAGGTAGGGGACGATGATAGTAGTAACTAAGAAGAACACGGGCAACATGTACGGGTTGTTATTGGCATAATGGTTGCGCAGCGCGTACCGCGCGAAAAACACGCCAATGAGTGCCAGAACGACAAACAATATACGCAGGACCCGGAGTGTGAGCGGCGCCTTCACGGTCTGGGCGAGCTGCCGGGTGCCCATGCCGATGATCGTAAAGCCGACGAGCGGAAATAGGAGCGTGGCGTAGTTATCGATGATAATCCTGGCTCCTTGAAGTTGGGGTGTTGAAGCAGTCACGCCGCCCAGAATGAGTGATAAGACAGTCGCAGCGGCGAGTCCCCAAGCGAGCAGCTGTAGGCCGCGGGCGATATGGGCGAATGCGCGGCCCTCGTCGGTTTGACGCAGTGTTTCGGCGTATTGCCCAGTCTTTTCATAGGCATAAAACGCCGAGAACCAAATGATGCCGATGGGAATGAGGAATGACAAAATCGCTTCGTGGTAGATTGCCAGGCTGATATGCAGCCGGTGCAATGTCGCGTCATTAACAGGTAAGACCAGTGCCAGGAAGATAGTCGAGACAAGGATAATACCACACCAGGTGAGGGCCGGACTACGTTTTATCAGCATTATTCTCTTCCCTACTTTAGACAGCGACATTATACACCACTCCCGCGAAATGCTCAGTGTACATGCCGCGGGTATGCCACAGCGTGTAGCGGTACTGTGCAGTACAATATCGGCATGCAGCATAACGACTTTTTGCCCAAGCGTGTCCTAGCCGTAGGCGCTCACCCGGACGATATCGACTACGGCTATGCCGGCTCTATTGCGAAATGGGCGCAGGCTGGTACCGAAGTGTCTTACCTTATCTTGACGGATGGCAGCAAAGGTACGGCCGACCGAGCCATAACGTCGCGGAAGCTCAGCGCGATACGCCGCCGCGAGCAGGAAGCGGCTGCAAAGCATTTGGGCGCAAAAGAAGTCTTTTTCCTGGACTACGTCGATGGCGAACTGGCGGTGACGCAGGAGCTCAAGCGCGACATCGTGCGTTATATCCGCCGCGTAAAGCCGGATACCGTGCTTGTCTTCGACCCGACGGTTATCTACGCGCCGGAACGCGGATTCATCAACCACCCCGATCACCGCGCGGCAGGACAAGCTACGCTCGATGCCGTCTTCCCGTTGGCGCGTGACCACCTGGCATTTCCCGAACTCTTGCAGGACGGCCTGGAGTCGCATAAGGTTGCTACCCTGCTGCTGATGAACTTCGAGCGGCAGAACTTTGTCGTTGATATTACCGGGACGCTTGCCCAGAAGATTTCCGCGCTTGCCCTGCACGCCAGCCAGATAAGCGACATGGAAGCCGAGCGGGCCAAGGTGACTACGTGGGCGGAAGCTGCCGGCAAAGCTGCGGGCTACCGTTATGCCGAAGCCTTCATGCGCGTTGATATTGACTAGCAAGTGCTGATTTGTTGTCCCTGACCAAGAAATACAGTAAAATCAAGCTGTCTTTGGGGCGTAGCCAAGTGGTAAGGCACCAGGTTTTGGTCCTGGCATCCGGGGGTTCGAATCCCTCCGCCCCAGCCAGTTTTTTCTAACCTCTGTAATTTCGAACTCTAGACTTCTTCGGGAGTCTTTTTGTTTTGCTATGATTGATCTATGCAGAATAAACTAATCATTCTTCGTGGCCCTTCGGGTGCCGGAAAAAGCACCGTTGCTCGAGCACTGCAGAATCTCAGTCACGCCGATACATTGATCATAGACCAGGATTATTATCGACATACATTACTTGACAATAAGCCCGACGACAAAAACCTAGTCCCAGAGCTTATTGAGCACAATGCCCATATCTGCTTACAAGCAGGGTATAACGTCATTATTGAAGGTATTTTTAGAAAAGAAAAATATGCGCGCATGTTCCAGAAGTTAATTGAAGGCTTCACCGGAGAATCTTATACCTACTACTTCAACATCAGTTTTGATGAAACTGCAAAGCGTCACGCAACACGCGACAAAGCTGCCCTCTTTACGTCTGAAAAAATGAAGGAATGGTACTCTATGGCCGAACCGTTAGGTATTAGTCAGGAAAATGAAATTCCCGAACATATGTCAGAAGCCGAAATAATTCAATTGATCCGTAATCAAACAGGACTTTAGGTTTGAAAATCGTCCCCTATGGCCAGCTATATCGATTTGCAGGGTTACGAGCTTTCTAGACATCAGTCCTACCGTATTACACCGTACGAAACGTTTCCACTGTACGAAGCCAAGATGTTAGCGTGCCATACCGGTAAGCACATATACTGGATAATTACCTAATTAGCAGGGTATCTAAAGCAACGCGCGCAATACGTTTGGTTAATGTGCGTAGTAACCAATCTAGCTCCACTTAACAGTGGCACTATTCGCCTATTCACTCTCTCTTTATATATACTTACGTATAGAGAGTAAGTGATGGAAGTGAGCGGTCAAGTTATTAAGTTATCATCCCAGCAACAACGTGTCTTACTGCTTTTATTCAAGTTTCGTTTTATTTCCAGCCATTTGCTATCTGAGGTTATGGGTATCAGTAATCCGGGCTGCTATAAGGCTTTAGAGTCAGTCGTTAAATTAGGATTCGTCAATAAGGTATATGAATCTGCGTATAGGATCGATCGAAAACCTGCCTATTACTGCCTGAACAAACAAGGAGTTACTATCGTTCGCAACCTGCTAGGGGCTAAAGAATCCGTTGTGCACACCCTGTACAAGAACGATGCCGCCAGCCCTGAATATATAGATCACTGCCTTACCGCCGCCAAAGTCTATGTCTCCCTCATGTGTGCATTACCCGATGATGCGAATATCTACACAACCTCAGAAATGAGGCGATTATCCGCCCTCAGCTTTCCTAAAAACAAACCCGACCTTTACATCCGCATGCCGGACGGCCAGGAGGCTATCATCGTTATCATGGACGGCAAACAGCCCTACATTGCCCGTAAACGCCTGGACGAGATCATCCAACACAGCGAAGACGGTGAATGGGACGGCGACTACCCCCGCATCGGCTTCATCCTAGGGTCAGTCCGTGATACGCGGAGCTTTCTCTATTCAGCCCAAAGGAAGCTGGACGCTATGGGCATGGATGAAGAAGAGTTGTTCGTGCTTGCCGCGTACCTCGGAGAACTGCAGGATGGTACTGACCGTGTCTGGTCCAATGCCTTTCATCCCCAGTCCCCTGCCCGCCTGCTTGAGTAGTTTTGTGTCTTGCTCAGGACGGTAGGAGCTAGTACTCGCTCGCCAGCATGACGGTCATGACTCGCCTGCACTCGGGATCAAGCGGATCACACCAACCTTTCAGCTGCGTGTCGTAATAGTCGATCTTCCAGAAGATCTTCTCGCCGTGCCATAACAGCGAGCCGAAATCATGCTCGCCGTACGGATCATTGTCTTCTGTGAACCTATCGAACGATTCAACAGCCTTCAATAACCCGATTACGTCTGATACGCCATCAATTACGCCTGGAGTAAGCATGACGTCAATCGCCATGCCGCGGAACCTATCATTGAGCTGAGCTATCTTGCTAACCTGAACTGCATCCATGTAACACCTCCTTGAAAGTTAGTAGAACGTTTCAAGCGAGTCGACCTCCCGCTTCAGCCGGAGGTACGCAGAGCAGAGCCGGACGTGTCAATGTGGAGCGCCCTACCGGACGAGCGACATTGATGAGGCCGGCTATGACCGAACAATGAGGAGGCTGCGGGTGGGGCTCTGTTAGACTTTGTCTTTTTTTGTATGAGACAAGAATCCCACTATCTTTTGAAGAGATTCATCTCTTGTACTTTTCTTCTTTATGTCGGATTCCCAGATTCGTAATACTTTCCAACCCCTCTTTGCCAATTCTATAGATTGAGACCTATCTCTTTCGACGTTGTAATTTAACTTCTTGACCCAATAGTCGTCGGCGGGCCGTGATGATGCAATTCTTGCAATATCGCGACCATGCCAAAAATCCCCGTCAATAAACACGGCGATTTTTCGTCTAGGTAACGCAATATCCGGCTTGCCCGGTGCGTTTTTGTAGTGGCTTTGGAAATAGATTCGTCTTTTTCGTAATTCAGAAAATACGATCTTTTCAGCCTCCGAACCTTTTGACTTAATTCGGGACATGATCTCGCTACGTTTAGCGGGGTCGAAAATATCGGTCATCACTCCTCATGAGTGTCTTTTGCTGAATAGAACACCTTGCCCTTTGGAAGCTTGAGGTTGACCATCCAAAATGGAGTGCCGTCCCATCCCTTATTAACATTACCAACGTTGCGATAAAGTGTTATCACAGGCTTGGAGTCGATTGCAGATCCGATTGCTCTGTCCTCGGGAGATAGCATCGTGCCGGTCTTGTTGCCAATATCTCTATTTCGCCTAACTATCAAAGCTACACTGTCAGACGAGCCTTTTTCAGCTGATAAAGCCTGTAGGGCAGCGATATACGAACCTACGCTCCAATTATTGATAAGATCATCATGCAGTTGAGACAATATTCCGATTGCTTCAGAAATCATTATTTCGTGGACGCGCATATCGTCGTTATATGGCTCTAACACGGGGTCAAGTTTAAATGCGTTAGTTTGATCAGGGTTTGGAGGGAAATAATTCACGCCACCAACAAGAACGTCCAGCCTGCTTTTATCAATAACGCTATCCCTAGTAGGCTTTACTCCTGGAGGAAAGATTAGCTTCAAGTTATCAAAATTACCCTGCTCAATCAGCTCAAATAAAGCTTCGTTCGAGCTGTTTATTTCAGCAAACAAATTGTAAAGAGCCCTTGGCATAAATACTCGCATTAGGAGCGGGTCTCGATCGTATCCGAACATCCTGCTGTGTTGCCAGAATGTGTCAGCTTGCGGTTTTTTGGCGGATCGTAGGTAGTACACGGTCTGCAAGCCTTTAAATGTAACGCCACGCCCAAGACTGTTACCACCAACTACAATGTTAAATCCTTTGTCGATATTCGGCGCGATCTCGCTATCCGGGCCTGAATTCATTGTAATCAGCTTGATATCCGGCCTGCTCGAAAGAAATGCTAATACTTTAGTAAAGTCCAAGATGTCGGGCTTTGACTCTCTTAAGCCTACGTAGGATTGTTCAAGCTGAGATAATATTTCGGGGCTGTTTAAATTATCAAATACGCTGTCCAAATATTGTCGAACTTTCTTAGCAATTGAGGCGTGGTCGTCTATTTTTGAACTGGGGTGAATCAGAAAATTGCATACTTCTTTACCGGCGTGTTGCTGATGCGCCGCAGTAACTAGATAAGTAGTTGTGGCATGCTTTAAGCCGACTGGAATCTCGTCAGTATCCAGCAGCAAGCTTAGCTCGTCGTCGTTTGTTGAAATATTGGTAAACGGGGTCGGTTTGGAATAGAAGAACGATCCGCCAAGGTACCCGCTGCCAGGTGCAAAATAATGAATAAACTCCGGCTTCCAGCCGGTTTCCAGGGTCTGCAACAATAAGGGCTGTGGCGTTGCGGTGACTTGTAGGTAAAAGCTGCTAGTGCATAATTTTTTAATGTCATCTAGAAGCTGGTTAATCGTGCTCTTGTCGAGATCAGGCGAATTAATCTTCGTATTTAGTGATGTGGCGTCAGCCTCGTCATCGATGATAAATATCGGTCTACCTTGGCAATAGCCGGAGGATGCGAGGTTATTCTTCCATTTACGAAGCACGCTGGCATTCTTTTTAAGAACTACTACTGTAGGCTGTCTAAGCTTCTTGCCAAAGAATCTAACTTCGTCATTCTCGTCGCAGACGTTGAATGTGTCGATACTCTTCATGGCCCTTTCAAACGTTTGCTGCTGAAGAGCTGTCATCCCGCTAGTCAATACGAGGAAAAGTTCAAATCCATTGTCTGCCGCAGCCGACATGACTCCAAACATTTGGTTTGTTTTACCGCTTTGAACTTGGCCAAGCAGCAAGCCGACTACATGGTCCATGAAGGAAAATTTTTGAAGCTGGTTTTCTTCAATGCTTTTTATCGTCTTTCTTACGGAAGTTACGGCCTCAGGTGTTTCCTCTGCCAGTCTATTGAGATATTCTGTGGCGTGGTTCATTTAACATCAGCCTCGAAGTCCAAGTACCAGATATCGCTATCTTTTATTTTCGCCAAGGTAAAGTTATCCCTTCCGTATTTTTCTAATGTTTCTTGAGTGCACAGTTCTCCGGCCTTTAACGCACCCGCCCGTTCCAGCCGCCCTTTGAGCCACTTCCCAAGAATTTTCAGATCGTCCTCTGACCTAAGATTCTTGCTATAGTCGCCACTTATCTTGCAGGTGAACTCCCAGCCGTCGTCTGTAATCACTTTTATCACGCCGCCGTTGCCAGTCTTATCGCTTTGAGGATATCCTGGCAACTCCGTAATCTGTTTTGGGACAATCAGCTCTACTTCATACCAAGATCTGGGCATTACGAAGCCCTGTTTATTAACGCGGCCTCTGCCGTTAAAAGTGTTTAGATTGCTTTTTGGCCCTTCGTCTGCTTTCAGAGGAATCTTGAAAACATAATCAAACTCCTGCTTTTGTTTTACTTCCTCAACTATTTTGGCGTCAGCTTTTTCTACGCCGTATTGATCATTTAAAAGATCGTTATTGCTTTGTATGATCTTTATTTCAACTTCACTGTTTGGACGGGTAGCCGTTTGATTTAGTTTTGTAAGAAACCCGTCAAGCTCAACTGAGTCATTGCTCGGCAAGTCATAATCGACCTCATACTGCCTCACTCCAGTTTTTACAATATTGGTTAAGTTGGATGACCCGACTAGTGCGCCAACGATGCGTCCATTTTTTTGGAAACTTATGACCTTGCCGTGGAACGGAAATGTAACAACAAAATATACGCCGCCAAGATTGTTGTCGCGAAGTATCTTATCTAAATCATCTACTGCTTCTTTTTGCTGTTTTGTTAGCCCCTCGAAATAGTGCATGCCGATATTCAAGTCGATATGAGGTCCACCATTGGCTTCAATAACACTTTTTAGGTCAATTAAAGCATCCGCAGAAATATAGCCAGATGCTATCTTGATTAAGTCGGCTTTTTCCAGCAGCTTTGTAAAAGCATGATGGTATGTTTCAGACTCAGTTCGTAGCGGTAAGTAGTTGGAATATATCAGACTCACTTCAGTCCATCGCCAAAGCTAAATTAACTCCTTCAATTTTACTACTATTTTCGCTTTCCGGTTGGACTTTTTCTTTAGATTCTTTTTTGATACTCGCACTGAATGCCGGCTTCAAATGTTCTGCAAACACTTTAGCCGCAATTGGAGGCACAGAATTTCCAATTTGTCTTCTTACCTCAGTTATAGATCCTTCGAATTTGAAATCGTCAGGATACCCGAAAAGCCTAGCGCGTTCCCGGTTCGTCAGCGGCCGGTTTTCTTCGAAGTGGTACCCCCATGTTCCGCCACCGCCACCAGCAATAATAGTGGTGGACGGCTTATCTCTGTGCAGTCTCCTGTATACGTGGCTAATCATACCTTTAACGTAGTACGGGCTATCCTTAGGAATCGAAGTAAAGTTACCGCCTTCTGGAATTAGTCCTAGCATTTGTCTGGTTTTCTCTTTAATCTGTTGGTGTTCATTATTGTAAAGAGCTTTTTCTACTCCTTCGAGCGCTTGGCCCGCAGTATAGTAGTTGGATTCGTCATGAGTATATTCTGGGAACTCAAAATTGTAGTCGATATCGTTCCTTACGCCGACGATTACTACCCTTTCCCGCAGTTGAGGCGCGCCATATTTAGCGAAATTGCATAGACGGTACTTAACCGTATAGCCTAATTCGGCAAAATCATCGACGATCTGCTGGATAGCAGCGCCTTTATTAGCCGAAAGTAAACCTTTGACATTCTCACCGATAAAGATCTTCGGCCTTTTGGCATCCACTGCTCTAACGAAAAACTTATACAGATTGCCCCTTTCGGTCCCAAGGCCTCCTCTTTTCCAAATCATTGAGAAGTCTTGGCATGGGAAACCCCCCGTCATAACGTCGCAGTCAGGCAGCTTATCAAAGTCCACTTCTGTGATGCTGCCCTCAAAAATATGATCCCCAAAGTTCTTGCGATACGTTTCGCATGCCCAGTGCTGGTTGTCGTTTGCCCAAACGATCTTATAGCCGGCTTTTACAAAACCTAAATCTAAGCCTCCACATCCTGAAAAAAGAGACAATAATCTAGGGCTACTCTTAACCATATGAAACCCTCCATTTCGTGTACGGTTTAATTGTAAACCATAAACAGTACGCACGCCGCTATTGTATTAGTTACTTTTCTATATTGTGCGACCCCTTTTGAAGCTTACCGCTGGTAAAAGTTATTCACAGCTTATTTTCTGGTTGTATCTTCGGCAAGTTTATAAAAATTAAAATGTACGGCTCGATAACCATTAGCACTCAGCTTGATTGAGTGCTAATGGTTTTGTTATAATCCGTTGTGAATTATTTGGATTGAGGGAGCGCACTTGGCGTATCAACAGTAAAAAAATGATATCTTCGCAAGTAGTGTTTTTACCGATTGGGGATGGGAAATGTGGAGACTCTATAGCAATTCGATTTGGGGATTTACAGTCCGGCGACCCAGCAAAGCAATACGTGATCGTCATTGACGGAGGTTACACAAATGATTGGCAAAAAGTTGTGGACCTTGTTCTAAACCGATTTAGATTAAGCAAGATTGATTTACTAATATCTACTCATCTCGACGGGGACCATATTGGCGGACTGCCTGGAGTAGTAGAAAACTTAAAAGTTGATAATCTCTGGATGCATTTACCATGGGAACACTCAGGCGATTATCTTGATTCTAGGCAGGACGAATTTAAGGGTAGAGGATACACAAAAGATATGGAGGATACCCTATCAGCATCGAGTGATTTAGCGCTTGCTGCTGAGAGAGCGGGCATAACACCTGAAGAGCCTTTTACTGGCAAGCAATTCATTACTCCTTACGGTTTTCTCACCGTATTAGGTCCTTCAAAGCAATATTATGAAAAGCTGCTACCTGAAATCGTTGACAAATCTTTGGGATCATCACAATCTACTCCGCCGGGTATAGCCTCATATTACTCATCATCAATTACGCATAGTCTGCAATCTGCAATCGGGAAAATTGAAAATCACTTCATTGAGACTCTCACGGATAGAGGAGAAACCAGTGCAAGTAATGACTCTAGCGCCATTATAATCTTTGAATTAACTGATGGACCAACATCATTGAGAAGATACCTTTTTACAGGAGATGCTGGAATACAGGCTTTGAGTTATGCGGCAGAGTATTTCCAACTTCTAGGCTACACTGCAGGAGATCTAAACCTTATTCAAGTACCGCATCATGGTAGCAGGAAAAATGTGGGCCCGACTATTTTAGACAAATTTCTCGGACCAAGAACTGCTTTGCCAGGAATGACGCGCGGAGAGGCTTGTGTGTCTGTAGGCAAAAATTGCCAAAGTGACGGGCATCCGTACAAGGTTGTGACAAATGCATTGAAACGGCGTGGGTATAACGTATTTCAAACTCAAGGGACGGGTATCAAGTTTGGGGAATACTTAGAAGGCTTTAGCTCCCCTGCAGTTCCACTTCCGCTTTATGATACTGTTGAGGATGACGATTAATCCAGGTTGAATAGTGTGGAATCCATTTTAGAAAAAATTGATCAATATGATTTGTTTATCAACCTGCTTACGGGCAGTGTATTAGCATTGCTAATAACAAAAACAACATCCATTAATTTTGCTGATGGTGACGCAATAGAATTGCTTTTTAGTTATTATTTTCTTGGTCTAGTAGTCTCTCGGATTGGCTCATTGCTTATCGGTCCTGTACTAAAGTCTACGAAGTTTGTAAGCTATACGTCCTATACTGACTACCTGCATGCTGCTAAAAGGGACCCGAAGCTCGAAATGTTATCCCAAGACAATAATTTATACCGGTCAATTATTTCAGCGTGTGTAATATATATTGCTACTTTCACTTTTGATAGGACAGTGTATCAGCATTCGCACGTATTCTCTGGATACTTTGTTTTAGCTAGCGCTATATTTCTCCTAGTTCTTTTTACATTTGCTTATAGAAAACAAACGTCTTTCATTTCTCGACGCGTTAACGATAATAAGTAATTCGCTTACTGGATATCGCGCACGCTTCCGAACGGTACGCGCTTTAAGATCACGTTCTGCATATTTGCCATCGTCGCCGGTGTCGTAGTAAACTCTCCGAACTTGTTGTTGACGATATCCTCTGCCCGCGCCAACGACTTTGTGTCCAGCCGCGTTCCGTCAAACAACCCCACCTGCTGGGGATCGGCTGGCCGGAGCTTGAATACCGTTACACCCATGTTGGTTACCCTAGCCGGAATCGGTGCCTGATTCATAAGGCGCTGGGCATGTAGGTAGATCTCTTGCGTGGAATAGATATCCGACTTTGTGTCTTTTCCCTTGTGCCAGAACGTCCGATCTTCAAAACTAAGCCAAAGATAAATTCCGCCAGCAATGTATCCGCCTTTCCGCATGCGCCTTCCTGTCTTGTGGCTGAGCTTCATGAGGAGCTTGGACAGTTGTTCCCTGTCAGTCGTCTTGTCTCCGAGTGCATACTGCTGCCCATAACTCTTGACACCAAACTGCACGCCGTCAGCTTCATGACCCCGAAGCCGCAAATACCATTTCGTCCCCTCAATACTCTTGAAAACTAGCTTGTGCAGGAACTGCTCTTGCGTATCCAGGAATTGCACCGGTGTGAATATGCCGGCAATGTTTAGCCGGGCCTGGTAACGGGTATTGATGCCCGGCAGATCAATGAGATCATGCGTGGAATACACTTCCCTGATCTTATCGCCGGTAATGACATCTAAACCATCAGGCTTGTGAAGTCCGGCTGCAAGTTTTGCCAGAAACCTATTCGTGCCTATCCCGACATTGATTGTCACATACTCCCCCAGGGCTTCTTTGACCGCCGCCTTAATCTCATGCCCGATGTCTTCAAGCCGCTTACCGCGCTGCACCGCCACCGAGCCGGTGAAATCGATGATAAATTCATCTATGGACTTGGGGATGACGTTATCCGTGTAGTTGAGCAGCACCTTCTTGAAGCGCCGGTGAGCGTCGAAGTACTTGTCCGGGTCGGGCATCATAACAATGACGTTTGGGTCGAGCATGCGCGCCTCACGGACGTTTACGCCCAGCTTTATGCCCGATGCCTTGGCTTCGTAGCTGGCGGCGATCACAGCGCCTCTAGGAGTGTCGTAGGCGGCGATAGCTACTGGCATGTTCCGTATAAGCGGGTTGGCCTGCTGCTCGATCATGGCGTAGCACGAATTAAGGTCGACGTGCATGATGAGCGGCAGATTATAGTTAATTGGCAAGTCCATCGCTGATTGCCTCCAGTTTCCAGTGCAGGTTGCTGGTATCGAAGTTCAGCCTGAACCAGAGCGTCTGCTCCTTGTCGACCAACTCAAAGATGTGATGCAAGGTCTTCCCTTCCCAGACAGTGTGGTGATAGCCGATCTTTCCGACAGGATACTGTTTGTTTTGCCAGTCGATAAGATGTGGCAATGCAAGACGCTGCCGGGCACTGTAGTACATCACCACGCTGACTTCCTCGTTGATTTTCTCACGCATATGTAGCCTCCAAGCATTACAATAAAAGTTATGTGTGGCAGATACGGACTCTATGATACGGATGCAAAAGCGCTCGAGACGCGGTTCGAGCTGAAAGAACAGCCGACGTTTGTATCCCAGGACAATTACAACGTCTCGCCAATGCAGCGCATGCCGATTATCTACGAAGAGGATGGCAAACGAGTTGCCCAGCTGATGCAATGGGGCTTTATCCCATTCTTTGCAAAAGATCCTAGAGGGTTCAGACCTATTAACACGGTGTCGGAAACGGCCTTCGAAAAACCGATGTGGCGTGAAGCGATGAAGCATCACCGCTGTTTAGTTCCAAGCCGGGGCTTTTACGAATGGAAGAAGTTCTTCGGAGACAATGGCAAAATAGAGCGTAAGGTGCCGTATTTCATCCATCCCAAGGATATTGACTTGTTTGCCTTTGCAGGCATTTACAGCATTTGGAAGGATGTCGAAGGATTACCCTTCTATACGTTCTCGATCATGACGACCACTCCGAATGAGGAGATGGAAGATATCCATAACCGAATGCCAGTTATCTTACGTCCAGGACAGGAAGCGTCCTGGCTAAATCCTGAATACAGCGAAGAGAAGCAACTGGCTGACCTTCTCGTTCCGTATCCGGATGGAATGCTTGAAATCTATAGAGTGAGCGATGATGTAAACTCGGCACGCAACAACGATAAACATCTTGTTGAAGCGGTAGCTTAACCACGATCACAAATGTGTTAATAAGCCTGTAAGTAGGAGCGGAGCTCACCTACACGACTGAGCGATATTATTCGTCAGGTGGCCGTAGGCCGTCAATACGGAAATAGTAATGTGGTTACTGCTTCTGCCTAGAAGGGTCTTAGGTATACCATTGGTAATAACAACTATGAAAGACGATATCAAACTTCAGCGAGCACTCCTTAAAAGAATAAATGATACTGGTTACTGGGCGGACCACGACGATCTTGTCATGGGATTTAGAATCCACGATATCACTAGCAATATGTTTAATCGACGGAAGAAAGCCCTACCCAAAGTAGAAGACCTTCGTCATCAACTAAAACTCCTTGAAGATAAGGGACAAGTAAGGCGCACATTAATAACGCCACACATTCGTTACGAAATGACCGTAGCTGGGCACCAGGTTCTTCGGCCATGGTACGCCAAGGTTATGAAGTCGGTTTCAACGCGTTTAGATTCCATAACCGTATCAGCAATCACGAGTATCATCGTCTACCTTATCATAGAGCTGATACGACATTGGTTGAACCTGCATTAGGCCGTGTAGCGCCGCCAGTAATAAGCTAATCGAGAATCGCAGGCTTTAAGAGTACTTATCAACTGTTAGAGTTTGCAGTATGTACATTCGGCAAAAGGAAATACGGAATAGCACAAGACTAAATACTATGATCCAAACGTCGTGCCTGCCCAGGCAAGCATTACAAGAATAAAAATTAACACAATTGTCAGAATCGCAAATAGACGAAGTACTGCTGGTACGACTTTGATAATTACAATCGTTATCAAAATTAGAAATAACAGTTCGCTGATAGCTGCATCGTGGGTTAGCTGATAGGATAAAATACCGAGCAAGGCCAATATCAAAGCAATTATCCAAAACGGAACACTGCCCTTCCTTTTTATCACAAGCCAATCTTTGTCCATGGCCAAATTATAATACGCCTAAATCGCTAATGCTAAATAATAATGTTGACGCCTGTCAAGCTTATCGGGTATAAATAAGAGTAATTGAAAATGGGTGGTTGGAGGGTACGTGAAACGGCTCAAAACACCACTCATTGTAGCGCTAACGCTAATCGCCGGCGCACCATTTGTTCTATCGCACCCAGCATTTGCTGCCGATACGAATGTAACCCAGGTTGAGAACTTCATCCGGAGCATAATTCAGGTTGTAGCGAGCCTGGCGGGATTAATCGCAACAGGTTTCTTTGTGGCTGGCGGATTCGGATATATCACAAGCTCCGGCAACCCTGAGCGCCTCGAGAAGTCTAAGCATACGCTTATCTATGCGGCAATCGGTTTAGCGATTGTTATAGCCGCGTTTGTCATTAGCAACATCGTTACTACCTTAGCCACAAACGCTTTCGGGAGTTAAACCATGTTAGCCACCGTAAGTTCAAACCTTACGATCATGGCAGATGCGCTAGCTGCATCTCATATCATGCAGACGTTCATAGCGCCGGTCATGACTGGTCTATGTATCGCAGCATCTCTTGGTTCTACTTTCTTCTTAGTAATTGGCGGCATGCACTATATCGGAAGCAGAGGGAACCCTGAGAATCTTGAGCAGGCGAAAAAGACAATCAAGAATGCACTCATTGGGTTGGTAATTGTACTAGCGGCAGCAACGCTGACTGCAATCCTTGCCCATGCATATAGCGATGCAACGGCTAACGCTACATTAAAATTACCCCAGATAGTAGCTGTCCAAGACAAGCCGACAAATTTCTTCGATATTGTGATGCAAGTAATCACGCATGTGCTTCAAAGCATTATTAGCGCAATCGGCCAACCATTCGTAGACGCGCTTGCTTACTTCACCACTAGCACACCGCTTATGGGGGACAATTCGGCGGTATTCAATATGTGGCTGGTTATCGTGGGGATTTCCGACGCTCTATTTGTCTTAGTAGTTGCTCTTCTCGGTTTTCATGTCATGAGCTTTAGCGTGTTCGACTTCGACGAAATTGATATAAAGAAGCTCCTTCCTCAACTTGCCCTGATATTCCTGCTCATGAATACCTCGCTGTTTGCTATCGACGGCATCATCAGCTTATCGAACGTGATGGTCCACGCGATTCAGGAGGCGTTCCCGCCCATGACGCTTTGGGGACTATTAGACGATCTTACCAAACAAAGCTCTAATTTGAGCTTAGGAGGGTTGTTGATCATGGTCGCCTTCCTGGTGTTGACCGTACTCCTCCTGGTGTACTACGTAGTGCGCCTGATTACGCTATATATAGGGGCTGCCTTATCACCGTTCGTCCTCATGCTTTACTTAATTCCAGCCTTCAAAGACACCGCAATCGCCGCCGCAAAGGCTTACCTAATCACCATATTCACGTTATTTGTCCAGGTCGTCATCATGCAACTGGCCACTTCAATATTCCTTGGAATGCTAGAGGGTACGAACAGCGGTCAGCCAAATTCGCTCATGGCGCTCATTGTGGGACTCGCTACTATTTGGGCGCTACTGAAGACCCCAGGCGTTATGAAGGAGCTTACGCATGCAGCCAGCATGCCCCATGCCGCGCGCCAACTGGCCGGAGTATTTATGAGAAGTGCTGGATCAATATACGAAGTAAGCAGATCAACGAAGAGCGACATCAAGACGGTCGTAAAAACGATCAGCAAAACTAACCACAAAGGCGGATCGGGAAACAAAGGCTCAGGCCGGTATCATGTAATAACAGCGGACAAACTGCGCACCGGTGAGACTAGACCCGCAGCCTTTGCTGCTGATATTCATTCACGCCGAACGGCAGCATTAGAAGGAAGTGAAGCATGAGATCCACTATCGTTCCTGCTCAGATCACTACAGTAGAAGATCGCGTTGCCGGTAACCTTGGGATATCGCAATTACTGCTGCTCATTACGCCGGTATTCGGGGGTAGTGCACTCTATGTAATTCTTCCGCCCTTCTTTGGATATGCCGAATATAAAATCGGGATCATCGTCATCATTGCCCTGCTCTGCGGCATCCTGGCAATACGTATCAAGGGTAAGATTATCCTGTTATGGGCAGTCGTACGCCTTAAATACAATCTTCGTCCAATGTTCTATGTCTACAACAAGAACAGCATTTACGCTCGTCATATCGTCCCATCAACGGTTAAGGAAGAGCCGGCTGCAGTAGTCAACAGCATTGGTGCTAAGCGCAAAAAGATTGCCGGTATTACCGCCACTGATCTTCTAAAAGTCCAGCAACTTGTATTGAATCCGAATGCTAATGTACGGTTCACGACCACCAAGAAAGGAGAGCTCCGTGTCCATCTTACAGAAGTCCCGCATGAAAGCCTCAGCGCGCCAACAAATTAATATCCAAGGAGTCAGAGATGGCATCCTTCTCTTGCCACGCAACCGTTACCGGTTAGTGCTAGAGGTGCCTGCAGTCAACTTTGAGCTGAAGAGCGAGGATGAACAGGATGCGCTCATCGATACTTATGAAAGTTTTCTGAACTCATTGCCCTGCCCGCTGCAAATATTGGTACGCATCCGCGAACTGGATATGGACAAGTATCTAGCAAGCCTTGAAGACCGCCGTGCCTCCGAAGCTGAAGCAATCTACAAAGAGCAAATCAAACATTACAGTTCTTTTGTTGAACGCTTGGTGGCCAGCAAGAAGATACTTTCCCGCCAGTTCTATGTAGTTCTGCAGTGCGAGATTAATTCAAATGAGTTTGACGCCGCAAAAGAGCAGCTTACGCTGAATGCGGACCTGGTAACGAAAGGTTTGGCACGATTGGGCATGCGTTGCCGACAGCTGGGGAGCCTTGAGGTGCTTGACCTATTCCACAGTTTCTATAACCCATCGCAAGCCAAGGTTCAACCGCTCAGCGAGCACGTGGTACAGCTGCTTAATAACGAATACGTCAGGAAGGCCGAATCATGATAGAGCTACAACTTCTTGAACGCGTACGAGCATGGAAGAATCAGCGCGATGAACGGCCCAAAGAGCTTGCCTTAACCTTCGGAGAACAAGACCAAGTTGATGCGCTATCTTACGAGGGGTTAGAGGAACACCCCGATTACCTAGTCATAGACGGTATTTTTATCCGTACCCTCTTTATTTCAGGTTATCCGTTTACAGCCGCATCCGGGTGGCTGGACAACCTTATCCATTTCAACCACGACGCGGATATCTCTTACCATATACTCGAAGTCGATTCTCAAATAGCGTTACCGAAATTAAATCGAAAGATTACCGAGCTCGAATCGACCCGCCGCTCATTGATAAGAAAAGGCGCCATAGTCGGTACAGACATTACCGATCCACTCGACTCGGCCACACAACTCAGGGATGAGATATTGCGCGGCCAGGAGAAACTTTTCCAGATGTCAGTATATGTTGGATTACGCGCAGACTCGCTTGATGAATTGAATAAGGTGACTCGAATGCTCGAAAACGCATTGTCGGCCAGGCTATTCACCGTTAAAACGGCACGGTACCAACAGTTAGAAGGACTACGGTCGCTTCTGCCACGCGCCGAGGATGATCTATCGCAGAAACGAAATCTCGACAGCTCGTCGGCTGCACTTGCGTTTCCCTTCATGTCTTCAGAGTTAGTGCACGAAAACGGCATTCTCTACGGCGTAAATAAATCCAACAACTCGCTTGTCATCCTTGACCGATTCTCTCTGCATAATGCCAACAGCATCACATTCGCACAGTCGGGCAGCGGTAAAAGCTATGCATCAAAAGTTGAAATTCTCCGTCACCTCATGCAAGGCACGAAGGTTATCGTAATCGATCCAGAGCGAGAGTATAAGAGGCTGGCAGAATCAGTAAATGGTACTTACGTAAAACTATCGGCGAAATCCAAAGAAAAAATTAACCCGTTTGACTTAGCAACGACCTACCACTCCAAAGCCGATTTATCGGAACACGCGCAAGATCTCATCGAGGTTATATCATTGATGGCCGAAGGTCTAGACGCCAGTGAAAAAGCGGCGGTCGACAAAGCTATCCTCATGATCTATGACAAAGCCGGCGAATCCATGCCACTGCTTCGCGACTTATTTGCCGAGCTTCACGACCTAGGTCATACAACGCTTTGCGAGCGGTTGGAGAAATATATCTCCGGCTCGCTTAAAAATGTCTTTAACGCCCCGACGAATATAGAACTCAACAATCGGTTGATAGTATTCGATATCAAGGACCTTCCGGAAAGTCTTCGGCAGATCATGATGCTCATTATCGCCAACTTCGTAAGCAATCAGGTAAAAGCAAACCCCGAGAAGCGTTTGTTGGTAATTGATGAGGGCTGGCTGCTGCTGGAGCACGAAGAAAGTGCCAGATTTGTGGCGGGACTTGTGCGGCGGGCTCGGAAATACTACTTAGGCGTTTCGATCATATCCCAGCAAGCGAACGACTTCCTCCATAGCGAATACGGCCGGGCAATTGCATCCCAAAGCGCCCTACGCATTCTCATGAAGCAAGACACCACGACAATCCGCAATGTCGTATCGGAGTTCAATTTGAGCGAATACGAAGAGGGCTACCTGCTGACTTGTGGCCGTGGAGACGCGCTGATAATTGCCGACCAGAACCATGTCGCAGTAGGCGTAGTGTCTTCGGCCGAAGAACACCCACTTATTACTACTAACCCTGCAGAACTGTACCAACCATGATGCCATGGCTCGGAAAAAGAAAAACATTATCCGGCTGGAAAGAGCTGACACTTGTACTTGGCATCATTTCTATAATCATTGCCCTGCCCCCTATCGTCTTGGTATCTATGACTGACGCCAAGGCTTTGATGGACGGAAATAGTGGCGTTTCGCTCTATACCGATCCAGCAGTTTCGGGCGACTTATATGATTATGGCAATTGCACCTACTGGGTAGCCATGAGGCGTATACAGGTTGGCGATCCAATCCCGGAGCATTGGGGCAATGCAGCTGACTGGGAATTAAACGCCATATTAAGCGGGTATAAGGTAGATCAAAATCCGACGAAGTATTCAATTATGCAAACTTCAATCGGGGCCAACGGGTTTGGACATGTAGCATTCGTTGAAAGTGTAGATCCGGACGGAACATGGCACATATCCGAGATGAACGTCGTTGGCTTTGACGAAGTAGACAATAAAGCAATGCCTGCTTCGGCCGCAAGATATTACAATTTTATACACGACAGGGTGCAAGCGCATGGTATCTGAATTTCCCCGTCAAATATTAGGGATTGTGGGAGTTCTACTGGCAGTATGGTTGCTTTGGCTGATTTGTCTAATCAGCGCCCGGATTTTCTGGTGGAAACACTTGGCTAAGAGAAAGATGGTCACTTTGGAGGTCACTCCTCCTGTTAATTTGAGCCGGTCGCCAAATGCCACTCAGGAGTTATTTTCGATCATCCACGGCCTACGATTGAGCCGAACGCGCCTGCGTAAGCTGCTCAACAGAGAGATTGTACTGTCGTTTGAAGTCGTGTCTTCAAAAGCCGAAGGTATCCGTTTTCTTATAAAGGTGAGCAAGCGTGATGCTGGCACCCTGCAGAAGATTCTTACCTCTTACTACCCCCAGATTAAGATCAAGGAAATCCAGGATGATACGCCGACAGGTCTGAGGGTAATTGAGTTTAAGCAATCAAATCACTTCGCATTTCCTCTAAAATCTTCGGATTACCTAGACTTGCATGACCCTATTGCCTACCTAGCCGGCGTAATGACCAACCTAGACGATGATGAACAGATTAGGTTGCAGCTAATTGTGTCACCTGTTGAGCTCAAAGAAGCCAAGTCGCTTTCGAGGAAGATTCTACGAAATGACGATCTACTCTCACAACTTCAGGATCCCAAATTCATTCCTATCATAGGTGGAACTATGCAACTTATTAGCAAGTTGCTTTTCGCCGTAACTGACCTAATCAGCGATACATATCACGGTCCGGTGCGACATTCTACAAATAACACCCCTCAAGCACGGGAAATGTATGAAAAAATGCAAGTATCAAGCAGGAGGAAACCGGCCAGGACTCTTAGCGCCTTTGAGTCGGAGCTCATGGAATCAATGCACCGCAAACTTAATCAGCCGATGTACAAGGTAGCGATTAGAGCCGCATTGTACACAAAAGATGAAAGAACCTATAAAGAAAGGTCAGCGGCAATTAAATCTGCGCTGCAAACGTATCAAGTTCCCTCATATCAATCCGTACGACCAAAGCCAGATCTTCCCGTGCTGCGAGCGCTTCGTTCATATGCATTTCGCAATAGACTACCAATGCTTAATGAAAACCGAAGCATCGTGTTGGCTTCATCTGAGCTCGCCAGTCTTTACCACTTTCCGACAAACGCCGTACGCCCGGACAATACTATTTCGTCTCTGAGCCGCACCCTTGCTGCACCTGTTTCCTTAAAACAAGGAAAGACATTGGACGTGGTTATTGGAAACAACGAGCATCACGGGGTGACCACACCAATCGGTCTCACGACCTTAGAGCGCGAGCGGCACCTGTATATCATCGGCGGCACGGGTAATGGCAAAACCACTATGCTTTTCTATAGCATCCTGCAAGATATCACATCCGGAAAAGGAATTGCTGTCCTTGATCCGCACGGCGATCTAGCCGAACGAATCCTACGATATATCCCGGAGGACCGAATTAAAGATGTCATATACATGAATCCGGACGATCTATCATTTCCAATTGGCGTGAACTTACTTGAGCTGCCGGAAGGCTTAAACGGAGATGACCTGCTTCGAGAAAAAGACCTTATCACTGAAGCCACAATATCTGTATTGAGGAAGGTTTTCTCTGACGACGATTCTGGCGGCCACCGCATTGAGTACATACTGCGCAATTCGATCCAAACTTCCTTAACACTCGAGAATCCAACTTTGTTTACCATATTCGAGCTTCTCAATAACGCCAAATACCGTCGTAAGGTTGTGAAGTCGCTAACAGATCAGAACCTCAAAGACTTTTGGAATAACGAGCTCGGCAAGGCCGGTGAATTCCAACGCGTCAAAATGGCCGCTGGCATTACGGCCAAAATCGGCAGATTCCTGTTCTCGGCATCAGCACGGCGCGTACTTGAGCAACCAAGGTCAACAATTAATTTTGAAGACATCATATCCAATCAAAAAATTCTAATCTGCAACTTCTCTAAGGGGTTACTAGGTGAAGATACCTCAACCCTTTTCGGGACGACGATACTTGCGAAAATACAAACTGCAGCTCTTCGCCGTGCCAGGATCTCCGAACAAAGCCGAGTCTCCTTCTACCTCTACGTGGATGAATTTCAGAACTTCGCCACCGTGAGCTTCGTACAGATGCTTTCAGAGGCAAGAAAATACAAATTGTTTTTAACAATGGCCGAACAGTCCACCTCTCAACAGGATCAACAGAGACTCGTCGATATAATTCTTGCTAACGTAGGCACCATAGTATGTTTTCGCTCTGGCAGTCCTGCCGACGAGAGATTAGTCTTGCCCTTATTCAGTCCGTTTATTGACCAGGGTGAGATAGCCAACCTACCGGCATATTCCTTCTTCGTACGCATTGCAGCTATTAATGCGCAAGAGCCAATGTCAGGTGTAACTGTATTGGTTGAGGATAATGGCAGCGAAACTATTGCTCAGCGGGTTATAGCCTCATCTCGAGAAATATACGCAAAGAAGGTATCGAACGAATCTTCAAACGAAATTGGTTCTGATTCACACAATAAGATTCCTATGAATCGTAGTGAAACAAAACAATTGGAACGAAAACACGTTGAATCTAGCGAAGTCGTAAGTTCACTGAAATAATTTGAGTAACATATAATAACCACCATGAACATTTATCTGGATATAGACGGCGTGCTTCTTGCAAACGAAGCGCATGCTGCTAATTATGCCGATGAATTCTTGCAAACGGTGCTCGATAAGTACCCAGATTCAACGTACTGGCTCACTACCCATAATTGGAACGGAGAAAATCGAGCCAAGGAAGTATTGTCGCCATTTCTAAGACCTGAAACCGTTAAGCTACTCGATAAAATCAAACCGACAGTATGGATGGAGCTTAAGACAGAAGCCATCGACTTCGATCAAGATTTCCTATGGTTTGACGATGATTTATGGCCGGACGAACTTAAAGCACTTGAAGAACATGAAACTACCGAGCAATTTATTCTCGTAAAATTGGAAGAAGACCCCGATGTACTCCAAAAACTTACCGAAGTCGTTAAAGCGAACGCCTAACGAGCACTAGTTGGGACCCTGAATGTTTCAATATTTACACGACCGAGGCTTTTATGAAGATTTGTATGACCGTCTTACTGTTGAGGAAGCGTGTCGCGGTATGGTCCACTATGATAAGTTTCTCGTTGAATTTGAACAAAAACTACCAAAGGATGACAAGATAGAGCGGCCCGGCAACGCTTTTGCAATCAATGTGTTCTACATGTATACCGTTGGTAACGAGTTGCTTCGGCGTTATGAAATGCGAGAGCAACACATAACTGAGCTGATGGATCGTGACAAGGCAAAGGATGATTTGATTTCCGCAGCTCGATTATCCGACGAACCGACGTGCCAGCACTGCGGTGAACAGGGTTTGCGCATTACCGATAAGTCTTTTATGAATCGCAGCAACCGCTTTAGTATCGACGCGCCAGAAGAGGTACTTTTCATGTTGCATTGCCCCCACTGCGACAAAAATAGTGCTTTTTGGGAAGACGGTTCAGCATGGGTGCCAAAGCCCACACTTTGCCCAAAGTGTCGCGCAGAGATGTCTCATAAGACCTCAAAGAGCAATATAGCGATCACCTTTACATATACGTGTCCTTCTTGCAAGTACAGATACAAGGATACAATGGCACTTCAAGACAAAAAGGCTAAGTCAGATCCAGATTTTGAGAAGGATCGGGCTCATTACTGTTTGTGGGACCAAGAGTTCCGCGACAGGTTGTTTTCTATCCGCCATGATTTTGAAGGAATGGCTCAACTTGGCAAAGAAATCAAAGAAAGAGAAGACAATAAGCATATGTACGATGCTATAAAGGAATTGAAGAAGCCAAAGATTGCAGAATTATCTATCCTTCTTGTACCCGTTCTCGAAAGAGAAGGATTCATTGAATTCACTCTGGATAAACCGGAGATGGGCAAAGATGTGGTCATTGGGTTCAGTTGCCTTGACAACAAGAGCGAGCGTGGCGATTACGAAAGCGAAAAGACTCTAAGGAAGGCTGTTGAGAAAGCGTCGGCTGTTACTAATTGGCGCCTCATGAGCGACGGGATTCACTATCGGCTGGGATATCTAAGTGGTAGGTTGCGTGCTTATGAGCGTGAAGATGATTTGGTCAATTTGGTTACTAAATCAGTCAAGAAAAATGTTAAGTAACGCTTATTCTATAGTGGCGCAGTTACTACATCTTCCCAACATCGAATAGCCTCGATGACTACAAGAACTGTTTAATATATCGCGCTTAACAAACTAGTTGAATTTAACTGACTCGAAAACCTGCACTATTTGGTTTACTAGAGGGTAATCAGAGTATTGTTGCGGTGTTAAGGGACTATTTACATAGCCACAATGCGAACCAGGTGCACATGGGGTTACAAATTGCACCGTTAGTTGAATTGTCTTTGTTTGAGGCAATGGAGATTTGATATCCGCGCTTGCAGAACATGTTGGCAACGTGCTCCCTGCGCTTAACCCCGTAGTATCCGTGAGATACAAATATTCGATCTCGTTGGAGCTGGCAGTCGTTACAATGCTTAATGAATGTCCATCAACTGTAATGTTTTGTACATTATATATCGGCAGATTCGCATCGCAGTTTTGATACCCCGTTAAAGCTTGTAGGCTCATAGATACGCCTCGCTGCTGCCCCCCAAAATCTGTAAACGGGCTTTGCCAAGTCATCAGCTCCTCTTGAACGGTGCCGTTCATGATGGTTGTGTTGTATGGCGATGCTGGTGCGGTCCAATTTGAAGGATATTTTATGCTTATACCACCTAATTTGGATGTGTAAGTCTTCCAGCCAGCGTAAGGATCAGTCCACCTATAAAGGTAAAGTGTATCTCCGACGAACTCTACATTCTCAATATCTCCAACCGGTGTTATCGTAGAACCATCCATGTTCCATAGATTTGGATATTGCGTGCCGAAGACGAAGTGCAAGCCGTCATTACTCATCGCAAACTCTGGAAACGCTCCGCCACAACCTGGATTGCAAGCTGATGCGAAACTGCTCGGCAAATTGTAGCTTTTGCTATTTACATGTATCGCGTTTGAAAGCGGGTCTACTACGCTGAAGACGCCGCTATCACTAACCGCCATTGCGGCTACACCCAGTACATGCTGAGTTGCATCATTCTCAGTAAATATGGTCTTGCCATCAGTATAAATATAGTGAATACCGTTAAAGCTCAAACCTATTGAGGGCTCCGCTGCGCCCATGAAGTCTACGTTCCGTGCCACTGTTTGACCATTGGCAATTAGATCGTACTTTTCGCCAGTAGAGGTGGATGGAGTTGCTAGTAGGTACTTACTTAAATCAGAGCTGAACGCGAGAACTTCTATACCATTTTTGACGGTTAATATTGTCGACCCATTTTTATCAAGCTCAGTTGTAGAAAGATATCCTTCTGGCTTACCAGTGGCAAAGGCATAGTCTCTACCGTTATTAGACAGGCGTACGTAATAGACGCCTTCTTTGTCAGATACAGATTGGACCTTTTTTCCGTCAATATATATATCTTGGTTGCCGGATGAGTGCTTAGGATCAGTGTCAAGCACGTAAAGGTAGTGCTGGCCGTTATCGCTCAATGCAAAGCGAAATAAATAAGGACCATTGTAAACAGACTTACCATCATATAGGAGTTTACCGCCTTCATTACTCGTCGCATTGTATGTATAACCAGTAGGATCAAGCAGCAGATAATGTCCACTCGCAGTTGCGATATTCTGCCCGGGACCGTATATAGGATCGGTGTCGGCCTGGGTTTTTGTTAGAGGTAGTGTCACGTAGGCAGCTTTAACATTTCCAAAAGATGTACTCTCTATGGCAGGTGCACTGTGGGTGGTACTCTGGCTAGCCGTATTATTGACTTCTGTTGTTTTAGCTGGTGTTCTCAACCTTAGATACGCGAATGTGGCCGTTGCACCGGCAACAAATAATAGAGTGGCAAGCGCCGTAAAAATGAGTAGTTTGCGCTTGTTATTCTTTGGTTCCAACGGCTTCTTACTTTCTGGGCGTTCTGGTAATCTATTTTCTTCATGTTTTAAATCTGGCTGAAGTTGGCTTGTTTCTTCCATAATTAACTCTAATCATAAGCATGGTGTAAATCTATTGCAATGAGGAGTCATCATAATATGTTAGCGCTAATTCTTATCAGTAATGCATGAGATTATTAGTTCAAGCCCGCCGATTAACCAATACCGAAGAGTTTATCAACACCAATAAATCTCTTCGTCTGATATGCTAAATCATTCGATACTATACGTCGCATGATTTCGCTACTATCGCTTTGCGAGAAGATGTTAAGGCTTCCCTCCCAAAGTATTTCCTCATCAATAATTGCCAATTTTCTGTGTAGCTTGCCAGTGTAAAGCACAGTAACACCGATCATCTGTAACTCACTTACAGTCAGAGTGGACTGGGCAGCCATATCGATTTCATGCTCAGCTGGGCACCTTGTATTGACGATAACTTGAATGCCTCTCCCCCTAGCCTTACGTAACTGAGGTAGCAATTCGTTCGTTCGCTTCAGAGTAATGTATGGGCTCTCAATGAGAATGCTGGTCCGAGCTCTTTTTAGATCTTTCTCGAACGCCTTGTAAAATGTGTTCTGATCGTATAGGTTGGACGGGAAGAAGTTACTCATCGCCTTCCCTATCGTAAGAATCATCATACTTTTCTACAACGTTAACAGATAAGAGATCGACCAAAGTTTGGTAATCGTTCTTTATGCTCAGCCAGTTATATCGATTAGATCTCAAGATGGGCTTAACAGGCTCTATTTTTTATTCACAAACCTTCCCCAAGCCGGCATTCTGATAACAGAAGCTTCAGTAACCATTTATAACTCTCGATGCTGTCAGATGACGCGGGTCTAGATAGATATAAGCGAGTCTGGATTATTGACAGACCCGGGTCTGGCGGCTTATATTGAAGACAGAAAGAAGGGACAGATAGAATGGGTAATTCATTAAATCTAAAAGAGCGTAGCAGGGCTTACCCGGCTATTACGTTGAGCGACGCTTTAACCCGAATAACTCGCTTAAGCGATAATCTAGGGATAAACGGGCAATACAATCGTGAAACAGTTGCGACTGGTATGGGCTATGGGAGTTTGAGCGGAAAGGCTTCGCGTGCCGTTGCTGCGCTTGCCCATTTTGGTCTACTCGTTCGTAATAAGGAGCTGTATTCTTTCTCGGCGCTTTCAAGAAAGTATCTTCTGCCTAATGATGACGAAGATCAAGCAGTCGCGGCCCGTGCTGCCGCTCTCACGCCGAAGTTGTTTGCCGAAATTTATCAAACATTTAAAGGCCAAGTTATTCCTAAACAATTCAGCAACCGTCTCATTAACGGTTTTGGGATTCAACCCAAAGCTGCACCTGAGGTGGAGCGTATTTTTCGTGCAACCATGACCACTGCAGGTCTTCTCCAGCCAAATAACATTCTCGATGATGCGAAACCAGTAGTTGCTCTCGAGGATGACACCACAACTAATCGGGTTGATGGGCAGAGTATTCCCCTTCCTCAACAGCCTAGTAACCGGGCATCATTGGAAGAATCTGACGGCTATCTAACTGTCAAACTTCCCTCGGGTCTAGTCATTGGCTACGAGCAAGGCCTGGCTTCTGCCTTTGCATTTGGAACTTTTGGGCAAAAGCTCAAAGAGCTAGATGACGCCGTAAGCGCATACAAAGAGTCCAACGGTTACAATTCTCGAGAGGCACGCAATGAGTAAAAGTCTCCGGGTCTACGCCTTTATTGATAGCCAAAATTTGAATCTTGGCGTTCGTTCATCCGGCTGGAGACTCGACTATAAAAAACTTCGCTTATATCTGAAGAATAAATACAACGTAACTCATGCTTTTATGTTTATTGGCATGGTCGCAAACAATCAAGCTCTTTACACATCGCTTCAAGCGGCAGGCTTCATATTGGTCTTTAAACCTACGGTCCAGTATTTTGTTAACGGCAAAAGGACTGTTAAGGGAAATGTTGATGCTGAGTTAGTTCTTTACGCCGCAGCTATTGAATATCGAAACTACGACCAGGCGATTATAGTCACGGGAGATGGTGACTTTGCTTGCTTAATGGATTTTCTGGAGACTAAAGGCAAGTTACTCCATGTTCTTACACCGAACCACAAGTACTCAAAGCTTTTACAACCTTTTGCGCACCGCATCGTACACGTCAGTTCCTTAAAGAACTCTCTCAAGAAACACTAAGACCGGCATCGGCGTTCGGTCGAAACCTTAGGCCTATCCGGTCATGGTGATACTTCATATTATAACAACCACGAAAATATTGTCAATTATCTATATTTGTTTTATAGGTAGCAAGCAAAACTCAGCTTAGAACCAGCTCTACTCGCCGCCTATTACTCTGTGGCAATCATCATACTTTTCTACAACGTTAACAGATAAGAGATCAACCAAAGTTTGGTAATCGTTCTTTATGCCCAGCCATTTCAATTTGTATCTGTTATCGACTTCTGGGGTAAGTGCAGCGTTAGAACCTTTGATATCATTTAGCAATGACCTATTCAATTAGCGAAGGTATTCCAGAAGCTGAATTATCCGTGTGGCTTACTAAGGCGGCGACCAAATTTGGAACTTTTGACGACAAACGAGTCAATTATAAAAATGCCGACCTAGCACCTATTGTTATGTGCACCGTACAGAGCGGAGATGAAATACTTTTAGTAAAACGTGGTTATGGACTTGCTGATGCTGAAGGTTACTGGTCAACTGTAAACGGCTTCATTGATGAAATTAAGCCTGTTGCAAAACAAGCTCAGCAGGAAATTAAAGAAGAATTGGGTATTGACGTCAGCGTAGAACAAATTATGGTTCGACCGTCATATACATTGAAAAACCCAAAAGAAAAACGACGTTATGTAGTTTTTCCTTGTCTCGTTTCGTTACCATCAAAACCACAAATAACATTAGATTCAGAAAATACTGAGTATGCCTGGATCAAACGTGAAGATTTGACTTCGTACGAGACGCTTGATGATTTACCGTATGCCATAGGTGCAGCGCTTGGCCTGACAGGTTCATAATATATGATGTTCTAACCTGGTATAAAATACTCAGCCATAAGCATTTTGACCTCTGATGCCCAGAGGTCTTTTGTTATGGAGACTATATACGATGTAACATCGTTCCCTACTAACTCATTTACTCCGAGTGCCTGGAACTGTTGATCTTCTTGTCACCATAGTCCCATAGACGACCATTGTTGGAGCGTACGATTCAACTAAGCGCGAGCTTGCCGATCTCAACTGTGAGCTCTTTTGGGTACTTCACTTCTAGGAGGGCAGCAGCTTCTCCGGGCGCAAACCATCCCATGTCAGTATGTTCTTTGCTTAGGTGAATTTCAGCATCTGGTTCAATCTCACATTGATATACGGCAAGAACAAGTCCTACATCGGCTGGCTCAAGTGGAATACGAATGTTTGAAAGTACCATTGCCAACGGTTTTACAATCCTTAACGCTTTAACGCCTGTCTCTTCTTGCACCTCGCGGATGAGGGTCTGTTCGGGCGTCTCGCCCCTCTGCACGCGACCTCCGGGAAGATCCCAATGCGCTTTAGCATCGCCACGTAGCATTTGCGGGTTGGTTTTAAGAACTAAAATATCTCCTTTTTCGTTTTGGATGAGGGCTTTGGTACCGAGCTCATAGCAATCTTCAGATTTTGTCATAGGTGCAATGTTACTTCAAATTCATCACTTAAGGCAAGTACATTAAAAGCTAATAAATATTATATATAGCGCAAATACATGACAAGACGTCTATCTGACAGAGATTCGTATAGCTTCCGATATCATATCAGTATGTATTTTACATATAAAGCACCAGGCACTGGCGGCCATTGTGCTGCATGTATGCTTGTGGTGTTACTCAGTATGTAGTTTCCTTTGTTATTTAGCGGCTAGGCTTTCGGACTCAATGGCCTTCACTACCCAGGATGGCAAGTGGCCACTATAACGATCCTGCCATCGTTTGTCTTTGTAATCGTTGCTACTAATCCTATGCCGGCATAGCGATGACCCGCATGCGCATACCCATGGTGCTGTCCATTCCGGAGCAATATCGGCCGTTACGTAATCGTAGGTAATTTCCTCGCCCAGTTGGATGTCTTGCCTTGCTTCTAATGCTGTGTCTGATAACCACCAGGTATTTGGACCACAACTATGATTCATGTACTGCGACCCATCGTGGCAAATGATGTAGCGATCCTTGAACTGGAATGCTAAAGATTGCTCTTCTTCAGATAGCTGCAGCTTTTGCTCATGCGTGAGCTGCGGCTCACGAGTGTCAAGTTGCCAAACAGTCTCACCTTGTTTTATCAGACGAGTCGCGAATAAACCTTTACCTGCGAGTGAATGTTCTCTGACTTCTACTGACGGATGAAGCATTTCTAAGTCCTTGTTTGGCTCCATTGTCCCAAAAGTTGCGGAGCTCGTCCACCAGCCCAGCCATAAGCACTTCGACAAAGTACTCTACGTGTAATTGACTGTTCTTACTTGCTAAAGCTACAATAGCCTTATGAGCAGTGCAGCTACGCAGCAGGATATCACCAACCTCAGGAATGACCTGAAGGACTCATTTAACGATGTTACGTCTCTGCTGCAGACGTTCATGCAACAAGTCGACGAACGATTCACGCAAATTGAGCGTGAGCAAACCAAAACGCGGCAAGAGATTACGAAGGTTCTCGACTATCTCGACGATCTTCTTCAGAAACAAGGAATCAGCGACGACGAACGCATAGTGATGGGCCACCAACTCGATCGTCTTGATAAATGGACCCACGAGCTTGCAGACAAGATTGGTCATCGGCTGGTAGCCTAAAAGTTGCGAAGCTCGTCCACTAGCCCAGCCATAATCATTTTGACCTCTGTATTTCAGAGGTCTTTTGTTTTTGGTATTATTGTTGCATGAATTACCCAGTCGCGATAGTTACCGGAGCATCACGTGGTATCGGTAAATCCACGGCACTTCTCTTACATGCCAATGGGTATGTAGTAGTTGGTCTTTACAAATCTGACGAACATGCGGCCGATTCGTTACTTGCGCAGAGCATCGACATGCACAAAGCCGACGTCGGGTACGAGAATGTTGTGAAAAGGGTGATTGGGCATATCGCCGATAAATACGGACGAATTGACGTTTTGGTTAACAATGCTGGCATTAATCTTCAGCGAACGATTGAAGCGTGCACATTTGAGGAATGGGAGCAACTAATTGCTACCGATCTTACGTCAGTCTTCTTGATGTCGAAATATGCGATCCCCTACCTTGGAAAGAGTGATAACGGCTGTATTGTGAATGTTTCATCCCGAATCGGACTTAATGATTATGCGGAAGCAGAGTTTGTGCCATATGGCGCAGCAAAAGCTGGAATTAACAACTTTACTGTTGGCTTAGCTCGCGAGCTTAGTAAGTCGAATATTCGCGTCAACGCTATTATTCCAACGCCAACAAAGACCGATCTATTTGACCAAGTGTTTACGGCCGAGGATGAGGAGGCGTTAGCTGCAAAGGGTAAACTCGGCACACCCGAAGATGTAGCCGGCTTAATATTCGATGTGATAGCTGATAGGTCAAAGACTGGCGAGCTAATATTTGACAAGCGTGTATTCCTTTAGATTTGTGATCTCCAAGCTGGCCTGAAAATTCTAAGCTCGTCCACTAGCCCCTGGGGCTATGACCAATTCGAGAACGTGATTAGAAAATCGCTAGACTTTTTACTGCAGCATTTTGCGAATTAAAATTGCGTTAGCCTATAAGCGATATAATAAGGTTGTAAAAGGATTAGCACAATGGCACAAACGGTCCTACAACGCTTTGCATCGCTCGGGATGCTTCAGATTCGCGGCAAGCTTATGGTTGGCTTGCTTATCATCCAGTACGTTGTCGGCATGGAGCTCGACCTATTTACCGCGTTACCGAAGACACATCCGGGCGTATCAGGCGCTTATGTAGGCCAGGTTTGGGATGGTTTCATATGGGCGCTAACCGGCGGTGGCGGTGCGGCGCTTGCAACGCACGTCGGCATTGCAACGCTATTAGTTCTTGGGGGTATCGCAACTTTGGGCTTCGCGATAGCCGGTCGCAGCAAAACATGGATTATTGCAGCTAGTTTCGGTCTGCTTGGCATCGTACTGGCGTGGCTTAACGGCATTGAGTTTATAAACACTGGTCTGGATAAGCATTCGTTTGCGATGGCCATGTCGTTCATGGTCGCTTTAGTATCCTATGGCGTCGGTCTCTATTGCGCTAGGCAAAAGCCGTAACATCAATGCCAGTCATTCTATGCATTATCGGTATCCTAGCAGGCGCGACAGCAGCCATTGTCGGCTTTCGGTATCGGAAGTTTTCTAATGCCGGTGCTAGCGCTCAATGTAGGATTCGGGCCAGCCGTCGCTGCCGTGGGTATCGCCCACTTTGTAGGTTCGACGCTACGGCTCTGGCTTTTGAATCAGTGGTTAATAAGAGTTGGGCGCGCCTAGGGAGGCACAGCAATTTGGGCTAGGCGCTAAAAGTCGTCGAATTTCTCATGCCAAGCCAAGCGCCCTAATATGCGTTTAGCCAGGCTATGCCTTTTGAACTCGTGGTACCAGACGGACTTAGTTCCTCAGTGGAGAAGAGAAAGTCTACTTCGTCATCTGTTGGGTTGCGTGCAGCTAGCGTGTAAATCTCCGGGTGCAGATATCGCTGCGACGTGTAATCAGGCTTGGATTCTTTATTGCCCATACCTGCATGCATTATACATTATGCCCAACGATTCTTGACACTGTTTCTGAAGCCCGGCAGTTGCAGCGAGTGCAGCGCCAAGCTTATCAAAGCGCGGGCGGCGCACAATACCATGGAGCGTTCGTTGAAGAGTCTCCGGAAGCCGTGTAACATAGGCATCTAGAGCATCTCTACGAATTAAGAAAATACCAGGAATTAAAGCGAGCAATCAGAGGGCCCGATCTCTTGGAAGGACAGAGAGGAGCTCATATGCAATAACAAAAGGAGGTTCTATGGCAGATATTGAGGCGCCGTTTGGCGCTGCGGAGCAAGCGGCAGGGTATTATGACGGTCACTATACCAGCACCTTCCCGCTCGGTAGTCTGGCGCTCGGGAGAATGAGAGTGCCCCCGATCGCATGCAATATTAGAGATGAAGACCTGAACTCTCTGCCGGAGCAGCTGGTCGCCGGACTTAGGAAGTATGCGGGCGCTTTAGGCGTTGACCTTGATACGGTCGAAACGACACGCGGTCTGGGTAGCTTCAACGGTAACTTGGGGGCATACTACCATCACCTTGAAGGGGAAATAGATTGTGCGTGGTACGACCAAAGCCAGCGTCAGTATTCATACGATGACGATCCCGGGCCTTACGAGTCAGACTTCCAGCTTGACGCAAAGGGCCACCTCGTTCCAAAGGGATACGAATAGGCCGGCGCTTGCGGCCGCGCCGCATGAAAGGTATTGGCAATTCGATAGCCTACAGGGCCAATATGACATACCGGGCGGCCTGCTGAAACGGCAGCCTCAACCCATCGTTCAGGGCACTTATGGTCGCAGCATCAAACACGAGGGCAGAAAGTTTATGCGTTAATATTTCAAGGCCTGAAGAATCTTCCGGCGTATGAAGCTGCTCTGACATAGGGATAGTATAGACAAGATAAACACTGACTTGAACGTTTATTACGCATTCATACAGGGCACATGCTGTATATTATTAATTTTTGCAGCAATGCATATCCGATGTCTAGCTCTTTAGCTAGCGACCCGACGGCCGGCGGCAATGGCTCTTGGCGGAGCACTGCAAGAAAAGTACAGGAGAGAGTGTCCGATAGTCTATGCCGTTACGCGACATGGCTGAGTCCTGCACGGCTGCGCGTAGTCAGGCTATTGAGTATTCGCAATCACGTTTGATATTCTATGAGCCTACGGCAGAGCCTCGCGCAAACCACCGATGATGGCGAATGTGGCGTTCGGTAGGACAGTAGTTTAATGCTGAGCAAAACGGCGAGCCGTACATCAAGCTCAGCGCCGTATACTATACTACATATGCAATATTACAGGAGGATCTATGACCGTTGAGCATGATGAACGGTATCACGAAATAAGCTTTACTCTGACAAAGGATGACTTTTGGCACCTCCAGCTCCATGCTTACGCGCGGCGGCGCCCTTTGCAGCTTGCAGCCCTGGTTTTTTACGCAATAACCATAATCATAGCGGGTATTGCCCTGCAATCTACCCTCATCTTCGTAGCCGGTGCTGCGTTTGCCGTGTTCCTATTCGGCTTTGCCTTCTTCATCATGTGGCTTACTGCTCTGAAGAGTGCACGAGCGCTGAGCAAAAGAGGAACTCATACAATTACGCTTACCGATGCAGGTATCCAGCTTAAGAATGATCAAACGGACAGCCTGACCCGATGGCATGCCATAACGGGTATCAGCACCGATTCCCATAACTTATACTTGCAATTAGATAATCCCGGCCGTGTGTATATCGCCATTGTTATCCCAAGACGGGCTTTCAAAGACGCGGCTGCAGAGGAACAGTTCCTTGCAGCGGTACGTACTTACGGGCAGCGTTGAGCGGAATACGGCGGCCGCTAAGGCGTGCCCACGGGAAACGTACGGCGGAGAAGGCTATACCGTGCGTTCAGCTCCCGTGCTTGCCGCATATGCATCGCGCAAATGAGGAGATAGGCTCGCAATAGCTCCGGCTTCGCGTCCCGCACGACAGTACCGATAGCGCCTACGCGTGCTTTTGCTGCGCAATAGTACTGGAGTTTCGCATATTGTGCGATGAAATAATCATCATAGTCGGCCTCAGTGTAGGACGGCTTCTGGAACCCAAATCTCATTAGTTGAAAGGAAAGCGCCAGGATGACGCTAAGATATTTGTCCAAGACCGTATGGGCGAGGGTTTCAAGCTGCCCGTATGTGTCATAGAGGTGCGCCTCCAAATCGGTAAGAAAATGCGCGAGATCGGCTAAGCCCTCTTGCTGGTAATAAAGTTTCGAGTATACCGGATCATTGATCTTGCCTATGGGGTCAAGAATTATGTACTGGGGCACGGTGTCCTTGCCATTGAGATTTACCCGTCTCCTGTAGATATTGGACAGTTTCGGGTCGCCGATCGTGTCCCCGAATTGACGAACATCCATTGATGCGAGTTGTTTCATCACATAGCTTCCATACGAAAACATTTCACCGGAGAATACCGGCCAGTCGTTATTAACTGCCTGCAGGTACCGTATAATCTGCTTTTCCGATGGCAGGGCGTCAATATACTGTTCGCTGAGTGTGCGTGCGATTGCTCCGCCGTCCCAGTCCTCATTGTGAGCCGCCTTCTTAACATGAATATCGAGTCCGGCATATTTCATGTCACTTATCACGCTGTCGTATTGTTTGGGGTCCTCCGCTGCCCTTCGCCGCCTTGCAAACGCATGATAATGCGCCACGGCCAGTGCGTCCACCACGCTTCCTATCATGCCGTTCAGTTCGGTCTCGCTGAATGACGCTACGTGTTTGTCTAAGCTGCCGTCAGGTATAAGCTCCGTGACGATCGCGTACTCTTTCCGCGGGTCAAGTCCGTAGTCTCTAGGCTGGCGGCTGTCGGCATACCGGGACTCCGGAGTCCACACTTCTGTTTCGGCGGATATCTCACCGAACCTAATGCAGTGGTGCTCCTTGTCGCGAACGACTTCGGCAAGCTCAACGGGAAAGCGTGGGATAAGCACGGCGGTGAGGGGCAGCGTGCGCTCGAACTCATGCGCTAATGCATCGTTTCTTTCTCGCAGTGTGCCGTGGGCAAACTGGCCGTCGAAAGGGAGGAGGCCCTTTGCTGCGCAACCGCCCAAGAACGCCGTCCAAGTCCGCCCGTCACGCGCTTCAGCGTACTGTTCGTACGGCACTGTTGCATGCGCTAATTACGCCCCTATGTCCAAGGTGTATTCAAAGCTACTATTTGCTAGATTTTCAGCTGGCATGTTCTTCTATCTCCGTTCCCTGTCCGTGCTACGCAGGCGACCTCTATGACTTTTGGGCGCGGAACCTATATTTTACACCTATAGCCGGTGCGCCGATTCGACTGCTTGAAAAATGCAGGAAGAGGTATCGGACTATGGCTTGTTTTTTGCAGAGGATCCGGTAGCATCCGCCGCAGGCCATTCTTGCCATGTTCATGGGGACCGCTATCGCAACGTCTTCTAAGTTTGTGTCGAGTATCGCATAAACAAAGCAGTGGGCATTATGATTTAAGCTCAACGTTTTCAAAGACGGGGGCAGTCTAGCCTTGCCGGTCTCCAGCCGGCTTTTTCCCGAGGTCTTTATCATTGACCGCATCGAATGTGACACGAAGCCTGTCCGGGTGCTTGATAAAACTATCGCCGTAAACAGGGTCCTAACCATATGCGCCGAATATGAGTGTTGCTTGTAACGGTACTCCAGGGGGTTCCCGTAAGCAATGTTGCTTACTGTCGCACTACTTGAGGTGTATGCGTAGAAATAATGTCGTAGGCAAATAATACTATCCTGACAGGATAACAATCCTGAAGCATAAGCAGTGCTGGAGCAAATGTTAAAATGAAGTTATGGAACAGCTGATAAAATATAAGCCGCTGGGGGTATCTGTCCTCGTGTGGGGGCTCCAGCTGCTTTATGTTGCCATAGCGCTTGGGTTGTTCGCTACGCTATGGGCTACCGTACGCAGCCAAGTCGGCCATTTGCCCGTCCGAATCATCTACGTGGCCGTCGTGATTGCAATAAATGTTATTTGGCGCGTTGCGATTAGAAGAATAAAACCCGGGTGGTTTTGACGCCGTACGTTTTGCCGAAGCGCAAGATACGCCATCTTTTGGCATGGGCGCTTTATGTTTGGAGGCGGTATACTAAGGATATTCACATAGGGATAGGGGTGCCGTTAATGCGAATGCGCCTGACCCCAATTAACTGGTTTACGTTGTTGGCGCTGATTGCGGCTGGCCTGATCCTTGGCCTGCCGCCTGACCCGCACACCGTGCAGCAACTGCACACGTCGGATGCCGCCTACCGCTTGGCCCTGTTTGCGTTGCTGATCCCTTATATTCTTATTTGGTACGCTGGGTTTTACGCGTTTTCCAAGCTGCAGGAGTACTCCCGGCAACTAAAGGGCGCCAAGGATGAGGCTGCCTTTCAGAGGCTTACCCTTGGCATGGGCACGCTTGCTTTTTCACTGGTTATACCGACCATCGTGTCGCTCATCTTGAATAATGCGGTGCGCGCATGCTGGTCAACACCGTACGCGGTAAGAAGCCGCCCTTTGACGTGAGGTGGCGCGCGCCTTGGTTTTTGTTGTTAAGCGTTGTCTTTTCGCACCTTACTATCGAAAACGAATACCGGTCAAACCCCTACCATTTAGGCGTCTGGCCGCTGTTAGTAACATTCATCGTCCCGTATCTTTATGGTTGGACGATCGGCTTGTTGTGCGCATACGACCTCCGCCAATACGCGAGAACAGTCAAAGGTCTGTTGTATCGGCGCGCCGTTTGGCGGTTGGCAAGCGGCGTCGTCGTGGCAATAGCGGGCTCCATCGCTATCCAGTTCGTCAATGTCACCATAGGCCAGCGAGTAAGTAGTTCCCTCGTTGCCGTATTGTTAGTCGACTACGGCTTGCTCATCATTGTCGGAACTGGCCTGACGCTTATCGCGTTTGGCGCCAAACGGCTGAAACTGATCGAAGAAATATAGTAGGGCCGACCTGCTTGGGGTTGGGCCCAAGGGGTGCTAAAGACCGCGGATAAGCAATTCCCTGGCAGGAGCATAGCCATTGCCAGGCACTTTGCTCCAGAAACGCTACCCGGAACGGGTAAGATACATTAGCATATGATTATGCGATTTGTTCGTGTATCGTGGTTCCGTTATATTGCGCCCGGGCTGCTCGTTGTGGTCTGGCTCGCAGTAGCAGCTGTAGGTGGTCCAAAGTTTGGCAAGCTGTCGAGCGTTGCCACGAACGACCAGGCAAGCTTCCTGCCCGCCAGCGCCGACTCTACCAAGGTGCAGTCCCTGGAAAGCAAATTCATAACCGGTAACAGTATCCCGGCCATTATTGTCGTAAGCGGGGACCGCGGCCTATCCCGACAAAGTTTGGCGGCTCTCGCCGGGCTGCGAGCGGCATTAGCCGATACGCCAGGCGTTGCCACTGGTCCGACTGGCGTAGCAGGTCCTATTCCGTCCAAGGACGGCCGTGCTGCCGAGTATATTGTCCAGATTACGGGCAAGGTAAATGATACGGTTACCAGTTTGCGCCAAACGGTCCAGGATCACCCGGTGGCGGGCGCCCAAGCTTATGTCACGGGGCCGGCCGGATTAGTTGCCGACCTCTTCACGGCCTTCAAGGGCATTGACGGCATTTTGCTCTATGTGGCGCTTATTGCAGTCTTTGCCATCCTGCTTCTTGTCTACCGCTCGATTGTGCTGCCATTCGTTGTCTTGCTGACGGCAATGTTTGCGCTGAGTGCTGCAGGCCTGGTGGTGTACCATAGCGTTACCGCTGGCGTTTTCAAGCTTAACGGCCAGAGCCAGGGGATTCTATCTATCCTGGCTATTGGTGCGGCTACCGACTACTCATTGCTGATCATCGCCCGCTTTCGCGAGACGCTTGAACATTACAAGCGCCCATGGGAGGCTATGCTGCATGCGCTGCGCAACTCCATCGAGCCGGTTACCGCGTCGGCGGCAACGGTTATTGCAGGTGTCCTATGCTTGCTATTCTCCGAGCTGAACTCTAACAAAGATCTTGGTCCTGTTGCGGCGCTTGGCATCGCGTTCTCTTATTTGGCGGCTATGACGTTTCTGCCGGCGCTGCTGGTGCTGCTTGGTCGCGGTGCCTTTTGGCCGTTCCGGCCGAAACTGTTGCCTGACAGTGCTGAACGGCTGGCAAACCTAAGCACGGGGCTGGAAGACCGCCGCGGGTTATGGCGGAAGGTGCCTGCGTTTATTGCGGCTCACCCACGGCTGATTTGGCTGGTATGCGTGGTAGCGCTTGGATGTTTCGCTTTGGCTACGCCGCAGTTCAAAGCCAACGGCGTCTCGCAAACGGATACGATTTTGGGCAAGTCCGATGCGGTAGCCGGCCAGAAAGTGTTAGCGGAGCACTTTCCTGCAGGCTTGGGCAGCCCGGCGGTCATCATTGCCGATGCGTCGAAGATTGTCGAAGTCGAACATGCCGCTATGCAAACGAACGGTGTCGAGCAGGTGGCGCCATTCAAGGGCGCTGCCGCTACTTCGTTAACGGCCAAGCCTAAGGTTGTCGATGGCAAGGTGCTGCTCAACGCGACGCTGGCTGTCTCGGCAGATTCGTCGCAAGCAACGGCTATTGTCGCCGCGCTTAGGCACAACCTGGCAAGCGTCGATAGCACCGCTCTTGTCGGCGGCGTCTCTGCCATCATGCTCGATTCCAACAATGCGTCCACTAGCGACCTGCACAAGATTATCCCGATCGTGCTCCTAGTCATCCTAGTTATCCTCATGTTGTTGCTCCGTGCAGTCCTGGCGCCGGTATTGCTTATCGGCAGTGTGATCCTCAGCTTTACGGCCACTATCGGCGTATCGGCGCTGGTCTTCAACTACATCTTCCACTTCCCCGGGTCTGACGCGGCGATTCCGCTCTTCGGCTTTATTTTCCTTGTAGCGCTCGGAGTCGATTACAACATCTTCCTCATGACCCGCGTGCGTGAAGAAGCCAAGCGGCTCGGTACGCGCGCAGGAGTCTTGCGCGGCCTGAGCGTTACCGGTAGCGTCATTACGTCGGCCGGTGTCGTTTTGGCGGCGACATTCGCGGCCCTTGCCGTAGTGCCCATTCTCTTCCTGGTTCAGATTGCATTTATCGTTGCCTTTGGCGTGCTGCTCGATACCGTTGTCGTGCGGTCACTGCTCGTTCCGGCGCTGTGTTACGACATCGCCAAACCCATTTGGTGGCCGTCACGTCTGTGGCGCAGTGGCAACAATAGCCGTTAAGTATTGGTTCCAAGCGCAAAGCTTGCATTGAATCTTCGTTTGCATTCCAAAATGCTCAATCAGTATACTTTAAGACGTGAAGATAGTGTTCCTGAATACGTGGCATGGCAGATGCCGGGATGAACTTACCGTATTCATCGAAAAAGAAGCGCCTTCAACGGATATCTTTTGCTTCCAGGAGGCGGACTCGGAGATACGGCAATATTTCCAGCGGCTTCTGCCGGAGTTTATAGAATATGCATCAAATAAGCTCGAAGGAGAACGTGTCCGCTTCAGTCTAGCCACATATATCAAGAAGCCCTACCCCGTCCTGGACCACTCTGCGCTGCTTGAGGATGTACCGGATTCGGGGCTGGCGCTTGTTACTACGGTCCAGGACGGCAACACGGCGGTGACCGTAGCCAATGTTCACGGCATATCATTTGTTCTCGACGACAAACTGGATACGAAAGGCCGCCTCATACAATCGAAGGCTATTATCGGACGCTTGGACGGCTTGCGGCATCCGGCCATCATCGGCGGCGACTTTAATTTGCTACCCGAAGCGAGCAGTGTCCGGCTATTTGGCCAGGCTGGCTACCAGGATCTCATAGCGACGCACCATATCTCTACCACACGGAACAGGCTAGCTTGGGAACGGTTCCCCGACAACATGCAACGATACGCGGACTATACGTTTGCTAGCTCCGACGTGCGGGTACGCCGCTTCACCGTGCCGCAGCTTGAGATATCCGACCATCTTCCCCTTATTATCGAGTTCGACGTAACGGAGTTTGCTGGCTCGGAACGGAGCGACGCGAGCCTTACGGTAGAAGACCGCGCGCTCTTGCCATAATCCGCGCATAGCCGCTCGCTTTGCCGTCTCATAAGTGAAATCGGTCATAGGGTTCCTGCGCCGACGTTCCTACAATAGAACCTGTAGCAGGGGGAGGAATATGGGCCTGGCTAGCACGGGAACATCGCTACCGTCAGAAGATCGGGGGAACGACGCTGAAGCGGCACGTGCCGCGCGTATCCGGCAGGATATTATGCGGCTCGGAGCGAATTTGTACGACCTTCTCCTGCCTGAAACGCGGATTCTCCCCTCGCTTGTCCATGCTGACGAAGAAATATGCGGGTTGCTGTACGGGCAATATGTCTGGTCTAATGGCAGCCCTGCGCCGCCCTCGGGGCGTGGCGTACTTGTCGCTACCGACAAACGCGTCCTGCTGATAGATAAAAAACCGCTGTTCGTCCGCTGTGACGAGATTAGCTATGGTTCTGTCAGTGGCGTATCGTATAGCCGCACCTGGATGGCTGAGACTGTACTGTTGCATACCCGGATGGGAGATATACGCATGCAGTCATATAACGGGACTTGCGCGAATAATTTCGTCGCCTACATCGAAGACAAAGTAGTCGTCGCGCCAGCCTGACGCACCGGCCTGTATTGCAAAGATCATAACCAGTTTGCCGACAAGCAGTATAGGGTATGGCTGCGGGTAAATGGAAAGCGGCCGAATTATTCATATTCGCGCTCCTAATGATTATCCCGGCGCGGGTGTTGCCTGCTCTCGCCCTCGGGATCGTGCCACTGAACCGCGTCGTATCGTTCCTGTTGCCGCTGCCTCTTAGAGGGCTGCATATTTGATGCTTAGGTATGCCATACGGCAACCATCGTTTCCCCAAGAGACGGTTGAGTCTTTTTCATTCTAAGCCGACCTATACTGCAGATCGCGAAGATACGGACATCGGCCTGGAGTTTATTGAGACTGGAATACGAGGTTGGCTTGCCTCGTTGCCCGTGAAGAGCCACGGGCAAGCTTCTGAGCTGCCTCTATTCTTTCGGTGTGGTGATGTTAACCATCCAGTTGATACCGAATTTGTCCTCTAGCCAGCCGAATGCATCACTCCATGATTCCGTTTTTAGCGCTTGCTTTACCTTGCCGCCTTCTGCGAGCATCTCGAAAGCTCTCGTAAGCCGTTCGCGGTCGGAGCCCATAAGCGCGAGCGCGAAGTTGTCGCCGACAGTTGGCGGATACTGCGGCATGCCGTCACTGCCCATAATAATTATGCCGTCGGCAGCGAGCCGGGCGTGCATGATCGTATCGTTCGGACCGGCGGGTTGCGGAGCCCCGTTCGGGTTGGCGGCGAGCAGGTCCAGTTTGCCACTGAAGATGCCGTGGTAAAACTCCATCGCTTCGCGGGCCTGTCCGTGAAAGTTGATATACGGGCTGATTACGAGTTGTTCCATAGAAGTACCCTCCGTTTATTCTCCCCATTATCTCATTCGCCTCGTATCAGGCCAAGCGCCTTTCCAGCATACCTGGAGCGTTTCACAGGCTGACTTTTCAGGCATCGTGTCAATGATGCGTCAGATACGGTGCAGAGAGGTAGGGGCATCATTGTCCTAGCTATGCTCGGACCGCAGCGGTTCAAAGACATCATGAGCATATGCGCGGCACTTAGTAAGCATACTGAGGATGGCGTGATTGGCCGCCGTGCCGTTGTCTAGACTATGGCTACAGCCACTGGGTTTGGGGGAGGAGTGAATTGCCCGAGAAATATTGCTGCGCCGCTACGGACCATAGCTGGTGGCTGTTGCCTTCCGGGATCGGCAGTAACCCGTCACCTTGCTGTTCAAGGCCAAGCAGCTCCTGGCCCTCGCCGATGTGCGACGCGACTGCAGAAGCTGTGACTGCGATACTGCCGAGCGAGAACTTGTTGGCGCCGTAGGCAATCTTTGCCTGCTCGTGCGTCCAGATCTTATCTCCATGGTACTGGTCGGACAGGCTGCTGGCGATATCTTTCGGCGTGCACATGAACCCGAACGGTGTCGACAGTGCTTCCGAGCGCTGCCGGATAGAATCAAACGGCAGGAGGTTGCTATAAATAGCCGGAATGTAGGCCAAGGCGTGCAACTCGTCTGAGGACGGTTGCCGCAGCTCATCGGTCTGGTCGCGGTAGACGACATACATATCGGAGCGGATAAAGTCGTGGATGCCGGTACGGAACATCGTGTCGGCGATGACGGCGAGATCGTCGCGACCCAATAGCCTGCCGGCGCTCAGCAGGCCGCGGGCTGCTATGAAGTGCGCGAGCGAGAATACGACCGGGTATGTCGGTTCCCGTTTACCGCCCGCATTCGGCAGGATCGAATCTTTCCAATACGATACAAGGATGGCGTAATTCTCGGCGCCTTGCGGCGGGCGCTCCCAGAACAGGTTGTCATCACCCAGGTGATCGAGAATGTATTCCGCGGCGCGCGCGAGGTTGCCGGTGTGCCGGCTCAAAAACGTTTCGCCGGCCTGCGGATCGAGGTGCAGCAGACCCTCGGCGCCGATCAGGAACAGCGCGGTCGTATCGCAGGCGTTATAGGTGGTTAATTGGTCGCGTCCATGCACGCGGACACCCGGAAACTCGTGGTGGATCTTGCCCGGCTCTTCCCCGGTTAGCGGATCGTGCGCGCTGCCCTGGTGACGGGCGCTGACCTCCAGCTGCGCGGCGAGCAGGTCGGGCCGCGAAGACAAAATGCCGGCAATCACCGCGTCGCGCGTAAAGTTGCGGGGGTAGCTCGGGAAGCCCGCCGAATAGCGAACCTCGCCGTCTTCTATCTGTTGGTAGATGGCAAACGGGTCGTTCGAAGGCACGGCGGCAACTACCTGCGGTTGCGCAGTTTCTGCGGACAATAGCTTATCTGGCCCAGCGGTATCTACCGCTGTAGCCGGTTTCCCGACGCGAGTCATATATCCATTGAATCACATCTGGAGCGAGAATCAACTACAAAATGTATAGTGGCAAAAGTTACAGCTAAATAGCCGTTTGGATCGTATATTTGAGGCGCGTAAGGAGGAACGTGTATGGCAAAAAATGATGATAAGCGAAGTACGAAGCAAGCGGACGATACCTTCGATGCGATGGATCCGGACAGTTATCAGAACCCGCAAGAGCTAGACGGGTTGGAAGATGACGTGTCCAAGGGGGACGCGCAACAAGAATAACGGTCATAGAAAGGTCCCCCCGAGGTCGCTGCGGTTGATCATGCCGTCTTGCTGTTGACCTTCGCTATATTTGCGTTGAGGCCGTAGGCTCAGGGAGGAACGTACTAGAGGGGGTACAAGTATGGGACGAGCAAACGACGAACAGGATGGTAAGGACAAGGAAAGGCACGGTGAAGATCGCAAGCAAGCGCCGCCCAGGCCGGGCATCATGGTAGAACGCGACGTACCTGCCGACCAAATGACTACGTTGCAGCGGGCGCTCGCCGAGCCGCCTGAGGACGAGGATGAGTAGCGTTCAGACAGGATCAAGGAGGGCGTATGTCCGAAGTACGGAACTATCTGGAGCATGAGCAGCCGGCAAGCCGCCGGGACCAGGGTTGGGCAACGGGGCGCAGGCGGCTACGATGAAAGCATCCTGGCAAGGATATATTGACCTCGGGCGCTTAGGTATTCCCGTGCGGCTCTATACGGCTACCCAGTCGATACAGCCGAAGTTCGTGCAGCTGCACCGCGAAGACCATTCGCCTGTCCAACGCATTCTGGAGTGCAAGGCCGAGCAACGGCCGATATCGATCGATGAGGTGGTTCGCGGCGTAGAGTATGAACCGGGGCGATATATCACCCTGTCCGAACGCGAGTTGGAGCGTACGTCGCCGCTGCCCGCGAAGACCATTGTCATCACCCAGTTCACCAACCTCGACGCCGTCCAGCCGCAGTATTATGAAAAGCCGTACTATGTTGTGCCCGGCCGCGGCGGCGAACGCGCCTATGCGCTCATGCGCGAAGTGCTCGTGCGGACGCATATGATGGCCATGGCCCAGGTCGTGCTGTACAGCAAAGAGCACATCGCCGCCTTGCGGGTGGAGGGTGATCTGCTGTTGCTCCTGGTGCTGCGTTTTGCCGGCGAACTCGTGCCGCGCGACCATATCCGGACGCCACCGCTCACCAAGCCGTCGCCGGCCGAGGCCGAAGCGCTGCAGGCCGTCGTGGAACGCTTCAACGGTCCCTTTTATATGCACGATTATCACGATGAACGGGCGGAGTACATTCGCGACCTGGTAGAGCGCAAGGCCAAGGGTTTGCCCATGCCGCGTTCTGAACGGCCTAAGCCGCAGGCAACGCCGGAAGACGACATCGTTCCTATCCTTAGAGATACGCTGAGCGAACGCAGACTGCTGCCCGGCGATACGGCGTGAATGGCCCGGACATGATTCGGGCTTCCTTTCCTATCACCCCTGATGGGCGTATAATGATAAGTCATGATACGCCTAACGCCGCGGCTGGAATCAGCCATCCGCGTAGCTGCGTACGCGCATGCTGCGCAAACCCGCAAAGCTTCCGATACGCCGTACATCATTCATCCGTATGCCGTCATGCTCCTTGTCAGTGAAGAAACAGACGATGAAGATACGCTGGTGGCTGCCCTATTTCACGATATCATCGAGGATGCGCCCCACGTCTATTCGGAGCGGCAAATGCGCGAAGATTACGGACAGCGCGTAACCGACATTGTCCGGGGCGTGACGCACGACGACACCATAGCGGACTGGCATGAACGGTGCCGCGCCTACATCGCTAATCTGCACGAGGCGCCGCGGGAATCGGTCATGGTGAGCGCGGCGGATAAGACGCACAACCTCATGTCTACGCTCGACGACTACCGCGTTGTTGGCGATGAGGTGTGGAAACGATTCCGCACGGGCAAGACTGACCAGCTATGGTGGTACTCGTCGGTACTCGATGTCATTAACGACCGTCTGCCTGGCTCGGCGGTTGCGGCACAACTCAGCAAGCTCGTTGACGAGCTGCGTGACATCGTCCCCGACGCCCAGCCTACTCGTTAGCGTTACCAGTTTTCACCGGTCACGTAGTCGTCTTCTAGCAGCGCTGCGTGTTCGTGCGTATCGTCCATATCGGACAATGTCTGGTCGCGGCGGGAAACGCGCGGACTGTACTCTCCGCTCACGGGCAAATGGCTGGTATCGCTCGGGTCATCGCTCGGGCCGATATATGCCGTATCGCTCATGTCACCTCCTTACATCTCCTGGCCGACCGCTTCGCTCACGTCGCTCGGCGAATTGAACTCGTCATACGGCAGGTTCTGCAGCGTGCTGATGACGTTCTGATCCGCGCCCGCATCACGCGCGTGGTTGACCAGGTCGGTCTTACTGCACGGGTAGTCGACCCCGCCTAAATATTTCTCGACTTGTGTCGGATTTGTTGCCATAGTATCCCCCTCCGTTTATCGTAGAAGCCATTATTACTGTATGGATATGCCAGGGGCAACGAAGAATCCCACACTGGCCTGACGGCAATGATTATGTAATGTTGTGGTACGAGAGGTACCGCTACTGCTTGTATGTTGTGCCGCCTGAGACTCCGAAGAACTGTTCAAGCGTCTGAGCGTGTTTGTTATGCAGTTCGGTGGTGAGCGGTATGCCGATATAGCGGAAGTGCCAGGCTTCGGCACGGTAGCCGGTAATGTCGGTCAAATTGGCGGGATAGCGCAAGAGAAACCCGTATTTGTAAGCGTTGGCCGTAACCCATTTACCGCCCGGCGTAGCGGCGAAGCAGTCGGCGATATTGCAGCCGCCGCTGTCGAGGTCAATGGCCCAGCCCGTCTGGTGCTCGCTGTAACCGGCGCGCGCGCTTTCCGAGTCGGCGACGGCTTGGCCGTATGCCGCTACCTCGCTGTTATATGTGGCGACTTGAGTAGCGTACGAGCGGTAGCCGCTGCCGGCAGTAACCGTGTAGCCGGCTGCGGACGCATCCGTAAGCATAGTGTGCAGCGCGTTGGCGGCCTCAAGGCGCAGATATTGGCCATTGCCAACGGCCGTGAGATCTGTCGGCGCATAATTGATCGGCTGCAGCGGGTGTTGCTTATTGACGACGACCCACGGGCTCGCCGGGTCGGTCGTGCTGTGCGCGGTCTTGTCAAATTGAGGCTTCGTAGTGGACGAGTCGGATGTATTTGTCGTGTTAGCGGTGCTGTCGACGGCCGGGGCACGGACGCGTTCGATCGTTACAACTGAAGCGACGAGCACGATTGCCAAACAGGCGATGCCGACTAGAATAGTGCGCCTACGCATGTACTTAACTATACACGAGCACACCGGCGTTCAGGATTTGGCGGAATTGTTATATACTTTGCGTAAAGATAAGGGTGTCATATATTATGCCGAAACGTCAGGCTACTGCTCAAGACTACATTGTGCCGCTGGACATGAACGGTCTATCTGGCCGCATGTTGCATATGCCGGCACCGAAGGGCAAAAAGTCTGAAATATTATTTGTCTACGGACAACACTCATCGCTGGAACGTTGGTGGGGACTGCTGAAGTACGCGAACCAGTTTGCGGCGGTAACCGCGCCGGATCTCCCGGGCTTCGGCGGTATGGAAAGCTTTTATAAGATCGGTGAAAAGCCGACACTCGATAATTTTGCCGATTATTTAGCGGCGTTTATCAAGATGCGTTACCGGAACCGGAAAGTCGTCATTATCGGCATGTCGTACGGCTTCGCGGTCGTTACGCGCATGCTGCAGCGCTATCCCGAGCTCGTCGAAAATGTCCGGACGCTGGTCAGCCTGGTCGGGCTTACGCGCGCCGACGAATTTACATTTAGTCGGCAGCGCTACCGGTTTTACCGTACGCTAGCCTGGCTGATGGCCCGGCGCCCGCTTGCCCTTTTCTTCCGTTATGCGTGCCTGAACGGGCCGGTATTGCGCGCCACGTATCACCGTACGTATAACGCCAAGAGCAAATTTAAGACGGCTGGATCGGCCGAGGAGCACGAGCGCATGATGGATGCGGAGGTGGAGTTGTGGCACGCCAATGACGTGCGCACGCACGCCTGGAGCTTGCATGATCTGCTGACGCTCGATAACACGCGCAAAGCAATTGCCCTGCCCGTCTGGCATATCGATACCGAAGGCGACCAATATTTCAATCACGAGCGCGTCATCAAGCACATGAAGCATGTGTTCAAAGCGGTCTACATGGCGCGCGCCAAACTCCCGAATCACGCGCCCAGCATTATCGCTGACGAGGAAGCCGCGGCCGTGCTCATTCCGGCAAAATTGCGTAAGGCGCTCGCGCGGCTGTAGCCATATAGTAAACGCTCTTTATAAGCTGCGCAGCGTGGCAAGCAAACCGAGAAAGAACACGCATTGGACGGTCTCATTCTGCAATGCTTCGGCCATGTTATGTTCCAGGCCGTATGCAACGCATTGCCCGGCATGGGTAATTCGAACCTCTGTTGTTCCGGACGGCTGCATAGTATTCGTGAACTCCAAAGCGATACGCTCGCTTGATGAAATGTTTTCAATGACGATATCCGCGCTTGTCGAGCGGTTGCCGGGGTACTGCACGTCGCTGGCGCTCATGGTGAGCAAGGTGCAGTCGTTGAGCGGGATGGTAATGTCCTGGCTTTCATGGCTTTCACCCCTGCGGGCGGAACCGTTGTCGATGCGGTTATGGACTAGCGTCGCCTCGTTTGGCACGGCCTGAGCCGCCTCCAGAATCGCGCGGCATATGCCATTCACATCTCCGCCGCGCGCATCGTACTGCGCTATGACGATAAACGTACTCTCGTCAACCTGGCCACCGTAGACTTGCTGCCGGGCAAGCTCCATCTATGCTCCTATTCCACCTCAGTATATGCCATACCGGTCCTGAGTAAATACAGGTATAATAGGAGCAAGTATGAAGATTGGCCTTGTCTGTCCGTACAATGTTGCACTTGGCGGCGGCGTCCAAGAAATTGTCCGGGCGCTGCGTGAACATCTAGAAGCGCGCGGCCATACGGCCAGGATCATCACCGCGCAGCCGCGCGATCTTTCCGGCATTGACACGACCGGCATGATCTTCCTCGGCACGGCGATCGACTTGCGTTGGCCGAACCATACGACGGCGCCGTTATCATCGAGTATCAGCATGGAAGCCGTCGAACAAGTCATCGAGACGGAAAAGTTTGACATATTGCACTTCCACGAGCCCTGGGTGCCGGTTCTCAGCCGGCAAATCCTGAGCCGCAGCCAAAGCGTCAACATCGCGACGTTCCACGCCAAAGTGCCGGAGACGATCATGAACCGGACACTGGCGAAAGTCGTTACGCCGTACCTGAGGACTGTTTTGCGCGATTTGCACGAGCTGACGGCCGTGTCCGAACCGGCGGCAGAATACGTGAGCAGCCTGACCGAGCGGCCGATCACCATCATTCCAAACGGCATCGACCTGGACCGCTACGCATTTACGCCGCATCCTGAGGCGTCATCGCCGCGGACTATCCTTTATATCGGGCGACTGGAGCATCGCAAGGGGCTGAAATATCTTCTACGCGCTTACCAATTGCTGAAGCAGAGCGGCGAAGACGTGCGTCTGCTCATTGCCGGCGAGGGGCCGGACCGACCGCGCCTGGAATTGTTTATCAGCGAGATGGGAATCGCCAATGTGACGTTCCTGGGCTATGTCGGCGATGATGAGAAGAGACGCCTGCTTGAGCGCGCTGACCTCTTCTGCTCGCCCGCGGTCTTCGGCGAGAGCTTCGGGATCGTGCTGCTTGAGGCCATGGCAAGCGGTACGGTAGCGGTGGCGGGCGACAACCCGGGCTATGCCTCGGTCATGCGCGAACTGGGAGCTTTGTCGCTGGTTAACCCGCGGGATACTACGGAGTTTGCCCGGCGGCTCAAGCTGCTGCTCAATGAATCGAGCTTGCGCCGCGCCTGGCAAGCCTGGGCTAAACCCTATGTCCGGCAATTCTCCTACGAGCGGATTGTCGACCAGTACGAACACCTCTATAAGACGGCGATCGAGACCCATGCCACAAGAACATTCACGGGCGCATAACGTTCCCCATCTCAAGATTGGCCTCGTGCTCGACGATTCGCTCGACCGTCCTGACGGCGTGCAGCAATACGTGCTGACGATTGGCGAATGGCTGCGCTCGCGCGGCCATGATGTGCACTACCTCGTTAGTTCGACGCACCGCGAAGACGTGGAAGGCATACACTCGCTTGCCCGCAATATCGGCGTGCGTTTTAACGGTAACAATATGCGCATGCCGCTGCCCGCCTCGCCCTTTTATATCAGGCAGTTGCTGAAGCGCGAACACTTCGATGTGCTACACGTGCAGATGCCGTACAGCCCGTTCCTGGCGGCCCGTATCATCAATGCGGCCAATGACGATACGGCAGTCGTCGGCACATTCCATATCGTGCCGCACCGGCGGTATGTAGGTATAGCCAGTCGGTTCCTGGCGGCCATGACCATCCGCTCGCTGCACAGATTTGACGCCGTAATGAGCGCCTCGGCTCCCGCCCAATCATTTGCCCGCGCGGCCTTTGGCATCCGCAGCGAGGTAGTCCCGAACGCGGTCCGAGTAACCGATTTCCAGCAGGCGGAGCCGTTTGCAAAGCATAGCGCGGCGCTGCAGATGCTGTTTATGGGACGTTTGGTTGAGCGCAAGGGCTGCATGCTCCTCTTGCAAGCGTCGAGGCTTCTCCGCGACGACCCGTCGGCGCCGGACTTCCAAGTGACCGTTTGCGGGCGCGGACCGTTGTCGATGGACCTGGAGGCTTATGTACGGGACAACCAATTGCAAGATATCGTCACGTTCAAGGGATTCGTGCCGGAGGGAGAAAAGCCGCGTTACTTTGCATCCGCGGATGTCGCGGTGTTCCCGAGTAACGGCGGCGAGAGCTTCGGCATCGTACTCGTCGAGGCGATGGCCTCGGGGCGGTCGGCGGTGCTTGCGGGCGATAATGTCGGCTACCGCAGCATACTCGGCGACTGTCCGGGAAACGTTCTGTTCGACGCTAATGATCCCCGCGCCCTGGCCGCGGCGCTGCGGGAGGTCATGGAAAACACGGCTATGCGGCAACATATCGCTACCTGGCAAGCCCGCCACGCGCGTTCCTTCGATGTTAGTCTGATCGGCCCCCGCATCCTGCGGCTCTATGCTTCCGCATTGCGGGAGCGCCGTAATGTGCGATAATCATTGATATGTCGGCACTCTTCTCTCGATCCGGTCCCAAAGAAATCTCCCTGACTATCACGGCGCGGACATTCTTCAAGGTCTTACTCCTCATTCTAGTCACCATCATTCTGCTGGCTATGTTAAAGCGGGCCGAGTACGCGTTGACGCTGGTCTTCATCGCTTTTTTCCTGGCGGTCGCGCTGAATGCGCCGGTCAGCTGGGTGGAACGCCATTTGCCCGGGCCGCTGCGCGGCAGCCGCTCTTCGGCGACATCGTTATCGTTTCTCATCGTCATCATCGTGCTCGGCGCGTTCATCGCCAGCATTACGCCGCCGATTGTGCGCCAAACCCAGTCCTTCATCTCGAACGCGCCGAATATCGTGCAGTCCTTGCGCAGCGACAATAGCAGCGTGAACCAATTCGTCGAGCGCTATCACTTGCAAGGACAGATTGACCAGTTGTCATCCGAGCTGACCGACCGGCTAAAAAACGGCACCGGTACGGCAGTGGCAGCCATTGAACAGATTACAAGCAGCATATTCTCGCTTGTCACGATCCTCGTCCTGACCTTTATGATGCTCGTCGAGGGGCCGATGTGGCTGGCTGCAGTGCGCCAGATCCTGCCAAATGACAGACGGGCATATGCGGATCGGCTATTAAAGGGCATGTACAAGGCGGTCAAAGGCTACGTGAACGGCCAGGTTGCCTTGGCGGTCATCGCCTCGTTCATGCTGCTGCCCGGATTGCTGATCTTCCGCGTGAGCTATCCTGTCGCGTTAATGGCGGTTGTATTCATCTGCGGCCTTATCCCGATGGTTGGACACACCATCGGCGCGATCATTGTGACGTTCATCGCCCTATTTACCTCGCCGTGGTCGGCCGTCGGCATACTTATCTATTACATTCTGTACCAGCAGATCGAGAACTATCTCATCCAGCCGCGGCTCCAGGCCAACACGACGAGCCTGTCGCCGCTCATCGTATTGGTTTCTATCGTGGTCGGTGTCAGCTTCGGCGGTCTGCTCGGCGGTCTAGTCGCCATTCCAGTCGCCGCTTGCCTGCGGGTCTGGATCGTCGACTACTTGCACGAGCGCAATTTGCTCGATACCGAGCATTCCTCGGCCAAAGCGGCCAGCTAGATTACTTGCGAAACCACACGGCGCCGTTTGGCGTATCGCGCAGGCCGATGCCCTGGTCTTCAAGCTGTTTGCGTAACTGGTCGGCCTTATCCCAATCTTTTGCCTGCCGGGCAGATTCACGGTCGGCAATCAGGTGTTTTTGCTCCGGCGAGATATCCGGCGTGCTGTCGAGCAACTGCAAACCGAGCAAGTTGTCTATCGTCTGAAGCCATTTGTTGAAGTGTTCGGTCGCGGCTGACGTAACGCCATGCCGCTCAAATTCGTCCGCCGCTAGAGCGATCGTTTCCAGAGCAGCCGGGGTGTTTAAGTCGTTGGCAATCTCGTCTTGTATCTGCCGGGTACTTTGGTCGATGAACGCCTGTTGCGCATCATCGGCGCGATTGGCAACCTGGTACCGGAGTTCGGCAACGTTACGCAATGCTTTCAAACGGTTCTGAGCCGCTTCGAGGTTGTCAAAGCTGAAGTGGGCCTGGCTGCGGTAATGGCTCTGCAATACCAATAGTCGGAATGCGAGCGGGTCGTAGCCCTTACCCACGATGTCTTTGAGCGTGTAGAAGTTGTTGAGGCTCTTGCTCATCTTCTTGCCGTCAACGAGGATGTGCTCGTTGTGGACGAAGACGCGCGCATAGACCGGGTCGGTCTTGCCGGCGGTGCTCTGCGCGATCTCGTTCTCGTGGTGCGGGAAGATAAGGTCGACGCCGCCCGTGTGGATATCGAACGGCTGCCCGAGGTTGCCCGTGCTCATAACCGAGCATTCGATGTGCCAACCCGGACGCCCGCGAAAATCGCGGCCATCAAGCTCGAAGTCCCAGGCCGGTTCGCCGGGTTTCTGGGTCTTCCAGAGCGCGAAGTCCTGCGCTGATGCTTTGTCGTATTCGTCGTTCTGGATACGCGGCGCCGCGGTTGAGCTGGCGGTGACAGGGCTGAGCTGTCCATATACCTTGCCGCTAGCCTCGTAGGCGCGGATCGAGAAGTAAATGCCGTCGTCGGCGGCGTAGGCGAAGTCGCCCTGCCGCAATTGACGGATAAGGTCCTGCATGGCGTCAATGTTGTCGGTCGCGCGCACGAATATGACAGCCTCGGTGTCATTGCCGACCGCTTTCATGTCGGCGAAGAATATGTCCGCGTACTCGGTCGTCAACCGCTTGAGGGCCTCCATTGGCTCAAGGTCGGGGTAGCGCTGCCGACTGCGCGCGATGGTCTTGTCGTCCACATCCGTCAGGTTCATGACGTGCTTGACCGGCTTGCCGCCAAGCGCAAGCGCGCGGCGCAACGTATCCGCGGCAATGAAGGCGCCGAGATTGCCGATATGTATCGAGTCGTAGACAGTCGGACCGCAGGAGTAAACGCGGTAGGTTTGGCCGTCCATCGGCGAGACCTCCATCACTTGTCGTGCCAGAGTATTATGCAGTTTCATCAGAGGTATCCTTGTTTAATGCGGTAAGGAGTTCGGTAGCACGGGCAATACACTCTGACTTCACTTCGTTGAATGGACGGCCGATCGTCTTGAACCCGGCAGCATAGGCGTGGCCGCCGCCGCCGAGCGACTCCGCCAAATCGGCCGCGACACCGTAGCCTGCATTTGCGCGGATGGCGCCGGTCACGTGTCCGTCATCGTACGTCTTAAAGACAACCGCTACCTTGGCTCCCGTAATCTGCAGCATGTCCGCTTGCACGAGCGCGACGGGATTATATAGCGGGCTGAACTCGTTGATCTCGCTCTGCGGCACGGTTACCGAAGCTATGGCGCCGTCTGCATGCAGTTCGGTCCGCTCGAGCAGCTTGCCTTTGTAGTAGTAAATCTCCGGAGGCATTTTGTTAAACTGGCGCCGCTTTTCTTCGAGCGTGGTACGGTCGGCGCCGAGTTCTACCAAATCCGCCATGACGCGGTACGTAGCGGCAGTCGCCAGATTGTTCGCGAGTCCTTGGGTGTCAGCGAGAATACCAGACATCATGGCCTCGCCGCTTGCCGCGTCAATAGTCCAGCCGAGCTGCTTGCCCAGATTGAAAACAATTTCGCTGGTGGAACTGGCGTGTTCGTCGACAAGCGTGCTTGTCGCGAAGTCGAGCCGATTCTGCACGGCGGCATGGTGGTCGAGGACGATAGCCGGTTTGGCCTTCAGCCATCCGAACTGGCCGGATGCTTCGGTATTGGCAAGCAGCGTATACGTGCTGACATCGACGAAAATACTGAGGTCGAACTGTTTGGGCAGCTCGGTGACAATGCGGTCCCAGCCGGGCATGTAGCGCAAATAGCCGGGCATATCAACGCTGCAATAGAGCGTTACCGTCTTGCCGAGGGCGTCCAGCATGCCTTCCAGCGCCAAACTGCTGCCGAGGCTGTCCATGTCGGGGTTGTCGGCCTGTACGACGACGATATGGGTCGCCTGGCTGACCAGCTCGTTGATCTTCTCAGCTTCGCGGTACATCGTTGTTCCCGGTTATTTTCTTCAGCTTATCGTATAGGTACGGGTATGGCCAGGCGAATTCCGAAGAATGTAGAAACTCTATCGGCTTCCATTCTACCGCAGCGACGTCGTCGGCCGGCCGCATGGCGCCTTCCCAGCGCAGGCAGACGAAGGCGAAGTCCGCGGCAGTATCATTCTCGTCGTACTGGTTGAGCGAACTGTCGATGAGCCGCAGATCTTCCTGCTTCAGCGTGACGCCGAGCTCTTCCTGCACTTCCCGTACAGCCGCCTGGTACGGGTCTTCATCATGGTTGAGAAAGCCGCCCGGGAAATCATACTTGCCTTGCTGGGGGTTATGGGCCCGCTTCGAGAATAGTACCTCGCCGCGGTCGTTAATGAAGATAATACTGCAGGCCGCGTGCGGGTTGTTATGGTATCCGTGGCCATTGGCGCACCGGTAGTCTGTCTGGTTCAGCTTCGTAAGCGGTGCTGCGCACTCCGGGCAATAGTTCAGCTTCATAGCGCTTGCCTGCCTTCCAAGGCGCGGCTCAGGGTGATCTGATCGGCATACTCGAGGTCGACGCCGATCGGCAGGCCGCGTGCTAGGCGGGTTAATTTCACCTTGCGGTCGCCTAATTGCTGTTGAATGTACAGCGCCGTTGACTCGCCTTCGACACTGGCGTTCGTCGCCAGGATGACTTCCTCCACCTTGTCTTCGTCGATGCGTTTGATAAGCTCGCGTATATGCAGCTGCTCGGGGTTGACGTTGTCTATCGGCGAAATCAGGCCGCCGAGTACGTGATAGGTGCCGTGGTACTGGCCGGTCGCCTCGATGGCGACAATGTCGAACGGTTCGGCCACCACCGCGATGGTTTTCTTGTCGCGTGACGGGTCGGTATAGAGGTCGGAGAGCTCCTGCCCGGCCGGTACGAGCGCGAAGGTTTTCTTGCAGTAGCCGATACCGCTACGGAGGCTGCGCAGCGTGTCTGCCAAGCGGTCCGCCTGGCCGCCGTCATGTTTCACGAGGTAGTACGCGTAGCGTTCGGCCGTACGCGGCCCAACGCCCGGTAGGGCGCCAAAGGCTTCGATAAGATTGGTCAAGGCGGGTGGTAAGATTTTCACGGTTGTTTCACGGAAGAAGTGATCCGGCGCGTAGCGGTTAGAGGCCTAAGCCGCCGCCTAGCGCGCCCATCATCGGCTGCATTTTCTCGGCGGCAGTCTTTTGGCTTTCCTGGACGGCTGCCCGGACAGCGTCTTCGATCCAACGTTCCAACTGGCCAATATCGTCCAGGTCGACGGATTCGGGATCGATGATAACTTTTTTGATCTTCTGGGCGCCGGTAATCTGTACTTTTACGGCGCCCTCTCCCGCCTCGACGGTGATGACTTCGTTCTCGAGCTCCTTCTGGAGCTTCTTCATTTTTAATAGCATCTTGGCCTGGTCAAACCGGCTCATTGAAATCGCCCTCCTTTCTGCGTGTATGGGCTAACGGGAATTATGTACCTATTGTAACAGATTATTCCCTGCCGCGCGGCGGCTAGAACTTGAGCTTGTAATGGTATAAAGCAGCCGTGTCGGGATTATGCGGCCAGGCTACGAAATACTGCTGCAGGTTGTACGCGCACGCCAACGCGACGGCGAGGCTTACGACAGCGATGCCGGTCCCTCGCGCGAGCTGATTGCGCGGGAACATGCGCAGCCAGAAATGAAGCACGTAGGCGATACCGGCGACAACGATGAGGTAGAGCGTTGGCACGAGGACGCTGAGCGTCACCGCTCCGCCGAGCGCGGCGAGCGCGACGCCAATCACCACGTAACCTGCGAGCAAATGACTGCGCGCAGCGCGGAAATGCCGCGCATAGAATACGACGCCGGCAAGGAGCATGAGGGATAAGAATACGCCTAAGATTGGCAGTTGTCCGAGCCATAATCCGGGACGGAGCGGCGCTCGGTACACTACCGCCAGCAGTACGCGGCCAACATTAACCAGCATGGTGTGCCATGCGGCGAACTGCTCGGGCAGCCCAAGCCAGGTCCGCCACAGCGCGAGATGATACGCGACGGCGGCAGCTATAACGCCTAGGCCTCCAAGCGCGATGACGAGCCAGAGCAGTTTTTGCCACAATGCCCTGAAATCACGCACCGCGCTCCATAGCGCGCCCGCTTGCAGCGCTATGCCGAACAAAACGAACCAGGCCATACCGGGTACGAAAAGCACCGCGATATTCGTAAGCAACCAGGCATAGAGCATGAGCGGCCTGTCGCCGTGGTCATAGAGGCCGACATGAACCGCGATAAGCACGAGTATCGACGCGATATACATGATGTCCGGGCCGGCAAAGCGCCCGACGTGCAGTAGCCACGCCGAGGTCAGGAATAAAAAGAAGCCGAATACCGTACTCCGCGGCCCGTACCAACGGTGGAGGATGACGGTAAACAAGGCTAAGGCGATAAGCAAGATTACGGCGCTCGGCAAACGGGCCGACAGCGAACTGCCAAACGGTAAAAAGTGCGCGGCCCAAAGAAGCGCTTTGTACGGCGCGTTGGTAGGATTGGCGAGCAATGCGTGCCAGTCGCCCGCCGCGTTCCAAGTACTTTCTTCCTGCTGCGATAACGACGGCACAAGAGCATTGAGCCGGTAGCCGAATACGAGCAGGGCCAGAACGGCCGCTCCGGACCATATGAGCATGCGGCGCCCGTACGTGCGCAAGAATGAGTTTCGTCTGGTTGTGCGAGGCATGGTGGTTATTATATCGGGCTACCCTAGCCGGCGAACGGGTCTCCCTTGGCGGAACGTTTGGTATCGAGTGAGCGGAAGCGTTGTTTCTCGTTATCGAAATACAGCTCGACATTACCGGTGGGCCCGTTGCGGTGCTTCTTGACCAGTATATCAGTAATCTTCTTGCGGTCGGTTTCCGGGTTGTAATATTCTTCGCGGTAGATGAACGCTACCACGTCGGCATCCTGCTCGATAGCTCCGGATTCGCGCAAGTCAGCAAGCTGCGGTATCTTATCCGGCCGGCTCTCGACGGAACGGCTGAGCTGCGACAATGCCAAAACCGGTACGTTCAGTTCGCGGGCGACGCCTTTCAGACCGCGGGAAATCTCGGAGATTTCTTGTACGCGGTTGCCCTCGCTCGCGTAACGGCCGCCGCCGCTCATCAGCTGCAGGTAATCAACGATGATAAGTCCGAGCGGGTGCTGGTGGGCTTCGCGCCGCGCTTTTGTCCGCAGGTCGCTGACCGTGACGCCCGGCGTGTCGTCGATGTAGATCGGCGCTTCCCCGAGCGGGCCGAGCGCCTGCCCGATTTTCTCGTAGTCGCTGTCGGTCAGATTGCCGTTGCGGATCGACCAAGCGTTGACGCCGGATTCGATGGATAATAGGCGGTCCGCGATCTGGTCCTTGCTCATTTCGAGCGTGAAGATGAGTACGGGCTCGTGCGTGTTGACGGCTACGTTGCGCGCCAGGTTGACGGCGAGGGCAGACTTTCCCATGCTCGGGCGCGCGGCTAGGACGATGAGGTCGGACCGTTGGAAGCCGGCCAAGATATCGTCGAGGTCTTTGAAGCCGGTCGGTATGCCGCGGATCTTCTTCTTGTCCTTGTGCAATTCGTCGAGGCGCTCGAAGCTTTCGACGAGAATCTGCTCCAGGCTGATGACGCCCTGTTTCGTCTGCTGCTGGCCGACCTTCATCATCTCGGCCTCGGCTAACTCAATGAGGTCCTTGAGCTTTTTCGTTTCGTCCTGGGCGAGCAGACTCAGCTCTTTATTGAGACGCATAATCTGGCGGCGAACGGATTTCTCGGCGACAAGTTCGGCATAGCTCTCGACGTGCGAAGCGGTAGGCACGAAGTTTGTCAGCTCCGTCAGGTATGCGGCGCCGCCGATCTGGCTGAGGCGCTTCTCGGCCTTCAGCTGATTTGAGAGGGTAAGGACGTCGATTGCCTTGCGGTCCTCGTAGAGAGCCTTAATAGCGCCGTAAATGTAGTTATGGCGTGCGTCGTAGAAGTCTTCCGGCGTCAGCTTATCGGAGATTTTGACAATGGCGTCATTGTCGATGAGTACGGCGCCAAGCACGCTTGCCTCGGCCTCCAGGTCGTAGGGCAGCGCGTTCCCCCCGATCAGTGTTGCGTCCATAGGCCTATTATATATCTCCCGAAGCCCAAGGGCTTAGAGTACTTCCCCGCCGCCGAAAACAGCGCTAATGGCGCCGAGAACGGGGGTAGTGACCGTCTGATCGGCAGGAATGGCAGCGGTGGGTACCGGCGCGGGCGGCGTAACTGTCTTATCGAAACGGCATTCGATGGAGAAATGCTCGCCTGTAACTTCTTCAAGGGTGGCCGCGATGATCTTCTTATTTTTGGCATCGGCGGCGCGTTTCTGATGGAAGGCGTAACCGAACGTCAGCGTTACCTTGCCCGGCCGGAACTCAGGCTGAGCCATACGGATGATGCCGTAGAGCGTATTGTACTGCTTCTTGAGCGACTCCAAGACGAGTTGCCAGGCAGTTTCATAGGATGCGGCGTGCTTTGGTGGCGATACTTCGGGTGTTTCTGCAGGCTCTTCCTGGGCGTCCGGCGTGTCTTCGGCTTTAGGCGTGGATTCTGCAGGAGGCTGCTTCGTAAGCGGCGGTTCAGGCGATGGCTCTTGCTTCGGCTTCGCTACGGGCGGCTTAATCGGGGCAGGCATTGCTGTTGCGGCATGCGGCAGCGACTCTAGCAAGGTAAGCTCGAGCAAGCGGTCGGGGTCGTGCGAGGCGGGTACGTCGATGAGCCGCTTAAGTAGGCTGATCGTCACCTGAGCATCGAGCGGCGGCGCGCCGGCTAGCAGTCGATCGCGGAGAACTCCGGCGAGCTGTTGCGCTACCGTGCCGGCCTGGTAGCCGTCCGTCTTCAGTGCGGCGAGCGCCTGGACAACTTGCATCGTGTCGTTAGCTTGTATCGCTTGTACAAGCGTTGCTATGATCGAATTAGGCGGGATGCCGAGGAGCTTTTCGATGGTCGCGCGCGTCACGCGCTTGCGGGCGCTGGCTGCTTGGTCGAGTATGCCGATACTGTCGCGGAAGGCGCCTCCGCCGTGCTCGGCAATCAGTTCCAATGCGTCGTCGGCAATGTCGATATGCTCTTCATCGGCAATATGACGCAGATGGCCGACGATCTGGATGAGCGGAATCGGTTTGAACATAAAGCGCTGCGTCCGGCTGACTATGGTTGCAGGTAACTTGTGCGCCTCGGTGGTAGCAAGGATGAAGACGGCATGTGCCGGCGGCTCCTCGAGTGTCTTGAGCAAGGCGTTAAATGCGGCTGTCGTCATCATGTGAACTTCGTCGATGATATATACCTTGTACGTTCCGCTTGCCGGCGCAATATACACTTTGTCGCGCAAGTCGCGTACTTCGTCGACGCCGCCGCTTGAGGCCGCGTCGATCTCAATGATGTCGAGGTGATTGTCCTCGCCGGTGTACGACAGGCCGTTCAGCTCGTGCGCCAGGATGCGCGCGATGCTCGTCTTACCGACGCCGTGGGGACCGGTGAACAGATACGCATGGCTGATGCGTCCCGTCTCAATCGCCCGCTTGAGCGTCCGCGTGACGTGCTCCTGCCCGACAATTTCATCGAGCGATTTCGACCGGTATTTACGGTATAACGCCTGCCCCATCGTGCTATGTATTATAAACGCCTACGGAACGTATGCCTGTTGTGCAATATGTTGCATATGATTCAGGGGGCGATTCTAGAAAGGCTAGCATCGGTTTGCCGACGTGCGGATAGTTGCGCGAGTAAAAGTTAGGAACGAACGACTCGCTCGTAAAACAGAGCCAGAGCGATTTTGGCACTAAGCATCGGAAGAAAACCGCTCGGCTGCTTTCGGGTTTTATAGTGCCGCTTCGAGGGCGGCCCACTCGGCGTTCGTGTCGTCCTCGGGAATGTTGGCGCTAACCTGGTCGCCAGGCTTGGCCTTGAAGTATGTGACGCTGGCAAGCAGGACGCGGAAGTTACGGCCGTTGACATCGATAAAGTAGTGGCCGTTCTCGAGCTTGAGGGTTCCGACGACCTGCTTGCGCGGAATGGGGCCGATTTGCTTATACAGGAACGTGCCGTCCTCGGCGATAGTGAGCTTCAGGATATCCCCCTGGACGAGCTTGGACTTACTGGCGTAGTTGGCCGGTACCGGATACGTCTTGCTGTCGCTGCCCATCATGTTCTGGCCGTCGAACACGCCTTCGATAATCTTGCCAAGGCTCTCCTCGCGGGCGAGCGGCGCAACTTTCTCATCATCACCAACCAGGCCGAGCAACAGTTCGGTTGCGGCAGCTAAATTCGTCTCAGCCTCCTGTATCAGGGAGCGGAGTCGTTTGATTTGTTTGTCTGGTATGTTTGCCATGGCCTTTTGTCTCTCCAAACCTTTTTCTGGCACCTCTTACACCTAAACCTACCATGTTTGGCGGGTTAAGTCAAAAACTTCGTTTTTCTGTGGATAAACTTCCGATTCGACGAACGGTAGTTATGTATGGCGAGTATGGTATACCCAATAACTAGCACTCCCGCAGGGACGACTTGCAGCATGATGAATTGAGTCGCCACGCTGTTTACTTTGGGATCGGCCACGGGTTCCGTGAAAGCTAGCATGAATATAACGCTCAGCGGTAGCGATAGCAACACGAGCAACCACGGGAATGCCCGTACCTTCACCCGCCTGCGCAACAAAATCAGTAATAAAGGCAAGATAACCAACGCCGGGAATTCGGTTATTTCGAGTAGGCTGAACAGCGGATTGCGGTATGAAGGCGATCCCGTTAAACCCGAGCTGTATAGTTCCAGATCGCCGCCGGACGCGTCAATCCTCGCTTCACCTAATACAAACAGGAAACAAGCCAGGAACAATATCGTCGTAAGCAATAGGCCCAGGGATAAAACGATTTGCTTGCGGATGGGTTTATAGTTCATACGCGCATAGAATAATAAACCGCTCCCGAGAGAGCGGCTTATCTATATTGGCTAGCTTACGCCAGTTCGACAGTAGCGCCAGCGGCTTCAAGCGCCTTCTTGGCGGCTTCCGCGTCGTCTTTCTTAGCGTGCTCGAGGATAGTCTTCGGAGCGCCGTCGACGAGCGCCTTAGCTTCGCCGAGGCCAAGCTGCGTCAGGTCCTTGACTGCCTTGATAACGGCGACTTTCTGTGCGCCGGCGTCCTTCAGGATAACGTCGTATTCAGCCTTTTCTTCGGCGGCCGGAGCACCTTCACCTGCTGCCGGAGCGGCGACTGCTGCAACTGCAGCGGCCGGCTCGATGCCGTATTCATCCTTCAGGATGGTCTTCAGTTCGTTTACTTCGAGGACAGTGAGCTTAGTCATTTCCTCTGCGAGTTTCTTCAAATCTGCCATATATTCTCCTTAATTGATATGCAGCGGGTTATGCCGCTTTGGCCGCAACGCCGTCAAGCAACGCATGCAAATTGCCGGAAAGGCCGTTCGTAACGTCGTTGAGCGGAGCGGTAAGGGTGGCGATAACCTGAGCGATGAGCTCGTTCTTGCTTGGAAGCGCGGCCAAGGCCCTTACTTCGTCAGCGGTCAGGAACTTGCCATCCGCGCTGATTGCGCCGGTGAACACGATAGACGGGTTCGCCTTGGCAAAGTCGGCAAGGACCTGGGCGGGTGCCACTTCGTCGTTGGCGTTGAACGCATACAATAGCATGCCTTCCAGCGTACTGGCGTCGACATCCTTGAGGCCTTCGGTTTGCTTGAGGGCCTGGTGAACGAGACGGTTCTTCGCAATCTTTACTTGGGTGCCGTTGTCGCGCGCTTTGCGGCGCAAGCCCTGCAGCGCCTTCACGGTCGTTCCCTGGTATTGGGCGACAACCGTCATTTTAGACGTGCTGAGCAAGTCCGCAACTTCTGCGACGACGGATTCTTTCTTTTCTCGTGTTAGAGCCATGTAATTCTCCAATTACTGGTGCTGAGCCTGATTATCGACCATGAATCAAGCTGTTTGTTGCCAAACAAAAACGCCTTTGTTTCCAAAGACGTGCAAACTCTTCCTGAAGGAAGATGATTGTTTGTACCTCGGCGACATAATTAAGGATCTCTCCCGTCGCTGTCTTTGGCAACTTACTCTATAGTATATACGTTATAAGGCTATCAGTCAAACTGTATATAAAGAAAACGCCGGGGCGAGAACAGATAGGAGAGGAGAGAAGATGCATCACAGCACGTGATGTACATGATGATTTCTCTTCCGTCATCCGGATCCGTTCCCGTCACCGGCGAGGTCTGGCGGTTAGGCGTGTTCGAGGTAGGTCAAACCTAGTAGGGCGAAATCTGGCCGAGGGTCGGCAACGCGTAGGCACGTTCGGTCTGGCGTCGGGATGTCCGTATCGTCTGAGTCTGGGCTGTCGCCAATGACTGCGTGTTCGGTAAGGAGCACCGTATCACCCTCGATGGTTATACCGTCGGGCGAGAATATGCGCTCCACGTGCTTCAGTACCAGGGTATGGGTCACCCAGTATCCGCTGATCGACTCGCCTTGGTCATGAAACACGATCTCCCCACCGGACGCGAGCGCTTTTTCAAGCTTGGCGTCGTCAACGTTCCACATCATGCTTCCCTTTCTAGGAATGTGTTCACTTCTAGCGAGCTACTGGATTCACGAGACAGAGCCGAGTGCCTTCTCCTTCAGCGGAAGCGAGAACAACATCACGGATAGTATCGTGCATCTGACCATCTTCATCGAGGAGGCCACGTTCATGGAGGACTGTGACTGCATTGCCGAAGGGCTTGTGGTTCGGATTGCGAGCTATCTCAACTAGCTCGTAAAACGCGGTGAAGTTTGCTCTCAAAAGATCTTCTAGGCCGGCAGTGATAGCTACCAGTGTTGCCTCAAAGACTTTTGCACCAGTACGCAGCTCAACTAAGTCCAACGGACCCCGTGACATGATCTTTGTTCCTTTCAAGGAACGTGTCTCTATTTGTCTCCAAAAGAGACGAAAGTCTTAACCGCTAAGACTTTATATATAATATAACGAAAGCGCAATAATGTCTATATCCAGCGTAGACTGGATGACCGCAAAGTTAACGTTCGTCCGCCCTAAGAATCATGAGTAAATCCTAATGGCCTTAGCCTTAAAAGTACCGCGGGCCTACAGCAGACTAATCTGTTACGGGCCGGTACATGGCGAGTATCCCTTCAGAGCAAGTAAGCCCTAGCTAACCATGTACACTTGTATACATGCGACGTCGGTATGAACCTCCAGCATTGTTGCCAGATATCCCACAAAGCGATAAAGACGACTGGATACGCAAGATCGAACTCAGTTTTTATAACTATAACTTTTTACGCGATCTTGAAGATGTCCGACAACGTTGGGAAATAGTGCCGGTTCCGAATCAGGTTGAATTAATCGAGTGGTTTGAGTCTGTTGTGGTGCATGAAGATTTCCAAATTGAACTTTCACATTTAATCAGCAAATTATCCTCCAGGTCGTTTTTCTTTTGGTACATACCCGTTATAACGTGCATATTTAATAATGAAGTAGGCAACCTGACGCCTGTTATAGGAGAGGGTTTGAATCTTAAGAGATTTAGGGGCGACTTTAATATTTCGTTAGAGAAAAAGCACGGCGTAGGTTATCTCGATATTCAGATTTTTTCTCAGTTGGAGGATGCGGATTGGGAAGAGCTGAAGAAAGTAGCCAATTATGAACTGCGCGGGCTAGAAGTGACGTCAGCTTGGAGAGGCGACGACCTGCGAATGCTTGCGATACTAGCTAATCTGTATCGTGACCCCAATAAGAAGGGGATGTCATATGGGCAGTTCAGCTCAACACTTGCTGATTTAGGCTATACAAGAAAGAACGGTGGCTTCTACTCCGACGATGCAATTCAGAAGAAGATTAAAAAGGCTCTTGAACTCGGTTTTTGAACCGCGAGAAAATTGTCCGAAAGCTCGCGGTTTTACAGAAAGTTTTGCATTTAGACTAAAGCTTGTAACAAGTAAATAAGGATACGTTTATGCAAAATGTAGACCTCAATAAAGATAAAACCGCCCGCATCAGTGGCGCTAATCACTATGCCCTAAGAATGATGAGCGCCAAGACCGGAAAAAGCGTTAAGTACCTTATCGATCAAGCAGTCGAGCTGTTAGCCGCAAAAAACCCTGATCTTGCTCATTGAGACCACATTACCGTGGGGGTATAGTCTAACGGGAAAAATATTGGGGTCCGCACCCGAAGTCAGCGGTTCGAGTCCGCTTATCTCCACCACAAAATAAAATAGGCTCCTGCCAGAGCCTACGAGTCCGCACCCGTGCCTTTAGATTAGCATAAGGCGGTGCTTCGGTAAACCCTCCAAGCTAAACGCGAGGTCAGTTTGAGGTATGTTAAATTACTTGTCCCATGAGGAATAATTACTACTTTACTGCTGTACTTTTCAAGCGTACAATAAAGCTCAAGATGCGTTACACATTTAAGGATTTCAAGGAAGAATACCCGGATGATGACGCCTGTCTCGAAGCCGTCTTTCAGGATCGTTTTGGCGATCTGAAGTTTTGCCCCTCATGCGGCGCTGAGACGAGGTTCTACCGCGTGAAGAAGCGCCAGTGTTATGCCTGCCAGTGGTGTGGGTATCAGTTGTTCCCTCTGGCGAATACTATCTTTCGCAAGACGACCACGCCGCTTTACCTCTGGTTTGAGGCTATCTACCATGTCTCGATTGCTAAGAATGGTATTTCAGCACGGGAGCTTGCCCGATACCTTGGGGTCACCTACAAGACGGCATGGCGCATGCACAAGCAGATTAGACTGCTCATGCAGCAGGATGCTAGTCGGCTGGAAGGAACAGTCGAAGCCGATGAGACATATATCGGCGGGCGACGACGAGCATATCAGCCCGATAACAAAACGCCGGTGATCGGTGTAGTCGAAAGAGGCGGCATGGCTAAGGCGGTTGTGGCACGTGGCGGCGTAAATGCCACTGTAGCGCTGCCGTTCCTACGCGCCACCGTCAAACAAGGCTCAACCATCCACACCGATGAGAGCCGCATTTATTCACGCGTGAAGCGCGAGTTTACGCATGAATTCGTCAACCACGCTAAAGAAGAGTACGTAAGAGCGGGTATTACCACAAACTCTATTGAGGGCTTTTGGGGTCAGATGAAGAACTCGATCCGTGGGACACATCACGCGGTTTCCCCGAAGTATCTTCAGACTTACGTGAACCAGTTCGTTTTCCTCTATAACCACCGGGCTGTCGCTGTGGGTCCTGTTCTTTTGGAAAAGGCGTTGAAGCGCGTTGTATAAGGCGTTTAAAAAGTTTCTTACTCATACTTCTATTATAGCTTGCCTTGGTTAGTCGTTCTCTCGTTCGTGTATGCGCTTACGAGCTGCTTCCTCGCGCTCGACGCGAAGCTCCACTGAGTCACCGGCGATTAGATAGTAGATGACCGCGAATAGCCCGAAGATGAAACCACCAACAACACCAGCGCCAATACTTCGATCACGGCGAGCAGCCATAAACGCGCAGATGATAGAGAACACGATGGCGCAGGCGAGAGTAATCATCAGAGCATAGGCTAAAAATGTCCCGATGGCCGCGCCAGTTCCTTGGGCTGCTGATTGAAGTTGACTGTTCACTGCGTCCTGGCTCTGCATGGCTACTCTCCTCGTCTTTGATGATAAAAAAGGCACCCGTACTAGGTGTCTTAGGCCAGCAGCAGGTTGAACCTACTGTTTTTCGTACGGATGCCATTTACTGGTTCAACCCGCACGAAAGACGTGCAAATAAAAACTGTTACTAACCTAAGACAAGGGTAGTGTAGCAGTTTGTACATTTGTATACAAAAACCGCGTCACAGGGTTAGCTTACTTGCTCTGAAGGGATACTCGCCCGGTACATAGACTAGAATAATCAGGAGCATTGTGTTATAATGTTCGGGTTTTCATCAACGGATGAAGACGAGGCTTAACAAGTCAGTGGGAGTGCTCTGAGGGTACTCGCCTATGCGTGGAGGACATCATGAAGACGTTCCGGAAGCTGTTGGTTGTTCTGACCGTCATGCTACTGGTAGCGGGTTTTACCTGCTGCCTCGCGGCTTGCAGCCTTTTCACCGGGACATACGAGCCCGTCTCGTATGGCAACAAAGATGGTAGCCAGTGCTATTACGTAATGGATCCCGGAGAGGTTGCCGCGCTCAAGCAGCACCACAAGTGCAAAGATGGCGCCAAAGCCATTCCCGGGCCCGTGTTCTACGTGGCGCGCTATTACCCGTACCTATCGGGTGCATATTATCGGGATACGTATGTACCGACATCGGCGCGGACGGCCTACGATGGCTATATGGCTTCGTTCAAGTCAGCTCATGCGGCTGATATCAAGGCAAACGCGCCCAAAGCGCAGTACGTCGATGAGAACGGAAACGTGTCGTCTGGCAGCAATATAGGTGTCACTGATGACGGGACACATATCTCATCAACGGATAATTCGTTCGGTGACACGGGCAGCGAGATCGGTACTGATCCGCATAGCGGCACTATCGGCGATCCCCACGGGACCGGCTCCGGCGGTACTCACGGCGGCGTACCCGACGACCACCCTGTCATACCCGTAGAGAAGTAGCTGCACCCCGCTTCCTGGTCATTCGTGACCCGGAAACCATACTGACTTCGTAGGGAAGCCAATCTATCCCTATTTCGGGGTCGGCTGCTGAGATTCTTCGGTGTTAGGCGGTTAATACCCCAATACTAAAGAACTTCTCAGCAGCTGCCCCGTCTTACTCACGATTCCTTTTCTTGTTAATAAGAGGGCTTATGAGTAGGATATCTTCGCGTAGGAATGTTTCAATAACGGCCAGTCGACATGCCACCTGCGCGGCTTATCATAAAGAATCGCTATTTCTTTTGCGTATCCATTTGGCTTGCGGTGCCTAAGGGATCGATCTGGCTGAGCTTGAACTGCGTGTAGCGTTCGGCGGCCAGTCGCGCCAGCTCGGGGTCTTCGCCCTGGTTCACGAACTTCATCTGTTCGGCGAGGAGCGGATGGATTTCGGCAAGTTTCTGGTGCATGGCGAGAACGAGCTTGCGGTAGCCAGGGTGGCCTTGCGGACTGGTGCGGAGTTCGTGCAGGTGGAACGCTTCGCGGGCGTTATACGTGATCTTCCAGCGCATCCGGTGGCCGAGCAGCGTCGCGTACTGGGCTTCGTCGGTATAACCTGCTTGCTGCAGGTGGCTGTATAGGCCGAGGCTGAGGTCGAAGCAGCGCTCGAAGTCGTCCGTCAAGCCGGCTGCCTCGACAAGTTCCGGTACGTCATAACCGTAGCGCGGCGAGAGCGCCTGCCATTCCAAGCCGTCTACCATGCGGTGGCGCTGCAGGTCGCGGAAGATGCCGTAGTCGCAGACGAGGTCCCAGCTGTAGTGCGCTTTCTCGAGGGCGCGACCCGGCCGGTGGCGGCGGTTCAGGCGTTCGCCGGCATAGGCGCGCAAGACGTCGGCCTTCGTATCGTACGACCAAGTGCGTACCGTTTCGCGGATGGCCTCAAGTGGTTGGTTGCTGAATTCGTACAGCATGTCAGGGACAAGGTCCAGTTCGTTGCGCGGCCAAACATCGGTCAGCGTGACTGCTTCGGTCTCCGCCGCGTGGGTATCTGGCAAGTACGCTTCCACAAGCTTCTTGATCGCGGCGCGCGCCCTGGCGCGGTACGCTACCATTGCGCCGCCGCGATCCGGCTTGTCGGCGCGCTCCAGGAATGTCGGCATTACCTTGCGGGCCTCGTTCAGAATCTGTTGCCCCACCGCCCGCGCCTCTGGTAGCTCGTCGCTCAAAAGGTGCATGATTAAGCCTTCCAGCGCTTGCCCGGAAGCAAAGATGCCGACGGTTGACTCGGTCGCGACGGGCAACACGGCGCGAACGGCGTCGCAGGCCTGGGCCTTGGTCGCGCTACGCCAGGCGCCGTCACGCTCCTTCTCAGGAGTGGACGAGACGCGCTGAATATGCGTTGTCATGTCGTGGACCATAGCGGAGTACAAACCGAATATCTGGTTCATTGTGTCGGTATAAAGTTGTTTCGTGCCTTCATCGAAATGCTGAGGGGTATGGAAGCGGTAGCGGCCTTGCTCGTCCTTCTGATCGTAATAGATGTAGCGTGTCGATTGCTCCAGATATGCGGCGAGGCGTCCCCACTCCAGCTTCTTCGTAAGCAGGTTGGAGGCTTTCTCGACGACCAGGTGGATGCCGGCCAGCTGCTGTACGGAATCGTCACCGTAGGCGGTGATGACGCGCCGGAGCAACTGCTTGTCCTTATCCAGTGAAGTGGCAAACTCGTCGAGAATGGTTACGCGCATATCGTCGCCGCGGCGGCTGAGCCGCGCCATAGCGGCGGCAATGGTAACGGGGCTGAGTTTGTCATTAAAGGCGTACACGTTGCCCTCGGGGTTCGAAAGTACGCCGCTTAAGTATTGCTCGCCAGCGGCGGTGATACGGTAACGGTTGTCTTTCTTGGCGAGCAGCGGCTCGGTGGCATTGCCGGCATCGGGCTCCTGGGCTGGTGCGCTAAGAATCGGCGGTTCGTGCGGCGCGATGGCCGCGGCGGTAGCTTGAGGGGCCGTTGCCGCAGCGGTTGTTGCGGGCGTACGCTCAGCGAGTGCCTGGGCGGCGTACTTCCAAATGGTATCGGCCACATGCTCGGAAGTATCATCGGCAAATACGACCGGCAAGCCGCGCTGCTTGGCTTCTACCAGATAGCCGGCTCGTACGCGCTCGAGGAAAGCGGCATCGAGGTTATCGAAGCGTTCACCGGCGCCGCGGCCTTTGGCCCGCTCCATAAGTGTCGGTACCGGCGCGTCCAGGACGATGCAGAGGTCCGGTTCGACGCCGTTGACGGCGAAGGTGATGATTTTGTTAATGCTCTCATAATCCGGAACATCGCCACGCCCGTAGTACTGGACGGCGAGCGTCGTGAGGTAATTACGATCAACGACACAGACGATACCCTGCTCCACGCTGTGTTTGATAACCTGCAGTGATTGCGATCGCGCCGCGTTGTACAGCAGCACCTCGGTGTTGGTATTCATAGGGTAACGCGGGTCCTGTGTCAGTTGGCGGATGGCCCGGGCGGTCAGGTCGCTCTGGCTATCCGGCTCGCGGAGCATGCGGACCGGTAGGCCGGCGGCCTGCAAGCGGCGGGCGAGTTCGAGTAGCTGCGTCGTCTTGCCGACGCCCTCGGGGCCCTCCAGGACGATATACCGGCCTCTACTCATATGCGGCGCCTTCGATGAGGACGGGCAAGTTGCGTACGTCTTTGTAGGCTCGCGGTAGCATCATATCCGGCGACCAGGTCTTCATGATCGTTTCCAGGTCGGTTCCCTGTTGGTATTTGCCGCTGAATTGATCGTGGCGGCCTTGGCCGTAGCTGCCTTCGACTTCGCCGGTGGCATGGAACACGGCTTGGGCGATGCGCTCCCCGACCGGCAGCAGCACTGTCTCGCGTTCGTTGAGGTTGTATATCTCAAGGGTCAGTCGGTTGATATAGCCCGGGTCGACCCAGCCGGCGTCGAAGCATACGGCGACGCCGTTGCGCCCCCAGCTGGAGCGCGATTTCACTTCGTAGGCTCCGGGCGGCAGAATGCCGAAGAACTCGTGCGTGTGCGCCAGGATGCGCTCGCGGGGCTTGAGAGCAATGACCGGGTGGTCGAGCGGGATGTTGGCGACGGGCTTGAAGCCGTTCAGCTTGGCCCATTCGCTGTGCGGCATGGCTTTGTACGGTCCGTCGAAGTACCGTTCGACATCCTCGCGGTCAAACGGGTTGTAGATGGTGCGCTCATTCATCCGCTCGATACGGTAGTAGTGGTAGCCGAGCGTGACGTCGAGGCTGGCGTGGCTGACGTGCTTGGGGTTAAACGGCGTGCAGACGATATGCCCGCTTTTGACGGCATCGAGAATCTGCTTGTTGCTGTAGACCACGCGTTACCCCTCCGATTAGGTCTCATTCTACGCTACATATGGGGTGGTACCAAGTGTAAAAAGTACTACTGTTTATCCGTTGATGCTTCGGTACGCCGGAGCGTTACGAAGCTGTAATCATAGGGGTTTTTGTCGTCACGGGCATAGTCTTCGCGCGATGCTTCACGCCAGACTCCCGGCTGCAGCTCCGGGAAGTAGACGTCTCCGGGAATATCCGCATGGACCTCGGTCAGATAGATGGTGTCAACGGTGTCCTGTTCAAGATATGCCTTGTAGATCGTTGCGCCGCCGATGACGTAGATGTCCCCATGACCGGCCAGTTCGAGGGCTGCTTGCGGCGAGGCAGTCCGCTCAAATCCTTCCGGCAGCGCTTGGAGCGAACGAGTTATGACGATGTTCCGGCGGTTAGGCAGCGGTCCGTGCAAGCGGCTATAGATCGATTCGAACGTTTTACGTCCCATGATGACGGCGTGGCCGGTGGTCAACTCTTTGAAGTGCTTAAGATCGGCTGGCAAGTACCACGGCAGGTCATTCCGGCTACCGATAACGTCATTTGCTGCTTTGGCTACGATAAAGGCGACCATAGTATGCTCCTGCGTAATTGCAGCAATTGTAGCATCTCTCGCTGACGAGGCATGCGATGTACAATCTAGCTATATGTTACGACGAAGTTACCGTTTGCCTGGCCGGCTGAGCCAATGGATCGCGCTCCTGGTTGCGGTGCACGGCTTGCGCATTATCGCCGGCACGTTGGTCAGCCAGTTTACCTTCGCGCGTTTTCCGCGTATCAGCGTCGATATCGGCTTCGTGCTCGACGTGCCGTTGCTCGTGGGGCTCGGCCTGCTGTATCTAAGCTTGTCTCTATGGCGGCGCAAGTACACCGCGTGGGTGCTGGCGTGCGGGCTGTATATTTTTCTGCTTGGCCTGATGACGCGCGACACGTTGGCGTCGTTCCGCGGCCTTGGCTCCCTGGAGAACATAGCCATGCTGGCTTTGCCGATGATCATACTGGCAATCTTGTGGCTGGCGCGCAAGGAATTTGTGGTACGCAGCGATATCCGGACGTTCACTTGGTCGATTAGAGTAGCGATTGTCGTCCTGGCAACGGCTCTGTTGTACGGGATAATTGGCTATCTGTTTATGGACGTGCACGATTTCCACCAGGAAATATCGCTATCGGGCGCCATACATTACACTATTGACCAATTCGACCTGACAACGTCGCCGCTTCAGGCGTATACGCGGCGGGCGCGTCTCTTCCAGGATTCGCTGTCGTTCATTAGCATCAGCGCCGTCGGTTTCGTCGCCGTTTCCCTTTTCCAACCCATCAAGGCGCGCTACATTCACCACAAGGAACATCTGGAATCTGCCCGGCGGCTAACGAGCGAGTACGCCGCGGACAGCGAAGACTTCTTCAAGCTGTGGCCGCAGGACAAAGCCTATGTTTTCGGGCCGGCTGACCGCTCGGTTATTGTGTACAAGACGCAGCACGGGATAGCGCTGACTGTCGGCGACCCGCTTGTCGAGCCAAAAGAAGCGTCCAAATTGCTCAGGGGATTCGAAGAGCTCTGCTTCGTCAACGGCTGGCGGCCGGCGTTCGTGCACGTGACGCCGAGGTGGAAACGACGCCTGGCAGCCCGCGGGTACCAGGTGCAGCCTATCGGCCAGGAAGCGGTCGTGGATGTCGCACACTTTGCCAAAGAAGTGGCGCCGGACAAATACTTCCGGCAGATCGCGAACCGTTTCAGCAAGCTCGGGTACACTGCCGAACTGCTCACGCCACCGCACCATGAAGCGGTCCTGGACCGGTTGAGAATCATCTCCGAGGAGTGGCTGACGCAGCCCGGGAAGGTGGAGCGCGGCTTTATGATGGGCTACTTCAGTCCAGCGTACCTGCAGCAATGTCGGCTATTTGTCGCCCGTGATGCAGCCGGTACTATCCAGGCTTTCCTAAATCTCGTACCTTCGCCCGTACCCGGGGAAGCAAATTATGACATGTTGCGCTCGGGTAAGAATGTTCCGGGCAACAGCAACGATTTCCTGCTGCTGTCTTTGCTAGCGCAGCTGAAAGAAGATAAAATTGCTCGCCTGAACCTCGGTCTCTGTCCGCTTGCCGGGCTGGAGGACGAGCCGCCTACCTTGATCAACCGGACGCTGCGCTTCGTCTACTCTAACGGCGACAAACTGTACTCCTTCCGCGGCCTATACCGCTTCAAAGCAAAGTATCAACCAGAATGGTCGGCTCGCTACATTGCCTACCAGGGTAGCTCCGCTGATTTTACGCAGGTGATGGCCGCCTTAAATGCGGCCATGAAGGTATAAAACTAAAACTACCGGCAAAGTTTATGCCGGTAGTTTTAGTTTAGGTACCGCGATACTACAGTTCGTTCAGGGCGATGGCGATGCCCGGGCCCATAGATGTCGAGACGTGGACGGCCTTGATGTAGCCGCTCTTGACGCTCGCGGGCTTGTTCGACTTGATCGACGCCATAACGGCCTGGAAGTTCTCGAGCAGTTTATCCTTGCCGAATGACACTTTGCCGATGCCTAAGTGGACGATGCCGGTGCTATCGACGCGATACTCAACGCGGCCGGCCTTGGCCTCGGCTACCGCCTTGCCTAGGTCGTTGGTCACCGTGCCGCTCTTGGGGTTCGGCATGAGGCCGCGCGGACCGAGCAGGCGGGCATACTTGCCGAGCTTCGGCATGTTAGCCGGAGTAGCGATCAGGACATCGAAGTTGATCGTGCCTTTCTCCAGTTGGTCAGTGATGGCGCTAACGCCATTCAAGTCGGCGCCGACTACCTTGTCATCCGCCAAGACGGCAACGCGGACATCCTTGCCGGTGCCGGCCGGCAGCACGACGATGTCGCGGACATTCTGGTCGGCAACTTTCGGGTCGACGTTAAGGTTGGCGTGCAGCTCGACGGTAGCGTCGAACTTCACTGGGCTGGTCTCGGTGGCTAAAGCTAACGCCTCAGCCGGCGCGTACGCCTTGCCTTTTTCTACCTTGGCGGCTACGTCGCGGAATTTCTTACCTTGGCGCTCTAGACGAGTGCGCGGCGGTTTCGGGGCCTGCTTCGGCTTAGATTCTGTCTCAGTATCAGCGGCTTGAGCTTTGCGCTCCTCCTTAGCCTGCTTTTCGGCAGCTTCTTTGTGCGCTTTAGCGCTGCGCTTGCCGGCTTTGGCTACTTCTTGGCTGCGCCCTTGAGCGCCAGCTTCAGTACTGTCTTCAATATTCCCATGATCTGCCTCCTCGGCGACATTCGTCGCAATTACCTTTTCGGCTTCCTCTTCGATAACATCAGTTTTGGCCTTCGCCATATTCATTCTCCCTCGTGGTACGAGCGTCGTCTGTGACGACTTCCACAAATCGTTACAGTTATTGTTCGACTTCTACGCCCATGCTGCGAGCGGTGCCGGCGACCATCTTCTTGACGGCGTCGACATCGTCGGTGTTCATGTCGTGGGCCTTCTCCTGGGCGATCTTGGTCAGGCTTGCCTGGCTCAATTTCTTACCGATCTTCTCACTGTTCGGTTTGCCCGAGCCCTTCTGGATGCCGAGTTCAGCCCGGATGTGGTCGTCTGTCGGCATGCCGACAACGGTGAAGTCCATCGTCCGGTCGTCGTAGACGTTGATGTGCGCCGTGATGGTCGCGCCTTGCATGTCTTTTGTTTTGTCATTGAAGGCATTGATGAAATCCATCATGTTCACACCGTACTGGCCGAGCGTGCTGCCGACTGGCGGCGCGGCGCTGGCGCGTCCGGCGGGGATTTTCATCTTAAGCCGCGCTTTAATGGCTTTTGCCATAGGGTTATTCTCCTTATCGAGCGGGCAAGTAGAAGCCTTGCCGTTGCTCTCCTACCACTTTAGTAGTGCGTAACAGATGTGATTATACCGTATTTGTTCTTTCTTGGGAAGAGCGGCGAGCGGTCTGCCGCTCGGGCAGAGTCGGGTTTATTCCAAAAGTAAATGAATGCTATTCGAGCAGTGAGCGTGAAGCTATAGAAACCCAGGACCTGGAGCTCCCCTTTGCAAAGCTAAGGGCCGCGCGGGGGCGGCTCATTATGCTACATTCGCTTGACTTGGAGGCTGTCGAGCTCGACCGGCGTTTCGCGGCCGAACATATTGACGAGGACTTTTAGCTTGCCCTTCTGAGTGTCGATCTCGCTGATAGCGCCGTCGAAGCCCTTGAACGGCCCGTCGGTGATGCTGACAACTTCGCCAAGGCTGAAATCCATCTTGTGCTTTGGTTGCTCGACGCCCATGCGCTTATTGATTTTCTCGATCTCGTCTTCGCCGAGCGGTGTCGGTTCGGTACCGGAGCCGACGAAGCCGGTCACGCCCGGCGTATTGCGTACGATGTACCATGCGTCTTCGCTCATCTTCATCTGGACGAGCACGTAGCCCTGGAAAATGCGCTTTTCGACGACGCGGCGCTTGCCGTTCTTGACCTCGATCATTTTTTCCTTCGGGACGAGCGTCTTGAAGATCTTGTCGCCCATGTCGAGCGACTCGGCGCGCTGACGGATGCTCTCGGCTACTTTCTCTTCATAGCCGCTATAGGTGTGGATGGCGTACCACTGTTTTTGTGAATCGTACCTGCTGCTCACTTGGTTAATACCTCTCTGAATAATTTATCTAAGCCGTAGTCAAAGCCGGCGACGATGGCGCAAGCGACGACCGAGAAGACGATAACTGCGAATGTCAGCTGCCGTGTCTGCTTGCCGTTCGGCCACTCGACCAGCCGGAGTTCGCGCCAGCTATTGCGGATATAGGGCGGAAGGATGATGCGCCCGACGATCCGCAGCGGCTTCCAGATCGGTAGCCGGCCAACAAAACGGAACGGCTTCGCGACTATCTTTAGCCCGTGGCCTACTGGCGCAAGGACAGCACGTAGCCGGCGCTTATTGCCCTGCTGCTTCGCTGTCTCACGCTCGGCGCGTTCTCGCACCGTTACAGGCGCGGTGCGGAGCTTGCGGCGTTTAGTCTTGGCATTCTTCTCTGCCACTGTCTACTCCAAATAAAACAGCCTACTTATACGGTAGGCCTCTACCGTCAAGCCTAGCAGGTTCCGCGACAAGCGTCAAGATGAGTCGGCATGCTATAGTGGGACATATGTTTCTTGCTGTCGGCTTATTTGCCGGTGCAGCCACTATTGAACTGTTGTTGTGGCTGTTACCCGCATCCCGGCTACGTGCCGGCGTGGCGGTCGCTGTCGCGCTGCTCGTGGCCGCGACTAGCGTACTGACTATACGGGCGCAACCGGGCGTCATGAGCGCCCTGATCGCGCTTATCAGCGCATATCGTATTTGTAACTTGTGGCGCGTCATCCGCGCCCGTATGCACGAGCAATACCTGCGGCGCCTGGCCTTCCAGGCGAGCGCCTGGATTATTGGCATGCAAGCGACCTTGCTGCTGCTCTGGGAGGCCGGCATCCGTGTTGGCGGTAAGCCGCACCATGTCATCCTCGCCATCGCCTACGCAGCGCTCGCCGCCGCTGTCGTGCTATTGCTCTCAACTGTACGGCATCTGCGCACGACGCGGCCGCCGCGTATCGATGAGAACGTCGCTGACCACGACCTGCCGACGCTTACGGTGGCGATTCCGGCGCGCAACGAGACGGATGATCTTCAGGCATGCCTCGAGTCGGTTGTCGCGTCAGACTATCCGAAATTGGAAATACTCGTACTGGACGATTGCTCGCAAGATAAGCGCACGCCGGAGATTATCCGCAGCTTTGCTCACGCCGGCGTACGATTTATTCAGGGCGTGCCCCCCGATGAAAACTGGCTCGCCAAGACATACGCCTATCAGCGTTTGTACGAGGAGGCGAACGGCGAGTTTATAGTGTTCTGCGGCGTTGATGCGCGGTTTGCGCCACGCAGCCTGCGACGGCTGGTTCTTGGGCTGCTGCAAAAGCGTAAAAGTATGGTGGGCGTTATCCCGAAAAATGCCATCCCGTCGCTTTTCAGCGAACGTAGCTCGAGCCTTATCCAGCCGATGCGGTATGCGTGGGAGTTAGCATTGCCGCGCCGGTTGTTTCGGCGGCCGCCGGTGTTGAGTACGTGCTGGCTGATTAAGCGTGACGTCATACGTAGCGCAGGCGGTTTTGCCGCTGTCAGCCGCTCGATTGTGCCGGAGAGCTATTTCGCTCGCGTAGCGGCCGTACATGACGGCTATACATTTATGCAGAGCGACAAGCGTATCGGCATTACAAGCGATAAACCGTTCTCAGAGCAGCGCGAGACGGCGGTCCGGACGCGCTACCCGCAGGTTCACCGCCGGATTGAGCTCGTGGTGTTCTTCACGATTGCCGAACTCTGCTGCCTGATCGCACCGTACGCGTTCGCTATTGCGGCGCTGACCGGCCACGGCTCACGCGAGCTGTTAGCCGTGAGTCTTGCGGCGGTTATCCTGCTTACATTGGCGTACTCGTTCGTCGTGGCGCTCACCTACCGCACGCCGCTGACAAGGTCGCTCATACTCTTGCCGGTGGCAGCGGCATTCGACATTGGCTTGCTGAATTACTCGATGCTTATGTACGAGTTTTCGCGTATCGATTGGAAGGGGCGCAATGTCTGCATTCCGGTCATGCGCGTAGTGGATCGCCTGGAGGCAGCCGACAGCGCTACGTCCGGGGCGCGGCAGGCTCAGGCGTAGCGGCGGCCGGCTTCCATGGACAAGTTTGGTACGAAGATGGTAAACGTGGAACCTTTATTGAGGGTACTTTCCAAGCTCAGCTCCGCGTGGAGTAGCTTCACGAGTTTGTCTGTAACGTACAGGCCGAGGCCGGTGCCGTTGGTCTTGCGCGTCCGGTAATCTTCGCTGCGGAAAAACTTCTCGAAAACGCGCTTCTGGTCGCTATGGCTGATGCCGATACCGGTATCAGCGACACTGAACGTCACGCCCTTTGTATCGCCCCTGGCGGCTATCGTGATAGAACCCTTCTCGGTGTATTTCAGGGCGTTGGTGATAAAGTTTTGCAAGATCTCGCGCACGTATAAGCGGCCAGAGTAGAGCGGCTCTTTGAGCCCGTCGCCGGGAGCCACTTCTAAGGCTAGGCCTTTTTCTGCAGCCTGGTCTTGATAACTCGCACGCAGCTCGTCCAGTAGTTCGGGTACGTTAATGGCTTCTACGCTGAGTGATAATTTGTCGTGTTCGGCGCGTGAGAACATGGACAGGTCATTAACGAGATCAGCTAGGAATAGTATCTGGTCGTGCGCCGCACGAAGCGCTTGCTTGACGCCTTCTTGGTCGCCGCCTTTGCCTACGATGAATTGGGCGTTGCTGATGTTGCCTTCCGCGATGGCAATCGGGGTACGCAGCTCATGGCTAGTAACGGAGATGAACTCGTCGCGCTCCTCTTCCAGGGATCGCTCCCGTGTAATATCGCGCAGCAGCAGCACGTAACCCGCTTTATTCCCGCTACCGTATCCCTGGTGCACTGGTACGACGCTAAGGTAAAGGTTGATAACGCTTGAGTCGGCATACGTAAGCCGAAGGTCGCGGTTGACCGTAGGCGTCTTGACCGACCGCACTAGCTGGATGATGTCGATAGGATTGCCATCTTTGTCGATGGGCTTCAATAACGTGGCGAGCCCTTTGCCTTCGACGGATCCGTTCCTGTCGAGAATATTAAGCGCGGCACCGTTGTAAACCACGACGCGCAAGTCATTGTCGAGAGCAAGCACGCCGTCAGCCATGCTATTGATAAGATTCGTTAGCCGGCCGCGCGATAGGTTGTCAGAAGGAGCCACCACCGAACGGAAGAGAGAGCGTAGTGCCATAACCGCTATTATGCCACAGAGGCCACGGCGGGTGCTACCAGCAGCATCGGGCGATATGTGCGCATAGCTTTGCGGCGCGCACGGGCATCGGGCATCGCCGCTTCGAAGCGGCGCCAGAATGCGGTTCCGTGATTGAGCGCTACGGTGTGCGTGAGCTCGTGTACTATGACGTAGTCGATCAATTCCCAGGGTAACTGGACGAGAAAACTGTTCAAGACGATGTTGCCGTGTTGGTCGCAGCTACCCCAGCGCGACTTCATGCGTTTAACCCGTATATCTCGGAAGGTGAAGCCGTGCCGCGCGGCGAGTTCCTCCAGCCGCGGCCGGAACAGCTGTTCGGCCTGAACCTTCAAGGCTCGGCAACAGGCTTGCTCCGCGGCTGTCTGGACGGCGCCGTCTGTGCTCGCATAGCGCGCGCTGTGGCTTACGACTACCTCGGCGGTACGGACGCGAGTCTTGATGCCGTTGACCGTTGCGAGCGGTTGGAATATCAGGCGATGCGACTTGCCCACCGCCTGGCCGTGCCGCAAGAAGCCGCGGACAGGCTGCGTGTGGGCGCTGATCCAATCGCGTTTCGATAAGGCAAAGCTGAGTCCCGTTTGGTATGGCGTCCAAGAAGGCACTGTCACGCGCGCGACGTTGCCGGCAGGCAAAGATAAGCGCAGGCTGCGCGCGCCGCGGCGCTTGTACACCCTTATTTTGCCCAGTCCGGGCACGTCAAATTCTTTGAATGGCATGATCCACCCGTTATCGGATTATGATATTGCGCCGGCTCGTATCAACACGGCCCCGCTGCACGTTCGCTTGCGGCACGAGGTTGACGAGGCCCGGCTTGACGACCGGTGTTACTCCTGTCATACCCAGGAAGTTCAGGTCGCGCAAGCGGCGAATGACGGCGCCGTACTGGGCATTGAACGTATGCTTGCCGCTGACAACGACGTATTCTTCCGACGGTGACGGATTCTGCATGCCGCCGGCGATGCCCTCGAACGCATGGCGGTCGTACCCTGCGGCGTACCGGTCGTCGGCGCGCCGCTTGTCGCGGCGAATATTCCTGGTATATGCGCTCTCGGGGTCCATCTGGAACCAGATGAGCAGCGGGTGCGCGTGCGTTTTCCGCGCCATTTCGCGGAGCGCATGCCGCTGGGATAGGCGCATTGCGTTTGCGTCGTAGACGACGCTGATGCCGGCGTTCAGAAACTCCCCTGCCATGTAGTTCATAAGCTGCGTGATGACGTCGTTTTCCTGCTTGTCGTACCGAGGCGTTTCGAAGAGTTCGTTGCGGATACGGTCGCCCTGGACATGCGCGGCCTGAATATGGTCGCAAAATTGCCGTGCGAAGTACGTTTTCCCCGCACCCGGAAAGCCATACAGCATAATCAGCAACGGTTTGTTGAGTGCCGTTTTTGCCATGTAGTTATTGTATAACAGATTCGACTGATCTTTAAAAGATGTAGCCGTGACTTTTTATCCTCGCTAACGTACAATGTCGCTGTCATGCGACGCTTTTTCGCATGGGTTTAGGGGAGTAGCTCAGCTGGTAGAGCATCGGTCTCCAAAACCGAGGGTCGCAGGTCCGAGTCCTGTCTCCCCTGCCAAAACAAAGGAACCTGGCTTTGCGCAGGTTCTTTTGTTTTACGGAGCTGCTCGCAGTCCATCTGTTATGATGAGCGTAATGCCACGATATTTTACGACGGTTTTCTTCGATTGGGGCGGCGTTATCGCCCGTGATCCGGGCGACGATTTTTTGCATGAATTACTTCTGAAAATCGGTGCCCGTCCAGAGCAGATACTCGAGATAATGCAAACACTTATGCCGCGTTTTATGTGCGGGCAGATTACAGAGGCTGAGTATTGGCAAGGGTTGCGCGATATGTATGGCCTGCGAATCTACGACACAATTTCCCGGGAATTCCAGGCTTGGAAAGGCCTCAAAGCAGATGCGGCAATCCTTAAGCTTGTCGATGACATTCGCGCGTCCGGCATCCAAGTCGCCCTGCTAACGAATATGATCGAACCGACCTACAATGTCGTCGAGCAGGCAGGGTATTTCCATCATTTCGATTGTATTATCGCCTCCTGTAAAGTCGGCTTCGCAAAGCCTGATACGGCAGTATACGAACGAGCGCTTACTATGACGCACGCAAGTGCCAACGAGTCAGTCTTAGTCGACGACAAGCAGAAGAACTTGGACCCGGCGCGGGAAATGGGCCTCGCGACAATCCTGGCAAAAGATACCGAGCAAATCGTCCGGGAGATGCGGGCACTACTTACTACGGCAACAAGCCGGTCATAAGACGGACCGCAGTCGCGTACTCAATGCGTTAAAAGGTTGGTCACCGATGACTATCGTGACTTCGGTGCCCCTTGGGACGCGGACCGCCTCGCCATCGAACTGGGCCCAAACTGCATCCTCGAGTATAAAACTATCTCGAGTCATGGTGATACGCGCTCCTTCCCGGCCATCAGCCAGACCGAGGACGTGCAACAGGACGGCGACAATGTGTTTGTGCTCAATCATTGCCATATGGAAGGCTTCATCGGTTAGCTTCAAAGGCGCGCCAATAACTTTTGCGAAACGCGAGCCGTTAAGATAAGTGCGCTCGAACATCTCCTTCGTCCGCCCTTTTTGCGTCGTCCGGAACGTCGGTACTTCAACCAGCGCACGGAATACGGCGATGACTTCCTGGCCGAAGCGCGTACCGCCAAACCGGCGCATCGGCGATTTGCGCACGGTACGCTCCAGCTCTTCAGTTGCATATGCCGACGCGCCGAAGCTCGCGTAACAGGCTGCAGCGTACACTTGCCGACTTCCGTCCGGCAAACTGAGTGTACAAATAATCGGCCGGATTGATACGACATGTCCATGCTGCAGCAGCCGGCGGAGCTTTGACCGCGTAGCGGCCCCGTTTAACATATTAGCCAGGTCGTTCGCATTACCGCCCCAGAGGGGCAAGATAGGCGTTTGGCGTTGCTCTGTCGTCAGAGCAGGGTCGTGCAATAGCAGATCTACAATCAGATTGACCGTGCCGTCGCCTGCCGCAATACCAATAAGCGCAGTACCATCTAGGTGCTTCCGTATGCCGTGTAAAAGCCGTGCATTGGCATTACGGCCGCCGGGTCGTGTCTCGATTGTTGCCACCTCGGCTTTGGGCTGTAATGCGCGCAATTGGCGGATACGTTCGCGTACGGGACCTGCATCGGTACTTGCCGGGTTACGGATGATAATGTACCGGCCGAAAACGGACTTGATCGCCTCACGCTGCCGGCCGAAAGCAATATGCAGGTAACCTACTGAGGCGTAGGCACCAAGCGCCAGAGACAAAAACGTACAGGTATACGCCACATATAGTGCATGTACGGGACTCAGAAGTAATGGAGTCAGGCGGCTGGCCAGAAATCCAAGGATGGCAGCCCAGTAGCAGCCCATGGCGAGCTTGCCTGCCGCGCTCGGCTGCAATAAGCGATTGCGACGACCGGCAATCAGCGTGCATAGCGCGCTAAGCCCGTTCAGGAAGATAATAGCCTTCGCTGGCCAGACAGGTACAAGTCCTAGCACGGCGAGGGTGATAAGTGCCGCGAATATAACGAGCTTGTCCAGGCCGGCGTCCACGAGGCCGCCGGACCGGCTCTTTGTCCCCGTACGGTCGGCGACGATACCGTCTACTGCATCCAGTAACCTACCGACCGCTAGTAGAACAGTGCCAACTATAAGTTGGTGGCTAGCGATCAGGACAATGCCGGTGATAGACAATCCGGCGCCTAAGACACTCAGCACGTTGGCAGGCGTCAGATAGCCGCCGGTAGCCGCGGCTATGCGTTGCCAGATATTGCGTTTGGTGGACGGCGTGATTGCCCAGTCGGGAGTTTTGCCGGCGCGGTGAAGATCCATATGATAAACACAATCGGTTAGCTGATATCATATACATTATTGAACACGTTATTGTAATTTACTACTGAAACCGCTGGGCCTTATGGATAATTTCTTGCTGGCAATATGGTTCTTTATACCGGCTGGGGCCGCCAACGTCGCACCGATTCTTGCTGCTCGTGTTCCGATCCTCAAGCGGCTGAATGCACCATTGGACTTTGGGGTAACATTTCGTGGCGTGCCCGTCTTAGGTCCGAATAAAACGTGGCGCGGCATGCTAGCTGGTATTGTCATGGCCGTCGTAGTACTGTGGCTGCAGCAGGTACTTATTAGAGATATATTGCGATCCGATGCACTGTTCGGCCTGGATTACGCCTCGCTGCCGACCATCCCGCTCGGTATCCTGTTCGGTATCGGAGCGCTGGGCGGTGATGCGCTGAAAAGCTTCTTCAAACGCCGCGTCGGTACTGCCCCCGGCCGGAGCTGGATTCCTTTTGATCAGCTCGATTATATCATCGGCGCAGCCTTGGCGACTGTCATTGTCGTCCGCCTGCCTTCACTTGCCTATGCCTGGTCGGTAATCTTGTGGGTGCTTATTCATTTCGCGGCGACCTTTGTAGGTTACCGGGCGGGTTTAAAGGAGCGGCCTGTATGATGTGATGCAGATCACATCCTGTAGTTTGTGCTGAGAGCAAACTTGGGTGTATAGTGTGGCTAAAGTAAACATAAGCTTCGAGGGCAGGCATATTGATGAAAGTGCTGATGTTAGGGTGGGAATTGCCTCCCCACAACAGTGGCGGTTTAGGTGTAGCTTGTTATCATCTGTGTAAGGCGCTAGCCCGCAGTGGCGTCGATATTGAGTTCGTCGTGCCCTACCAAGCTGATCATGGCATCGACTTTATGACCGTTACGGCGGCTGTGCCGCAGGACGTCCACGCTATTTACAAGTCCGGTATCGCCTACGACAGCTACAAGTACGTTATGGCCGACGGCCACGAAGAGTGGCACGGCGTATTTGACCAACAAGCCATGTACGAGCACGCGGTGAAAGACCTCGTCATGACGCAAGCCTTCGATATCATCCATGCGCATGACTGGCTGACATTCCGCGCCGCGCTACGCGCCAAAGAAATCTTGGGCGTGCCGGTTATTGCCCATGTCCACTCCGTCGAATCAGATCGTGCGGGCGGCAACTCGGGCAATCCGCTCGTGCGCGAGATCGAGTCGCTAGCCTTTCAGGCCGCTGACCGTATTGTCGCGGTCAGTGACTTTACCCGCTCGTGCATCGCTCGTGACTACGGCATACCCTACGAGAAAATCGACGTCGTGCATAATAGTATCGAGCTAGCCGACCTGGTACCGCGCGATCTCAGCCTGGCCACGACATACCAATATCTGGCTGCTCTGCGGGCGCAAGGGTGGCGCGTGGTTGCGAACGTCGGACGATTGACTATCCAGAAAGGGTTGCCCAACTTCTTACGCGCGGCTAAGCTCGTAGTCGAGCGGGCGCCTAAGACTATGTTCCTCGTCATTGGCAGCGGCGAACAGTACATTGAGCTCATTGAGCAGGCTGCGGACCTCGGTATCGCCAAGCACGTTATCTTCACCGGCTTCCAGCGCGGGAAGGCCTGGCGCGATGCCTTCGCCATTGCCGACCTATTCGTTATGCCGTCAGTATCCGAGCCGTTCGGCCTCGTGCCGCTTGAGGCAATTGGCTACGGCACGCCGGCGCTTATCAGCAAGCAGTCAGGCGTCAGTGAAGTGTTGCATGCGGCGCTCAAAGTGGATTTCTGGGATGTCAACGAGATGGCGAGCCAGATCATTGCCGTGGTCCAGAATGACCAGCTGCGCGATGAATTGTTCGACAACGCCGCGCGCGAGCTCAAGCGTTTCTCCTGGGATAGCGCGGCCCACAAAGTGCGTGCTATCTACCACCAGGCAGTACCCGAGGGGGCGGTAGCGTGAAAAAGGCAATAGTCCTCTACCTGCACGTTCATCAACCGTATCGAATCCGGCATTACACGGCGTTGGAACCCGGCAATGTACACGATTACTTCAACGCGCAGGGCGATACGCAGACTAATAACGAGCAGATCTTGCGCAAAGTCGCCGAGAAGTCCTACCTGCCAACGAACCGTTGCCTATTGCGGATCATGGAGAAGCACCCGGAGTTTAAGGTGAGCCTCTCCATTACCGGTCTGGTACTCGAGCAGTTGCAGCAGTGGTCACCGGAGGCGCTTCAATCTTTCAAGGATCTGGTGGCGACCGGCCGTACCGAACTTGTCGGCGAGACATACCACCACAGCCTTGCCTTCTTTTATTCGCGCGAAGAATTCGAGGCGCAGGTGGAACAGCACCGCAACAAGATCAAAGAGATTTTTAGCCAAACGCCGCGAGTTTTCCGTAACACCGAGCTTGCCTACAACAACGATATCGCCTATTGGGCGGACCAAGCCGGCTATAAGGGTATCCTGGCTGAGGGTTGGGACCCGGTTCTTGGTTGGCGCGGCCCGAACTACGTCTACCGGCCCGCCTATACCGACCGTATTCGCCTGCTTATGAAGAACTACCGTCTAAGCGACGACGTCGCGTTTCGTTTTGGCAATCACGCCTGGGGCGAGTGGCCGCTCACCGCCGAGAAGTACGCCCATTGGCTCAATGCCGACCAGCACGCGACAAACTTCAACTTGTTTATGGATTACGAGACGTTCGGCGAGCACCAGTGGAGAGATACCGGCATTTTCGATTTCCTCGAGCATCTCCCCGGCGAATGGCTCAAGACAAAGGGCAATACGTTCACGACGGTCAGCGAGGCTTGCGACGCGTTTGAACCGGCGGACGTCGTAGACGTTCCCTACACCGTTACCTGGGCCGATACTGAGCGCGACCTCAGCGCCTGGCTTGGCAACCGCCTGCAGCAACAGGCGATCACAGCCTTATATGAGTTGGAGGGTAAGATTTTGGCAACGCATGACGAAGCGCTTATCGGCGACTGGCGCCGGCTGCAGACCTCCGATCACTTCTATTACATGTGCACGAAGTGGTGGAACGACGGCGACATCCATGCCTACTTCAGCCCGTATGACTCGCCGTACGAAGCGTATATGAACTTCATGAACGCCTACCATGATGTCCGCTTCCGTCTAACAGAAAAGGGCGTAGAGGTATAACATGGGTCGGCCGGTAGTCCTGAGTAATGGGCAATTGTTCGTCGGACTCGATGAGAATGGCCTCGTGCACGACTTCTATTACCCCTACGTCGGGCTAGACAACCTTACCAACGCCCGCAGCCTTCAGCACAAGATCGGCGTGTGGGTCGATGGCGCATTCCACTGGACTGACGATGGCACTTGGCAGATCAGCGTCAATTTCTCGCACAACGCGCTCATCAGCGCCGTCCATATGCATTCTGAGCCCTTAGCTCTGACGCTTGAGTTCCACGATTTTATCGATGCCGAGTTCAACGCGCTGATTCGACGTATCCATGTCACCAGTGAAGCCGACCATACCCGCGATGTCCGGTTATTCATGCACCAGGTGTTCCAGATTTCACGCGCCGGTCGTGCCGATACGGCCATGTACGTACCGGATGACAACTACGTACTCGACTATAAAGGCCGGTGTTGTCTACTCATTGCCGGCCGCGACAGCAAAGGCAAGGATTTCGACCAGTTTGCCGTCGGCAATTACGCTATCGAAGGCAAAGCCGGCACTTTCGTGGATGCCGAAGACGGGGAGCTGTCGGGCAATGCCGTCGAGCACGGAGGCGTTGACAGCGTCATCCGCTTTCAGCGGACCCTAGAGGGTTACGCGTCGTTTGATGTCGATTATTGGGTTGTTGCCGGCAGCAGCCAGACCGATGTGCAAGAAGTCCACCAGCGGCTCAAATATTACGCGATCGACGAACGCGAAGCGGCCGCAAGGCAATACTGGACCAAGTGGCTAGCGCCGGCTCAACCGCGTCTCCATAAGGTCAGCCAAGCGTATGCCGAGGAGCTGCAAAAAAGCGCGCTGATCATCAAAGCCCACTGCGACGAGCGCGGCTCAATCCTCGCGAGCGGCGACTCGAGTATCTTCAATTACGGGCGCGATTATTACTGCTACTGTTGGCCTCGCGACGCGGGCTACGCCATCTGGCCGCTGATTCGCCTCGGAATTTACGATGAAGCCGTGCGTTTTTTCAACTTCGCGCGCGATACCATGCATCCGGGCGGCTACTTAATGCATAAGTACCAGCCAGACCGCTCCATCGGCAGTACCTGGCATCCGCTCCTTCATAATCGTTCGAAGGAGTTGGCCATACAGGAAGACGAGACGGCGACGGTTATCTTCATGCTTGGCGAGTACTACCACTTCAGCAAGGACAACGCCTTTATTGAAAGTATGTTCGACACGTTCATTTTGCCGTGCGCCAATTTTATGAGTACGTTTATTGACGAGGCGACAAGCCTGCCGCATGCCAGCTACGATCTTTGGGAGCAAACGTTTCTGACGTCAACGTACACTGTTTGCATCGTGATCGCTGCCCTGGAGACGGCTGCCGACTTGGCTGATGCCGTCCGTCCGGAACAGCCGGAAGTTATACGTTGGCGCACGGCGGCAGAAGCCATGCGCAAGCATTTGCCTGCCCTTTACCATCCTGATGGTTATTTCCGCAAGGGATTCCTGTTGCAGCCCGACGGCAATCTCGAGTATAACGATACGCTCGACATCTCCAACTTCTACGGCCCGTTTATGTTTGCCAAGTTGCCTCTCGATGACGAAAGGCTCACTGGTACGTTACATCATATCGAACAGCGTCTATTTAATACTTCGCCGATCGGCGGCGTCATCCGTGACGAACATGACGGCTATTTCCTTGCCAAGACGCAGTACAAGGGCAATCCGTGGATCGTTTGCACCCTCTGGCTAGCCCAGTACTACCAGACGGCCGGCCAGTCGGACAAGGCCGAAGCGCTTGTGAAATGGTCGCTCGACCGCGCTCTGCCGAGCGGCGCCCTGAGCGAGCAATTCGATCCCGAGACCGGCGATGCCATCAGCGTTACGCCCCTCGTCTGGAGTCATGCCGAGTTTATCAATACCGTTCTCGACCTCGCCTCTCAAGACGAATGAGTGATTAGACGCTAAACAAAGAGGCCGACAGCGATTGCCGGCCTCTTATGTTGCAGCCGTTAGCCTACCCCTTGCGAGGTTTGACTTCGTTGCGGCCGAGATTCTTCTTGGTCTCGACGAACAGGACATGCTTGCGAAGCTTCGGGCTGTACTTGCGCAAAGACAGCTTGTCCGGCGTATTCATCGTGTTCTTGGAGGTGTAATAAATGCGCTCACCCGATTCCTCGCTGACGAGGCCGACAAGTTTGCGCTTTTCGCTTTTCTTTGCCATATCGGATGTATTCTAACAGATAGGTGCCCGAGTGTAAACTGAAAAACAAAAATGCCGGCTGATCATGACCGGCATTTTGTTCTTCTTGCAAGAAGTTGGAGTTTTGGAAGCTTTGGCTTTTTGTACCATTGCTTTCCTACTAGCAGGCTACCAAACGCTTATGCTTTTGTCAAGCATGATTTTCATCACGCGGCGCGTCAGGTATAACCAACCAGAGGGCAAGGTAGAGCAAAACCCCCGGAAATAGCCCGAATAGGGCGAGAATAACGAAGACAATCCGGATAACCGTCGGGTCAGCGTCGAGGTACTCGCCTAAGCCTCCGCAGATGCCTGCGATCATCCTATTCTCGCGCGACCGGTAGAGTTTCTTGCCCATACCCTCAGCTTAGCAAATCCGCTCTCGAAAGCTATGCGCTTGCTTACAAAGAAATCATTAGGCTGCCGTTTGCAGTTAAACAAAATCGCGCCATAATAATGTAACTGCGATCTGGTAGTTCTGCTGCTTTATAAATATTCGCCTAACGCCGTAACAAGAATTTGCAAAGAAGAAACATGAAAACCACCGGCGAAACTGCTGGAAACTTGTTTTGCAGGAGTTTAGCCGGTGGTTGTAACGAATGCTGCATGGAGCCACGATCGGGATTCGAACCCGAGACCTCATCCTTACCATGGATGCGCTCTACCAACTGAGCTATCGCGGCGTAACGGAGTAATTTTACATTGCAATGGCGTTAATCTCAAGATTAGCTTCTCTAGACATTGGCGATCGAACAGTTTTTTGCTACACTTTCTATCTGTAAGCCTGCCGGCATAGCTCAGTGGTAGAGCAACAGTTTTGTAAACTGTGGGTCGTGGGTTCAAGTCCCTCTGCCGGCTCCAAAAGTTAACAATGCAGGGATAGTGAAGCGGTCAAACACGGCAGACTGTAAATCTGTTGGCTCAGCCTTCGGGGGTTCGAATCCCTCTCCCTGCACCAAGTAGCCTAAGGTTTATCAATGGGCGGGCCACTTTTTCAAGCAGGTCTCCCCGGACGAACTATAGAGGAAGGTCAAACTTCCTCTATTTTCTTTAATTGCCGTGCTCCGTACGCCATAAGAACAAAGCTCACAGTTTGGATGAGGAATAGGATATATACGGCAATAATCGTGATAGCAAGCGGAAGACCGTGCGCATAGGATACAAGGCCGGCAACGAATTGGGATAAAATCGAGCAGACAATAAAAACTACCACCCCGTTCGCCAACCATCGTAAGGCTCGCTTGTACAAAATACCCTTTACTGCTCGGGCATGTAAGAAAAGCATGCTTGCCGCGGAAAACCCTATAAACCACGTGTACAGTGAGAGCATGACCACTGTTGGCAGTAGCAAGTACAGTGGCAAGTAATATGGCCCGCGTTGCGCGCCCGGGTAGTTATAGACGACAAAATACGTGAACAAGGTGGATATCACCACATAGAGAAAAATAAGGGGGTTAGCCGGATGTATTCCTGGACGTATCCTAACAAGCTTTTGTATCCCAAAGCTGAGCGCTATAAAACCGACCAAAGACAACGCTAGCCCGATGTATCTGGCGAGTACTGCGCCCAGATCGCCGGCGTTCGGATTATGCAACGTGATCAACCCCGCGATGCGGAGCACGAGGACGGGCACGGATATGCCTAATGCCAAGACCCCGATGCCAGTGGCAATCCTTCTAAGCGCTATCCTTTCTCGTCCCTTGTCGAGGGACTTGGCATATTCAAAGAGTTCCGTAAAGGCAAAAGCGGCCGCAAACCATTCAATAGTGCTTCTTACGACAAAGGTTATGTTAGCAATAGCGGGATTGCCAATGGGGACGCCAAATATAAATGAAGAGAATCTGGTTGGCGGGAGAAAAAAGGCAAGTAGAAACGCCAGGAAGAGCATAATTGCGTAAATCGTATATGCTACGGGTGTTCGGCGCACTTGCTTGCCTCACTATAAATTTCTTATTGGATCAGCAAAAGGTTCGCTCATGCTTAATTATACAGTACGCAGCAGGTGCTAACACCGTAGATCAATACACGGCGCAATGACGAAGGCGGTCGTATTGGCACGATTGTCGGCTATAGTTACAGTATGGCTTCAACTGAACTCACGTTTACCGAGATATTCCAGATTAAAACTGGGAAAACGGTTGCCAAGGATTTTTTCTATATTCCCGTATTCTATTTCAAGCACGACGATGGCGACGGAGGTTGGACATGGTTCTCCATGCGGTTCGATACGCGACTCACGTGCTGCCTATGCTAGCAAGGTTAACGCTAGTACAAGCTTGAAGGGCGCCCTCATAAGAGACTTAAGCCAAGATTTTAGTTATCCTGCTAATCAGACGTTTGTTATTGATGAGATAGCGGCTCGCGACACGTCCAGGGATAGGCATGGAGGCATACTTACCAGACTACTCGTTATCGTGGGACTTGATGCACGGATAAATTTAAAGAATATCCACCCTCTAGGCATGAACTTGCATTGGTACGAAGAGGGCAGCGATGAATATAACGCCGCCAAGGAGCATTTCCTGAGCCTGTCCCTCGATCTGTACCATTCGCAGAGCTACGTACATATTTCCATGGATGGATCGCGGCCAGCAGATCCGGGCCGAGGTCCTACGGACGAGTATTATCTTCCTGGCGGCAGTTTGATCGAACCAGCGCCGCCAATTTGGTACTGACCTTGATTATCCCTAGCTGCAGCAATAGCCGTTACACAACCACCCTAGGCGGACGGATGATGCGCTTCGGCCGGGCAGAACCGACGATCATATGCTTCAGCTTATCCTCCACCAGGTCGGCGTCTGCCTCGCGGCCGTGTGTGCGGTAGGATTTCGCAAGGAGATTGTATGTCTCTTTGTTCGGCTCGAGTTCGACGGCGTGTTCCAATTCGTGAAACATGACGCGGATATTGCCGAGCTTCTCTTCGACTTTGGCATATGCTACATGCCGGGCGGCCAGGTTGTCCTCGAGCTTTAGCGCCTGCTCGAACGCAATAGCTGCCTTCTCATAATTCTCTGTCTCGTAGTAGATAAGACCGAGGTTGTGCAAGGCGGACGGCGTCGCCTCGATACTGGATGCAATCTCGAAGCAGTCGATAGCGTCGCGGTACTCCTTCTGCTTGGCATAGAGGATACCGAGGCGGTTATAGGCCGCGGCGTTGCGCTCATCTATCTTGAGGATAGTGAGCAGCGCTTTCTCGGCTCTTAAGAAGCGGTTCTCGCGCATACCCTGGTGGGCGACGTCCCAGAGTTTGCCGAGTCGGTTACCAACGCCGCGGGAGAAAGCGGCGAATTCGTCATCGTGCAGACGGGCGTTCCAGAGAGCGAACACGCCGAATATTCCGACAAGCGCAATATCGAGCATATTTAGGCAATTATACCAGCTTACAAAGCCAGCATAAAGTTCAGGGCTGTTAATTTGGGCTGCGCGTTTGACTGGCCAAGCCTGGCCGCTTCATACGCTGCAGCCAGCACCCGTTGCCAACGGCGGCATGCCTGCTCATCCTTTGCCTGCTGTAGGCCGATGTCGGCCATGCGCTGCAGGATAGCAAGCGTATCCTGCCACAGCTCCGGCTGCCTGGCCAAGGTGTCGGCGGCCAGTAGGCGTTCAAAGGGTGTTTGCAACAGTAGCTCCCGCGCCTTGGTGGCGGCGGCAAAGAGTGGATGGGCCGTATCGGCGTCAAGTAGTGCCTGAGTCAGCCCGACAAGGCCGCCGCTCATGAGAAGCGCTTTGCGAACCGCCGCCGCCTCATATCCATGTGAAGCGAAGTACGTCGTAGCGTTCTCAATTGTTACCGGTTGTAGCGCCATCAGGCGCGTTCGTGATCGAACGGTAGGGAGCAATGCCTGCTCGTGTACCGCCGTCAGAATAATGACTGTCCCCGCCGGCGGCTCCTCAATCGTCTTGAGCAGTGCATTTTGGGCCTGTGACGTCAGGCTCTCTGCGCTCTCTATCAAGACAACGCGGAGTTCGCTTCCCTTTTCTGTGGCGCCTGGCACGCGCAGGCTTAAGAAATGTATGACACCGCGGACGCTTTCAACCGATATAGCTTTGCGGTCCACCGGTGCTAAGTGGCGGAAGTACGGCTGGTTATCGAGGTTCTTGCTGTCGATATCCAAGAATGCGGACGCGATAGCGCGCGCGAAGGTCGCTTTGCCGGAACCAGCCGGCGCAACGATTAACAGCGCATGCGACGGATGCGCTACGTATTCTGCGGCGGCATTGCGCACCGCCTCAGTTAGCAGTAAGTCGTTCATGACTCTATGATAGCGCGGAACGCCGCAGGCATAGGAGTGCTAAACGTACGCCGCTCGCGGTTCGGTAAGGTGATTTCCAGGCTCTCGGCGTGCAGATACAGCCTGCCTGCCGGTCCGCCGCCGTACAAGGTATCGCCTACGATCGGGTGGCCGATACTACTGAGGTGTACGCGGAGCTGGTGTGTGCGGCCGGTCTGCGGCCGCATCTCGAGCAGCGCAAACTTCTTGCCCTGTTCCTTGACCCAGTATTCCGTGAGTGCCACTTTGCCATTGGCGTGCGCACGGAAGGTCTGCGGGCGGTTGGGGTTGCGGTCGATCGGCATATCAATGACGGCATGTTCGTGTGGCATCTGGCCGGCTACAACGGCGTAGTACGTCTTCTTGGCTTTACGCTCTGCGAATTGCTTCTGGAGCCATTTCAGCGCCTCGGGCGTTTTGGCGGTAATCATCACGCCAGAAGTCGCGCGGTCAAGGCGATGGACGATTCCCGCCCGCTCCCCGCTCAGTCCATGTAGTCTGCCTCGAAGCCATGTCGCCACCGTTGCCTCTGGGTTGAATGCACCCTTGCTATGCGCCAGCACGCCGACCGGCTTGTCAATCACGGCGCAAGCATCGTCTTCATATATAACAGGCAGGCTAATCTCCGGAATAGCGTCCAGTTCACGCGGGTCGTAATCCACCTTCACTTCATCATCCTCGCGGAGCTTATGTCCAGGCTTCGTAACAACTGCTCCGTTTACCATTACTTTGCTATCTTCAATCAGCCGCGCCGCAAACGTCCGGCTGAGCTGCGGCATCAGCTCGATAACTCTCTGGTCCAGCCGTTGTGCCCGTGAAATATCCAGGTTGCTCATGTCTACGGTCGCAAGCCGACAGCGCGCTGCACGTGTGCCAGTGTCGCGTTAGCAGTGTCGTTCATTGCAACTTCAGATTGCTCAAGCTTGGCTTGCAGCGCTGCTTCATCGACACGTGCTAGCCGCTCCTGGAACGACTCCAAGAACTGCTTCACGCGGCTGGCAACATCGGCTTTCAGCTCACCATAGCTCGTCTTGCCTTCGTAGTCTTTCGCCGCTTCTTCAAGCGATGTCTGGCGTAGCAATGCCAATACCTGCAACAGATTGCTGATGCCCGGCTGCTTGTCACGATCAAGGCTGATCTTGCCTAACGAGTCCGTCGTCGCGCCCATAATCTTCTTAGCCGCGTCCTCCGGGTTGTCGCCGAGGAAGATAATGCCCCTGCCCGATTCGTCGCTCTTGCTCATCTTCTTCGAGGGGTCAACGAGATCCTTGATGCGTAAGCCTTGATCCTTGCCGAAAAATTCGTGCTGCTCCTTGGCCGGCTTTGGTACAACAAATAGCTGCCCAAACCGTGCATTCATACGCTCGGCAATGTCGCGCGTATATTCCAGATGTTGTGTTTGGTCATCGCCAACCGGCACATATATAGCGCCATACAGCAGGATGTCCGCCGCCATAAGCACCGGATAATTGAACAGGCCGACGCTAATTCTGTCTTCGTCAAGCTTACCAGACTTATCTTTGAACTGCGTCATGCGCGACATCTCACCAAAACCGGTGAAGCAATCCAGAATCCATGCGAGTTCACTATGCGCTGGCACGTAGCTCTGGCGATAAATATGAATGTCGGGGTTGTTGAGCGGCAAGCCGGCCGCCACAAAGATCTTGAGGTTGTGCATAGTCTGAGCGTAGAGCTTGGAATGGTCGATCGGCGTCGTGAAGCTGTGCAGGTCCGGCACGAACAAGTTGACTTGGTACTCGCCTGAGTGCCTCGTCGCCATATCGATCATGGGGAGCAGTGCCCCGAAATAGTTGCCTATATGGAGATCGTTGTTGGCCCGAATGCCAGTTAAAATGATTGGTTTACGCATATTATTTACTTCCCATTGTAGCGGTTCGGATAATGTAATCTTTCAAGAGTTTGTAAAATTGTTCGATGCTTTCGCGCGATACCCATTCGTTATCGCCATGGGCGCCACCGCCATCCGGCCGCCACATGATGACCGGAATGTCGTATTTCGTAAAGAACCGGGCATCCGACGAACCGGGAGCAGTTAGCCTGACTATTGGTTTACCGACTTGCCGCTCGTAGAGGTCAAGAAATTGCGCGACAAGAGGGTTGGAGGTATCGAGTTGATAGTCATCGCCTGCAATCATCTCGATAATCTCTCCGTTATGAGCCTGCCGTAGTCCGTCAAGCTTCTGTCTAATGCGGCTCAAGTCCGTTTTGTCCTTATAACGGATATCGAGCGCGGCATCAGCTGTTGCCGGCCCGCGGTTGGCGACATCTCCGGCATGCAGCGTCGCTACGGTCATTGTCGAGTTATCCCGGCTTGAGGTGTCGAACAACTTTTCGGCTTCGGCAAGAAAATGTACAAGCTTTATCGCGGCGCCGTCACCCTCCCATGGTCGTGACCCATGGTGTGCTTTGCCATGGATCCGGATCGTCAGTTCGCAAATACCTTTGGCGCCGGTACTGAGCGTCCCATAGTCATCACCGGCATCCGGTAAGATACATACGTCTGTAGTGTAGCCGTCTTCAAGAAATGCCTTGACTCCGTTCTCGCCGCTTAGCTCTTCGTCTCCGCTTAAGAGGATGCCTAGGCTAAGCGTGCTAAACCGGTTCGCAAGTTCGTCAACAAGCCGCAAGTAGCACGCCGCCGCAAAGAGCATGTCATAAGTACCGCGTCCTTCGTAGCTGTCCTCTGTGACCTTAAACGGTTGGTTCTCACCCGGCACGACATCAATATGCGCCTGCAGTAGCACCTTAGCGTGTTTGGTATCAGTCGTACCGGCATAGAGGTTGTGAACTCCTTTGTATGTCAAGAGCTTGGTGTGCAAGCCGTTGCCGCCGAGCCGTTCCTGGGCGTATGCCAGTAAGCGGTGAACGGCTTCTTGGTTGGAGCTTATCGGGTAAAAGCCGACAAGCGTTTTCAGGTAATCTTCCATCATGGCTATTCTACCAGTAGTGCTCCTGCAAAGGAATTGGATGCACCGTGCACGACAAGCTCGCGGCGCGCAATGTACGTATCGCCGACCGCCTCGCATGCCCAGCCCAGGCGTACATTGAGAAACAGACGCAGAACCATATTGCCAATCTTACCGTAAAAGCAAAAACTCCGGGTGGCCGGAGTTGTGATAGCTCGGAACGAATAGTAAGCGGCTCGCTGAAAGCGGATTCGGATTTATTCCGAAAGCGAGCAATGGAAAACTCTGGCCCGAGGGCTCCCATCCGCCAGCTGGCGGATGGGGCGGCACATGGTTGTTCCATGTTGCTTTACCGCTTCGTGAACTGCCGCTTCTTGCGGGCACCCTTGAAGCCGAACTTCTTGCGCTCTTTGTCGCGCGGATCACGGCTGAGAAGGTCGGCACGCTTCAGCGTGCCCTTCAGATCTTCATTCATGAGACTCAACGCTTTGGCGATACCAAGACGGACCGCTTCTGCCTGGCCTTCATGGCCGCCGCCGCTCACGCGGGCGGTGATGTCGTATTTGTTTTCCAACTCAAGCGCCGTGAACGGCTGTGCAAGCACGCCCATGATATAAGTGCTGCCGGCGAAATAGTCGCTAGCGGGCTTGTCGTTGATAGTGAGGCTTCCTTTACCGCCGCTCAGACGGACGCGTGCCGTTGAGCTCTTGCGGCGTCCAATTGCGTAGAAATAGCTGTCTTTGGCCATATTACTTCTCATCCTTCAGTGTAATGGTTTCCGGCTTCTGCGCTTCGTGATTGTGCGACGCTTCAGCGTATACCTTCAGCCGCGTCAAACGATCGTCACGCAGCTTGTTGACCGGCAGCATGCCGCGTACCGCGTTCGTAATAGCTACGGTCGGGTCAGCTGCGAGCTGATCGGCTAAGCTGCGCTCTGAAAGACCACCGGCAAAACCGCTGTGGCGGTAATACTTCTTATCTGTCAGCTTGCTACCAGTCACCTTGAGGTTCTTGGCATTAACGACAATGACGTAATCGCCGCAATCGATGTGAGCAGTAAATTGCGGTTTGCCTTTGCCGAGCAACAGGCTTGCGGCCCGCGTCGCGACGCGGCCGAGCGTCGTCTCGGACGCGTCAATAACGTACCATTTGCGTGTCACATCGGATGGTTTCGCGCTATAGGTTTTCATTATTTCGTCTCCTTCGCCGCAGCCTTCGTTGCCGGCTTCTTGGCAGCAGGCCTTGCTGCAGTTGCCGGCTTCTCGACCTTAGCAGGCTTGGCAACCGGGGCTCCTTTGAGGTCATCCACAAAGCTGACGCGCGCCATTTGCGTGTTATCGCCGCGGCGCAGGCGTGTCTTCTCGACGCGCAGATGGCCGCTTGTACGCGCGCCAAGCTTCGGTGCGATCTGGTCTACCAGCTTGTGGGCGCTCTCGAGTGTTGCGAGACCGCTGATAACCTGACGTCGGTTGTGCAGATCGCCTTTCTTAGCCTTGGTAATTAGCCGCTCGAGATAAGGAACTATCTCTTTGGCTTTGGGTAGCGTCGTTTCCACCGTCTCGTCACGTACGACAGCGTCCGCCAGCCCCTTTAACAGGGCGCGGCGCGGACCGCGCTCGCGGTGGAATTTACGACCTTGATATCCGTGTCGGTGCATAGACTATAGCTCCAGCTCGGCGAGCTTTTCCTTTACTTCATCGAGCGCTTTGCTGCCAAAGCCCTTCAACTCGCGCAGCTCGGCCTCATTTAGCGCAAACAGGTCGCGAATGGTGTGGATATCGTTATTGATGAGGGCATTCGCCGTACGGGCGCTGAGGTTTAGTTCCTCAATCGGCATATTGAGCATAGAAGGTTCATCGGCATGTTCGCCGCCGAACTCGCCAGCTACGCCGGAAGCCGCCTGCGGCTCAGTTGCCACGCGCGTTTTGCCGGCGAGTGCCGTGTACTGGTTGACGAGAATAGCGGCCGCCTCTTCGAAGGCTTCGCGAGGGGTGATTGTGCCGTTCGTCTCGACAGTAAGCAGCAGCTTGTCGAAATCGGTCGCCTGACCGACGCGGGTATTTTCAACCTTGTAGCGGACGCGCGTAACGGGGCTGAAGAAGGCATCGAGGGCAATATAGTCGCTCGGCTTCTTGCTGCCGCTCTCTTCGATAGTGCGGTACCCGCGACCAACTTCAACGATAAGATCAGCGGTAAAGCTGCCCTTATCATCATCGATAGTCGCGATAACATGCTCGGGGTTGACGATCTCGACATCGGCATTGGTTTCAATGTCTTTTGCCGTAACCGTGCCCTTGCCTTTCTTGGTGATGCGCAGATTCTGCGGTTCCTCGCCGTAGACGCGGAAATGAACGCCCTTCAGGTTCTGCATGATGTCGACGACATCTTCGCGGACGCCCGGCAGGGTTGCGAACTCGTGCGTTGCGCCCTCGACCTTGAAGGCGGTAATAGCAGCACCGCCGATGCTCGAGAGTAAGACGCGGCGCAAAGAATTGCCCAACGTCATGCCGTAGCCGCCGTGCAGAGGCTCGATACCAAAGGTGTTGCTGGCCGCTCCGTGCTCATCCACCGCAACGATGCTCGGTGTGTGAATCAGATTTGACATACGCTTCTTCTCGCCTCCTTTAGCGTGAGTAATATTCAACAATTAATTGTTCGTTGATATCGGGTTCAGCATCGTCGCGGGTCGGCAGTGTTGCTACCTCGATCGTGACTTTCTTGCGGTTGACCTTCAGCCAATCGGGCGTTGTACTCGGCGCCGGGCTGGTGTCATCCAACTTTTTGAAATACTCGGTGCCGGCGCTATGGCCGCGCAAAGCAAGACTGTCGCCCGGTTTGAGGCGGATAGACGGGATGTCGACACGGCGGCCGTTTAGCAGGAAATGACCGTGCGTCACTAATTGGCGTGCAGCGCGTCGCGACGGAGCAAAACCGGCGCGGTAGACAGCATTGTCAGCGCGTTGCTCGAGCAGCTGCAGTAGAACGCTACCGGATTGACCGCGTGAGCGCATCGCTTCCTTCATCAGGTTGGCGAACTGACGCTCCAGCAGGCCGTAGAGACGCTTCACCTTCTGTTTTTCACGCAGCTGGATAGCGTACTGGCTCGGTTTGTTGCGCATACCGCGGCCCTGGCCGGCGCCAGGTAGCACGGGGCGTTTCACGAGTGCTTTGTGCGCCTTCGGGTGTAGTGCGTAGCCTTCACGGCGGCTCATCTTAACAATAGAACGGGTATCGCGTGCCATTGCTTAAACCCTCCTTGCCTTTCGTGGCCGGACGCCGCCGTGCGGCACGCCAGTCACGTCTTTGATAGTTTCAACCTGGATGCCCTGTGCCGCCAACGCGCGGATAGCCGCATCACGGCCCAGACCCACGCCGCTGACGTATGCGTCAACCTTGCCTACGCCGTACTGCTGCTTGGCAGCAGTGGCGGCCTTCTCGGCTGCGACTTGCGCCGCATAGGCTGTGCCCTTCTTGGATCCGCGGAAACCGCAAGCACCGGCGCTCGATGCAGTCAGCGCGCCACCGTTCGGGTCAGTAAAGGTGATAATCGTATTGTTGAAGGTTGCCTGCACGTGTACCTGACCCTGGGGAACAGAACGGCGGGACTTCTTTTTCTTGGGGGTTGTTACTGTTTCTGCCATGTTTAACCTACGTCTTAGACGGCGCTTTCTTCGCCGTGCCGCCCACCGTTACCTTGCGACCACGTCGTGTACGAGCATTTGTCTTTGTTCGCTGTCCGCGCGACGGCAGATTCGCCTTGTGGCGCAAACCACGATAGGAATTAATGTCCTTCAGGCGCTTGATATTGCCCGTTACGATACGCTGTAGCTCGCCCTCGACCGTATATTTGCCGTTGATGACGTCCTGGATGCGGGAAATCTCACTGTCGGTGAGATTCTTGACCCGTACCGTCGGCTCCACCTTGGCTTCAGTCAGGATCTGCAAGCTGTTCGTTGGTCCGACGCCGTACAGATAGCGCAGTGCAATATGCACCTGCTTCTCATTCGGGATGGTTACACCAGATATTCTTGCCATATACTAACCCTGCCTCTGCTTATGCTTCGGCTTAAACTTGTTAATGACATACACGCGGCCTTTGCGCCGCACGATGATGTCATCGGGACTGATTTTTTTGACGCTTGCACGCACTTTCATTCCCTTTGAGTTCTCCTTTCTCACGGGGACCCGCCGGTTTAGGGCGGGAATGCGGATCCGCTTCTCGTTCTGCACGGAAACGGACACACTGCTTAATATAGTTATAAATGTTCTGCTAGAACATTCGCCAAGTGGTGCAGCCCTGCAGCTTGCGGCTATTGCCAAAGCTTGCGCTCCGCGTACCCTTCGGTGAATGTGCTAACTCAAACGGCGGCTGATACGACCTTTGCTCAAGTCGTATGGTGTCAGCTCCACTGTCACCTTGTCCCCTGGCACAATCCGGATAAAGTGTTTCCGCATTTTACCGGCGACATGCGCTATAATCTTATGGCCATTTTCCAACTCTACACGAAACTGAGTACCCGGTAGGGTCTCGACAATAGTCCCGGTGAGGTCGATCACTTCCTTATTTGCAGCCATAAAATCTAACGAATATTGATTATAGCAGAATTAGCAACGGACTGTAAAGTGTTTCCAGACCGTTTCTCAGGCGCGGGAACCATTCTTAGAGCGGCGGAACGGCAGGAGGCTGAAGCGGCGCTTCTTGGGGCTCTCGATATCCCCGGCTTCCATGTCGACGAAGAAGTCTGGCTGGGCATATTGGTCATAGGTGATCATAAGTGCCCGCGACTCGACGGCGCGGAGTGTCTGCAGGCTTACCGCGACGATAATAAGAATGCTCGTACCGCCGATCGCGATGCTCGTACCTAGGAACATTTGGCCGACTACCGGCAGAAGCGCCAGCAAGCCGAGGCTTAATGCGCCGAATAGCGTTAGACGGTTAATCACCTTGCTTAAGTATTTCTCTGTCTGCAGGCCGGACCGTACTCCCTCGATAAAGCCGCCTTGCTTCTGCAGGTTCTCGGCAATTTCCTGGGCGTTGAACGTCACGCTCGTATAGAAGAAGGTAAACGCGAAGACAAGCACGAAGTACGTGACCGGGTAGATGAATGGCGTGAAGCCGTTATGCAGCGGCAGCGAGCTCGGCGGCTGGAACCAAGTAACGAGGTTTGTGCCGAGATGCTGTAGGCGGGCGCTGTGATTGCTGGTAAGCAACTGGCCGGCAAAGCTCGGCACGCTCAAGAACGCAACGGCGAAAATGATCGGGATAACACCGGCAGTAATGAGCTTCACCGGCAGCACGGTCGTCACGCCGCCGTAGGCGCGGTTACCCTGGATACGTTTCGCGTAGTTGACGGTAATGTTGCGTGTCGCCTCGTTCAGCTTCACAACCACCCATGTCACGAACAGCGCGGCCAATAGTGTCACGCCGCCGGCAATCAGCTCCTGCTCAGTAAACGGCAGCGAACGGTGAAAAATGCTCAGTTTGCTGCCCTGGCCGGCGAACAGGCTGCCAACCTCCGTCACCATCTGCGGCAAGCGGCTGACGATGCTGACCGTGATAAGCAAGGAGATGCCATTGCCCAGGCCTTCTTCGGTTACGAGCTCGCCGAGCCACATCATCAGCATGGCGCCGCCTGTCAGGCTTGCGACCATCAGCGCCCATTGGAAAATAGAGGCGTGCGCCGTGATATCACCCATGCCGCCGATACTCTGTGCCGCCTGGCGGATGAGGTAGATCGACCCGATAGACTGGACAATCGCGAGCGGCAAGGTGAGGATGCGCGTGTACTGGTTGATCTTCTTCTGGCCGTACTCGCCTTCCTTATGCATCGCCTCGAGTTGCGGGATGGCCTTTGTCAACAGCTGCATGATAATACTGGCGTTGATATAAGGGCCTAAGCCAGCGATCATAATCGAGAAGTTGGCAAGCGCGCCGCCGGAGAGAACGTTGACAAAACTAAGGAGCTGCGGCGTATTCGCGGAATTGAAAAGGTTCTGTAGCACCTGGTGCAATGTCGCGGCGTTGCCGATCGGCACGGGCACGTGTGACAAAATACGGTAGACAAGCAGGATACCAATAACCGCCAAAACGCGCTTCTGCATGTCGCGCTTGCCTAGGGAACGCCAAATGATTTTCCAATTCATCCCGTTAGATTCCTTTACTGTCTATCCTAGCAGAAAAACGGCCGGCGTGCGCCTGTTTCCCCGTATATATACCCCCCCATAGCCGTTCCGCTTCTCATACGCGGAAAACGTACTACTTGGACGCAGCCGTGTCTTTTTTCGGCTTGCTCGCCGGGCGCTGGGCGCGCGACGTTTTCTCGAATGTGCCGCCGGCTTTTTGCACTGCTGCCAGCGCGCTAACGCTGACACCTTGCAAGCGTACGGTAAACGCTTTCGTCAGTTCACCCTTGCCGAGCAAGAGCTTCGTGGAAGCAAACGGATTCGCGACAAGTCCGTGCTCGAAGAGTACGGCCGTATCGATAACCTTGCTCGCCAGCTGCTCCAACTGTCCCGTATGGACATTCTGGGCCTTAGGGTGACGGTTCGTAAACCCTGGAAGCTTCGGCAGGTGCTGCATGATTGGCGTCTGGCCCCCTTCGAAGCCCGGACGCTTTTTTGCGCCCTGGCGCGCGCCTTGACCCTTTGTACCGCGGCCGGCAGTCTTGCCCTTGCCGCTGGCGATACCGCGGCCCAAGCGTTTGCTGCGCTTATGGGAGGCGACGCTGAGTTCATTAACCTTCATTATTTCGTCTCCTTCGGAGCGGCCTTAGCCGGTTTTGCGGACTTAGCCGTAATCCACTGGTTAGCAGGGACGAGGCGGCGGAGCGCCTCAAGCGTCGCATACACGGCGTTGGCGCGATTGTTGCTGCCAAGCGATTTGCTGAGCACATTGCTCACGCCGGCAACTTCAAGCAATGTACGCGTCACGCTGCCTGCGATAAGGCCGGTACCTTCGCTAGCCGGCTTGATCAGTATGACGGCGCCGCCAACTTTGGCCTGGACTTCATGCGGAATGGTGCCCTTGTAGAGCGGTACGGTCACTAAGTTCTTCTTGGCAACTTCAGTCGCCTTTGTAATGGCAGACGTTACATCGGCGCCCTTAGCGATGCCGACACCGACGCGCCCTTTATGATCGCCGACGGCGATGAGTGCGCGGAAGCGGAAACGGCGGCCGCCTTTGACAACGCGGGCGACGCGGTCGATGTGCAGCGTGCGCTCATCGAATTGTTTCTCTTCTTGGGGCATATCCGGACGCCGCGTGCTGCGGCGGTCATGTTGTGCTGTTGGCATAATTAGAACTCCAGTCCTCCGTTACGTGCAGCATCCGCCAGAGCTTTGACGCGCCCGTGGTAGAGCTTGCCGCCGCGGTCGAACACTACTTGTTTGACCTTCTTGGCCTTGGCCTTCTTGGCGATTTCTTCGCCTACCCAGGCAGCCTTCTCTGTCATAGTGCCTGCTACCTTTGAACCAACTGTTGAGACGTAAGCAATCGTGTGATCAGCCGTATCATCGATGAGTTGCGCGGTGACATGCGCGTTGCTGACATGTACACTCAGGCGCGGGCGCTCAGCACTACCGCTAACAACGGTGCGGATGCGGTGGCGGCGGAGCAGCCGGTTGCGTAATTTATCTGAAAACGTATTCATAGCTTAACCTTACTTTTCCTTGCCCGACTTGCCGCTCTTGCGGATAATGCGCTCGCCGGTATACTTAATGCCCTTGCCCTTGTACGGCTCAGGCTTCTTCAGCGCACGAATCTCGGCCGCAACCTGTCCCACCTGCTGTTTATCGATGCCGGCAACCGTGATCGTGTTCTGCTCGACGGCAGCCGTTACGCCTTGGGGCAAATGATACACCACATCGTGTGAGAAGCCTAAATTGAACCGCAGGTCGTTGCCGGCCAAAGCTACACGATAGCCAACACCGGTAATCTCCAGTTTCTTGCTGAATCCCTTTGTCACACCCATCACCATATTGTTGAGGAGCGAACGCATCAAGCCGTGTTTGCTACGGTGAACTGGCTCGTCGTCAACACGGGTAACGACTAGTTTGTTGCCATCCTGGGCAACTTTCAGGCCATCCATGGCGAACTGCGTGAGCGTCCCCTTCGGCCCGGCTACAGTAATAGCATCAGGGTCGACAGTGATTGTCACACCGCTCGGGATATCGATTGGTAGTTTTCCTATCCGACTCATTTTTTTCCTTTATTAATAAACCTTGCAGATTAATTCGCCGCCTAAGCGTTGTTTGCGGGCTTCGGAACCCGTCATCAACCCCTTAGAGGTAGAGACGATAACGATGCCGCGGCCGCCTTTAACGCTCGGGATCTCACCGGCACCCACGTACTGGCGGGCACCCGGCCGGCTGATACGGTCGATCTCGGTGATACGGGCATTCTCCCGTTCGCCGTTCAGCGTGAGGGCTAGCGTTTTCGTGCTCTTCTCACCCTCGACTTTGACGTCCAGAATGAAATCGCTGTCTTTCAGCAGGCGTGCAACCGCCTCTTTGAGCTGCGAGTGCGGCACGCGTACTTCGTGTTTGCGGACTGCGGCCGCATTGCGGATACGCGTCAGCATATCGGCAACCGGGTCAGATGAAACGATATTGCTCATAGTCTTACCAGCTCGCTTTCGTTACGCCTGGGATCTCGCCCTTCGCAGCGTGTTCGCGGAAGCTGAGGCGGGAAAGACCGAACTGGCGCATATAGGCATGCGGGCGGCCGGTCTCAAAGTCGCGGTTCTTCCAACGCGTCGGGCTGGAGTTGCGCGGCAGCTTAGCCAGGCCCTCGCTGTCGCCGAGCGCCTTCAATTCGGCACGCTTTGCCGCGTACTTGCGGATCATAGCCTGCCGTTTGGCATCACGGATAATATTGGACTTTCTGGCCATCTATTTCTTCTCCTTCTCGAATGGCATACCGAACTTAGTAAGTAGTGCGCGAGCATGCTCGGGAGCTTGTGCGCGAACAACAAAGACTGTTTGCAAGCCATGCGCGGCTTGCGTCTCTTCGAAGCTAAGCTCCGGAAATACCGACTGGTCGACAAAACCGAGGCTGTAATTGCCCTGCTTGTCGAACGCCTTAACGCTCACGCCGTGGAAGTCGCGCAGGCGCGGGATGACAATGCTGATCAGCCGATCCATGAATTCGTACATGTTGTCGCCGCGAAGCGTTACCTTCAGGCCGATCTTGTTGCCTTCGCGCAGTTTGAAGCTCGCGATTGATTTGCGTGCGATTGTCACCACGGGCTGTTGGCCGGTAATTTTGCGAAGCGTGTTGAGCGCCGCGTCCATGACTTTCTTATCATCCTTGGCGCGTCCCAGGCCAACGTTCACGACGATCTTCTCCAAGCGGGGTACTTGGTTGACGTTAGCCAGGCCAAGCTCCTTCTGGAGCTCGCGGACAAACGTATCCTTGTACTGCCGGCGCATACGCGCTGTCGTAGCCGGTGCTTGCTTCTTCGTTGCTGTGGCCATTACTTGATCTCCTTGCCTGTCGTCTTCATAACGCGGGTCTTCGTGTCGCCGTCAAGTTTGTAACCGATGCGTGACGGCTTGTTGGCCGCGCCATCCAGAATACCTACTTTGCTGACGGCAATCGGCTTGGTTATGTCGATAATGCCGCCTTGCGGATAGGCACGGTTCGGCTTGACGTGTTTCTTTACGATGTTGATTCCCTCAACGGTTACGGTGTTATCGGCCGGATGGGTTGCCAAAATCTTGCCAGTGCGGCCTTTATACTTGCCGCTGCGGACCATGACGGTATCGCCATTCTTGAGGCGGATTTTGTATCGTTTGGGTAGCGTATTCATATTAGAGTACCTCCGGGGCAAGGCTGATGATCTTGCTGTAGCCGAGATCGCGGAGTTCGCGCGGGACAGGACCGAAGACGCGCGTGGCGCGTGGCTGCTTCTCATCATCGATGATGACGGCTGCGTTGTCGTCAAAGCGGATCGTCGAGCCGTCAGGACGAGTGATGAGGTTGCGGGTGCGGACGATAACAGCCTTTACTACGGTCTTTTTCTTGACGTTGCCGTTTGGCGCGGCATTCTTGACGGTCGCGACAATCACGTCGCCGACGCGCGCGTAGCGGCGGCGCGTCCCACCGAGCACGCGGATGCAGAGCAGCTCCTTAGCACCGCTATTATCGGCGACTGCGAGACGGGTTTCCTGCTGGATCATGCCATCGCCTCCTTATCAGCCTCGCGAAGCGTTGGCTTTTCGACGATGCGTTCCAGCGTAAAACGCTTGCGGCGACTCAATGGGCGCGTTTCTGCGATAACGACGCGGTCACCGACTTGCGCCGAGTTTTTCTCGTCGTGCGCCATGAACTTGTGACTCACCGTGTACTTTTTGCGGTATAGCGGGTGCGTCTTGCGCGTTTGCACGATAACGACGATTGTCTTGTCGGCTTTGGCTGATGTTACGGTGCCGACCATTGTCTTGGCCATTACATTTCCTCCTTTGAGAGTTGCTCGCCGAGCACGGTCAGCATGCGCGCCAGGTCTTTGCGCTTGTTACGAATAAGACGGACATTGTCGAGTTCACCACTGTACATACGGCGTTTCAGCTGGACGATTTCGTCGCGAAGCTTCGTGCTTTCAGCCGTCAGATCGGCCGTCGACAGTTTGCGGATATCAGCAACTTTCATCTTATGCCTCCTCCCGAGTCAGGAACTTAGTCTTGACCGGCAGCTTATGGCTGGCCAAACGGACCGCTTCGCGTGCCGTTGCCTCGTCGACACCCTGCATTTCGAACAGGATCGTACCGGGGCGTACCTTGGCAACGAAGAATTCCGGGCTGCCCTTGCCGCTGCCCATCTTCACATCCAACGGCTTGCGTGTTACTGGCGTATGCGGGAAAATACGGATCCAGATTTTGCCACCGCGCTTGATGTGGCGCGTCATCGCCTGGCGAGCGGCCTCAATTTGCCGCGAAGTAATACGTTCGTGACCCTGGGCCTGCAACGCGTAGTCGCCGAAAGCAATGTAGTTGCCGCTTGTCGCAACGCCGCGGATGCGCCCCTTGCGGACCTTGCGGAATTTTGTTGAATTAGGGATTAACATCTTACGCTACCTCGCCTTTGTAGATCCAGACTTTCACGCCAATCAAGCCAGCCGGGGTGTGGGCGTGGACTAACGCGTAATCGATGTCAGCGCGCAGCGTGTGCAGCGGTACGGAACCGGCAACCTCTTTTTCGCGGCGTGACATCTCAGCGCCGTTTAGGCGGCCCGCTACCTCGATGCGCACACCCTTGGCACCGGCGCGCATAGTATTGGCTGCCGTCGACTTGATAGCGCGGCGGAAGCTAATGCGGCGCTCCAATTGGTGCGCGATGTTTTCAGCTACAAGCTTTGCGTAAAGCTCCGGCTTCTTGACCTCCTCAATGTTGACGCGCGTCGGAATGCGATAGATTTTCTCGATGTTTTCTTTCAAGTCCTGGGCGCCGGCACCGCCGCGGCCGATGACCACGCCGGCCTTCGCCGTGTGAATCGTCACCGTAACAAGGTTTGGCGTGCGAGCAATATCGACGCGGTTGATAGCACCACGCGAGCCAACCTTGTCGCTAATGAGTTTGCGGACTACCAGGTCGTCTTGCAGGAATTTGGCATAATCGCGCTTATCGACGAACCACTTGCTGGTCCAGTCTTTGTTGACCTGCAGCCGCATTGATACTGGATTGACTTTTTGGCCCATTACTTGGTCTCCTTTGCTGTCGTCTTCGCTACTGGCTTCGTGACGGCCGGCTTTTTCGGTGCGCGCGCCTCGCCGTCGACAACGACACGAATGTGCGCTGATTTGCGCTGGTAGTGCAGCGCGTAGCCGCGGGCGGCCGGGCGGTAGCGTTTCATGCGCGGTCCGGGTGTCACGCTGATCTCCACGATGCGAAGCGTGTCCGGTTTCAGGTTGTGGTTATAATCGGCATTTGCGCGGGCGCTAGCGATAACTTTCTTAACCGCCAGGGCGCTACGGCGCGGCGTATGCTCGAGGATAGTCAGGGCGTCATCGACAGTGCGGCCGCGGACCAGCTGGGCAACAATGCTGACTTTGCGCGGGCTCAGGCGGATGCCTTTAGCGATTGCTTGTACTGCCATAGTTTATGCCTTTGCCTTTGCTAGTTTGCCGCCATGGCCGCGGAACTTCCGTGTCGGGGCGAATTCGCCGAGCTTATGGCCCACCATGTTCTCCGTGATGAATACCGGCACATGCACGCGGCCGTTATGGACAGCGATCGTGCGGCCGACGAACTCAGGGCTGATCGTGCTGGCACGCGCCCATGTCTTGATGATCGTGCGATCTTCGGCACCCAAGGCTGCGACCTTGCGGGCGAGCTTGAAGTCGACGAATGGTCCTTTTTTCAGTGATCGGCTCATAGTCTTACCTTATTTCCTCTTCGCGTCATGGCGGCTTCTTACAATAAACTGGGCGGTTGATTTGCGACGGCGGGTCTTGTAGCCGAGCGTCTTCTGGCCCCACGGAGTGCGCGGCGCCTTAGCCATACGGTGACGGCCACCGTCACCACCACCGTGCGGGTGATCGACTGCGTTCATAACGACACCGCGGACACTAGGACGGATACCCTTGTGGCGTGAACGGCCGGCTTTGCCGAGCTTCACGTTCTGGTGCTGTTCGTTGCCGATAACGCCGATACTGGCAGTACACGTCAGGCTGAACAAACGAACCTCGCCGCTTGGCAGGCGAACCTGGGCGTACTCGCCCTCCTTGGCCATCAACTGGGCCCCAAGACCGGCAGCGCGGACAATTTGCGCGCCACGGCCAGGGTGCAACTCGATCGCATGGACCGTGCTGCCGACTGGAATATCCTTGAACGCCAGGCGATTGCCGGTTTCGATCGGCGCTTCTTCGCCACTCGTAATCGTTTGGCCGACACGCATGCCGTTGGCTGCCAGAATGTAGTGGTACTTGCCGTTTGCTTCTTTGATGCGTGCGATACGGGCACTGCGGTTCGGGTCATACTCGATATGTTCGATTGTAGCCGTCAAGCCGGGCATTAAGCCGAAGTTGACAACACGGTAGAACTTCCGTGCGCCGCCACCTTGGTGACGAGTGGTGATGCGTCCCTGGTTATTGCGACCGTTGCCACGCCGTTTCGGGGCGAGCAACGAGCGCAGCGGGCGCTTGGTAGTCACGCTGCTGAAGTCCTGCGTCGACATACCGCGACGGCCGGCTGAAGTTGGGTTATACGCTTTAATCGCCATATCTATCTCTCGCCTTGCTTATTAAACAGGTGTAAGCCACGGCGGTTCTGTTTGACATCTGCTGCCGGCTTCTTGGCCTCTTTTACGGCTTGTTTCGCCGCCAGCTTGTCAATCTTCTCCTGTGCTGCCTGCTCTTTCTCATTCGCTTCATCAATACTTGCAAAGATCGGCAGGCTAAAGCCTTCCGCCAGGCGTACATATGCCTTTTTGGTATCGCTTTGCCGGCCGGCGTTGCCGCGACGTTTGCCGCTCAGCGCTACCGTTGCCTTCGCCTTGCCTCTGATATTCGTAATATTTACCGTCGCGACCTTGACCTCGAACTGGGCGGCTACGGCGCGCGCAACTGCATGCTTGTTTGCGTCCTTCGGGACGTCAAATACATACGTCCGTTGCGTGGACGACAGCGCGTATGTCTGTTCGCTCAGACGCGGCTTGAGGAATAATGCTTCGCGCATATTACTTGGCCTCCTTAGCTTCACCCGCCAAACGCTGAACGGTTCGCTCTAGGGATTGCTGGTCGAATACGACCGTGTCGGCATTCATAACATTAAAGACGTTCAGGTATGCGGCGCTGATAACGCCAACGCGCTCTACGTTGCGCGTTGCCCGGTCGATAAGCTCGTTCTTTGCGCTCACCACTACGAGAACTTTGCCGCTGGCGTTCGTATCCTTGAGGAGCTTCAGTGTCTTCGCAACGGCGCCGCCTTTGAAATCGAAGGCGTCTGTCACCTGTACTTTCCCTGCTTTTGCGGCCAGGCTCAGAGCCTGCTGCAGGGCAAGGCGCTTGGCTTTCACATTCAGGTGCTTGGAATAGTTTTCACTGCCGGTCGGACCGAAGGCCACGCCGCCATGGCGCCAGTGCGGTGCGCGCGTGGAGCCGATGCGGGCACGGCCCGTACCCTTCTGCCGCCAGGGCTTACGACCGCCGCCACGGACATCCGCGCGAGTCTTGGTAGTAGCGAGGTTAACGCGGCCGTTTGCCAGGTACATTTCATACGCCTCATGGAGTAACGTATGATCAGTCGGGATAACGCCGAAAACACGCTTATCAAGCTTGGGAGACGGAGCAGCCTTCGGTGCGGCTTTGCGGGTAGTGGTTGTCGTAGCCATCTTATTTCACCCCTTTCACGATAATCACGCCTTGGCGCGGGCCCGGTACGGCACCCATGACTCCGATAACATTCCGTTCGGTGTCCACTAGCGCGATCTTCAGGTTTTTTACGGTCACTTGGTCATGACCCATCTGGCCGGCCATACGCTTACCCGGGAAAATGCGCTGCGGGTACATCGAGCCGATGGAGCCGACGCGCCGGTAAGAACGGCCGCCGTGCGTCTTGCGGCCGCGGTGGAAGTTGTGACGCTTGATGGTACCGGCCCAACCTTTGCCTTTGCTAACGCCCGTCACGTCGACGACGTCGCCAACTGAAAAGACCTCGAGGTTGATTTTGTCGCCAACCTTGAGGTCTTCGGGGGCTTCGGGGGTACGGAGTTCGCGAATAATCTTCGGCGTCGTACCGGCAGCCTTAAAATGGCCCATCTGGGCCTTCGCCGTATTTTGCTGCTTGCCGGTCTCAAAACCGACCTGTACCGCGTTGTAGCCGTCGTGCTCAATGCTCTTGACCTGAGTGACGACATTCGGACTAGCGGAAAGCAAGGTAATAGCCGACACCGTGCCATCGTCAGCGATAGCACTGGTCATGCCTACCTTTCGTGTAACTAATGCTTTCATAGTGACCTCTGTTATGTTGCTTTCATTTATTGCCGCAACGTAAATGGACAGCCCTGGCTGCCGTTCGTTGTCGCAGCTTTTATCTCATAAGGCCTCCTGCAGGAGGTACACGGCTAAGATTGCCGTACTTATAAGTACATCTGGTGGCGAGGATAACCCCTAAGGGGTAGCCTGCTTAAGCTCACCACACGTAATAATTCGAGATACCATGTAAGATTAGCACGTTCAGCTTACTTCTGTCAATGCGTTGCAAATATTACTATGAAAGACTGCTTAGCCGGCTTTTACCAGAGAACGCTCAGGCCAATGCCCGACCAGAAGCCGACCACCATCGCCACGAGCAGGATGGCGTATTCTATCTTGCGGTCAATCTGGAAATGCTCGTGCCACGCAAACAATAACCCGATAAGTAAACCTATCGGCACGGGAATATTGAAATTACCGTTTTGCGCCTTAAAACGTACCCATAGCGACCCCACTATGATATACATGACGAGCTTGAGGACGTAGACGCTATCGAGCTCAGAGCCTTTCGCAGCCTTCTTGTTTGTTTTAGCCATTAGTACTATTGAACAATACAATGCCGCCTAAAGGCAAGCAGGAATGCCACGCCCTATTACTCGGACTCGGGTAAAGATACAACGAAACCGCCAAGCATGCGATTACGAGTGTCGCGTGCGTCCCGCTGGCTCTCTATTAATTCTATATGGCGCTGGAGAATTATCTCTGTTGCGTCATGTGCAGGTATACGCTGTCTATCAGCAATTCTTGCCGCTGCCTGGCAAAGCTGGTTTACTGTCATGCATTCGTCGCGATCAAAAGTTGTTACCGCGCCACCTTTCTCCATACCTTCTCCTTTTACCCTAGGTCAATAGTGCGCCTATGAACAATGCGTCTAAAACGCTACATCTTGATTTCGACGTCGCAACCTGCCGGCAGGCTCAGGTTCATGAGGCTGTCGATGGTCTTCGGCGTCGGCTCGAACACGTCAATCAGGCGCTTGTGGGTGCGCATTTCGAATTGCTCGCGGCCCTTCTTGTAGACGTGCGGGCTCTTTACGACGGTAAATGTGCTGCGGTGTGTCGGCAGCGGGATCGGGCCGGCGAGGCTCGCGCCCGTGCGCAGAGCGGTGTCGACGATCTGCTTGGCAGCTTGGTCGATGACACGGTGGTCGTAGGCTTTAAGACGGATACGGATCCGCTGTTTTGGTTCTGCTTTGGCATCAGCCATTGTTAATGGTTCTCCTTACCGGCTCTACCCGGCCTGGCGCTGTAACATCTTCTCGCGATGTAGCCTCACAAGATGACTTTTAGTCAGCGCAAATTAATTTATAGGGGAGATTGTACAATATTCACTCTCAAAAGAAAAGAGCGCTTCGCGTAAGAAGCGCTCAATTTCCGTAGGCTTGCGAGAAACTACTTGTCGATCTTGGTGACGACACCAGCACCGACGGTGCGGCCGCCTTCGCGGATAGCGAAGCGCAGGCCCTGCTCCATGGCAATTGGAGCAAGCAGTTTGACCTTGAAGGTGATCGTATCACCAGGCATGACCATCTCTTTGTCGGCCGGAAGCTCAACTTCACCTGTCACGTCAGTCGTGCGGAAGTAGAACTGCGGCTTGTACCCCTTGAAGAACGGGGTATGGCGACCGCCCTCTTCCTTGGTCAGGATGTAGACTTCGGCGTCAAAATCGGTGTGCGGAGTAATAGTGCCCGGCTTGGCAAGCACCTGGCCGCGCTCGATATCGTCGCGCTCAATACCGCGGAGCAGCACGCCGGCGTTGTCGCCGGCCTGGCCCTGGTCGAGCGTCTTCTTAAAGGCTTCGATGCCGGTTACAACAGACTTCTTCGTCGGCCGGATACCGACAATCTCAACTTCGTCGTTGATCTTGACGATACCTTGCTCGATGCGGCCGGTAGCAACCGTGCCACGACCCTTAATAGAGAAGACGTCTTCGATCGGCATCAGGAACGGCTTGTCGAGTTCGCGCTTCGGCTCTGGGATAAAGTCGTCCATAGCAGCGACAAGCTCCATAATGGCGTCTTCGTTGGCACTATCGCCATCAAGTGCCTTAGTAGCAGAGCCGCGGACAATCGGGGCATTGCGGTCAAAGCCGTTCTTCTCGAGCAGGTCGCGGATTTCCTCTTCGACGAGGTCGACAAGCTCCGGATCAGCGAGGTCCATCTTGTTCAGGAAGACAAGGATCTTCGGCACGCCAACCTGGCGGGCGAGCAGGACGTGCTCACGCGTCTGCGGCATTGGGCCGTCGGCGGCAGAGACAACGAGGATAGCACCGTCGATCTGGGCGGCACCGGTAATCATGTTCTTGACATAGTCGGCGTGGCCCGGCATGTCGACGTGCGCGTAGTGGCGCTTGTCGCTCTCGTACTCCTGGTGGGACGTCGCGATAGTAATACCGCGGGCGCGCTCCTCAGGTGCGTTGTCGATCTGGGCATAATCGATAGGCTTGTTAACTGCGCTCGGCTTGCGCTTTGCGAGTACGTGGGTAATTGCTGCTGTCAGCGTGGTCTTGCCGTGGTCGACGTGACCCATCGTACCGACGTTGACATGCGGCTTGCTCCGGTCAAATGTATCTGCCATTGGTGAAACTCTCCTTTTAGGTGGCTTGTAAATTGTTTATGGTCGTGTGAAGATACACCTCACACAAATAACAGGGTTAGTGTAGCGGAAATACGCTGAGCTGTAAAGTGCCAGACGGCATGCGGCTGTTATTTATTTGCCGCTCTTGGCGATGATGGCATCCGCGACATTGCGCGGGACATCGGCGTAGTGGTCGAGTTCCATGCTCGAGCTGGCGCGGCCCTGAGTCATGCTGCGCAAGTTCGTCGTATAGCCGAACATCTCGCCCAAGGGGACAAACGCGGTGATTTCCTTGGCGCCTGCTTGCAGATCCTCCATGCTCTCAATGCGGCCGCGCTTGCTGTTGAGGTCGCCGATAACATCGCCCATGAAGCTCTCGGGCGTAACGACGACAACCTTCATGACCGGCTCGAGTAGGACGGGGTTTGATCTCTTCACGCCTTCTTGCAACGCCATTGAGCCGGCAATCTTGAAGGCCATTTCACTGGAGTCAACTTCGTGGTAGGAGCCGTCGTACAACTCAACACGGATGTCAACTACCGGATAACCGGCGATGACGCCGTTGGCCATGGCTTCCTTGATGCCCGATTCTATCGGCTTGATGTACTCACCAGGAATGACGCCGCCCTTGATGGCATTGACGAACTCAAAACCCTTACCGGCTTCGTTCTGGAACATGCGGAGCCAGACGTCTCCGTACTGGCCGCGGCCGCCGGTCTGGCGAATATACTTGCCCTGAACTTCCGCACCGTCCTTGCGGATCGATTCGCGGTAGGCTACCTGCGGCTGACCAACGTTGGCTTCGACGTTGAATTCGCGCTTCATGCGGTCGACGAGGATCTCCAGGTGCAACTCACCCATACCGGAGATAATGGTCTGGCCGGTCTCGCTGTCGACGCGGATACGGAAGGTTGGGTCCTCTTCTGCCAGGCGCTGCAAGGCGAGGCTCATCTTCTCCTGGTCGCTCTTGGTCTTCGGCTCAATCGCGATAGACACCGGCGGTTCCGGGAAAGTAATGCTCTCGAGGATGATAGGATTGTTCGCGTCGCACAAGGTATTGCCGGTCGTCGTACCCTTCAAGCCGACGATAGCGGCGATATCGCCAGCACCGACTTCGGTGATGTCCTCGCGCTTGTTCGCCTGCATGCGGACGATGCGCCCGATGCGCTCTTTTTCACCGGTCGAGCTATTCATAATGTAGCTGCCCGCCTGGAGCTTGCCGGCATAGACGCGGAAGTAGGCCAGTTTACCGACGAACGGGTCGGTGGCAATCTTGAACGCAAGTGCCGTGAAGGGCTCAGAGTCGCTCGGCTGGCGTTCGATTTCGTCGCCGGTCTTGGGGTGCGTTCCCCATGTAGCACCGCGGTCGAGCGGGCTCGGCAGATACTCGGTAACGAGGTCGAGTAGCTTCTCGACGATCACGCCGCGTCCGTCGCCGCCGGTTACGGCAAAGAAATTGCCAGACAGCACTGCCGTGCGGATGGCCTGTTTGACATCGTCTTCGCTGAGGCCGTCCTCGCCGACTTCGAAGTATTTCTCAAGAAGCTTCTCGTCTTCGGCGACGGCGTTTTCAACGAGCAGCGATCGGTACCTCTTGGCCTCATCCAGCATATCGGCCGGAACCTCGCCGACAACCAGTTCATGGTCGGCAAAGTCCTTATAGGTATATGCCTTCATTGTCACGAGGTCGACAACGCCGTTGACGCCCTGTTCGAAACCAATGGGCAGGTGGACCGGGAAAGCGCGCTTGCTCAAGCGGTTGTGAATGCTCTCGAGCGATTTGTAGAAGTCGCCGCCGGTTTGGTTGATCTTGTTGATGAAACAGATACGCGGCACGCCGTACTTGGTCGCCTGGCGCCAGACAGTTTCGGACTGCGACTCAACGCCCATCTTGCCGTCGAACACCACCACGGCGCCGTCGAGTACGCGCAAAGAGCGCTCCACTTCGACCGTGAAGTCGATGTGGCCGGGCGTATCGATAATATTGATCTGGTGGTTCTTCCAGTAACAGGTAACGGCCGCGGACATAATGGTAATGCCGCGTTCCTTCTCCTGCTCCATGAAGTCGGTGGTCGTCTCGCCCTCGTGCACGGCGCCGATCTTGTGTTTCAGGCCGGTCCGGTACAGGATACCCTCCGTCGTCGTCGTCTTACCGGCGTCAATATGGGCGATAATGCCGATGTTACGAAGCTTGTCTAGTGCGTATTTCTTCTCTGCCATTGCGTGTTAAAATCCTGTATTTCCTTTACGTGTCATTATTGCGTTCAAAATGCCGTCCTGCGTATTACCAAAGCCGAGGCTCTCGATCTGGCTGATAGGGAGGGAGCAGGTCGTGCCGGCTTCGCAGCCCTCTTCTGCATTCATCGCATTCTCCAGAGGACACGGATACATTCCCTGTGCCTCCGCAACAATGACCCGCCGTATGTCCAGCACGCGTAAGCGTTGTTCGGCCGCTTCATTACTGATACGGCCCGCGTCTCGTGCACGAATAATGGCACTGGTAGCAACGTCGAGGTTACGAACGAACGGGCAGGTGGGATGGCTAGGAACCGCGTCCAGGTCTTGCCACTCGGGACGAATAGTAGGCTTGCTCTCGAGTCCCATACGGTCTCCGGTGCTAGCTCCGCGCGAAGTGGGCAAATGCGCGGTTGGACTCAGCCATACGGTGCGTGTCTTCGCGCTTCTTTACGGCTGCACCTTGGTTGTTATAGGCATCAACGAGCTCGGCAGCCAAGCGGTCGGCCATGTCCATACCCTTACGGGCGCGGGCAGCCTGCACGAGCCACATGGTCGTCAGATGATTCTGGCGCTGGCCCTTTACCTCGAACGGGATCTGATAGTTGGCGCCGCCGACACGCCGCGAGCGCGTTTCCATTGCCGGCTGTATGTTCTTATAGGCGGCTTCGAAAACTTCGAGCGGGTTCTTCACCTTCAACTTGTCAGCTGCGTGCTGTATACCGGTGTAGACGATGCGCTCGGCAACCTGCTTCTTGCCGTCATGCATTACACGGTTGATTAGTCGCTGCACCTGCACCGATTGATACATGCGGTCAGGATCGACCTCACGTACAAGCGCCTTAGTCTTATGGCGTGGCATAGCTATTTGCCTTCTTTCTTGGTTCCGTACAGGCTACGGCCCTTATTGCGCCCCTGTACCCCCTGGAGATCGAGCGAGCCGCGGACGATGTGGTAGCGGACGCCCGGCAGGTCAGGTACGCGACCACCGCGTACAAGTACCACAGCGTGTTCCTGCAGGTTGTGGCCCTCGCCACCGATGTAGGCCCAGACTTCATAGCCGTTAGAGAGACGAACGCGCGCGACCTTGCGGAGCGCCGAGTTTGGTTTCTTCGGTGTTTTGGTCGTGACTTTGATACATACGCCACGCTTTAACGGCGCCGTTTTCTCATAATTTCTCGTCTTGAGGTTGTTGACGACGCGCTGCAACGCCGGCGACTTGCTCTTGACAGTCACTTTGACGCGCGGCTTGCGAACGAGCTGGTTAATGGTTGGCATTAGTAAATGATTCTCCTTAATCTATACATGCATGGAAGGAACAGGTATACGGCCAGCACTCCGTATAACCCGTTCCGTGTTCCTTGCTAACGCAAAAATCTCTTTAATTGTAACAGTTTTGCACCTTGCACGCAACTAGGCTTCAGTCTTGGCGCCGGTACCGACCGGAATCTTGCGGCCGATGATGACGTTCTCCTTCAGGCCGTAGAGCTTGTCCACCTTGCCGCTGGTCGCCGCGGCGATGAGCACGCGGGTCGTATCCTGGAAGGATGCGGCGCTGAGGAATGAGTCGGTACTCAAGCTGGCCTTGGTGATGCCAAGCAGTAGCTGGTTGACCACTGCTGGTTGTTTGCCGGCTTTAACGAGCGCTTCGTTGGCATCGGTGACGGCTTGCTTGCTGACCACGTCGCCGGTGACGAATTCGCTGTCGCCCGAATCTTCGATCTGCACGCGGCCGAACATCTGCCGCACAATCACTTCGAGGTGCTTGTCGGCAATATTCTGGCCCTGGCCGGCGAAGATCTTGAGGATCTCGTTCATGATGTAACGCTGGGTAGCTTCGACGCCTTGCAGACGCATAAGGTCCTGGAGGTTAATCGAACCGTTGGTCAGGCGCTGGCCGGCCACGACTTCGTCGCCGTTGGCTACGAGCAGCTGCTTGTAGCCTGGAATCTCGTAGCGGACCGCGCTTTGGCGAGTCGGCTTGAGAATGATCTTCTTGCCCGTCACTTCGACCGTACCGGCGATCGGGGCCACGAGCGGCTCCGAGCCATCTTCGAGCGCCGCCAGAACGTCGCCGATAGCGACATCCGAACCGCCGCTGACATGAGCTTTGCGTTCGCCTAGGGAGAATGTAACGTTCGCATCTTCGTTTGCAGCGATCTGGACGACATAGTAGTCGCCCTCTTCCCAAGTGGTGGCCGTACCGGCGATTTCCGTCAGGTACGCTTGACCTTTCGGGGTGCGAGCTTCAAACAACTCTTCGATACGGGTTAGGCCCTGTGCCGCATCGTCGGCAACGAGTGCGCCGGAGCGGTGCTTAGAGTCGAGGCTCAGCTGTGTACCCGGCTCGCCGATGCTCTGTGCGGCAATAACGCCGATCGGGTGGTAGCCGGCGACCAGCTGGCCCGTAGCCGGGTCGACACCGTACGACTTGCGCGAGACACCGCTCACCAAGCCCGAGCTCAGCACGCTCATGATCTTCACGCCGTCAAGTGACGGGTCAGACTCGATCTGCTCAGCGATTTCAGGGGTAATGAGTTCGCCGCGCTTGACCAGTTTGGCGATACTTTCGGCTGCGCAGCGTCCGGCTAGCCGTGATGCGTAGGTGACGCCGATCTCGGCAGCGTCAGCGCGCAGCATCGGGAAGCCCGGATCGAGTTCTTCGCCCTTATCCAAAGTAAAGACATCTTGCGAGACGTCGACCAGGCGGCGCGTCAGGTAGCCGGCATCGGCGGTCTTGAGCGCGATGTCGATGAGCGACTTGCGCGTACCGCGCGTACCGGTGAAGTACTCGAGCGGGTCGAGCCCTTCGATGTAGCCAGCCTTGACCGGCAGCTCGATGGCCCGTCCGGCTGCGTCTTGCATAACGCCAAGCATACCGACGGTGTTCTTCATCTGGGAAATGCTACCGCGGGCACCGGACTCGATCGCGATGGCGGTCGGGGTGTCCTGGCCCTTCAATTGGTCGGCGAGGAGCGCCTGGACGCGCGATTCAATCTTCGCCCAGTTCTCGACGGTCAGGCGGTGGCGTTCGTCTTCGGTAATGAAACCCTGCTCGTACTGCGCTGCAATCTCTGCCGTATGCGTGTCGCCTTCTGCGACAATCTTATCCATACCCTTGACCGGCTCGAAGTCGTTCATGCCGATACTAAAGCCTGATTGGGTTGCATAGCGGAAGCCGACGTCCTTGAGCGCATCGGCAATCTCGGCTGTCGCCTCTTGTCCGTAAAGGGCGTGGACGCGGGCCATGACTTTCTGCAGGCGCTTCTTGGCCTGGGTCTCGTCTTCGAACGGGAAGTCTTCAGGGAATGTCTCGTTGAACAAGATACGGCCGAGCGTTGTTTCGCGCACTTCACCGCGGAACGGCAAGCGCACGCGGCTCTGCAGCTTTATCACGCCGCTATCGAGTGCCATGATCGCCTCGTCGAGACTCGAATATGTAATGGGTTTGGCGTCGCTCACCCCGGGACGCTCGTAGGTCAGGTAGTAGCAGCCAAGAACGATGTCCTGCTCGATGTGCAGGATAGGCGAGCCATCGGCAGGCTTCAGTAAGTTGCGGTTAGCCGCCATGATATCGCGGGCTTCGGCCTGCGCCTCGTCGCTGAGCGGCACGTGCACGGCCATCTGGTCGCCGTCGAAGTCAGCATTGAAGCCCTTACAGACGAGCGGGTGCAGCTGGATAGCCTTACCCTCGATGAGCTTGGGCTGGAAGGCCTGAATGCTCAGGCGGTGAAGCGACGGAGCACGGTTCAGCAGAACGTATTTGCCCTTGATTACTTCGTCGAGCGCGTCCCAAACAACGGTGTCGCCGGCCTCAATCAGGCGCGAGGCGCTACGGATGTTGTGTGCTTGCTCGCGGAGGATCAGCTCGCCGATGACAAACGGCTTGAAGAGCTCGAGCGCCATCATCTTCGGCAGACCGCATTGGTCGATGCGAAGCTCCGGACCGGCAACGATGACCGAACGGCCGGAGTAATCGACGCGTTTGCCGAGCAGGTTCTGGCGGAAACGCCCCTGCTTGCCCTTCAGCATGTCGCTGAGACTCTTGAGGCGGCGGCGCTGGCCAGTCGTGCTGACAGCACGGCCGGAGCGGGTCGAGTTGTTGTCGATCAGCGCGTCAACGGCTTCCTGGAGCATGCGCTGTTCGTTGCGACGGATGACTTCCGGCGCGTTCAGTTCGATCAGTTTCTTGAGGCGGTTGTTGCGGTTAATGACGCGGCGGTAGAGGTCGTTGAGATCGGAGGTCGCGAACCGGCCGCCGGTCAGCTGGACCATTGGTCGCAGGTCGGGAGGGATAACACCTAGGACGCTCACGCACATGCTAGGCGGTTTAATGCCGGCGCGGTCCATGCTCTCGAGCAGGCGCAAGCGCTTCATGATCTTCTTCTTGCGCTGGCCCTTGGCCTCTTCGGCTTCTGCGCTCAGTGAGGTAATCAGCGCCTTCAGGTCAATTTCGTCGAGCAATTCTTTCAGTGCGGCGCCACCCATGCCTACTTTGATGAGCTCGTGCAGTTCGGCTGGCAATGCCCGATAATCACCCTCGCTCATCAACGCTAACTTCTCGAGTGTCGCTACCTGGGCACGGAAGTGTTCGAAGTTCTCAGTCAGTTCGTTCAGTTCTTTGCTGCGCATCTCGGCAAGCGCCTTGACGTTGGCTTCTTCCTTCTTAGCTTCAGCCTCGTAGCGCAGGTCAATGGCTTGGCGGGCGGCATTATATTCGGCTTCGCGGTCAGCGAGCAGCTGGTCACGCTTCTCGACATTCACACCCTTGATGATGTAGCTCGCGAAGTAGGCAACGCGCTCCAGATTCTTGACGGTAATACCGAGCAGCAAACCCATCGCTGACGGCGTGCCGCGTAGAAACCAGATGTGTGCGACCGGTACGGCCAACTGGATGTGGCCCATGCGCTCGCGCCGGACGATGCTGCGCGTCACGAGCTCGCCCTTCTTGTCGACGGCCGCTTCGCGCGACCGGACGCCCTTATATTTGGCATCATGCGGGTTAATGTCTTTGACCGGCCCGAAGATGCGCTCGCAGAACAAGCCATCGCGTTCCGGCTTCTGCGTGCGGTAGTTGATAGTTTCCGGCTTAGTAACCTCGCCGTAGCTCCAGTCGAGAATGTCAGCCGGGCTGGCGACGGCTAGGCGTACCGCGTCAAATTCCGCGATATCCGTACCTGTTGGATCGTATCGGCGCATAGCTATGCCTTTCCTCCCTTATTAGTCAGTATCATTTTCATTATTCCTCTACCGCCTCTCCGCCTTCGCCGAGCTCTTCGCCGCTTGTAACGCTCACGGTCTCGTCGCTCGTGTCGTCAACGTCGATCATGCTGAACTCATCTACTGCGGCGTCTTCGGTAACGTCTACGTTGGATACCTCGTCGGCTGGCACTTCAATAGCGGGTTCGTCTTTGGCTTCTTTATGGATGTTGTCAGAGAGGATAGCTTCGGCGTCGACCGCGTGGTCGGACTTGAGCAGGTCAACCTTGAGTCCTAGACCCTGCAGCTCTTTCACGAGCACGTTGAAGCTCTCCGGTACCTTCGGACCGATGATCTCGGTCTTCTTGATGATCGATTCGTATGCCTTGCTGCGGCCGTAGACGTCATCGGACTTGATGGTCAGCATCTCCTGCAGCGTATGGGCGGCACCGTAGCCCTCAAGAGCCCAAACTTCCATTTCACCGAAGCGCTGGCCGCCGTTTTGCGCCTTTCCGCCGAGCGGCTGCTGGGTAACCATGGTGTACGGGCCGGTTGAGCGGGCATGGATCTTGTCAGTCACCATGTGGTTGAGCTTGTTCATGTACATGACACCGACAGTCGTACGCTCGCGGAACGCCTCACCGGTGCGGCCGTCGAACAGCTGTTGCTTGCCGTCTTCCGGCAGGCCGGCTTGCTTCAAAAGTTCCTGGATCTTGGCCGTTGGTACGCCGTCGAAGGCAGGGCTCGTTACTTTCATACCGAGCGCGCGGGCGGCCATACCGAGGTGCGCCTCGAACAGCTGTCCGAGGTTCATGCGCGACGGGACACCGAGCGGGTTCAAGATAATATCTATCGGTGTTCCATCCGCCGTAAACGGCATGTCTTCTGCCGGTAGGATGCGGGCGACGACGCCCTTGTTTCCGTGCCGGCCACCAAGTTTGTCGCCAACGCTGATCTTGCGCATCTGCGCGACGAACACCTGGATCTGCATGATGACGCCGGCTTTCAGTTCATGGCCGTTTTCGCGGCTGAATACCTTCACGCCGACTACTTTGCCGTGCTTGCCGTTACTCATGCGCTGAGAGGTGTCGCGGACTTCTTTGGCTTTCTCACCGAAGATAGCACGGAGCAGCAGCTCTTCAGAGCTCAATTCCTGTTCGCCCTTCGGGGTAATCTTACCGACAAGGATATCACCCGGATGCACTTCGGCGCCGATGCGGACGATACCGTCATCAGCCAAGTGCCGGAGCGTGTCTTCAGAGACGTTCGGAATGTCGCGCGTCACGATTTCCGGACCGAGCTTCGTCTCGCGGACTTCAATCATGAAGTCAACGATATGGATAGATGTCAGCGCATCGTCTTCGACAATGCGGCGCGATAGGACGACCGCGTCTTCGAAGTTGTAGCCGGCCCACGGCATGAATGCCACGAGCAGGTCGCGGCCGAGTGCCAGTTCGCCGCCCTGGACCGACATGCCCTCGATGAGCACGTCGCCGGCTTTTACCTTATCTCCAGCATGGACGACAACTTTCTGGTTGATGCTCGTACCTTCGTTGCTGCGGATAAAGTGTTGCGGATGGTACGCGGCCGAGCCGTCCTTATATTTCACGACTACCTCATCGGCAGTTGCCTTCGCCACTTCGCCATCGGCTTCGGCGGCGACCAGCTGTCCGGTGTTGCGGGCCGCTGCGCCTTCCAATCCCGTACCTACGACTGGCGAGTCCGGCTGGATGAGCGGTACTGCCTGACGCTGCTGGTTGGAGCCCATGAGCGAGCGATAGACCTGGTTCTTTTCAATGAACGGGATGAGTCCGGCGCTCGAACCGATAATCTGGTTGCGCGCGGCATCCATATGGGTGATTTCATTCGCGTCGACGGTACTTGTCTGGAGGTGGGAGCGGGCGCTGACGCGGTCCGTAACGAAGTAGCCGTCATCGTCCACTTCGTTGCCGCCGCCGGCAATCACCGCGCCTTCTTCATCGTAGGCGTCGAGATACACAACCTCATCCGTTACGCGGGCCTTCACCGGCCAAGTCTTGCGACTGGTAACCTTAGCGAGCTTGGCGGCATCCTCGGCCGTCATTTTCTTGCCTGCTTTGACGAGTACTTTGCCTTTTTCGTCTTCCAGGTCATAGGCAGCGATGCGGCCGGCAGCTTCCTTAGCAGTCACGGCGTTGTTTACCTTGCGGTACGGCGTCTCGATGAAGCCGTAATCGTTGATGCGGGCGTAGTTGGCCAGGTTCAATACGAGACCGATGTTGGCGCCTTCCGGCGTCTCGACGGCACAGATACGTCCGTAGTGAGTCGCGTGCGCATCGCGAACATCGAAGCCGGCGCGCTCGCGGGACAGGCCACCGGGGCCCATGGAGCTCAGGCGGCGCTTGTGGGCAAGCTCAGACAGCGGGTTGACTTGGTCCATGAACTGTGAAAGCTGCGAGCTCGTGAAGAACTCGCGTACGGCTGCCACTACCGGACGGGCATTAATGAGCTGGCTCGGCTGGACAGTCTCGAGGTCGCTCATGGACATCCGATCCTGGGTGTTGCGCGCCATGCGCAGCAAACCGATGCGGAACTGGCGCTGGACGAGTTCGCCGACCATCTTAACGCGGCGGTTGGCCAGGCTATCGATATCGTCAGCCGGCTCCTGGGTATTATTCAGGCGGACGATCTCGGCCAGAATGGCCTCGAGATCTTCGATGCGCATCACACGGTTCTCAACCGTATTCGGCACATCAAGGTTCAGGCGCTTGTTAATCTTGTAGCGGCCGACGCGGGAGAAGTCGAAGCGCTTGAAGTTATAGAACATGTTCTCGATAAGGCTGCGGGCGTTGTCGACAGTCGCCAGGTCACCCGGACGCAGGCGGCGGTAGACTTCGATCAGCGCATTGTTCTGGCCCTTGGCGGTATCGCGCTCAAGCGTAGCGTCGAGGTAGTTAACCTTGCCCGTATCAACGTGCTTGAGGCTGTCACGCATGCGGGCTTCGGGTACGCCCAAGGCGCGCAGGAGCGTCGTAATAGGCAGCTTGCGCTTGCGGTCAATCTTGACGTAGATAGCGCCGGTCGCCGAAGTCTCGAACTCCAGCCAGGCACCGCGGCCCGGAATTACCTTAGCTCCGTACAGGTAGCCGCCGGCATGCTGCTCGGCGGTGAAGAATACGCCGGCGCTGCGCGTCAGCTGGCTGACGACGACGCGCTCGGAACCGTTGATCACGAACGTCCCGCGGTCGGTCATCCACGGGTAGTCGCCGAGATAGATCTCTTGCTCTTTGACTTCGCCCGTTACTTTGTTGATCAGCTCGGCCCGCGCCATCAGCGGCGCTTCGTAGCTGACATTGTTCTCGCGCGCGTCGGCCTCGCTCAGCTTCGGCTCGCCGAAGTAGTACTTCCGGAAATTCAGCGTCAATTTAGCGCCCGTATAATCGTCAATCGGGCTGATCTCGGCAAGCAATTCGCCGAGCCCCTCTTCCACAAACCATTGGAACGACTTGTTCTGGTGATTCACCAGACTCGGCAATGGTAAAGCACTGGCAGCATGGGTGAATGATACCCGTCCGCCCTTAGCCGCTACCTTTGCGTTTCCGCCTTTTGCCATACGCTCTTTATACCCTTCTTAGTACAAGTCTTCTGCTTAAATCTTCGCCATATCAAAATAACCGGCCGGTGTCGGTCAGCACGAGCGGTTAGGATATACGGTCGCTAGAAGCAACAGAAGTCCTTGCTTTACGTTGATAGTTATATTGGTTGTTATAACGAAGGAAACTACGTGGTGGTGTTTTTGAGCGCCGTTTTATGATAAGACCACTGCCACAACGTACACTACTTCTTGGTACCCATTGTGAGGGAACTTTTGCAGTAAGTCAATAGGTTTTCAGCTCGTTGCCGGCAGCAGCCGGAGAACCGGCCGGGTAAATGGCTCATCTTCGTACAATATCGATCGGACCGGGATGGCATGCCTGCTACTGCCGTCGTCAAATCGCCCCTCAGCCACACGGTGCAAGCCGCTCGAGGCAATCGCCTCGTGCACGCCCTGCGGCGAACGAACCGGTTCAATGCTCCAGACCTGCTCATCCATCGGGTGCGATACCAGCCGTCCAGCGTAGTTCGCCAGTTCGCGATACGAGCGCTTCAGCAACTCGACTTGCGCGTCATTATTCGGATCACCGCTGATCCAGGCCGCGATGTTGTAGGCCGCCTCGCGTTGGCGCGTACGGAGCGGCCAGGGCGCAACAGCAGGCGGCAACAGTACGTGGAGGCGGTAAAGCGGCAGTTTGTAGCCAGAGTAGATCGACGCCGTTCCGCGTACGTCGCCAAACTTATCCATAACCGCATAGTGCAGCGGATTTCTTGCGTCATGCTCCTGCTGGCCCTTCTCGACCATCGTACGGATCGTATCAAGGGTCGTGCTCTCTCCAAAGCTGCGCAAAATATCCCCCATGCCCCGCGCCCTCAGCCATTGCTCGCTTGCCAGAACCTGCAGGTAGAGCTGAATGGCAAGGTCCCCGGGACTAAATTCCGTATATGGCCGAAGTACCTCCATAGGCAGAAACTAGCACTACCGGCTCATTCTGTCTATAAAGCTTACGGCTACCCGTAGCTGATGTAACGAAAATCACAAGACGAACGAAGGTTACGCCTTGGGCGGGACCGTGATAATCTCGTCAACGATGCCGTACTTCTTGGCTTCGTCGGCGGTCAGCCACTTGTCGCGCTCCATATCCTCGTGGATCTGCTCTGCTTTCTGGCCGGTGTTCTTGGCCATAATCTCTTCGAGCAGGCGCTTGATGCGTAAGGACTCGCGCAAGTCGATCTCCTGGTCGGTCACCTTGCCCTGGGTGCCGCTGGACGGCTGGTGAATCATCACGCTGGAGTGCGGCAAGAGGAAGCGCTTACCCTTCGTACCGGAGCTGAGCAGGAACGCCGCGGCCGATGCCTGCACGCCGATGCCTACCGTCTGCACGTCGTTGGTCACGAACTGAATCGTGTCATAGATGGCCAGCGCGTCGTAAACGCTGCCGCCCGGACTGTTAATATACAGGAATATATCGCGCTTATCGTCCTGGGCTTGCAGGAAGAGGAACTGCGCAACAATGAGGTTAGCCGTAGCCTCGTTCACGTCAGAACCAAGGAAGATGATACGGTCTTTCAGCAGGCGAGAGTAGATGTCGTAGGCGCGTTCATATCGCCCTTCCTGTTCGATAACGGTCGGAACTAACACTTGGCTGCGAGGATTCATATTCATGACATCCAGTATAAGGCGCGCGATTAGCACTCGTCAAGTCCGAGTGCTAACTGACTAATCTTACCTAACTCTTTTTCTTCGAGGCAGGCGCTTGCGTCGCGATTTCGGTTAGTCGGGCGAGGGTTTTTTCGGTCAGCATGTTGGATAATACCGTTCGCCGGTTCTCGGGGTTGTCTAGTTCGGTTTGCATCTGAGCGTCCTTGTACTGGCCCTTGAGCAATTGAATACGCAGATCGAGCTCGGCCTTGGTAACCTGGATATTTTCACGGTCGGCTACCTCAGATAGAGCGAGGCCGCCCTTTACGCGCTCTTCAGCGTCTTTATTCAGTTCCTTACGGTAGTCCGCCTCGGTTTTGTCGATGGCTTCCAGATATTCCTGCCAGGTCTGGCCGCGGTACGTCAGGCTTTGGCGGACTTGTTGCTCCAGGCGCTCTGCCTCGGCGTCAATCATCATCGGCGGGATCGCCACCTTCGTGTCATCGGCAATATTCTTGAGCAGCTCACTCTCGTACTGCTGGTCCGCCTCGTACTGCTTTTCCTGCAGCAGCTGGGCATGAATATCTTCCTTAAGCGCCGTAAGCGACTTGAACGGCCCAACAGTAGTCGCGAACTCGTCGTTGAGGGCAGGCTTCTTCAGCTCCTGTACGCCGGTCACCTTGACGTCAAAGGTAACGTCGCGGGCCTGTAGCGCTTTCACGCCGTAATCTTTAGGAAACTGCAGCGTGAACGATCTGTCTTCGCCCGTCTTTGCGCCTTCCAGTTTTTTCTCGAATCCCGGGATAAACGCGTTGTTGCCGAGAACAAGCGGATAGCCCTTACTGTCCGCGCCTTGTATCGGCTCCTGCGTCTTGGCGTCCCGGCCCGCGAAATCGATGGTCACTTCGTCGCCTTCCTGAGCAGCCCGCTTCACCTCCTGCTTGGTGGCGGCACGGGTGCGGAGATTCTCAATGACATCAGCCACGTCTTTCTCACTCACGCGGGCCGGCTCTTTGGCCAGACGGATTTTGGTATAGTCAGGCAGCTTGACATCGCCGACTGCTTCGGTCTCAACGGTGACTTCGAGCGTCGTAAACGGCACGAATTTTTGCAGCGTGATCCTGGGCTGCCCGATAGGGCGGAGCTTCTCCCGTTCAACGGCGTCGCCGTACATCCGGCTGACTACCTCGTCGATAACCTCAGATTGCAGAACGGCCGTATCGGCATTGCGCTCGACAATGGGCATAGGCGCCTTGCCGGCACGGAAACCGGCAACCTTCATGCGCTGGCCGAGCCGCTTTAGCACGGCTTCTTTGGACGATTGCAGCAGCTCAGGGTCGGCCGTCAGTATCAGCTTGACGGTGGTTGGATCGAGTTGTTCGCGCTTCACCTGCATAACTGCCTCAGTCTACCAGAGGGACGCTGTTTTTACCAAATGAACTCATTCGTCAATATCAGCGGCCTTGGGATGGCGGAAGTCCTTGACAATACTGACAAGCCGCGGAATGCCATGCTTCTCTTCCGTCCCCGCACGCAGGTCGCGCAAAGTAAAACGCTCTTCTGCGAATTCTTGTTCACCGAGAATCAGCGCGTAGCGGATCCCCCTCTTCACTGCCGTTGCTAACTGTTTGTCGAGCTTTCGCCCCGAAATATCCACCGCGACATTCAGTCCGTCCGAACGCAAATCGCCGATGACTTTCTGCGCTCGCTGCAAGACATCGCCGGCAAGCGCCACATAGAGGTCCGTCTCCGGCGGCAGCATCGGAATGAGGTCGTGAGTGCGCAGGAAATCCTCGAGTACCACATCGCCCATCGCCCAGCCGACGGTTGGTACCGGCTCGACGCCGAAGAGACCGACGAGGCCGTCATACCGGCCGCCGCCCATGATAGAACGGCTGTTTTCGGGGTCGGCATCGAACGCCTCAAACACAATGTCGGTGTAGTAGTCGAAGCCGCGCATGAGCGTCACGTCGAACTGGGCGTTCGTGATACCACTCTCCTGCAGCAGCCTGATGAGCTCTTGCAAGCGCAACAGGTCCGGCTGGGTCTGAATTGCCTGCGGCAATGCCGTGAAACGCTGTGCCGCCAAGACATCGAGGAGCTTTTCGACAATGCCCGCCTCACGCTGGTCGGGCCGGCAAATGGCATCAGCCTGGGCGATGAAGTCGGCCCGGTCCATCTTCTTCATCCGGTCAATGAGCCGGATCATGCTGGAAGCCTGCACTGCGTCAAAGCCGAGGTATTGTCCCATGACATAGTCGATGAACTTGCGGCTGCTGAGACGGATAGTGTACGTATCAGGCTTGGCGCCGTAGCTGCGGAAGAGTGCGGCGATCATCATCACCATCTCCTGCTCAGCGGCAACGCCTTCGACACCGAAGATATCGACGTTCAGCTGCCAGAACTCGCGCAGACGGCCGCGCTGGGTTCGCTCGTACCGCCAGAGGTTCGGGATGCTGTAGAGCCTGAGCGGATACGCCAGTTCCTGACGCTTGCCCGCCACCATGCGGCTGACGGTCGGCGTCATCTCGGTCCGGACAGTCACGCTGCGGCCGCCGCGATCCTGGAATGTATACGTCTGTTCCTCGATGATTTCCTGGTTGCCCTTGGATAGGAACAGCTCGGTTGGCTCCAAGATAGGCGCGTCGTATTCTTCGTAACCAAAGCGCTCGGCCACCTCGCGCATCTTCGAGAACAGGTATTTCTGGACGCGCTTGTCCTCGGGGTAAAAATCCCGCGCGCCCTTGTAGGGTTGTGTTGATAGTGCCATTATTCTCTTTCCTTTGCTTCGATTGTACCAGATGGCCTGTCCATCCGGCTGATTAGTGTGGCGTAATATTCCGTGAGCGTCGAACCGATGAAGATCGGGCAGGCGCTCCCCGCAACACCGAGCATTTGTTTGTCGCGAGATGGAATCTCTTGAAAGGGACGCCAAGCGGTAACCTCAAGCGACTTGCTTTCATCCCACGTAACCCGGCGAAGGTAACGGTACACGTTGGGCTTCACACCTAAGCCAGCCGGCAGGGTTTGGAGCCTTCGGTACCAGGCAGCAGCATCGCTCTCCTGCACGCAGATCTCAACAGACAAACAATTCGGAGCGTACTTGTTGATGCAGTCGTAGCTCGCTTCGATAACGTGCTCGATTCCCAAACGTGATGCAATCGACAAGAGCCGCTTGTCATAAGTGAGCCCGGTAAAACCGCAAGACGGTTGGTTCGCCAGGGTATTGTGAAAATCAAGCGCCAGGTCGTAACGCCGCAGCATGTCCAAGATAGCCCGGGCGCGCCGTTGTTCGTACGTTCCGGCGGCATCGCCGGGAAAAACACGGTTTAAGTCCTGCTCGATAAACCGCTTATTGGCCTGCGCCGCGCGCGGATTCGCCACCATCGTCTCCATATCTGGAAGCGGGCGAACGCTCAGCAGCTTAACGAGTTCGATACCAAGCGGCTCGTTCCCATGAGTACCGCCGATTACCAGCGTCTTCATTAATCGATTGTCCATAGCAACGCTGCCCTCCTGTCTTTAATTTCCCCGCTGGCGCAGCCGGCAAACTGCCGGAGTCCATCATTCCACTCGCTTCGCTGTTCGGGTGCGGGCAGATACAATTTGGCCTCGGGAAATGCGCGAAGCGTCGACGCGACAATCGCAGGCGAGATTGTCATGGCAAATGCCTGGCTAAGGCCTAAAAGCCGTCCCATGTCCCGTATACTGTTACCGCGATTCGCGAGGTTGCCGCGGGGCCGCGCTTCCAGGTCGGCAAACGTATCCGACAGATACAATACATTGCCGCGCGGTACGTTCATGCGCAGCCACGTTTGCATTGGCGCGTTATCGCGGTACGCCTCGGCAATGAGCCCATCAGCGGCTTTGGCAACGCCAACGCTTGCTAACAGCAACCGCCCGTCCCCGTCACGCTCCGTATAGAATGCGGCCCCTTCGTCCAGCAGCCCCCTGAACATGTCACGGCACTCCGTTTGCGTGTACGCATCCTCGATAGGGCACAAGCCGCAATCTCCGCACGCTTCATTAATAGCGAGGCGGCTGAATGCGCCGACGCACGCCGACCTGGCAGAAAGCTCGGGGCCGCGGCACTTCGTATTCTCGTACCACGGGTATCCCCTATAAGCTTTCGGATACAACGTGCTCATGGCGTCAACTTGCGGTTCGATTTCCGCCCTGACGTTGCTACATAGTATTTCCATCGCCACGCTCTCCTTCCTTATCGGTGAGTATCTCGATCACAGGCGTATCTGCGGCGCATACTCGAATCCTGCCGCCAATCGGCAAAACGACCATGGGCAGCGTGTGGCCAAAGTCAACGTCGGCGATAACCGGTATGCCCCCGAGGCTCTTGCTCGCCACCATACGCTGGACATCCGCCATATCCGCCTTACTCTTCGGGCAAAATCTGCCGATGAGCAACCCGCAGAGGTTTTCCCGCACTCCCGGCTGCTGCAATATCGATTCGAAGCGGCGGTCGAACTCCCTTAGAGTAAATTTGCCCGGTTCGTCGTCATCCTCAATACAGAGGATAGTCGGACGGTCGAATGCCGGCATATACTCGGTTCCTTGCAACAGGTAAAACGTCCCCAGGTTACCGCCCAGCGCTACCCCTTCCGCCGCGCCGCCTTGCAGTACTTTCCAGCCCGACGTCCGGTAGCGTTTCCTGCCATTGCCAACACCCCATGCCGTACTTGGCCGTAAGGAAATACTTTGCCGCCGGTTAAGCATTTTCTGGACGCAATCGAGCGTGTACGCCGCTTCGCATTGGTAACCGAGCGTGCCCAGGTTTGGCCCGTAGTAAGCGGCCACGCCCGACTTGGCATAGATGGCATCCAGAAGCACCGTGATATCCGAGTAGCCCATGAGCGGCTTCGGATTCTGCCGGATAACTTCCCAATCGAGATACGGCAGGACCGCATTTGCGAGCCAACCGCCGTCAAGCGCCACTATTAGCACAACGTTCTGGTCGCGGTACGCGGCCATAAGGTCTTCTGCCCGCTTTTTAGCGGGCGCACTTCCCAAATAGCTATCGTCGCGCACGTTTTCGCCAAACGTCACGATATATCCAAGTTTGCGCAGGCGCATCATGGCGCGGCCGTAGTCGCCTTCGCGCTTCTCCACCCAGCTTTTCGACGGCGCGACAACGCGAATTTCCCGCAAGCTGTTATCTTTCATCGATCACCCCTTCGTTCACCAGGGTCTTAACCTGATCATCCCTCAGGAATCGGGCGTCCACCCAGTCCGTGACACCGCCGGGAAGATCGTTGGTGACGAGCGGGTACGCATCCACCGCCTCATTGACCCGTTCGGCGGCCGGTGCCATGTAGTAGTTGGCGTACGTTGTCGGCGGCGTGTCGAACAACACGGCGCGCCCTGAGGCATAGAGCGCCATGGAAGCCAGATAATATACTTCCGACTTCTTCATTCCAGGACGCCAGCCAAGCCGTTTCGCCTGCGCGTCGTACCAGTCGCCGAAGTCCGCTGAACCTATCCCATCGGCAACCATGCCATTCTTGTCGAGAATGGCACGCCGGATACCTTGCCAGTATTCACCGACATTCTTTCCTTCGTAGATAGTCGACGCCGCGCCGAGGGCGCCATCACGCTCCGATTCAGGAACAACCCATAGTTTGCGCTGCTGGCCCTTCGGCAGAAGCAATGGCGCTCGCCAGCAGTCGACGGCGGCCGGGTTATTGTTCACGAACCGCGCGTCACGATAGGTCGCCACAACCGCCGTAAAACCGGCAGCCCGTGCTAGATTCAGCGCACGGAGTTCCATCTCCGAGCCCCGCGCCAGGTACGGCGCAAAGACAGCTTTTGGATTGTCCGGCTCCTCAAATCCAGGCGGCCATAGACCGCCGAGCAGTTCGCCAATACGCTCCTGTAAATTGTCGTTCGCTACTCGATCGGCCGCCTCTGCGAACGCTTTATCGGCCGCTTCGTAGCGCAGCCCGTCTCTTACGTAATTACCTTGCAATTTCATATATTTCTCCAAAGATTAAGCATTTGATACCAAACAAAAAATGCCGGAGGCGATCTCCGGCGTTACTTTCTTTGGGGAAATAGTTAACTAACCGCGGCGCTCCGGCAATACGTGCAGATGATGCTGGTTAGTTACAGTAAACATAATGATTAGTGATTGTACCATACTTTGTCCGTTTTCGTCTTTTTCGACTCATCGGCATGGGCACACACCCATGGAACGGGCTGATAAGCAGATATTCAATGTGAGAGACGGTACACCGCCAACACTATGACTGCCCACCAGTCCGTTGCACGGTTTGTGCCGCTAATTCTAATAGGGTAACCGACGGAGCGAATTTCCAAGCTCATCGTTGAGCTCAGCTGCTCGCGATACCAATTGCTGGCGGAGCTCGTCTAGGAGCAGTTGGGTTTTGCGGAGCTCACTGCATAGATTGTCCAATTGGAGATCCAACTCCTTCGTCGAGCGCGGACCGATAACCGCTCCGAAACATCCCTGAAGTCTCAGCACATCACGGAGTAGTAAGTCCGGATCAGAGAGCGGGTCAAGAACGACCACAACACCATACACTACGACAGCCACCAGGCTATCTTCTGTAGTCTCAGTCATGGCCTGACGAAAAGCACCAGGGATCGATGTTCCGTCTTCAACTTCGTACACCTTGGTGACTCTGAGCGGGAGCTGAAAACCCATCGGCTGTCTAGAGATACGCTTAAGAGATCTACCGGTTGACATGAGTAAGGTCTCCGCGCCCATCCGCTGCTATCGTTCATAGCAGTGACAGCATCGCTGCTTGTGGCATATACCTTGAGTGGCATATTTACTTTCCACAAAATGAGCTTTTCAACAGGCGAAATATTCTCCTACCGGAAAGCTCATTTTGTGCTTCTCACATAATCTGCTTATCAAAATGCGTTCGGAGCTATATAGCTCAACGAACTACGATACATTAGCACTTTGTATTCTATCTGTCAATATGGTGCGGATGAAAGGACTTGAACCTTCACGCCTTGCGGCACTAGCTCCTAAGGCTAGCGTGTCTACCATTCCACCACATCCGCAAAATGTAGTAACAGAGGCATTGTACGAAATTATTTCCTAAAACACTAGTTCAGGTTACTGACCGCACGGAGACGTTTAACGTGCGCGTCCAGATCAGGGTGGGATGACAAGTCTTCACCCTTGTCGATCATCTCCTGGGCGGCTTTGCGTGCGCGGGCAATGAGCTTTATGTCCGTCAACTTGGCAATCCGCAGGTCTAACTGGCCGTGTTGCTCAACGCCGTAAATAGCGCCTGGACCGCGCAGAGACAAGTCCAACTCCGCTAGTTTGAAGCCGTCATTAGTGCGCTCGAGTGCGCGAAGCCGCGGTGACGGCTCGCGCGCGTCGCTCATCATCAGATAGCAATAGCCCGGATGGCCGCCACGCCCTATACGGCCGCGTAACTGGTGGATCTGTGCCAAACCGAAGCGGTCGGCAGCCTCCACGAGCATCACGCTGGCGTTCGGCACGTCCACGCCTACTTCTATCACCGTCGTCGATACCAAGATATCTAGCTCGTGCTTGAGGAACGCTTCCATACCGTCATTCTTCTCTTGCGGCTTCATCCGGCCGTGCAGCAGACCGACACGGTATTGCCTGAAGTCCCGATTCTTCATCCGTTCATACGTCGCTTCTGCCGAAGCAACCTCCAACGCTTCAGATTCGGCGATAAGAGGCGTAACGACAAACATCTGCCGGCCGGCGTCGAGCTCCTGGCGAATCTTCGCATACATTTGCGCACGTGAATTGGGCGAAACAATCTCCGTCCTGACCGGCTGGCGGCCAGGCGGCTTCGTATCCAGGATACTGACGTCGAGTTCGCCGTACAACGTCAGTGCCAAGGAGCGCGGAATAGGCGTCGCGGTAAGGTTAAGCACGTGCGGCATATGTCCGGCTTTGGCAATGAGCTTTTTGCGCTGCTCCACGCCAAACCGGTGCTGTTCGTCGATAATGATCAGCTCTAGCGCATGCATATCAACCGCTTCCTGGATAAGAGCGTGTGTACCGACGATGAAGCGCATCGCACTCTTAGCTATCGCCTCATGCGCACGTTGCTTCTGGACCGGCTTCATGCTTCCGACGAGCAGGCCGACGAGCGAATCCATGCCAACCGACGCGAGAAGGGCGCGAAGCGTATCGGCGTGCTGGCGCGCCAAGATCTCCGTAGGCGCCATCAGCGCCACCTGCTTGCCTTGCCGCAGCACCATGAGTGCCGCCATAGCCGCCACAACCGTTTTACCAGAGCCGACATCGCCTTCGACGAGCCGGTTCATCGGCTGTTCTTTCTGCATATCCAGGTATATTTGCCAGATTGCCTTGCGCTGGGCATCGGTCAGCTGGAACGGCAAATGGCTAACAAACTGTTTTGCCGCCGCTTCATCAAACGGCACGGCAGGTGCTCGCTCGCTCATAATCTCGTATTTGTTGAGCAGACTGGCGAGGGCGAGCCGCAAGACTTCTTCGAACCCCAGGCGCTCACGGGCCGCCGCGAGCGCTCTATCACTCTCGGGAAAATGCATCTGCTCGAACGCTTCAGCACGCCCCATGAGCTTGTGCTCTTTAACCATCCATAGCGGCAGCGTCTCGGACAAGGAACGAATCAGCGGCAGCGCTTGGTACAGCGCCGAGCGGATCTGGCGCGAGGTCAGACCCTTCGTCTCGCGGTACACCGGCACGATGCGCGCCGTATTCAGCGGAAAGTCGCTCACTAGTTCAATGCCTGGGCTTAGGATAGCGAAGCGCTGGCGCGACAGCTCAAAATTACCGGAGATAAAGTATTCCTTGCCGTGCTTGATCGCGCCCGCCCGGTACGGCTGGTTGAACCATACGAGCCGGACGCTGCCCGTATCATCGGACGCGACGGCTTCAGTAATGTGCATCCCGCGCCGCACATAGCGACCCGCAACTTGGCCGATCGACGCTTTTACGGTCACCATGCCGGGCCGCAACTGCGCGATCGGCGTGGTATGCGAGAAATCATCGTACGTCCGCGGGTAATAATCTATCAGCTGGCCGAGCGTACGGATACCAAGATGACCGTACAGCTTCGCGACAGCGTCACCCACGCCCTTCAATGATTGAACGGTATCTTGCGCCTCCATCACCCTCTAGTATACGGCGTGGAAGAGCAGTTACTTAGCTTTGCGGACGAGGAAGAAGATGCTTGGGCCGAAGTACACGTAGGACAACGGCATCTGCAGGAGGTTTTCAGCGGCAAGCATGGCTTCAAGAGGCAAACGCTTCTTGAGGACGCCGGAACGTAAGTTCGATACCGACAGCGTTCGATCTACCCTCAGGCCCGCGTGTTCGAGCTGACGCAGCAATGTCTTGGGATTGTGGTTCACGAATGGAACCTCGTCTTTACCGCGATGTTCGGTAGAACGTATATCAACCGGTTTTACTGGCATGCGCTTGCCACGGACGAGATGCTTCAAGCGGTTACGCATGTGCGCGTAGTTGGCCACCTCTATAACGGCACAGCCGTCCGGCGCGAGAACGCGAGCAATCTCGCCGAGCTCTGCCTCAGGGTCGGGTAAATGATGCAGGACACGCACGAGCGTTATGAGATCGACTGAGCCGTCGGCAAACTGCAGTTCATCCGCCTGCATGAGGCGTCGTTCTATCTCCGGATGGCCATTCAGAAAATGCTTCGCGAGATCAAGTTGCTGCAGACTCGGCTCAGCTAGTACAACCTTGTCGGCATATTTTTCGAGCAAGAGACACAAGCGGCCATACCCGCCGCCGATATCGGCCGCCGTCTTGAAATGCCTGCCCTTGAGCAAGCGCTTGATCGCCAGTTCTTCGGCCGCGTGCTCATACTCACGGCCCTCCCAATACTGTTGGTAGTTATACCCAGGGTCGTTGTATTGGTCAGCGCGGCGGCGCGGTGGATGTGATGTCATTGCGGAAGGCATGTGTGAATAGATTAACTGTGTCCTTGTATTGTAGCAGACTATCTGCGGACGAGGGCAAAACTGTTCTTGCCGCGCCGAAGCAGGTTCAATCCTCTTGCGGGAAGCGCCATCCGAGGATCGGCAACCTTCACGCCGTTTACGGTAACGCCGCCACTTTTAATGAGCCGCATGGCGTCGCTAGTGGAGCTCGCCAGACCGGACGAGACGAGCAAGCTGGCGATGCGCTCATCGCGCTTCGCCGTCGTAACTGGTAGCTCAGCCTCCAAGACGGCCAGGTCCATCTTGCCTAGGGAACGGAAATCACCGCCGCCAAACAGCACGTCGGTCGCTCGCTGGGCGGCGTTAGCCTTGTCAATGCCGTGCACGAGCTTTGCCACCTCATAGGCAAGCGTCTTTTGCGCCAAACGGCCGGCGCGGTCCGTCTCGAACGCTTCCATCACCTTGGCAACCGCCGGCTTGTCGAGCATCGTGTACAGCTTTAGGAAGTCACCAACACTGTCATCATCGACGTTCAGCCAGAACTGGTAGAACTTGTATACGCTTGTCTTCTGCTCATCAAGCCAGACGGCGCCTTCCTCGCTCTTGCCAAACTTCACGCCGGTGGCTTTGTTGACGACGAGGGGCGCGGACCAGACGTTCGCCTCGCCGTTGTCAATGCGCCGGATAAGCTCGACACCCGCAATCGAATTGCCCCATTGATCAGCGCCCGCCACCTGCAGCGTCACGCCTTTGTCGCGAAAGAGATGTAAAAAGTCGTACCCCTGGATGAGGCTGTAGCTGAACTCAGCGTAGCTAATGCCCGCCCCGTCCTCACTCAGGCGCGACTGAACGAATTCGCGGGCAAGCATCTGGCGCATTGGCACGTGCTTGCCGACATCGCGCAAGAATTCCAGGTAGCCCATCCCTTTGAACCAGTCATAGTTATCCACTACATCAAACGGCAAGCCGGCAAACACCCGCTTGTATTGAGCGACAATGGCGTGCTTGTTGCGAGTAATCGCGGCCAAGGATAACAGATCGCGTTCCTGTTTCTTACCGTCCGGGTCGCCGATCATCCCTGTCGCGCCGCCGACGAGCAGCACGGCCTTGTGTCCATGGGCGATGAAATGCCGAACCATCATGGCGATGGCCAGGTTGCCGACGGTCATCGAGTCAGAACTTGGATCGACACCCCAGTAGAAAGCAATCCGCTTGCCGTCCAGGGCCGATGCATCTTTATATGTTGTCTGGTTGGTAAAACCGCGCCATTTAAGTTCTTCGGACAGAGTCATGGTACTTGCCATAGCAGTTATATATTCCTCTTTACTGTTTACTATAACAAAAGCCCGCGCGAGCTGGCGGGCTTTTCAGTGTCTTCCAAGGTAACAGTTATGAGATGAATGCACGGAACAGACCGCCAACGGCAGCATACGGGCAGTCACAATAATAGTTCCGGCACTTGTGCATAACAGCGATACTATACCACTAGTGAACAGGGTACGGAAAGTTTGGCTTTTTCTCAGCCAGTGGCTGGTATAATGAGTAGCAACTAGCAGGCAATAAAGGGAGCCACGAGAAATATCCGCGATGAACAGTCCAAAGCGTGACCCATTCGGGCGGCACCGCAACGGCCGCAGCTATACTTCCAAGTCCGGCAAGACAATCCGACTCAATCAAAGCCTGAGCGACCGGTTGCGCGCCGGTAAGCAGGCCCGTGACGCCCGTCGCGCCGCATACCTGAGCACGCTGCCTAAGCAGCCGTTTATGCGTTTCCTCTACCGCTTGCAGCCGAAGCGGCTTGCGCACTACTGGTTCAGCCGCGACGGCGCCATTATGGCGCTAAAAGTAACGGGCATCGGCATCGTCGTCGTCTTCTTGCTCACCCTGGGCGTCTTCGCCTATTTCCGGAAGGACCTGCCGAAGATTAAAGACATCTCAGGCGGCAACCTCGGCGGAAGCATCACATATTATGACAAGACCGGACAGACAGTCCTATGGCAAGATTATGACGCCGTAAAGCGCCTGCCGGTCAACAGCGATCAGATCTCGCCCTATATAAAGCAAGCAACGGTCGCCATCGAGGATAAAGACTTTTACCACGAAGGGGCGTTCAATATGGGCGCTATCATTCGTGCGGGCGTACACGACGTGCTGCACACCGCCGGTGGCGGCGGCCTTCAGGGCGCTTCGACTATCACGCAGCAGCTCGTCAAGCTGAACGAACAGTGGACGGACAACCGCACCATCACCCGCAAGGTGAAGGAGCTCATCCTGGCAGTCGAGCTGAACCGCGAATACTCCAAGGATGACATCTTGACCGGCTACCTGAACGCCGCGCCGTACGGCGGCGTGGAATACGGCTGCGAAGCCGCCGCCCGCGACTATTTCCAGACGAGTTGTAAGGGTCTGACGCTCGCCCAAGCCGCTATGCTGGCTGCCATTCCCCAGGACCCGCCTTATTACTCGCCGTACAGCAGCCCCGTCTATAACAAGGAAATGACCGGCGACTACTTCGGTCGTGACGCCCTCTTGGCACGCCAAGCTTATATTCTTGATCAAATGGTCGCCCAGAAGATGATCGCCCAAGACCAGGCCGATGCTGCCAAGAAAGTCGATGTTCTCGCCCAGGTCCATCCGTTACAGTCGAAGTACCAAGGCATCCGCGCGCCCTACTTCGTCCTGGCCGCCAAACAAGAACTAGAGCAGAAATACGGCTCCCAGACGGTGCAGCGCGGCGGGTGGCAGGTCATCACGACACTGGACTTGAACCTCCAGACCGAAGCCGAGAAGCTCGTCCAGGACAATCGCTCGAACATTAGCTACCTCACTGGCGGTGCGGCCGACGAGGAAGCACTCGTAGGCGAAGACGTCCAGACCGGTCAGATCGTCTCGCTTGTCGGCGGTACCGACTTTAGTAACCCGGACCATGGCCAGAACAACTATGCAGCCGGCATTCTTATTCCGCCGGGCTCCAGCTTCAAACCGTACGACTACACATCGTTCATCAACAACAATAACAACGTCGGCGCCGGCTCAGTCCTTTACGATTCCCAGACGCCGCTGCCAGGTTATCCGTGCACGGTTAAGGGCCTCCCGCCGCCAAAAGGTCAGAGCAACTGCTTGCAGGACTACGATTTCCTCAATCCCGGCCCCATTACACTGCGTTACGCACTTGGCGGCTCGCGCAACATACCCGCCGTCAAGGCTATGCTGTCAGTCATCCCGAGTGATACGAGCACCGGCGACACCGCATCCATCAACAAGACGATTCAGATCGCCTCGGCGATGATGGATAACCCGTACAACCCGACGGCGTACAATTGTTACGCCAACGAGCAGCTTACCGTTACAACCCAGTGTTACGGCGCCTCGGCCATCGGTGACGGCGCGTACCTCTATCTCGACGACCACGTGAACGGCCTCTCAACGCTCGCGCGCATGGGTTCCGCTATCCCGCGGACATTCATCCTGAAGATCACCGACGCCAGCAACAAGGTCATCTACCAGTGGCAGCAACCGCAAGGCAAGCAGGTCGTCAACCAGGATACGGCCTATATCATGAACGACATGGCTTCCGACCCGAACGCCAGCTATCTGCCGGGCAGTTGCTCCGCCACCAACTGTACGAGCTACAAGTTCCACCGTTACCAAGGCTGGCACTTCGCGATCAAGACCGGTACGACCAACAACGGTTTCGACGGCCTCATGACCTCGTGGTCCACCAAGTACGCCGTCGTCACCTGGGTAGGCAACCACGACCGGAATGTCGACCTTTCCGCGGCCCGCGGCACTAGCATGGAATACTTGACGGAACCGCTCGCCAAAGGCTGGATGGAGTACGCCCACAACGGCCTCTCACCGGTAAACTGGCAGCAACCGTCCGATATCAAGGTCCTGCCGGCCTTCGTCGTCCGCAATCACATTCACTACGGCGATGTCGAGCCGAGCCCCAGCAAAGACCTTTACCCATCGTGGTACCAGGCGCCGTCTAATGCCGCCAGTTCCCAGGTCGTAGACAAAGTATCGGGCAAGACCGCAACGAGCTGTACGCCGGCATCCGCCAAAGAGACTCTCGATAACAGCAATGCCGCGGGCTTCTCGGTTGATAAGTTCGTCACGGGCGGTCTAAACTCCGGCGCGGTCAGCGGTACCGATGATGTCCATAGCTGTAGCGACAGTCCGCCGACCGTTACTATCAACAACCAGCCGCTTACGTGTACGTACGACTCGACGTCCAACCAGAATAATCAGAACAACCAGAACAACAATCAGGGCTGCCAGATATCAGTCACGGCCTTTGGCGGCACTCATCCGCTAACCGATCCGAACTATCCGCAATATCCAGGCACTATCACCGTTACCGTGGATGGTACGAACGCCTGTACGCTTACGAATATCTCCGATGGCGTACCAAGTACTTGTTCTTTCACCCCCACTGACTCAGGTACCGTCCATGTAAACGCTACCGTGACGGATAGCGTGCTGTACCAAGGAAGTGATAGCGCCGACATGGATGTTACGGTGCTAAGCGTCAAACCGCCGAAACACGGCCCGTAAATATCACTCGATACTCGATATACGTTAGTCTTTACTGAGAAATTGGTTCAGGGCGTCACGAACACTCGTCACGCCGCTAAGCAAGGCCGGCTTCTTGCCGGTACGAGGCAAGGGCCCGATGGCCGCGTCGAATCCCAGTTTCTTCGCCTCGGCGATACGCTTGTCGATGAACGGCACATGCCGGACCTCGCCGGACAGGCCGACTTCGCCGAAGACAGCGGCATTGGCCTTTAGCTGCATACCCTTCGCGGCTGAGCCAATAGCCATACAGACGGCCAGGTCTGCCGCCGGCTCGGTAATCTTTAATCCGCCGACAATGTTGATATAAATATCTTTATCAGAGAGATTCAGCTTTGTACGGCGCTCTAGCATGGCGACAAGCAGGTTAAGTCGGGCCAGGTCGAAACCGCTGGCAGCCCGCTTGGGGTAACCATAGCTTGTTTTATTGACCAAGGCCTGTACTTCGACGAGGAGCGGACGCGTGCCTTCAAGGGTTGCTAGCACGATTGAGCCGTCGCTTATTTGCCGCTCGGCGAGCAAGCTAGCCGACGGGTTCTCTACCGGCTTCAACCCCGATTCCACCATCTCGAAAATGCCGGCTTCGCTCGTCGATCCGAAACGGTTCTTGACGGCGCGCAGTACCTTGAAGCCACCGTAGCGGTCGCCTTCCAACTGCAAGACAACGTCCACGACGTGCTCAAGCACTTTCGGCCCCGCAATCGCGCCTTCTTTGGTCACGTGCCCAACGAGCACCAACGCCGTACCGCTCATCTTGGCGGCCTGCATCAGTAACTGCGTGCTATTGGTAATCTGCGATACCGTCCCAGGAGCCGTCGGCACGCCAGCGGTCGCGACAGTTTGGATAGAGTCAACGACAACAAGCTTGTAATCGCCGGCCTGGATAGTGGCCGCGATATCATCGGCCGAGATGCTCGTCGCCAGGCGCAACTTCCCTTGGTCAACGCCGAGACGCCGCGCGCGCAAGCCAATCTGGTGGGCCGACTCCTCGCCGCTAACATATAGCACCGGGTAAGATTTCGCCACCGCGTCAGCTAACTGCAGTAGCAGCGTACTTTTACCTATACCGGGTTCGCCGGCGACGAGATTCACGCTACCTGCAACGATGCCGCCGCCGAAGACCGTATCGGCTTCGGCTATACCGCTCGCCAGGCGCGGCTGGTCATGCACGGCAGAAATATCTACCGTTTCAACGCGCAAACCGCCGCGGCCGCCCAGTCTACCGCCCGCAGTTGACGGAACGGCCGAAATGACCGTTTCTTCTTGCAGCGTATTCCACTCGCCGCATTCGTTGCAGCGCCCGGACCAAGCCGAATATACCGCCCCGCAATTGCTGCAGACAAATCGTACCGCCGTCTTCTTCGCCACTACCTTTTACTCCTTTTACCCCAGTCTACCACTTGCCAGTCAAAAACATTTATTGGGAAGAGAAGCGCCGCTTCGCTATAAGCGAGCGCGACTTTATGTCGCGAGGCCGGACGGGAAAACCCAAACCCGAGGATCCCCATCCGTCAGAAGACGGACGGGGCGGTATATGGGCCTCCCGTTACCCCTCGACATCCGCCGAATACGCCAACTCGCCGTTCTTGGCCGCCACCTGGACGACTTCGCCCTTCTCGTACTTCTCGTCGAGCAAGTGCAGCGCCAGGTAATCTTCGATCGTGTCTTGGATGAGGCGCCGCAAGGGACGTACGCCGTTTAGCGGGTCGTAGCCGTGATCGAGCAAATACTGCTTGGCCGCCGGCGTCAGCTGAACGCTCACACCCTTCTTATGCAGGCGTCCCTTTAGCTCGTCAACTTGCAGGTCGATGATCCGGAAAATGTCTTTTTTGGTCAGGCTGCGGAAGACGATAATCTTGTCGATACGGTTGAGCAGTTCAGGCCGCATCGTCTTCTTCAACTCCTCGCGGACTTTGTCTTCGTTCGCCTTGTGCAGCGCGTCGAGGTCCTTCAGATCGTTACCGGTGCGAGCATGGAAGCCGAAACTCGCTTCCTTTTGCAATTTCTCAGCGCCCAAGTTGCTGGTCATGATGACGATGGTATTACTGAAGTCTATGCGGCGGCCTTTGGCGTCGGTGATGTAGCCGTCCTCGAGTACCTGCAAGAGCATATTGAAAACGTCAGGATGGGCTTTCTCGATTTCGTCAAAGAGTACGAGGCTGTACGGTTGCCGACGAATCTTGTCCGTCAGCTGTCCGCCATCATCATACCCGACATAGCCGGCCGGAGCGCCGACGAGACGCGACACGTTGTGATGCTCGCCGAACTCGCTCATATCAATCTTGACCAAAGCCGACTCGCTACCGAAGAACTCACGGGCAAGAACGCGGGCCAGCTCTGTCTTGCCTACCCCAGTCGGGCCAAGGAAGATGAACGAGCCGATCGGCCGATTCTCGCTGCTGACGCCGCTGCGGTTGCGGCGGATGGCGCGCGCTACCACTTCTACCGCTTCGTGCTGGCCAACGACGTATTTGCCGAGCGTCTTCTCTAGCGTCAGCAAGTGCTTGGCTTCGGAGCGGATCACCTTCTTCACCGGCACGCCAGTCATCCGCGACACGACATCGGCGATGTCTTCGCTCGTCAGTATCAACGGGTCGTTATGAGCGCCTTTCGCGCTTTGCAGCTTGGTCAGCTCGGCATTGATCTGGCTGGCACGGGTCTTCTCACGGGCCGCCCGTTCGTAGTCTTCATTGTCGGCGGCTTCTTCGATACGCGACTGTACGAGCTTCAGCTCCTTCTGTAACGAACGAATCTCCGGGCTAGTGCGCGCCTTGTCGACGCGTAAGTACGCCGCAGCCTCATCGAGCAGATCAATCGCCTTGTCGGGCATATAGCGGTCGTTGATGTAACGCTTAGAGAGCATCACCGCATCCTCGACAACGTCGTCGCTGATCTTCACGCCGTGGAATGCTTCGTAGTGCTTGCGCAAGCCCTTCAGGATCGCCACCGTCTCGGCCGGCGTCGTTTCGGGCACCTGAACTGGTTGGAAGCGGCGCTCGAGGGCGGCGTCTTTCTCGATATGCTTCGTGTATTCGGCGGTTGTAGTTGCGCCAATCACTTGGATCTTGCCGCGCGCCAGAGCAGGCTTTAAGATATTGCCCGCGTCCATGGCGCCTTCTGCCGCACCGGCGCCAACGATGGTATGCAACTCATCGATAAAAATAATCGTGTTATTGTCTTTCTCTAGTTCAGCCAGGACTTTCTTCAGCCGCTCTTCGAACTCGCCGCGGTACTTCGTGCCGGCGATCATGCCGGCCAGGTCAAGCATAACAAGCCGCTTGTCGAGTAGGCTGTCGGGCACATCCTCAGCGATAATACGCTGCGCCAACCCTTCGACGATGGCCGTCTTGCCAACACCCGGCTCACCGATCAGCACGGGATTATTTTTCGTCCGGCGGTTCAGAATGGTAATAGTGCGGCGGATCTGGTTCTCGCGTCCGATAACCGGGTCAAGCTTGCCTCCCCGCGCCTGCGCCGTCAGGTCGGTGCCAAAAAAGTCGAGCGCCGTCTTGCGACCCTTCTTGCCCGTCGTTCGCGGCGCCGATTCGCCGTCAGCCCCGCCTTGCTCCTCATACTGCTGCCGGTTGAGATACTGCTCTAGCTCGGTCGTCAGCGCTTCGACATCAGTATTGAGGTCGCGGAGCAGCCGCGTAGCCCGCGCGTTCTTCTGGTTCAGGATACTGTAGAGAATGTGCTCCGTGCCGCAATATTCCTGCCCGTAATCTTGGGCAATCTCGTACGCCATGCGCAGTGTCAGCTTCACCGTCTCGCTGAGGCCCTTCGATCCCATGTTGATAATCAGCGTCTTGCTTGTCAGGTTCAGCGCCATGCGCGCACGGTCGAGCGTCACGCCGGCGTTCTCCAGTATCTTCGCCCCCATGCTTGTATCCTGGGCGAGGACGCCAAGTAGCAAATGCTCAGTGCCGATGTATGCGCTGCCAAAACCCCGCGCGATCGCCTCGGCGTGCTTCAAACTCTGCAGCGCATTCGTCGTTAAATGGTTCAAAAACTCCTGGAAGTCGGACGAATTGTTGGGCATCATATATGTTTTTCCTCCGTATCCGTGGCCAATGCCACACTAATTGTTTGTAGCACCGGTGCATGGGAAATGTCTGTGTAATTCTGAACAGTCGCTGGACCGTGCTGGTGGCCATCGAAACGATTGTTGTTACCGCTGTCAGCCATTACCTCCATGATAGCATTTAGCACTCACGAGTCAAGAGTGCTAATCAGAAGAAATGCTGCTTCCTTACAGCGCACAAGAGGGCGTCATCGCGATGACAGAGCACCATTACTATTTGGTATTGACATTTATAGCTTTAGATTGTATTATTCCAGGAATTTCCGTTGAGGCAACGCTTCTCGGGAACGACCTTTGACAAGCAGACTAGAGAGGCAAAAGCACAAAGTGAGTACCGAGCAGACGAGCATGTTCGCGGGCTCAGTACTCACTTTGTGGAGGTTACATGCACGTGCGCATGAGCCGCAAGCAGCTTTGCTGCCAACGATGTATCGACATCGGTGGGTGAATTGGAGATCCGGAAATGCAATCTGTAATCGAAACCGGTGGGAAAGTGGTCGTTGTCCATGTAGACTCAACCTCGATAGCTGTCGTTTTCAGCCAAGAGTGTCGTATAAGTCCTCGATGCTACGGCAACTTTCAACGGATACTTCCCGAACCTGCACTCGAACCGCAACTCGAAAGAGCCATGACCGCCCAAGTAGGAGCTAACCTGCTCACGCAGCCGAAAAATTTGAAGGACGAGTTTCCCGAGATGGCATTACGTGCCATGGGATACACGAACGGCATCACCGGCGGCCACATATGGGGCAGCACCGTATTCATCGAGATAACTCCGACCAGTAACACGTTCCAAGTGGCACTGGAATTGACGGAGAATCTCAGAGAATACTACCGCACACTCGGCGTTCCCAACACTATCGAGTGCGTACCGCACTACTAGCGAATCTGACTGCTACATGCAGCCAGATTTCAAGAAAGGTGACTACAATGACACAAGAGCTCGACGAAGCTACACAACGTAAACTACTCGAGCAAACTGAGATTGGTAGCCTACTTCTTGAGTGTGGATGTCCTCCTAACGCGGCGTACGAGTTCATGCTTCGCGTCCAACAACCCAGTGAAGCCCTCTCGCGAGAGCTCAAGCAGCTAGCTGGAACCCCAGAAAGGGAGGAAGTTGGCACTATCAACATATGCGTACAACCCGCGGCTCAGGAGGTTCAACCTCCGGTAATCGTACAAGCCATCAGCCAGATAGTTCAACGTAATCCAAAAACTGTTGACTGAACAGTTTCGTGCCCGCGATAGGCCACATAAGCACTGGCTCATCGCCAATGAAAGCCCGGCCACTTGGCCATATGGGCTATCCCATTCATCATCCAGAGAGGATACCTACGATGGACGAACAGACCATGCGCGAACAACTCGAAAGCACGTGGCTCGGCCGCGACCTTTTGGAAAAGGGGTTTCCTGTTGCCGTGGCACACAAGTTTACACTCTACCTTTCTTCGCTGCCGAAAGGCTCACCCGCTCACAAGGAGGTGCGCCGTCTACTTGGACTCGATCCAACGGGAAGTGTGCATCAATACAGTGCACCTCCTGAAGTTTCGCCCGAGTACAGCGAATGGCTTCATCAAGAAGGGATACGTTCCTGAATCGTAGTCAAACCACCGCGGTAGGCCGCACACGCCCTAGGCATATTCGGCCTATCAGCACCAGTTCACATGAATGGAGCTCAGAAGATGAGCACGAGTCCACAGCGTCCTTTCGACCTAATACTTCGACCCCTCGGAGACACAATCGCCCTCAGTTTCGAGACAGACCGCTTCCGTCTCACCCGGGGACAAGTGATCCTCGCCGCATTACGCAACGGTTGCACCGCGGGAGACATCCTGATTTTCGGTAACAATCTCGTCGGAACACACCAGACGAACGGCGCACATGTCACCAACGACATCGGCGAGCTCGCAAGAGCATGCGGTCACCTCGAGGGGTTCGTAAGCGGCATTCTGGACCATAACGGCGGCACCATACAGCTCAAGGCTGATACAGCTGAACGCGAAGCGTTCCGGCTGGCTGACCTGCTCTACGAAGCACTCGGCAACATGCTGTACCTCAGCGTTTTGCCAAGCTAACCTAAGCAGTGAACCCTGAAGGTCGGGGAAGAACTGGAGCTGTTTTCTGCTCTTCCCTCCTTCGCTGTCTCTCGTCTGCCTTGTCAAACACCCGTCTACGAATGCAAGAGTCGTGCTGACGAGTCCTAGCTAGGACGAAACGGGCAATAACATCTTAGACCAGCATTGACGCACTATCGTACACATTGTATGATTAGTCAGTTTCTGTCGAGGTGTTTTCACTTCCAGATAACGACCTTTGACAAGCAGACTAGAGAGACAAGCTAATCACAAAGTGAGGTGCAAACCGGCATATGGGCTGCCCGTTTACGTCTCACTTTGTGGAGGTTACATGCACGTGCGCATGAGCCGCAAGCAGCTTTGCTGCCAACGATGTATCGACATCGGTGGGTGAGCTCGGACATACGGTGAAAGGTAGTGGTAACATGTACCATCGGCTCAAGGCCCTTTTGGCCAAAAACGAACTCCTTCGGGTAATCGAACGGGAAAGGTGTTATACGGCAGCGACGTGGGCACACTCTATAGAGCGCCGTACGACACGATAGTCCTTGGCGAACCGTACTCACTGAGAGTAAGAGGAGGTCAAGACCCTCTTGACCAAGATGCGCTTATTGAGGCATTCAGGTAGACCGAAGGTCTGGGAGTATGCAGCCTACGAGGGAATGTAGCAACAGCTGTCGTAGCACATGGCTACGATCCAGCCGGGAGGGCCACTGCTATCAAGCAGGTACTCACGGAGTACTGTCTTAAGCATGGCATGCCGCTCACGATCCGCATCTATGACCGCCACTGATAAAACAGTGGTCACCGACGACGGCTCTTAGAAGGAGCAACAACAATGGCATCTGACGATACCCAACAAGCAGCTGAGCTGACAATAATCCCGCGCAAAAGCAACGTTCTGCTAAAATTCGGCAACGGGCCCTCACGGTTCAGGCCGGCACGGATGGTTTTGATCTATCCGGTCAACCATACGGTCAAAGTCTACGATGCTTTCGTGGAAATTGAACATATGGTCAAACTACCCGGTCTCGAGAACGCCAACATGCACGTACGTAGACTGGCCGTGCTCATAGCACAGCTGAACGGGTTGGTAAGCGCGAGCCTCGATCTCTTCGGCGGGAACATCTGTCTACTGGGTGTTTCACCTGAAGGCACTGCAACCATACTCGCGTCGCTTCTGCACAGCGAATATGTAGAGCATCAAGGGCTTATCCGCCTGCAGATCTAGTGGCGTAACGCAGAAGCCAGTATTGATCCTGCTCACATGAAGTCAGCCCTACACTGTAGCGGACAGATTACCCGTTGCAGACCTGCAATGCGAAAGGTAACACGATGGCCGATGACGCGCGTCCGTACGATCTCGCCTTGACCCTTTGCGGCAACGAACTCAAGATGCGCTTTGGGACATCTCAGTTCCGACCATTCGGCACAATAACCTTCATACCAGTGACCAGCCCGATACGCGTGGGTAATGCGTACATCGTCGCCGAGTCCCCGGTCAAAGTCGAGGGAGGCCTCGCAACCGAGGACATCATGATACTCGCAGAATACTGCGGCAACCTTGAAGGGTTCGTGGGCGCAGAGCTCACCGCCGAAGGCGGGGTATTGGAGTTTGAAACTGCAGAACATGCAGCAGAAGAGGCAGCGTTCCTGATCCAGCAACTGTACGGCTATTACGGCCCGGCAGGCATCACTATTAGCTTCAATTGAGGCTAAGCAAGATTTTAGCGGCCAATTGAACCGCCAAGACATGGAGGTGATCCCAGTGTACGGCGATCCCGTAGACAATCCATCCTTCGATCTAACGATCAAAGGCAGCGGCACAGACGTTACCCTGCAATACCCAGGTAAGTTCCTTCCCCCGGGCAGGCGCAGCAGCGTAACGATACTTGCTATCACCCCGCCAATCTTCAGCGATGACGGGCTGCAACTGCTCGCCTCCGGAGAGGTACAAATCTCAGACAACGCTAACGATTACCACCGTGCATTCGCCGATATCTGTAGCCAATTAAACGGCTTCGTAAGCGCTGTTTTCACCTTCCGGGGCGGCACTATGCTTTTCAACCGAGACGACGCAAGGGTCGAAGCGGCTAGGTTGGGCTTCTTGCTAGCGCAAGCAACTGACCTTCGCATCGATATCCAGTGCGGGTGACAGCGCCGACATGGAAAGTAACAAGAGCAGAGCTGTTTTCTGCTCTTCCCTTTCTCCTCTTGTCTCTCGTCTGCTGTGTCAAATACCCGTCTACGAATATAAGAGTCGTACTGACGAGCCGTAAACGGCGAAACGGGCAAATGAATCGGGTTACTGCGGCTTCACGCGTACCATGGCGTGGCGAATTACCTCGTCGCCAAGACGGTAGCCGGCTTGTAGTTCTTCGCTTACAACCTCTTGATCGCCATCACCTTCTTCCATACTGACGGCCTCGTGCAAACGCGGGTCGAAGGGTGCCCCTACCGTTGCAATACGCTGTACACCCATATCTTCTAGCGTTTTCCCGAACTGGCGGACAACGCCTTGCACGCCTTTAACGTACTCGCTGCCTTCCAGGTCGGGTGGGACATGCTTCAGCGCTCGTTCAAAGTTATCAATCACGGGTAGCAGCTCGCGGATGACAGACGCCTTCACAACGGTGCGGAGCGAGGCAGTCTGCTCCTCATGGTGGCGGCGCAAGTTGACGGCGTCCGCGCGCTCGCGCTGGAGCGCCGCCGTCAGGTCTTCGATCTGCTGCTTCAATGCCGTAAGGTCTTGGCTTCCGGCTCTTGTTTCCCGTCCCTTTTTATCAGCCATACAGCACTTCCTCCAGCTCCTGGCCAGCGCGGCGGACGAGCATCATGACATCGCGATAGCTCTGGCGAGTCGGTCCGAGCACGCCGATGTAGCTACGATCGCTGTGCGGCCCGCGAAAGCGGCTAATGATAAGACTACAACCGGCGCTGCGCCCAATAGGGTTTTCAGCGCCAATGTACACGCTGAGCGGCTCGTTCAGCGCCGCTTCACGCAGCCAGGGCTCCAGATTGTCGAGCAGTTGCGCCACCTGGCGTACCTGCAGGCCATTGATAAACTCCGGCTGGCCAAAAAGATTCGACAAGCCGCTCATATATAATTGGTTGCCGATGGTTGCCAGGCCAAGATTGTGCGTCAGCTCCACTAAGGTATCCACGGCATTGCGGATCACGCGGTCGGGCACGCCGCCGCTGCCGACTCGTGCGGCCAGAGCGCGCTCACCACGGCTCTCGAGAGCGGTTGGATGCTCGTCAATCTTACTTTCGTTCAATGAATTAACGTAGAGCCGATAACCTTTGTCCGTCGGCACGCGCCCCGCGCTGGTATGGGGCTGATAGATATAGCCCAAATGTTCCAGTTCGGCCATTTCAGACCGAATAGTAGCCGAGGATACACCGAACGCCTTAGCGAGCAAGTTGCTGCCGACCGGGCTCGCCACCTCAGCATACTGCTCCACAATTGCGCTTAGAATATTCTGTTGCCGTTCCGTCATAACTCCGGTACCAGTTACTGTTAAATGCTATTGTATAATCCTTAGCACTCGGCAGTCAAGATTGCTAATTCGCCTACTTGGATACAAATGCTTATGCCGTGCTGTAAAATATTTCATAGACGTAGAGCGGAGTTGGAGAAGCAAAGTACTTGACGATCCACACTTATAGTTCTATAGTCGCCATAACTTTCTCTGTTGAGGTAGCTTACTTCCGGAGAACGTTCATTGACAACAGAATGAGAGAATACCGTCACCGAAGCGGGCTTCGGCCAGATAACGCTGGTTATCTGCCTAAAGCTCGCTTTGCATGACAACGGACCAACCGTTAGATCAGGCAACCGCTTGCGTGGTGCAAGCAGACTTTGCGAGTAGAAGGAATGTCCGACATGGTAGTAGCACGCCTCTCAGGCACAGCCTCGCGCAAAACGTGGCAGCCAACGCTGTCAGTAACTGCCGCGGACACGGCGACCCCGCTGTTCGGGCTGAGCATTCACCCGACAACAACGCGCCGACAAGGTAAAGTACGCAACGTACTCGTGTTCGTTGTTGACAACGTGGCCTCGCAGCTCGACGAAAGCCGGCTCCTCAGCGCGCTTCGCATGGTCGAGCATGGCATTGACGGGATAGCCGTCGAACGCGAACACGCTCAGGTGTACCTGGCCGTCTTGCTTTCGCAAGACATAGAGCTGCACCTCGGCAAGCAATGGAAGGACGACGTTCCGCCCATCTGCAAGACAGTCCGTCACGTCGTTGAGGCAGCGATCCAGTGGCTCGCCATTGGCAGCCAACCCTTCGCAGTCCGATGCGAACGCAACGACCAGGACATGGCAGCGGTGCTGCAATCAGTCTTCGGCAATTGTTTCCGCCTCAGCCCCAGCCGCATTTCCTACATCGGCTCTACAGCGAGCCCCATTCCGCCGCAAACACAGCGGGCGTTACAAATCCTGTTTTGACAGTCCTCGCGCTTCATCCGCGTGGTGCGTAGTATCTCGCCAGATGCGAGAGCGTGCCACGCTAGCCAGAAAGTCGGGTAGTCATGGACCAACATGCAGTCGATACCGCCTCGGAACCGCCAAACCGAATAACGATTAGCTACCAAGTTAAAGGTGGCAAGCCCGGCAGGGTAGCCGCGAAGCTCTCTGGGCCAGATTTGCCCTTACGGACGTCGGCCGAATTCGTGATCCGGGAGAGCGCCGTGTATGTTTTTGGAACGCAACAAGCAGTCCGGCCATACCGGATACATTCCAGTCCGAAGCGACTCCTGGGCCCCGTTGTGACTGGCATGTTCAGCGAACTCGTCAGGCAGCCAGCGGTCAGCGGCGGGAACATCAACGGCGACATCGTACTTGTAAGCGTCTTTCCTGCTGTTTCAGCCAAGGATGCCATCGATGCCGTCAGAACCGCGCTGGAAAAGGCCCTCAGGCTGCAGGACATCGAAGTTTCATTCGTCGTCAAATAGGCAAGAGAGGCTAGCCATGACAAACACAACAACCGGCGCGACCATCAATAGCACGCTCATCGAGCCGGGCCCGTACGTGTTCAGCGTGTCAAGCACGCCGAACCATAGCGGAAGCAGCCGGACGCGCCATGCGATCATCACGATGCGCAATCGCGTTCCAGCATGGCTGCATGGCCAAACGTTCGTCGCTGTTCCCCTCAATGTTCGCGGCACACCCGAAGGCGAGCTTATTGCCTATATCCTACGGGATGCAGTTTCAGTCAGCTTCTCCAGCTACGGCCTCGGCTTCTTCCTCAGACATGAGGAAACATACCCCCAGTCGCTCAAGCGAACCCTGATGGCACTTGCTCGATATCTCGGCGTAAGCCCCGATGAAGGCATTTGTGTCCGCTGCAAACGCCATGACCCTGACGTGAAGACCCTCGATGCAATCGCCCTCGGTAGCGCTATCGACAAGCAAGGAAGCCTCACCTTCATGATCTACGCCGAGAGCGTACAAGAAATCTTCGCCTAAGAAGGTTGGCTGGTGCCTGCACGTTGCGGCAGATCGGATACGGCCCCGGGAAGTTATCGTGGAGCTGTTTTCCACCTTCCCCCTGCCTATTCTCTCGTCTGTTGTCACAACCGTCTACGATTTTTCATCGTACTGATGAGTCCCGTATAGGACGAAACGGATACCCCTTAAGGTTGACACAAAATATATAAAAATTGTACAGTAGCACGGATTTGCCGTTGAGGTAGTTTGCTTCCGGCATGTCGCAATTTGACAAGCAGATATTTTAGAGAAAAGAGAAACACAGAGTGAGTACCTTGCTGGCGAAGTAATTTCACCGTCAGGGCGCTCACTTTGTGGGAAGTAGACGCTACTGATAGCGCTCCTACAAGCGGCTATGCCGTTATCGGCTTAACGAGCCGACAGGTGGGCAGGAGGTACTATGAGGCCTATCCGTGATGAATGTGTCTTTACCGGACGCCCTCGGGTTGTCGTCGACAGTACGCCGGACCATTTCCCCGATCTCGGAGAATATGTGCGTACATACGTCCTAAATGCTGAGGTCCCCAAAGGATTGCGTAACAAGCAATTCTCAAGTGAGGCAATCGAAGATGATCTGCAGGTTGACGAATGTCTCCTGCTCGATGCGCTTCGAGCCGTACCGGGAACCGAACGTATTACGTTCGGACGGCATACCATTACTCTCGCATCAGCAAGGTCTTTTGGGCCGAGAACGACTGTCCCGCGGGCCCTAGACGCGCTTTGCAGGGTCTTCGAAGAGTCTACAGAGCTTGGCATCGTATGCTACGGCGACTTCGCCGAAACCGATACCATGATCATCGACGAGATGTCTCGAGACCGGAAACGTGACGTGAGGGAAACGGGCTATAGGTCCTTTGCCGTCGCCGACATCAAGCGATACGTCACCGAAGCTGTTGCCACTGAGGCGTAGCAACGCCGCTTTCGTTCGTCGCTCACGCATCGACCTGTTAATAGCGCAAACTTAGCGCTTCGTAGAGGAGTTTCCACGAATGGCCTACACGCGTCAGCACGGTGGTTCGACCGTTTGCCTCGCGAGTCCCGAAGACATTCCTGGCTGGTCCCGGCTCACGCCATCAGAACGATGGAGCATTAACCGGATGACCCCTGATTCCGCGCCCTTGTCGATGGCTATGGCCACTGTCCCGGGCGGCTTCAGGGTCACCCTCGACGCATGCGGCTGGTTTTCGTACCAGCTCGTTAGCTGTGGCGCTCTTACGCCATTTACATTCAGGAAAGCAACCTTTGACCACCAACTCACACGCTGCGACCACAAGCTTGTCTCCCGCCTATTGGGGCAATGGGGTGTACGTTCGATCTTCGTGAAGTCGATCAGACAGATCATAGTCCGAACTTCCCCGGAGTTCGAAACATTCAAGGGAGTAGGCACGGTAGTTGACGCTATAGCCACTCGCCTGAAATGGCATGGACACCGTGTACAGCTCACCGCGCTCGATAAACCCATGTGCAATTCGCTTAAGCACACGCCTAACCTCGTTCGGCCACTTGGTAGTGATCTATTCATTACCGTGCCTGAAGGGGTTTACGGAGATGGTACCGGAGCTCTGCTCAGCGTAACAAACTGAGTCAGGTAGGTATCGGACAATAGGGCAGGCAGATAGCGAGGCACGCGCGCGGAATGTTTCCGTACTACCCTTCTCTTTCCCTCGTTCATCTGCTTGCCTTGTCCGTCTACGAATAATCTTCGTACTGATGAGTCCCATCCAAGGACGAAACGGATTATAAAAAAGCGGGCCGACGCATTACCATTTCTGGTGAACTACGCGGACCCGCGAATAGGTACTCCCGTAGGAGTACGAAACGAACAACGGTTGGCTGTTAGCCGCAGAGTGCCGGCGGTATCCCAGCGCCCGCTAGGGAAATGGGAACCAGAAGGGCGCCGAGAAAGGCGAGGAACAACAATGTTATCCACAGTGTCTTGCTAGTGTTGATCATCGCTACCGCGCTTGGCTTTGCTCGTTTCCATCCGAGTCCCTCGGCCCAAAATGTCAGGGCAAGGACGAACACGAGCGGAGCGACGAACTGTTCGAACCACACCAGGACATTCAGAATCCCGGGCAGCGAAAGCTGAGAACGGCACGCGGTGCTGTGCACAACCAGGGCATACTTGGCCACGAGCACGCTGCCCACGACGATAATCGTCAGCAACGATGACTGCACAACCATTGCCCATCGGATGTGTTTGTTGTTCTTGGCGTTATCGCGCCCTTTCGCGTACCACAACAACCAGTACACGGCAATCAGCAGGGTACTGATGATGAAGATGGGGGCAGCTATATCTGTCCACCGTGCGTATGCCACCTGCAGGACCACAGGGCCCTTCTTTCTACCCGTCCAATGCGGGAAGTACTGAGCCAAGCTAGCAGTGAAGGCTAACGAGGCCATTCAACACGAACCAACGCGCTACACCGAGGACGGCGACGCCGGCGAGAAGGAGCATAAGCCCCATCCGGAACATCAGCCACTTCCGATCAACGGTTGCCCAACCAATGCCGAGCAATACCTCAATGACTCCCGTTACGGCAGCCCATATTGCGAGACCCATACCAAGCACGAACGTGCTCCCTGTAGCATATGCCGGATTAGTTGGAACGGCGCACATGCCGTAGGCACTCGTATTGAGCAGGCCCGTACACCAGGTTACGGCAAGCACGACGAACAACGTCCCGAGCGCCACCCAGTAGGGAGCCCTGTCTTCATAGCTGAAGGACCGGCCTCCCGGACGAGTTGCCGCAGCGAACCGCGCATGGTACGCCCAAGCCCGTCCTCCGAGAAAGAGAAACAGTACACACGTCACCGCGGCAATAGTAGGCCACAGTACGCTTAGGGCTCCATTAGCAGCCATGACACACCTCTCTTTTCCCCTAGCAAACGACAACACGGAACACAATGCCGTAAATTTCTAGCGGCATCATGCACAACACCCCAACAATGGCGACCATACTGCCAACGGCAAGGAATCCAGGGTCACCTGCTAGCGTGCCGCCTACGCCTGCACCAAAGAATCCAATCCCTAAGGGGATTAGGACAAAGATCCCTACTGCCCATGCTATGAGCAATATGGCCACTATGAGCCCTAAGAGGTAACCCCAGGGCGAGGACCATACGACATCCGTACACGCCTGAACCGTCTGACCGGCGACAAGCGAATGTAAGCCGATGCGGGACAACAAGCCACTTGGGTCTCCTGTTACTAGTTCACCGCGCTGTAGTACGCTCCAAGCCCATGCCCCACCGAAGGCGAGTCCGACTACCCAGAACAGTCGTTCGAATATTACCGGGGGTGTGATCCATTGCACGAGCTGCTCGCCGAGGGACATGACAAAGGCGATGACAACAATGGCAGCAAGAAAGATACCATCCCAGACCTCCGACCGTAAATACCAAGGCATGACACACCTCTCTTTACAGCAAAATACGACACCAAAACCAACCGATTTGTTCGAGAACATCTGAGACACGCCGAATGCGCGTCAGAATGGGGCAAGCATACAATAAGTATCGTGATATTTCAAGAAACCAGTATAGAAATGCGGAAATCCATGCTACAACTTCTTTCGAAGGAGCACGGAAACCCGCGCTAACACCTCACCAGGTGAGGTAACCAGAATGGTCAATGCACACAGGGTGTGCGCAAGGCGATATACGCCGCGACAGGCGCAAGCGACAACAGCAACGAACCGATAACGGCTAATGTCCACCTTCCGCGGTCCATGATCCGGGCCTCATCTATGGCATAGCCGGCCAGCAGGAAGCAAGTAGGCGTAACTACCTCCAAGGCGAGATATGCGCTCACCGCTGCCAGTTGCATCAGCGGCCCGAACGTAACCGGCTGAGCCGCATAGCATTGCGGAACAAAGTCCCCCCACCTTTGTGGCAGCACACGCGCCCAGAGTGACAGCGATAAAGAGAATCGCCGCCGCCACAGCGAAAAGAGGCATTACCTGCCGTTTCGACAGTAGGCCAAGGCTCCCCTCCAATGCGGGTCGCCCCTCAAACAGGACGGCGACGGTTACCGCCAACGCGGTGCCACCTAGTAAGAACCCTCCCAAGTTGAGGATCTGCAGACTGCTCACGGGATACCTCCTCGCCTTTCGGCAAAGCCGTCATGATGCCGGTACTTCCGCCATCAAAGAGACGACATTGACTCCTGGTTGTATATGTCCGCTGACGCACAAACCGTGCTTCAGAATGGAGCTATCGCAGCGAATTGTTGATAATAATGCAACTACCGGTCTATATATGGTTGGTACACGCACATAAAATCTGACGGTTTTACCCGTCAGATTTTTGTAAGGGGAAACTGCCTACTGGCCTTCGCCTTGTTCTTCTATGGCTTTCAGCAGGCTGTCTTCGAGTTCGCTCTTCTTCTTCAGCTTCGGTGCGGCGGGCTTGACCGGAGCAGCAACCGCCGCAGCCTCAGTATCCTTCGGTTCTTCGCTCGTTGTGCCCTTTTCAGCTTCGATGTCCAGTTCGTATCCAGTCAGCTTGCTAGCAAGCCGGACATTCTGGCCGCTCTTGCCGATGGCGATACTCAACTGATCTTCCGGCACGATAACGCGCGCCGACTTGTGCGCCTCGTCGAGAACGACTTTGCTCACTTTCGTCGGGCTCAGCGCGTTCTTGATGTAGTCAACCGTGTTGTCGCTCCAGACGATGATGTCGATCTTCTCTTGTTCGCCGACCTCGCTTACTACCGCATTCACGCGCGTGCCATGGCCGCCGACGAATGTACCGACAGGATCGACACCCTGCACGTTGCTATGCACGGCAATCTTGCTGCGTACGCCGGCTTCGCGGGCGATACCCTTGATATCCACGGCGCCGCTTTCCATTTCCGGCACTTCAGACCGGAACAGCCACTCGATGAACTGCGTGTTACCACGGGAAACGACCAGTTGCGGTCCGCGCGGTCCGCGCTCGACATCTTTCAGGTATACCTTCAATCGCTGGCCCGGGTAGTAGCGCTCACCCTGGATCTGCTCGCTCTTGGGCATAATGCCCTGAGCGTGCCCAAGGTCGATGCGCACAATCGTGCCTTCCACGCGGGACACGAGCACGTTGATAACGGTGTTAATCTTATCCTGGTACTCTTCCATGACGATTTCGCGCTCGGCTTCGCGCAGGCGCTGCAGGATAACCTGCTTCGCTGTCTGGGCCGCGACGCGGCCAAAGGACGACACTTTTTCATGTACCTCAACCGTCTCGCCAACCTTGGCATCCTTGCGCATGACGCTCGCGTCCTTCACCGAAATCTGGTAAGACGGGTCTTCTACGTCATCCACGATATCTTTTGTAACGTATGCATCCACATCACCCGTGTTGAGATTCATCGTCACGCGCACTTCCTGCTCACGGTCACCGTAGTCACGGCGGTAGGCAGCGGCAAGCGCCTGCTCGACCACCTCTTGTACTGTTGCTTCTGGCAGGTTCTTTTCCTCAGCGATCGCTCGTATCGCGACTGATAATTGCTTAAAATCCATATCCATATTTATTGTTCCTTTCAGGTTCTGATATGAAAAAATCCGACCGTTGCGGCCGGAGATCACTAACTTCCAGTATAACGAAATAGCAGTGAAAGTCAAACAAGTATTGACATGGCACGAATAGTGACAGTACGATTATTATTAATTCGGCTGTTGAGGCGACCCGCTTCCGGCAGAAGTTCATTGACAAGCGGAATCGATATTTTTCGGAGGTAAGCACACGATCACAAAAGTGGGATGCGAGCAGGTAATACTAATCTGTTCACATCTCACTTTTGTGAGGCGAAGCGACCACTCTTGAGGTCTGTCTCATGAGATGTGAGAGCGATGTCCTGCGTTCTGTGCCCGCTTGGGTACTGAAGTCGCTGTATCCTGGGTAAACCAGTGAAACTCTCCTCCGGCGTTCGGCCACCTTCATTCTTCAAGTCTTTTCCTCGGTTGAATGCTGGCTTTTTGTAAGGACAGGCAGCGTGCCACCCTACTTCACCTCACGCATTGGCGTGCCGGCGCGCTTGCCTTCCTCGACATATGTAGGCGTCAGCGTAGTTCATCTTTGTAGCGCAACATCTTACGCCGTTCGCGTGTGACCTATTGGTGAACACCACCGTGCCAAAAGGCTGCACACCTGAAGAGAGGTACGGAAGCAAGAACAGGCTCACAAACCATGCCTTGTCGTATTGACAAATGCATAACCGGTACACACGACCGAGCCTTTTCTCGCAATTTCTCCTCTCATTGACGACAGTCATCCCCACCGGAACGATGCAGTTCGCAGACAATCCCATTCCCCTGTCGCGGACTGCATCCGTTTCCGTCGTTACACGACCCTTCCCACAAACATCATTCCGCTTGTCATAATTTTTTATCATACGCACTCGGACCCAAGCGGGTCTTTTTTTGTTTGGCCTAATCTTGCGTGCAAGCTACCCCTATGGTATTACTAACCTAACTTTTGTCGAGGGACTGTCCTCCGAAAGTCATACTGTTGACAAGCAGATTTGAGAGAACAATAGCGAGAAATAACACAAAGTGAGCGTTAAGCCCACCCAAAAGATATATGGGTTTGGCGTTCACTTTATGGAAGTCTCATGTGCATGTAAGCACGTGCCACAAGCAGCAGGCGTCTGTTGCCGATACGAACAATATCGGTAGGTGATCTACGGAGGATACGTGGAAGTTAGCAGCGCTATGCCTAGCCAAGTACACGCTTGGTTTGAGTCCGGCGGAAGTAGTATTCTTGCCCTTCTGAAGCCCTACCTCCCAGAGGGCCTCATGGCACACCTGGCTGGACGGCTCTTCGAGAGGATTCGCAAGGTAATGCCAGAAATCGAGAGGGTGGATATGCTCGATCGCGGAACACTCAGTGTCCCGTTTCCCGAGAGTGATACCATCCAAGAAATACCCGAGCCGAAGTTCCAAGAGGTTGTCTTGGCACTGCTAGCCGAGCCGGGCATTTCGTATGATGTCCGAGATACGTACGGCTTATAGCCGTTAGTTACGGAGCTCTCCATGCGAGTAAAAGTTCGAATCACCTTCGACCGCCGCAAGCACGAGATACACATCCAGGCCAATGAGCCTATCTTTCCCGTGCAAAGGGTTGGCACGTTCAATATCGAGTGGAGGAAGACAGAGACCGGCTTCGATCGGCTGAGGCAATCTACTGATGGCATTTCAGCCTACCCCGCCTCGTTCATGACACTGACCAGAGCGATCATAGCCCATCACTGGGTCCGTGGCGGCTCTGTTACCAAACGTAACATGCATATATATTTGGACGATTCAATCACTACGGCAACGTGGCGTGAAAGTACAAAAGAGGCGATTTTGCGTGATCTTCACGCATTTGCAGCCGCCGGCAGCCATGACATCCGAGTCAGTGGCACGGGTAAGCAAGGCCAAACCACCGCCTGACAGCGGACCAAGGCACGACAACTTTATCGTTGTACGGCCAAGTAGGACCAGCCAAGTCCTGAGGAGGAAACCATGCAACCGCAGCCACCTACTTTCGACGTCACGCTGGATGTCGGTATGCCCGAAGATGACGGCACGGTCCCCATAGCTATCTCGTCCGCCCAGCCAGTTTTTGGCGTGCAGGGTGTCGTCTCATTCCCTGACGACAGCAGGTCCACCGCCCAGCCGGACGAGGAACTCCTGGATATCCTGTACCAGTTATACGTGTCCGACGGAATTATCCGTCTCGAAATTACCGATTCGGCATTTCGTGCGTGGGTACTATCCGTACAACATGTCCGGAGCGCAGTACCGTTGCTCATAGCGTCCACGGCCTACCGCGCAATTCAGTGCGGCTTCGAGATCGTCACCTCCAACGTTACCGAACTTGAGAGCTGAATGCTCCCAGGAGCGAGGAAGTGAAGCTGTTTTTCACTTCTCTTTTGCTCCGTTCTCTCGTCTGTTTGTCGCCCGTCTACGATTAGTCATCGTACTGATGAGTCCCCCACAAGGACGAAACGGACAAGCCGGACACCTCTCTGTGCTATCCTGAAATAATGAGATCGGTGAAGCGCCTGTATGCTGAATTGAAGCCGTCGCACTACGCGTTGCAGCTAACACCCGATGTCAAAGCAATGACGTTTACAGGTAGCGTGACGGTCCGCCTGCGCAAAACCGGCCGTCCGAGCCAGCGCATCACCTTCCACCAAAACGGCCTGATAATCGATAAAGCGGTAATTACCAAGCTCGAGAAAAAGGGCAACCGCGAATTGCCGGTCGTGCGCATCAACAACCAGAACACTTTGCACGAAGTACGCCTGCACACTGCAGAAATGGTCTACAGCGGCGACTACGAAGTTCATATGGAGTTCCGTGGCGCCATCACGCGCGGCATGACCGGCCTCTACCCGTGCTACTTTACCGTCGACAGCACCGAGCACGTCATGCTAGCGACGCAGTTCGAGAGCCACCACGCACGCGAACTCTTTCCCTGTATCGACGAGCCAGAAGCTAAGGCAACGTTCGACCTCGCCCTCGTTAGTCCTAAGGACATGACAGTCCTCGCCAATACGCCTGCACGGACGAGCATTCCCCATGGTAAAGGTCTAGTCGAGACAACGTTCGAGACATCACCGAAGATGTCCACATACTTGCTGGCATTTGTGATCGGCGAGCTGCACGGCAAACATACGAAGACGAAGCGCGGTACTGAGGTCGCTGCCTGGGCAACGATAGCGCAACCGGCCGATACGCTAGATTACGCACTCGATGTCGGCAAGCGCTCTATCGAGTACTTCGAAGACTACTTCGGGGTTCCATACCCGTTGCCCAAAGCTGACCACGTCGCCCTGCCCGACTTCACAAGCGGTGCCATGGAGAACTGGGGGCTTATCACCTACCGCGAGCGCGTCATGCTCGCCTACCCCGACACCTCACAGTCGGTCAAAGAAAGTATCGCACTCACCATTGCCCACGAAACGTCACACCAGTGGTTCGGCAACCTCGTAACTATGCGCTGGTGGGACAACCTCTGGCTTAACGAGAGCTTCGCGAACATGATGGAATATGAAGCAGTTGACGCGCTATTCCCCGAGTGGCATATCTGGGACCTATTCGCCTCCAGTGAGGCCCTCTCCAGTTTGCGCCGTGACGCAATCTCCGGCGTGCAGTCCGTACAAGTGAAGGTACGCCACCCCGATGAAATTAGCACCTTATTTGACCCGTCGATTGTCTACGCCAAAGGTGGCAGATTACTTAACATGTTAAGGGTTTTTATTGGCGATGAGGCCTTCCGGAAAGGACTGCGGGCATACTTCACCAAGCACGCTTACGGCAACACGACCGGCAACGACCTGTGGATGGCGCTCAGCGAGACGAGCGGGCGCAATATCGCAACATTCATGGAGCCATGGCTGGAGCGCCCCGGTTTCCCTGTCGTCTCGATTGACCAGAATGGGCACGAGCTAGTCTTGGCCCAAACGCATTTCCTCGAGGGCGGCCAGGAATCGGATGGGCGCGTTTGGCCCGTCCCACTCTTCTCTAGCCGCACCGAACTCCCTCCCGTCTTCGACAAGCCAGCACTGCACTGCCGTCTGAAGGATGAATCACCGCTGCTCATAAACCAGGGCTTCGCAGGCCACTACATCGTCAACTACGCACGCCCCGAGCATCGCGAACATATCGTACGGCTTATAGACGATCAGCAACTCGACGTCCCGGACCGGATCATGCTACTCAACGGCGCCAGTATGCTTGCCAAGGCCGGCTATCAGCCGTTCAGCGATACACTACAACTCCTTGCTGCTTATCGCAACGAACAGGTGGAATCCGTCTGGAGTATCATCGTGCTGATCTTGGGTGAAGCGCGGCGCTTTGCTGATTTCGACGACAAGCTAGAAGAACGGATCAAAGCATTCATCCGTCCACTTATCGCAATCGAGTATAAACGCCTCGGGTGGAAGGAGCGCCCGGACGAGTCGGCTGCCGACCGCAAGCTCCGCGCACTCATTATCGGCCTGGGTGCGTATGCCGAGGAACCAGCGATTATCAAAGAAGCGCTAACACGATTTGCATCCTGCCAGGCCGGCAATCATACGACGCCAAACGAGCTGCGCGCCATTATCTTCACTGTTGCAGTGAAAGAGAAGGCATCTGGCGCCTTCGAGTACCTCATGGATCTACACGATAGAACGACGAACAGCGACCTTAAAACAGATATCATGGCGGCGTTGACTGCGACCAAAGATACCAGCGAAGCTAAGAGACTACTCGACCGTTTGCAAGACGCATCGCTCGTGAGGCCACAGGACGCGGATTATTGGCTCATCTACCTGCTCCGCAACCGCTATGTCCGCACTGCCGCCTGGGACTGGATGGTCGTCAACTGGCAGTGGATCGTGGCGACATACGCCCATGACAAATCGTACGATAATTTCCCGCGCTACGCCGCCTCTATATGTAATACGCCGGCATGGGCCAGGAAATATGCCGACTTCTTCGGGCCGAAGGAGGGCGAAATAGCTCTGAAACGCAATATCCAAATCGGCCTGGCGGAGATCGATACACGCGTGAGGTGGCTCCAGCGCGACCTACCAGCCATGCAACGATTTTTCATTAGTGCCAATCACTAGAGCACATGCACACTTTTCGCTCTTTTGAGCTCATCAGCACGAACACGCATTCATGGAAGCGTGAGTAGACAAATAGATAGTGAGGATGTGGAGATGGAAAGAGGAGGCGCGTAGTGGGCGCAAAAGCTTGCAAGCGATTACGCCCACCCAGTCATATCTCAGAGAACAGCCCCGTCTGCAGCGCACGTAGCGATGTGTGGGTGTTCCATGTTCACCACAACCAACTCCAATCTGAACGTCTTATTCTCAAAGTCCACATGAATCGGCATGCCGAGAGCCACCCTATCAGCATCTTCAATGGCTCCAACAAAATGAGCTGCAGTTATGTATCCTTCGAAAAAAAGCGTTATAGCATCAAACGGCCGTACTTTAACTTGTGCCACACGACTTAGGTTTCCGTTCCGTTGGTCTCCGGCCAGACAATTCTTGATTCGAAGTGCGGCATACGAGCTCGTATCTTCGACGCCAAAACCCTGGGCTACACTGCGCATGCGCCGTCCGGATGATAGCGTTCCCTTGTGGCCAAAAAACACTGCCGTTGCCGTTGGGCCATCCCAAGAAAAATTCCTACCAGAAATCTGCATCGCATTTTCCTTTCTATAACGAAAAGTACAAATGCTCCCAGCTAAAATTATAGCCGTCGAGCCCCCAAGGGCACATCCTTACACATAAGGAGAGCTACCGGTCACCCAAACTAGTGGACCCGTAGCTCGCCTTATACGCTATCTATTTGTCAAGGTACTTCGGAGCAATTCCTCACTCAACGAAGCATGGATATATTACTATCTTTAATGAGTGTCGTCAATACTTTTAGATCATTAATTCGACGAATCTGCCAATAGTATAATGCGGAGCCTTGGTCGGACTGGGCGCGGTACTTCACCTCGACAAAGTAAACGCACCTGTCTTTCTGCACAATGATATTGATCTCGCAATCCTGCCGGCGCAAGTTACGCTCGATAATCTTAAGACCTTGACGCTCAAGATACCTTGCGGCCACCGTTTCGTTCTAACGGCCAGTGTCGGCCGCACTTAACGCACCCCCAGAGTATGAACCGGCTTAAAACTGCGGCGGTGAAGTGCGCAAATACCATGCAGCCGCAAGGCAGCCACATGCTCACTGGTACCGTAGCCAACGTGCCGCTCGAAGCCATAGCCCGGAAACTGCGCTGCCGCCTCCGTCATGAAACGATCGCGCGCGACCTTGGCGATGATGCTGGCCGCACTCACTGCGGGCACCGTTGCATCGGCCTTGATAATCGCTTGTGCGCGCCGGTCATCGGGAAAATAGTTGATATTACCGTCCATGATAATCTGCTCATAGTTGGAGGCAATCGTGTCTAATGCCCGCCTGAATGCCAGGCCAACGCTAGCCGTCATACCGAGCACATCAATCTCCGCCGGCTCAACCCACCCCAGGCTATACCCAATCGCGCATTCACGGATTTCTTTGTCTAGCACCTCGCGGCGCTTGGCGCTCAATTGCTTTGAGTCTTTCAGGCCTTCGGCCGATGCACCGAGGATAACCGCGCCCGCTACCAGCGGGCCCGCCCAACAGCCGCGCCCAACTTCGTCTAGCCCCACGATCATAGCTAAAAGTATAAAACAAAACGGCAACCCTGCGGTTGCCGTTCACTTCATTCAGGTCGTTTGTTATTTGGCAGTTTCTTCGTGGCGGGCTAGCACTTCAGCGGCTTTTGCCTCTTGCTTAGCAGTCTCGGCAGCCTCAGCGGCGGCTTTTTCGGCAGCAGCCTTGGCAGCTTCTTCTTTCAGCTTCTCTTCCTCAGCCTCGGCAGCTTCGTCGCGGACAGTATTCACCGCATCGCGGTCGAATGACACGCCTACCATACGAGCGGCTTTACCGGTACGCTCACGCATGTAGGTCAGATAATTGCGGCGGACTTTGCTGCGCTTCGTCACCTCCACCTTCAGGACAAGCGGGCTGTTGAGCAGGAAGCTCTTCTCCACGCCGACACCGCTGGCAATGCGCCGGACAGTAATGCGGCTGGTGTGGCTGCCCTTGCGGTCGGTGCGGATCACCAGACCCTGGAACATCTGTACGCGCTCTTTGTTACCTTCGCGAATGCGCTGGTGCACGCGGACAGTATCGCCTGAGCGGACATCGACGACTGCAGCTTTCTTGAAGCCGTTTTCAATTTCACGGATCACACTTGACATATCCCATATATCCTACAGCATTGCTCCTCAAGAAGCAAGATGTTTCGCGTGCCCTACCCCAGAACGCGATAGATTTCTTCGAGTGTCGTTTCGCCAGCAATGGCCTTCAAGAAACCGTCTTGGCGCATCGTGCGCATACCACTCTTAATGGCTGCGGCTTCGATCATGTCTGTCGTCAAGGCCGCAGCCGACTGTGTCAGGACGCGCCGCACCTCGCCGTCCATCATAAACTGCTCGCGGATTGCCAGTTGACCGGTGTATCCGTAAGGGTTGTCCACGGTTGAGCCCGGATGATAGAGCTGCAGGCCTTCCAGACTTGGCCGTTCAACGCCTTCCGGCAGCGTCTCGATAACCTCGCGTAGCTTCGCCAGCGCCACTTCGTCCGGCACGTACGCTTGCTTACTCGCGTCATCGAGCCGGCGGACAAGCCGCTGCGCCATGACAAGCCGTATAGCAGAGATATATAGCGGGTTCTGGCCTATGATGTCGCCGAGACGCGTCAATGCCGCCGCTGCACTGCCGGCGTGAAATGTCGTAAGGACCAGATGTCCGGTTAGTGCTGCCTGGAGCGCTGTACGCGCCGTGTCATTGTCGCGAACCTCGCCAATCATCACCACGTCAGGGTCAAGACGCAGGACAGCACGGAGCTTGTCTGCAAAGCTGGCATCATCGCCGCCTTCGCTGCTGGTAACGGATATCTGCGTGATCCCCGGAAACTGGTATTCGACCGGATCTTCTATAGTCACGATCTTGCGCTCCTCGCTGTTGAGCGAATTCAGAATAGAATAGAGCGTAGTCGTCTTGCCCGAGCCGGTTGGACCGACTACCATTACGAGCCCGGTCGGTTTAGCGATAATGCCGTCAACTACAAGCTGCTCCGCAGGGGATAATCCAAGGTTCGCCAATTGGTACATCTCGGGCCGCATATTGAACAGGCGCATAACGACGTCAATGCCGTTGATACTCGGCACGGTTTCGAGGCGGACATTCACGTCAACGCTCGTTCCATCCGCCATTCGCACTACTTGAGCGATATGTCCTTGTTGGGCCTCGCTCGACGACGTGGAGATATTACCGGCACTAGCGATGGCCGCAATCAGCACGTGGTATTTGTCCGGCGTGATTCGCGCAATCGGGTGCAATACGCCGTCGATCCGAAAGCGGATGCGCACGTCATCGCGCTGCGTCTCGATATGAATGTCCGAGGCGTTCAGGTGGTGTGCCTGGGAGACAAGATAAGCAAGCATGTCGTCGGCACGGATTTGCGACAGCATGTCCGATACTTGCTTAACCAGATCTTCCGTACCCGCCGTGTTGATGGCAATGTCCTGGTACACGACCTGCTTCGGCGGGTCGTACAGTGTCATGTATTCGCGGTAACCGGCCTCGGAAATAATCGCAAATGTTACGAGCTGGTCAAGGAATTGGTGCTTCATCTCCGCCTGTGCCGTAGGCGGCGTTGTCGTGAGGATACCGAAGAGGATGTTGCTCTGGTCCGCATTCAGCGGTACAAGCTTCAGTCGATACAGCTCGGCCACCGGCAACAACTGGAAAAGTTGCTTGTTCGCGATCTTGGACGTATCGACGTAGCGTAAGCCCAGAATACGTGCGCGCCGCTGGGTTGCCTGCTCTTGCTCTTCGCGGGCACGTTGGTCGGCATCATTCTGCATAACCAAAAGTATAAAGCATGAACGTTATACCTTCCAGACGGCGTCCCGTATAGTGGAAGCATGCCACGGATCGTACTTATCGTCCATAACATCCGGAGTTGCTATAACGTTGGGTCACTACTGCGAACCGCCGACGGACTCGGCGTGAACAAAGTGTACCTTACGGGCTACACGCCTTACCCGGCCACGGCAGCCGATCAGCGCATGCCTCACCTTGCCCAGAAGATAGACAGGCAAATACACAAGACTGCACTTGGCGCTGAGTGCTCGGTTGCATGGGAACACGATAGCGACATAACAACGGTTATTCATCAGTTGAAGCTCACCGGCTTCGCCATCGTCGCGCTGGAACAGGCGGCGGCGTCAATACCGCTCCATACGTATCGGCCCTTGGAACGTACCGCGCTCATCATCGGCCGCGAAGTCGAAGGTGTCGAACCGGAAGTACTCGCTCTCGCGGATACGATAGTTGAAATTCCGATGCATGGGCAGAAAGAGTCGTTCAACGTCTCCATAGCCGCTGCCGTGGCGTTGTATCGACTCCTGCAATGCGGCTAGCAAAATATATCCTTTCGTCCTTTTGGACTCATCAGTACGACTTTCAGTCGCAGAGGATATATGGCGGAGCGTGGGGAGTGCCGGGAGCAAGTAGTGTCGTCGCATCGACTGCACCACTTCCGACTCCAGAGGTTACCTCAACCCACGTTCCTCCAATCTAAGGTACACGGGATTACCCGGATACAGCCTACAGCTCATTGTCCAATTCGCTTGGATCAAACAACGCATTAAGCGCTTCAAACGAAGACTGTCGAGGGGAAGACCAAAGCGCCCAGTGCGTCGACAGGAAACCAACCCTTAATGTCGGTCGTATTTGGGCGTGAGATATGCGTCCAAATCAGAAAACTGCCGTCAGCGAACTTGGCCGCAACCAAAAGGAAGCTAGACCCGCCTATACTTTCAATTCGTATACTACTGGCATTCGGCCCGCTTTGGTCCTGTTGCAGCAGCCAATAGACATCGTTATCCGGGGTATTTAAGACGAGTCGGTCTACTTCCTCCGGATAGACTGTGATCCACTTTTGGGTATTTTCAGGATCCGCACGGACAAGCTCCGTGACGCCCCATGCCTTCAGTTGATCCCCAAGGATATGGGGGTTGGCAAGTTCCTCTCGCTTTGTAGCAAACGACGTATTAAGCGCTAACATCACCCCAGGCGTGCGCGCGATCGTATTACGGCACACATGCCGCAATAAGTCGCTGGCCATCGTTTTTGTTACGGCGCCCTCGCGTTGCAATACGGCGAGCATATGCTCGAGCGTTGAGGCCGACGGCCTCCGCTTCGCTACATCGTAATAGTTCATGCTTGCTCCTGGGCTAGGGAGGATGTCCGGATAAAGTTCGCGGGCGCTGAGCAAGTCCGGATCAAAAAGGTCGCAAGCAAATTCGAGTTCCGAGCTCTTTCCTGAGAGCGCTACATAAGTTACCGCGCGCCATAGTTGAACCAGACTGCATTCGCTGGGCACGAAGAAGTCCCCTGCCCTCCCGTCGGCGTAACTCCATCCGATGCCGGCCTTTTTGTCCCGAATGCCTATGAAGACCACACTTTCAGATTCAGAACCTCCGGCCTTATCTGCCATCGAAAGTCTAAAAACGATAGTAATGCGCATGCTCCACCTCTTTCAGGTGTAAATGAACTACAAAAGGAACTGATTGCTCCTTATGTTACTAGTATCATCACATGATCTATATTATTTATCCACACTTGTAACGGAAAAATCTCGCATAATCCCCTTATGGAATAAGGTGGCGCTATTTTGCTATGCGCTGCAGCGCAATTGCCTTCGGGTTAAGTACGTATTCCGCCTGTCTCACTAAGACCTTCTCAACCGGTCACACTGAGATGGGCGGAAAGGGTACATACGTATGTATCGCATAGGCGACACCGTAGCACCCTATCCGTAGGAGTTAGAGGCTCATCTCCCTAAAGCCTGACCTGACCCAACTTAAGAATTTCCAGAGAACGCGCCTCCCTAGCTGCATTGGCAATACTGTACAGTACAGCATCGCTTACGCGCGACTTAGACGGATTCTCACCGACTTCACGCAAGTTCAGCGACTTCAATGACTTCAACAACTGCTTGTCTTTCCGGATTGCTCTACGTAAGGCGCTATAGGCGATACGTAATCGCAGTGCACCCAGAAAGCCATTGCCCCCCTTTGATAGCGCGTAGATCGCCGATTCAAGGATTTCCTGAGCCTCAGGGCCCATCTCCAAAATCCGGTCGATATACTCCGCATGCCGCTCTGATACACGGTACACTTCAGACACCTTGATGTCACGGTTAAGGTACGCAATAGGGATCTGGTACCCTCCTCTGTAGAGATCCAGTGGCACAATGCTAGACAACATCGCCTTCCGCGCCGGGGAGTCAAGAGGCACGGGGGATTTGTCGGTATCCGCCGCAATATACTTTCCGTAGTCCGCAATATATATCCTGTCAGCGAAGTCCGGAACTACCTCAATACAATAATAGTGGTCACGCCGAAGTCGAGCCGCTAAATCTTTGCATGGATACAACTGACGTAACTCTAATGGTGACTGGGGGGTGTCCTCTAGGGGCAAAATCCCGCATGCAAGTATGGGCCACGAACCGTTCAGGACCAAGTCATACGTATCCGCCAAACTCTTGCATTCCAGATACCCCGAACTCCTCTTCCAGAACATATCCCCTCGAAGGGCTTTCTCTAAACTTTTCGCCATGACAAAGTCAGCCAAAAAGAACAGTTTCCATCGCTTTTCAAAGGGGTAAGATTCCGTCGGCGATTCCGTGATCTGCACTGCCGGGACCGGGACGTGCCGCAGCCACGTTAAAACGTACACTGCCAGCCACGCTTCGAAATCTTTATAGACTTCTGTGGCTAGTAGCCGCCACTCAACTCTTTCGCGACACAATTTTTCCGTAAGTACCAGGATCCCGTTCGGCTTGTCGTGATGCACATGACAACGGGCTTCCATTTCTGCGAATGGCGACTCGTCCACCGGAAGGGTCCAGATGAGATCTCCATCAGGCTCATCACAATCACAAGCTAGCCGGTACTTCAATACGTCAACTCCGTGAATCGCAGCTAGTATGTACCAATCCTTATCCTTACGCAAAAACTCTTGCCTGTTCCGATACCAATCACCGCGATAGACCGAGAGCTCTTGCATATACGGATGCGCAGAGTCAATCTTGAGCATCTTTCCTGCAATTACGATCCGGAAGGAGCTAGACGTCTCTGTAGGAAATGTAATATCGAAGTCATCACCAGTAAGCCTCGACAGCCTACGAATCTCGCGGTCTCCTACTCGCTCCACCCTCACGGTCACCTTGACGCCTGGAATACTCCAGTTACGTCTTGACACCTCGTGGCAAATCGCTTTGACCGCCGGAATAGTTTCAGGAAACAACGGAAGCTCAATAGGATAGTTCATCGGTCGCCCTCGCCTTCTTTCTAAGATGGGTAGGTACATTTTGAGCAACTTGCTCAAAACTCATTTATTGTATCATCTAAGTTATATCCGTCAATTTCTTGCATCCTTGCATAGAGCATTCAAACTGGGGCCTAGATGGTATACTGCTTGTGAATAGATATGACACTAACAAAAGAGAAGCCAAGGCGCCCAACGGTTGCCCATCGAAAACGCTATGGGTATCACCACCGGCACAGCCACCACTACGTGCAGACCTACTGGCCGTACTTGCCGATAGTAGGCGTACTTGTCATTGGTTTGCTCGCCAATAACTGGCTCGGTCATGTCCACCGGGACGTCCTGGGTTACGCCACCGACATAAGTATCCAAGAGCTACTAGACGGTACAAACGCACAGCGTCAAAACAATAGTGAGGCTGCACTGGCAATTAATGTCGAACTCGACAGTGCCGCCCAGGCCAAAGCCAATGACATGGCGGCCCGCGACTATTGGTCTCACAATACACCGGACGGCAAGACACCGTGGACATTCATCACTGCGGCCGGCTACGACTACCAGACGGCCGGAGAAAACCTGGCATACGGCTTTGACACATCTGCGGACACCATCACTGCTTGGATGAACAGCCCCGAGCATCGCGCGAATATCCTCAACGCATCATTCAAGGACGTCGGCTTCGGTATTGTTAACATTGCCAACTACCAGAGCAGCGGCCCTGAAACACTCGTCGTCGCTATGTATGGCGCGCTAGCTACTCCAGTCGTAGCCGCCGCAACGCCGCCACCCGCTATGCCAACCGCCCAGCCGGTCCCCGATTCCGCGCCTGCTACATCCCCAGCGCCCGATAGAACACCACAGCCCGTGGCATCGCCGACCACAACCGCCAAACCCGCCGCAATCCCGACCCGGGCGGTACCTTCTGACACCGCGACGCCAGCGCAACCACTTGAGCAGCGGATCTCCCGCTTCCAGCTCGTCGCTTCTAATACACCCATGAACAACTTCGCACTCATCTTGTTCGGCTGCGCAGCAGCTTTGTTCATACTCTTGCGGCACGGTCTGGCGTGGCGAAAATTCCTCACCCGCCGCGGAGCACTCGTCTTGCACCACCCGCTGCTCGACATCACCGCCGCTACACTCGTCTCACTCAGTATTATCCTAACCCACACCGCGGGGCTAATTTGGTAACTACTGCAAGCGGACATTCGGCGCGCCGACGAGACCGCGCAGACGATCCAATGAGTCTTCGTCGCAATTCATGCGTGACGGCAAACGGACGATCTGCTTGGCATCGTCGCCGCCCAGTACCAGGACGACTTCACTGTCACCCTGACGCTCATCTATGACGCGTTTCAGCGACATGAGCAGTTCGTGGTTATCACTTTCTTGCAGCCGTATATAAACACGCGAGTTCTGTTCCCGTTCAGCCGTAGCGGCGGCCGTTTTCGTCGGGATCTTGGCGCTCGCTTTTGGCGCCGACCGCTTTTTGCCGGTTGGCTGGTACGCGACCGCTTGCTCGTGCGTCACTTCGCGCGCATCCTCAGCGAGTACTTTCAGCTCGTCTTGCAGCGTACCGTCTTTACCGCGAGCAGATACTTTGCCTCGGACAATAACCACACGGTCGCGCTCCCATAGCCCTAGCGTCTGCTGCAGAACGCTCGGGAATAGGATAATTTCAATCTCACCTGCCAAGTCCTCTATCTTCACGAACGCCATTTTCTGGCCGTTCTTCGTTGTAATCTCCCGGACTGTCGTAATGGCGCCGCCGATAGTAACCGCCTTGCCATCATGGCCCGTTTCGATCGCGTTGAGCGGCATCGTCTGTTCGCTCAGGAGCGCTGAGAACGTTTCGAGCGGGTGTTGGCTCAGGTATAAGCCGAGTAATTCCCGCTCCCACAGCAGCTGCTCGTGCGTGTCGTACAAGACACTCGGTGCTTGCAGCGACAACGTCGGCTTGGCCTGGGAAGTGTCATCGCCGCCGAACAGATCGGTCTGGCCGCTATTCGCCTGCTTGGCAAGCTTTTGAGAATACGCTGTCATAACATCGAGATTGGCAAGCAGTGTCGAGCGATCATGGAAGCGGTCAAAGGCTCCGGCTTTGACCAGGCTTTCTAGAGCCTTGCGATTGACAATATGCGTATCTACCCGTGCCAGGAAATCTGACAAGTCCGTGAAATGACCGCCTTCGTCGCGGGCACGGATGATTTCTTCCACTGCACCCTTACCCACATTCTTGATCGCCACCATACCGAAGCGAATCTGCAGCATTTTGCCCGGTACAACGGCGAACTCTAGAAACGACTCGTTGACATCCGGCAGCAATACCTCGATTCCCATCTTTTTGCACTCGGTAATCTCGATGCTAAGCCGGTCGGTATCGTCATGGTCGCTCGTCATGAGCGCGGCCATAAATGCTGCCGGATAGTGCGCCTTCAGGTACGCTGTCCAGTAGGCGATTTGGGCGTAGCAGGTAGCGTGCGCTTTATTGAACGAGTAATCAGCGAACGGCTGAATGAGCCCCCACAAATAGTTCGCCTGCGGCTCGTCCAAGCCTTGCTTTATACATCCGGCGATGAACTTCGGCTCCTCGGCAGCCATGATTTCTCGCTTTTTCTTACCGATCGCCTTGCGCACCAAGTCGGCTTCGCCTGGCGTGTAGCCGGCAACCAATTGCAGCAGCTGGATGATATTCTCCTGGTAGACAATGACACCGTATGTATCTTCAAGCACCGGCTTGAGCGAGTCATGTAGGTAGGTAATCGATGCGGCGTCATTCTTGCCCTCAATAAACGCCGGGATCTGTTCCATCGGTCCAGGGCGGTACAATGCATTCATCGCCACCAAATCGCTGAACTCCGTCGGCTTAAGTTCCTTCATGTAGCGCTTCATGCCGGCAGATTCAAACTGGAATACGCCCGTCGTATCGCCGGCGCGGAACAGAGCAAACGTTTTGTCATCGTCGTTGGGAATGCCACTCAATTCAATATCCTGTTCGTAGACCCGCTTAACGATACGAAGCGTGTTCTTAAGGATAGTCAGGTTGGATAAACCCAGGAAGTCCATCTTGAGGAGCCCGAGTTCTTCGACCGGGCCCATCGGGTACTGCGTAGCGACGACTCCCTTTTGAGCCATTTCGAGCGGCACGAATTTGACGATATCGTCCGGCGCGATAACTACGCCGGCGGCATGGACGCCGTGGCTACGCACCGTTCCCTCAAGTACAAGCGCTTCGTTGAGGACACGCCGCGAAACTTCGTTGGTCTCATACTCGCGCTTCAGGTCAGGCTCATCCTCAAGGTCCTTTTTCAGCGGTATATGGTGCCCCTGAACGGGCATCGGCAGCATTTTGGCTAGGCGGTCCGCGTCAGCATACGGAACCTGCAATACGCGCGAAACATCACGCACGGCGTTGCGCGCAAACATCCGGCCAAAGGTGACGATATTGGCAACACGGTCTTTTCCATACTTGCCGACGCAATATTGAATAACTTCGTCGCGCCGCGTGTCCTGGATATCGATGTCGATATCCGGCATCGAGATACGGCTTGGATTGAGGAAACGCTCGAACATGAGCTTGTATTTCATCGGGTCGATTTCCGTGATACGAATAGCATAGGAGACGATGGACCCCGCTGCCGAACCGCGGCCCGGCCCAAAGATCACGCCTTGGTCCTTGCCCCAGTTGATAAAATCCTGCACGATCAGGAAATAGCCGTTGTAACCCATGTCGTTCATAACGCGCAGCTCATATTCTGCACGCTCGATAATCTCCGCACTAAGCGTCTTCTTTGCATCAACAACGGAAATAGAATCACGCTTGTCGGTCGGCACGCCGCCATATCGCCAAGCCAGGCCCTGCCAAACTAATTTGTGCAGGTACGTCTTCTCGTCCTCGCCCTTCGGCACCGGAAACTTCGGGATAAGTATTTTGCCAAGTTCGATCGTCACATCGCAACGGTCTGCGACAGCGCGAGTATTCTTAATGATTTCCGGATGTTCGCCGCCCCAACGCCCGATAATCTCCTGAGGGTTCTCAACGTGCAGCGGGTAATCCTTAAGTGTCATACGCTTTTCATCGCTTAAGAATGCTCCCGTGCCAACACATAGCAGGATCTCGTGCGCCTCCTGATCTTCATGCTTCAGGTAGTGCGCATCGCATGTCACAACGACCGGAATGTCCAACTCTTTGCCAAGCTTGAGTACTTGCTCATTTACTTGGTGCTGCTCTTCGTTATAGAGCGGATTCATGGGATGACCGTGATCCTGGACTTCGAGATAGTAGCGGTCGCCAAAGACGCTCTTGTACCACTGCGCAGTCTGGCACGCTCGTTCGTATTGGCCTTGTTTCATCGCGTCGCCTATCTCACCGCCCATACAGGCGCTCAACACGATCAGTCCTTCGTTGTACTGCTCAAGCAAATCGTGGTCAATGCGGGGGAAGTAATAGTAGCCGTCGAGATTAGCGATGGTACTCAGCCGCATGAGATTCTTGTAGCCTTGACCGTTCATGGCCAGCAAGATGAGGTGATAGCGCTGTTTGTCTTTCTGGGGGTCTTTATCGGTATGTTTTCGCGACGCAATATACGTTTCAATGCCAATCAAGGGCTTTACGCCTTTTGCCTTGGCCTCTTTGTAGAATTCGATAGTACCGCTGAGCGTGCCATGGTCGGTCATCGCTACGGCTTGCATGCCCGAAGTTTGCACGAAGTTCACCAGATCCGGAATTTTCGTTAACCCGTCGAGCAAGCTGAACTGAGTGTGATTATGGAGGTGCACATAGTCGGCCGGCTGCAAAGCAGACGGTTTGGGCTGTTCCGACTTCGATGTTTTGGCATGCACAGTAGCAGCCATGTCGCTCCCTCCTCCCACGTTCGGATCTTTCTATTATAGACAAGCACAAGCAGCAGCGGTACTGGGAGATTTACAACAAAACGGCGCCCAAGTAGGCGCCGCCTCCCATCGGAATACGGTTATTTCTTGAGGTATTCGCGCAGATGCTTGAGCGCACCATTTGCCTGGGTCATTGCCGCCTTCAGGTCTTCATCCTGGGCGTCACCCTCATGAACCGCGCTCACCATTTCGCGTGCTTTTTCACGCGCCAGGCGCGCCTTATCTGCCAGATCATCCAGCTGTTGCTTGGCCTTGTCGCTCAGTTCACCGCCGCGTCGTTTCGCTTCGTCAATTGCATCGCCGAGCTCCGCGACAGCCTTCTTAAGCTGCTTATCGGCATCTGCTAGGCCGGTGCTCGCTGCGTTCTTGATATCTTCGCGTGTCTCTTTACCCGACTTCGGCGCCGTCAGGATACCCGCGAGATAGCCCGCCAAACCGGCTAGCCCGACAACAACGGCAATTTTCTTTAATGCTTTACCCATACCCTCGTTTCCTCCTTTTACCGTGTTTTCTCAAATGTACGAATGATGTTGCGAAGCAGCTTGAACAGCGCGAGCGGCCCGCTCACATTCTTCAGCATGTCGGCAGCTTCTCCGGCAGTCTCGATGACGCGGTCAGCATGCTCGACAATGCGCTTAATAGTGAAAAGTACTCTCGCAATGAGCACCAATACAATGATAGCGAGCAGCAGGAATAATGTCAGTGCGGTGGAAACGATGATAACGAGTATAGATTCGGCTTCGTGCATGATGGTTAATTTCTTATGCCATTCATTTAATACTATTGCAGTCGCTCGCGCAAATAACTTTTTAGCTCCTCCGCCATGTCGTCACGCTGCAGGGCGAACTCAAAGACAGCCTTCAGATAGTCAAGCTTATTACCGGTATCGAAGCGGCGGCTATTCAGGATCTCGCAACCGTAGAAGGCATGGCCCTCGGCAATCATCGACGCGATGATTTTATCGGTTACATAAAATTCTTCACCATCCTTTAGGAGCGCGCGGCCCTTGTCGAGATAGCCAAACACCTCGGGACCGAATAAATAACCGCCGACACTTGCCATATCGGATGGCGCCTGTTCCGGCGTCGGCTTCTCGATAACGCTCGCGACACGAAGCACGCCCGGCCGTACAACGTTGCCGCCAACGATACCATAACGGCTATAGTCTTCCTTTTTCTGTACGCGGATACAAGGCAATATGCCGCCGCCAAGCTCCAGATATAGAGAGATCATCTGCTGGAACGCATTCGGTTCGGCTATGGTCAGGTCATCCGCGAACGCATAGATAAACGGCTCGTCATCAATAAGCGACGCAACATTCATGAGCGGCGTCGCCGTACCGTACGGGCCTTTTTGACGCACATATATAAAGTTCGCCAGGTCAGCAATGCGCTGCACTTCATCGATGTAGTGCAACTTGCTGGAGCCGCCAGCACGGAGATTGTTGAGTAGGTCCTCGTTCGGTGCGTCAAAATGGTCTTCGATGCTGCGCTTGCTATACCCGGTGACAAGGATAATGTCGGTGATACCTGCGTCCACAAGTTGCTCGACGATATACTGAATGACCGGCTTGTCAACGAGCGGCAACATCTCCTTCGGCATTGCCTTTGTCTGGGGAAGGAAGCGCGTACCAAAGCCCGCCGCTGCGATCACCGCTTTTGTGACGCGCTTAGATTTGGCGGCCATCATGTTCCTTTCCTAAGGTTTATATGCCAAGCTGCTTTCGAATCAGGGCTTGTGCCAGACCCGGGTTTGCCTTGCCTTTGCTCGCCTTCATGACCTGGCCGACCAGGAATCCAATGGCTTTCATCTCGCCATTCTTCACATCGTTGGCAGCCTTCTCGTTCTCGGCCAAAACCTGCGCGACAATCTTGGCAATTTCACCCTCATCCGAGACCTGCAGCAAGTTTTTGGCTTCAGCAATCTGCTCCGGGTCGCCACCACGAACTCGTAGTTCGGTCAGTACTTCTTTGGCCGCAGTCGAGCTTAGCTTGTTGTCTGCGACCAGCTGCGACAACTTGACGAGACCTTCGTCAGAAACAGTTATTTGTTCTTCGGTCTCCACTTCATCGCTCGTTGGACGCATTAGCCAAAAGGCAACACGACGTGCATGTTCAGCCCCACCTGCAGCCAGGATACGCGACACGACTTGCGCCGTTTCCGGGACAGCGACGATGTCTTCGGCAGTTTTTATATCAATGCCAAGACCAGCCAGTTCCTGGCGATATTCGGCAGGAAGCTTCGGCATGGCTGCCTTGACGTCGGCGATATACGCTTCGGTCAGCACAACCGGAGGAATATCGGGATCGGGCATATAGCGGTAATCGTGCGCCTCCTCTTTGCTACGCTGCGCGAAGGTACGCTGCTTGGCGTCGTCCCAGCCGCGCGTCTCCTGTATCACCTCGCCGCCTTTTTCCAGCACCTCTATTTGGCGGTTTATCTCGTATTCGATTGTTTTCTCGACGCTACGGAAGCTATTGAGGTTCTTCGTCTCGGTCCGTATGCCAAGCTTGTTTGGGTCGCTGCTGACGCTGACATTAACGTCGAAGCGCATGTTGCCGTAGTACAGGTTCGCATCCGATACGTCGGCATATTTCATGCGCAGGTACAGCTCGCGAACGTACGCCTTGGCTTCTATTGGGCTATGCATATCGGGTTGGCTGACAATTTCGAGAAGCGGCGTGCCGGCACGGTTCAGGTCGACAAGGCTGTAATCTTTGCCTGTCGGGTGCGTGCTCTTGCCGGCGTCTTCCTCAAGGTGGGCGCGAACGATGCCGACGCGGAATGAACGCGTTTCCTTCGTCGTCGCGTCGATAAGCGGCACATCGACGTAGCCGCCAGCGATGATCGGCTGGTCATACTGGGAAATCTGGTAGCCTTTGGGCAAATCGGGATAGAAGTAGTGCTTGCGGTCGAATTTGCTAAAGTGCGCCGGCTCGCTGCCGAGCGCGAACGCGGCTCGGGATGCCAGGCGGACAGCTTCCTTGTTGAGTACCGGTAGCGCGCCCGGAAGTCCGAAGCAGATATGGCTGACCAGGGTATTCGGCGGCGCCTCTCGCGCATCGTTGCCAACAGCGGCGAATAGTTTCGTCTTGGTCTTGAGCTGCACGTGGCACTCGATGCCGATCGTCGACGTGTATTTGTCGCGAACTTCTTTAGCGGTCATCGCAGCGCTCCTAAATCCTTGAGTGCCTGCCGGAAGCCGCGCAGCGCATTCTGCACATCACGTTTATACAGGCGCGGAATCTCTTCGTGCACAAGCTTATTGCGCAGTTTATGGCCGAACCACACACCGTCGTTGTCGCTCAAGTCGCGCTGCGCCGCGACGAGCCGGGCACCCATCGTCTTGCCCTTGTAGCGGCATGCTTTCAGCGCTTCGTCGAGTAAATTGTCAGCATTGATAACTGCCAGCGGCCAGGTTTCACTATTGGCGCAGAAGTGCTGTATATCGTCCCACCGCGTCCGGTATTTCTCGGTATCAAGGCGTACGCGGCGCTTGCCAACAAGTACTCCGCCTACGAGCAGAATGACAAGCACTCCGCCGGCAATAGCGAGCAGCGGCCAATTATTGACGAGATTGAACGTGCTATCCACGGATTAGCTCCTCCGTTCTTGCCGCTAGGCCCAATAAGTTGCGGTCAGCTCGCTGGGGAGCCATGAGCTGCAAGCCCACTGGCAGCCCGTCGCTTTCGCCGGCGGGCACCACAATAGCCGGCGCACCGACGAGACTGACACCGACTGTCATAATGTCCGCCAGGTACATTTGCAGCGGATCATTGACATTCTCGCCGATCTTGAACGCTGTCATTGGCGCAGTTGGGCCGAGGAGAAAATCTACTTCGCTAAACGCTGCTTGGAATTCGTTGATCAGCTTGGTACGGACCGTCTGCGCGCGCTTGTAGTACGCGTCGTAGTAGCCACTGCTCAGCACGTAGGTGCCGATCATGATGCGCCGCTTGGCTTCCTTGCCGAAGCCGATCTCGCGCGACATTGTATAACTCTCTTCCAGGTTCTTCGCATCAGGGTAGCTATACCCAAAACGCTGGCCGTCGTAGCGGCCGAGATTGCTGCTGACTTCTGCCGGTACAACAATGTAATACACCGCCAGTGCCATAGGCAGACTCGGCAATGATACCTCACGCACGTCAGCGCCGGCATCTCGCAGCTTTTGTATTGCCGATTCAATTACCGCCCGCACGCCGGGTTGCAGACCCTCGCCCATATACTCTTTGATCACGCCGATCTTCTTGCCCTTCAGGTCCGTACGAGCGCCTACATACCCTGCCGCATCACGGTCGATCATCGTACTGTCCAGTTCGTCCCGTCCGGCCATAACGTCCAGGACTAGGGCCACATCGTCAACACTACGCGCAAGCGGCCCCATGCTATCGGTACTGCTCGCCATTGCTACCACACCGCTGCGGCTGACCAGCCCGTAGGTCGGTTTGTAGCCGACGCAGCCGCTCCAGCTCGCGGGAAGGCGAATGGAACCGCCGGTATCCGAGCCGAGTGCAAACGGCACCATATCGAGCACGACGCTGGCAGCCGAGCCGCCCGATGATCCGCCTGCAACGCGCGACGTGTCGTGCGGGTTCTTGGTAGTGAAGAAATCGCTGTTCTCGGTACTGGAACCGTGCGCGAATGCGTCGAGATTGGCCTTCGCCACCAGGATAGCTCCTTCAGCTTCCAAGCGCTCGATAACGGTCGCCTGGTACGGCGCATAAAAGCCTTTCAGAATGTTGCTTGCGGCCGTCGTCTCGGCGCCGAACGCCAGATAGTTATCCTTGGCAATGAACGGTACGCCCGCCAAACGTCCGGCATTTTCACGGGTTTTCACGCGCTCATCTATCTGCTTGGCCCGCTCCCGTGCGCGCTGCTCGGTCGTAGCAATAATTGCATCGTATTCTTTCTTGTCGGCGATGGTCTTGAGCGCCTGCTCTACTAAGTCGATAGCTTTCAGGTCGCCAGCGTTGACCTTAGCGGCGATTTCCGCAACCGGCAACCACTGATTCATCCGATCATCCTTTTAACCTTAATCTGGTCGTCCTGCACATGCGGCACGTTCTTGAGTAAGTCGCGGGGCGCGTAGCCATAATCGCGCACTTCGTCCTCGCGCATAACGTTGGTTAGTCCTGTCACTTGGTGCGTGGGTTCAAGCCCGCCGATATCTACTGACTGCAGTTGGGCAACATACTGCAGAATCTCGCCCAGTTCGTCCTGGAATTCCGTTATCTCGTCTTCAGTGAGCGCAAGACGGGCTAATTGAGCCAACTTCAATACTTCCTCGCGGGATAGCTTCTTCATTGGCACTGATTATAGCAAACATCTGCTCAATCACGAGAGACATAAAGTTTCTGTTGTAATCTTCATTGCATTTACTAATCAGGTATGGTACTTGACCTAGACATTTCATATACTACGGAGAATGTAGGAGATGTATGGGCAGCCAACGTACCAACGGCCGCGAAACGCTTGCAGGAGAAATCCTAGCGGCTAACGAGGTGCTCGCCCACTACGATCCGATAGCAGGGCTCTATATGCGTGTCGGTGAATTGGTATACAACATCGCGCTGAAGTATACCCAAGATCCTGACGTCGCCGAAGATATTAGGCAAAAAACATTCCTGCGCGCATGCGATCACTATGACCGGGACGCGTGGACTCCGGAATACGAACGCCGGTGGATGGCGCGCGTAACAGTTAACTTAACGGAAGACTACTGGCGGCATCGATACAGCTTTCCAGAAGAGTCTATTGAAACGTACTATCAGACAATTCCCAGTGCTGAGGATCAGAGTAATCCGCTAGAAGATCTCGCCGAACATCTCGATACGCTCGAAGTCGCTAGGAATTGCCTCGACAAAGTGTCAAACGCCAACCGCGCAGCTACCTGGCTATATTACGGGGAAGGCATGGGGCCGCAGGAAATAGGCGACGTGCTGGGTACGTCAAAAAGCCTCGCAGCGACCCGTGCTTCACGAGGCCTTTTGCAAGCACAGCAGGCATTCATGGGCAACGACGCCGCCTAGACTGATTACAGCTTCGACTTGATATCCGTAATAATATCTCTTAGCTCGGCGGCCTGTTCGAACTGGAGGTTGGCAGCCGCTAATTCCATCTGTGATGTCAGGTCCTTGATGAGACTCTGATATTCGTCCTTTGGGATTTTCTTGAGGTCAAGCTTGGCCCGCTTGGCTTCCTCGGGCAGCTCCGGCCGCATAGCCGCCTCGACTGCGCGGCTGATACCTTTGGGCGTAATGCCATGCTCCTGGTTGTACGCCTCTTGAACCCGGCGGCGTTCATTAGTCAGGTCGATGGCTCGCCGCATAGAATCGGTCACGTGGTCGGCGTACATGATGACGTGCCCTTCCTCGTGCCGGGCGGCGCGGCCAACGGTCTGGATCAGCGCCTGCTCACTCCGCAAGAAACCTTCTTTGTCGGCGTCGAGAATTGCAACGAGCGACACCTCCGGCAGGTCGAGCCCTTCACGCAATAAGTTGATACCAACGAGAACGTCGTATGTGCCAAGTCGCAGATCACGCAGAATGTCCGTCCGGTCGAGCGTATCGACATCGCTGTGCAGGTACGCCACCTTGATATTTAATTCTTGCAAATACTCGGTCAGTTCCTCGGACATGCGCTTCGTCAGCGTCGTCACGAGCACGCGCTGGCGCTTGGCCGTCGTGTCACGGATTTCGGCAATGAGATCGTCGATTTGCCCGTCGATTGACCGTACCTCTATCTTCGGGTCGAGCAGGCCGGTCGGACGGATGACCTGGCGCACGGGTTCCGGCGAACGCGACAGCTCGTACTGTGCCGGTGTGGCGGAGACGTAGACAACGTTGTTCATGTGCCGCTCGAACTCGGTGAACGTGAGAGGCCGGTTGTCGAGGGCGCTCGGCAAACGGAAGCCGTGTTCGACGAGCACTTCCTTGCGCGCCCGGTCGCCGTTGTACATGCCGCGTACTTGCGGGATAGTCATATGCGACTCGTCGATGAACATCACGAAGTCATCCGGGAAGTAATCGAGTAGCGTTGCCGGCTGCTCGCCCGGCTCGCGGTTAGTAAGGTAGCGCGAATAATTCTCAATGCCCTTCACGAATCCGGTCTCCTGCAGCATCTCCAGGTCAAACTTCGTGCGCTGCTGCAGGCGCTGCGCTTCCAGTAGCTTACCCTCGGTACGGAACTGTTGCAGGCGCTGCTGCAACTCCTGCTCGATTTTGCCCAGCGCTAGCTTCAATTGCTCTTGTGGCGTCACGTAGTGGCTGCTCGGGAAGACCTTGATGCCGTCCGGCTTCGCTAAAACTTCACCGGTTAGCGGGTCGATCTTGGTGATCCGCTCCACTTCGTCACCAAAGAAGTCGACGCGGTAGGCGAGTTCTTCACCTGCCGGGAAGATATCTACTACGTCGCCGTGCACACGGAAGGTACCGCGGTGGAAATCAATGTCATTGCGTTGGTACTGGATGTCTGTCAGCTGGCGAAGCAATTTATCGCGCACGCGGCGTTCGCCGGCCGTAATGTCGATAGACATTTGCATATAGTCCGACGGCGTGCCGATACCGTAGATGCAACTGACACTAGCGACGATGATGACGTCGCGGCGCGTCAGCAAGGCATCGGTAGCCGCGTGACGCAAGCGGTCGATTTCTTCGTTGATCTGGCTATCTTTCTCTATATAGGTGTCTGAGCGCGGGATATACGCTTCCGGCTGGTAGTAGTCGAAATAGCTCACGAAATAATGGACGGCGTTGTCAGGGAAGAAATGCTTGAACTCGTTATACAACTGCGCGGCGAGCGTCTTGTTGTGACTAAGCACGAGCGTCGGCTTCTGGACGTTCTGGATGACGTTCGCCATGGTGAACGTCTTCCCGCTACCAGTGACACCGAGCAGTGTCTGCTCTTTGGTGCCTTTCACAAGGCCCTCGGTCAACGTGGCAATCGCCGCCGGCTGGTCACCCATCGGCCCGAACTCACTATTCAGGATAAACTTGCTCACCTGTCTATTGTAGCAACTTGTCTATTCTTCCTTGCGCACATTATTTGATACCGTGTAACAGACATGCTATTACAGAGTAACTTCACAAGCTGAATGGCTCGAGAAGCACCTTAACGCTCTCTATTATGTCCAAGCCGTTGTCGCTTCCTATCTAGGAAGTAGAGCAGGAGAAGCCATACAGACCGCACGATACGTCCAGCGCAACATCAAGTTTGCGACCGTGACCAACATCGTCCCTGGCGACGATGGTCGTTATTATGGATTTGCACGCCTACTCGACGGAGACGTTGAGACCGAGGTAGTGGTTTATTTCCATATGGGCGATTTCCGTCCCATTACCTCCAGCAATGCTGGACCGCGATTTGCAAACGGTCGAAACGTCCGCGACCGGCATATACCGCCTAAATATGGCGACCGCATAGTATTTTTAGTAATACCCCCGAAGCGTAACGGTCAGCGCCCCAAGGCGTGTCCATGGGGACATGCCGAGGATTGGATGCGCGCATCCAATCGAGCCAAGACATCCGCCAGTTAGGGCATGAGGCACTTTAGAGAGCTACCAGAGGGGTAGAAACAAGCTGAGGCGCTTTGTCTCGCCCTGTATCCTACCCTTCTGGAAATCTTTTCTTGAATTCTATATCTTAGCCGGCTCGGGGCGGCGGGCTCTCGAGCAGGTTATGACGCAGATACCAATGCTGATCGTGCTTGAGCTCCTCGCGGACATCAGCGTATTTTTCATCGAGAAGCGCGATCATTTTCTTTACCAGACGGCGCGGGTCGTCGTCCATAATCACCAGGCCGCCCTCCGGCGGGTCAAGTTCTTTCATGAGCAGCGGAATCCAATCCGCAGTCCCGTCGGAACCAACCAGGACGCCGCACAACTTGCGCGCTTCAAGGGCCGAGGTAAACTCGTGCAGGCTGCCAAACCGGCCGCCCACCGTGATAACGGCGTCGCTCGATTGCACAAGGTAGAGGTCGCGTCCGACGTAATTCATGCCGGTGAAGTTGATGAAGTCGAACACGTCGTGCGGCAGACGATATTTGCGCAAGTGCTCGCGCAGGCTGCTAGCAGGTGAGAACCCAATGCTCACGCCTCCTTTGCGCTTCGCGCCGTACGCCGCGTAGTACGGCAATCCCACCGTAGCGCCGGTCGTGAGAATATGCCCCGCTTCGGCGATGGACTCTCCCAAAATTTGCGCCTTGACGTGCGACTCTTCGATCGTTATACCGGCAGCAGCGCCCGAGACACAGATCGAATAACGGATTGCTTTTAATTCCTCTAGATCGTTTGGCATAGTATGGATTTCAAAATTTCTTACGCTTAACTGTAGCTTATTTCTGATGCTTCAACAAGCTCAGGCTCTAGGGCATCCACTACTGTCTGCTCGATCGCGTCGTGCTTGAGATAGCGGATCATCAACTCGTGCCATAGATTGCTGCGAAAATAGTGCGCAATGCGGTGTGCGTACGGCAACCGGTTGCAGCAATTAAGCGCCGCGTCGATAACATTCAGCGAGACGGGCTGGTGATTGCTGGTATAGGCCAGACTACCCGTATGGTGCCAGAACGTGATGGTTGGATCAATAAAGCTGAGCGCTTTCTCCACGGAGTGCCAAACGAGATCTTCCTTCTGAATATGCGGCTCAAAGAGGTCCGTACGGAACCGATCCTTAAAACGCGCACAGTAGCGCTGGATGACTTGCCAGGGAACCGCGCCGTCGAGCAAGCCCGTCGCCACCATGGGCTCATCGGCAATAGCCACCTGGACATGACGGCCAAAGTCCGGCTTGACCTGGCAAAGCTTGAGGTACGTGCTCGCCGCGCGGACTTCGTTCATCTCGTGGAGCACAATGAGTAGCGCCGTCAGTGCCGGCGCCGATGGCATAGCGGCCGGAAACGGCAGAATCACCACCGCGCCGAACTCCTTTAACCCGATAATATTGTGCTGCTTGCGCGCCACCACCGTCTCAGCTAGCTTGTGCCACCGCGCGGAGTCCGGCGTGAGGACGCTCAAGCGCCGGATTTCAAAGTCCGAGGCATGGAGCCTTTTGTAGCTGTCAAGAATCTGCTTGCGCCAGTTATTGGCTTCGAGTAGCCAGGCGGTCGCAAAAAGCGCAAGGAGCGGCTCGCGACGGATCATAGAGTCAAATGAGCGATAACCAAGCGCCTTCATCGTCTGCTTCGGCGGCAACTTCTGCAACAAACGCTTACCAACCGGCGTTTTGAGCGCAAAGCAACTCTGCGGTACGGGCAAATCCGCGATAGCCTTACTGATCCGCGTTGGCAGAGCGTCTGCGGAGCCGTACTTGCGAATCAGCGTCGCGGCGAGCCGGTCATCATCACGCTTCACTTGCTCTTCTAAGGCACTGTAGAGTTCCTCGCCGGTCGTATCACTGGGGTCAAGGCCGAGTTCCCTCAGCTTCTGCCGCACACCTCGCTCAACCTCAGTCGTCAGGCGTATGTCGGTACTCTCGTGTCCGCTTGCAGCCTCTAGGCGCTCCAGGCCGCGACGGAATGCCAACGGTTCAAAAGCGCCAAACAGTTCACACAAGACCCTCGTCATAGTCATTACAATCTTACCACAAGCGTGATTACAGCCGCTACTGCTGAATTACTCTCAGCAAACACACATCTGAGCTGTGATAATCTGGAACTATGAGAAAGCGCGTGACAAAACGCACTGTTGTTCGAGTTGGGACGGATATTACCCGATTGCTTGCAAGCAATCGGTTCTTCAACTTCACCCTTGGATTCTTCGCCCTGCAGGCGGTTTGGCTCGCCTGTACTGCGCTCTACCCGATGGCTTACGATGAGAGCTATCATTTCGGCCTCATTCAGCAACACGTCAACCAGTGGTTGCCGTTCTTCACTCATCAGCCATCCGGTATCGGTGGTAGTTATGGCCCCGTTACCCGCGACCCGTCGTATCTGTACCATTACCTCATGAGCATTCCCTATCGGGCGCTCGATATCTTCCATCCGCCATTCATGGCGCTCGTTATTAGCCTCCGCCTTATTGATGTGGCGTTATTTGTGCTGAATTTCATCTTATTCCGGCGATTACTGTTGCGGCTCGGTGCGTCACGCGCTCTGGCGCATAGTATCTTGTTCGCATTCAGCCTTATCCCGGTCGTGCCATTCTTGGCGGCGCATATTAACTATGACAACCTCTTCATTACGCTTATGCTCGCGGCTTTGCTCCTTACGTTTAGCCTCATCGACGGCATCCGCAAGCATCAGCTCTCTGCGCCCGCGTCGCTCGAATTCATCACGGTAATCGCCGCCGGCAGTATCGTCAAGTACTCATATCTGCCAATAGCCGCGGCGCTCGTACTGGTACTCGCCGCCTATATATGGCTGCAGCGTCATGACTGGAAAAAGCTTGTAGCCAGCTTCGGCAGCACATTCAAACGTATGTCCGTACCGTTACGTATTGCCCTTGTTATCTTGGCACTCGTTACGGTTGGACTATTTGGGGAACGATACGTCATCAACCTCTGGCAATACCATTCCCCGTCGCCCGATTGCGGAGCTGTGCTCGATGTTGACAGCTGCTTGGCATACGGTCCGTGGGCGCGAAATTATCATTATGCGCAAGCGCTGCCGGCTGACTTTACGCCCAATATCCTTCACTATCCCCTCGACTGGATAGGGGGGATGTGGACGCGCAGCTTCTTTGCTATCAATAACAATTTCGTCGAGGTGCCGCCCCTGCCTGTGCCTAGTTGGGGGGCAGCTGTTGTCGGCGTAGCAGGCGCGGCGCTGCTCATCCCGTTCGGATGGCGTCTCTTGCGTGGTAATCGCTACCGAGTGGTCGTGCTTGTCGTGTTCGTGTTGTATGCGGGAGCTCTCTTCATACAAACACTCGTCGGCTACATTACTACGGCTCACCTTGTGGCGATCAACGGCCGCTATCTCATACCGTTCATGCCCTTTATATTTCTGGTCATCGGCCTGGCCTTTAGCTATACCTTCCAGCAGCTGCCAAAGGTTAAGCCATACGCCGTGCTCGTCGTATTCCTTCTATTGCTGCAAGGCGGCGGCGCAATGACGTTCGTTCTTCGCAGTGATGCCTCCTGGGACTGGCAAAACACCATCACGATCAGCGCCAACAACGCCGTGCGGAACGCACTGTCACCGATTATCATCGGCAGCCGCAGCTAGAACGGCCGGGGCTTGTACGACTTAGGCGCTTTGCGTAAGTAAGCTTCGAGCTCGTGCTCACTGAGTAAACCCGCCTGGGCTCCGACCTCCTGGCACACGCCCATAGAGTTGATGGGCGCCCACTGCAACGCGCCTTCGATGGTATTGCCCTTGATAAGTGCCGCGACAAAGGTACTGGCAAACGCATCTCCCGCGCCTGTCCGATCTGCCGGCTCGGCTATATCGGGATAGATTGGCATAAATAACCGCGTCTTGCCGTCCGAAGCATACGCGCCATCCGGCCCGTCTGTCACCACGACGATCTTCGGTCCCAGTTTGTGCAGGTGATCCATAAGGTCATGGACGTCAGCATGGTTGCCGCCGCCGACGATAACCGCTTCCTCGCGGTTGAGAATCAGCACTTCAGACCGCTGATAGATACGCTTCAGTCGCTCGACACCGGCATCCATCTGGAACGTGCCGGGTTGGAATGCCAGCTTCACATTCGGATTGTGATCCAACCAATCAGACACCTTGTCATGGTATGGAATGGCCTTCGCGGAAATTGAGCTGAAGTATACCCAACGCGGCGTCTCTTCATGGGCAACATGCGGCCAGTGGTAATCGTATTCCTCATGCTTAATAAGGATGGTACGTTCGGCACCGTATCTGAGCACGAAGTGGTAGTTGCTCTTGTGCTTGGGATTGACGCGGACAAACCGGTAATCCACGCCTTCCTTATCAAGGGCGGCAATCATATCACGCCCCTCCTGGTCGCCGCCTACGTTAGTCGCAAAGGTGGTGACTAACCCAAGCCGCGCAAAAGCGACGGCAGCGTTCGATGCGTTGCCGACAGCCGGTACAACCTGATGGTGATCGAACGGTATCTTCGTACCGAACGGCATGATAAGCCACTTGCCCTGTTTATTCTCGTAGACATGGGCCTCTGACTCAAGCAATTCAATAAAATCATCAGTGACAATGTCACCAATGCTCATGACATCCGGTCTCTTTGGCATCGCTATTCTTCCCGCCCTGTTCCGTTTATATTATTGATAAGCACCACTTCCAGGTGGTTTGTCCTGCTTTTAGCCTACTGCATTGATTCCCGCTTTGCAAACAGCTTACGCTTAGACGATAGCCTTACCAGAAGAATTAAGATCGTCTAATTTACTTTCAACGACTGCTTGCACCGCAGAGACAACGTGCGTCGTAACGAGCTTTGCCACCGATATCTCGTCTGGGTTCGCCTTCAGCGCCGCTTCGAGCGCTTCCCTATAGGCATACCGCATATCGCTGTTAATATTCACCTTCGTCACGCCAATCTTTACCGCATCAACAAAGTAATGGCCTGGCGTACCGCTACCGCCGTGGAGTGAGATATTGCAGGGAATCGCGTCGCGAATACGCTGCAGCAGCTCCAGATCGAGCACCTTTGGCACCGGATACTTGCCATGCAAGTTACCGACGGCCGCGGCAAACGTATCGATACCGGTTTCCTCCACAAAAGCCTTGGCGCTTTCCGGTGTCGAGAATGTTTTCTTGATCACCTCGTAATCTATATTTTCGTTATGGAAGTTCGAGGAGCCGGCGAAGTAGTGCGGTTCGGCCTCCACGAGAGCGCCGGTAAACTTAGCGTACGCGACAACTTCGCGCGTCGCGGCGATGATCTCCTCATCGGTCGCGTCGTGTTTGGCCTGGCTATAATCGATATGAATAAACTCGAAACCGGCGTCGATACCCTTCTTCGCGCTTTCTGCCGACGGCGAATGGTCGAGATTGATATACATCTCGACGCCGTACTGGGCTTTTATATTGTCGACTAGATCGCGTACATTATCGAGGCCAATGTCGTCCACCTCGCCTTGGCTGACTTCTACGAGCACGGGCGCTTTCTTGGCAACGGCAGCCTGCGCCACGGCCTTGAGCGTTGGCTCATCGTCGAGGTTAAACGCGCCGAACGCCCAGTGTTCAGCGCGCGCGGCGTCCATACGCTCACGAGCACGCGTGCAGTTATTGCGAATTTCTGTAAGTGTTAATGACATATCTAGCATTATAGCCGCTTATGCTTGTTTGCCAAACAGTTCGCCTATGCCGTAGATAATGTAAGATTTTTTACACCACTTTTTCGATTTCATGCTATAGCCTTATTTTTCCTGACCATGTAGAACGGATATAAAAGGGTGAGGGAGATCTATGGAACACGCGCGAATAGTAATCATCGAGGACCGTGAACCTAATCGGGTGCTTTTAGAGAAGTTTGCGGAGTTTTCGGGACATACGGTCGTAGAACGTGCCGCCACGCTGCCGCAAGCCTTAGACACGCTCGATTCATTGGCGCAGCGAATAGCCAATGGGGAAATCGACCCTCCACACGTATATGCGCTCGACGGCAACCTAGAACCTGGCCGGACTGACTGCCACGACGCTCGCCAAATATACTCAAAGATGCGGGAACTTGGGCTGCCGGGAAAGATTGTAGGCTACGGCGCCAACCCACTCCGAGACCACGGTATTCCTACCGATCATGAATCGCGCAAAGACGCGGGCTCGGTCATAGACTATATCGATACGCTGTAAGCTAACGGCTTACGACAGCAACAGGTGCGCTGCCGCCTGGATGTGCGCCGCATCAAGGCCGAAGTGGTGGATCAGTTCGTCCGGTTCGCCCGACTCTCCAAAACGGTCGCGCATGCCGATACGCATAATGGGCGCCGGGCATTTCTCGGATAACAACTCGGCAATAGCGCCACCCAGACCGCCGGCACGTTGGCCTTCCTCGGCTGTCACGACATGCTTCGTTTTACGAACACTCTTGAGAATTGTCTCTTCATCCAGGGGCTTAATGGTCGGCACGTGCACGACTTCGGCGTCGATACCTTCTTTGTATAGCTTCTCGGCCGCGACGAGCGCCTGGTAGGTCATCGTACCGGTCGCGATAATTGTCACGTCTTGACCATAATCGAGCACATACGCCTTGCCAATCTCAAAAGGCGTGTCCGCAGTCGTGAACACCGGCGTGCCCTCGCGTGCCAGGCGCATGTAGTTCGGCCGCTTGTCGTTCGCCATGGCGAGCGTTGCCTTCTCCGCCTCGACACTGTCTGCCGGGGCGATGACGACCATATTCGGGAGCACGCGCATCAGCGCTAGATCTTCCAACATTTGGTGCGTCGCACCATCTGGTCCGACTGATACGCCGGCGTGCGAACCGATAAGCTTAACTGGTTGGTTATTCAGGCAAATCGTCGTGCGGATCTGCTCCCAACAGCGCCCGGGCATAAATGCCGCGTACGAACTGACGAAGGGGATCTTCCCCATAGCGGCTAGGCCGGAACCAACGGTCACGAGGTCCTGCTCCGCGACACCGATCTCTATATAACGGTCAGGAAACGTTTTGGCAAAATCAACCATTTTTGTCGAATCGGTCAGGTCAGCGCAAGCCGCAACTACGCGCTGGTCAAGCTCGCCGGCCTTCTTCAGTCCGTGTCCAAATCCGGCGCGTATCGGCTCCCGCACGATGTCTTTTGCCAGAATATCCTCGATAAGATGCATATCGCTCATCAGTCTGCCTCACTTTGGATTTTGCCGCGAAGGGTGCGCAGCTCGCGCAGAGCAACTTTCGCCTGGTCGTCCTTCGGCGGATCACCCGGAACATCTTGGCCCCCGGGAGGCGCACCGTGCCACCGGTAATCGTATTCCATGAAGTCCACGCCTTTGCCCGGTACCGTCATCGCCAGGATCATCACCGGCTTCTCGGTAATTGCCCGCGCCATCGCGCAAGCGTCGATAACCGCCTCGATATCGTTGCCGTCTATCTCGAGTACATGCCAGCCGAAGGCTTCCCACTTCGCCTTGAGATCCTCAAGTGGCATCACCGATTCCGTCGGACCGTCAATCTGGATATTGTTGCGATCGGTAATGGCAATGATGTTGCTTAACTTGTACTTGCCGGCTAGCATCGCCGCTTCCCATATATTGCCCTCATCCTGCTCGCCGTCGCCCATGACGACATAGATCCAGCGCTCGCGCATATGATCCATGCGCATCGCCAGCGCCATGCCGCAGGCTTGGCTGAGGCCACATCCAAGCGGACCGCTTGTCGTTTCCATGCCGGGCAGGCGTTCCCGCTCCGGGTGACCCTGCAGGCGCGAGCCGAGCTGCCTGAGCGTCATCAGCTCTTCTTTGGGGAAATACCCTGCTTCGGCCATGGTGGCATAGCGCACGGGCACGCAGTGACCGTTACTGAGAACAAGAATATCGCGCTCCGGCCAATCCGGATTTTTCGGATTGTTTTTCATAATATTGAAGTACAGGGCCGTGAATATATCGGCCATGCCAAGCGGACCGGCCGAGTGGCCGCTACCGGCGTGTTCCAACATACGGATAATGTCCTCACGGATCGTATCCGCCATCAACTTCATCTGGTGGGTAGTCAATTGCTTCTTCACTATTCTGACTGTATTAGTAATTTTAGTTTAGCATAAGCCGCCATCGGATCGGGAGCACGCTGGATGGCGCCGCCGACATCCAGAACATCCACGCCGTTTCGCGCCAGTTCAAGCGCGTTCTGCTCGTTCACGCCGCCATCCCAGCCGATTTCGAGTTGCGGCTTCAACTGTCGAAGCTGGTGCACTTTATTCACGAGCTGCATATTCGTATGGCCTCCGAAATGGCCTAGATCACCTGAGAAAATAAGCACATGGTCGATGACGCCCAGCGCCGGCGCGATAGCATCCACCGGAGTGCGCGGCAGCAAAGCGACACCAACCTCGATACCGTAACGGTGGGCAAATGCAGCGAAGTCGAGGAAGCGCCCCTCCGCCTCCGCATGAACAATAATCATCGCCGGCCGAAGCGCGAACAACGTCCGGACGTAATGAAACGGGTACTTGTACATAACGTGCAGGTTCACTAACCGGTCACCACGCCACCATATCTGGTCGAGCGTAACTGTTCGCACCGGTGCAAACAGTCCGTCAGCCAGGTCTACATGGAGCCGCGGCGCAAAGCCGTCCACCAGTTCCATTTGTTTCTGGTATGCCTGAGGAGTCGGCGCCAGGATAGCGGGGCAAACTGTTGGACTGGTCGTCATGGCTTTAGCTCATCGAGTTCGCGGATGCGGCGCTTGAAACGCGGCGCGCCGGCGAACGGCGTCGCCAACCAGGCCAGAATAATCGGCTTGCATTGTTCGAACGGGGTGTAGCGCGACGACAGGCAGAGAACATTGCTGTCGTCGTCGTTGCGGGCCGAGCGTGCCTCTTCTATATTCCAACACAGGGAGGCGCGGATACCCTTAAAGCGGTTTGCTGCCATGCACATACCCTGACCACTGCCACAGACAAGAATGGCACGGCTCTCGGGATCGCCGTCAGCAAGCAGCGCGGAGATAGCGCGACCGGCGAACTGCGGAAAGTCATCGGCAGGATCACGCCGCGTATTACCTTCATCCACTACTTCGTAGCCGCTGCGCGCCAGAAAATCGTCAAGCTGCCGCTTGAACTCGAAACCATTGTGGTCTGCTGCTGTGTAAATTTTCATCCCGCCCACCTTTTACTGTTTAGTCGTGCGCGTGCTCCTCGTGCTTGTGCAGATACTTACCCGTATCAGCTACGACTTCGACAAGCCGGTTACTATAGCCCCATTCGTTGTCATACCAGGCAACTACCTTCAACAGATTGCCGCCAACTACTTGCGTCAAATTGAGATCGACGATAGCAGAGTGGCTGTTGCCGATAAAGTCGGTACTGACCAGTTCTTCTTCCGTCACATCCAAAATGCCCTGGTAGAACGGCTCTTTAGCGGCTTTCTTGAACACTTCGTTGACTTCGCCTTTGCTGACGCTGCGCTTGGTAACGATGGCGAAGTCAGCCAGGCTAACCACTGGTGTTGGTACGCGCACTTCAAAGGCGCCGAAGATGCCGCCGAGAGCAGGTAATGCCTTTGCCGCGGCGATACTCGCGCCGGTCGTCGTCGGCGTAATGTTCTGGGCGCCGGCGCGGTCTTCACGCAGGTTCTTGCCGGGACCATCCTGCAAATGCTGGCTGGCCGTATAGCTGTGGATGGTTGTCATCATGAGCTTCTCGATGCCAAATGCGTTCTCAATAACACCGGCAACAGGAGTAATGCAGTTCGTCGTGCAGCTGGCGTTGCTCACCACATCCGCTACGCTCTCCAACTTGTCATCATTGACACCGAGGACAACGGTCGGCGCGCTATCAGCGCTCTCGCCCTTGGCTGGCGCGCTGATGACAACCCGCTTAGCACCTGCCGTGATATGAGTCCGCGCCTTGTCCGGCTCGACAAAGAAGCCCGTTGATTCGATGACCACGTCGATATTCATTTCTTTCCACGGCAACGCGGCCGGGTCCTTTTCAGCCAGGACGCGAACTTTTTTGCCGGCAACGATCAAGTTTTGTTCGTCGAAACCTACTTCCTGGTCGTACAAGCCGTAATTCGTATCATGCTTGAGCAGGTACGCCAGAGTCTTGGTATCAGTCAAGTCATTGATGGCAACCACGTCAAGATCACTGCGCGCATGGGCAATCTTGAAAGCGTTGCGACCGATCCGCCCAAACCCGTTAATTGCTACACGTGTCTTCATCATTCCCCCTTTTTACTGTTTTTAGCGTAAGAAGTATGCCCTTATTGTAGAACAGAATCAACACAATGCAAGACAGCTGCCGGCATGCGGCAGCTGTCATCAACAGAACAGATCGCTCTAGGCAGCGTGCTGCGGAGCTTTCTGATAGCGCTCAACGCACTCGACAATGATCTTCTTGGCCGCCTCGGCATCCCCCCAGCCGAGCACCTTGGTACTGCCAGGTTTCTTAAGATCCTTATAGTGGTTAAAGTGGTGCTCGACCTTCTGCTTCCAGCGTTCACCCAAGTCATCGAGCATCTTGATCCGATCGCCGGTATTGCGGTCGTCCGCCGGTACCACAATCACCTTGTGGTCCATTTCCCCATCGTCTTCGAAATTGAGAATGCCGACAACTGTCGCCTTCAGCCAGACACCGGTCGGGATCGGCTCGTCAGTTACAACGAGCGTGTCCAGTTCGTCACCGTCCTCGTCGATCGTCTGAGGAATAAACCCGTAATTGACCGGCTTCGCAAAGATGCTCGGCTCCACGCGGTCCAGCGTGAATGCCGCGCGCTTGCGATCCCATTCGATCTTCATGCTCGAGCCCATAGGAATTTCGACGACCGTGTTTACGGCGCCGTTTTGATAATCGCCCACGTCTAGTACCTGGTTGAAGTCAGCCATGATGCCTCCGTATTATTTGGATAATTCTGTACACCAATTGTATCACCAGATCTTATCTGGCTAGTTCCATATATGTGGATCGAGCGGATCGGTAAGATCTCCGAGGGGGAAGCGCACTTTCATAGGCCTCATCAATTGCTCTAACTGGAATGCCTCGTCTAATTCTATTTCCAACCGGACAGCTTGCGCTTCGGCGTCGGCCATTGCGCGTGCAACGGTGCGCAGCGCCGGTTCGTCATCGTGCTGGTAGCAACGTGCCAGCTTCCGCATTGCACGAGCCATCATTTCATGCTCTAAGGGCAAGCTCCCCACCCACCGCCTGCTTTCCGGACTAAGCTCGCGCTCGCTGCCGTCCCATAGTGATTCATACTCAATAGCCATACCGCATCCGTACTACGCTGTTTGCGTGTATTATAACATCACTTGATAACAAACTCGTCAAACATCTGCGGAAACAGTGCGCTATAATGCTGAATATGAAAGTAATACTCGACCACACCACCCAAGAAACAGCCAACATCAGAACCTTTTGGTTCAAGCCGGAACATCCTATGCAATACGTGGCCGGCCAGTATATCGAGCTTACCCTGAAGCATGATCGCCCCGACGAACGCGGCGAGAAACACTGGTTCACCCTGTCGAGCACCCCAGGACACGAACTGGTAAGCATTACGACTAAGTACGCCGGCGACGACAAGAGCAGCACCTTCAAGAAAACGCTATTCACGCTTGAGCCGGGCGCGGAACTTGCAATGAGCGAACCATCGGGCGATTTTGTGCTGCCTGAGGACGCCTCGCGACCGCTCGTCTTTATCGCCGGGGGTATCGGCCTTACGCCGTTCCATAGCATGGCCGGCTGGTTGGCCGAACATAGCGAGCACCGCAATATTCAGTTCATCTACGATGTTCGTACCGAAGACGAGATTATTTTTGAAGATGATTTCGAGAAAGCAGGCATTCACCCAATTATTGTCGTCGGCGAACCGTCTGAAAGCTGGGGCGGTGAACGCGGCCGGCTCAGCGCCGAACTGGTCCTTGGCCTGACACATCCCGCCGACAATGCGCTCGTCTACCTGTCCGGGCCGGAACCAATGGTTGAGTCACTCGGCGACGCGCTCAAGCCGTCGCTGGGCGATGAGCGCCTCGTTCAGGACTTCTTCCCGGGCTACGAGAATACGTACAGCAAGTAACCCTACGCTGCGACCGGCGCGAGCACTTCCTCGGCGCCCTCGGCGCGCGGGATAGATTTACCATCCAGGTATTCGCGAATGACGAGCGCGGCCGTGGCGCCCTCGCCGACTGCGCTAGCAATCTGCATGGTCGCACCAGAACGGATATCGCCGGCCGCGAAGACACCTTTCATGCTCGTCTGCATGTGCTTGTCGGTTTTCACGAAGCCAACTTCGTCCAGTGCGATACTAGAATTTTGCAAGAATTCGCTGTTCGGTTTCAAGCCAACAAAAATGAACACGCCGTCGGTCGAGAATTCGACTTTCTTGCCGGCTTTGGTGTCGGTACCGATTACTTTCGTCACCATATTGTTTGCACCGACGATTTCATCCGTAGCAGTCTGCAAATGGACGGTAATTTTGCCGGCTTTAACGGCCGCATCGAGATCATGCTGTAGAACTTCCGAAGCCTTGATCGTACTGCGTACCAGCATATCGATATGAGACGCGAAGCGAGTCAGGAACAGCGACTCCTGCACGGCCGAGTTGCCGCCGCCTATTACTACCAACCGCTTATCGCGGTAAAACGCGCCGTCGCACGTCGCGCAGTAGTGTACGCCGCGCGCATAATATTCTTGCTCTCCCGGCACGCCGATCTTCTTATAATCACTGCCTGTCGCGATGAGAACCGCGCGGGCGAGCATATCGCCGCTCGTTGTCTCGAGCCGCTTGTACTCACCCTCATCCTTGATACTCAGGACTTCGCCCAGTTCGATATTCGCGCCGAAGCGCTCGGCCTGCTTGCGCAATCCTTCTGCCAATGTGAGCCCTTCGATGCCATCCGGGAAGCCCGGGTAATTATCGATCTTGTCGGTGATGGCCGCTAAGCCGCCCACCACACCACGCTCGAAGAGTAGCGTGTCGATGTCTTCACGCGTCGTATACACGGCCGCCGACAACGCCGCCGGCCCCGCCCCTACCATAATCACATCATGTTTCGGAATATCCTGTGCCATATATTTATTGTACCTTCTTTTCAGACTAATTGCCCCTTATGATGAAGGCAATGAACGGCTTAGGTTAGTGCCGAGATGAAGCGCCAGGAAAGTTCGAGTACTGGAGTGAGCCGTGTATAGACATACTGCTCGAAGCACGGAGAATTTGGCGCAGCAATTCGCTCAGCGGTAGCCTAAGCCACCGCTGGGGCGAGCTTGGTGAGATTGTACCCAATCACCACTTCCCGGCTATCGTCCTGCTTCGTCACGACGGTAATCGGCACAGTCAAGGCGCCGGACAAGGCCAACGCCTCAGCTTGCCGCTCCGGGTGGTCGTCAAGGTTGACTACCTCGTACGACCGCTGCTTCATGTCTAGATATTTTTTTACCATGGCGCAGTACGCGCACGTATTAGTGGTAAAAATAGTGATGTTTTTGACCATGCTACCCTCCATGTAGTTTGTTTGTTTGCCACCTCTTTGGTAACTCCACTATACGCTAGCGTAAGCGTGATCGTCAAGCACGCTATATATTGTGTACTTTACAGCAATTATTATTGGATTTTCAGTAGCTTGACGACAAAGACCAGGTCGGAGTTCGGAGGGATGGCGCCTGATCCTTGGCTGCCGTAGGCGAGCGCCGCCGGAATAACCAACCGGCGCGTACCGTCCGCCTTCATACCGACAAGTCCTTGGTCCCAACCCGGGATCACTTGTCCCTGGCCGAGCGTGAAGGCAAATGCAGATGGTTGCGTAAAATTCTCGTCAAATTTCGTACCGTCTGACGCAAGCGTGCCATAGTACTTGACGACCAGGCAGTCGCCGGCTTTCGCTGCGGCGCCGTTGCCCTGCTCAAGGTCAGTCGTCTGCAGATTCGATACAGCCCCGTCCGATTTATAGATTTCTGGCACCGGCAACGTCGGCTCCGTATTGTTGTCCACGCAAGTCGGTGGTGTGTTTGCCGCCAGATTGCTGTCATTTTTTGATGCCGTCACTTGCTGAATGACGAAGAAGACGCTCAGCGCCGCCGTTGATATGACAATGATAATCACCCCCATCCATGCAAAGACTCGGTCGCGCAGCGTCTTCAGGCGACCTCGCCACGTCTTAGGCGATTGTAACTGGCGTTTCTGGGAATCCATGACTCACTCCTTCTAATATTGCTTGCTTCAGCCGCTCGGACACAAAGTGCTCAGCCGCCAATTGGCTGAGCGGCAGCCAAGCCGGCATGTAGGTGTTCTTGCCAAGTTCGTTGATACTGGCCTCGACCGATTGCAGGCTCAGTGTCGGCTCGCCGCTTCGGTATTCTACGAGGTAGATATACTGGGTTCCCCACGGCTGTCCCGGTTCTTCGACGAACACTAGCCGTGCCATCCCTAACTGCAGCCCCGTTTCTTCTGCCATCTCGCGGACCAGTGCCTGTTCTGGAGATTCCGTCATATCAATGCCGCCCCCTGGCAGCGTGCAATACTTCGCGCCAAATTTGTCACGCTTGATCACCAGTAGCGCGTTGTCTTTGAACACAATCGCCCGTACGGCACGTCTCATTAAAGATCATTATAACGGCAGCCTGAGGCTTTGGCTAGCTTGCAATCTCAAACTCTTTGAGCTTTTGCTTCGTCGCTTCCGTGTGTCCGCGCTGGAGCTTTAACAGTTCATCGTAGATGCCGCCGGACGTGCTCAGCTCCTCCGGCGTACCTACTTCGTCTACGCGGCCGTTCTTCAGCGTAATAATTTGGTCGACACGCTGGATCGTGCTGAGGCGGTGAGCAATGATGAGCGTTGTGCGGCCCTTCATGAGGTGCTCCAGCGCTTCCTGGACCAGATGTTCACTGCGACTATCCAGGCTCGATGTCGCCTCGTCGAGTATGAGGATCGGTGCGTCCTTAAGGAGCGCCCGGGCAATGGCGATGCGCTGCTTCTGGCCACCGGACAACTTCAGACCGCGCTCGCCGATCTCCGTCTCGTATCCTTTTTCAAAATCGTTAATGAACTCATGGGCGTTCGCAGCCTTGGCCGCCTTAATGACGTCCCGCTTCGCCGCCTTCGGGTTCGCATAGGCAATGTTCTCATGGATCGTACCGCTGAAAAGTGCCGGGTCCTGGAAGACAATAGCAATATTCTTCCGTAAAGACGCCTGCGTCACATCATCGATACTCTGGGCGTCGATACGGATAGCGCCACCGTTGACATCATAAAGGCGTAACAGCAGGTTCGTGATAGTCGTCTTGCCTTCGCCGCTCTCGCCCACGAGCGCCACTTTGCTATCGGGTTTAACCCTGAAGCTTACGCCGTTTAAGACCGGCTTATCGCGGTCGTACGCAAAGTGAACATCATCGAAGACTACCTCGCCTTTTGTCATCCTGAGTGGCGTAGCCTCTGGCTTGTCCGTCACCTGCGGGGTCGTATCCATAACATCGAAAAAGTCTTTCGTGTTGGCAATGGCCCGCTGCGTACTGTCGACCAGGAAGCTAATGCTGAAGATCGGGATGCGCATCATCGCCGCATACTGGATGAGCGCGACCATCGTTCCTAGGTCATAGCGGCCGCGCGCTGTTTCGACGAAGATATATAGAATAACGCCTAGAAAGATAACGTTCAGCACAAGCCGGCGTACTACGTCCTGCCGATGCCAGTAAACGCTCTGCGGCCGCGTGATACCAACAACCTTGTTGTACATGCGCCGCCAGAAGCCAAGCTCGCGGTCTTCCTGCAGGAAGCTTTTGACGACGCGGACCTGGCCGACCGCCTCGGCAAAACGGCCGCTCGCGATGTCCAGGTGTTCGTTGATCTCCTTCTGCCAGCGCTGCCATTTCTTGCTCGTGTGTCCCGTCAGCGTGACGAAGACAGGATACAGCAGGAGGAGCATCAGCCCGACCGGCACGCTGAAGTGGAAGATAATCACCAGCGAAAATACCGTGCTGAAGACGAACTGCAGGAAGTTGTTGCTGACCATCTGCATGTAGCTGCCGATTTGGCCAATGCCGCGATTCATACGGTTGATAATCTTGCCGGACAGTTCCGTATCAAAGTATTCCTGCGACAGGCCCAGGACATGTTCGTAGTACCGCTGACTCATAATCTGCTGCAAGCGTGCCGACATCATATCGCCGATATAGCCGCTGATATTGCTAAACAACGTCTGGCCGACATCTGTCGCGAAGAACAACACCGCGTATACCGCCACGAGCTTGACGTCTGGCTGTGCGCCTACCTTCAACGCGTTCGTGATAAGGTCGATCGCCGCCTTTGTGAATAAGGGCTGCAACTGCGACATCAGCGACAGCAATATCGTAAACGCCGATATTGCCGCATAGAACGGCCACAATTCTCTAGAAAAGCGGATAATCCGCCATAGCTGTTTCACGGCTAGCTATTATACAAGAGAAGGACTGCCGATCCTACCAGCCGCCGCCGCCCCCTCCGCCACCACCGCCGCCGGCGAAACCGCCTCCGCCTGCAAAGCCGCTGAAACTACTGCTCCGGGGCGGATTGAAACTGGTCGCAATTGCACCGCTAAAGCCACTGCCGAGAGCACCCGCCAGATAGCCGGCGTTAAATGCCGCGTAGTTTCCGGTATACCAATCAGGGGGCGAGGTATAAATGTCTTTGAATTTCTTGGCCCACTGCTCTTCTACTTGCAGGACAATAGCGTAGGGCAACAACCTCTCGAAGAGTTCTACGGTATGCGCCGGCGCGTTGGTCTTCGATGCATACGGTGCGTCGGGGCTTTGCAGCATTTTGATGCGGTCTTTTTCGGCCACTTCCAGATACAGTTTCAAGCCCTTAATATACTCTTCGGCCGCCACCCCTTTCGCCGTCCGCGCAGCTAAGAAGTGGTAAAAAACGGCAAATACAAGGGCGCCAGCAATTACGCCAATCGTAACGATGAGATTGGCACGTACCCAAGGGACAAACCACACGACTCCTAGCCCGGTAAGTGCAACCGAACCTACGGACACGGCCACAAAACGGGCGGGATTCGACACAAAATAGCCGCGCTCCGTCAGCGATAACGGAACCAGTGTTTTGATACTTTTCGCCTCGGCCTGCAGCTTCGTCGCCATGTCCGCCAGGTCTACAAGTTCGTTCTCGCCAAGCACTCCAAAAAGGCCGCCCATCAATTCCTTTTCCCATGCATTCAGCGACGACCAATCCTTATTCAGCAACTGGAGCGCATACGCCTTATTGGTGCCGAGCACGCCTTTTTTATCACTTTCGACGATACGAAGATACTTGCGGATTGCCAGGTCAATGATCGTTGCGGTCAGCGCGCGGTTCTCTACTTTAAAGTCTGCAACTGTGCCCACTTCTAGAGGCGACAGGTTATCCGGCGCATCGTACTGCGGAATGATGATACCGGTTCCGCGGGCATCGCGGCCGCGCTTCAGCCACCAGATAAAGCCAATACCGCCGATAAGCAGAATCGGCACAACAAATTGAAGCGCGGAGGATGCATAATCGCGAACCCTATCCAACCAAGTAGCAGGATGGAAGTAGCCCTTATCGAATCCGGCTACAAACGATAGCGTCTCGTTCATACTAAGCTTTTGCGCCGTCACCGTCACCAGGCCGTTACCTACAGTAACAGTGCAATTATTTGTCGTCGAGCCATAGCTGCCGGTAAAGCACCGCGGCTGCTGATCAAACAGGCGCGCATCCGGCGGCACATGCAACCGCGCCGTCACATAGTCGAAGTCCTGGTCCCACTGGTCGCCGTTGACATTCCAGTACAGCTCGTCATGATCGTTATAGAAGGTAACGACATTCTGGAGCGTGTAGTCAATCGTGTATTCTTGCGGGCCGGTTATAACGACGTTGGGGTCACCGATCTTCAAGACCTCATTGCCGTTCTGGGTAGAAGCCGTGTAGCCGGCAGGGGCACCGGTTGCCGATGCAACACTGTTCACGCGGATGTTGAGCGGCAAGCCTTTATACGACCCCGGAATAGCCCGCAAAATACCGTGGTTGAAGCCCGCAAAGTCTACGCTAATCTTTTCGACGACGCGCATTTGTCCCTGGTTGTCGGCATTCGTGAGGTAATAATCGGCAGTAAAGTTAGTAACTGTAAAGCCATTAACGTCTGCCAGGGCAACGGTAGGCGCGAACAAGCTGCCGGCCAGCAGCAGCCCCAGCAGTGCAAACAGACGCTTTATCTCAGACCCTTTCCGCGTTGAGCTTGTCTTTGACCTCGGCAGCAACCGTATCGAGCAGCTTCGCGACTTCGGAGTCGGTCATCGTTTTCTCGTAGTTCGCGATGGTCAACCGCAATGTGATCTGTTTGTGAGCCGTATCGTTTTCCCGTTGGTAAATATCCACGGGGGACAAGCTGGCACGCGTCTGGTCGGGCTTATGGCCGTCCAGTGCCGTTTGCGCCGCGTCAAATAAGCGCCGGTACGGCACATCTGCGGCGACCTTGAAACATATATCCTGCTCGACTTTCGGGAAGCGCGGCAGCGGCCGGTATGCCCTGGGCGCTTGATGGCGAAGAACTTCCAAGCCAAGCTCAAACCCGGCAGTATGCGCCGGCAGTTTCAATGCTCTTGCAACGGATGCCTTATACTCGCCAACAATGCCCCATGCCAGGTCGTTCCAGACAATCACCGCGCTACGGTTCGGCTCGAACGGAACGCACAGCTGCTGCCCCCATTCGTCACCTTTGAAGTCAAAATCCTTGAGCGGCACTAAGTAGGTGTTAGCCTCAGGAAGCAGCTGCAGCAGATACTTTTTAGCCTCGTAATAACTGGCACCAGTTTTACCCTTGGTAGCACGGTCGTTAACGGCAAAGACTAGCGCCACGTGATCGTCCTCGTTCGGTACTTGCGGTTCAATAGCATCCATCTCACCTTTGTAGTGCACCCGGCCCATCTCAAATAGTGCAAATGCATCGTAGCCGGCCTTACTATTTGCGTGCACTTTGTCGAGCAGGCTCGGGATCAGGCTCAGACGGTAGTACTGCAGGTCGGGGCTGATGGCGTTGCTGATCTGGAACGCGTGGCTCTTATCCTGGCCGACTTTGTCGAGTAAGTTGCCGTGGACGAAACTATACGTCAGCACCTCGTTGGCGCCGCTTCTCGCAAGCTTTTCACGGACGCGGCTCTTCAGCTCTAACAGCTCGTCTTTCGGCGCCGGTGCAACAGTACGGGTTGGCAGCTCGAGCGGCAATTTGTCGTAGCCGTACAGCCGGCCAACCTCTTCAACAACATCCTCACGCATTTCTATATCGGTACGCCAAAATGGCGCCGCCACCGTCAACGTCTTGTCATCGACAGTAACTGTGAACTCGACGTTTTCCAGTAGCTGCTTCATATCATCAGCAGACAGTTTGAGCCCGAGCCGTTCATTAATAAACTCCGTAGTCACCGGCACCGGCGGATGCACCCATTCGCGACCCTGTACGTGCGTATCGTCGATAATTTCACTCGCTCGCTTAGCCCCGGACAGGTCCCCGAAAAGACGCAAACTCTCGCCGATAATTCGGTCATTTTGCAGCGGTGACTGACCCTTGTTGAAACGCGTAACGGCATCGGTAAAAACGCCGAGGGCCATACTCATCTTGCGGATAGCGTACATGTCGAACGTCGCGCATTCCAAGATGACATTCTTAGTATGCTCGTCCACCTCGGTCTCGCCGCCTCCCATGACACCGCCGAGCCCGATTGCTTGCTTGTCAGTCGCGATCATGATGGCGCCTTCACGCGGCGTGACTTCCTTGCCGTTCAGCAGCATTAATTTCTCTCCGGCGTGAGGATGACGCACGCACAATACCGCGCCATCGCCATTGCTCAATGCCTTGACCTTGTCGTAATCGTAGGCGTGCAACGGCTGCGCCGACTCCATCATCATGTAATTCGTGATGTCGACGACGTTGTTGATCGGCCGGATGCCAACGCGGGCAAGATGTGTCTGCAACCATACGGGAGAAGGGTGAATGGAGACGTTCTCCAAGGCGACCGCCATGAAACGCGGCACGAGATCTGGCAGTTCATTCTGTACGGTCAGCGACAATGTATCCCCGCGCGGTAAGATATCACTCTGCCCCTTCAAGTACCAATCAGGCGAGTGGAATGGATGCTGCAATATGCCGGCGATTTCTCGCGCTATACCGAGCTCGCCAAACAGATCCGGCCGGTGCGTAAACATCTTGTTCTCAATGTCGATAACGTAATCGTCGAGCTGATACGTCTTTGCGAAGTCGGCACCCAGCCTGGCATCGCCAGAGCTCAGTTCCAGAATGCCAGAGTGATCACTACCAAGTGCTAATTCGCGCGCACTCGCCAACATGCCATTGCTCTTCTGGCCACGGATGTCGCGCGCAGTCAAGGTAAACGGCTCTTCGCCTGCCGTCTCGGGTACGACAACACCTGGCGGCAGCCACGCCACCGTCAACCCCTCGCGTACGTTCGGCGCGCCGCACACCACTTGTACGTGCCCTTGTTCATCTCGCTCAACATTTTGTACCGCGCCACCGTCGTCGATCTTGCAGACATGCAAATGATCGGAATTCGGGTGGTCGACACAGGAAACGACGCTGGCGATTACGACACCTCTATACTTGGCACCTAGGTCTTCGATATCTTCAATGGCGCCCAACTGCGCGCCGATATGCTTCGCCAGCTCTTCAACTGATGGCACGTCAAAATCCAGGTAGTGCTTAATCCAGTTCAGGCTAACTTTCATGCAGCTGCTCCTTTGACGGCGCTAATCAGCAGCCAGTACGGCTTGTCGCTCCTGTAGTCGCCGGCAGCCACAATTTTTACGGCCGTAAAACCGGCAGCTCGAAGCTCCTTCTCGATATCCAACGCCTGCCAATAGCAGAAGTATCGCGGCGCTCCCAGTTTCGCATCGGTTGTTTCCTCGCCGTCACCAATCTTTAAACTAAAGACAAATCGCCCGTTGGCATTCAGCGAATCGTATACTTTAGCGATCACGGCCCTTGCCTCATCGCGAGTGAAGTGGAGCAATACCGCTGAAGCAAAAACCATGTCCAGACCCGCCGGCAGAGGGCTGGATAGCACATTCAACAGCTGCGCGTCATTACCTTGCTCCTGCAATAGCTTCACGAAACTAGAGCTGGCGTCGGTGCGTTGCACCGCATAACCAAGCGACTCCATATAATCCGCGTCGCGGCCAAATGCCGAGCCAATCTCAAGAATTTTCGCCGACGTATCAAGCGCCCGCAAGTTTTCGTCAATCCAGATCTTCCAGTCTTCAGTGGCGTGTTGCAGTGTCTGGCTCATGTATTCTTCAACATGGTCGTTATACGATTGCAGTGTCCGATCGTTCGTACTGGTCATGAGAATTGCCTCAGCCTTTGAGCTACCGCAAACGGCAGCAGATAGCCATCTAGCTCACTCTTTTTTGCAGTCTTTGACAGATGGGCGAACAATCTTCCCAATTCCTTTATTTCCATTTTTTGGGCTTTATTAAGTTGCTTCAACCCACTAGAAAAATGTATCAATTCTTGCGTGCGTTCAGCCGCCTGCATGGCAGTATCAACTTGCTCGCTAGCAAGTGCTGAATCGTAGCGAGCAATTTCTGCATATATTGAGCCCATTACGGTAAAAATATCTGCATTCGCAAGTACCCGAGTATGGTAATCACTCATATAGGATCCCATCTACAATAGCTTTTATACGCTCGCGTATCTCGGGTGATTGTATGTTCATACTGCGATTATTATGATGGGGTTTAATATTAATCATTGAGTCAAATTCAATAAAATACTCTGTACCAAATTTGGCAGGAAATAGATTTACACCCCATAGGTCAACCTGTTTTGAGCCTCGTTGCAACAGCTCCTGCTCACCCTCAAAATGCATGGGCATATCTACAATGACAACCTTCCTGACAATATCTACATCAGCCTTGACTATATTGCCATCCATATTTTGAGCCATGCTTTGCAGTTCCGCGATCGATATTTTGTCTATTATTTTCATGCGAATTGCCTCAGGAAGTCTAGCTTACCGCTCTCGAAATAACGGATATCTTCGATGCTATTCTTGATGATCACCAGGCGATCGATGCCGCCGCCCCAAGCAAACCCGGTATACTCCTCCGGATTAATACCGGCCTCGCGCAGCACGTTCGGATGGATCATGCCGCAACCAAGCAGCTCGATCCAACCGGAGTACGAGCAGACATTGCAACCTTTTTTGTCACAGAACGGACAAGAAAGCGCAAATTCAAATGAGGGTTCGGTAAACGGAAAATAAAATGGCTGCGTTTTTACCTCTAGATCTTTTTGGTAATACTCCTGCAAGAACGCCTTAAGCGTAGCGATGAGGTTACCGGCGTGGATACCCTTGCCGACATAAACCCCTTCCAGCTGATAGAACGTGTGTTCGTGACGCGGGTCGAGGTCTTCGTTGCGGAAGACGCGGCCGGGAATAACAACGGCAATCGATTTGCCTCGCTCGAGATTATCCTTATATTTGCGCAACACCCGGTTCTGCATTGTACTTGTATGGGCCGGCGCTATGAACTGCTTGCCGCTATGGTCCGTCTCGACTGTCATGAACGTATCGTAATCATCCCGAGCAGGGTGGCCCTCGGGGAAATTCAGAGCGCTGAACATATGGTAGTCGTCATCAATCTCGCGCGACTCAACAGCCGTAAAGCCCATGCGGTAGAAGATGTCGAGGACGTGCTCCAGCTCCGCCATCAGCGGATGCTTGCTGCCGTCCTCGCTCGACAATAGGGCCGGCCGCTCGTCGACCGGCACATTGATATCGAACGGCGCGGTAATATCAATCGATGGCAGTGCTTCGGTCTGCGCTTGCCCAGCCGCCACCAGCGCCTCTAGTTCCGCACGCAGGGCATTTACTTCCTTGCCATAGGCCGCCCGCTGCTCAGACGGTAGCGTCTTGAGCTCGTCAAACAGTGCCTTGAGCTCAACCGCCTTCAGGATATCGCTCTTGGTCTCAAGCGTGTCCAGGCGACTTTGCAGGGTTGCGGCAACCTCAGCAATACGGGGATTTTGGTAGCTCATATAATAGGGCAATTGTAACAAAGGAAGCACCGGAAAAGAAGGCGGCCGCAACGTGCCGCCTCATACGTGAGCGTCACCTACAGCATGCTGTTGATATCGGCACTGAGCGCTGAGTCATCAAGGTTGCTGTTGAGCTGCGTTGATGCTTGGTCGAGCACTTGTGACGCTTGCGCCAGATCAGCCTTCGACTGGATGGTTGCGGGTACCGTGGCGGACGAAGCTGTCGTATTGCCGGCAAATGGCGTGTTGTTGGATTGCATCTGCCACACTTTGTAGCCGGCCAGCGCGATAGCACCGACAACGACAACGAGCAATAGGACGGCAATAAGGTGCGACCCTTCTTGGTTATTGCGCTTCATTACTGGTTACCTCCCGTTGTTGTGTTGGAATTCTGGGCGCTTGAAGCGCCTTCCAGCGCCGTGATGATGTCTTTGATGGACGAACGGTACGATTGCAGGGCGGTGCGTGTCGCTGCGACGGCCGTCTTGACTGTGACTAATGCCTGGGCCGGATCGGACTGCGTACAATCTATCGTTACATCGAGGCTCTTGAGCGCATCAACCGCTTGCTGGGCGGCCGTTTGTTGAGCCTGAGCCGTTGCAAGCAGCGCGCCGTAACTAGCGACGTTCAGTTTCTTATCGGTATAGAACGCCTGGACTTTGGTGAGAATATTGTTGAACGTATCTAGGTTTGTCTGGGCGGCCTTGGCATAGTTGTCGATGCGCCGGTTAATAGCATTCTGGCGCGCCTTGCATGCCGCTTGGCGCTGCAACGCCGTATGCTGTTCACGCAAGTCCTTACGGTCAGCCTGTAACATCTGGATTGCTTCCTGCCTGAACTTGGATATATCCGTCTTGTCGTCCCCGGTTCCGGGCGGATTATCTTGCGGTGGTTCTGTTTGCGGCGTACTGGTATTGTCTTCTGCCGACGTGTTTGTCGATGTGTCGGCAGCGACCGATGCTACCGGCAAGACCGCGAGACCGATCAGTACCGCGAGTACCAAGATGATTTGTCTTTTGCGCATAGGACTCCTTTTATTCTTTTGCCTACAATAGTGAGTATAATGAAACCGCTTACACTTGCAAGACTGAACCTCGGGAAGGTCATGTATACTGAAAACCATGAGTGCTGAGGGTACATTGCTCGCCGGAGCAAAGGCAGTACTTGCCGCTAACGATCGCGGCACATTTACCGTCCCGGCCGCCGGAATTTACCCTCACCAATGGCTCTGGGACAGCTGCTTTATCGCCATCGGCCAGGCGCACCTTGACGCCGAGCGTGCCAAAATGGAAATCCTCAGCCTGCTGCGTGCCCAGTGGAAGAACGGCATGGTGCCGCATATGATATTCTCGCCCGGCATCAAGCAAGCTCGCTATCATGGCGATTGGCGTAGCTGGCTCAGCCCGCTCTCCCCGGATGGTATCTCGACAAGCGGCATCACGCAGCCGCCCATGCTCGCTGAGGCCGTCGTGCGTATCGGCGAGCACTTGCCGTCTCCCGAACGTCACAGTTGGTATGGCTTAGTCTGGCCGAACTTGCTCGCCTATCATGAATGGCTGTACCGCGAGCGCGACCCGCACGGCGAAGGCTTGGCACTCCTCATTCACCCCTGGGAGACCGGCCTCGATAACACGCCGCCATGGATGGAAGAGCTGAAGCAGCACTTGCTGCCAGGCTGGATCCGCGCTATTACCAAACTGCATCTCGATGGTATGCTCAGCGTTTTCCGGACAGATACGCGTATCGTCGATCCGGCCGAGCGGCTGGACAATGTCGAAGCCCTGGCCCTCTATGATGCCAAGCTGCGCCTGCGACGCAAGTCATACGACACTAATAAAATTCTTGACCACTCGCTCTTTAGCATCGAGGACTTATCATTCAATTGCATCCTTATTCGCGCTAATGCGCACCTGAGGCACATCGCCCACACGATCCGCGAGACCATACCCGATGACTTGCAACAGCACATGGAGCTATCCGAAAAAGCGCTCGAGCAGCTCTGGGACCCCTATGAGGGACAGTATTTCTCCCGCGACTTCGTCACGCATCGGTTACTTACCGAGCCGTCCATTGCCACCTTCATGCCACTCTACGCCGGCTGCATTAGCCGTGAACGCGCCCACCAACTTGTCCAGTTGCTGGAGAATGAGCACCTGTTCGGCACGCCCTACCCTATTCCAAGCACGCCGACAAACTCAACATATTTCGACCCCGTCTGCTACTGGCAAGGCCCATCCTGGGTCAATACAAACTGGCTCGTTATCGACGGGCTAAAGCGGTACGGCTTCCATGACCACGCCGCCGCATTACGCGAGAGCACGCTGGAAATGATCAAGCACGGCGGCTGGCGCGAGTATTTCAACCCAGAGACTGCAGACGGGTTGGGCGCCAAAGAGTTCTCCTGGACCGCCGCCCTCGCCATCGATCTTCTAAAGCAGTAAAATAGCCACGTAATGGCTGAAGGTGTAAATAGGGACCGCGGCGCGCCTGTCATAGCGCCAACGTACGAACAGGTGCTGGACATGGCGCCCACGGACTTAGTGGAACAGTTGACCATCCAAGAGACCCCGGACCACTTGGTTGCCGTCCGGTTGGCGGAGCATGCCTGCAGGCGATTCCGGGATGAATACGATTCGTCGCAGCACTGGCGAACCAACGGCAGCGTCGGCACGCTCGCTCTGCTCGGCCAAGCTAACGCGCTCCGCGCTCTACGTGGCGAGCAAGCCGGTTTTTCACGGTATAATGTCGACCTCGCGATAAAGGAAGCATACGATAATCTGGACGGGAACGATCCGGACATATTAGGCGCGCGCGTACGAGCCATCACGTTGCATCTGGGCATCGCCGCCATCCGTCATGTGCGCCTGGATCGCCATGAACATAGCCTCAAACAGCGCGCTTTCACGGCACGTCGCAGCCATAGATCAGATATGGAAGCAGTCGAGGCGGCACACGGGAAAGCCGTCGAAGCGATTGCGCAGCAACGGATCGAATCAAACCGTATTCGCGTCTGGGCGCATGAAGCCCAAGGCTATCTCAAGTGGCAGCGCAAGGAAAATCAACTGGACTATTGGCCGCAAAGTAAAGTGCGCCTCAACGCCGCGTATGCCGCTCTGGAAGTTGCGTCTGGCGACCCTCATCGGGCAGTTGCCCTGGCCAAGGCAATTCCGGGCGAGGCGCGCGAAACATGGTGGGAAGATATTTCTCCTGACGCATATGCCCTTTTCGTACAGCATTGGCAAGCGGTTGCAAGCGATATCAAGCTGCTTGCCCGAAGCTATTATCTACCTGAAGCCCCCGGGCTTTCTCAATGGCGCAATGCAAGACTACGTGCAATGCTCGGCAGCCCCGACCTGGATACAATGCCCGAGTATCCGTCAGCTGATGTCGTCTAGTAATGACGGCGCAGCGTCCTCGGCGGCAGTAGTCGTTTTGTCGGCGAGGCTCTGAGCTCTATTGAGTTTGCTCTCAAGCGTCCGAGATTTGCGAGTAGCCAGGTCGATCGTGTTTGTGGCCTGAACGAGTTTCTCCTTCGTCTTGTCGAGCAGATCGCCGAACTTGCCGAACTCGCCTTTTACAATGGTTAAGATTTCCCATACTTGTGACGTCTGTTCGGCGATAGCCAACGAACGAAAACCGAGCATAAAGCTATTCAATATCGCAGCCACGCTTGTCGGTCCGGCGACGGTTACTCGAAACTGTGACTGCAAGCTTTCGAACAGGCCCGGGGTGCGCAGAATCTCCGCGTACAAACCTTCTGTCGGGACGTATAAGATAGCAAAATCGGTCGTCCGTGGCGGTACGATATACTTTTCCTTAATGCTCTTGGCCTCCATCTTTACACGGTTGACCAGTGCTTTTGATGAGGTCTCCACCTCGCCAAGATCCCCCTTCTCCTGAGCAGCGCAGAGCCGCTGATAATCCTCAAGCGGGAACTTAGAGTCAATCGGCAGGAAGATAAATCCGTCGCGGCTCGATTTGTCTGGCAGTTTGATCGCGAAATCGACGACATCACGGCTTCCCGGCTTCAGATTAACCTGCTTGTCGTAATGGTCCTTAATAAATACCTGCTCTAGCAAGTTCTCTAGCTGCACTTCGCCCCAGGTCCCGCGCGTCTTAACATTTGTCAGTACACGCTTGAAGTCGCTGACGTCGCTCGCCAATCCCTGCATCTCGCCGAGGCCTTTGTGCACCTGCTCGAGACGCTCGCTCACTAGTTTGAAGCTCTCACCCAGGCGCTTCTCAAGGGTACTCTGCAGTTTCTCGTCTACGGTCGCGCGCATTTTCTCGAGCTTGTCGGCATTATCCTTCTGCAGGCTCTCCAGCTTGCCCTCGACGGTCTTACGAATCTGCTCTAACTTCTCATCATTCTTATCGCGAAGTTGCTCGACACGTTGCGTTATCTCGAGGCGCAAGTCTTTGTTGGCCTCTAGAAACTCCTTGCGGTTCTGCGCAAACTCTTGTCGGATCGGCGCGTCCAAACCACCCCTTGACGACCGCACCATAAGAAATAGCAGTCCCGCCGCGTTTAGTACCCCCAAGATCAGTAGCGCCCACAACATGCTCTTATTCTACCACCTGGCGTATCAGGCGAAACGAGTCACGACGAACATAAACGCAACGCCGATAATAGTCAGGCCGATCGTTGCATAGGAGGAATGTTTACTGTGCGCCTCTGGCAGGATCTCACTGGCACCGATATATAGGAGAAAGCCGGCAAAAAAGCCTAGGTACAGGACGAGGGCCGCATCGGATACATGGAAGAACAGCGTGCTAGCTGCACCCAGCACTGGCGCAAGCGCATCCAGCAACAATAGCGCGAAGGCTCGTCTGGAGCGGTTGTGGTTCACGAGCATGAGATTGACCGTATTCAGGCCATCCGTAAAGTCGTGGGCGATGACAGCGATGGCGACGGCAATGCCGACACCTGTTCCCACCTGAAAGCCAAGGCCGATTCCTACGCCGTCAAGGAAGCTGTGCCCGGACAACGCCAATGCCGACGCAATGCCCACATCTGGGTGGTGGTGCACTTCGTAATCATGTTCTTGCGAGTGGTGGATGAGAATGCTTTTCTCGATAATATGGAAGACCAGGAACCCGCAGACCAGTGCCAGCATGACCGTCGTTGGGTCGCGTCGCTCTTCACCCAGGATCTTGAACATCTCGGGCAACAGGTCGAACGCCACCACGCCGAGCAGCACTCCAGCGGTATACCCGAGAAAGCGGTGCATTCGGTCGCGATTCCGAAGCGCGGTCAGTCCGCCGAATAACGTCGAGAGGAAAGTCGCTGAAGCAAGTAGGATAGGCGCCATATACTGCTACCTATTCTACCCGCGTCGCTCTATTGGAGGCAATTATAATCTATAAAACCTATCTGACCCGGGACGAACCCGGGTCAGTTGCGGAAGCCTCACACTTCCTATGTATTAGGCTAGCGTAAGCCTAACAAAAACGCAATGCGACAAATCACACACAAGTCGTGGCGCTAGTATATGGCTCGTGTTTCGCGTTACAATGCAGCCAATACATCATCATGGCCGGATTACTGAGAAATAAACACCACGACACCGACCCCGTCTGGCACGTCCAGGCGTTAACATTCGTTGCCATCGTGCTGCAGTTTGCCCTGCCCGACCGTTTTGCCCCCGGTTCCCACTATGTTATTCCCTTCGTCGAGCTGCTTCTACTCGCCGCCCTGCTGTTTACCACGCCCAAGGACCGCCTATTGAAATCCTTCGCGCGGCGCGTGAATGCTATCTTGCTTATCGCCGTCGCCAGCGCCGCCAACGCCTACTCGCTTGTAATGGTTGCCTCCCAACTACTGCAAGGCTCGCGCGCGGCCACCAACGGCCGCGATCTCGTGCTGACCGCGCTAAACATCTATCTCACCAATATCATCATCTTTGCGCTGTGGTACTGGGAAATGGATGGCGGCGGTCCGGTAGAACGACACCGCAACCCGCATTACGAACTGGATTTCTCGTTCCCGCAGGACCAGCAGGACCCGACGCATACGCATTGGCACCCGACATTTGTCGATTACCTCTACCTCAGCTCCACCAATGCCATGGCATTCAGCCCTACCGACACAATGCCGCTCAGCCGTCGTGCCAAGATGCTGATGCTCTTGCAGGCGACCGTCTCGCTTGTCGCCATCGCCTTAGTTGCCGCCCGTGCAGTGAACATCCTTAGCTAGTATTCAAGCAAGTTGACTTTGATATTAGTATATGTTATACATAGTTGTCTTGTACACCCTGTACGGGACGCGTAGGGCACCGCAGGTGCACTAGTTAACAATCCGGGTTGAGGCACTATAAGTGAGCAATCAGCCAAAAACTTCTTACATGTATGTAGGGAGCTTCTGGCTGGTTGCCCCAAGCACAGTGCGTGGTGCGCATCTTGCCAGCAGAGGTTACTGCAATGCTACAGAGAATTAGCTCGTTCAGCTCATCACTCTCGACGATCCTTCAGTGGGTTTTCTGGGTGATACGTGCACTCCTCGTCGCAGCCGGCTTTGTGTGCGTGTTGCTCTTCCTGTACACAATTGATCCGGTATGGATTGCCCAGGCTATGACCTATGTCAGCCGCAGTACCGTGATTTCGTTTGATTTCACATACTGGCTGATCGTCATTGGCTGCTCAGCAGTCCAACTAGGCCTGATTTTCTCGTATATCGAAGCCGCTAACCACGTCTTCCTTTTGTCCAAACTTCCGCAACGGCAATCTAACCAATAGTTGCATACTTCACACGAACCGGCATCAATCAGGCACTACCTGAACTGATGCACGGTTCGCGTGAAGCGTTGCGTGCGTATGCACACTACCACACTACTTTACTCTCACTGCCTCCCCGGATTTTTCTTATTCTTGCTATTTTCTTGATACGAACGTGTTGCCGCGGATGTAGAAGCGCCACGGCTCATCTTTTGCCGCGCTGATGCCGACGCGCGATGTCCGAATAATATCGGCCGCGGCTAGTGGCGGCTGTAATACCAACCGCAACGGCGGCTCCTGGAGGTCATGGCCACCGAGCGCCATCGTGACGCCGAGCGCCTGGCAGAGCTTGCCTGGCCCGTTCATCAGTGTTTTCTCGCGGCCTTCGCCGCGGTTCTGCCGCATAATATCCTCACCTTCGATTGGCTCGAGCGCCCTGATGAGCACGCCCGCGCCGTGTCCTTCCGCCTCCGTGACAACATTCATACAGAAATGCATGCCGTAGGTAAAATACACGTATAGGTGCCCTGGCGGGCCGAACATAACGCGTGTTCTGGCCGTATTGCCGCGGTAGCTGTGGCTTGCCGCATCCGCCTGGTCATAGGCTTCCGTCTCGACGATCTTGCCTACCAGGCGGCGGCCGTTTAGCTCCCTAATAAATAGCGAACCGAGCAGCCGCGGCGCCACGTTCTCGGCCCTCCCGTATAGGACTTGCCAATCGCTATCGGCCTGATTAGGCATAGCGCCCCCTCGAGCGCGAAGTCAGCACGGCCGCTGCCATGATGCCTAGGCACACGATGCCGGCCAAGAACCCAGGCACCGCGACGATGATACTCAAGAGCATGGCGAGCGCCAGCACCAGAATGGCGTAGTGCGCGCCATGCTCAAGATAGCGATACGCCTGGAGCGTCTTATGTCGCACCATGTAGACCGTCAGCGACCGGATCCAGACCGCGCCGATACCGAGGCCAACCGCAATCAGCACGATGTCACTGGTAATCGCGAACGCACCGATCACGCCGTCGAAAGACAAACTGGCATCAATAACTTCCAGGTAAATAAATGTAACGAGTGCCGCCAGGCCCGTCCGCCGGATACCTTTACCCGTGAATGCTTTCCCCATCAACGCCACGATGCTATTGAGGAGCGAATAGCCGACCACGCCACAGACGCCCGCTGCCAGCATTGCCCAGCGCTGCTCGCCACCGCCGCCGAGCGTAACCGGTACTGTCAAGACACCAACGACGACCAGCGGTAGCCACCAGTACTCGCTGCGGCCAAGCGGTGTCTCGATCCGCTTCAGCCACCGTACCTCGTGCTCTGTCGTCAGAAAATGCAGGCTCAGCATCAGCAGAAAGGCACTGCCGAATGCGGCAATGACCGGATGGGCCAGCTCCAGTTCGTGCGCATATTGCGTCGGTCGATGGAGCGCTAGCGTCGCCACCTCGCCAAGGGAAACATGCGCCGACAGGGCCACGATCAATAACGGCAGCAGCGCCCGTACGCCGAATATTGCAATCAGAATTCCGACAGATAAAAACAGCTTTTGCCAAAATATACTTAACATGTTAAGGATATGCGCGTTGATGACAGCGTTGTCGAAGCTGAAGACCAGTTCAATAACCGCCAGGACTATGACGGTCGCGCCTGCTGCGGCATTCCTGGCGACAAATACGAAGCCAAGCGCCAGTACGGTGAACACGAGCGATAGTGCAAAGCTGCGGAACAGGCGGTCCATATGTCTCCATCATCTTACCATGGCGCAGACGGGCCCTGCCGGCGTGAGCTATTTGCGATAGTAGCGCTTGAGCCAGGCGTCACGGAACGCGTGGAATGAGCCGTCTTCGATACTGGCGCGGATGTCGTCCACCATCTTGATGATAAAGTGCTCGTTGTGGGTGGAGACGAGCGTGCCGGCCAGCGACTCCTTCGTCTTGTACAAGTGCCGCAGGTAGGCTCGCGTATGGTTCTGGCAGGCATAGCACGGGCAATCTCCCATGATCGGCGAGAAGTCGCGCGCGTACTTCGCGCTCGAGAGGTTGATGCGCCCCTCGTAGGTATACGCCGCGCCGTTGCGCGCCACTCGCGTCGGGGACACGCAATCGAATGTATCGATACCCTGTTCTATCGCCGTGAAGACATCGTCCGGCTCGCTGATGCCGAGCAAATGCTTCGGCTTGTTCTCCGGCAGGATTTCGTTCACCCACTGGATAATCTCCGCCATCTGGCTCTTCTCGAGCGCGCCGCCGATACCGTAGCCATCGAACGGCAAATTGCCCATGAATCGCGCGGCCTCCCGGCGTAAATCTTCGTAGTTAGCACCCTGGATAACACCGAAGAGCGCTTGGTACGGCCGGTCCGGATGCATGGCACGCAACCGCCGCATCTCAGTAAGCGACCGCTCAGCCCAGGCGTGCGTTCGCCCCAGCGATTCTACTTGATAGGTATACGGATCGTGCAGCGATGTCAGCTCGTCGAACGCGAACGCAATGTCCGCGCCGATAGCGTGCTGCACGCGCATAGAATGCTCCGGCGTGAAGGTGTGCTTGCTGCCGTCCAGATGGGACTTGAATGTCACGCCGTCGTCATTCACGAACGCTCGCCGGTCGCGTATCGGCGCGATGACATCTTCGTCCGGCAGTTCGCCGCTGTAGAGCGCCAGTACTTTCTTGAACCCGCTGCCAAGGCTCAGTACCTGGAAGCCGCCGGAATCCGTAAACGTCGGCCCGGTCCAATTCATAAACTTTCCAAGACCACCGGCTCCTTCCACCAGTTTGTGCCCCGGCTGCAGGTATAGGTGATACGCATTAGCCAGGATGGCCTGCGCGTGTACTGCCTTCACCTGGTCAATCGTCATGGCGCGAACGGCGGCCTTTGTTCCTACCACGATAAACGCCGGCGTACGGATATCTCCGTGCGGCGTATGAATCACTCCAGTACGTGCCAGCGTGCCAGGCAGGCGCTTTGTCACCTCAAATCCGAACATAGCCATTCACTAGTGTACAGCATTGCAGCACTACTGATGACAGAAGTGGCTACTTCTTGAGCGGCGCCTGGGCTACCTGGTAATCCGGCTTTGGCAAGCGGCGCACTTGCAGCAGGATCGTACCCGTGCCAAACCACATGCTCAGGAGCAGGACAAAGAAGCCGAGCAATGGGAAGAGGAATAAGATGAGTAGGATGACAATGCCGAGCAACATGTACAAGACGACGTTCTGCGTGCGCCCTGCCAGCAGCAGCCTGCCGAGGAAGTAACCAGCCACCGGAATGGCCAAGAGCTCGATCACCAACCAGGCTAGCAATATGAGAACAGCCAGCGGCACGGCGATAACCGAAGCGATGAGCAGGAAAATAAGTATCGGTACGACGATGCTCACCACAAAGCCCGTTACGACTGTCAGCAATGGTTGCTCCAGCGTGACGTCCGTCGCTCGCTCAAGCAGACGCGGGAAAATAAGGACAAGTACCAGCGCCAGCAGCAGGAAGGCCGCGGCCAGGTAGAGCTTGAACAGGAAGCCCGCGAAGAGCAATGCGGCGCCGGTTGGGCGCTCATGGGTCGGCGGTTGGTTGTGCACGACCTTGCCGGCAACTTTAGCGCCGTCGGCCCGTGACAATGCCTGCTCACTGGTATAGGTAATACTGCCGCCAATAACCGAGGCGCTGCCGAGCGACAAGTTGGTCGTTTCGGCCTGTACGTCGCGCCCAACCGTACCCTCTATTGTCGTATCCTGTCCTGCCGCCACCAGGTCACGCCCGGCAGTACCATCCAGCGTGAAGTCCTGGGCGGCGACCGTTACGTCGCTGCCCACTTTCCCGCCAGACTCGATGCTCACCGTCTGTCCGGCCACCGCAGCTGTCCGCGTTACCGTGCCGCTCACCGATAGCGATTGTGCGGCAGCCCGTACGCTGCCGTTGACCGTGCCAGAAATATGAATAGTTTGCGCCAAGCACAGCACATCACCGTTGACCGTGCCCCCGATATCTACCGTTTGTCCCGCACAATACACGTCGCCATTGACCGTGCCGGCAATGTCGATACTCCGGCCGGAGGCGTATAAGCTCTTATCCAGCGTCTGTCCGCGTGCCACCGACACGCTCATCCCCGAACGGATATTTTGCGGTGCCGCGTGCGCCACTGCTACGCCGCCAATACTCACGAGTGCTACCGCCATACCTACTACGAGCAGCCATGCTTTTGCCATCGCACCCCCCCTTTCATTCTCACTGTAGTCGTAAGAACAATTATCTACCCATGTTGTACAGCATTATGCCTTGGCCGTCTAGCAAATAATTGGCAGAGTTAGGAGACCATCGCATGCCGGACATTGCTGTCAGCTTTCTCACAGCTTGCAGCGTCGATACCGAATATGCTAGATGGGTCACATTAACAAGGAGGTGACACATGTCTGACGAAGACAAGCGTAAGAAGGCTAAGCGCATGCTCGATAATATGAATAACAAAGCACACGAGTACAAGGGGCGCATCGAGCAGAAGGCCGAAGACGTGAAGGAAAGCTTCGACAAAGACACCGATACTATATAACGCTCGGCCTAGCCGTGTACGAACCGTAGCAAGTCGTATACCAGGAATGCGGGCCACACGAGCGCTTTCAGCAGTCCGATTACGCCGTCACCAAATGTGGCGGCGTTTTGAATGTAGTACACCGCCGCGCCGATCATACCCAGGATATATGCCGGCGCCACGCCGCCACCCCCGCCATGCCATTTGCGCTCGTAGTATCTTTTCTCATCAGCCATATCCGTACCCCCTTGTATGCTTCAGTGTATGCATACTTCGGCATAAGCGCTGTGAGGTAGGACACCCTTACTGGATAGAAGTCACGACCCACTTGTGCAGGACATAGCTCGGCACGCGCGCCATGGTGATGGTATGGTACGCATTAGTTTCTTCATAAATAGTATTGCCGGAGTCATCGGCTACCCGCCAGGTCTCAATAGTCTGGAGGGTAGCTGAGTTGTTGGCCAGACTCGAGTTTACTGAGAGTATCTTAATACTCGGCACGTCCACATCGAATTCACCCGTGGGCCAGCCGACAACACGGTCGCGGATGAGCGAATTGGCCTGGCCCGAGTAGCGCGAGTCGAGCCGGTAGGATACGAAGCGCGCCAACGAGGCATTCGTACTATTCGCGAACTTGTAGTACGGCACCAGGTCGGCCATGGCCGAGTTGAAGATATACGCCGTGCATACTTCGTATTCATGGTTCGTGAACTGCAGGCAGGTATTCACATCGGCGTTGGCTATGATGTCGTTGAGAAAATTGTCTACTTCCTGCTGCGGATCCGTAGCCGGTTGCGTTTGCTCGCTGACTGCAGGCTGAGAGGAGCCAAAATTAAAGCCGAATAAACTGAACGCCGAGGCCGGCGCACTGGCCGCCAACACCGTCACCAGCGCCACTACAATACCTGTTCCGATACTCCTCCTCACCATGACGGCCAGTATGGACGCGGCAGGGGCGAGAATCAGTAAAAATAGCTACAAAACGATGCCGCTCGGGAGCAGCAATCACGCCTCGTCAAGGTTTGCCAGTACTTCATCGCCGCGCACTGCAAGGGTATACTGCGCCGTATAGAATGCCCCGGCCGGTAGCGGCGTGGATACTATATTCGTGACAACCACCCTGCCTAGCTTCTCATTAACCGTGCACGAGACAAGCCGTTCATCTTCATCGGGCTCAGCAAAAAAGCTGTTTTCTATAGGGTACCGCTGCGCAAATATCCCTAGCATGTCGGCCAGCGATGTGTCCTCGCCATGCTCCAGCACTATCTTGGCATAGATTGCAATAAATACAACTATTCACAAGCCCTACTGCTACTGCATACGTGACCCATGTCACGACTTGACCTATGGCTTGACGCCACAACACCCTTTCGTCCTTTTGGGCTCGTCAGTACGATCACGCAATCGTATAGGGTTTGGCACTGGGACGGTGGGAGGCTTCGAGGAGGGAATATGTTCGATCGCGTATCACGGCACGTCTACTTATGCCTCCGACGAGACGCCTCAAGCCACCATGGCCCAATGACCTGAAAGACCCATACGGGCTCCAGGATTTGTACAGTTCTGCTTGTGTGCAAGCTACGACTCAATCACGCCGCACGCGTGCTACCACCCAGGAAATCTCAGCTGATACGAGTGGCGAACACGGCTCGGGCACGGACCAATCAGTGCAAGCAAGCCCTGATCAACCAGCTCCCAGAACCTGGGAAAATCCATGTGGTCCAACTCCATCTCCAGCCGGCACAAATCTTCGACCTTATGCGGATCGAGCTCAGCCGCTGTTGCCGTAAAGGCGATCGTCAGCTCAACGCTGCTCTTGCCCTGTAACTGCCCATTCCAACCATCAACCCGAACGATCGCACGCGGAACCATGGCCCAATCCAGGCTCTCGAGGTGCGACGTATAGAAGTACGCCCAGTAAGACCCTATGGGTGGACGCTCACCGGCATGCGAGGACACACGCGGCCCTTCTTGTGTTTCTGTTACGGAAGATTATCCTTCTAACTCTTCGAACATGCTAGGATACAACGCAACTACAGGAACGCGCTACGAAGTCTGTGGAGCCAAATGCCAGTTTGTTAGCCATTCCGGCACAAGAAATAGATCAACCAAGCTAGCAGGTACAGGACGGCAATGGTAAGCAGGGCGACCACTGCGACATGCCAGACACCGTGGATAGGTGCGGCCAGTATGTCCAGCATTTGAGGCAGTATCACTGCAAACGGTAAAGGCAAACCGACTAGTACGATCGCGAAGGGTGGAAAAGAGCTATTCGCCGCTAGGCGCACCATATCGCTGTAGAAACGAAGCGGCCGCAAAGGTGGCACTGCCGCCAACCGCAAGACGTGCTTGATGTTCACCATGAACGTTCCTCTCGCAAACTGCAGAACTGTTAAGGTACAGTTACCTTCCTCTCATCTGATAATGGAGTTTTACTCCAATACCATCTGTCAGCGATAGATGCCACATCCCCCTGGGCCTATGAGCGCCAGCAGGAGTAATTTCTGTCTGTTTATTCTGACTTCCCGCGAGGCGTGCAGGCCTTACGAACCTTACTAATCTTCGCCATTACAAATGAGCATGCCGTCCAAAAATTGGGAATGACTAGAGCTAGCGTTTCTTGGAAGTATTGTTCTCGGGGTGTTGCGACCAAGCCCAGGCGAGAAAGAGCGCCATGAGCAGGACGCCGAGCGCGAACAGCGCCGAGGCGCGGTAGAGATGCGGCCACGGATGCGCGAAGTGCAGCAGCAGCGCCGCAACGATAAAGTTCGCCCAACCCCAGGCCACATTGACCACCGCGGACGACGGCCGGCCGAACGGCGTCTGGTGTTGCTCGCCAGTAATGCCCTTCACAAAGTGTGGCGTGCCATTGGCAAGAAGCATGCCAGCCAGCAGACTATAGAGATAGAGCGTAAGCATGGTGCTTATCCTTGTTTATACTTGCCATTGTACACCGCTGCCGCTCTGGCGGCAGAGGAATATACTAGTGAGATGGATGGCAGACCATTGGCGGAACGGATGCGGCCGGAGCAACTGGACGATGTACTCGGGCAGGAACACCTTGTCGGCGCGGGCAAGATTATCCGGGAGATGGTCAGTCACAAACAACCGGCGAGCTTGATCCTGTGGGGGCCGCCCGGTAGCGGTAAGACGACACTGGCGCGTATCATTGCGCGCGAGACAGGCGCCGACTTCGTGGAGCTGAGTGCCGTCACTGCCGGCAAGGCGGACGTGATGAAAGTGATCGAACATGCCGAAGCGAACCGCCGCCTGGGTATGACGACGATATTATTCGTCGACGAAATCCACCGCTTCAATAAGGCGCAACAAGATGCCTTCCTGCCCTATGTCGAGAATGGCACGGTTGTACTGATCGGCGCGACGACGGAGAACCCAAGCTTCGAGGTCATCACGCCGCTATTATCCCGCTCGCGCGTCTTGGTTTTGGAGCCGCTCAGCAAGGACGAGATTACGCGCATTATCAAAAAGGGCGCGAAAGCAGAGAGGCTAACCGCGAAAAGGTTGCCCGCCAAAAGCATCGACATACTCGCGGAGTTGAGCGGCGGCGACGCGCGCGTAGCACTCGGCAACTTGGAGCTCGCAGCGCAACTAGCCGGCAGCAAACCCATTACGCCGGAAATCGTGCAGGCTGCGGCACAGAAGCGCGTGCCCGGCTATGACAAAGCCGGCGAAACGCACTACAACCTCATCAGTGCGTTCATCAAGTCCATGCGGGCAAGCGACGCGACCGCCGCGCTGTACTACATGGCGCGCATACTGCAGGCCGGCGAAGACCCGAAGTTTGTTGCGCGCCGGATGGTCGTCTTTGCCAGTGAAGACATCGGTTTGAGCGCGCCGGCCGCCTTAAACCTTGCCATATCCGCCTTCCTGACAGTAGAACGTGTCGGCATGCCGGAGTGCCAATACGCCCTGTACCAGTGCGCGAGTGTACTTGCGAAATCGCCCAAGTCGCGTGCAATTACCGATGCTATGCGCCAGGCACAGCAGGCAGCGAGGGAGCACCCCGACCTGCCCGTGCCATTGCACCTGCGCAACGCGCCGACGCAACTCATGCGCAACCTCGGCTACAACGAAGGCTATGAATGGAAAGCCGGCTTCCAACACGAAGCGGGCAACCTGCCGCCGGAGCTAGAGGGCTCGGATTATTTCACAGGCAGCCGGTAGCCGCCCATGATTAACTTAGGAGTACGATTCGCTCGTGAAGGAGGATACATTATGGATGGCGACATGAAGTTCGAGCTGAGCAGTCCAGCGTTTGCCGAAGGTGACGAAATACCCACGAGGTATACCTGCCAGGGTGAGAACTTCAGCCCACCACTTACCATCAGCGGCACCCCCAAAGGTACTGCCAAGCTGGCACTAGTCATGCACGACCCCGATGCGCCGAACGGTGATTTTCTGCATTGGACACTCTGGCACCTCAACCCGAACATACGTGAGATACCGGAGAATACCGTACCAGACGACGCGTTGCAGGGCATGAATAGCGCCGGTAGCGTCGGCTACATGGGCCCTTGTCCGCCATCCGGAATACACCACTATATCTTCAACCTGTATGCGCTCGATACGACGATGAACTTGCCCGAGGGAACAAGGCGCGCCGAACTAATGAAGGCACTTGATAACCACGTCGTCGCCCAGACGGCGCTTAGCGGCACATTCAGCGCCTGACTTGCTGCTGAAGCAGTCTTAAAAGCACGGTCGCCTGATTATGCGCTTCGTCGTGGGCGGAATACAGCAGCGTTACATGGGTATGCTCGTGTACGATTCGCTGCAGCTCGGTGAATGCCGGGTTACTGGCGAGTTCTTTCTCGTAACGCTTTTTGAACTCGTCGTACTTTGCAGGGTCGTGACCGAACCATGTGCGAAGCTCGTCGGATGGCCCGACCTCCTTCAACCATAGGTCCAACTTAGCTTTTTCTTTGCTAACGCCGCGCGGCCACAGCCGGTCCACGAGCACGCGGTAGCCGTCCGCAGAGTTTGCTTCTTCGTATACACGTTTTATCTGTACCATACTGCCATTATAGCCCCGTGCTACTACTTGACGCAGTGCTTTCCTTCTGCACTATTAGAGCGCATAATCCCTGCATCGGTTTATCCGAAGTTGTTGTTCTTTTACAAGTGAGAGGGGTGAAATCCATGGATGCTTCGTCGCACACGTGGTTCCAGTCGCTACTGCTAAACCGTCAGCTGCGAAAGGCCATTCGGCGCAATGTGAGGCGCTATGGCCCGCTTGTTACGGGAGTTCTGTCGTTCCTAATCTTCCGCGTATTGAGTAGCTGGTCGTTTGCGGCCATTCTCATGGTAGCGTTGCTTGTACACGAATATGGCCACTATGTTGTTGCTCGCCGGCTCGGCATCAAAGTATCCGGCCCGTACTTCATAGCCATAATCGGCGCATTCGTAAAGCTCGACCAGGATGTTACGTCACGGCGGGATGAGACGTACATTGCGTTGGCGGGACCGTTTGCGGGAAGCATCATGACACTTGCGTCCGCCATGGGGTTCGTACTAACTCAGAACCCGTACCTCGCGGTTATTGCGTTCATAGCAGGAGCCATCAATGTCCTGCAAATGGTACCTATGCTACCGCTCGACGGCGGACGGGCGCTGTGGGGGATCGTGTTCTCTATTCACCCGTATATCGGCATCGCTACCTCGGTTGTGGTTGTACTCACGTCTGTGGTGTTGGCAGTTCTGGGCAGTCCGTCCATCATCTTCCTGATCTTCGTTCCTTTTATGATTCCACGGATCTTTGGGGAGATCAAAGCAGCACGCAGACATAAGCCGTTGCAAGTACCGATGGGCAAGCGAGACATCCTCCTGAGCTCGCTAGCTTGCGCGGCTATTACCGTCGGCCTAGGTGTAATGCTCGTGTACGTTGTCTTGAACGCCGATGGCATCAGCGCGCTCGACACCCTCGCACACTTTTAGAAGAAGACAACGGCCTGCGGCAACTACAACAAGTCTCACCGTAAACGGTGATTCTCGACTTCTGCCGCAGGCCTTCTTCATGCCTGGACGCTACCCACCAGAGTTGCCGTTTGCATGATAACGCGCTTATACTTACTCCTAATGGCAGACAGTCTCCTCGTGCTGGACAAGCTGAGCAAACGCTACGCGGGCACACGCTCGTTAGCACTCGATAGCGTTAGCCTGCATGTTGCGCCCGGCGAAGTCTACGGCTTCCTCGGCGCAAACGGCGCTGGCAAGTCCACCACCATTCGCACACTACTCAACTTCATTCAACCCACGAGCGGCGCGGCCACTATTTGCGGTAATGACATCGTCAAAAATTCCGTCGCGACTAAACGCCATGTCGGTTACCTGGCAGGCGAGATCGCCCTCTACGACCGTATGACTGGCAAGGAGTTCCTGAGCTATATGACGGCACTGCAGCCGCTGAAGACGAGGGGCTACACTGCCGAGCTCGTGAAGCGCTTCGAAGCCGATACCCGCAAGCCACTCGGCACGCTTAGCAAAGGTAATCGGCAGAAATTCGGCCTCATCCAGGCCGTCATGCACGAGCCCGACGTTCTCATACTCGACGAGCCGACAAGCGGGCTGGATCCGCTCATGCAGGAAGAGTTCTTCAAGCTCATGCACGAGTCGAGGCAACGCGGCGCGGCGGTGTTCGTGAGCAGCCATAACTTTGCCGAAGTGCAGCGTATGTGCGACCGCATCGGTTTTATCCGCGAAGGCAAGTTGGTTGCCGAGCAAACATTGGCCGCTCTGGCGAACCGGGCCGCTCATACATTTACCCTTACCTTCACGGATACTGTGCCTTTGCGCAAACTGCGTGCCTTGCCGCATAGCCATGTCACCTCGCACGACGAGCACCGCATAACTATCTCGCTCGAAGGTGAGTTGACGCCGTTCTTTGTCGTTCTGGCTAAGCATCATGTCGTTCGCCTGGAGCAACAAGAGGTCAACCTGGAGGAAGAGTTCATGCGGCTGTATAAGCCAACAGGAGAGAAAAATGCGTAATCCGCTTTTGGTGATCGTGGGGCACGAGCTGCGCCGGCGGAAACTATACATCGTGTGGTGGAGCCTGGGCATTATCGCGCTAATTGCGCTAACCGTGCTCGCGTACGGCAGCATCAAGGGCCAGGCGGAGCAACTGAATAAAGCATTCGGAAGTTTATCATCAAGCATCAGCGGATTTGTCGGAACGAGCGATATGTTCTCACCCGTTGGCTACCTAAACTCACAGCTGTATTACATAACGCTTCCCATATTGTTCATCATCCTGACCGTGACGCTCGCCGGCGGCCTGCTCTACAAGGAGGAGCGCAGCGGCACGTTGGAACTGCTGTTGGCGCGTCCCATCGGACGGAGCCGGTTATTGCTCGCCAAATCGCTGGCCGGCACGGCAGTCGTGGCCATTATCGGCGCGGTGGTAACCGTCGCCACATTGCTCTGTTGCCTTGCGATCCACCTAAACGTACCAGCCGGCCATGTCGTACTCGCCTCTATCTGGATGGTGCTGTTCTCTGGCGCCTTCGGCGCCATCGCCTTCATGCTCTATGCCACCAGTACGCTCACGCAACGCCTGGCTGCAGCAGTGGCAATCGCCCTAAGTCTGGGCGGCTACATCCTGACATCACTCGGCGGCATGGTACACGGGCTGTCAGGCGTTGCCAAGCTGCTGCCGTATCACTATTATGACCCGGGCGCTATCCTGAACGGGAAAGTTTCGGGTGGCCTGATCATCTATGTCGCCGCAATTTACGCTATCTCGCTAGCGGTCGCCTTGCTCGGCTTCCGGCGCCGCGATATCGGCTGACGTCGCTTCGTTACAATCTGTTCCCAGGGCAAATCCGACTTGCCAAAATGTCCATAGGCGCTCGTCTGGCTATACATAGGCCGCCGCAAATCGAGCGCTTCGATAATGCCCCGCACACTCGTATCGATCAGCTCGTCCTTGAATGCATGTAGCGCGGTTTCGTCGGCGACGGCCGTACCGAACGTTTCGATGGTCTGCATGAGCGGTTCCGACCGGCCGATAACATAGGCGAGACCCACTTCGCATTTCGTCGCCAAACCCGCCGCGACGATATTTTTGGCAATGTAGCGCGCCGCATAGGCGCCAGAGCGGTCGACTTTGCTCGGGTCCTTGCCACTGAACGCGCCGCCGCCCACACGGGCATAGCCGCCGTACGTATCGACGACGATCTTTCGCCCGGTCAAGCCGGCGTCGCTTTCTGGTCCCGGAACGTGCCATAGCCCAGTGCCATTGATAACAATGTCCTTGTCCGCCGGCAGGCCGAATTGGTAGCGGGCAAGGACCGGCCCGATGACTGCCGTAATCGTTTCCGCCCGTACCTGGCTAGCCGGCACCGCTTCGCTATGCGCAACTGCGGCGACGACTTTCTCTACCCCCACCGGCCTGCCATGTTCGTAGCGTACCGTCACCTGTGCCTTGCCATCTGGACGAAGCCAGGGCAATTCCCCTCGTTCTCGCGCTTCGTCAATCCGCCGCGCCAAGGCATGCGCCAAGGTAATAGGCAGCGGCATCAGCTCCGGCGTCTCATCGCACGCGTAGCCGAACATCATTCCCTGGTCGCCCGCGCCGTCCTGGTCGACGCCCAGTGCAATATCCGGCGACTGCAAGTGCAAGTCGCTGCTGAATTCCGACTCCGCGCTGAACCCCCATGCCGGCTCCGTGTAGCCGAGCTGCCGCACCTTATTGCGCGCAATCCGCTCGAAGTTGAGCTTAGCGGTCGTCTTTATCTCGCCGAAAAGGGCGATGCGGTTTGCACCCGCTACCGTCTCGACCCCGGTCCGCGCCTGCGGATCCACCGCCAAAGCCGCGTCCAGAATAGCGTCGCTGATCGCGTCGCAAATTTTGTCCGGGTGCCCAGCGCACACCGACTCACTCGTAAACAAGTAGTCCCTCGAAGCTCCCGCTAGATTTTTGGGCATAAAAACATCCTTTCTGCGGACGCCAGAAAGGACAAAGATACTATCGACATCCTCCCCGCGCCTGCGGGCTAGTTGGAGCACCTTATCCGCTATACAACGGACAGGTTGCCGGTAGGTCATCGAGCTAGAACTCTCGCTACACTCTGTATATCTTTAGTTGTTAAGTCCTCCCATTATACCACCCTTGACTCCTAAGATGCTATGATGGGGCGTAACCATGAGCACGGTCAGCGACGGTATCGACAGCTATATCAGCGGCAAGAAATGGTACTGGTACCTGCCCTTATGGCTGTTGGGGCTGTACATGTACGTCGAACTATTCGAGTTCAATATGGTCAAGCAGCAGATGCCGCTGATCTGGCTTGTGCCATATTCGTTCGACTTTCTCTTGCATGAGATCGCGCACATCGTGACAGCCTTTTTGCCGGCCGTTCTCACCGCATCTGCCGGGTCGGGATCCGAGGTACTACTCGGCACCCTGCTCATCGTCATGGCCATCTGGCAACGCAGTTATTTCGCAAGCCTGTTCTGCTTCTTGTGGTTTGCCCTCGCCTGCGACAGCGCCGGGCAGTACATGGCCGATGCCGTCCCGCAGCGACTGCAGCTCGTCTCGCTCGGCGGCGCATTGAGTGGGCAGGACCCGCTGCACGACTGGCACTTTGTCTTCGGGCAGCTGCACCTACTCGGCGCAAGTGCGTTCATCGGCAATTCCCTACGCGCCATCGGCTTTCTCGTCGGACTAGCCGGCGTCGCATTCACCGCGTGGCTACTGTACAAGATGGCCGCTGACGGACACGCCGAAGCCCGGCAACAACACTTACAAGACCTTGCCAGCAAACTTGCGGATATGAAGGGTCAGGACACTCAAGACTCGCTCTACCCGGAAGCTACGAAGGGGCAGTTTGTCAGTAGCCCTGGCGATACTTCTAGCGAGAACCCGCCGCTAGATAAACGGTAAGACTATATCGTCACCGGTACCGGTTGCTGCCGCCCGGCGGACGGATAGGCCATGTACGGCATGAGGGCAATCCAGATACCGCAAAGCAGCAGGTAGTAATCCTGCGACAGATAAGCCGGCCCCGGCGTGAAGAAAAACACCAGGCTCATAACGCCAGAAAGCGCCCACAGGGTGATCATGCTGCGCATAACCCAGTCGGTGTGCCGTTTGTGATGCATTCGCCAAGCCATGACACCAGTGGCAAACAGAGCTAAGGCACTGCCGATACTGGCAATACCGTGCAGGATAAGCATCGGCTGCGCCGTCCAGCTCGGACAGACCGCCACCGACGGCTCGCACGGCATCGGCAACAAAGCGTCGGCAATGGTAAGTATCCCGAATAGCGCGAAAGACCCGAGCGCCCACCGGCTTAATCTGCTCCTATGGTGCCGCCACAACAATATGACCACCGCTGCAACCAATACGCCCGTAACGACATCCAGCAGGACGAATACCCAGTTATAGGGTTGGTGCATACCCTCCAGTTCGCTAGCCAAGCCACCGCCATAACTTACCCGCGGATTCAGCCAGAAGCCGAGCGGCCAGGAATTGTACGCAACTGCAGCCAGCACGGCGACCCCTCTCGCCCATCCTGTTGCTTTGTTATTCCGGGTTTGCCGCATGTTTGTTATTGTATGGTGACTTTCCTACTATACGCTGAGAAATATGCCGCGAACAGACAGGCGCTCATAATATGCTAGGCTAAGCCTATGAAGCTGCGTAGCATTAAAGTCTTCACTGACCGCTACCCCTGGCTCGGACCGCTCGTGTGGATACTGAGCATCGAGTTTTTCGTCGTGCAGCTAGTCGTTGCGGCGGCCTGGCAATCGCCTTCATATAGCTGGCGGTTCCACACCATCAGCGATCTCGGCAGTACTATCTGCGGCACTATAGGCGGCCGCCCCGTCTGCTCGCCACTGCACATCCTCATGAACGCATCTCTCATTACCCTGGGTCTCATCATTGTCGTCGGTTCGACCCTTATATACCAGGAGTTCCGTGAAAACCCGTATACCCTATTCGGTTTCAGTCTCATGGGGCTCGGTGGGATCGGCGCGATGCTAGCCGGAATCTTCCCCGAAAATACAGTCTTGCAACTGCACCTCCTCGGCGCCTTCCTGCCATTTGCCTTCGGCAACTTGAGTCTTCTGATACTTGGCGCAGCCCTGTTTAAGGTTCCGGCGTTTTTGCGGGTTACGACCCTTGCAGCGGGATCCGTGGCGCTGATCGCCCTCTACTTCTTTATCCGGCAGCGGTACGGAGGCCTAGGGATCGGCGGCACCGAGCGCCTCGTTGCCTACCCGCAAATCGTCTGGCTTGTTATCTTCGGCCTTTATATGTCGCGGAACCACATACTTTACAGCCATGCCGTTCGGCGTCTGCGGCACACGCTCGCAGCCGCCAAAAGTGCCGCCCGGCACCTCGCCTCACGCACGGAATAGCGTCGGGCGCCGCCCGCACCTAGCAAAACCCGCAAAGTTTTTGTATAATCCTCTCTTGAAAAGAAGTTTTCATGGATGAGCCAGAGCCCGCCCAGGATACGGACGGGCACGCTGCATTGACAATCGAATGTATCTTTCCTGGCTCCTCAGTGGGGATTGGCCAAGTGGTAAGGCACTGGGTTCTGGTCCCAGGATCGGGGGTTCGAATCCCTCATCCCCAGCCAGGAAAAATGCATTCGAGTCCCTCATCCCCAGCCGATCATTTTAATCTGTAAATGCTTTTCGACTGTGAGGGACGCTAGAACTTGAATTGCACTGAATCTTGTATGCTATATCGGAAAACAATATAGTCTAAACATGCTTAAGTACTTAAAGACCAAAAGAACTTTGTTGACAGTGCTGGTTGCAATTTTGGCTGGATTGGTAAGCGCTAAGTGGTTTGTGCAAGGCAACCCCTTAGTCACTCTACCTTGGGGCGTGCTGGCATTCCTGACGGCATTTATTGCACTAAATAAGCGCGAAGCACTCGTGTTGGGCGGCTGTCTCGGCTTCGTGGCCGCATATTCCTATCTTTGGTTTGACAATACGGGCACACATACGCTGGGTAAGATCATGTTTTTAATCATTTTGATTATTCTGCCTGCACTTTTTGGGTTGCTTGCTGGCTTGTTTTGCTCTTGGCTCGGCTGGCTAGCGCGGAAACCACTACTTGGCAACAAATAAGTTGTATATAACCTACACCTCATAAGCTTTAGAACCAGTATGGTTCTAGCATTGTCTATGATACTCAGCCAATTTGGTGCTTCACGACTGCAGCAACTTCTTAGGTTCGAAAACCGGACCGTAGTCCTATTCAATCTAAGATTTCTGCCCTTCAATAATGATTTACAATGTCCCTATGGACGTAACGTATTCAGCAAAAACTTCACTAGAGATTAACGCAACTCCCGAACGGGTCTGGGACGTATTAACCAACCCTGATTTGGTAAAGCAGTATTTGCACGGTACGACCATGCAAGCCGACTGGCGTGCGGGGGGCGCTATTACGTGGAGCGGCGAATGGAATGGCCAGCAATACGTAGACAAAGGGACGGTATTGCAATACGAGCCTTACAAAGTCATGAAAACCACTCACTGGAGCCCGATGTCGGGCACTGAAGACAAGCCAGAAAATTACCATCACGTGACATATGAACTAGCTGAGAAAAACGGGCGGACAAATTTAACGTTCACGCAAGGCAACAGCCCGACACAGAAAGCCGCAGATACTATGATCGAGACCAGCTGGAAGCCAATACTTCGGGAGATCAAGAAATTGGCCGAAGCGAATAGCCAATAAGCCCGGTTCTAACAGTAACTGTACTACCTAGTAAGCCTAAAATTCGAACCGTTTAATACAGTCTCCTGTCCACCCGCATAAGCGTCCATAATTTTGCCGTAGTATTTCCTGTTAAGAAGTTTTCATTGTGCTTACTATAGCTAAAACGGATGCCGATAGAGCTCTGGATCTAGCCAGGAAAATACATGCGAGCCCCTCATTCCACCGAAACACTGGCCCGATATACTAGGGCATTGCACCCCGTAGCGTGTTCAATTAGACTGAGCGTGTGTCAGTCGATGTCGTCATAGGTTTGCAGCGTGGAGACGAGGGCAAGGGCAAGACCGTAGATCTACTCGGTGACTACGATGTTGTTGCTCGGTTTAACGGTGGTCCAAATGCCGGACACACGCTCGTCATTGACGGAGCGCCACTTGTGTTACACCAGGTGCCGTCAGGCGTAGCGCATCCAGATACATTGAACGTCATCGGTAACGGCGTTTTGCTAGATCCAGTGCGTTTAGTAGCTGAAATGGCCGATATTCGTAAGGCCGGCCTCGTGGTCGATGTGGGCAATCTTGCAGTCAGTAGTGCCGTCCATTTGATTTTGCCACACCATCGTGCACTCGATGTACTACGTGAAGCCGGGGACCATGCACAAGGCTCTACGCTGCGCGGAATCGCGTTTGCTGCTGGCGAAAAATACATACGGAATGGGATTCGAGCCAACGCTCTTCACACGTTAGGCGCTTTGGCGCAACACGCCACAACAGAGCTCTATGCGGCCAATCAACAGCTCCAGACCGTAGGCCTTGCCGAGTTTGACGTCGAGACTGAAATTAGCGCGCTCCTAATCGCTGCTCGGGCTATTTCTCCCTATCTGACTAATACCTCAGCACTCATGAACTCGAAACTTCACGCAGGATCACGCATACTGGCAGAAGGCGCTCAAGCAGCGGATCTGGATATAGACCATGGCGACTATCCATATGTGACCTCGTCAAGTACGGGCGTTGGCGGAGTCTTAAGCGGACTTGGTGTCGGGCCGCAGCATATCGACCGAATAATCGGGGTGGCGAAGGCTACGCAATCACATGTTGGCGGAGGACCCTTTCCGACTGAGATTACCGATAGTACGATTGCTTCACGGTTGCGCGGCGAACGCGACGAGGTTGATGGCGAATACGGCAAATCCACCGGCAGAGCACGTCGCGTGGGACGCCTTGACCTAGTTCGGATGAGACGCGCCGTTACGGTAAATGGAGTCAATGAAATCGCTTTGAATAAGCTCGACTGCGTCTCGCGCTTCGGTTCGACGATTCAGGTAGCAACCGCCTATATACTCGACGGGCAACAACTTGACTGGCCACCGGATTCTGCTGATGAGTTAGCCCGCTGCGAGCCAGTCTACACCGAACTACCCGGTTGGGAAGGCGACATTCGCAACGTACGCTTATTCGAAGATCTACCGGTCGAAGCCCAAAATTATGTTGCGTTTCTAGAAGAGCAGCTGGGTACAAAAGTCTCAATCATTGGCGTTGGCCCGGGCCCCGACCAAGTTATCAGACGTGATATATGACGCTATAAAGCAGCCACCTCCGACAGAGATGTCTTGACTCTGCATGGCAAAGGCCTCCAAAATTCTAATGATGGTCAGCTAAATATGCCTCAATGAGCTTGGCGTGCGCTATGTCTTTCGGTCTTCCAAAGAGCTTTTTCCATTTGAGGACATCTTCTAACGAAACGTACTTGATCCCATCAATCATTACGGCATTGTCGATCAACTCGTTGATATCCCATACTCCCGGCTGCAGATCATCAAACCAGTAGTTCGTTATTTCAATTTTGCCATCTGCTAGCTCAACCTTGCCTAGGCCATGAAACGCGTCGCCATATACCTTGCCTAGCTGCAGTGCGCGTTCCCATGCCTCGCCACGAGCAATAAGGTCTAAGTCATTATCCAAATCCTTTAAGCCGTAGGCATACATCGGCCCGCTGCCAAACACGGCGAAGTCCTTGGCAGGAAGTTCTAAAGATCGCAGATAGTCTAGAATACTTTCTTGTTTTGCCATGATTATATTTTATGCGATCTTATTTGCCTGACGTGCTGTCGGTATGCTGCACGGTCACGTATACGACTCGCCTCTATCAACCTGACAAGGACGGCCCTTTCTTCCTGGCTATAAATCGGGGCTCGGTAACTTAAAAGCTTTTGCATGGTCCCTTGCACTTTCGATACGGCATCTGTTCCGGTTAGCTCTAACCGCTCGGCAAGCGGGAGCGCGACAAGAGATATGATGCGTGCTTTCAGATGATGCCCCAAGACGCTTTCTAGAGCACGTACATGCCCATAGTTCTGGCGGAGCGGATTGTAGAAAGTATATGTTCTATTTGAAAGCACTTGCGTCCAGTCTTTGTCGTCCGCATCACCAACGATCACTCCCGAACGTGTCTTTGTTTCGATGCAAAACACTCCAAATGTCGACACAACTATGTGATCTATCTGCGACGTGCCAATCCTACCGTTTCGGGACGGCAGCAAGACATTCGATAGAAACGAATAGCAGTTCTTATCTAACCGTTTAAGCCGGTGCGTGACTTCATTCTCGCCCAGAGACCCGATGAACCCCGGCGTCCGCACATTCACAAACAAAGCAATGCACGCTATAACACCTAGTATGATGGCCAACGGCCAGGTTAACATACCGACAATTCTACGTCGTCACGAAACGAGGGTCTAGTTCTCTCCCTAGTGAGTCGCTTTTCCTCTGGGCCGCAAGAATACCACGTACACAATCACAAATAGCAGCACGGTCGCTACGTTTGCTATTAGGCGCCTTTCGATCTGGTATCTGAAGAACAATAAGTCCATGGCGACCACCACGACTACCATGAGCACGCCGTAAAGCACTAAAATTGCATTTTTACTCATCTCGACTCCTCAGTTTGTTACGGGTACTAAACACTACCTAACCATAAGTGTATTATAGACCGACAATCGTCTGTCCACTCCACGTTCTCGATCTCGGGACTAACTGTGACGATGAAACCATGAAAATGCCCCCGGGATTTTGCGTGTATGCACGCGTATCCCTGGGGGCGGGTAGTCATTTCTTTTCCTGAAAGGTTCGGAAGCGGCGAAGCTTCACTAGAGCTACTGAGGCCAAGACACTTACCGTAATGCCGGTAACCACGAAGCCTGTTGCCAGGCTCGTGCGGTCAACAAGCAGCCCGAGCAGCGGCCCGGCAGCAGAGTACAGCAAGCGCTGCACTAAGTTGACAAGGCTGTTCATGGTCGCACGAAACTCGTGTTCCATGTGCTCGTTCAGCTTTGCCGTGATCGGCTGGCTTTGGAGCGCCTGTACCACATCGTGGCCAAGCACTGCCCATAGCAGCCATAGCTGTCCACTCGCCATTGCCAGATACGTAAGCCCAGCAAGAATCGTATAAACAGCCATATTGCGCCCGACATGCCGCTCCTGCGTAACATGGTGTGAGAGCCACGCCTTCCAGAGGCTTCTGGCCGCCAAGATGGCACTGAACAACACAACCGGTATACCCAGTGAGGTGTAGTATGGCGCCGACAGCCAGAAAGCCAGGTAGGTAGATGTGCTCAGCACAGCGCCGAGCAGGACGAGCCAGCGGGCTTCGGCGTTAAAGGCTAGCCGCTTCATAGCATGCCAGGCGGACAAACGCATTGCCTCCTGGCTGCCGTTAAAGCGCGGCGCCTCGACAAGCTTAAATGCGAAAACCATGCCGACTGCCGTCAGCAACCCATCGGCAACAAGTGTCGACCGAATACTAACGAACTGTACGAGCACGATCGCTATAGGCACGCCCAGGGCAGAAGCGGCGAATCCGGCAGCGTTGATGCGCTGACTCAGCTTCACATACTCCTTCTCCCGGCCGTCCGCCTTCAGCGAATCGAGCAATAGCGCCGTATCGACGCCGCTGACTAGACCGTTGGCCACGGCCAACAGCAACTCCCAGACAACGAATTGCCAGAAAGTGGTGCTAAAGCCGTAGGCGGTCAGGGCGACAAACGCGATCGGCGCGCTCAGCTTGATGCTGAAGGCACGACCGAACCGGTCGGCAATGTAGCCGCCTGGCAGTTCCCACAGCAAGAATGCGACCGAGAAGATCGACTGCAGCAGAAAAACCTGTGCCAGGCTGAGCCCGTTCTGTTCGAAGAACGGCGTCAGGTAGGCTGCGCTAATGGAGAGCGCCCGAAATGGCGCAAAGCACGCGAGCCACTTGGCATTGTGACGGTAGCGATCCATGGACAGGACCCTTTCTTGTTAAAGAAATGACAAAAGTGGATCTTGATTTCTTAAGACCCGATCCGCCTCCGAGGTACCAACATGAGTGGTGAAGAGCCTGAAACGAAAAACGCCTCCCCTTCGGAGGCGTACCGCGAACTACGAAATGTCTGTTTTACATCAAGAGATCCGATACGCCCGTGTGCTGGCCGACCGTGGACAGGCCGCACATAGCAACGCCGCCGCCATTCTTCGTGGCAGTGGCGATAACACGCTGGTTTGGGCTATATCGTTTCATAGCGAAGCCAGTATAGCACTTCCAGGTGATTTGTAAATAGTAATATTTCATTTTGTAATATACATGCCATAAAATGACATCTCTTGTCTTCCCGCTGTACTATAAAGATGGTGAAAGCAGAATTACCGATTACCGCCAAGCGACCGTATCTGACTGCCCTCTGGCACCACCCCTGGGTTATTAAGAACCTTCTGGACATGCATGGCAGCCCGGAGGATTTCCTACACGCCGTGCCAACCCCGGAGGGGTTCAACCAAATACGCGGCATGGTCCGCTTCGCCGGCAAAAGCGTGCTCGAGCAGTGGGATGCCCTGGATGAGCAGCAACGCGGTAACCGTCCCGCCGTCGAGCTCGTCGTGCCAGCAGCAAGCACCCACAGCCAACTCATTGCCAGGTTCTTTAGGATGCAGTTCGAACGAAGACAGCAAGACGGGACCCTAGATCCCGGAATCGAGCTCATCCAGCACGATTCAGAGCGTATCGCCAATATTCCAGCCGGTTGGCTCAACGATAATCCGGACGAGTTGACCCCCAGACGACGAGCGGCGGTAGCCCGGTTCAACAGGGGCTTTGCCGCTTGGAAACGCGGCGAGCTACCAGAGATGCCGAAAGTACCAGGTGGCCCTATGCACCCGCGACGACATCTAGCACGGGTCATTGAGGGTGAGTACGATCTTGCGCAAAATCATGTGGGACAGTTTGTGGTACAAGTACTCACCACCTCTGCCTGCCATGCCAGCTTGGTTGCCCTCGAGATCAAAGATAACATTCCACTACGAGCGCTAGCCCGCGGAGAGGTACCCTACCCCTACATACCCGTACCACCGCATGGATCAGCGCATCTGTACCAGATTAGCCAGAGCCCGCCGCAACGGCTCACCGAGCAGCCCGTAGCCCTAACCATATCACCGGAAATGGACCTGCCGGGTGCTGGCCAACCAGACGCTTAGGTGTTGGCCTGAGTGACCGCTTCGCAGAGCATAGAGAAATACGGAGCGCCGTACGGTACATACAGCTTCGTTTCTCCAGTCGTTTCTGCCTCTATAGTATCGAGCGGCCGCCACACGACAGACTCTACTTCGTGCGTTGGCACGCTGACGGGCGGGTTAGCAACCTTATGCATATAGACCCACTGAAACTCGTTTTCGATCAAATCCGTCCCTGAGACCGGCGAATACCAGTGGTGGACGCTGACAAATTGTAATTGCTCCGGCACTAGCTCCAGATTCAACTCGCCGCGCGCCTTACGCAGCGCCGCGTGCAAGGGAGATTCCTCATACAGAATATGCCCGCCGGCCGACTTGTCATATCGCCCGGGCCAGTTGATCTTGCCCGATGCGCGCTTTTGCAGTAGCAGTTCCGGTTTGCCCTCATGCATACGCCACAACCAAAGGTGAGCGGAGCCGTGCAGCCACCCTTGTAGAATAGCCTGCAGCTTTGGTGCGCCGCCGTCGAGCTTGGGATAACCCTGCTCGTCATATAATTGCCAGACACGCTTTACCATTATGGTTAATTATACCTTTCAGGAGCTCCGCCTCCTAACTACTCATATAAAGCCCCCGAACGGGAGGTATGGGCCTTATGGTTTCGTTGTCGCAAGTTATTGCGGCAAGTGAAACATTAGCGTAATATGCCAGTATTAGCTTGAGCAGGCACAATACTATAATGGCGCAGGCGCATCGCAACCACCGACAATGGGACAGAAGCCGGGGCGATACTATCGTCGAGGTTATTATTACCATAACTGTCATCAGCGTTGTCCTCGTTGGTAGCTTTATAACGGTTAACCGCAGCACGACCGCCATACGCGATTCAGAAGAGCATTCCGAGGCCCTTACCCTCTTACAAGGCCAGGTAGAGGCGGTACGCGGCCTTGGCTCAAGCGCTACATCCCCCGTCTATACAAATCAATTCTTCTGCGTGAATTCGTCCGGTACTGTCGTACCGTTTACTGGCGTTACCACACTCCCCTCCCTGAGCAACGACCTTGCAGCTAACTTCTCGGAGTACCCAGCCACCTGCAAGAATGTCTCTAGCCTCTACAACATGCTTGTCAACTACAATAGCGGCGTATTCACGTTCTTTGCGCGCTGGAACCGACTAGGCGGCGGAGGCGACGAAGTCAGTCTCGTCTATAAAATGTCTCCTGGATTGTAATCCCCCTCATTGGCGGAGCTGAAGCAGCACCAAGCCCACTACGAGGGTAGGGATGTTGAGGCAATCGGCTCGGATCCTTGTGACCGGCTGCCCGGTTTGAGGATATTATCAACAACCTGGTCAATCTGGTCATTCGACAGATTGGCTTTGACCGCGTAGCCTTCGATGCCTTGCTCGCGTAACCCCGGTGGCGCATCCGCTTCGTTGAGGTTTGAAATGACATACACTTTAATATCTTTGCCCCATTCGGTTGAACGCATCAGCGACAAGATCTGGTCACCAGCAACTTTCGGCAACATGAGGTCAAGCAATACCAGGCTTGGACGCTCTTTCTCAGTAAGGGTAATGGCTTCGATACCATCCCGCGCTACAAAACAGATATAACCAAGAAGCTCCAGGCGCGTCTTATAAATTTCAGCCAGCGCCGTATCATCTTCGACGATTACTATCTTAGCCCAGGAGCCGTATTGATCCATACGCTGATTCTACTGCACTACCGCGCATTTGTGTACAATTTTCTAAAATGCCGTTGACAGGCCACACGCTGCCGCGTACACTCGCCCTCTGGGAAATAAAGCATGAGCAATATACCCAAGACGAGAATAGCAATAGTAATAAGGTGAGAGCCCCGAAATGGGGCTCTTTTTTTATGCAAAGGAGGCATATGCAAACGACAACGACAAAGCCAACGACACGAAAGGTACGCCACTCGTTCAATGACCACTTCGCGGCGCTCGTGAAGATAAACCAGGCCATACAACAGGGTGCTGCAGATAATTACCGCAAGCGCGGCCTCACCTATGTGGACGTACCGGAGATTGTCGGCATCACCGGCGCCTGCGAGAACGTCGACACGCTATTTAAGATAGGCAACCGGCAAGGCCTGCCACTATTCTTCTCACAGACCGGTCAGCTGTCTCTGGAACAAGCGCTGCAGTCCTTCCCTGCCGTATGGACCATCATTCACTCCGGACGCGACGAAGAAGAGGAAGATACGCGGCACCTGCGGCAGTTTCGCCTCACTGAGGAAGAGGTCGATTCGACAACCGTAGGCATGACGCGCGACACCTACGACGAAGATGCGATGTACGAGGCACTGCTACGCAACATCCAGGGATCAGTCCAGGCCATGCTGCAAAGCGTACTGACACACTGCGAGGCAACACTCGAGCACGTCTACGAGCGGGATGTTACGCGCCTGCGCGAAGCGGCTACTAAGGACTTCCTGCGCATCGGCTATGAGAAAGCCGTTAAACTGCTCCAGGAAAACGGCTTTCCCGAAGTACGCTTCGGCGATGACCTCAAGGCGGAGCACGAAGCGCGAATCGTTTCCCTCCTCAACGGCGAAGGATCCGAGCTGCCGGCCTTCATCATGAAGTATCCAAAGGAAATCAAATTTTTCAACATGAAAGTCTCGATGAGCGACCCGCGCGTCTGCCTGTCGGCCGACCTTATTCTGCCCTACTCTGGGGAATCGACGGGCGCAGCCGTACGCGAGCACGACTTCGAGCGCCTGCGCGACCGACTACTCAGCTCAACAATGTTCGCGCTGCACCAAGAACGCGGCGGCACGTACGACGACTTCACCTGGTACCTTAATATCATGGAATCAAAGAGTACACGCCCGCACGCCGGCTATGGCATCGGCAACGACCGCATCCTGCAATACATCCTCGGCGAGTCCGACATCCGCAACGCCTCACTCTTTTCCCTACTTAACCGCCAAACCGGCGATTGGGATAAGAAGTAATCTTCGCGCCCTGGCGTAGTACGGGTTCCGTTTGACAAGGCTCGTCCTTTGGAGTAAAGATGGCAGGTATGAAGAAGTTTTCATCAGTCGGTTCACTTATTCTTCCCACGATTGTAGCGATTGTAGTTGTCGTCGGCAGCGTACTTGCCACCTACTACGTCCAGAATAATACCGGAATCCGCGCGCTCGACGCCGCCACCAATACGCCAAATAATTCATCCAATGTACCGCAGACCGTTCATGTCGCCGCCCCTGCCGAGCAATCAGCAGGCTTAAGCGTCACGGCAGAGCCGTCGGGTGAAGGCCAGGCTAGCGCGGGTGTCGTCCAGGGAGGCTCATTCGAGGTTGCGCCACAACCGCCAACCACCTCACCAGTCCCGACTCCGCAACCACCCGTCCGCTGTGCGATGGCCGTAACCGGCTCATCCAGTTGCCCGCCGTATTGCGAGCCTTGCTATCACCCCATCGAAGGCGTATCACCGATGATCATGTGCCCAATGACTACCGAGAGCACCCAGCCGCAGATTGCCTGCAGCTCGTGCGGCTACAAGACGTTAGACGCCGCTATCGCTTGCAAAGCGTATTAGCCGAAGGCTCGCTAGCCGATCTGCTATCATAAGCACTATGGACCTACGTATCCGTAAAGCAGAGGCGGCCGACACTACCGCTGTCCAGCAGTGGCTAGAAACCGATACTGGCCCTTCCAATCTCGTCGGCCACTATGAACATACTGGGGTCGGCACTCAGCTAGCAACCACAGATAACGCCTGGGTAGCGACGCTGGATGATGAATTGGTAGCATACGCCGCGCTCACAGAGAAGCCAGGACGCGAAGCCCGTTTGAGCTTCATTGTCAGGCCGGACCGGCGACGGGAAGGTATCGCTAAAACGTTTATTCCCCTACTCCTGCAGACCGCCAATCTTTCTTCGTATGCTAAACTCACGGCGAATTTACCGTTTGAAGATATCGCTGTCCGGAAAATACTCGAGCGCAACGGTTTTCATCAGATAGGCAACGACGAAACCGGCCAGATCGTATTCGTCCGACGGTAATGCTTATTCGCTAATGAATAAAGGCAAAATCGGCAGCGGCTGACGGCGGGAAAGCACGGTAGTCTACCTCGTTGAAGCCAACAACGTTCATTTCGGAAATATGCCAGGTCCCGTCGGCATCAACGTTCTCTACGAATGCCACATGTCCCAACCCCCCTGCAGATGTTTGCATGATGGCGCCTGGCGCCGGGTGATTATCGACAGTATAACCGTAAGCGGCCGCACGATCAGCCCATTCATAGGCATCACCCCAGGTGTTCGGTATCGGGTGGCCCGTTTGGGCGCGGCGCTCTGACGCCCAGTACGTACAGTTACCGTAAGCGTACTCGTCGTCTATCGGGCCGGTATAGGTGATGGGCGCCACCTTGATACTTGCCAGCTGCACACCGCAGTTCACCGGCGCGAGATCATCGGCCTTAGTATGGCGCGGCGACCAGTAGTTGCAGTAGTAGGTGTACTCGTCGTGAATGGAAGCAGCGGCCACCGTCGATGCCGCCGGCTGCGTGAACCGGACAAGAGCCGTCAGGGCAAGCGTGATATTAATGGCAAACAGGGAGATAGCAGACGCCAGCAGCAACGCCCGCATTTCCCGTTTGAAGAATGATACCGCTTTTATAAACCGTCCTATGCCACCCATGTCGTTTTCCCTTTGCACAGAATATATTTCCAAGATAGCCACATTTATCTAAAAAATGCAAGGAACACCGTTACAATTCACAGTACGGCAGCATTAGTAATACCCTCGCAGGTACAGCCTAAGGACCGGGCATATTAGGTGTTATGGTTGACTAAGTCGCGCCAGTTTTGCTCACGCAGCTCGACGTTGTACTTCTTAGCTGCACGCTTGATGCGGCTCCATGCCTCGTCGCGTTCCTCATCACTCACGCCTTCTACCTGGTCAAAGCGGGCAACCGCGTCGCGTACGTGGGCGGCATTTTCAATCGGCTCTTTGCGTTCCTTCGGGAACGCAAAATCATCAGCGGACAATGCATCTCGTTGCTTGCTGGATAGTTTGGCCATATGTACCTCCTCCCATTACAGCTGCATGATACGCTGCGTACATATGCACCTGCAGTGGCATTACTTACGCCGCGCCTCGGGCAATGGCAATACTAACAGCAGCGACACCAGAAACTTCGTAGCCTTAGTAGAAAGGAAGGAGGGCGATCGTGGCGAGACTGACTGCCGAGCTGCTACGCCAACTGACCGAACGCCAATCGCCCGTTGCCATCACCATATATATGCCCGTCCACACCGTACACACGCCGCCGGCCATGCATGAAGACCAGATCCGCTTCAAGAACCTGCTCGGACAAGTTCGCGAGACCATAGCCGGATCGCCCGACATAAAAAGTACCGATGCGCAAAGTGTCTACATCCGGCTCGAGCAGCTGCTGGACAATCTAGTCTTCTGGGAAGGACAACGCCTCGGCCTTGCCGTCTTCGCCGATACCATGGCAGTAACAACAGTCGAGCTACCTATCGATTGTGATTCATACGCCGCCGTGGACGAATCGTTTCACTTCGCGCCCGTGATTGGTCTGCTCAATGAGCTTGTTACGTACCGCGTGCTCGTCGTTTCCGAAAAAGAACCGCTGTTGTTCGAGGGCGATTCCTACGGTCTACGCCTCACGAAGCTAGCGCTGCCCGCTAGCGGCCACAGCGGCTCGCTCCAGATAAGAGGTAAGAGACAACTCTCGCATCTGGCACCCCACCGCGCCGATGCGCAGCCGGAATACTTCGGCGGCGCCTTTCCGGTCATCAACAGCGACGAACGGCTTAATTTCTTTCGGTCTATCGACCGCGCCGTCCAGGCCGCAGGACAGCCGCCCATACCGCTGCTCCTCGCTGGCACAGAAACGGATATCGCCGACTTCCGTGCCGTCACAACTTATGCCAACATACTTCGCGCTTCGCTGCCTAATGTAATTACCGAGGCAGGCGTGCTGAAACTTGTCAATCAATCCGCGGCTACGGTACGCCGCGAGGTCAGGCTGCCCGCAGTGCGATCTCTTGAGAACCGGTATGAACAACTCCTCGGTAACGGCTCGGGACTCGCCTCGCATGACCCTGATGTACTCCGCCAGGCCGCAGCCGAGGGACGGATTGAAACGCTGCTCCTGAAGATGATCCAACTGACTGCGAATACAATCCGTCCCGAACCGGCCGATGTGCCCAAGCTAGTCTTTGGGCCTGCAGAGCTCATGCCGTTTACTAATTCCTTGGCCACGCACGTCCGGCGAACAGGAGGAACAACGGTATTGACACGTTTGGCTCCTGAAGCGGACCCTCACGAAGCGCCCCTGGCGACAGCTATTTTCCGCTACTAGGCAGGGCTAGAATCGGTTCCAGAGGTACTGGTTCGTCACCTCGTGGTGATAGAGGATTTCGGCATCTTTGACACGATGGCCCAGTTCGCGGGCATTGCGGTGCGCGACAGCCTGCTTCTTCTCTAGATATTTCTCCTTGGCTTCTTCACCTAGGAGTTGCGTCGCATACTCGCTTGCCTTAAAGATACGGATCGCGTCATGGATGGACGACGGCAGGAAGCGCAGCCTGGTACGCTTGTCACTGTCGGCCGCCGGCGCAACGTCCTCTAGGCCAGTTTTGAGGAGAGCCAAGAGTGCCAGATACGGGTTAGCATCCGGCCCGACCGAGCGAATCTCAATTCGGGCGCTGTGCTCGTTACCAAACGGGATGCGTATCATCGAACCACGGTCGTTGGCCGAGACCTTGATTTGGTTGGGCGCTTCGAAGTGGGGGTCAAGGCGCCGGTAGGCGTTGACACTGGAGTTCAGCAGTAGGCAGATGTCGGGGGCGCGGTTGAGAATCTTGTCGACGAATTCCCACCCAAGCTTCGACAGGCGATCCTCGCCATTCTTGTCGTAGAAAAGGTTCTTGCCCGCCTTGGCGAGCGAGAAGTTCACGTGCATGCCGCTACCGTTGATACCCTGGACGGGTTTCGGCAGGAACGTCGCGGTCAAGCCCATGCTCATGGCCACTTGGCGGCAAACAAGCTTATATAGTTGTACCTGGTCGCAGGCCCGCAGCACGTTAGCGTAAGAGAAATTGATCTCGAACTGCGACGGTGCGACCTCTGGGTGGTCCTTCTCGTTCTTGAAGCCCATCGCCCGTTGCACTTCCGCCGTCTTGTCGATAAAGAGCCGTAATTCGTCGAGGGGCAGCGAATGGAAGTAGCCGCCGGTAGAGACGAGCTGGAAGCCGGTACGGCTATCAAAACTCTGCTCGGCGTCGATCCCCTTCAGCAGAAAGCCCTCGATTTCCGGCGCCATATACGCTACGAGGTTATCCTTGGCCTTGATCTGTTCCGCATAGGCCTGTAGCTGCCCGCGAAAGTCGGACTCATACGGCGTCATGTCGCGGTTGCAGACGTTGCCGAAGACGATCACCTTGCCCGCGCCGAAGACATCGGCCGGCACAAAGGTAAAGCTGGTCCAGTCAACCTTCAGGCGAAGATCGGATTCGCTCTGCTTGCTGAAGCCGGCAATCGACGAGCCGTCAAAGGTGAGATTATCGAGCGAGTCCAGGAAGAATTTCTTATCATAGTCGAGCATGTGCAGCCGGCCCTCGATATCCGAGAAACACACCGTCACCGCCTTAATATGCGTCTCGCTGGTCAGGTAGGCCACGTGCTGCTTTTCAGCTTGCGCCGGGTCGGTCAGCGCCCGCGCCTTCGTATTGAGTTCCTCGAGTTGGGCATAGGTCAGCTCCAGGAAATTTGTCAGTGTCTTTGCCTGTTCGTCCATTATTAATTACTCCTTACCTTAATTGGTTCCGGCTCAAGCGAGGACATCAGCCCCGCAGCTGGTATCTTAATAGGCCGACGCGCCTGCTTACGGACAGCCGGACGGCTCTCCATGAAAGCGTAGCCGGCTTCTTCGTGCAATGCCAAGTCTAGCCCTGCATGCTCTTCAGCATGAGTTACCCGCAAACCGATAGTTGCATCGATCAACCTCAGTAGCACCCAGCTGCCGCCGAACGAGAAACCGATAGCCGTTACTACCGCGAGCAGCTGCTTGCCGAGCAGAATCAGGCCGCCGCCCGCGAGCAGCCCGTTGGCACCCGCAGGGTTGACCGCCGTCGCGGCAAAAATACCGATAGCCAGTGCTCCGACCACTCCGCCAACCGCATGGACGCCGACGACATCGAGCGCATCATCATAGCCACTCTTCCACTTGATATTAACCGCCATCGAACAGATCATACCGGCAACCAGGCCGATACACACTGCTGCCAATGGGCTTACGTAGCCGGCAGCCGGCGTAATAGCCACCAGCCCCGCGATCGCGCCTGATACGGCCCCCATGGTGCTTGGTTTTCCCTGCCGGCGATAATCCATAAGCACCCAGCCGAGCATAGCCGCGCCGGCGGCGGTGTTGGTCGTGAGAAACGCCGTAGCCGCTATATTGTTAGCGCCGAGTGCGCTGCCGGCATTGAAGCCGAACCAGCCGAACCAGAGCATACCGGCACCGAGAATAGTAAGCGGGATATTGTGCGGCACCATCGGCTTGCCTTTCAGCCCGTGCCGCTTGCCGAGTACCAATACGGCCGCCAGCCCGGCCACGCCCGAACTGATATGCACGACTGTGCCGCCGGCAAAATCCAGCGCACCGAGGTCATGCAGCCAGCCGCCTGGCGCCCAGACCCAGTGCGCGAGCGACGTATAGATACAGAGTAGCCATAGCGCCGTAAAGACGGCGAATGCCGAGAACTTCATGCGCTCCGCAAAAGCGCCCGTGATAATCGCCGGCGTAATGGCCGCAAAAAACAACTGGAAGACAACAAAGGCAAAAACCGGTACCGTCGGCGCTAGCGCCATTCCACCGCCACCGATGTTGTTCAGTCCTGCAAACTTCAAGCTACCGATAACATGGCCGACATCCGGACCGAAGGCCAGCGAGTAGACTGCCAGCACCTACAGTACCGACACCAGCCCGAGCGCAAACATGCTTTGGATGACGGTCGCGAGCACGTTTTTGGCCCGCACCATACCGCCGTAGAACAGTGCTAGCCCAGGAACCATGAACATGACCATAGCAGCAGAAATCAGGACGTAACTCGTGTCGCCTGTATTCATCGTGCTACTCCTGCTTACGACTGTAATTATCGTTAATGTAGCACTAAAGCAATAATAAATGCAACCACTATATTAATTTTATTGATGATAAGTACTAAAATTACATTGATTAATGTAGCACACAATCAAGCATGAATCTACTTGACGCCATCTTACCGTTGGCCTACGCTCGTAAGTAAGCAAGGAAATTCATATGGCTCAACACAAACATAATGCTCATCGCTGGTTCATTGCTGTACGCGGCAGCTACCTGCCTGCTTCGTGGCAAGGGTGGCTCTTGTATATCCCATATGCCGCGTACCTTCTCGGTATATTAGTATTCGTAGTCTGGCAAGAAGAGTCGCTGCCGCTAGCCGTCCTGACACTCGTACCGAACTGGGTTTCCGCTGTCATCGTCATGACGTGGATTGCCAAACGTACTAGTTAGAACCGCCTACCGCGGTGCCGTCTTGGGTGTACTCGTCAGCACGTGTTTCACTTCTTCATCAGTGATCTGCGGGAAACTGTGGTAGTACGCTCCGACCGCACCAAAACCGCTAGCCGGAACATGCGACACAATCACCTCGTCGGCTAGTTTCGCCACATCGCGGATCGCTTCGCGCGGGGCCACAGGCACTCCTACGACAATCTTGCGAGGCTCGTACCGCCGGACTTCCCGTAGGGTCGCCCGCAGTGTCAGGCCGGTTGCAATACCGTCATCAACGACAAGCGCCACCTTGCCGCGCACTTCAGGCTCATAGTGATCATGGCCAAAATACTCAATACGGCGGCGTTTCGCCTCTTGCCGCTGCCGCTCCATTTCCTCTTGTATCCACTCCTCGTCGGCCATTTGCAGCTCAGCATCATTCCACACTGCTTCGCCGGTCTCGGTCACAGCGCCAATGGCATACTCCTGCCAAGCCGGGTGACCGATTTTCCGCGCAATAACGATTTCCAATGGCAGCCCTAGCTCTCGCGCTACGGCCGCGGCGACGACAACGCCGCCGCGCGGCACGGCGAACACCACCGCATCCTTGCCGTTGTACTCTGCCAGATCTTCCGCCAGCTGCTGTCCGGCATCAAGCCTATCTTCAAAAATCATATCCCTCCATAGTCTGTAGCGTTTTTGCCGGCTACATGATCTATTATTCCGCCGCAATAACTATCTGCACAGTGAAGAACTCTATTGACTTACGAACACCGCACGATCATACACTCCTGTGATGCCTCCAATATATGGAAAATGCGCATCTAGCGGGCAGGAGTGCCACCTTTTATGCTAGTCCACGTAACCAGGATAGCCACCATGGCCTCGGCTGCCCGTCACTTGCTCGTCAAAGCTTATGCATTGGCTTGTATAGCGTTCCATGACTCCCCCTTCACGCCTATGACTGTACAGGGCCATCCTGAAGGTTGCCGTTATATTTTTCACTTTGCCGCAGGCATACGACCAGATGAAATAGACATTGATCGATATAATCACTTATGGTATAACTATCCAATCTTGTTGAGGGACAAGATAGTTCGTCTTCTTGGACGAGCATTGGGAAGGTAGTCGCCGACACCCCGTCTGGCGCTATCAAGGGCACTGTGTGCCTGGAGGGTACATGAGCACTATAGCCAGCTTTAACCGGCAGACCGAGTGGGCTCGGTATTACCGTCTGTCAACGGAAGGCCAGATCACTCTGGAACTTTACGAGATAGACAGAGAAAACCGGCGTCGAAGAGATGCAGCATACCCGCTCTACCGGCACATACCTCTCATCACAATCCCCCTTACGGATGGGATACTTTTCATCAAGCAGGTTTCGACCACATCTAACGTGGAGAGCGGAGAAATCCGATACAAAGGAAACCTCAGAAGTCCTGCTGATGGACTGCCCCGAAATATTGAAGGAGTGATTCAGTTTCTATCTGATCACATCAATATTGTGATAAGGAACTAGCCCCCGCCCGCGCAAGGATGCGCATCCTCCCTCACAAGCAACTATGGGTTGCGGCATATAGATAGGTCGAAGCTTGTTGCTTCGGAGGCTGAGTATCAGTTACTCACATTCCTTATATAACAAGCTTCCCATCCCCCGCCAACCCGAACCGTTCCACAAATGCAGTTTGTGCTGATGAGTCTAAAAGGACGAAAACGGTTATCCGCGGGTATTTTCGTGTTATCTTACATATATTTCTTGACTCCAAACGCCAAAACTACAACAATAAGCGTAAGCAAAAAGACTATTTATGAAAGGCTATACCGCAATGAAGCGTCTCAAACGGTTTCGCACAATCCGGACACTAAAGCTCAACCCTGTTATGCTGATCCTCTTTGCAGCTGTCTTTGGCCTCGGTGGACTACTTATTATCTTGACCCATGCCGCTCCACCGGCGCCGACTATCTACCTAAACCCGAGTACGGTGACTGTCGGCCCAAACGGTACATTTAGCGTTCAGGTCCGGGAAAATAGCGGCACAACCGGCGTCAACGCCCTTCAGGCAAACTTCAGCTATCCTTCTGGTCTCGTTACATGTAACAGCATAGATACGAGCTCGAGCGCCTTCGGCGTGGAAGCCCAATCGACTTGCACCGGGGGCCAAGTGACCATCGCGCGCGGCGTTGCTGGCGGCAGTGCGGCACTAACTGGCGATCAGCTCGTCGCCGTCGTTAACTTTACCGCCGGCACGTCGAGCGGTACGGCTACCATGGCCTTCACGACCGGGACCGCGCTCGTCAGCGCTACTTCCAACCAAGACATTCTCGGTTCGCTGTCGGCAACCGGTGGCGGTACCTACACCATAGATGCCACCGCGCCAACGGTAAGCGTCACGGCACCTGCCAACAACTCCACCGTGAATGTCGGCAACGTCAATATCACCGCCTCTGCGACCGATAGCAGTACGATCAGCAATGTCAAATTCTACATAGACGGCGCGCTCGTATCTACCGACACCACGTCGCCCTACGCCTACACATGGGCCGCAACACTTGGTGCGCATACCATACAAGCTAAGGCGACTGACGCGTATAACAATGTCGGCTCATCCTCTATTGTGAACGTCACCGTTGCCGATCAGACGCCGCCGACCGTTTCGATGACGGCCCCGTCAAACGGCACATCCTTTGGCGCAACCACTACGACGGTAAGCGCTACCGCCTCCGATAACGTCGGCGTGGTAGGCGTCCAGTTTAAACTGGACGGAGCCAACCTCGGTACCGAAGACACGACAAGCCCGTACTCTATTAGTTGGAATACCGCGACCGCCTCAAGCGGCAGCCATACGCTCACCGCTGTCGCGCGCGATGCCGCCGGCAACACGACCACGGCAACGGCAGTCACCGTCACCGTCGATAACACTGCGCCAACGGTAAGCATTACCGCTCCTACCGCAGGTAGTACCGTCAAGAATACCGTCTCGGTCACCGCGAGCGCCACGGATAACACCGGCGGGACGGGCGTTGCCAAAGTCGAGTTCTACATAAACGGAGCGCTCAAGACGACCGCCACGAGTTCCCCGTACACCTATTCATGGGATACTACCGCGACCGCTAACGGCTCGTACACGCTGAGCGCTAAGGCATACGACGCTGCGTCGCCTGCGAACGTCGCGACCAGTGCTTCTGTGGGGGTAACCGTCAACAACCCTGATACGCAACCGCCCACTACTCCTGCCAACTTCAAATCCACCGGCAGTACCCTGAACAGTATCAGCTTGTCCTGGAGTACGAGTACGGATAATGTAGGCGTGACTGGTTACCAGATAAAGCGAAATGGCGCGCTCGTTACGACAACACCGTCTCTCACCTTCACTGACACAGGACTGAATTCCGCCACTACGTACAGCTACACCGTTGCAGCAGTCGATGCAGCCGGTAATGCCTCTACGGCTGCCGGACCGCTCAATGTCGCTACACTGACACCTGTCCCTGGTGATGTTGACGGCGACGGCCATGTAACGATCATCGACCTGTCAATCCTGCTCACTCACTACGGACAAACGTACGCAGCGGCTGACTTCAACGGCGACGGCACAGTCAATATCCTCGACCTGTCAATCCTGCTCACTCACTACGGACAATAAGACTACAGGTCAACCCGGGCATAGAACCATGTTTTGACGAGCTGCACCAGCAGCAGATATGCTGCTACAATGCAGGAGATGGCCACTAGAGACAACAATGGCAGCGAAGTGAAGTGAAAGAAATGGCCGAACGCGCTCAGCGCAATGAGGCAGGCCGCCCCGACCCCCGCCAACGTTGTGCAGAGCACATAGATACTTGGGTTGCTGCGCAAAAACGGTAGACGCCGCGTCCGCAGCACGTAGACAACAAGCAGCTGCGTGGCCATGGATTCTATAAACCAACCGGTTTGGAAGCGGCTGCCGCTAAAACCGAATGCCACAAAGAGCGTGAAGAATGTAATGAAGTCGAAGAGGGAGCTCAGGGGCCCGAACACCCACATGAACTTTTTGAGTGCGGCAATCTTGAGCACGCGGGGCCGCTGTACCTCCTTAAGGTCTACCGCATCGAGCGGCAGGGTAATCTGCGCTCCGTCTGATATAAGGTTATTGAGCAGGATCTGCGGGGCAAGCATCGGCAGGAACGGCAGGAGTAGCGAGGCTCCCGCCATCGAGAACATATTGCCAAAGTTTGAGCTGAGGGCCATCTTGAGGTATTTCAAAGTGTTCGCGAATGTCCGCCGCCCCTCAAGCACGCCTTCGATCAGGTCGGCTAGGCTTTTATGCATCAGGATCATGTCGGCCGTATCCTTAGCGATGTCCACCGCGTTATTGACGGATATGCCGGTGTCAGCCGCCTTCAGCGAAGGGGCGTCGTTGATACCGTCGCCCATATACCCGACGACGTGGCCATTGGACTGCAGTAGTTCGATAATACGCATCTTCTGCTCCGGATCCACCCGGGCAAAAATAGTCGTCGACTCGACTTTGTGCATCAAGTCGGTAATGCTCATCTTAGCGATCTGCGCGCCGGTTAGAACACCTTTAACGGGGAGGCCGATATCCCGGGCAATCTTCCCTGTCACCAGGTCGTTGTCACCGGTGAGGATCTTCACCTCTATACCGTTGTCATGCATATGCAGGAGCGTAGCGGCTACTGTTTTTTTGGCGGGGTCGAGGAAAGCGACAAAGCCGACGAACGTCATGTCTGCCTCATCCTTGATTTCATAGTCCGCCTGAGCCTGTAACCGCTTCGAAGCTACTGCCAGCACGCGGAACCCTTCGCGGCTCAGTTGTTGGTACTGGCTCAGTACGTCGTCCCGTATCTGTTCGGTCAGGGAGTGGCCGCGACTATCCTCCGTAGCGCATATTTTGACAATCTCCTCCGGCGCCCCTTTGGTAATGAGCTCTATTTCCCCCTGATGTCGCACCACTACTGAGGAGCGGCGGCGCTTGAAGTCGAACGGTATCTCTGTCAGTTTATGGTAGCTGCCGACCGGTATCTTCCGGTACTCTTTGATCGCGTCATCCAGAGGGCTCTTGAAGCCCGATTCGAACTCGCTCGCCACGTAGGCACTGCACAGTACTGCTTCCGACTCATGCCCGTAGCCGTCGACGTATTTGACCAGTTCGATACGGTCCTCGGTCAGCGTGCCGGTCTTGTCGGTACACAAGATATCCATGCTGCCAAAGTTCTCGATCGCCGATAGTTTCTTGACGATCACGCCGCGTTTGGCCATGGCCAGCGACCCCTTCGTGAGATTAAGCGTGATGATCATCGGCAATAATTCCGGCGTTAATCCAACGGCCAGAGCGACGCTGAACAACAGCGAATCGAGCAGGTCGTGCTTGAGCAAGGCGTTGACCAGGAAGACGAACAGGACGAGGCCAAAAGTAATACGGATAATCAAGAGGCTGAAATCCTTGATCTCGCGGTCGAACTCAGTCGGGGCGTCATGGCCGCTGATAGAAGTCGCAATGCGGCTGAACTTCGTATTGAAGCCCGTCGCGGTAACAGTCATATACGCCGAGCCACTGACGGTACTACTGCCCATGAACAGTTCCTCACCGGCCTGCTTGGGTTTGGGAAACGACTCCCCATTCAAGACCGACTCATTGATGTAGAAGTGCTCAGCATTCACCACGCCGCCGTCGGCCGGGACAATATCACCGGCGCGCAACAGGACAACATCTCCAACCACCAGGTTACGTACAGGTACCTCAACCAATTGGCCGCTCCGCAGCACTGCCGCACTGACGCGAACCCGGCTTTTCAGCACTTCAGCAGCTTTGTCACTCTTATAGGTATTCACGAAATCGAGTAGCGTGCTGACAGCAATGATAACGAGGATAATGACCGCGCTCGTCCGGTCGCCCAGGAAACCCGACAGGATGGCGGCCAATGCCAGGATAATAATCAGCGGGTTCTTGAAGCGGGCGGCCAGGGCAATAGCGCCGGCGAACCGCTTCTGTCGCACGACTTCGTTATAGCCGTCGCGACGCAGGCGGCGATTCGCTTCGGCTGTATCAAGACCAGTTACATTTGTTTTATCGCCGTCCATAAGCGTTGTTATCTTTATAGTAGCATGCCAGCTATTGTCATTTGCCAGGTTCTAAGGCAAGGCTCAGCTTGCGGCCGTACAGTCCCTGCCATGAATACATTCACTCTTGGCATCCGCAATGTTTTCCGCAATGCCGTACGCGCCGTGTCTATCTTCATCATCCTAGGACTTAGTATCGGGCTGTGCCTCGTGATGCTCATCGCCCACGAGGCAGTCGGCGCAAAAATTGCTGCCGTGAAGGCAAGCATAGGCAACACTATTGCCATAACCCCGGCGGGGTTCAATAACTTCAGTGATGCCAATAACTCCCTCACGACGTCTCAGCTGCAAAAAGTCTCGTCGTTGCCACACGTCACCAACGTGACGGAAGATCTCACGAGTCGACTGACGACCGATGGCGCGCAATCCTTCGGCCGCAGCGACAACGGTGGTACAACCAGTCTCACTTCGCCCGTGGCGCTCAACGACGGGAAAGGCGGCGCAATCGTCCGCAATTTTACCGGCGATCTGCCGGCTAATTTCAGCTTACCCATTCCGATCCTCGGTACGACCGATCCTCCACATCTCGATGGCGCGGCTTTGAAACTAACCGGCGGTACGATGATAGACGGCAGTAAAGACACGTCCGAGGCGCTCATCAGTACCGATATGGCAGGCAAGAACAATCTGAAGACCGGCTCGGCCTTTACCGCGTACGGAGCAACTCTCACCGTCGCCGGCATCTTCGATAGCGGCACACAGGGCGGCAACAGTACGGTAATCGTTTCCCTGCCCACCCTGGAACGACTGAGCGGTCAGAGTGGCGACGTGACAAATGCCGTTGCCACGGTCGACTCACTTGATAATTTGTCCAGCACGACGACGGCTGTGAAAAACACACTCGGATCAACTGCCGACGTCGAAAGCTCTCAAGATCAGGCGAATGCCACCGTCATGCCGCTCGAGAACGTACAGAATATCTCGCTCATCAGCCTTGTCGGTGCCGTGATTGCCGGCGCGATCATTATTCTGCTTACCATGATTATGATCGTCCGCGAACGCCGGCGCGAAATCGGCATCTTAAAAGCCATCGGCGCGAGCAATACGCGCGTTATTTTCCAGTTTATGAGCGAAGCCATAGTCTTTACGCTTGTCGGCGCGCTGATCGGAATTATCATCGGCGTGATAGGGGGAAATCCGGTTACAAACATGCTTGTCAGCAGTTCGGCGAGCACTCCGAGCAACACAGCCATGTTCGCCAGAGGAGCCGGACGATCAGGCGGGTTTAGCGGCAACGGCGGGATCAGGCAATTTGCCATGCGGACAGGCGGAGGGTTCCTGCAGCGTAATGCCGGCAGCTTCGCCAACGGCGTACGCAACTTTAGTACGAACATCGGCTGGAATATCCTGCTATTCGGTCTCGCCGCCGCCTTGCTCATCGCTATCATTGGCAGCACCCTGGCCGGCTGGATGATCGCACGCGTCAAGCCCTACGAAGTAATGCGCGCGGACTAGGGCGAGTAGATAAAGGAGGACAACTATGGTAGAAGTAAAAAACCTCGCAAAAACATTCCAATCTGGCGACAACACGGTTACCGCCGTCAAAGACGTTAGCTTCAGCGTACCGGAAGGGCAGTTTGCGTCGATTATCGGCAAGAGCGGCAGCGGCAAGTCCACGCTGCTTTCCCTGCTGGGCGCACTTGACCGGCCGACTGGCGGCTCGATCGATATCGACGGACGCGATATTACGCGCCTAAGCGACCGCACCCTCGTCGCCTACCGCCGTAAGAAAATCGGCTTCGTTTTCCAGAATTACAACCTCATTCCAAACCTTACCGCTCTCGAGAACGTTATGATACCCATGATGTTCGACCGCGTACCGGCTACCGAACGCAAGCGACGCGCCCAAGAGCTCCTAAACCAGGTAGGGATCGAGGACGGCAAGCAGCAACGCAAGCCCGGGCGCTTGAGTGGCGGCGAACAACAACGCGTCGCAATTGCCCGGGCGCTTGCCAACCACCCGTCCCTTATCCTGGCCGATGAACCTACTGGCAACCTCGACACCGAAACGGGCAAGATGATCTTCGATCTCCTGCACAATCTGTCGCGCACGGCGAACACGACTATCATCGTCGTGACGCACGATCTCTCCATCGCCGGCAAAACAGATGAATCGTTCAAGCTTAAGGACGGCTCGCTCACATCCTAACCCCATTAGGTTGCTATCCACCTGCCCGTTCCCTCTTGAGTGTTCTTCGGCACGCCTCATGATAGGCATACCGATAGGCACGATTAGCCATAATTTTGACAACCCGTCCTGTAGCATTAGCCCTTGACCTCTTGTAAAGTTTAGGATATTATGTTGCCAGTTGAAATCGGGAGGATTGTCAATGAAGCTGAGAGAGGTGTGTGCTAAATTTATTTCACGCAGCGGGTTTGCCGCTATTGCATTGGTACTTGCATTGACTACAGGCGTTGTCGGCGTTGTATCTGTCGCACAAACGCCGTCAGTAGCTGCCGCATCGTGTACGGTGCAGGATGATTTTCCCGATACAAATATTATCTTTTGTGGCTTGAGCGGCGGTAGCAATGCCGACCAGCTCGCGAGCTCCCTCAAGGCCTACTACAACAATAACGATGACGGTCACGGCCACACCGACCTGCAAGCCGTCTACAATGCGACCGGTCTCTCGAGCGGCATGTTTACCAGCGGCTCCTGGCACCTTGGCACGTCATTCGACAATGATACTATCGTCGTTGATAACAGCGTTGTCGGCACCAACGTGCATATCTCTTCGCGCTGCTTCAGCGGCATGACAAACTGCCAACCAACAGACAAATACACCCACCTCAAAGACGCAAACGGCAATACCGTCAGCAACGTCTACACTCGCGATGCCTCCTGGTTCTTCGACAAAGACAAAAACGGCAACCCGATCCATTCCCAACCGACCCTTGTCCACTTGGACGCGAATGGCCAAGCAGACTTCGCAATCTGGACCAACTGCGGCAACGTCCTGACATTTACGCCGAAGGAAATGCCGAAAAAGGCACTCGTTTGCGTCTCTTTGACCAAGGAAGCCGACTCGACACTCCAGTTTACTTTCACGGCTAAGGCTAGTGCCCAGAACGAAACGATCCAGAGCTACGTCTTTGACTTTGGCGATAACAGCACGCAGACCGTTACAACGAGCGACACGACCGCTACGAGCGAATCGCACGCCTACAGTCAGACCGCTGTGGAACAGAATCTGACCGCTAAAGTGTCGGTTAACGGTTCGAATGATACAAACGTGACATCGTCGAACTGCCAGACAACCGTCACTATTCCTCCGAAGCAGGAGAAGAAGCCCGTACTGGCCTGCGTCTCACTAAAGCCGGCGACTACAGACAATAAGACATTCACCTTCACGGCTACGGCACAAACGACGGGCCAGGCGTTTACGAGTTACACGTTTAACTTCGGTGACGGCAACAGCCAAACCCAGAGCGGCACCGTCGCGCAACATACGTACGCGCAATCCGGCACGTTTACGGCTTCTTTCACGGCTACAAGCCCGGACGGTACAACGGAGCTCATCGACGCATGCAAGGCATCCGTAACGGTGCCGACGCCGCCACCCGTCCTGCCAAATACCGGTGCCGGTGATATCGTCGGCATCTTCTCGCTTGCCTCAGTTGCAGGCGGGATCTTCTACCAGTTGGTCTTGCGCAAGAAACTGCAAGCGTAATCCCGGCTCCTTAGAAAAGAAACAGGTTCTTCCGTAAAGGAAGGCCTGTTTTTATTGGTACGATATGTACCAGGGAGTCGGCGTAATCGCCGCCGTCTGTTGGGGCGTCAGCATCGGGGTATCTTTGGCTGTAAAGTTTTTCCAGCCAAAGTGCACGTTGGGTGGCGGCGAAGCCAGAATACCTTGCCAGGTATCGGCTTTCTCCGCTTGGCTACCCTGACCGTCCATTTGCACGGCATAGGCTAGTTGCGGGTGTGACGTATCGAGACGAGCACGGTCAGGTAGCATGTCTGTCCGAAACTCGTGTAAAAGGAATAGCTTCTGCGGCAAGTGGTGCGTAGCAGTCAAGGATGCCAACCACACGGCGACACTGTTAACTTCATCGATACCTACCGACCCGATCTGCACCAGTGGCACCTGGCTTGGCCCCAACCGCCATTCGGGGTCGAGTGCCAGACCCACGTTTGGCTGCAGCAATAACGGCTCGTACAGTCTTGCCTGGGTAAGGAACGAGCTCCGGCCGGGCTGCAAATCCAGTACAACGTAGACACCCTCTTTGCGCGCCGTGGCCACCCACGTACTCAATACCGTCTCATCTACCTCGCTTGAGTAGTCGTTGTTGTCGGTAGGGTCGGCGGCGGCAACAGTCGCAATGATTTCAAATGTCGGCAGGATATGCTCGTGCAAGAGCGTCTGATATTGCTTTGCCATACCCTTCACGGTTGCCACCGCCTGCTCCGGCGTTGCCTGCTGCCCCAGGACACCGAGCACCGGTTCACCCGGCGTGCCGTAGAGCGCCACGAGCCGATACCTCGGGAATAAGGTACGTCCGCCGTCAGGCAATGTATACTGCGGCGAATGAGCGCCCGTTCTGTACACGTAGCTATGCAACCCCATAACAAAGTAGCCCGGTTCCTCCTGCATAACACCGAGCAGTAGCAGCAAGGCGCACGACAGCGCTAGTGCGGCCTGAGCGATAAACCGGACATGCCAGAGGCGCTTCATATAGCGTGATTATACTGCCTTGGCGGAACAGAGCTAGGTACGTAATAGGGTCAGGGTCGCGCGCGCAACCGTGCCGCCACACGTTCACCGACGATAAGTGTGATGCCAATGAGTACGAGCGCGGCACCGACAATCTTCTGAGCGTCGTGACTTTGGCTGCTCGCCGAGGCTGGATCCGCACCGCCAGGCCGCGTCGCTACGGCGCTGGCAAGCACCTTGGATTCTTCGGCGGAAGCAAGCTTGATCTGGGCCGGCTTGAGCGGCAACGAGTCGTCCTGTCCAGCCGGTGCTGCCGAGGCCGTATACGCCGCCGGATGAAATTGGAACACTTGCGGGTGCGAAGGCGTAGCGGCAGGCGCCTCAGCAGATGAAGGCATAGGTTTATTCGCCGGCTCGAAGGCCCCGAAATTCCCGTACCAACTACCGAAAACATTAATGAAGAGTATGCCGAACCAATTCGACAAGCTATAGTTCGTGTTCGACATATTCAGCAGGTTAACAGCCGTCGCGGCGTTGCCGGTCGTTGCGTTGCCGCCGGTCGTGTTATCGCTTACGGCCGCATCGCCCGTCCTGGCGGCAAGCAGGATCTTGTTGGTAATCTGGTTATCAGTCGTAGCGTTGACCGTTGCGGTGTTCGTCGCATTAGCGCTGACACCGCTGCCAAGTGCCGCCGCGGTCGTGCCGGCGGGCGCGTCCATGATCACCCCCACCCATTTCCCGAGCACGTTTACGAATACGAGTAGGGCATTTGTGCCGACAACATTGCTGCCCGTTAGATTGAATATTGTCACGTTTGTCGTGGCGCTGCCAGTTGCGGCGTTGCCGCCGGTCGTGTTGCTGGTAACGTTCGCCTTCCCGCTCTCCGCATCGCTCGACACGCCGTTCATGATAGCGTTGGTTGTATTCGTAGTCTGGCTCACCGAATTGAGCGAACTTGTCGGCACCGTGACGGTGGTCGCCGGCGCGTTACTGGCTAGGAGGCTATCGAGGAAGTGCTGCGGAACCAGGATATTGCCCTCGAGGTTGCCGTTGATATTGATAACACCGACGAATGACTGATTAGCGCCAACCATAGAGTTGATCATGTTCATCACATCGGCGATTGCCACGGCGTTGCCGGTCGTTGCGTTGCCGCCGGTCGTGTTATTGGTAACACCGGCGTTGCCGCTGTTCGCACTCAGGTTGATCGTGTTATTTATCTGGCCGTTATTCTTCACGTTGACGTCAATGTTGTTCGCGCTGTTTAGCGCCGAAGCGCCACTAGCCGGCTGGATCTGGCTTGGATCAATCATGACGTCGCCCTGTACATTGCCATCAATATTGGCTACGAACGTCGCGGCGCCGGCAAGCGAAGTCGAGGACTGGATGGAGTTGAGCACGTTTGCCATTGCCTGTACGCTGCCGCTCGTTGCATTGCCGCCGGTAGTGTTGCCGGTGACAAGCGCATTGCCACTCAGCGCAACCGATCCGATGTAGTTAGTCAGTCCCGTGGCGTTCGATGTCGTCGAGGAAAGCGAATTGGTGTTCGTACTATTCGCCTGCGACCCGTTACTGGCAGCGGGGATAGTGGTAGGTGCCGCATCGGTCGCCGGTGCTGGCGGAGGCGGCGTACAGGTAGCGGGCGAACCATCGGCCACTACTGCGCCCGTAGGCAACTGGGCGGCAAACACGTTCACCGGCTCGTAGTCATTATGCGAAGCTACGTAGACATATTGCTTCGCTACCCACTGCCATTTCGCCGTATTGCAGGTGTACACCATAGGGTATATATACGTCGCGTCGTGCGTAACGGGACTCCAGATGTAGTACTGATTCTCATACAGTCCCGTACACGAGTTATAGGTGAACGTCGATGCCCAGGCGCCGGTCGGCTTATCCGTACCGTTCGTCGCTTGAGCTGGTGTGCACTGTGCCGTATTAGCTGAAGGGTCAGATGACGAGCTTGCGGCAAACGCGTAGGATCCGGGCGTCAGCAGAACCAAGCAGGTTGCTATTGCCGCAAAAACTATCCGTTTTGCCAAGCTTGTCTTTGGCTGTCGCCTAACTCGCGAGCGTATGTACATCGTCATCCCGCCTTTCAGCTACAGAAGCCAGTACGTTAATAATCGTGTCTGCAGGCCAGGGCGCTGGCCGGAACGGAGGGTAGTAGCGAAACCTCCGTTCCGGTATAGGAAGCGCCCGTTGGCTACTCTGTTACGTCGTCCGCCGAAGGACCACTAATTCGTAATGTCAACCGTGAACGATGAGCTATTGGTGTTGGAGGCGTTGCCGGTCGTGGCACTACCGCCGGTCGTGTTGCCTGAGACACGGGCATCACCCGAAGCCGCCAGTTGACCGTTGAAGTTCTCGAGAGAGACGGTGTTCGTGTTGTTGACCGTCGTCACCGTCGAGTTCGTGCTGCTGACAACATTCGACGACTTAGGACCAGTCGTGTTAATCGAAGCCGTGCTGTTTTGTGTGCCACTGCCCGAGCCCGGGTCGACAGCACCGCTGTTATCGATACTCACGCTTGCATTGAGCGAGTTGGCATTATGCGCGTCGCCGCTGGCGGCATCGCCGCCGCGCGTGTTGTTGCTTACTTTGGCGTCACCAGTAAAAGCGCCCTGAAAGTTCTTGTTTGAAGCCGATATCATATTATGGTTCGTCATGGTCGTATGACTAGTGTTGTGCGAAGTAATGCTGTTGGACGAATTAGGTCCGGTGTTGGAGATCGTGCCATTACCGGTAGCCGCCCCAGCAATACCCGCGAGGCCCGTGATCAGGCCCAGTGAAGTGACAGCTGCTGCCGATACTCGCAGTAAACTTGTTTTTGTCATAAGGTACCCCCTTTTTAGTGCTACTGATTAGTTGATATTGCTCGGGTGGTTACCCGACTCCAACGGACAGGTGGTCCGCTCGGGCCTGGGTAGCCACCGGTTAGCTTTCTTACCCGCTCATTATTGCCCTCCTTCCGAATTACTCATTACTTGGACATCCACCGAAGAACTGCCGCTAACCTGCTGCTGGCTGTCGCTATGGAGCGTTACGTTCAAGTTGGTCGCGTTGCTGTTCGAGCTGACCGTCTGGTCGACTGCGCTATTGGGAGACAGGGCGGTAGTATGGCCGTTTACTGTTAACGTCGCCGAAGTATCGCCGCTGATTGAAGCCGAGACATGGCCCGTCGACGTGCTCTGATTGTCGCTTGCCGGTTGGTTCGAGGTAGCACTGACATGAAGCTCGGAGTGGACCCCCCCATTATTCGAATCAGCGGCGGAGGCATCCTTATGGTCGCCGCCGGACGAGGAAGACTGGCTTGGCTTGTCTTGGCCTGCCGATGCGGCGGCATGCCATGCATAGACTGATGCCGGTACGAGTGCTGCTGCCGCGCCGATCGCAACTAGGCGGATGAACTTACGCGGTAGCCGTCTCGCCCGTGCTCGTGCACTGCTTACGCTATAGAAGTCACGCATACGTTTTGCACCCCCTATCTAGTCGACGCAGGGACATGGCTACTCGTTCGTGACGTTAATTTTCAGACCAGTCGTATTGGTATTAGACGCGTCGCCGCTCGTAGCGCTGCCACCGGTCGTATTCTCCGTAACGGCTACCGCCCCTGATGTCGCGTCCTGCTTGTTCGTGTTCGACACCGTTATATCATTCGTATTTGTCACGGTAGTCGTATTCTGATTCGATTCGATGATTTTATTCTCTGAATTGGGACCCGTATTCTCTATGGATGCTGCGTTCTTCTGGAGCGTGCCTTTCATGAGTTTGGTCACGAATGTTTGCGAAGATCCGCTTGGAGTGCTGCTCGGCGGCGATACTACGCCACCGCGCCCGCCTGAGGGCAGTGTCACACTTGCCCCTAGGACCTGGGCACTGGGCGGCGCAGTACTGCCAACACAGGCATTCAAGTCGTCAACGGGAGCTGCGGATACAAGTTTCTGATCAAGCGTCTTACTTTGTGCAGCAAACTCGGCACGTACCATGGGCATGACAACAGCAAGCGACGCTATCACGCCAACCGCCACACCGCTGCACGCGGCAGCGAAGGCAATAGCACCACCCGCGAGCCAGTTTCCGCGGTCACCCCGTGACGCCACCGTTGATGAATGTAATGCACCGTGCGACATGCCCATACCCTCCTTCTGCCTTGTCCGTACCCGTATAGTACGGAGTTGACAAATGTGCACATGTAATGATCAATCTAACGATAGCCACACGCTCTAGACATGTAAGTTAAATATCTTACAAAATGGCAAAACGATGGCGCTATTGCTTTACGTAAGGGGTAAAAAAGTGTAGTCGCAATGCAATAACGAACGCGAACGAGCCGATGATAAGGGCGAGCCAGAAGGTGATAAGCCGGTAGCTGAGTGCTACCGCTAGCGCCGTACCGGGCGTAACGCCGAAGCTCGCCAAGCCGGCCGTCAGTGCAGCTTCAACGCCGCCGATACCGCCTGGCGAGGGAGTCAGCGCACCGACGAGAACACCAAACGAGAAGATAACAAGCGATGCCGTGAAGTTCAATTGCAACCCGGCCGCCCGGACACAACAGTAGAATGTCACCATGTAAAGGAGCGTAAGGGCTACAGAGACTAGAAACGCAAGGACTACTGCCGCAGGCCGATCCTTGTAACCCATCAGGTCGCTAAGAGCCGCTCGTAAAAAACGAAGCGTTCTACGGCGCCAATGCCAGAAACAAAGAGCTCCTATACCTAAACCGAGAACCACTGCGCCAGTACCCCATCCTATATGTGGGAATCGGAGATGGCCGACCACGTCAGGATCGACAACGAAGGCAAGCGCGATCAGGCACAGATTACCGACAAAGCCTAGGAGGTTGTTCATCGCCACGATACCCGCTGATTCAGGCGCATCATACTTTCGCTGCCGCAGATAGCTGTAGCTTACGGCCACCGCGCCGCTGCCGGCCGGTAGCAGCCGGCTCGCAAACGCCGCCGCCATTTGCACAACCACTGTTCTACCAAGCGGTATGCGACGCCTGCCGAGGCACGCAAACATCAGCGCGGCCATAAGATAGGTCCCGGAGAAGGCGGCGGCTGCAACCAATAACCACGCGGGTTGCAGGCCATGCAGCGCCTCGCGCGCGCCGCCGAAGAACGCAAGCTGCGGCACCACAGCATAGAGGACCAGGAGTAATCCTAAGCCAACTGCCATACGGATAATAAGCGCCTTATGCTCCCATAAGCGCTTTCGATTAGCCATAAGCTTAGTATAACCGCCTTGCACGCCACTGTCCGGAATGAGAAAATAAGAAGCTGAAAATATCTTAGGCAGCTTTGTCTGGAATGCCATCTTGCTGCCATAAACATAAAGGAGCTTTTACCATGTTGCACGTATTACGGCGCATTCGTCCGGTCCGCGCTGCCGACGGCCAACCCGCCCCGGTCGCCGAAGCCATCGGTCCGGTTTCTCCGCCGAGTGAGCAGACGGCCGAAGGCGAGCGCACGCACGCTGAGATTATGTTCATCATGACGGCGCTCATGATCGCTATGCTGCTTTCCGCGCTCGACCAGTCTATCGTCGCCACTGCCCTGCCACAAATTGCGAGCGATCTGAACGGCCTCACGAAGCTATCATGGGTGGTCACCGCCTATCTCATCACGACTGCCATAGCGACGCCTATCTATGGCAAATTAGGCGACCTCTACGGTCGCAAGAAAGTGTTCCAGTCGGCAATCGTCATCTTCCTGGCCGGATCGGCGCTGTGCGGACTAGCACAAAGCATGAATGAACTCGTTATTTTCCGCGCACTCCAGGGCATCGGCGCCGGCGGCCTCATGAGCCTGGCTATAGCCATCATCGGCGACGTTATCCCGCCGCGGCAACGCGGCAAGTATCAAGGTTATTTTGGAGCCGTTTTCGGCGTAGCAAGCGTCGCCGGCCCGGTTCTCGGCGGCCTGTTCGCGAGCGCCCATCACTTTCTTGGTATCACCGGCTGGCGCTGGATCTTCTACGTTAACTTACCCCTTGGCGTCGTCGCCTTAAGCCTCGTGGCAGCCCGCCTGCATCTGCACAAGCCCGCACAGAAAGAAAATCGTATCGACTATGGCGGCGCCATCCTTTTGGCCATTGGTGTAGTCAGCCTTGTATTTGTCACGGTCTGGGGCGGCGTCGACTACGCCTGGACATCATGGCAAATCCTCGCCTTGTGCGGTTCGACCATCCTGTTCCTGTTGCTCTTTGTGGTGCGGGAACACCGCGCACCTGAGCCGATCCTGCCGCTCCACTTGTTTAGAAATGATATCTTTAGCGTTTCTTCGCTGCTATCGTTCTTAAGCGGCCTTGCTCTGTTTGCGGCAATCATTTACATCCCCTTGTATCAGCAGATCGTACGAGGCTGGTCGCCGACAAAGTCGGGCCTACTGATGCTACCGATGGTTGCCGGTATGATGTTGTCGTCCATCGTTGCGGGGCGGTTGATGACATCACTCGGTAGGTACCGCGTTTTCCCGATTATCGGGACGGTTATGCTCGGTGTTGGGATCTGGCTCTTTAGCCATCTTGGCCTCGACACAAACTACCTTCTACTCTCGTCGTGGATGGCCGTCATCGGCCTTGGTCTCGGCCAGCTCATGCAAGTACCAACGCTCGCCGTCCAGAACTCGGTGGAGTTCCGCAATATGGGCACCGCTACGGCAGCCGTCTCGTTTGCACGCAGCATTGGCGGCGCGCTTGGCGGTGCGATCTTCGGTTCTATCCTCGTCTCACGCCTTACCCATCACTTAACGCAAATGCTGCCTCCGCAGGCAGCCAGCCATGTTTCGAGCGGCATTAACAGCGGTATCGGCCAGCTTGACACATTACCGGATTGGCTACGGCATGATGTCCTCGTCGCATACGTTGAAGCCTTCCGTGACATGTTCTTAATCGCCCTACCGTTCGTCGCGGCAGCTTTCATCGTTGCCTTGCTGTTGCGCGAAACGCCGCTACGCGACACCACCCAAAAAGCACCGGTAGAAATGTAAGCACGCCGTCTATGCCCGCGGCCAAACAACGCGGGCCTTGACAGAAGTCATTGGTAGCCAGCCGAATTGACGGCTATCTGTACTCACCGTGGCATTGTCGCCAACCACGTACAGCTTGTCTCCTTCGATACGGTCGACACGCTTGATCTTCTCTAGGCCCTCATGGAGCAGAATGACGACGTCGCCCGGACGCACCCGCCTGGGCCGCCAGCCTAGCACGATCCGCCCGGGCCGGAAATGCGGCAGCATGCTCGCGCCCACAACCCGTCGGATCATGAACAGCTGTTTCACTGCCGTAAACTCCTATTTTTTCGTCGCCCAGAACATGTCGGCTATTTCATCTATCATGTTTAGCAATTTCTGCCCCTCAGCCGGCTCGATATGGTGTTTGCACTCACTTGACTGCTTGATGGCATGCCAGAATTTGTCATGGAGATCAGGAAACTTCTCGAGATGTTCCGGTTTAAAGTAATCTGCCCATAGCACCATGAGATGATGCTTCACAAGTTCCGCTCGCTCTTCCTTGATAAGCAAAGCCCGTACTCTGTTAGCTTCATCGAGGCCCTCGTATTTGTCCATAATGGCCTTCACGCTCTGCGCCTCGATCTTCGCTTGTGCCGGATCATACACTCCGCACGGCAGGTCGCAGTGGGCGTGTACCGGTTTAATAGAGAACAACTGCATAATGGAACCCTCCTTGATGAGTTCCATTATACGCTCGTGTCCCGCGAAGCCTTACGGGCTACCGGCTTTGCTCGCTGCGCCACTTGGCAATCTCGCCATGGTGGCCGTTCAGCAGCACATCGGGGACTTTTATGCCTCGGAAATCTTCTGGTCGCGTGTACTGCGGATACTCAATTGTTTTGTCATCCTCTTGGAACGACTCGATGTCAGCGCTCATCTCGCCACCGAGTACGCCAGGCAATAACCGCACAACCGAATCGATAATTACCATCGCCGGCAATTCGCCACCGGTCAAGACGTAAGTGCCGATACAGTACTGTTTGTCAACCCACTTCGTAACCCGCTCATCATAGCCCTCATAGCGTGGACATACAATAATCAAATCCTTGCTGGCTGCTGCGAGCTTTTTGGCCTCCGATTGCTTATACGTTTCGCCCCGCGGCGTTGGCAAAATTACCAGTGCTTCCGGGCTCTTCGACTTGGCCAGTTCGATTGCCGCAACAAGCGGTTCCGGCTTCAAGAGCATACCGTCGCCACCACCGTATGGCGTGTCATCAACCTGCTTACGCGGCCCGAGACCAAACTCGCGCAGATTGATGAAGTCGTATGACACAATGCCGCGGTTCTTTGCCTTCCACAACATACTCGCGTTCAGGTACGGCTCGATGACCTCTGGAAACAGCGTAATAATCTGGATATACATCGTCATAATTGTACCAGAGAAACAAAAAAGCCCCCGAGCTGGGGGCCTTTTTGCCACATATAAAGCTCTCAACCCTACGCTTCTGGCGCAAGTTTGTCTCGCAACGAGCTTATACACTTCCTTTTTAAATGATCCGTCGGTTTTTGTCGACTTGGCTCTACTATAGCGGAGAAATCCCCACTATGCAAGGTTCCTCACCATGGGCTCTCTATCTATCCCAGAGGCCACACGGGATATCCCGTTATCTCTTATACGTCAAGATCGTCCAGGTCTTCGAGCTCGCGCCGCGTTTGTGCCAAGCGGTCATTCGCTGGTGCCGCTTCTTCCTGCTGCACTTCAGCAGGTTCAGGAGTACTGGTCTCAGCCGCAGGTTCTGCCGTAGCCCGCTTGCCGCTATTCTCATCATGGTGCCGCGGGCCGCCTTCACCGTTGTCAATAATCTTTAGGTTGTAACGAGCGTCATTCTTAGTGCCGAGCGCACGGAGCAAGGTCCGCAAGCTTTGTGCGGTCGCGCCGTGCTTACCTATTACGCGGCCCAGATCTTCTGGATCTACGCTCAGCTCGAGCAAGACGCCTTTCTCATCAATCCGGCGCTCTACCTGCACTGCATCAGGTTTACTGACAAGCGACTTGACGACGAACTCTATAAACTGCTGGTCGATACTGTTATTCATCGGTCACACCTCCCCTAGGACTTACAAGTCCCATTATAACAAAACGGCGCCCCTTACGCGGGATGCCGTTATGCTGCATTGTTGCAAAACTATTCCTGTACTTCGGCGGCCGGCTCTTCCACCACGACTTGAGCTTCGGCCTGCGGAGCTTCAGCGGGTTCGGCAGCAACTTCTGCCGGGCGGTTACGGCGCAGTTTCTCAGGGTTGCGCAACTTACCCTGCTTCTTTTCAGAAACGGATACCCAAGCCGGCAGCTTGACGCCTTCCGCACGGAGCAGGCGAGCGGTGCGGTCAGAGGGCTGTGCGCCATTCTTGAGGTAGAAGGATGCCCGATCTTTGTCCAGCGTCAGCGCCTTAGTGCGCGGATCATAACTGCCGAGCAAGGCGACAATTTTGCCACTGGTAGGAGTGCGGCGTGCTTCCTGCACGACGACACGGAACATTGCGCGGCCGCTGCGACCGGTCCGTTGCATACGAATAGCTAACATGTGTAAATAATATTCTCCGACTAACGTTTATATACGCGAGTTAGCCTGTATTTTACAGGAGTCCAACAGATATGTCAAAAGATGATTATACTACCCCAAGATATGAAGAGGGGCACTACGGAAAAACGGCTAATCACGACTGGTGCCGTAAAACGCACCTGATGTACGCCGAATCTCTAAAGTGCACGATGCACTCAGAGGAAAAGGGGACACTCTCCGTTAAGAAGCTGGGGACGAGTACGCAATTCGGTACACCCGCCTGGTCCCTCTACCATAGAAGAAGGGATGAGACTGCAAAATTGTTACCGTGCACAATCTCTTGAGGAGATACCTCTCAGCTCACAAGAACTGGCGTATTATATACTCGTGTGTCAATAGGTTTGAACGCGATTTCCGCTATGGCTGTATCCCTTGCCCCCGCCCGAATCCGTTCAGGCAGCGTGAATATATGTTGTAGAGTTAGTGCGTTCTGAGAGTTCTACTATAGTTAATCATGCCGCATAGGGTACTTACGGGGATGCTTGCCTGATGCCTGTCCCCACTGCCGTTTTCCTAGACTATGCATAAGAACGAGTGCCGCAGCGGCAAGAATAATTACAAACAAAACGCGCGCAGCATACGCGAGGCCGCTCCGCGCTCCAGCAAGAGAGATGCCGAAGATTGCCCCGATCAACATAAGAAAGAGCGTCTTGGGCATCGCGCTGATAGTCATATATGTAATAAACCGGACGAAAGAGAAGCGTGCGAGCCCGGCGGAGATGATAACAGGGATTTCGAAGGAGAACACAAGCTTGCCAATAATCAATGTCTTCGCAGCGTGTTTCAGATAATGTCGGTCTACGCTTTGCAGGCGATCTTCCGTCAAGCCGACGTATCGTCCCCAACGTTTTAGAATGCTTTTACGCCCAAACCTACCGAGCAAATAGTAGAATGTGTCACCCGTTAAATCACCCGTCACAATAAGGATATACGCCACCAAAAAATTGAGATGCCCCGTTGATGCCAAAGAGCCGGAGACAATGGCAATGATCGGACCTTCTAATACAGCAATTGGGAAGAGTGCGAGATATTTATACGTGAGGAATAAAGAAACGAGTGCCGCTAGCATACAAGGCGCATGTAAAGAAAGGCCATGCGCCCTATTATACGCGAGACCCAAAGGCTAAAGCACCAGCCAAAACACATTCGGTGATACGGTGGCCTTGCCATTACAGATAAAGAAAAGGGCACGGAAGCTAATAGCTACGACAAGAGTCGCAGGGAACGCTCGAATGAGCATCCAACTATCAGCTTACGCGTGCCCGGTTGCACAGAAGTACGTCCTTGTACATCAATTGAAGATCCTACTTCATGGGCGAGTTCCGCATGACAGCATCCAGGACGCTTGCGTATTGCGGAACACCATAGTCACCGACTTTCTGGATTACTGGGTAATACCAGGCTGTCCCAGGGAATGTCTGCGGCAAGGCGAGTTCCGCCGTTGTTTGATCCACCGGATCGGTAGATGGCAACGTGAAAACCCAGACTGATATGGGAGTAGCAGTATACATAGCACCGTCTGACGTGGCCGTTTCGGTCTCAGCTAAGATACTATCTCCGTAGGAGAATACCACACCCGTCGAAATCTTCCGGCCATTGACCTTGATATCATAGACGGCTGCCCACGCAATTTGCTTTGCGACGATGATCTCGACATCCGTACTCCTCCTGAGTAGCATCTCAGCACCACAGAAACCACCGTAGGCAGTCGTCGAGTAAACGAACGACTCGCCAGTGGGAATGTCCTGCACATGCAGGCCAGCCTGGTCGACAGTCGAACATCCCTCTACGGGGCTAGAAGTTAGAAGATTCGATGGACCCCACCCATTACCGAAAACACCTGGGTTTTGCCCCTCATACGCCGATGCCGATATTATAGGTTGGTTCCATGAATTGAGAACAACTCGTTCCATCTCGACTGACCATGGCAATAGCGCAAAGCAAATTAGGACCAATACAATAACACAAAGGGGCGAGAAGTGCTCGTCAAGAAACTGCAGGGTACTTTTCATTCTTACTTACTTTCCTTCCTGGCGGCTGCCAAGAGGCTCCAGTGCACAGTGCACTAGAAGAGACACTCTCCTTTCTAGAGAGGCTCGATCTAGGCGCGCCCACACGTGCATACGTCAAGCCTCTCTATTTGGATTATGTACAAGAACTGTTAATGTGCATTGTTTCCAGGATACGGAGGAAAATATACCGCCTCAACTGAAGAACAGTATAATTATACGGCATTACCCGAGTAATGTCAAGGGTGGTCTGAAACGCCTATTTGGCAGCCGGCTTCAGGGCCTGGTAGTACTCGAGCGCCTGTTCGGCGGCGTGTTGCTGGCCGGCCTGTTTGCTCGGTCCCGTACCCTGTCCGCGTAGCACATCACCAATGAATACACCTACCGTGAAGGTCTTGTCATGGTCAGGCCCTTCTTCAGCCATCACCTTATACACCGGTGTCAGGCCTTCCTGACTCTGCGACAGCTCCTGCAGGTGCGACTTGGGGTCCATCCATGAGCCGCTTTCCAGAATAGTCGAGAACGTCGAGAGCAAGCTCTCGTGGATAAAGCGCTTCGCCGCCTCGTACCCTTGGTCGAGATACAGCGCGCCGATAACCGCTTCATAGGAGTTAGCCAGAATCTGCATCCGTGCTCGCTCGGTGCCGCGCTTCTCGCCGCGGCTGAGGCGCAACAGCGGCTCGAAGCCATACCGGCTAGCAGCGTCACTGATACTTTCTGTGCGTACCAAACTACTGCGCCAGTTGGTCAGGATACCTTCCGGCTCGGTAAAGTTCGCATACAGGTACTCCGTCGAAACGAGTTCAAGCACGGCGTCGCCCAGGAACTCCAGGCGCTCGTTGTGCTCCTTGCCTGTCTTGCGGTGCTCATTCAAGTATGAGCGGTGGGTAAAGGCCGTCATGAGCAGTTCAATATCGTGAAACTCTACGCCCAGTTTTTCCTTAGCAAAATCATTGTATGGCTTAAAATAGTCTTGCATCGCGAATCTTCTTCATTCCCACTAGTATCAGCTTGCCGATGTCCTCGTAGGCAATCTTGTCGATTGCTTCGTGCGCGGGCAGCCACTTGATATCGTTGAGCCAGTCCTCGGGGTTCAGCTCGTCGGTTTTGCCGAGGCCCTGAACCATAAAGATATGCATCGTCATAAGCACGAGCGTGTGGCCGCGACGGTAGCGGAAATTGACCTTGCCGAGCCAGTCGTAGACTTTCATCTCCTTGAGGCCAGTCTCTTCGATGATCTCGCGTTCGGCTGTCGCCCGTGGATCTTCATTCGGCTCGACATGTCCCTTCGGAATCGTCCAGCGATTCTTGGCATCCTGCATCAGCAGGATCTCAAGCTCATCCTTCTGATTGCGGCGGAAAACGATACCGCCTGACGTCGTCTCGCGGACCACCTCATCAATAGCCGGCCGTCGCCGGTTGACGAGATTACGAATACCTTGGAACTTGGGTCGTTTCACTTACGTCGTCTCTTCTTGCACCTTTTTCTTGGTAGCTGTTTTCTTCTTTTTCGGCTCGACCGCTTCACCTTCTATGTACTGCCGGTAATATGTGCCGAGCACACCGTTTACGAACTTCGAGGAATTTTCGCTGCCGAATGCTTTAGCAAGCTCCACTGCCTCGTTGATGACAACCTTCGGCGGCACATCATTTTCGTGCTGAAGCTCGTACAGGCCAATGTGTAGGATAGTGCGGTCGATACGCGCAATCTGGTCTACCGGCCATTCCGGCGCAAGTGGCTGCAGTACCTCGTCTAGCGCCTCTTGACGGTTCGCCACTCCCTCGACGAGACGTTTAATAAACGCTTTGTCATCAACCATATCCTGATAGCGGCCGATGTTACGCACCAGCACTTCATCGAGATGCACGCTCACATCGCCGACATCATGGCGAAAATCCTGCTCATAGAGCGTCTGCAGTGCGATGATACGGCCTAAATGTCGGTTTGATGCCATTTGTTAAGTATTCCGATTATTACTTCACGCCTCTACTAGCTATTATAGCCCGCTGTGGCGTACGCGGACTTAGGATTTTTTGGTTGACTCGCGCGGCGTCGTGTAGGCCTTGACCGGCGACTTGGCGTTTACGGCACGCGCCAGCTTCACGAGCAGATGGCTGCGGCGCAGTCCTGTTTTGCGCGGGCTAGTACGTTTCTTGGGCTTGCCCATAGGAAATAGCGCTCCTTTTTGCTTTGGTTAGTCAATAGTTCGAAGAACAGTATAGCCGAAAACACCTTAAAACTCAACTACGCTTACGCCACGACCAGGCTGACGAGCTTGCCGGGCACGTAGATAACTTTCTTGACTGCTTTGCCTTCTAAGTATGGTTTGACGCGCCCTTGGTCCTGTGCGGCGGCAATAGCGTCCGCTTCCGATATAGCGCTGTCAACGACAATCTCGCCGCGGACCTTGCCATTCACCTGCACGGCCAGCGTCATGGTGTCGCTTGCCAGATACTGCTCGTCGTACTGCGGCCACGTACTCGCATGTATGGAATCTTCATAGCCCAGTTGATGCCACAGCTCCTCGGTGATGTGCGGTGCGAACGGCGCTAGCAGCTGCAGCAAACTTTCGACAGCAAACTTCCATGCCTCATGGCTTGCGAACGAGTCGTCTACTTTCAGCTTGTACAGCCCATTCACAAACTCCATCAGCCCGGCAATAGCCGTATTAAAGCCCAGTGCTTGCAAATCGTCGCCCACTGATTTGATAGCGCGGTGCGTAGCTTGGCGTAGCTCCGTTTCCTTCGAGCCCTTTCCTGCTTGAGTGGCCATATAATCTTGCGTCAAGGCCCAGACGCGCTGCAAGAAGCGGAATGACCCGCCCATACCTTCGACACTCCAGTTGGCTGGCTGGTTCCAGGGGCCGATAAACAACTCCATAATGCGGATGGCATCGGCACCATAGCCCTGTTCGATTAACAGATCTGGCTCGATAGTGTTGCCCTTGCTCTTGCTCATTTTCTGGCCGTCCGGCGCCAGGATCATACCCTGATTGCGTAAGCGCTCGAAGGGTTCATCGAAGCCAATCATGCCATCGTCATACATAACCTTGGTCCACATGCGAGCATACAGCAGGTGCATTACCGCATGCTCGGCGCCGCCAATGTAGTCGTCGACTGGCAGCCAGTAGGCAACCTTATCCTTGGCAAATGGCCGCTCACTGTCATGCGGGTCGGCGAAACGCAAGAAGTACCAGCTGCTGCAGGCGAAGCCGTCCATGGTATCCGTCTCGCGAGTTGCCGCGCCGCCGCACTTCGGACATTCAACATCCACAAACTCCGGCACGCGTGCCAGCGGACTACGGCCGTTACCACTCGGCTCAAAGCTCTGCATGGGAGGCAATAGCACTGGTAGCTGGTCCTCAGGAACCGGTACGACACCACACTTGTCACAATAAATGATAGGGATCGGCGCGCCCCAGTAGCGCTGCCGGCTAATCAGCCAGTCACGGATTTTGTAGTTGATCCGCTCTTTCGCTACACCTTTTTTCTCCAGGTCTGCCACGATTTTCTCGCGCGCTTCACTGGTCGGCATATCGTCATAGCTGCCCGAATTAATCATACGGCCTTCGCCAGTCAGCGGCTCGCTGAGTGCAGTTTGTGTGCCATCGTGATAATTCGCGATTGCCTGTTTAGCGCGTTGCAATAGCTCCAGCCAGTGGTCGTTTCCAGTCAAACGTTTTTCGATTTTGTCGCGCAACTCTTCGAGACCGTACCAGTTGCTTACAAAGGTCTCGTGATCTTCATGATGCGCGCCATCGCCCTGGCGGTCAGATATGATAGCCAAAAAGCCCTGGGTCTTTGCTACCCGGTTCAAGTTTTTCACTTTATGTTCATAATGTGCATACACGGGGCTACCTAGCGGAGTGAGCTGAACAATGTCTTTTATGCCAGCTTCTTCCTGAAGCTCACGTCGGGCGCAGGCTTCATAATCTTCGTCACCTTCGCGGCCCCCAGCGACAATACTCGTAAACCCAGCCGGCCAGTCGAGACCTAAACATTGGCCGGTCGTATTGTCGTAGGCTACCACTGTTACGCCGTCAACCCATCGCTCATTGTCGCGCTGTTCGCCAAATTCAGGCGCCACTACCTCTGCAATTGGCAGATGAAACCTCTGCGCGAAGTCGCAATCGCGTTCATCGTGTGCCGGCACGGCCATAATGGCGCCCGTACCGTAGCCGTACAGCACGTAGTCGGCTACCCAAACAGGAATTTTCTCGTTATTCGCGGGGTTTACGGCATACGCACCCGTAAAAACCCCTGTTTTCTCGCGGTTCGTTTCCTGCCGTTCGACATCGCTCTTTGCTTGTGCCGCCCTGATATAGTCACCAACGCGAGCCTTATGCTCGGGAGTCGTTATCTCGTGTACCAACGGATGCTCTGGGGCTATCACTATGAAGGTTGCGCCAAAAATCGTATCCGGGCGCGTCGTAAAGACTTTGATCGTTTTATCGGTACCATCGACTGGGAAGTCGATTTCTGCACCTTTGCTCCGGCCAATCCAGTTGCGCTGCATAGTTTTGATAGACTCCGACCAGTCAACCTTGTCCAGGTCACGCGCCAACCGGTCGGCATAGTCGGTAATCTTGAAGAACCACTGCTTCAGCGCTTTTTTCTCGACGTCGCTGCCGCAACGCCAACATTTGCCATTCTCGACTTGCTCATTAGCAAGTACGGTCTTGTCGACTGGACACCACCACTGCAGGCTCTCCTTTCGGTAGGCCAAACCTTTTTTGTACAGCAGCAAGAAGAACCATTGTGTCCAACGGTAATACGTCGGGTCAGAACTGGCGAATTCGCGTGACCAGTCGTAGCCGAAACCCATCTGAATTAGCTGTTGTTTGAATCGCGTCGTGTTCTGCTTGATCGCCTCCTGCGGGCTGACACCGGTCTTGATAGCATAGTTTTCTGCCGGCAAGCCAAACGCGTCCCATCCCATCGGGTGCAGCACATTGTAGCCGTTCATCCGGGCATGGCGTGTCAGCGCGTCGCCGATGGTGTAGTTGCGCACGTGGCCAACATGCATCGCGGCGCCACTCGGATAGGGAAAATATTCCAGTATGTAGCGCTTCGGTTTCTTAGCATTGTCTTCGGCCTTGTAAATGCCTTCTTCTGCCCACTGTTTTTGCCACTTCGGCTCGATTTCTTTTGGATTATACCGTTGCATCAGATTAAGATCCTCGCTGTATTACAGGTAGTATATAGCTGATTTTTGTGTAAGAGAAATGCGCCCTAGCGGGCGAGGAGGAGCTGCGCGTCACGACGTCGCATGTGCATGACTATACTATACCAGATTACCAGTCGGCAGAACAGGTATATCTGCGCGCGGCCCTGACTCTAGAGTGATTAGAGCGTGCTTGCGTCGAGCTCTTCGGTCAGCTTTGTACCATCGGCGAGTATTGCGCTCAGGCTGAAGCCGCTCTGGTCGCTGCCATGACTACTGTACGTTAGATTCTTCAGGTGGCCAGCATCCTGCAGTCGCTTGAGGCCCGAGTCGAGATCTGCAAGGCTTTGGATCGACGACCCGTAAGGGTACGAGTTGTTGTGGGCGTCCTCATAGTTGCCGATAACTGCATCGGCAATACGGAACGCCGGCAACGCGTAGTCGAGCTGCATGTTGCTCGTTGCCGTCTTATGGCTCACCTGGTAATCGATAGCGGCAATCTCCACTTGCGACGCTTTCGTCGCTGCCCCGTTAGCAGATTTATCCACGTCCGTCATCTCAGCATCGGCACTCTTCTCATCCACATCAAGCTGATTACTCAGATCGCTAATCTTGGAATCGTAGCTAAGCGCCCCTTTAAGGTCGCCGGCCTGCACCGCTGCCAATTCGTAGTACAGGTCGCCCAGCATGGTATTGAGGTCTGTCAGGTACTTGACCGCCTGCGGCATCAGTGACTGTATTGTCGACTGATCGATCACGCTCGCATTCGCGAACGACTTGAGCGTATTCATCTGGGCGGCAGTCGGCGTGCTGCCACTACTAATTTGCATGATTAGCGATAAACCGGGTAGCAATTTGGCAATGTTGCGTATCAGCGCGGCCATTACCGGACCTTCGCGGCAAAGCCCCGCGTTGGAGTATTCACTTTTATTCAGATTATCCACCACCTGTTTTATACCCGATATGTACCGCTGTTGTGCAGCATTCAGGGATAGGCCCTTCATTTTCTGATCAATGTATGCCGCCGTCACATCATCCGTTTGGGCCTTACAACTACTGCTAGCAGTTGCGTCAATTAAGCCAGCATTCTTGTTGAGCGTAGTGGCGGCATTTTGGTTAACGCCCGCCGCGCCGCCGAGTGACATAAGCGGCGTTAGCTCGTAGACCATACCGGCCACCTTGACGTAATTCCGCGCGCCGTTCAGCTCTTGGTTTTTGACTTGCAGGGCAAAATCATTGAATGCCTTCGTTGCCATCTGTTTCTGGTAATAGGCGTATCCGAAAACGCCGCCAGCTCCCAGAATTACTAAAAGCAGTACTATCAGGACGCCGAGCAGCAGCTTCTTGCCCCTCTTCGCCTTGGCCGGTTGCCCGCCAATAGATACCGGTGATGCCATCGAACCAGCCGAGTTCACATCGCCTGTAAACGGGCTAACGCTGGCTCCTTGCGGTTGGAACGATTGCGCGGATTGCGTCTGGGAGGTAGGCTGCGAAGCTACAGGAGATTCCTCAAGAGCCGGAGCTTGCGGAACGATACCTTGCGGCGATTGCGGCGTAGATTGGCCTTCCTGGGAAGAATCATCCTGCGGTGGCATTATTCTCCTGCTTTCACGCTTATGCTTTTATATACAACTAGTATAGGTGAAGCCGCGCCATGGTACAACGCTTACACGATCACGCGCCGGACGCTGCTGGATAGGCCGGTCAGCAGCGTATAGGGAAAGAGGCCGCGCTCGGCAGCGAGACGCGGGACACCGTTTGGCTCATTGGGGTCAGCGCTTATCACGGTCACCGCGTCGCCAACCGCTACGCTGCTGCCCTGCAGATCAATCATGGTGTGGTTCATGCAGACACGACCGACAATAGGCAACAGTTCGCCGCCGTGCGTTATGACACCCGTATTACTCAGGTCACGCGGTACGCCCTCGTAGTACCCGAGCGGCAGTACGCCGATCTGCGTAGGCTTCTTAGCAGCAAATGTGCCGTTATAGCTCACACGATCGCCCGCTTCCAGGTTGATGACTTTTATAACCGTGCTCTTCAGCGATAAGACCGGTCGCAAACCGTTCAACTGCTTGTATGCGGCATCCTTTTCGCCTAGCGGATTGATACCATATAGACCGATACCGAGCCGGACGGCATTTGCGTACTTGCTCTGTGCTTTCACACTGCCGGCCGTCTGCGCAATATGGATAAAGCGCGGCCGAAAGCCTTGGCTCAAGATCCGTTCCACCAGGTTATCAAACTGCGCGACTTGCTTGCGCGTAAACGAGTCGTCCGTCTCGTTGTCGGCATCCGCCAGGTGCGTCATCACCCCTTCCAGCTGCAGTTTAGGAAAAAGTTTCAGTACGTCAAGATAGGACTGCAGTTCGTGCGCTTGCAGACCTAGACGGTTCATGCCGGTATTAAGTTCTACATGTATCCGGACGCGTCTATGCAGCCGCGCAAAGGCCTCCAAGCCAACGACATCCTGTACGACGAACGAGCAGCGCTTCGTATCCAGCAGCCGCACGTTCTCTGGGCGGATATAGCCGAGCACGAGTACGCGGCGGCCGGCCAGGCGGCGGATCCGTCCCGCTTCGAAGTAACCATCCACCGCGAGGAACGGCACGGCCGCCTTACGCAATATCTGCGCCATCTCACGGATACCATGGCCATAGGCGTTTGCCTTGAGTACGGGGATAACGCCGTAGCCAGGGTGCTGTTCCTGTATTAGCCGCACATTATGGAGTACCGCGCCCTTGGACAGTTCAATCCAATTGAGCGTTTTGTAGCGCCGGGCAGCGGGGCTTTTGAAAGTCGCAAGCATTGATCGAACCCTGGTAGCTAAAACTGCTGAAGATAATTAGTGCTGAAAGAAGTCGTAAGCGAATTGCGGGCCGCGTGGCGCTGCTTGGCGTAGCCGATGAGCTTCTCGACGAGCTCGACGTTGCTAATGCCTGCCTTGTTCCAGTTGTGCGCATACAGGCCACCTGGCAGCGGGTTGATCTCGTTGAAGTACACGTCTTTTGTTTTTTCATTAATAAGAATGTCGACGCGCGCGATGCCGGAGCAGCCGGCCGCCTTGAAGCCAGCGATCGCCACCGCTTCAGCCTCCCGATATAGGGGCGGCAGGAAATCGGCCGGGATACGGCTGTAGCCTTGTGCGCCCTTCGTACCCTTGCCGCCCCCTTTGCCCTTCTTGCCGCCGCGAAGATACTTTGTATCAAAATCAAAGAAATCTTCGGCCCTGAATAGCGGTTCTTCGAGCAATGCAGGCACAACTTCCTCGCCAAAACCCATGATAGGCAGCGTTGCTTCGCGCAAGTTCGGCACTGCCATCTCTACCAGAACGTTCGCATCATAGTGCAGCGATACCTCGATAGCGTTCCGCAGCTCGTTACGGGTAGATACCTTTGTCACCCCAATACTAGAGCCCAAGTGCGGCGGCTTCACGAACGCCGGGTAGCCGAGCTTCTTCTCAATCTCGTCGATGAGTTTTTTGCCATCGCGCTCATATTGTTCATGGCTGAACGTTATATCCGGAACGGTCTTCAACCCGGCACTCTTGACCACCAATTTGGCCAGAATCTTGTCCATGCCAACCACACTCGACTGCAGGTCGCAGCCGGCATACGGCACATTGGCCATGTCCAACAAACCCATCAGCGCGCCGTCCTCACCGTAGGTGCCGTGGGTCGCAGGAAAGGCGACATCGACTTTACGCACGGTTTTGCGTCCGGCAAGGCCGCTGGCCTTTACCAGCGTCATACCGCTGTCGAACTGTACGCTCGCCGGCTGGGCTTTGTGCAGAAAATCTTGGATCTTGCCGGAACTGTAGAGACTAATATCCTTCAGCCGGTCATCCCAGTACCAGGCGCCGTTTTTGGCGATGTACACCGCCTCGACACGATACTTCTTGGTAAGTTCGAGTGGCTTGATGATGCTGGCCAGCGCCGTCACGATAGACACGTCATGCTCGGCTGAGCGGCTGCCGAAGATTACTGCGACTGTTTCCATGCAAATAGTGTATGCAATTACGGCTTACAATTAAAGGATCCGAGATCAGGCATAGTTGTCGGGCCAGTCGTTTTGCAGCAGTACCAGGTCGCCTGCGGCGACAAAATGACTAAGATTCGTATAGAACTCAAGCGGATTTTCTTCTACTTGCAGTTCGCCTTTGAAGTTCGCCGCATCCAGCCCCTTCCGGATATAGCTTGTTACCGAATTCTTCATCAGCACGACTTTGTCGGCCCCCGAAGCCGCGATGAGCCGCCCCATTTCCTCATGGACACGCGCCGTCTCCTTGCCTTGGTCGACGAGACCCGGCGTAACATATATTTTCCGCTTTGCCGGCAGCTCCCGTAACAACTCTGCGCCGGCACGGATGCCCTCGATATTGCCATTGTACGTATCGTCAATGATCCAGGCGCCGCTCAGTCGATATGGCTGCATACGGTGTTCAAAGGGCTTCGTCTGGCTAATGCCGGCCGCGACTTGCGTATCACTGAGGCCGAATTCTTTACCTAGCGCCGCAGCCAGGCTCAAGGGACCAACGTTGTGCCGGCCGAGCAGGCTGCTCGTCAGCTTGAGCTTCTGTTTGCCTTTTTTGATAGTGAAGGTTAGGCCCTCGATACTGGCCGTCACGTCGCCTACCTTCCAACCGAGCGCCCCATGCCGGTCATACACATTGAACGCCGGCTGCAAGAAGGGCCTGGCCGCGCCCGACTCGCCGTTGACATACACCTGGTCCTTGTTGGGGATAAAGTCCGCGACGGTGAAGATATCCTTGCCGGCCGCTTCCGTCGAACGGTAATGGTCGAGGTGTGCCGCCGCTATACCGGTGATAACCGCATGAGTTGGATGGGTACGGCGGGCAAAACGCGCCACATCACCTGGCGCTCCTTCACCGTATTCGATCACTAAGATGTCTTCATCACCCGCCAGGGTCTGGGCCCACAACGCATGGCTTGACGAGACGTTTTTGTTCGCCGGCGTCGCCGCGACCTTTTTGCCCGCACCCAATACGGTTACTAACAGCTCTTTCATGCTTGTTTTGCCGTAGCTGCCGGCCACGGCAATTTTCACGCCTGTATGCTCGCGGAAGATCCGCTCCGCACGCACGATTTGCCGGGCATCCCGCGGCATGGCGATGAGCCAGCGCCCAAGCAGCAGCGGCACAACGACAGCGTGCGCCCAAACAAGCGGATACGAGATAATAATCGCCGCGGCAAAAGCCCAGCTGCCCAGGAAGCCATATCTATACCAGAGGTATAGAAGCAGCAGCCCGGCAACGATCTGCAGCACCATGCCGATACGTAACGCCCACGACAGCATCCGCGCCGGCCGCGTCGGTACCAGCTGCCGGCGCTTCATCACCCGAGAGAAATCTTGCGTCCGCCAGTACCATTGCAGGTACGGCAGTATGCGGTATTCGGTGTTCTGCAGCATGTAGGTAAGCACTGTCGGATACTTCGGCGAAAACGGGCTGAACAGCATGGAACTCATCGCAAAAACTCCTTGATTGCTTTCATTGTCTCACGCGGACGGTCGAGGTAGAGAAAGTGTCCGGCGCCAGACAGCACTTCCAATGTCGACGCCGCCATGCGCTCGTGGAACAACTCGCCGTAGCGGACTGGCGTCGCCTTATCCTGTTCTCCATAGAGGAGTAGGACGGGACCGGTAATATTGACGGCGTCCGCTTGAACGTCGTCCGTGACGACCCGCTTGAATGTTTCCTGCAAATGTTCCGCCACCAGCATGTCCGATCCAACCGCGTCATAGACTCTGCGCCGCAAGCGCCGCTTCGCGCTCGCCGGCAGCGGCGACGCCAACATTTTACCGGCTTTGACTAATAGCCGCTGCGCCTTATGGTGGCCATCGTACTCGCCGCGTACCCCCGCCGAAGCGAGTAGGACAAGCCGATCCGCCTGTAGCATGCCTTGGCCCAAGCCGCGGATGGCAATCGCCCCGCCGTTGCTGTGCGCCACAATGGCATACACCTTGCGAATGGCTTGCTTATCGAGAAATTCGTGAACGAACCGGGCATAATCTGTCACATCCCAGGCGGTACGCGGCGCTTCCGTCTTGCCGAAACCAGGCAAGTCCGGAGTGATCACGGTGAAATCCTTGGCTAGCTCCGTCTGTAAGCTTCTTAGGCCGGCGCCACGGTCGCCCCAGCCGTGCAGCAGTATAACAATCTTACCCTTACCGGCCTTCTCGTAGGCCGTCAACAGGCCGTCAACCATGACATTCATACCGGCAATTATACAGCTAACGCCTAACGGGAATCATGAGACACCCATGCAGACCTAAAGGCTGATTTATTTCTGGGAGTTGATGGCCTGAATACGGCTCTGTAAATCTGTCGTTGTCACGGTAGTACGCGGGATCTGAATCGGAGCAATGACACCCCACCCGCCGTACGCCTGAATAAAGCCGCTTTTCTCGTAGGCTGCCCGCACAAGCTGATGCGAGGCGCGATCAACCGATAAAGTGATAGGAATCGGCGCGATCGATACGTACTGGCTCGGGTCCACCGTATCGAGACTCTTGAGGCCCAGGTCGCGGGCAAAACGCTGCATCATGCTCAGATAGGCGGGCAGTGGCACTGACATTGCGTACGTATAGACTGCGCGGCCGTCCACCACCTCACGCTTCACGCTGCCGTAGTTGGGACTAAAGATTTTACCATTGCGAATGTCGTTGAGAATATCCGCTCGCTCATTGTCCGGCAGGTTGGCAATCGGCGGCAACGGGGCGCTGCTGACGTCCAGTAACGTCTGTCCGAATAGTTGGCTCAACGAGGCGTCCGTCTTGCCGTCACTCTTGCCCCACACGTTCAGCAGGCCGCTGAAATCATACGACTGGTTGCTTGCTTTACGCTGCGCCGTTGCGATGTTGGTATAGCGGATGAAGCCAGCTTGCGGCGTGCCAAGGCTTTCCGTATCGACGGCCGAGTCGCCTTGTCGTACATCTACTACCCAGTCGGCTACGTTCGTGCCACCCATCTGTTGCTGCACGACCTGGGAGATAGTTTGCCCCTGGTTCGTCGCACTCGCCTGTTTGGTCACGCTCGGCGTCTCAAGGTTGTTGATAAGCATGTCCTGGAAGACATGCTGCGGGCTTTGCCAGATAAACTGCCACCACAATAAGCCACCACCAAGGATAATAACAAGAGCGGCAATCACCGCGCTCCGGCGCGGATGGATAAAGATTGTTTCTAACCAGCCCTCAAGCATACCTGCCATTGTAACAGCTCACCCCAACTATCTGCGCATCGATGATAGAGCGCGAGTTCAATAAATATACAAAAGAATGGTGGAGTGTGGGGGATTCGAACCCCCGGTCTCAGCAATGCGAATGCTGCGCTTTACCAACTAAGCTAACACCCCTTGTGACCGCAATTATACGGTACTGGTGCGCGAGGTGGGAATCGAACCCACACGTCTTTTGGACACGGCATTTTAAGTGCCGAGCGTCTACCGTTCCGCCACTCGCGCATATCGTAAATGGACTTTTTTATTCCTCCCGCGATGCGTAGGCTGGAGGCTATGACAATTGGGGCAAAGGATACGTAAGTTTTCGAGTCGGTTATCCCGCTTATCGCCATTTATATGATCAAGTTCAACGGGAATGCGACCATCGGCAGACTTTTGAGCCCAACCACATAGCTCACATTGGGGAGTTTTTAGTCCCGCCGCGAATAGCCGAATCTTAAGCTTAAAGCTCTGTACGTCCACATCTTGGGTAAGCAACGTTTCGAGACTAGCTGCAGGTCTTGGCAGAAACTTACCACCAATATTCCAACCCATACCCGTAAAATGTTCGGTAGCAAGTCCTAGCACATGTATCCTGCGCCGAACTTGATCGTAATTACCACCGGCTGGAATCAGCTTAAGCTTGGTTATAACGCCTCGATAACTATACGATGTACGCACTGCCTCTATAAGTTGCTCATCAGTCCACGAACGCTGTTTCGGCATACGCAAATACTAGCATTCATTCCATGTCTACTAATTATTTTTAAGGTTCATGGAGGCGCCTACCAGAATTGAACTGGTGTACGAGCTTTTGCAGAGCTCTGCGTAACCACTCCGCCAAGGCGCCATACCATCGCAAGAGACACGCCCATTATATCAGAGCACGGCAGAGGAAAAACGGTTTGTTAGAAACAACTATTCCGTAACCGTAACAGTTCCGATCATCTCAGGGTGAATCGTGCAGTGGTAGGGGAAAGTACCCACGGTAGTATACGTAAAGCTGTAGCTGCCGCCAGGGGCGAGGCTACCGCTGTTCGGGCCAGACTGGCTGTCGCTTTCAGTCACGGTATGCGTCGTCGAATCGTTATTCGTCCAGGTTACTGCCGTACCTTTCTTCACGGTAATATTTGCCGGGCTGAAGGCAAAGTTCGCAAGCGATACCTTATCCGTTGCCGACGGCGCCGTATTGTTCGAACTATTGTTAGTGTTCATATTCATATTAGACGTCGTGTTCGATGTGCTCGCCGTATTGCGGTGGGTCAGATAGACAGCACCACCTACGATGATAATGAGCGCGATTATGACGACCGGTACTACTGTTTTATTCATACATTCACCCTCCTTCGGTGCTTATGCATGTACTGTAGCACAACACTTGCATGGCAGCAGTACGCTTATGAACCGTAATGCGTCAACAGCGTACTGAGGTCGAGGACATTTACGACACCGTCTTTGTTGAAATCGGCAGCAGCATAGGCTTGGGCATAATGGCTAAGGAGTATGGACAAGTCAAGGACCGTAACGTGCCCGTCGCCGTTTGCATCTCCGAGTACACCTCCGCCGCTGCTTCCCGTTACGATATCGAGCACCGCGACGCCGTAGCCCGGGAACGAAACAGTGAGCGGCTGCGAAACGTCAAGCGCATGGCTGACCGGAGCACTGGCGGCGTTGCTCGTGCAATTCACGTTGTTTTTATCGAGCTGCTGGACAGAGGCCAAAGAAGGGGTGATGCCTGACAAAGAGATACTAACCGTTGTTGCCACGCCCCCAGCGCCGCAACTCGACTTCACCGTATTCGATACGAGCTGCCGGTTTACCACCATGACCGATATATGCCCGTCCGGCCGTTGCACGGCAAGCGATAAGATACCCGACGTATCGCTGCTACTAGACAATACGACGCTACCCGGCGGGAAAGACTGGTTCAGTAATTGGAATACATAGTAGGCGATATAGACGTTCCCCGTTTGGTCGTCGATGAGACCGAACTGCGGGCCGTCCGCAACATCGTACTGGTGGATGATGCCCGCGCCCAGTGGCGCCGTCTGCTGGAATGCAGTCGCCCACCAGGCCGCCGCAAACTCACTGGACGGGCGCTTGTTGGGATCATTGCCCCAGTCTGCATTAACGTTCACTTCCGTCAGCCAGATCGGCATAATCGGGTAGTGCGCGCGGATAGAGGTGATGCCGTATACCATATCATTCGTTCCGCCGCAGCAGTGATCGGCCGGATCGCTGTTGTCGCCGTCGAAGATTAGCTTGTCCGACACCGTATTGTCCCAATAGCCGTAGCCATGAAAGCTAAGCGCTACGGGTTTGACCACGGACCCAGACATCAGCTGATCGATGAATAGATTGCCAGTTGCGGTGGAGCTACCGAATTGCGCACCGGCAGTCGCCGGGCCGACGAATTTCAGCGTCGAGTCCTCCGCCAACATGGCCGCCGTAACGGCGTTCCACATGGTGACGTAGCGCGCTGGCGTCATCGAACTGCCATTTGATGGCGCACATGGCGTTTCGCTGTCTAGATCCGGTTCGTTCCATAACTCCCAATAGGTGACTTTGTGCGAAGTGCCGGATGGGTTCGTAATTACCGTGCCGTTTTCTGTCGTCATGGACCCCTTGCTGTAGTAGTCAACGAGCCGCGCCATGTACTGCGCATAGTTCTGGAAAGTGAGGTCCGTGAGGGTGCCGACGCCCTGGTTGTCGGTCAGGCCGACAGAGTTCGGATAGCACGTCCACATCCAATCCGGCGCGAACTTAACGTTCATGAGCGGCTGTTGACCGGAGGCAAAGACGTTGTTAACCAGCCGGTCCAGGTTGAAGAACGGGCGGGATTCATTCTGGTTTGCCCATTGCCCTTGGCGGATCTCCGGCATGGCGCGCGCCCCGCTGTCATCGCCCACATGCAACCGTACGAGCGGCGCATGGAGCGCGTTCATCTTCGCCTGTCCCCCCGGCGCATCGTCGATCAGTCCCGACCAGACATCGTTCGTGCTGAGCTGCGTTTCTATCGTCGTGCCAGGCGTATTCGTAACCGTCACTGTCGCCACAGACGCCGCAAAACTCCGGTAGATCATATACGTTCCGACAATGCCGAACAGCAGGCAGAATACAACGAACACCGGCCGTGAAAACCGGTGTTCGACAATGCCTTTCACTTTGTGCCGCTTCATCCGTAGACCGTACCTATCTGACGTTCAGTATCACAGCAACTACTGTCAGTTCTTATGCTTCAATATAGCATACGTCTGGCAGGGCTAATCGGCTGTAGTATATCGATCCGTGTAGTTTGGGGCGCTTGCTATCGCACGTGCGCCGATATAGCCGCGCATTTGGGTAATCTCAGGGTCGTCCAGACGGTCAAGCGTTCGCTCGACGCGCTGCTCTAGGGTCGTGGCCCCGTCATACCAGCCTTCAGCCGTGCTTCTCTCGCGTACAGAAGACACGAGATACTCGTAAGCATCTTCAGGTGCGGGAATTCGTCGCGAATTCAGTCCGGTAGCCCGTAATGTTTCGCGCAGATCAAAGACCGCACCCTGCAGATCAAGCGCGCTTGCATCGCGGCGACGCCCATCCGCACGGAACTGCTCAAACTCCTTGTTCAGACTGCCTACCTGGTGCAGGATTCTGAGTAAATCTGCAGCCGTCAAAGGCTCTAGTACTGACCGCAGCGCATCTAGTGAGAATTCCTCTTCTACCTCTCGAGGGTTGAATTCCGGTTATCCATTTCTAAACGCTACTGATGTTCTCGTTGCCATAATGCTCCATATCTACGGTTTATAACTTTTGCACACGCCTAATAGGTATCGTTGTCACCTATCTGGTAGGACATGCCTTTTACCGCATTATACGACCGTCAGAATGCTTTGCAAGACTTTGTAATATTTTTCACAGACAAAGAGTTGCAGAACTATATTGCTTCGCCTTAATTCTACCTATCGCCTGTCCTATACGCCTCGCGACGCCCTGCTGCAGTCGCCTTCAAGGGTATATACGGGACTATTTCGCCGAGTTGTCACCACGGAAGATCCACTGGACGCCGTATTTGTCATAAAACTGGCCGTAGATCCCAAACGGCATGTCGTGCAGTTCTTGCAGCCGTTTACTATTGTCGCCGTCGCGGAGCTTGTCGAATACCATTTTCAGCTCGCCATAAGCACTGCCCTCAACGAATATGGCGTACGTATTGCCCTGCACAGGATTAAACTCGGGAGAAGCCATCCAATCGGTCGCGGATATTTCGATGACACCGCTCTTAAGGTGCGCGTTGATGATCCGAGCGTGCTTCTCTGGCGGGAACATAGCTTTCATCGGCGTGTCGCCGAGCTTAGTCAGCGTCAGCTCGCCGCCCAGGCACTCGTGATAGAACGTCATCGCGTCAGCACAGTTGCCGTCGAATAGCAAAAATGGCGTACAACGTAGCATACGGACATGATAGCAAATATCCCTGCCGAGCTCCGAAGTCGCAGTCCTGCCGCAAGGTTAAATCACGCCGGCAGCATGGGCGGTATCGATTGATTTCTTGATGTGCGGCTTGATAGGCGACGGTAACGTGTCCAGGGTGAACCACTCTACGTCCTCAATCTTGTACGGCTCATTGTTGTGGACCTGGTCCGGGTCTACCTTGGCGCTATAAAGGACATTCACCCAGTGCGTAGGCCGGCCGTCAGCCAGCTTGCGGTGCGCTTCAACGACGCCCAGGAACTGTATATCCGATGCCTCGGCGCCATATTCTTCTTCTATCTCGCGCTTTACGGTCTCTTCGATGTGCTCGCCGAACTCGTGCGAGCCGGAGCCATGTTCCCAGCACCCTTGCTCGTCACGGCAATTGATACTGCGCTTGCTCAGGACAAACCGCCCCTTACCGTCGTGGCAAACGAAGCCACAACTTACGCCAATAAAATCTATGCCCCGCCGCGCGTCGTCCGCGCCGTTTGGGAAACCATGGTCTTGCATGGCTTATACTCCTTTACTTACGCAAGCAGTGCTAGGTCGTTCGCCGCCAGCGTAACTACTTTGTCTAAAGCGTATGCGTGCGATTAAGCACATCCGAAATGGATTACTACGAAAATCGAGTGATAACAGAGACAAGGCTCATCAGAACGCCTAGAGTTCCGGTGAATTATTTTCCCTGTTATCAAATACGCTGCGATAGGATTGCCCCATCGCTGATTAACAAGTATACGCTTCATTGCACGCCCGTGAAGGCTTCGACAGCAGCCGAGTCCGTCTATAATGTACGGTATGGGAAATATGACAGAACTCATGTACGACAATGACAAGTTCCCGGTCTACATCAGCGAGCCGACAGGGGATACTAAAGGCGGCTTGATCGTCATTCACGAGATATGGGCGCTCAATGACCACACCAGATCCATCGCGGACCGCTACGCCCGCGAAGGTTACCTGGTAGTAGCACCGGACCTCTTAACGATGACGGACATCGCCAAGCACGCCGACACGCTGGCGCTCGACCTCTTTAACCCCGAGAAGCGCAACGAAGCCCAACCAAGACTTCGCGCTCTGATGACGCCCATGCAGGAGCCTGACTTCGGCAATCGAACACTCGGCAAGCTGCAGGTTTGCTTCGACTATCTATACAATCGGGCGGAAGTCGGGCAAAAGGTAGCCGTTACCGGCTTCTGCTTCGGCGGCAGCTACAGCTTCGACTTGGCCATCAACGAGCCGCGCCTGAAGGCGGCGGTGCCCTTCTACGGCCACGCGCCCTTAGATGAGCCGGAGCTCAGGAAAATCACTTGCCCTATCCTGGCATTTTACGGAGAAAAAGACGAAGGCCTCATGGGCAGCCTGCCGGAGCTGAGAACCCTCATGGAACAAGCAGGTGCCGATTTCACACCCGTTGTTTACCCGAATGCCGGACACGCGTTCTTCAACGACACGAACCCGTTCGCCTACAACAAAGCGGCAGCAACAGATTCCTGGCAACGGGCACTCGGCTTTCTAAGCGACCACCTGAAGTAGTACGCCGGCGACAGTTTAGCTGTCTTGCGACAAGATGACGGCCGAATACGGGCCGATATCGAGCGAGCCGCTATTATGCTCGGCTTGGACGTCTTTGGTATCGGTATTTTTGAAGTCGGGGCTATAGCCCTTCCAATCGCTATTGAAACGCACGCGCCAGAGCCCATCGCGCGGGAAATATATCCGGTAATCTTTCTGTACGCGGTTTGCGAAATTCAGAACGACGATCACGTCGTCACGCGGACCGCCGTGCTCCCACCGATGGTAGGCCAACACCTTGTTGTCCTCGTTCAGGTGAATGACATTAAAGCTGTGCTGAGTCAGGCCGCGCGTGTTGTCGTACTGGTTTTTGCGTAAGCTGATGAGGTGCCGGTGCGCCTCGACTATCCCGCCAAATTTGTCGGCCTTTTCCCAGTCCAAGACCTTATAGTCGTTGAAACTGCCGGCTTCCATGAATTCCTCACCCTGGAACAGCATGGGAATGCCCGGTGCCGTCATAATGATCACGCTCGCGAGCAACGACCGCTGACGGGCATAGAGTCCGGTCGGATTGGCGGGCTGAATCTCGGTACTAATGCGTTTGCCGCCGTTGGCAGCCGAGTCATGCGAGTCGCTGTAGATCACCCGATGGAACGCGTCGCCGTTGTACTTGCGGTTCAGCGCATTGGCGACGGCCGTAATGTTGCGGTCGGCGTCATTGGCGGCGTCCAGCGTACTGCGCAGGACAAAGGGCAAGTTGACTTCCCATTGTGACGAGAACCCTGCGCCGCCTTCAGCCTTCGGCTTCGTGATGTAATCATTGCCAGACGAGTCTTCGGCAATGAGTAGGACCCCGGGGTTAATCTTGCGCGCCACATCGGTTGCACCCTGCAGCAACTGCCACCCGTCAGCCAGATCATTACTTGGATCGTCGTTGTGGCCCGGCACGTTGCGGATAAATATTGTCGAATCAACGCGGATGCCGTCCAGATGAAAGTCGTGTACCCACATGCGGACATTGTCGTAGATAAATTGCCGCACCTCGGGTCGACCATAGTCGGGACGCACGTCTCCCCAGGGCGTCGCGGAGCGCCAGTCATTGTAGAAGTAGATGCCGCCCTTGCCATTCTCGGACCAGCCATCGAATTGCCACAGGTCCAGGCCATCCGGCCCGAAGTGGTTGTAGACCACATCCAGCGTCACACCGATACCGCGTTGATGCGCTGCTTTGATAAACTCCAGAAAGCCGTGCCGTCCGCCATACAGGCTCTCGACGGCATAGATGAAATCAGTCGCATAGCCCCAGCCGCGGTCATTCGGCATGCTGCCGACCGGCATCAGCTCGATCATATTGATGCCGAGCCCGGCCAGATAATCCAATTTTTCGATAGCGGCGTCGAACGTTCCGGGCGTTGAGGGATCGGCACGGTTAAAGGTGCCGATGTGCATTTCATACGCGACAAGCTTGTTGAACGTCGTCCCGACGAATTTCTGGCCGTCCCAGTCGAAATGCGGGTCGACCACAACGGAATTACCGGCATTCGTCGTTACCTGTAGCGCCCGCGGGTCGTTCTTGTACATCTGCTGCACGCCGGTATCTATCACGTAGCGGTACTCGGCGCCGGCCTCGGCGTCTTTTACGAAGCCCGCCCAGTAGCCGTCATTCTCGCTTGCGAGCGGTATCGGCTGCCAGGCATTGAATGTACCGGCCACAGCGACGCTCTTGGCGAATGGCGCCCAAACGCGGAAACTTACGCCGCGTCCACGGTGTAGAATTGCGCCGACGTCCTTTTTATGTTTGCCCACGCAGGAAATTATGAAGTCAGCGCCGGATAAGCGCAAGCTTTACGGAGAGTATCTTACGACTGTTCAGTGGTCTTGCCGGCAAATCCGGCCGGTGCCGTATCAGCTTCCTGCTTCGTCGGGCGCAGCAGTCCATCCCTATGGTGGGGCGGCGAATAGATCGTATAAAGCTTGAGCGGCTCGCCATCCGAAGTATTCATCACGTTATGCTCGGCGCCGGCGGGGACTACAACGGCGCTACCATCTTGCACGTCGTATTCATTGCTGTCAATTACCACCTTCCCGTGACCGGCTTCGAACCGGAAGAACTGGTCGTTGTCCGGGTGTACTTCCTGGCCAATCTCATCTCCTGGCTCTAAAGCCATGAGCACCAACTGGCTATGCTTGCCTGTGTATAACACCCTCCGGTAATCAGTGTTGCCAAGCGTGTCGCGCGCGATATCAGTCCAAAATCCTTTCATGCCGTTCCCTCCCTTACTTGCCTAACGTAGCATAATCACCGCAAGGCTTATATGATTTCAGGCACAGCCTACGCAGCATTTTATTGTGATTATTTCCTCAAAGTCTTTCAAAATGTGTTACATTCTGGTAAGACATAAGCATTAGCGTACCAACGCACCACACGCATGCCACACCGTAAACTATCCCGTTTGAAGCAATCCCAACTATCGCTAGCCGGCGCCCTTATCTTTGCGCTGGTCTTCGGTACCATCGGCGCCAGAGTAATCTTCCAGGGGCATGCCGCTACCAGCAGCCTCACTGGCGATCTGAACGGTGACTGTACGGTAAACGTGCTCGATTTGTCCATCCTCCTCTCACACTGGCAGCAGACCGGCACGGGCGTGGTGGGCGACATCAATAGCGACGGGATTGTGAACGTCCTAGACCTATCGAGCTTATTGACCCACTGGAATAATGTTTGCGCCCAGCCACCCGCCAATACAGCCCTACCGACAATCAGCGGCGCAGCCGTCGTCGGTAGCGGCCTGACCGCCACAACGGGCACTTGGAGCAATAGTCCGACCAGCTATTCCTATCATTGGCAGGATTGCCCGGCGGCGGGCGGCAGTTGCAGCAATATTTCCGGCGCTATCAACTCGACCTATACCGTGCAAGCTGCAGACACCGGATACACTATCGACGTTGTCGTGACCGCCACAAACGCGTCCGGTTCAGCATCGGCAACCTCCAGTAAAACGGCAGCAGTGACTTCCGGCACTAGTGGAACTGGCTTCATCGCCGGAGGCTGGTGGCCCGCTTGGGAAACAGGCGTGTCATTATCAAGTGTCCCCTGGAATGCCATCAACCAGATCTACGAATTCTCCGACATCACCTCCGCTAGCTCACCATTCCTAACCACAACGACTCATGGTGTCAGCGTGTCCCAACAACAATCGTTCGTCGCGGCTGCCCATCAGCATAGCGTCTTGGCTATCCTATCGGTTGGCGGCTCCGACGACCAGAACTGGAGCACCGCCTGCGCCGCCGCAAATCGCCAGACATTCATCAATTCCATGATTACCCAGATGCAGACCTACGGCTACGATGGCATCGACCTCGACATCGAGGAAGGTCCCTTCGTAGGCTCAACCGACTTCAACGCCTGCGTGCCCGCCATATACAACGCCTTCAAGGCAACGCATACCAATGCGAATAAGTTACCACTCGTCACCATCGACAGCGACCCGAGTTGGATGGAGGGAGCCGAAGCACCGCTATACCCGTACATCGACCAGTTCAACTTCATGGGCTACGGCTCGACCTGTGCGAATAGCTGCTCTGCCGTGGCTAACTTCGTAGCGGAGTACACCTCCAGAGGTGTCCCGGCGTCGAAGATCGCCCAGGGCATCGGTCTGGATCCGGGCATGCCGCAGGCAACCAACACGGCAGATTGCGCCCTGCAGGCCCAGTGGGCATCCACCCACGGTGTCGGCATCATGTACTGGTCCATCCAGGACGATTACCTGAACCATAGCGGCACTTACCCGTGCGTCAGCTCCACCGCCCCCTACTTATAGTCAGGCCGACCTCTCGCTAGTTATTTTGGAAAAGCTTTGATAATCGCCGGCAGGCAGAGGATGCCGACAACTATGCCGAACGTATGCCCTATGCCTGGCACATGGACGACCCGTACGCCCGGGATGCCCATCGTCGGGCGCGGGACAACATCGTCGACCCACTGCTGCACCGTCACCAGGCGACGCTTGTCACCATCGGTCAGCGCGGGGATAGCGGCCGTGCCGCAGTAGGTCACCGAGTCGAAGAAGCTCTGGCTCGGACGACTGGGGTCACGGAACGCGATTCGCTCCAGTGTCCGTCTATCCCACCAGGGAAGCTTCGCTACTCGCAAAGGGCCGCACAACACGGCAGCCGTGAGGTTTGCATGACGCAGCCCACTAAAGACGTTCACCGCCAGGCTGCCGCCCGCGCTGACGCCGCACAGCGTGACATTGCCGTACTCGTCCAACTCTTCTTGTACTATTGCCGTCATCCGCGTTAGTAAATCCGGGAACGGCTCCTTGGCGTACCAGTCTACCGGCACATGCCGAACAGATATGCCGCGCCTGGATAAATACCGTAGTACCACGCCCATAGCAAACCGCTCAAGCCGCCGCGGTTTGCCATTACCGAGGCCGTTGAAGTATACGACGCGAGTAGTCATGCTTCGGTAAGTATACCGCAGGCCCACCTATTTACACGTAGAGGCTACGCCACTCGTCGAATGAGCGGCGCACAGTTGCGTTAATAAGGCCTTGCATTTACTCGACAATGCATACTACCTTGTATAGCATAGTAGTATATGAATGACGATACCGATAATTTTGCACATCAGTCTGAAACCCAGATGCGTAAAGGCATGCTCGTATACTGCGTCTTATTACTGTTAAAAGACGGCAAGATATATACCAGCGAGATCATCCATTCCCTGCGCAAAGCTGAGCTAATCGTCGTTGAAGGCACACTCTACCCTCTCTTGAATCGCTTGGCCAAGGATAAATTGCTCGCTTACGAATGGCAGGAGAGCGAGCAGGGACCGCCACGAAAATATTACTGGCTGACCGACGATGGCCAGAAGTTGCTCGCCGAGCTGAGAACGACATATCACCGGCTTCATACATCCATAAACACACTTGAGAAAGGAACGAAGGAATGAACGAGGTAACTAAAATACACCTGGGCCGGCAAGCATTCACGATAGCCGTCGACGCCCAAAAGGAGCTGCGCGCGTATCTTGATGCGATCACCAAGCAAGTTGACGACGCCGGCGTAAATGATGAGATTGAACTGCGCATGGCGGAGCTGCTTGTAGAGCGCGGCGTTAGCGGCGACAAGGTGATTTTGCCGGCGGATATCGCGTGTCTAAAAGAGCAGCTCGGTGAGCCGAAAGACTTCAAAGAATATGATGACGATGCGAACCCCCCATCTCAAGCAACGACCGGCAAGCACCTGTTCCGTGATCCGCAAAATGCCTGGATCGGCGGCGTAGCCGCAGGGCTGGCCGCTTACTTTGGCATCGATACCCTGCTTATCCGGCTACTATTCGTACTCGGCACGTTTGCATGGGGCGGCAGCATTTTGGTGTACATCGTGCTCTGGCTACTGGTCCCCGAAGCCAAGAGTAGCAGCGACCGCTTGCAGATGGCGGGGAAGCCAATAACTGTTGAAAGCCTCAAAGCTGCGGTGGAGCGTGCAGATATAAAGGGCGCCGCGCATCGTGCCGGTGAAACGTTGGCCGAACCTGCCACCCGAGCGCGCGACGCCATCAACACAGCATTCCGAATGATGGTAAAACTAGTCGGGATCGGGCTCACGCTGACCGAGCTCGTGACGCTCGCGGCCTTAGCTTTCGGCGGCACATACTTGCTCGTCCACGGCAACATCATCACTGACAACCTCTTCCCTATCGGTCTTGAGGAGCACCTGTTCATTTATATAGCCACTTTCGTCGGCGCCATGGCGGCCATCTTCGTTATCTTGTTCGGCATGGCCATCTACAGCCGCAAGTGGCCTGTCCGCAATTGGCTAACCGGCGTACTCGTCGGCCTGACACTGATCGGGCTGGTCGGCGGCAGTGCCCTGGCAGCAGATATAGTGCCGAAAGTTCATGACCGCTACGTCGCTCAGACACATTCGGTGACCCGCCAGCTCGAACCATTCACCAGCGTCGTCGTGAATAGCGACGTCGTGGGGGTAGATTTTCAGACATCGGGCACATATTCAGTAAACCTGAAGTACTTCGGCAACGCGAACACTGACGCCATAAGGACTAGCGTGAAAAACGGCGTGTTATTTATCGACACGCGGGGCTTCGACCCGCACCGCCATTGCAACAGGCTATGCATACCCGATACATACGATATGGTTATTACAGTGAGTTCGCCCCTGGAGCCGCAAGTCAATTACCCGGATATGCCCGACAAACCCGTTCTCCTGGACCCCAGTCTTCAGTAGCGGCCGCTAGGCTCCTACGGTGCCCGTCTTCACTTCCCCTGCCCGCTTGTAGTTGGCAAAGATCACGCCGCCTGGGGTAACGGTGCTCTCTGTCAGGGTAAATGCCGCGGGGATCGTACCGTCCGCGAACAGCTTCTTCCCCTGGCCAAGCGTCAACGGGAAGGTCTTGAGCCACAGCTCGTCCACCAGGTCGTTCTGGAGGAGCAGCTGAATCAGCTGGCCGCTGCCATGCACCTGGAGATCATGACCTTCGGAATCCTTGAGTTTCTTGATATCTTCGACGCCTTTTAGGAATACCGAGTTCTTCCAGCCCGCCTTGTCCAGGGTGTTGGACAATACGTACTTGGTCACATCATTGATGCCCGGCCACATGTCCGCGTGTTCCGGCCAGTATCCGGCAAAAATCTCGAACGTCTTCCTGCCCAGCAGCAGGTCGGCGGGCCGCATCTGCTTTGCCATAATCTCGCCCGCCGCATCGTCGAAGTACGGCGCGGTCCATCCGCCGTATTTGAAGCTGCCCGAGGTGTCTTCCTCGGGCCCGCCCGGGGCCTGCATTACCCCGTCTAAAGTGATAAACGATAGGACGATTACCTTCCTCATACGATCCCTCCTTTGTTAGTTACGGTGAATAATTGCCTAGCTATCGGGTCCCGTCTGCTCAATGAACGTTACATGCGGGAGACGCTCCAGGATAGCATGGTTCTCCGCCTTGAGCTTGCCGAAATCTTTATATCTTTCGTCCAGTATCTGCCCCATGACAAGCTTGGCGTCTTCGATATACCGGTCTTTCTTCATGGCAATACGGGAAAAGATGAGCAGCTCGCGTGATATAACGAGTACCTCTCCGATATCGACGGCCCCATTGCTAAGGTAGTCGTAGTCGAAGCTACAGATTGTCTTCCAAATCTCAAAATCAAACGGGCATACCCCAAGATCACCCCATAAGTCTTTAATGCGATCCGGGTAAAGATTCGCGAGTGCCGCAATATCTTCCTTAGGTGCGACTAGGTCGATATCTTTCGTAGACTCTCTGAGTCCGTAGTACTGCATGGCTTTGCCGCTAATGAGCAGCGGCTTCTTGATAAACGTGTAGTTGAGGCGGGAAAGCTTCAGATCCATACGGCATACTTTACTTTGATACGGGCGCGTACTTCACGATAACGCCGTCGGTTTGCAGGGTCCGCTCTTCGAGCAGCTCCAGCTTCTGGTACGGCAAGCCTTCGTTGAACAAGCGCCGGCCGTCGCCCAAGAACACCGGCGCGATACACAGGCGGTATTCGTCGACAGACCAGCCTTCATGAGGGATTCCGACAGTATGCCGCTGCCGAAGATGAACATATTGCCGCCGCCCTGCTGCTTCAGCTTAGGTATCTCTGCTACGGCGTCCCTAACGATAGTAGTATCCCCCCACTCGGCAGACTTCAGCGTGGTCGAACAAACAATCTTCGGTGTCCTGTTCATGTACGAAGTCTCGGGCTCGCCCTTGGCAGTTGACCAGTAGTCGGCCATCCCCTTATACGTCTTGCTGCCAAAAATGATCATATCGGCGGTCTTAAGCTGCTCAACGCTGTGGTCTTGGAGTTCTTTGCCCCACACCGTCTGGTGAAAATCCAGGTCCCAGGGCTTCTTACCCTCGAAGCAGCCATCGAGCGAGATTACGTTCCACATGATGAGTTTTCTCATGTATTTATCGTAACAAATTCAAAACAAAAAGCTCTCGAACAAGGGAGCTTTTCTTGGTGTCATCTTGGTGCGGGTGACAGGATTTAAATTGAACAAAGAATTACTTCTTTGGCTCAGAGGAGAAAAATGGCAAAAAATCTGTGACAATGGCGACGACAATTCTGCCTCATATCGCAGAATGCTCTACAGGTTACATGATCGGCTAAGTGAGCAAGAGATTGACATGCTGGTCATCGACTTCATGGCTGGGATAGCAAAACATAAGCTTGCTGAACGCTATAGTATCAACATCAAGAGCGTCAAGAAGTTGCTGAAGGAACGGGGCGCAACGAGAGGGAGATGGGATAAAACGGCATAAGGACGGCTAGCTCTGCGGCTCCCATCGCCATCCATTGTTGTAGGCACAGGTTATTGCTTCGCCGTCACCAGCTATGCCCGATATGCCATGATCCGAGTTCCGGCAGTATTCTCCTGGCTCGTAGCAATTGCCACCATTGGTGAGCGGGTAGCAGCTGGGTGATGGCTGAGGCGTAGGGGTAGGCTGTGGCTCTGGAGCAACATAGGTGCCGTCAGCGATTATCTCCTCAGTGGGCTGCGTTGTAACTACGTCAGATACGAGTGTTTTACTCGTCTGCTGGCCGTTAGTATAGGTCACATTGTAGGTAAGCGTTTCGACGCCATTAACACCAGCTTGTACAACTTTGGTCTGGCCTTCAGGCAAGCTACTATCGTCTTGGGTTTGCGTAGTGAATGCTACTGGCTTTGTCTCAGTCTCTTGCTTGGTAACAACCGTGTCGGCTTGGACTTGCGTATGGCTTGCACTGTTTGATACGGAGATATGGCTTGCAGTTGGTGTTTCTGAAGGGGCTGCTATGCCTGTGAGAACGAAGAACAGCAAAACTAAGCCACTGAGCGCGAGACCGGCATGCAATCGAGTAACTGGTTTGGGGATTCGTAGTGTTCGACCTAGATGGCCCGGGCTAACTAAGCCCCACACCAGGCCAACGAGCGAAACCAGCAGTAAGCTTGCGAACACGCCGTCCATTTGATGGAAGTATACGCCGCTCGCTTCTAAGTACCCAATGGGATGTCCACGAATAACTGGAATCAGTCATAGATGCCGTGCCGTGAGAAACATATAAAAACTGAGGTAGGGTGAGGCTGCGTAGATAGCCTAAACTAATCTAGGCGTCGACTAGTTTCTTAATTTCGCTCGTGTACTGGACAAGCTGCACATTTATTTCAAGCATGTCCTCGACCAGCTCCTTATAGTTTGGGTACTGGTTTTGAACGTCTTGAGGTGTCAAGCTTTCATCATTGCTCTTTGCTACTGCCTTGTCATACCACCACCTATATTTAGCTTGCCAACGAGTAAGGTGCGGACGAAGCCCGACGTTAAGCGTTTCTATTAGTAGCTCCACGAGCTTCTTGGTGCTTGGATCTTTGAGCTTCGCAGCTGGAATGTCTCGTGTAAGAGTTCTAATTTCACCAAATAGGTCGTACCATGAACTGTAAATATCACTGATGACGTCGTTCTCTTTATCAATAAGCAGGCCCGCCTTACGAGTTTTTAGCTCCACCCATGCCTTATGGGCAATTTGCTTTACTTCATAATTCGGTTTGATTGACACTTTGCCGATGCCGCCAAGGCTAATTTCTAGTTGAACATCCGATTTGAAACGGTCCGTTACCCTTCGCCACGAAATCCAGGCAATTATTACGAGAAATGACAAGACAAAGAGCCAGTAGTTCACAGATAGAGTGAGTGAACCACTCTTAACCCCTATGGTGATGATGTTATTGAACATAATTACAGATTCCGGCCCATTTTTGCTGCCGAGTTGTTCTTAAGTGTTCTGAACTGTGTGCTCCGATACAAAGCATGGTCTATGGCCGCCGACAATTGTTGCGGGCTTTGTGGCCACTCGATCCAGTGCGCGTAACCTGATGTTATGTTGGCATGTAAACGGTCTGGTATTAGACGCATCCACTACCCATTCCGCAACACGGGAACTACATGCGGAAGCACAACCCCGAGCAGCGCATGGTTTCTGTCAAGTGTGGAGTGTATTTCCCAGTCAACGTACTTGCGCTTCCAGGTGTCGAGGCCGCATAGAACGATTGTAATGGAAGTCCCGGTTATGTAGTTTTCGCTAATAGTTCGGTTAACATAATCGGTATCGTTGCTGTCTATGAGCCGGTCGAGCGAGCTATCACTGAACACTTCATAGACGTTGCTAAAAGTGTCTCGAAAGCTGTCAACGGCAGTTTGGTCTTGGTGGTGATAGCTAACGAATACCCTACGCTTCGGTTGTAGATTGGCGGTTAGTTGTGACAGCAGTGACTGGTAGCTATTATTGGGATACATAGCGACTTTGAAGTTTATTGATCGCGCCAGACATATTTTTTGCCAACGGGTGCTATCGGCTTTACCGGTCTTACCGGCTGTATTGGCCTAATCGGCTTTACCGGTCTTACCGGCTGTATTGGCCTAATCGGCTTTATAGGCTTGATTGGTCTGAGCGGGCTATCTGGATCGTTCACTAATCGCCAAGGCATAAAGAGTTCCCTCCCTTAGTTGTCGCCCCCTATTGTACGCCGCTTAGCACTAGCGTCAATAGCCGCTATATTGCTTAATATGCTTATACTTAAAGAATACCCTCCCCAAAAACCCTGATGGGACATAAAACAAACCAACAGATACGAAAAACGCAGGCTTTGGTTGGCCTGCGGAATTTGCGACGATTTAACTTCGGTGACAGAAATTGGTGCGCTTGACGGGACTTGGTTCGAACACCTCTTGCGGTTGACCGACCCTTTCATACGTAACAGGAGACAGTAAAGCAGCCTAGGCGTTATCGTTTACTGCTATACTGCCCACATGGCAAAACAAGCTTTCGTTATCCCCCGCTCTGAACTAGTAGCTAGTGGGCTCATTCCAGCATCAGCCGAAGGCAAAGCAACATACACGCGCCTTACCAAAGACATGCTAGCCAAGCTATTTGAGCTAGCGGCAACGCCAGGGATTGGAACATTTCGTGAGCGTGGCGGTCCACATGACGTAGAGAAAGACCCGACGGTTCAGCAGATAATTGTCTATGGTTTTGTCGTTCGACCCGATGGACGGTTTATGGTATATCAACGCAGCGCAACTGAAGCGTACGACGAGGAACGACTAAGAGGCAGGGTCTCGCTTGGGCTAGGGGGCCATATGGAGCCGTCTGACCTATCGCTCGAGCATGCATTCTACCGCGAGCTCGACGAAGAGACCGTCATTACTGCCGCCGGCCAAACGCTTAATTTTAGACGACAAGATGGTACGACAGACATTGAGCATATGCAGCAGTATGTACGCATCGAACCAGTCGGATTGATCAAGGATGAACGCGACGACGTAGGTGCCCACCACTTAGGAATTGCCTGCCGGCTGAGCCCAGTTCAAAAAGATATGGAGATCGCGGTACGCCCTGAAAATGGCGAAAACGTGCATTCGTCTTTCATTACGGCCGATGAGTATAGGCAACAGGTCCAGAGCGGTGATATTGTGCCTGAAGGCTGGACCGATATTGTATTCCGCGAGGAAATAGCTCAATAGGGACAAATCTTAGAGGTATCTTACAAGCAATACCTATTAACTAGTAAGTGTGTGATTCACACCACAAGCTTACTCTCTTGCCTCGCTTCTCTAATCTTCCTTAAGACATCGTGTAACTCATCCTGGCTTGGCTCATGCTTGCCATTAGCACCGATTCTTTTAGCCAAAGCTATTGTGCTTCTCGCTCGCTCAGATAAGTCAGGTTTACCAATTGCATCGAGATCCTCAAGCGATAAGTGATGCGTGTCCGCATACGCACCGTTTTTACCGTATCTAGCATAGAACTGATTAATGTGTTGTACGTAGGAGCCATAGCGCTTATTAGGTAACTTTGTATAAAGCATAAACGTTTCGTGGCGACCGCCTATATTGATGATAAAGTCTTGCTTAAAATATTTGAGTTTCATGTCATATGCCAAATAGCCGATAACTTCATCATCCGGGACATTCTGTGTCGAGGACGTCAGCACAGCGCCCAAGGCAAGAAAGTTGTCTGGGTTAGAAAACTTAAGTGCATCCTTAAACTCTGGGTGCTTGTGGCACCACTCGATCAGCTGATCCGCAAATGGCATCGCCTCAATAATCACGTCAGTAATGTCTAGCATGTCTTACTTAAGAGCACTCCTATTGCCAGCATCATCAACATGTAGGAACTTATCGTTTTCCCTGTCGTAAATAACTGAGTTGGGCAAAAGAGCATCTTCCATAAAGACCCTCTGATTATTCATCAAAGTACCTGCCCTAATTTTAGGTTTAAGCACTTCGTTCATATACGTTATTAACTTTTCATGCTCGTCTTTATACCATCGTGCTGCAGATGGGAGTATGAAGGATACCAGCTGTATGTACACTCTGATCGTAGCGGGGTAGAAGCCACGCTCGACATTCTCCTTAATTTGGTCCCAGACATATTCAAGAAACGCCTTTCGGATATTGTCATAAGCGGGATCTGGATCGGAAAAAGTGATCAGCTTGTCGGTTGCTGACATAGCCATATGCCTTGTCATAACGCTCTTCTCATCGTAATACGTAAGTATGCCCAGGTATTCGGCCAGTGCATCGGCGTAAATCGAGGTCAAACTTTGATTAGTATACCGTCTTGCCTTTGCAGCGCTCTTCTCAAAAGCGCTCACCTTATTGGCTTTGAGTGCCTCTGAGTATAGTTCCAGAAATGTCGTTCCATAAAAATCCTCAATTTTCGAGAGTATCTTCTTAACTTCATTATAGCTTTCAGGTGAGGGATCTTCGCGAATAATTTGTCCAGCGTAGCGGTTCAACTCGTATAGCACGTACCCAGGTTGCTGATAGCCTTGGGCAGACCTATCGAAAGCCCCATTTTTTATTGTTGTCTCTAGAGTGCGGAGCAATACGCCAACGAAGTCTTCACTAAGTTGCGTCGACCTCGGAGTGTTGTAGTATGTCCAGAGACTCACGGGGCTAAATGACAATTGTATGTGCGTAGAGGCAAATATCACATCATTAACTGACGCGTAGCGACCCGTTCCGCGATATTGCTCCTGCCTGTATAGATAAGAATTAGGGTTTTGATACAGTTGCCTTACTATAGCCGAGAAACTATCACCTACTTCATCACGACCGAGCCGCTTTTCTTTTATCAACTGAACGTAGTTCCATATAAAGTCTATGCGTTTGGTAGCAATATAAACTGCAACTTTTGTGTCAGATAACGCAGTTCCAATAAGGCTGTAAGCATAACCTTTGTAGTCATTAGTTTTTGCATTGCGTCGTTTAAAGCTTAAGTCCGCTTCCTTCGTCGCTTGAAGCAGGGTTTTCAAGTTGGCCCCAATGATATCTACTGCAAGAGCGACCTCCTTGCTATCACCGGTCGATATATTCTGAAGCAGAACATGGTAAAACCTCTCCGCAGTATACTTATTAAAGAGATTAGTTATATTTGTGCCAACACGCATCATAACAAATGGTGCCGAGACGAAAAGAGCTGCAGCAAAGATCTGCCAAAGGAGCGGGTTTAGCATTGCGGACGTTTTGTCGGTGGGTATTGGGAGCAGCATTGAGAAGACCAAAAGGACAAGCCCGGACAGGGCTACACCCCATGCGGCCCGACTCTTGACTTCGCCCTTTATAGCCATTACCGTGGCCCAGCTCGGCTTGGCTATTGCCACCACGGCATAGAGTATGCCAAAAGCTGCCACTCCTTCGCCGAGGTCAAAAACAGGAGATGACAAGATAGGTAGACTGTAAGAGGGTAGATGTAGGTTCGGAATCTGCCATACATGCCTGACGATAAGACTAGTACAAGTTTGAAACATATGTAGATTATCTAACAGTCTTGTGCGATTTGTGTAGGGGAAGATGTAGTGCCAGATAAATACATGGCTGAACATCCTGGTATAGATCGCCAGCATACACTCTGCGAAGCCGATGACCAAGACTTTCCAGACAGAGACGATATCCATTGAACTGAATGCGTATTATGTGGACGGTACGGGATTCGAACCCGTGACACACTGTTTAAGAAACAGCCGCTCTAACCGCTGAGCTAACCGCCCACGCAATACACATTACCTTTATCATTATAGTCAAGAAATACAATCCTACCGCAGAAATCTTCGGAGCGATCGAAGAGAAGAGGTTCGGCGCATAGCTCTACCAGTCTTTAGGCAATCGGTGTCCATCACCTAGTATGCGATCCGAATTAAATTCGTTCATATAGTCTTCTATCGTCCACTCTTCGCGAGGCCTTATGCCAAGCTGTGTACCTTCCAACAGGTAAAAATATCTGCTCGGATCTTCTACATCCGACGTTGCCTTGAGGCCATCTAAGTGATGCTCATCCTTAATGTAGCTCCTAAGTCTAATGAGCAGCCTATTAACAAGCGCCAGCGTGACATTTTGAAGCGATTCAGAGGATATATTCCCATGCATTACGGCGTTCCTAATAGTGTCACCTTCTCCAACCCTCCTAGAGTAAAGCTCTTCGTGTAGATCCTTGCCGATAATTTTTATTATCTCAGCGCTACTCGTCCGCTTGTAGCCACTGCTGCCACAATGCTCACAGCCCTCAACTTCTTCACGTTTTGCAATACTCTCAACAAGTGAAAACATCACGGGCAGTTGGGCCCGCGACAACTCCACAGTGTCAATCCTGGCTAGTGCGTTATAAAGATATAGACAGTTCGCGAACTTAGTATCAGAATCACTAATTTCATTTATTTTGGCGATCACTGCGTCATTGAGCACACCGTGATCTCTCAGAGCAACACCAGGCCGCCGTCTTACGACCGAAAGATGTGCAAGGTCTGAATCGGTGCGCCGCAAGAGTCTCTGCCAGTACTGCCACACGACCGGCATCGAGTAGTAGAAGGAGAGTACATCTTCAAGCCTAGCGAACAGAGCTTCAGAGGCTTTTAATGCAGAGAGGCCATCGGCAGCATCCATTTCCTGCGAAACGACGTATGCGAACCCCAAGTCTGGCTGCTTCTTGAACGGCTGCAACGTCATGCCTAGTAGCTTAATTTCGGCTTGTGAAGGCGGCACCACGAAAATACTACCCGTCATCAGGAACGGGGTCTCTAATACGTACTTGTTCATCTAATACCTCGCTAAATTCGCAACTAGAACAATTCCAGCGACTTAATGCCCAGTACCTTCATAATGTTCTGCATCTTTTCAAAAGAGGGGTTCTCTTCCCCGCGCTCTACGCGAGCGTAATAGTTTACGTGCACACCAGCAGCATCTGCGACGGCTGATTGGGTCAAGCTTACCGCTTCGCGTGCCTTACGTAGTTTCTCGCCCAAAGCCTTGCGAGCTTGAGCCTGCTCATCACTAGCCATATACGGATAACTATACCATGCTTTAAGATGTGGTTATTCTTGATGATCTTCGCAGATACAGAGCGCCAATGCCAATCCGCAGCGGTTACTAAATAATAATGTTGGGGTTCTGAACCTATTAGTCAATGTCTCGATCAACCGTCTGCAGGCCGACCGGCTTGACGGGATCATCAGGATCGTCACCGTTAAGGTCAATCCTTCGCCATATCTTACCGCTGTTCTGGCTACACGTGAGCAACTCATCGAGCGTCGTTGTGGCGAAGTAGAGGTCGTCATAGTTATCGAGCAGCTCTTTGACAAGTTTCTTGCGGATTCGCTTCTGCACACTCGGGGTACTACATGCAAATAGGACAGTTGGGAGCTTTGTGCTCGTAGTATCCCAATCCCCGCCCGAAGCATACTGCACGTACCGCTTCATACAGCGTACCAACACGAAGTACGGATCCCATGCCTCGAAGATGTGAAGAAAGGTTTGCCTCTCGCCACGGCTTGACTTGAGACGGATAAACGCATCTGGCAACGGGTGCGGGAAGAAGTCATACTTCTCGTAATTGCACTGTTCTCTGGCGACAAAGGTAAGCTTCGTTCCGTGCACGCTCCACAGTTCCAGCCATGCGATGAACACGTGGCGGCAATGCAACATAAACTGCTCCGAAGCATCCTTATCGCGATACAACCGCTTCATCTGCAGGGGTTCGTCGGTCTTCCGAGGTACGTATGTGGCCAGTTCGCGAGCACCACGCGGCAGCAGATAATAATAAGCGGGCTTGCCTTGCAGCTTATAGCTCTTGTCATACCGTTTGGCGATAAAGCCTTGGTCTTCGAGTATCTTTAGCTTGTCTTGTACGGATTTAGCATCCTTCTTTTCAAGACACATTGCTATTTCCTTATTGCTACCGAATCTAAAGTTATATAGGGCTTTCAGTACTCGTATCTGCTCCTGGTTCAATTTCTTTCTGTATTTCGGTATAGTCTTATCTTCTGCGATAGTTGTCATGCTGTATTCGTTCTAGTTGTTGCTATGTTCCTTCTGCCATACCCACCTTCTCCTATATTTATATAGATAGAGAAACGGAATGTAAAACATAAACATCTCCTATGACTATTGTTTCTAGGTTGGGCATCGGCCGATAGGCTTTTATCCACAGGAATATGCTTCGCGAGACCGGTTTACTCTTGCAATACACACTATATGGATAGTAAACTATCCATATAGTGATAGCTCGAGGGTACAACATGAAGCAGCTACAGCTTACGGAAATTATTCGGCCAACAAAGCCTCTCGCATCGATTGACGTTGCTCTGCAGCACATACTCAATCCTACCGCCGAGCAAACGGGGCTCCAGAAAGCCCGGCAAACGATGGGCACGGCACTGACCGACACATCGGACGAAGATCTCGAGATCTACATGACCGAGTTTCAGCACCTCATCGATTATTGGCTTGATGCCTACGAGCGTGAAGCTTTCGGTGGTATGACGCTTCGTCAAGTGCTTGGTCAGGGCTAACAATGAACGCTTCACCTCTTCTCGGGCAATCTAAGGGCAAGGGTCAGGCTGTCCTATACTTGCGCGTTTCGACCGAGGAGCAAGTCGACAACTATTCGCTCGATACCCAGGAGAATATCTGCCGCAAAGAGGCTGAGCGGCGAGGGTTGGATGTCGTAGAGATTTTTCGTGAAGAAGGCCGGTCGGCTAAGACTATTACCGAACGGCCGATGCTTATTGAACTGCTCAGTCACTGCCGCAAGAATAAGCGGACTATAGGGGCTGTTATCGTCTATCGGCTTGATCGTATCTCGCGGCAAACCGCAGACTATCTAGCCATCCGCAAGAAGCTAGCCGAAGCAGAGATAACGCTCATCTCGGCCAGTGAGCCTACGGGTGATACGCCGACTGAGCGATTCATCGAGACGATGCTGGCCGGCTTTGCACAGATGGATAATGACGTCCGTGGTGAACGCTCGCGCAACGGTATGCGTGCTCGCTTCATGAGCGGCCTGTATAACGGCAGCCCGCCGTTAGGCTATATCCGGCAGAACGGGTATGCTGTGAAAGATCCGGAAACATTCAGCGTCATGCAGTCAGCGTGGGAGCTCATAGCAACCGGCACAAAGAGCTTGAAAGATGTCGCAGTCTTTTTGAACGAGCGGGGCATCCGAGAAAAACGAAAAGGCCACGACGACACAATGCTTCGGAAGCAGACGATGAGCCGGATCTTCCGCAACAAGTTCTACGCCGGTAAGGTCTGCTCTGCCAAGTATGCCCTTGAGGTACAGGGCCAGCACCCGCCGATGGTCACTGAGGAGCAGTTCTACCGGGTACAGGCGGTCCTCGATGGTCGCAACCACAACACGCCGGTCATGCTGGCACGCCGGACGCGCAACAACCCTGATTTTCCCTACCGGCGCGTCGTCCGCTGCGGCCGCTGTGGCCAGTCGTTCACTGGGGCGTGGAGCAAGGGCAAACGCCTGCTCTATGGCTACTATTTCTGCATTAAGCGTTGTGGTGCAAAGTCGAATGTCTCATTCGCCGAAATCGAGCCCACGACGCGTCAACTGCTCAAAAGCGTCAGCCTAAAGCCCGAAGCGGCACAGTTGATCAACGCCCACATTCGCCGCACTTATTACCAGCGTATCGGCGCACTTAGGCAAAAACGCGAGCAGGCCGACACTGAGCTCAAGAAGATCTACGAGATCCGCCAGGCGCTGATCGAGAAGAACCTCAGCGGTATATACTCCGATGAGATCTTCAAAGAGCAAAACAAGATACTCGAAGAAAAGATTGCTACGATCCAGATGGTCAAGGATGAAACGGCCATTGAGAAGTATGACCTACAGAAGATCACTACAGTCATTCAAGAGAAGTTTACCGATCTAAACAAAACGTTCCAGGAATCTGACCTGGAACGCCGACGCGAGCTGATGTGTTCGATATTTCCGAAAGGACTGCTCTGGAGCTATCCAGGTTATTCCAACACCCACATTAGCCCATTCTATAAGTGTTTGCTGGATATCCAAGATGGAAAGGTCCCTATTGGTGTGGGTGACGAGACTTGTTTCGAACACCTGATTAATTAGCTCAGCCCAGGCGAAGCATTGACTATTTCCGGCTCTTGTGAATAGCGGCCTCTGCGAAAGATTTCGCAAGGCTTTGACGGAGCCTGCAAATGGTACGTAAGAACCGGGCATCACAATTAATCACGTCGTTCGATAATGCTCACGGGATCGAGACGGCCAAGCTGCAGACAAATAGTCATCGTGGTCACTACTACCACGACAAGAGGCACAGGAACAGAAAACAGGAATGGCACGGGAGCCAGCACATCCACACCAATCAGACCATGCGGATAGAAGTACCAGTTGTTGAAGAGCGTGTATAGGCCCTGCCCTAACACCAAACCCAGACCCCAGCCAATAAGCACCTGGCCGATCGCTTCCAATAAAACTTTTCGTAGGATAAAGCCCCGGCCGTAACCAATCGCCGCCAACAGCCCGAACTCATTTGCCCGCTGCATAAGGAAGATGATATAGAGTAATGCCACGGCGATTGATATAACAACAATTACTACCGAATCTAACAGACCCAATACCACTTTGGCCGAGCTATAATCATCTGCGAATTTAGCCATCACTGTTCCGTATGATTGGTAAGCCACAGCTGACGAATGGTTGTACTGAAAATCGCTTACCTTTTTATCTAGTGCTGCCTCTTGCCCATCTCGCGGACGAATAACATAGGTATACCACACAAAGCCAGGAGATTGCGCTTTTTCATATACAAGGTCTCCGATGCCACCAGTTACACTCTGTTGGTCGCTACCACTACTATTTAGCACGCCGACAATCTTGTTGGTGCCTGGCAAAAATTCATTTGCATCGAGTGCCTGACCAACCAATTGCCCCACATGCCAGTGATGATTTTTTAGAATATTATCCGTAAGGGCAATCTCATTTGTTCCCATTCGCGGCAGTCTACCGCTAGCCAAATGCCAATCGAATTGATGTAAAAGTGTGATTGCGTCAGCGGGTGTTACATAAAAAACTGGCACCCCATTATCACCAAGCACACGCACGTATCGCACATTTTGCACAACGCTCCGAATGTAATAGTTACTCTCCGGAAGCGCATCCAGGTAGTGCTCAACGTAGGTGGTACTATCAGTTTGCTGCTTACCTTGGGTAACAGTGGCGCTGGTAAGCGAAAGCGTGCCATATGACTTGTAAAAGTTTTGGAGCACTTCTTGGCCTTTGAAGATTTCATCCGCAAGGGCAGCCGTGCTGGTCACGCCCACGATGGACAAAGCCAGGATAAAAATAATGGGTAATACTTTCCGCTTGTTACGACGGTAGTAGATATACAGTGAAAGTGGCCTCATAACGCACCGGTCCTTTTTACAATACGCCCGTCGAGCAAGTGTATGCTGCCATCAGCCGATGCAATGGCGGTGGGATCATGCGTCACCACAATAACACAGGCCTTTTGGCTATATAGACGTAATAAATCTACGACTCGTTCACCGCTTGACCGATCCAGCGAAGCAGTGGGCTCATCTACGAAAACAACCTTCGGGTCGTTGGCCAAAGCTCTAGCGATAGCAACACGCTGCCGCTGGCCTCCCGACAACTGATATGGGTACCTGTTCTCCATACCATGCAGCCCCAGGCTCTCTATAAGTGTTCCGATGACGGCAGGAGTGGGCTTGCGAGCACCAATCGCAATATTTTCTCTGGCCGTCAGATAATTCAACAAAAAATGCAGTTGGAAAACAAACCCCATCTCCTGCCGCCGTAAACGGTTTCGGGCATTAGCCCGGCTAGGAAGGGTCTGATCATCCAAGTATACGTCGCCGACAGTGGCCGGCCGGATCCCGGAGAGTACATACAGGAGCGACGTCTTGCCCGAGCCAGACGGTCCGAGTATGCCAAAAAAACCATTTCCGGGGAAAGACAACGTAACATCATCCAGCACCCGGAAAACCTTGCCGCCATCCCTATAATCCAATGATATGTTTTTTGCCTTAAGCAGCATTTGCCTACTCTCGAGGATAACTATATAGGCGAGGGTAATAAATAACAAGTAGCCAACAAATTTATTATAAGCAGCTTCGGGTATTCGAACACGCGCAATAGAATCGACCAAAACTATTGAGGTACAGTGGCTCAGTAACTTGCACATAAAAACCAATCGTAACCGATTTTGCTTCTATCGGTGACCTTGATGCACTTTGTTTCGAACACCCTCTAGGGCGACTGAACGAACACCCCAGCAGCTAACTACTGGCACATTAGGTTTGGCGTAGCTTCCTTGCGATAGCTAGAGGACGCGCCGCTTACCGCCCACAAGGCTCACTCCCACGAGCATCAGACAAACCGGCGTCAGAACATTTGCCACCAGGCTTCTGATTAGTATAGTATGATCGTTCATACCAAAGGTAAGGGAATAGGTTATGTCAGCGATCAGGGCTGCCCAGCAAGCAGCCCACACCCACTATTGGCCATGGCGAGGTGGCCACAGCACGATTGCTAGAAACAATAGACCAAAGACTAGTTCAAGTACTAGAGGTCCCTTATCACCAGTACCTTGAAGTGTCCGGCGACTATAGGTAAGTCTAGTGACTTACATTCATTGACCAGGCTCTAGGGCCCGCGTTAGGCTGTCTACCTTACGAGCGATATCCGTGCGCCATAAACCACCATGTCCTAATGTCTCAAGCTTCATTTTTATTGCTTCGCGAAAGACGCGTTCACCAACCCAAACATATTCGCCGTTATATGCGGAGCCGGCGACATTGTAAACGGTGTTAAGTGATAAGCCTTCATGAATGATACTGTTACGGAGTACGCCAAACGACAAGAACCAATGCTCTGGGTCAATCACGCAGTTATGTGACCAATCAGGATCAGGATGTTGACGTGTAGAGCGCTCACCGCTGTTCCATAAGTAATCCGTAACTTATTCGCCCACTAGTTGCTCGCCAGCTTCGAAAAGTTTGTGTAATCTTTCCGTTGCCACGCGTGTCTTAGAACTATCAAGTAGCACCTCGGATGCCGTTTTCGATAGCACAACACGGTCCACCCAAGTAACGCTCTGTGAGATACGCCATACCTTCGACCACCAACCAATTGTCGTAAGCAATCTTATTTCCTAAAAGCTGTTAGTTGGTTTTACTTTCATAGTGACATCATAAACCGCTTGCCCAAGCTCCGCGTCAAGTCCGCATATCATTCGAGGCATATATAACTCTAGTGGGCATGGTATTTTCCAAATCCCCCTATCAAGATTCCAGCCACCACTTGTCGTCTTAATCATGTTGCCCGTCAAATAAGCAACATCTCCATTTTGGCTTATGGGCCAGGCTTGCATTTCAGTATTATCCGTCGTAATCATCCTCGCTACCGATACTTTCGGGACGGTCATCGCGCTATCGATTACTGAAATGTTAATTGCAGCTTGAAGCACACCTCCTTCTTCGGTGGTTGGTAGGTTGCTGCACATACCGTCGCTTCGCTTATCAACAGGGCTACAACTTAATGCGACCGCCGGCACCATCGACAAAGCGCTTTACAAGCTGCCGAACGCGCTTTTCGTGCCAATTGTTTACCCACGCTCCGCCATACTGGTCAGTAGGTAAGACAAGCCACCTGCCTAACTTGAATGCATGTGAGAGTGGCAAATATAGTAGAAGTACGGCACACAGCCGCCCATCGTTACCTTTCATATGATACATTCATACTACTTGTGCGTACTGTATATCTTGAGCATATTTTTCTCAAATTGATTAAGCCTTGACGGCCAACGGAAACCCCCAAGCCCAAGACCCATATAATCACCAAGCCAGACATCGAATGTGTGTATCGCACTTGCCAGCTTTTGCTTGCTTATCCCAGGGGACGCTGTAGCAAGCTGCCGCTCGTCGCCGACTATTTCATCTAGAGCTCCATACATAACGTAATCCTCGTTAATAGGCCGCATGTACTGGGAAATCCCGCTTGCCGAGCTTGCACAATGCATACAAGTTGCCCAGGTACTCAAACTGCATCATATTCCGTGAAGCCTCGGTATCCGTCCAGCCCAGTCGACGCGCAAGTGAAGCTCGCGTATGCTCTAGAGTCTTGCCATATGATTCTCCGGATTGATGCCCTCGCCGCCCGTACACCGAACTTGTTAAGCTATATATCCAATTGTTCGTACCTGCGCGGGGCACTAGCGGGGTACATTCAACTAAGTATTTAATTGCCTGGAACTCATTACTATCAACGCAATATGAGCCGATTTCGTAACATGAGTAAACGATACGCTCGACTGTCTCCAAGTAAACATCGTTGGCGCTGCTTCTAAGCGCCGAACGGTTATTCCAAAAGACTTTTATCACACATGGTTGACTTTTTGAGATATTAGTTGTAACATCTCCTAGGCCTTGACGGAAACTCAACGGGGGTATCCGCATAGCCAACCTACACCTTGGAGGAGTATTGTGAATATTCACACTCGCATTCCACGCACCTTTATCGTTACCGGCTTTGTACTCGTAGTTCTACTGGCATCCGCCCTGCTGAGCAGCTGTTCCCTGTTCGACAAGAACGTCAGTGATTTTGCATCACTAATGCAAGGCCGAGCGGCAACAATCATGACATTTGATGTCTACGCTCATATGCTAGACAGGGTTCATGGCATGTCAATCGACATCCAGCGCGATACAACGTTTGATAGCACAAACCCGGACGGGACAACGAACTCCGATTCGTCAGTGTTGGCAATCAGTATTGGAGGCCACAACATGACACATGTTGGGTCAACCTTACTCATGGTCCAAGATGGGATTGTTGACATCACAGGGCAGTTACCAAATACTGTGAGCCTGAATAATGGTGAGCCGGGCGTTCCGCTGCTCAATTACCTGCGGCAGCAGTTCGGCAACTTGTGGCATGGGACAGCACGCACGATTCTTATCCGCTCTCAGAACGGTGAGCCGATAAGAATATACGGTGGCAATGAAGTGGAGTATTACGCCACTTCTATACCAAAAAGCACGCTTCTGCGCATTGATGGCCGATACCTATTGGTCTACCGGGCAGACTACACAATCTATGACAACGCGTTGTTGTCACGATAGTCCACATACCGGGTGGTGCAACTTCGTAGGTTTTTCGCCGCGTTAGCGGCCTAGCACGTGAGGTGTGATTGATTGATATGGCTAAAGCTGCTTTGCGGCTTCAGTTCACAACCCATATCTCAATCCACACCTCACGTTTACCATTTCCATTTGTATTACCTAGCCGTAACCTGGGGATCATTTTAACTCCTTATTTATAACATCTATTCTTTCTTCGTCTGGCGCCTCACTAGATAATAATTGGAACGCGCCGGCGTTATTTGAGCAGTACCGACGGGGGTCAAACCGTCAGTTTTCCGCTGAGCCACCCTTCGATATATTCTTGGAGTGAAGGCGCCATAAGCACACGATCGTCATTGACTGGGTGTCATGCGTAGACCCGATCCCGGTCAATACGCCCCTGAATGATAGGGAACGCAAAACAAATATCATCAACATCTGCACTTCCAAAGAAGATCAGATGGTTGAGAGGCACGTGTATCTCCTAGTACTGCTGATCGGTACGAATCGCCAGGTTCGTGCGCACAATTTCGCCAATGTCCCAGGCGAGGCTCTGCCCAGACATGACCGTCACGCCGTTGGACTCGCATAGCAGTCCGGTAGGGCCATCGGGTAGCCGGACTCCCAATAGGCGCTCAGCTTTGGCCAGTTCATCCCGTGTTGCACCCAAGAAGAAGCCACGCTCCGGATTCGGATCCCCGATAGGCTGGTCTCCGCGGCTCAACTTGCAGATCAGTTCACGCCACACACTTCTACCTCCTCACCTCTCGGTTAATTCCCGCCAGATACGGCGTACGTACTGGCAGTAAGCTATTGCATTAAGCCGAAGTACGGCCACATATCCCATCACATCATTCCTAGTAGAGCCGGTTAGTGCACGTTTACCACGACTATTAGTATCGGGCAGGTTGCACAAAGAAGCCCGATCGCACATCCCCTCCGAAAGACTGTTGATGGTCTCGTGACAACCGCGCCGTCTTTTGCTGAAATGTAACTGTGGGGCACTAATGCACCGCTCCACTCCCGCCGATTCTCTGCGTCCAACCATTTCTCTCATGATTTTAGATATCATTTAAAAACCTGTACTATGTCTGGCCGTATGTGTCTGACAAACATTAGTCCGGACTATTCGGCGCGGGAGCAGGGGGCGCCGAAATAGATTATCGCCCGGTGAGGCATTGAACTGAAGGGGATTTGGATTCTGGATATAATCATGGGGCAGCACGATCATTACCGACGAAGCCGCGAGCGGTGGAACACCACCGCGGGCGGGCTTGTTGCCGATAGATAAAAAGAACCCTCGCCCAAATGGGGCCAAGGGTTCGAAGACTGCAACTCTGGTGCAACTGAACAGAATCTACTTAAATTTTTTGAGTGGATAGTTGATGGAAATCAACGAGGACCAAACATACCCACTATAAAAACCAACGATGAACTGCTAATTTACTGACTTCCGGTTGGCTTGCTGATAGTTCTACCTTCCAGATTTGGATCACCCACGCCGGTCTCAATTAACTGCTTAAGACTGTGTTCAATATATTGCGTCCAAGCTGGCATGCAAGCTTGGTAACAGGCTATAGCAGGGACCAACCCTTCGTGTGTGAATGTAAGCTTGGTTTTGTCACCGTCAGGCTCGATTTCAAATACGATTTTTGTGCCTTTCCATTCCTCTTGGTCTTCAATAAAAGTCATTTTAGCCTCTGTAACGAGCCAAACGACTTTCCTATCGGGTATTACTTCAATGAGTTTCTGTTTTGAGTAGTGGACATCTTTAACTTCAAATTCAAATTCATCGCCTTGGTTTGATGTCTCCCCAATAATATTTTCTGACCACCAGCCACGGACGTTAGTAATGGCTTCAAATACTGCTCGCGGAGATTCATCTACCACTATGCTTGTACTAAAGTTTTGATCCTGATCTGACATATTTAATTCTCCCTTCCGTTAAGGATATCAAAAAACACCCCGAAAGGTGTTTTATATTACGCAATGAATTGGTGCAGCACGTCCAAAAATCTTTCCACCAAATCAGGGGTGAAATAGCCCGTTGGAGAAAACTGCTTGCTGGACCATACCAGGAGTATTTGCTGACGGGTAAGTAAGGACCGGGACTTACACGCGCTAGTTAAGCTTAACGCTGTTTATCATGCTTACTAAGTCTTTGAAGTCACTGTTAGCTTGAAGCGCCTGGGAATCAGTGACTCTAGCTGCTTCCGATAGTCCGCCACTTGCCGGTGTGTAGTAGGGTTGTCCGTAAATATATATGCCGTTGCTCCCGAACTTCATTGGTGTAATCGTCGTATCACCAACCTTTGCGCCAGTGCCGACAACAGCATATTGAGTAAAGTTAGTCCCGTTGGGACTCGTTTGGTTGACCACAGCAAACTGTGCGTTGGGTAGTTGCGTATTGCTCAGGGGAACAATAGCTATGATTTGACAGGTATAATCCGAACAAGATGGGGCAATGTCGCTGCTAGTACTTATCTGCAATGAGATTGTAACGGGAGCGCCCGGGTTTATTGCTGTCGATATTGCACTGCTAGTAAATCCAGCCGACGTCACATTGATGTCGTGTGTCGCATATTTGTCCTGACCTATACCTGCTTGCCAGCCGCTAGGGTGTTTGAAGCTAACGTAAGTATCGCTATAAGACTGCCAACCGCTGTATGGGTCAGGGGTAAGCGGCTTCGAAACGTTAGAAGAAGTTGATGTTGTTTTCGTCGTTGTCTGAGTAATCGTCGTCTTGTGGTGGTCTTTGTATACTAACCAACCGGCGACACCGATTACGGCCAGGACTACTAAAATCAATATGGCTTCTACTGCGCTAAAACCAGCTTCATTTTTGTCTAGTTTTCTCATGGTTTAAGCATAAGCTAAGAAACTGGTTGCGGCAACAAAAAGCCCCAGTTTTATTGGGGCCATATTGCTTATGCTTGGTGCAGCTTTACAGAATCTACTTAAACTTTTGGAGCGGATTGTTGATGATTCCAGCCTGTACGTCCCAGCTATACCAGAACCCCATTCTAATAATGATGTGGTTATTTACTAATCCCGTGCGATAATTCTCATAAGTTGCCAACCGACGGCAGAGCTACGACTCACCCAAATCCTCAAGTTTAATCTGCTTAGGCTTTTCATACTGAATATACTCTAATACGTCGGTAATTGCGTAGTGCGTCATTATTCTGTTAGCGGAGTCTTTCTTCTGCCGAATCTCAAGGTTTACCTTTAGCACATCTTCAGAGTAAGGCCGTATCTCACCGTTTCGCAGCTTCTCTAAAAACTCCTCGTCTTCAACGGTTACTGGCCATAATACGTTTGAGTCGCCCATGATAAAGGAGTATGCCTTTTCTTCACCAGAGTATGAACCTCTCTTTGGCTTTAGGTAGACGCCACTAATTGTCGTAACGTTGTCTTCAACATCTTCCAGTAGCTCACTTTTAGCATAGGTTTCGAAGCTTTCCTTGTCTTCTGCGGTGAATCTCTGCGTCTCCGCATTATCGTCTACCTTTATATCTACGGCGCTTGCCGTAGGGAACTTGTCGAGTGGTGATATGACCGAATTGTAGTAATTCACCTGAATCAGTGGAGATTGAACCAGTTTGTGCTCTGGCAACGTTACCGTAAACTCTGTACCGTCAGGCTGGATATAAGTAACAGTCTCGTCATCGTTTTTTCTAAAGTTTGACACGACGCCTTTTGTTTTGCGGATAATACCAGCTACACCCGTGATACCATTTTGTACATTTAATCCCAAGAAACTTAGGAGCAGCATTAAATCTTCACCATTAGGACTTTTCAGGTGTGTGAGCAATGTCTTGACCGTACTCTGATGGAGGATAAAGTCAGTAATCCAAGAACCCTCTCTAAACGGCCTGACCCTTACGTCAATCTTTTGGTCATAGCCAAGGACATCATTAGCACTTTTGATTAGCTCCCCAAATTGCATCAGTATTGGAGCAATTTCGAAAATATCAACGCCGTCCTCTGCGTTTATACCATCAAGTTTGTATACGATTTGTGCCACAAACCAAGTATATCCCATGCTAAAAATAAACATAAGCGAAATAACCACTCACTACACTCGCTCTTTAAGGTCGTGAACAATGCCGCCCTGATACTATAGAGTTATGGCGGCGAACAGTAATAAATGCCTATATTGCGGTAGCACTGATAACGGTTTTTCGAGCGTGGAGCATATATTGCCTGAGAGTCTTGGCAACAAACAGCTCATATTGCCAAAGGGCATAGTATGCGACGTTTGTAATAATGGCGTTTTGGCACAACTCGACAACTGTCTCTTGGAGTTTGAGATTATCAAGTTCTTGCGGGTATATTTCAGGATTCCCAATAAGGCCGGTCAATACCCTGAGGGTAAGTTCGGCAATATGAAAATGAGAGTTACGCCAACAGGCATACATGTTGACATAGACAAACTGACGAAGAAACACTACGTACCCGGTCCGGTACAACCAGACCATTCGATAAAGTTTACACTTAATATGAGAGGTAAAAAGGATACTGTTGCATGGCGGAAGAAGTTCGCCCGCTCCTTGTACAAAATTGGTCTTGGTATTTTATGTCTTCAGGACGCAGAGTTTGCATACTCTGGTCGGTTCGATGAAGTTAGGCAAATTATTTTGGGTAAGCAAGATTTTTCAGGCTACTTTATTTTACGCGCAAGCACACCTACACCAAACGGCCACATAACACACAGGCTGCTAGGAGCGCCTGATGGCGACAACATTGTAATGTTTCAGGTTAACCTGTTTGGTACAGAGTTTGTATTTGACTTTGAGCAACGAAGAATTATTGGCGAACGACCCGACCCGCTACCCGACGACTTGTACATCTTTGAGTGGGATCAGTAGCTACATCCCTTTTCTCACAGTATCAAGACCACCTAGCGCTTCTATCGGCCACTCGTTAGGCCAGTCTATATTAGTTTCAAAGGGATGGATTGCCGGAAAGACACGCGGGTCATTTCCACCAATATGTAGAGTTGCATCTTTCATGCCATTTCCAAAGAACTGGAACACCATCCGACCCAAGCCAAGAGTGGCAACCCATGCTATTTCTCCCTTAGCGATTCGTTCTCTCACGTGAGCCTCTGACTGCTTGTCGGTTATAGCACTGTCAATCTGTTTAATTTCAAACGTAGCAAGAGGTTCATTTTTATTACCGCTTGCCTGCATACGCCACCCAAGCGTGACCATAATGCTGCCAAGTGGTTGCTTTTGTGCATATAGCTCTTGATAGAACTTGGCCGGTATTTTGAACGCGCCACCGACACCCTTATTGACCATGAGCACGGTCTTTTGCGCCCAAAAAGCAAGTGTTTGCTGTGCGGCCGCATCCAGCAACTTTGGATTGGTCGTAAAGATAAGCCCCTCCAAAAAAGGTTTTGCTGCTGTCTCTAGCGTAGACATCCAGCCATTATTACAATTAGCGCACACAACCTTTGCTTTGTGCTGGAATATAGCCTCACTCCAAACTCTACCCTTGCCGTCCGCGCCTACTTCATTAATACCCATCAGGCCATGCTTGAAGTAGCCTGACAACCAGTCAGGGTAGACGTGCTCTAGTGTTAGGGGGCGGCCCTCTGTCCCACAAAACGCGCATACTCTCATGATTGTTCCATAATAGCAGGAAGTTAAAGCCGCTTGAGCTGCTTCGTGAGTACCTTGCAAGCTACACGCCTTAGTCGAAGTACGTGGGTAAGCCAAAACATGTCTGAGGGGGCAGGATTAAAGGCAGATGGCATGGCGACGTAGCCAAATAGGTTTTCATTTCCATGTAGTTTAGCCTCGTGAGCCGTGTCACTACGTGGCGCGTATGCTGCAGCTATCTCTTCTGCTTTTTTCTTAGTTTTAATAACTGTACATAGGCCAGCTATAAAACGCCTTTTATTACCCGCTTTTCTCCCAAGTAATTTTCGTCCTATTGCTTCAATACTTGCTACGTTGGCCAAAAGTGCAAACGATGGGTGCTCTAGCTCTATAAGCAGACCCTCATGGTACATGTGTAGAGCGTCATGTGTGGCTACGTCACCATCAATATTTTTAAAAGCTTTAGGCAGCCAGCTCGGTATCACTCTTCTTTTTCGAGGGATAGACATATACCGTGCTGACATATTTGGCATACCCGGCGAGGCTAATGGTATCTTTAACGGCTGAGGGCTGTTTGGTATGGGCGACTGTATCACTTTCCACGTAGATTGCCATGCGACAGAAATGAGTCCAGTCAACTTGTTCAAGTCCCTACTTGCCTGCTTTGACGCTTCTTGCCAATCCAATCCTGTGGCCGTACCCTCGATGATAATTGGGAATGAGTAGTTAAAGGCTGAGCTATTAAAGTGGGGGTTTGTGCTACTGTCGTGCCACATATATGGAACCCGACCAGAAGTTAGGATAAGCTGGTCAACCTTAGTCTTTGATTTAAGGGAATAATGTTGCTGGCCGCCACGTTCGCGAAGTTGGGCGATAGCAGCCTGCCATGTAAAAGTCTGCACTTTCTGACCCTTTAGAGCTACTTCTGCTTCACTGATAGCCCTAGTCCACAATACTATTTCCTGTTGCGATATGCTCCTTTTAGAACCAAGCAAGAGATAGATACCGCTTGGCGTATTACCGTCAGGAATTATCAGCAACTTGGGCAAGTCAAGTTCCTGCTGTACATTGTGCTCGTCCATAGTATTAATGGTGAGCTGCCAATGCCAGTGTGGGAGTGTGGCCGTGGGAGCAACGGCTCTCAGGCCGTGTCCATTTACGGCTGTGTCGTGCTTTTTAATCTCGTCTGCTACAAGGTCAACCCATCGTTCGGCTTCTTTGGCGTAGTCAATAGCTAAAGACTTACCAAATAAGTCATGATATATCGACAACTCCTCATTCATACGATTAGCATATAACTTTATGTGCAAAAGCTGTAATAGATTGCTTGGGTACTATCAAAACTCCCCACCAAAAACTCCATTGAATACTTAAAAAACTCAGCCACCTATACTCCAAAAACTAAACGGCAGTCTTAGGCAACTCTACCTCTGTTATATATAACATCGGTATGCAGAATTAGAAGTAGTTTACGGAGTGTTTTTGAGGTAGTTTCTTTAGTATTTATTGGAGTATTTTGAGGAGGTTTTGGAAGTGTTTTGCAAGCCTTTTAATTGCCCTCACGCTGCACCAAATACGCAGCCATAACGCCCTGACAGTCCACCGGCGCAGTGCTGGCTGGGATAGACGCAATAATGTGGTTCGCAACCGTCAGGTTGGTTTCGTCTTTAACGCCGTTGTCCTCTAAGTCTTTCCATGTGCCGTACACGAGGCTGGCTAGTTTGTTTTCGTCCTTAACCGTACACAGCGGTTTCAGCGTATCTAATGCTTTTTGGTAGTTATTTACTATTGCGGGTGTCGGGGCGCTCAAATCGTATGCAGCAAGCTTGTAGGCTGGTGTTGAAGTGTCTACTGTGGATTGCTGGCCAGTCGTGGCACTAGCTGAGGTTTTGGCGGTGTCTTTTTTGGCTGGCGTGTTTGGCGTAGACAGGCTGACAATAAAGAGCAGTACCAGCCCGGCGGCAATGCCAATGCCGAACTTTTTAGCAATCGTCCCGCGTGAATATTTGCCGTTGGTGATGAAATGGAATAAGAACAACCTTGGTTTAATCAGCCCTACGATAAGTCCAAGTACGGATAGGATTAATACTATGTCTGCTAGTGTGGCCATGCTGCAACTCCTTTTGCACGGTTAGTTAGTGGTACGGAGCTGCCATATAAAAAGCGACAACCCAGCCCTAGAATGTCTAGTCCAACAGCAAGATTTTACGCCTACTGCTTTCAGGTGAGTTGCCGCTTATCATGCGTAAAATCACCCGGTTGGGTATAAAAAATTACTGTTGAACTAGACTCCTCTATAATAGCACCGATTTGCCGCAAAACAGATGACAAATCATCACGCTTGTGGTATAATGTGACACGAGAACGATTACAGCAGGGTGTGCTGTAGCGACCAGTAAGTCACTAGACTTGGTTACCCATAACATAAACGTCACCGGGCAAATGCCCAGAGTTTGTTATGGGCAAAGCGCCAACTAGTGAACTACCCTCCTCTTCAAAGTTAACCTCAAAAGAAAAATTAAAAGCGGCCGCTTTCATGCAGACCGCATCACTTAGTGCGGTCGACTACGCCAGCCTGTCAGAACCACAGCCATTTATAAAGCTACTGACAATCCTGGGCACCTACCTATATGATGAACCAGGCCCCGCCAAGTTCTTTCTGGTCAAAGATGGCATGAAGATTATTCTATAGCCTAAAGCAGCTCTAACTATTAGCTCAGGTTATATAATCTATGCATGGACGAAAATGAGCAGAGGCAGAAGTTACTCGATTATTTAAGGGGAAGCCAGCCTCAGTCTCCTGATGAAGTTGACACAAGCACAGTAAAATACGCCCTGTACGCCAGAAAATCAACGACCAGTGAAGATAGACAAGCCTCATCAATACCTGACCAGATACGTGATTGTATGGAAAGGGTTGTGGCGGCAGACGAATCGAATCCTCTGAATGTCATAAAAGTGTATCAGGAGAGCTTCTCCGCCAAAGTCGCAGATACTCGCGATGAGTTCAAAGCCATGATACGCGACATAGAGCTTGGTCATATAGATGGAGTGATTGCGTGGCACCCCGACCGACTCTCTCGCAACATGAAAGAAGCTGGCACGATTATAGACCTAGTTGACAGGGGTTTGATTCGCGACCTAAAGTTTGCCACCTTTACATTTGAGAACACCCCTGCGGGTAAAATGTTGCTTGGCATAACGTTCGTCATGGCAAAGCAGTATTCTGAGCACCTCAGCGAGTCCGTAGACAGGGGTAATAAGAGAGCCGTGGTAGATAGGGTGAAGTTCATAGGCAAGTTCATGCATGGCTATATTCTCGATTCCCGTGACACCTTTCAGCGCGACCCAGATAATTTTACAAAAGTTAAGCGTATGTTTGAGATGGCGCTGACCGGTAAGTCCCAAAAAGAAATCCGACTTTGGATAAACGAGCAAGGTTACACTGTTCAAAAACGCAAAGGTGCCGAGCCAGTGCGACATGTCTGGGACAAAGATGATGTGTCAAAGCTACTTAAAAATCCTCATTACGCCGGAATCCATGAATGGGGCAAAAACCACGTTGACTTGGTCGAAGCATACGACTTTACGCCCATGATAACTGTTGAAGAGTTCTTGAAGATTAATAAGATTGAATCCCTCACTACGACCAAAATATCAGCACGCCATAGGCCACGTGGTGGAGAAGTCCGCGCAAACTTATTACGAGGGCGTGTGTACTGCGGCCACTGTCAGCAAACACTCACGTCCATGCTTATTGATAAAAAAGAAAAGGGCAGCGGCCAGATTATACATTCTCGCTATTACTACAAGTGTGAGACTCTCGGTTGCGACATGGAGGGCAAATCAGCACGAGCAAGTCTAATACTTGAAAGCGCTCAACAATTCTTCACAACCTACCTATTTGTCACAAAGAACAACTACGCTGAGTTCGTCAAACAAGCGCGAAAAACTATCGCAAATAAAAGTGCTGAGTTTGACAGCGCTATAGGCAGGCTTAAGACCACCGTAGCCAACAAGGAGCGTGCTTATGACCAGACCAAAGACCTTATCGTAAAGAACCCTGAGCTTAAAGACCATTATGACCTTGATAAATACGCAAAAGAAATAGAAAAGCTGAAGAGCGATTACCAGAAGAACCTACGGCGACGCGAAAACGTCAAAGACTCAATTCCAACCTTTGAAGAATACCTCAAACTTTTTGAATCGACCCCTGTTATTTTGGGGAAGATACGTGACATGAAAGCAATGGACGAGTTGCTACGCATTTTCTTCTCTAACTTCACGATTACAGCCACAAATGGAGACTTCCGTAAGGGGTCGCAGGTGTCATATAAACTAAATGAACCCTGGAACGGGTTCATTGAAAACGGTGATTTCGTGCTTGGTGCGGGTGACGGGACTCTAACCCGTGGCCTCGTCCTTGGCAAGGACGCGCTCTAAACAACTGAGCTACACCCGCATGACGGGAGAAATTGTAGCAGAACAGAGTGAAAAAGCAAAGTGCGCAGCCTGCCGGGCAGGTCTGCGCACCACTGCAAGGGTACGCTATTCTACCTCTACATTGCCCTTCGTCACCGTATACATGGACGGGGCGAAGCCAACACCGGTCTTGCACCACTGCATAGCGGTAGCCAAGCTGGATGTTGCGGCATGCCCATAGAGATCGGGAGTGTGCCTACCCTTGGTCTCTTTAGCATATGCAACGACGTACAAACCACTCAAGCCCGGATGGCCGGTAGGAATCTGGAACATGAAGCGTGTCTCGTTCGTCCACGGGTTCACGTACGCGCATGCAGCTGCTGCCGTGTAATGCAGCGTGCCCGGATAGTCGTAATTCCAGTACTCCACCGTGTTTGCCTTGCGGTTGTTATGATCGCGCCCGTAGCTCGATGGAGCCGTATTCCTGACGTTGAACCTGATCTTCTGGCTTGGTCCAGACATGGCAAGGTTGCCTTCGGCTTCAGAATTGACCCACTTGATACACTGGCCCTGGTTCTTGAAACTGGGGTCAGTAAACTGCTTCCAGCCGTTATGCGTGCAGTCCGTTTTGGATGTAGGATACAGCACCGGCTCGAAGTCGTAGGTTGTCGTAGCGGCAGCCGTGCCGAATGTCAGCGCGTCGACATTACCCGTGTAACCGGTGGGGCCAGGCTCACCTACGCGAACCCCGAGCCAACCATCACCCGGAAGCACCCGGGCACTTGGGAACGACGCGAGTATATTGCTCCAGGTGCGGTATTCGCTGGTGTTATTATCCGGCCATCTATTGCCAGAAGCGGCGTAGCCAGACCACGTCCACAGGGCGTTGCCGCCGCTGATTGTATTGTACGTATTCCATGTGTCCTGCGGCACTGTAGCAAGATTCGCGCTAGGGACATACACTAGGCGCTTCTGCCATGTTCCCGAACCGTTGAGGTCCACGTTGAAGTTCAGGTACGGCGCCTCGTTCGGTCCCGCGACACCGCTATGCGAGTAAGCGCTGTAAGACAGGGCCGTTATAGCTGACAGCTTGGTGCTCCCGAACTGGTACGTCGCAACGTTCTTGCGATCATCCGGTGATGCGCCTAGGGTAAATTGGACGCTGCCAACACCGTTAGATGGCGTAGCTGGCCCCGTCACAAACGTCCCTAACGTATTGTCGACAGTATCTGTTGAATCGTTATAGAGGAACCATTCGTTGAGCCCGTCAGCCGCAACAGCCGCCGGGGAGGAAGATGTGTAATCGAGATCGGCTGGCGTCACGACAACTCGTGATACCGGGCTCGCGTGCGCCGCGAGAGGCAACGCGGCTGCTGGCAACAGAGCCAAGGCAGATGCGGCCAATGCCGACACCGCGAGCCCCTTCTTTGATCGCAACCACGCCGCTTTGTACGGCTTATTAAACCTATAACGCATGAGCCCTCCTTTTTTATCACCCCCAGTATAACATTGCTAGCCTATTTGCAAGCAAAATGCATACGCTTGCATGCGACGCTGAGGTATTTTTCATGGTGGCGACTCCCAGACTCGAACTGGAGACACAAGGCTTTTCAAGCCCCTGCCCTGCCAACCGGGCTACACCAGCGTAACGGGAGAAATTGCGACAGAACAGCGTAGAAAAGCAAAGTGCGCCGGTGTATAGCCGGCGCACCCGTTCGTAAACCGAGATAGACTATCGGCCGTTGCCGTGACCAAGCACGCTGTGCTCAACCCACGAGACACACTGGCCTTGGTTCTTGAACGCGTTGCCGTTCTCGTCCGTCAGGGCCATGTAGCCGCCATCCTTACATGCGTCTTTGCCAGTTGGCGCATTCGACAACTGGAAATCGTATGTCGTACCGTTGAAGTTCACGCCGTCTATCTCAACCAAGTAGTTCGGGTTGTATGTACCGACATTGACCCCGAAGCCTTCAACAACGGCATCCGGACAAGCCGCCTGCAAGCCAGCAAGCGAGTAGAATGGAGCGCCGCCAGCACCGGCAGTTACTGAGCACGTGCCGTCGCTAAATGACCTACTGGACCATAGTTGCGCATTAGCCGTCGCGACATCCCACTGCTGCCAGGCTCCCGGCGTCACCGTGCCGTTCCAGTACGGCTCATAGACGAGCGTCGTAAAGCCACCGGCTGCGGCGCCGTTCAGGTCAACCGCGAGTTGGTATGACGGGTCGGCGACAGCCGGACCGGATACCTGCTTCGTGGAGTAGCTCAAAGCCGTGACATCGGATAAGTTTGTATCCGTGGCATGCATATACTGCAGCTTTGAGGCGTTATTGCCATCAGTGCTCAGCTGCAGCGCACCATTAGGAAGTGGTGATGTCGCATCTGTTACGTACGCGTATGCACCGCCCGCCTCTTGGTCGGCCACCGTCCACCCCTGGGTGTGTGCTGGCGTAACGACAATAGTTTGCGTGTCAGCCTTCGCGGCAAGCGGCAGCACCACTGCTACGCCTAACCCCGCCATGCCGGCCGTGACGAGCACCAACACGCGGCTAGCTTTTGATTTTGATTGCCTAATCCCCTGATACAAGCTGTAACTCACAAGCGTACCCCCGTTTTTACATACTAGTACAGTGTATTGTACCATTCGGCATAAGCTGTGAAATATTGCACTACCCTGTACAGAGAAACGAGCCGGTGGGCAAGGCGGGTAATTCTTGTTATGGTAAATACATGGCGTACGAACTGAATGAGAAGTGCGCAGTCACCGGCGTAATTACCTCGAAGCAGGGCGTCAACACGGCAGCAATGGTCTACGAATGCCTGTACGCCATGCAGCACCGCGGCACCGAAGCTAGCGGCATCGTCAGCGAAGCGGGCGATGGTAGTTTGCAGGCTAGACGGGAAGACGGCATGGTAATCGACGTCTACGACGCCGAGGACATCGCGCGCCTGTCCGGGCCGCTCGCCATCGGCCACAACCGCTATTCTACTTCCGGCGCAAAGCACGGTCATGCCCAACCTGTCGTCGACAAGCCTATCGGACTGGCGCTCAGCGTCAATGGCAACCTTCCCTCCACGAAAAAGCTCGAGGCATTCCTGGCCCACCACGGCATCCGTACCGCAGGTATGAACGATGTCGAGATGATGGGGTACGCGGTAGCGCAGCATATCCGCATGGGACACACGCTGCCGGAAGCAATCACCCTGGCTTATCCGCTCTTCACCGGAGCGTTCTCGGCCGTAGCACTGCACAACGGCAGCCTGGTAGCGTTTCGCGACGCGCACGGCATTCGGCCGCTGGCACTCGGCAAGGTCGAGGGCGGCTATGCTTTGGCGTCCGAGACATGCGGACTGGATATCATCGACGCAACGTACATCCGGGAGGTCGAGCCGGGCGAGATGCTCGTTATTACCCCGGATGGGCTCGCATCGCACATGCTTGCCGAGAGCGAGTACAAGCTGGATATGTTCGAGTTTGTCTACTTTGCCCGCCACGATAGCCGGCTGTACGGCAAGAGCGTTAACGAAGTCAGGCGCCGCTTCGGCGAGGTACTGGCGCGCGAACACCCGCCTACGGCCGCCGATCGCCGGAATGCCGTCGTCGTGCCCGTGCCGGACACTTCCATCCCCGCCGCTGAAGGATACGCAGATGCGCTCGGCTTGCGCCATTCGCAGGCACTCATCAAGAACCGCTACATCGGCCGGACCTTCATGCAGCCGACCCCCGATCGGCGCCGTCGGCAGCTACGGCGGAAACACAATATTATCTCCGAAGCCGTCAAGGATAAAGACGTAATACTCATCGACGACTCGATTGTCCGGCTCAACACCATGCCGCGCCTCGTCGACCTGGTATACGCGTCCGGCGCCGCTTCGGTAAGCGTGCTGATAGCCTCTCCCCCGGTGCGCTTCCCCGACTTCTACGGCATCGACACGCCTGACCAGAGCGAACTTGCAGCCGCCAATATGACCATTGCCCAGATGAAAGCAAAGATGGGCAGCAGCAATAAATGCAGAGACTTCGGCTATCTGTCGCTGCAAGGCATGGTCGCCGCTACCGGCTTGCCAGCACACATGTTCAATTTGTCCTGCTTCACGGGTGAGTACCCAATAGATATCGGCGAGCGCAAAGCGGAAGTGCGCGCACCGGTTAGCATGGAAGGCACCGGCGTAGCGGCTTCACCAAGGAAGCGCCAATCCCGCACGACAGCCGTTCCTCATCCGGTGCAGTAATGGCACTTCCCAGACAGCGCGCTTCGTGCTTTTCCGCTGCGGCGTGCTCAGAATAAATTCCTGCGCGCGGCTTCGCTCCGCCGAACTGACGGCTACGCCGACTCCCAGTTTGAGCCCTATGCAAAGCACTACCAAAGTAAATACCCCACGATAAAGTGGGGTATTTACTTTGGTGGCGACTCCCAGACTCGAACTGGGGACACAAGGCTCTTCAGGCCTCTGCTCTACCAACTGAGCTAAATCGCCCCGCCGGCAGGCGGGCCAGTACTTTTCTTTCCCCTGGAAAGGATGAAAGAACACCGGTTATTTTACCGGTTTAGCGCGGTTTTTTCAAACTAAGACGTATCTTTTACAGGCTATTGCGCGCTGGCGACCTTACCCTCAAGATCATTCGCCTTGTCCTGAAGGTCACGCACAAGCCCTAACTTCCCATTCACTTGGCCAGCTGCGTCCTGGCCGGACTTTGTCACTTCTTGTTGCTTCTGCCGAACCTGTTGCTGGAGTTCCTGCATCCTATACTGTATATCGCGCTTCCTACTCTGGTCAGCTGTCGTGTTCATCTGAATGCTCAGATTACGCAGCTCGTTCTCAGCGTGCGATACCTCGGTCTGCAATTGTCTCTGATGGTCGTATGTTTCGACCTGGGTAGTACGAGCTTCATTCTCCAACTCCGCCGCCGCTGATCGGAGATTTGCCGCGGCGGCATGGAGATATGCATCTGCTGCCATAGGTAAGCTCCTTTCCGTATATCAAGTGTAGGAGGCAAACGATAACTATACTGTGAGATCTTTTACTGAATAGTCAAGCGGCTTAACCAACAGCTTGGCCGAACAATCGGCCGATGGAGTACGTAACAGCCATCGCCACTAGCCCGCCAAATACGACGCGCACGATCGCCCGCGGCTTGGGTGCCCGTCCCGCGGCGGCGCTCAAGTAACCCGTAATGACAAGCGCTACTAAGGCCGCGGCAATGGTTGCCAGTATGAGCTCGCTTTGCATCACAAGCAGGACGGCCGCAAGCGGGACAAAACCTCCAACCGTAAACGCCAGAAGCGATGATATGGCAGCGGCAACCGGGCTGCTTAGGTCCTCTTCATCGATGTTAAATTCGGCATTCAAGTGCGCTTTGACTGCATCGTGCTCCGTAAGTTCCTCGGCTACCTTGCGTGCCGTCGCCAGCGATAAGCCCTTCGCCTCGTATGTTTCTGCTAGCTCTTTCAGCTCTTCTTCCGGATTCTGCTCGAGATGTTCCCGCTCTACTGCTATATATTCCTGCTCGGTATCGCGCTGGCTGCTGACCGATACATATTCGCCAACCGCCATGGATAATGCGCCTGCAACGAGCCCGGCCAGGCCGGCGGCAAATACGGCCGTACGGCTGTTCGTGGCGCCAGCCACGCCGAGGATAATGCTGGAGACAGAGACTATGCCGTCATTGGCCCCAAGTACTGCCGCCCGCAGCGAATTCAAGCGGGCATTTGTGGCGATAACGTGTCCGTTATCCGGTGCTGCAGTTTTTCGGATGAAGTGTACCATCGGCGGCTATTTCTCCTGGCTCATGAATTCTTTGACGCTGCGAATGGTATCCATGAACTGAGAGGGGAAGACTATAGTACTGTTCTTCTCGACTGCGATATCGCTCAACACCTGCAGGTTGCGCAGCTGCAAGGCAATAGGATGCGCGGCAATGATATCTGCGGCTTCGCCCAATTTAGCCGCACTTAGTTGTTCTCCTTCAGCGGCAATGATCTTCGCCCGCTTTTCGCGCTCTGCCTCAGCCTGCTTGGCCATGGCTCGCTGCATCGACTCGGGCAACTGGATATCCTTGATCTCGACAGAGCTGACAAATACGCCCCACTTTTCCGTTACGCTCTCCAGTATCTCCTGCACCTTCCGGTTGATAGCCCGCGTCTCGCTCAACACTTCGTCCAACGTGCTCTGGCCAATAACATTGCGCACCGTCGTCTGGGCGTTTTGGTAAATCGCAGCGACGACGTTTTCGATCTCTACGATTGATTTGATCGGATCCTGGATCTGATAGTACGCAACCGCCGCGACATCAACCGAAACATTGTCCTTCGTGATAATCTTCTGGGATTCGATAGGCAGCGTCACGATGCGCATGCTTACTTTTCTCATCTGGTCGACTCCAGGGATGATAACGCGCAGCCCCGGCTGTTTAACCTCGCTACGCACGCGGCCGAGGCGGAAGACAACCCCGCGTTCATACTGGTTGATAAGCCGCGCGCCGTTGACAACGATAAGAATAGCGATGAAGAGAAGTATGGCTAACGCGACTATCATTGGTAGTACCCTCGTTGAATATAAAATGGTGGAGCATAAGGGATTCGAACCCTTGACCTCATCCATGCCATGGATGCGCGCTAGCCAACTGCGCTAATGCCCCTAAAAACAGATAGATTGTACCAGATGAGGAAGCGAAAAGAAAGCTCTAAGGGTGCATGTGCGCGTGACCGATACCATGCTTCATGAGCCAGCGGTTGACCGGCACCGTGAAGAAGAAAGCGATCGCGAGCGAGAACGCATTGCTCCACCAGAAGAGCCAGGTGACAACGCCGGCGTTCATAGCGCCCGGAATAAACCACTCCAGCGTGTTATCAATGGCCTCCATCGATATGATCGAAATCGTATCCGTTGTCAGGGCGGTACGCGTCGCATCACGCGGTGACATGCCCATCTTGCGTGCGCCGCGGAAGGTAAGGCTGTAGCCGAAGATAAAGGCCAGGAGGACAGCGAGCGCTGTCTGCCAGATATTGGGCCACATGAAGTGCGCGCCAACGGCCGAACCGAGGATTTCACCGATGCTACAGCCAGTCAGACAATGCAGCGTATGCTGCACGGCTGCTTTCGTCGTGCTGTCGAACATAGTCGGAAACATCATATGTAGTGTAGCAGATAACAATAAAACACCAGCCGTGGTGTTTTATTGCTTCGTGCGCGCCCACCCGATGGGCGCGGGCATGCATTTTGTTTTGATGAAAATGTTTGTTTCACGCGCCCGGAAGCGCACGAACTACCTTAAGCATAACAAGTTACTCCTTTTCGTCAAGTAACCCCTGCAGGTCCCTTTCAGTGATTTGCCTCGTACCCAACTTCTCGGCTTTCTTCAGCTTACTGGCGCCGACATTCTGGCCAACTACCAGATACGTCGTGTCTTTGCCGACGCTCGTCTGGAATGTACCGCCCAGGCTCCGAATCTTCTCGGCCGCTTCGTCACGGCCCATATGCTCGAGCGTTCCGGTGATGACAAAGCTCTTGCCGTGCAACGGACCCCTCGCCCGCGATTCATAGTGTTGCCGGACACCAAGATGCGTAAACTTCTCAAGCAACTTCTGGTTGTCAGGATCGGCGAACCAACCGAGGATGGATTCCGCGACAACATCGCCTACACCGTCGACGAGCAATAATGCATCAAGCGTCGCGTGCTGCAACTTCTCCATTGAGCCAAAGTGCTCGGCGAGGTCGATGGCCGTCTGGGAGCCGACATGCCGTATGCCCAGGCCGTAGATGAAACGCGGTAGTTCGGGGTGTTTCTTATCCTGGATTGCATCAATCAGCTTCTGAGCTGAGATATCCGCGAACCGGTCAAGCCCGAGCACTTGCTCCTTGGCAAGCGTATAAACGTCTGCCAGGTCGTGTACGAGCTTCGCGTCGACCAGCGCGGCAACGTTCTTTTCGCCGAGCGTATCGATGTCGAGCGCGCCTTTCGAGGCAAAATGGATGAGCGCTTGCTTCAGCAGCAGCTTAGCCGTCGCGCCTTTGACGCGATACACAGCCTCGCCTTCGGGACGGACAAACGTGAGTTCGGGATACTGGCGGCGCAACTCGGCTTCCATGTCGAACGGTTTCGCCGCCTTGGGCCTGAGCTCCTCCAGTACGTGCGACACTTGCGGGATAATGTCACCCGCTTTGTATATCACGACCGTGTCGCCAACACGGACATCACGTCGGGCAATCTCATCGGCGTTATGTAAGGATGCATGCTGCACAGTCGTACCGGCGACAACGACGGGGTCAAAGACCGCTACCGGCGTCGCCGCACCGGTTCGGCCGATACTCAAGACAATGTCGCGTACTACCGTCGTTGCCTCTTCGGCGGCGTACTTGTACGCGACAGCGCCACGCGGGTTCTTGCCCACTACGCCCAATGCGGCATATAACGCGCGGTTGTTCACCTTCACCACCAACCCGTCGGTGTTAAACGGCAGTTCATGGCGCTTGTCATCCCAAGCGTTGATGAATCCCATTACGCCGGCAATGTCCGGGAAGACGGCAGCTTGCCGGTTCGCGATGATGCCGAGCGCGCGGATGGCCTCGTAGGCGAACATATTCGTTGGTATCTCCGCCGCATCATTCCGGAGTACGTCATAGGCACGGAACTGCAGCGGCCGCGCGGCAACGAGACGCGTATCGAGCTGACGGATCGTACCTGCCGCTAGGTTCCGCGGATTGGCAAACGTCGGTTCGCCAGCCGCTTCACGAGCGGCATTCAGCGCAGCGAAATCTTTCTTGAGCATAATGATCTCCCCACGAACCTCTGTTCGTCCCCGCAGGAACGCGTGGTATTGTCTCGGTACGTCCTGACGCAACTCGAGCGGCACGGACTTGATCGTCCGCACATTGGCTGTCACGTCCTCGCCGATCAAGCCGTCGCCCCGTGTCACGCCTTGTATCAGCATGCCATCTTCATAGATGAGCGCACACGCCAAGCCGTCCATCTTGATATCTACGAAATAATCCGTCTTGGCATTCGGAGCGAGCTTCTGGACACGCTCAGCCCAGGCCTCAACCTCGTCCTTGTTGAACACGTCATTCAGGCTGAGCATCCGGCTCGAGTGCTCAACCTTCTGGAAGCCTTGCAACACTTCTCCGCCGACACGCTGCGTCGGACTATCCGGCGTAATAAGCTCTGGGTATTCGGCCTCTATTGCCTTTAGCTCGCGTACCAGGCCGTCGTACACCGCATCCGACACGCTCGGCTTATCCAGTACGTAGTACTCATACGCATACCGGCCGAGCAACTTCTTAAGTTCGCCGAGCCGCTGCTTTACGGGCGCGGCCTTGTTCACGCAAGCAGCTCCCGGTATAACGTGTAGACATACGCATGGGTCAAGAGCAGGCCTATGATAGCCAAAACGAAGAACAACCACGTGGCAATAACCGGAACAATGAAAATAACCGGCACAACAATGACAGCCCCAAGGATGATAAGCGCAATCGGCAGGAAGAGCAGTTTCCGAAATACGGTTGCACGACGATAGTGGACGAGTTTCTTAGCGCTCCGGAGCGCCTGGAGCGGCGTCAGGTCGGGCAAGGTCACGATATATAACGCAAAGAGCGACGCCGTCAACATATAGGCCGAGAAGATTGTCGGTATGATCAGGAACAGGAGCAGAACAAACTGCTCCCAGGAGTTCACGGCGATGCCCGCTGCCGTAACGAAACTATAAATCGTGGCACCGATTAAAAACGGCAGAAGCTGAACCAGGATCACTATCAGCACGAGCGTGAAGGGAATTAACGGATACATACCGCGATAAAACGCATCTTTGAGCCGTACGCGCTCACCGGCGGCTGACTGCCGCAGCACCCAAATAGTAGCCAGACTGATAATAAGCGTGATGATCAGCTGATACGCACCCCCGGAGGTGTTTGATGCACCGGTACCGTTCGTGAGTAGCGAGCCAAATATACCGAGGCCAGCTGTCAACTGTCCAGTGCCGCCGGTCGCCGTCCCCACCTGCCGTTCCAGACTAGCTATATCCGTGCCACCTCCGAGGCCGGTAACGAAGATTATGTTGAAAACGATGTAGATGAGGGCAATACCGAGAAAAATCCACTTATGCCGCCATATGATCCCTACCGTCCGCTTGCTCAGCGTCCATACACTCGGCAGGCGTACAGAACGTTTAATACGCTTGAGCCGGAACATACGGGGTGCCGGCAAGCGTAAGCGACGCGCTCGTGTCTGGGGCGCTACTGTTTCTGTTTGTTTTTTCTTTAGGCTCGAGGAATATTTTGCTGCAGGCATAATGCCACTTATTGTATAGCTTCACCGCGCCATGTTCTACCCATGACTACTCGCGCCTCAAGCGTGGGATTCCATGTGTTCGAGCCGCGCGATACGCTGCTCGATGGGCGGGTGAGTGCTGAACAGGCTTGCCAAGCTGTGCCCGCGCAACGGATTTGCAAAAAACATATGCGCCGTCGCGGTATTCGGCCTGCGCAGAGCGCTGCCTTTCTTCTCAATCTTCTCTAGCGCGCTGATAAGTCCTTCCGGGTAACGCGTCGTCAGGGCGCTCGTCGCATCAGCCAGGTATTCGCGTTGGCGCGAGATAGCCAGTTGGATAAGCATGGCGATAAGTGGCGCCAGGATAGCGGCGATAATGCCGAGTAGCAGGAAGATCTGGTTGTCACCTTCGTCGCGGTCACGGCCGCGGAACCACGTCAGGCGCAAGATAGCATCGGCAATAAGTGAGATCACCGCCGAGAGTGCAAACGCGATCATCGACACGCGGATGTCGTAATTCTTGACGTGCCCCAGTTCGTGCGCAAGCACTCCCTCCAGTTCGCTATCGTTCATGATATCGAGCAGACCGCTCGTCACGCACACGGCCGAGGCCGATGGCTTACGACCGGTAGCGAACGCATTCGGCGACGGATCATTCATGATGAATACCCGCGGCATCGGCAGTCCGTCGGTAATGCTAAGGTTCTCCACGATACGCCACAGCCGGGGATTATCCGACTGCGATATTTCCTGCGCGCCATTGACGGCGAGCGCCAAACTGCTACCCGTAAAGTACATGAATATCGAATAGATCAGCGCACCAGCGAGCGTACCGTAGAAAATAACCGGTTGTCCGCCCAGATACTTGTCGAACAGCCAGGCAATCAAGCCGACAAAGGCGATAAACCCCGCCATAATAAGGACGGTCCGGCGCTTGTTGGCGGCAATTGCGCTATACATATGCCCTCTTCCGGGCCGTTAGAATTCCACCTTGACCGGCTCGGCCGCCTGAGCCGCAGCCGCTTCGTCAAGCTCGAAGAACTCTTTGTCTTTATTGAAACCGAGCATGTTGGCAAAAATACTGGTCGGGAACACCTTGCGCTTCGTGTTGAAGTCGCGCACCACGCCGTTGTAAAAACGGCGGGCTGCCATGATCTTGTCCTCGGTGTCGGTGAGTTCAGATTGCAGTGATTGGAAATTCTCGCTAGCGCGCAGCTGCGGGTAGCTTTCGGCAACGGCGAACAAGCTCTTCAGCGTCTGCTGGAACTGATTCTCAGCCTTGGCTGTCTCGGCCGGCCCCTGGGCGTTCATCGCTGCGCTGCGTGCTTTTGTCACGTCCTCAAAGACAGTCTTCTCGTGGGTCGCGTATCCCTTCACGGTATTCACCAGGTTTGGAATGAGGTCGTAGCGCCGCTTCAGCTGGACAGTGATGTCGCTCCAGGCTTCATCCGCCTGAACATTCAGCCGGACAAGTCCGTTGTACATCGCAGCCAGGGCAACGACCACGAGTACCAGTAGGACGATAACGATAATGATTGCAGTCATGAGCATCTCTCCTTATTCGGTTAGCTAAATTATACAACAGGTCGTGCCGCGCCAGTGTATGATGAGGGTAGTGCTTATGTTGATGCGGCGTATAAAAAAGGCGGTAATTCCCGCATTGCTTCTGTTGGCTATCGTGCCCGGCGGCGGTTATAGCGCTTATACTCTCTCGCGACCGTTACCGCAACTGACCGCACACGATACCTTTGCATTCTCGCGCCCGGCCGAACAAGTCAGCTTGGACTGGCCGTCCTTCGGCGAAGCGGCAATCGGCGCACTAGGATACAACGTACTGGCAACGCACGGCGGCGAGCAACCCTTGCCTACCGCCAGCACCATCAAAGTCTTGACCGCTTTAGCCGTCCTGAGGCAAAAGCCGCTTGTACGCGATGGTGGCGGTCCGCTCATCACGCTTACCCAGGAAGATGTCGATTCATACAACAAGTATGTCGCGCAAGACGGATCGGTCGTCCAGGTAGCCGTTGGCGAACAGATTAGCGAGTATCAAGCTCTCCAGGCCATGCTGCTTCCTTCAGCCAACAATATGGCAGAAACGCTGGCCCGTTGGGCATTCGGCTCCATCGCCGCCTATTGCACCTATGCCCAGGATCTGGCGCGATCGCTTGGGATGAACCAAACGATCGTTACCGATCCGAGCGGCTTCTTGCCCGCTACCACCAGCACGCCATACGACCTAACCCTGCTCGTCCAGGCCGCAATGGGTAATCCAATCGTCACACAGATTGTCCAGCAAAGTTCGGCGACGATTCCCGTGCAAGGAGAAATCCGCAACGTCAATGCCCTCCTCGGCCAGGACGGCATTATCGGTCTCAAGACCGGCAATAACGACCAAGATAAGGGAGCATTTCTGTTTGCCGCCGTGCAATCCATCAGCGGTCAGAATGTCACGCTCATCGGCGCCATCATGGACGGCCCGACACTTGGGCAAGCCATGTGGAGCGCGCTTCCACTCATAAAAAGCATGACAGCCGGTTTTACATCGGTGACAATTGCAAAGCAAGGAACAGCGTTAGGAACCTACAATGTGCCTTGGCGGAGCACTGTCCAGGCCATAGCGGAGCAAGATCTGACTATGCTCACCTGGCGCGGCCAACCGGTCACCACGACCCTGAGACTCGATACAGTGCATGCACCTCTCGACAACGTGCAGTCTATCGGTGAGGTTACTGCCTACAACGGCTCTTCCGACGAAAGTGCCCACCAATCAGCCGTCCCCGTTATCCTTGACACCTCGATCAGTAAGCCGTCGATCTTCTGGCGATTGCTTCACCCGCGTTTTGGTTCCTGATTCGGGCAATACGAAATCCGCCGAAAGGTGGGTTGTGCGGGATATTGCGCTTTTGCGCTCGTCCTCGCTCCACCGAACCCCCGACCTTCGGCGGTTTTGCTGCTTTGTCGAGGGTTCTCACCTAGAACTAACCAAACAAAAGAACCAGGCATTGTCCTGGTTCTTTTGTTTGGTGGGTTGTGAGGGATTCGAACCCCCGACCCCCTCGGTGTAAACGAGGTGCTCTAGCCAGCTGAGCTAACAACCCGGCACGCGCATTATAGCACGCACGATATCAAGTGGTATATCATTCAACTATGAGGAGATATGCTAACGACAGAACGTATACCTGGAACAACGATACAGCATACCTCGCCGGATTGTTTGCCTCAGATGGTTGCTTAAGTAAGGATGGGCGCCATCTGTTCATGGTTTCCAAGGATGAAGAAATAATCGCCGCAACTCAACGGATTACGTCTAAATCTGCGAAGCCAACTATTAAGTCCGGCCAATTTGGTACCACGGCATATCACTTTCAGTTCAGCGATGTCGCACTGTATGACTTCTTCCTGGAAGCGGGCATTACTCCAGCAAAAAGTAAGACTATTGGCGTAGTAAGTGTACCCGATCTGTATTACGCGGACTTTCTGAGAGGGTATTTCGACGGCGATGGCACAGCATACGGCTACCGTGATATTCGATGGAAAAATAGCTTTATGTATTATGTAGGTTTTGTAAGTGCAAGCCAGGAATTCCTTTACTGGCTCCAGGCGCAAAACAGGAGGCTTATGCAAGCTACATCCGGTAAGATAAACCCCGGAATACGAGCGTCTGTACTGTTATATGCCAAAGCCGACTCGTACAAACTCTTCAATGCGATGTATACGCCGCCCCCACTCTTTCGATTAACGAGAAAATATACAAAACTGCGTGACTTTATCATTGACGATCCACATGCTAAAATAACGCCTGACGCGCGAGTGCTGGAATCGGTAGACAGGCTGGCTTGAGGTGCCAGTGCCTGCAAGGGCGTGGAGGTTCAAGTCCTCTCTCGCGCACCAAGAAAACAGCTGTTATCTCCGGATAGCAGCTGTTTTCTTGTGTTTGCGACGTTCGGCAAACGATGTCACACCGCGGAGCGCTACAGCCGCCCAGACAACATTGAGCACTACACTCACTAACGCTCCCTTGTTGAACGCATAAAATGCCAGCAACCCTGCCGCGATAAGATTGTCTAGTTCGTACCACAGCGACGTACCGGTCCATTTGCCGATACTAGTCCGCCAGAAAGAGAAAAGGAGTACAACACCGCCGGCAATTCCGATCCAATCAACAGGATGTAGACTCATGCTTAACTCCTTGGCAAATATTCATGCAAACGGCCGAAGGAGTAATCTTGCCGCAAATAAGTCTTGAGATCGTCGAGCATGGTGCCGATCTTCACGCCTTGGTTCAGGGTGCCGTAAGGATCGAAAATCTTCTTTACCTTTTCGAATAGGGCATATACTTCTGGTCCGTACATTTGCGCAACATACGGGGACCGGATACGGCCATCCCCCTGCTGGCCGCTGATTGTGCCGCCAAGCGAGACGACAAGTCGGTAATACTCATCCATAAGCCGGAAGAACTTCTGGCGGTCGCCAATCTCATGCAGATTAAGATGAGGCATAAGGTGCAGATGGGCATCGCCGGCATGGCCCCAGAGCGCCACGGGCGTCCGGCTGTGCTCGAATAGCTCATAAATACCATTCAGCAAATCCGCGAGTTTATCCACGGGCACTGCCGCATCCTCGATGAACGGCACTGCTTTCGCATGATTTTCACTATGAGCCATCGCCAGTGCCGAGGCCTGGCGGATTTTCCAGAGTGAGTCCTGATCTTCGAGATTAGTCACCATTTGGACCTGCAACGCATGCTTCTCCAACAGCTTGGCGGCGTGCTTGGCATGCCTCCTCTGGGCGCGGCCATTATCGTCATATTCGACGAGCAAGACAAAGTTCGGGTAGGGTTTATTGATGACGTCCTTCAAATGCGCCGGATGGTGTGTGCCGACAAGCGTGAGCAAGTGGCCGTCTACGACCTCCATCGCGCTTGGCGTTTCCCGCTCGCGCTTCAGCTCCGTCACAGCCTGCTGCAACTTCTGCGCATCGTCAAAAGCGGCAACGAGGAGCGAAGTTTCGACGTTATAGGGCTCCGTGTTGAGGCGTATCTCGGTTACGATGCCAAGCGTCCCCTGGGAGCCAACAAACAGCGGCGTCAAGTCGAGCGAGCCATCCTTGTACTTGAGGTCCACGAGGTCGTAACCCGATGCATTCCTGCTAACATCCCGCCCGGTCAGCGCGACGACATCTTTGTTCTCTTCGAGCAATGCGTCAAGCGCGCGATAAATCTCACCTTCCAGCGTCGATAACCCCATCTTCTTGTTGAGCTCGCGACTGCCCAACCGCTTGGTTTCAATCACTTCACCGTTCGCCAGTACGACGCGCAGGCTGCGCACATATTTCCTTGTGTCGCCATACTTCACACTCTTCTCGCCACCGGCATTATTCGCGACTGCGCCGCCTATTGTCGAGTAATCCAGCGAGGCGGGATAGGGAGGCAGGAAGTGGCCATGAGTCTCCAGCGTCTGCTGTAAACGGCCGTAATTCAACCCTGGCTCAACTACTACTTCGCCACTCTTGGCGTCCAGCTCGATAATCCGGTTCATATGCGCCGTAAACACTACGATTACGCCACTGCCGATAGCTGCACCGGCCTGATCCGTACCGCCGCCACGTGCCGTGATGGGCAGTATCCGTCCCCGCTCTGCCAGCTGCCAAGTAAAACGCGCGACCTTCCGCACGTCGTTTTCGCTGCGCGGGTAGACAATCGTATTCGGTGAGATAGTCAGTACACTGGCATCGGTAGAGAAATACCGTCTGGCATCAACCGAGTCCAGTACTTCCCCCGTCACATGCTCCTGCAGATATTGCGCTATTTTGCTCATGTTGCAATATTACCCTCTCCGGCCAGTCATCATAGGTGGTATGATAGCACAACTTTGTTATGCTTGGCCGCATTCTGAGATATAAAAAAGCACCAGATCGACATACGTGTCGCGAACGAACCCTTGGAAGGTTCCGTCCAATAATCTGGTGCTGACGCACAAAAACTAACGTCTACCTGTCTTCGTCCGCGAGCGGCTTTCTCACCTGATAGTCCTCCGGTAGGACATAACGCAAAAGCGTCAATAGGTCGATAGCCGGTTCGCCGAAGGCGGTCGCAATCGCTCGCGCACGCTCAGGTGTCGGGAGAACCGTATTCTCTGGCCGGAAGTAGCGTCCGAGACTCGCCTCGTCTGGAGCCTCCAGGCCGGTGTCCTTCAACCTACCTTGCATCCAGCGATACAGTTGGCGCACGAGGACATGTTCGCCTCGGGGCCAGATGAAGTCAAGCTTCTTGGCGTGCTCCGTCATCCACTCAAGGAATTCCTGCTGTACTTGGGGATCTGATTTGATGCTCACTTACCTCACAACTTTCTACTAGGCGGCAGTATGCCACTGGGCAATGATGAATGACGCTACTTCCAGCCAGGCACTTGGAGTGCCGACTGAATATCGGGGTGATTCGGTACGCCAAATATGGGTGAGGTTGCCGAAGTAGCCGCTATGGACATCTTCGGTTGTATTTGGTGCAGCGGATCAAGGATATCGCCAGGCAACTTGCTCGGCTGGGTAGAACGGTCTATCGCCACGAAGATGATCAACACTGAGGGTGTCGCTACGTATGGCACGCCATCTGTAAAGGCTCCATGAACGGTATCCACTGTAAACGATGTCCCAGCAGATAGAACCGCTACGTTGCGGTCGCTTGCTGTTGTCCTGTCCAGAGTTTGGTCGTAAACGGCACAGATTGCAGAACCGGTCGGAAGCGACGAAACGTGCGAAACCACCCAAGGCGTACGGCTTACAACTATCGCGCAGTATCCGTGCGACGGATACGTTGCAATTGCACCGCTCAGGCTTATTACTGTCGACACCTGTCCATCAGACGAAGGCGTAGCGCTGAACGTACTGCCGCCAAGGTCGATCGCGATTGCCTTTGGTACCAGCTGCGGACATGTCGGGGTTTGCGCCGCACTGTTCGGCCGTGAATCGCCAACGCCATCAGGCGTGATAGCGTTATCTACGAGCTGAAAAGCTCCCGCAATCAGAACCACAACGACAGCTGCGGCAGCCAAGATCAACGCTACATTACAAAGCCATGGGATAGATCGCGAGGACGGTGTATTCGACACCTTCGTGCCATCCTTCCTGCAGTGTGCTGCAACGGAATCGGACAAAACACATTCCGGCAATGGCCGCAACGGAGCTTTATTCTAGAGAAGCTCGCTCTACCGGCAAGGATATTACTAGCATAGTGAGCCTCTCTAATCGAACCGTGCTCGTACGAGTAGACATATGGTGTTAATGTGCGCAAGCTTGAGCAAACAAAAAGCCGGGACACGTAATGCATCTACCGACTAATGCGCAAGGAATTCACAATATATAGCATAAAAGTGTTAGGTTATCAAGACACGACGGCCATTCACTAAAAAATGAAAACGGCGCTGTTTTGTTGATCGGATTACTCCGCAAAACAGCGCCATAACGCACTATGAAACAACCTATCGGTACCACACTGCCTAGCAGTGATTGAGGGCCCTAGCTCCCATTACGGCATCTTGGATGTCCGAATAGGAGCAAGGTAGTCCAAAACCGGCGGAATCACCGACGACAATGGGATCAATTACCCCTGGAATAGTGAAGCGGCCGGGAATGGCTGCCTGATCGTGCTTGGAAGAGGAGGACAACGGTGTCAACATGCTAACCGCGAACGGTCTGATCGAGGCAACTGTTGTCCCATTCCCGTCTAAAGGTTCGACTACCACTTGCGGAGATGTATAAAGCATCACCACCGTGTAAGACGAAACCCCATCCCCCTGAATGCTGTACGTTACAGCAAGAACGCCAGGTTGGTCTGGAATGTAGGTGCCGAACGCAAAAGGCAATGAGGAGATACAGTATCCCGCATAAGAATTGGGATTTGTTCTTGTCACGCCTGTTGGTTGTGCAGCACCATAGCCAATCCATTGCCATTGCCACCCGCTGGGCTGCGTCATACAGTCACCTGTGGACTGAATCTGCGCAGACACAGGATGATGCGAGGACTGGTCGCCGGAGACAGAGTACCTGCCCGCATTAAACCCGAACAGGGCCGATAGGCCAATAGACGCGACGAACACGACAACGAGGACGACCTTCGTAAGCGGACTCAGCTGCTTTAGGCTACGCATGATCTTTTCCCTTTCAAGGAAAACAGCGAGACGAGATGTTCGCTCGCTTTCAAGACATGACGACAGTCAAGAAGCTGCCTCGGCGCACAGCGCGTCGGCTACTTCGCTGAAGGTCCTTTGCGGTGGCAATCCAAATGATGGATCCAGAGCCGCAACGGCTTCCGAATCGATCCTTCCTAATACGGTTGGGTCGGTCTGCGAGGAGTCAGGGACGTACACGTCCACAGCCAGGGGCTGTGCTGTAATATCCATTCCTCTGCATGATGCCTGGACGATACCGACGTCGTAGCTCAGGGCTTTCTCATAGACCGTCACAGTCCGTGACGCTCCATTTGATTCGGTCACTTGGTAGGCAACCGCAATCAGCGTCAACTGATCACTGCCTCCCTTTGTTACGATATGGATCGTCCCACCTTGGTAGATGTACAGGAGATAGTCATATCCCCCGCGCTGGAGCCCGGCATTGGTCGAAGGACAAACTTCCTTCGAATTAACCGTAACCAATGCGCTTGGGGACGACGGCGGTGTGCATGACACCCTAGTGGCGACAGGTATTGCCTTGGTCGAGGTAGGCGCGTGCAGCGTACTTGCACAGCCGGCAATTAGAATTGCCAGAATGAAAAGGACGAAGACGGCTACGAAGATCGCGCGGCGACGGATGAGCGTTCTGCTCATTCGGATCTCCCTTCGGGCAATTGCCCTATACGGCGAAGACGCTAACGACACGATGGAAAAACTCCACCATGTGCGGCCAGGCTGGGGTCTGTGACAGAACTACGATGCGTACAATAACGCACCAACGAGGTTCAACACAGCCTGCCCATTGCAGCCACCACCCAAATGGATGGAAGGTGCCGAGTGCACCTGAGGCGCACTGTCCTGGTCTTGCATACCGATCCTTTCCAGCGATTGCTCGCTGAACAAGCCGTTCCCTGCTTTGCCCGCAGATGCTGTGGCACAACACCACAAAATGACATCTACAACAGAGAAGCTCGATATATATGCGAGGTATCAGCTCGTCGATATGTCGAGCTTCTCTATCACCCGGAACTTAGGTTGTAATCATATGTAAATGTGCGTTGCTTCCTAGGAGTTACCGGGTGCTATTTGCACAACTCCAGTACCCTACACTAAGAAGACTAGACATATATACCATAGCGTTAGCACTATGTCAAGGTGTATTACGCAAGAGAATCGGAGCAAGCTCCTGCACACGTCCTCGCCACGCGAACCTCCACGAGTTGCGCTGCCTCGCCGAAAATTAAGCCGCGCTTACTAACCAAAGAAAAGAGGCCCATCACGGGCCTCTTTTCTTTGGTGCACCACATCGACATGTCGTGGAACACCGTCGAGGCCAGCCTTATCCTCATGCATGAGAAATTGGCGCAGCTTGGCTTCGTTTACTACGACAAAAAAATCCATATAGTCGAGCCTGATGAGAAACAAAAATATGTTTAGGATACTCTGGTCAATAGTGGCCAACCCACCATAATCCTAAATATAGGAGTGGATCGAGAGTTCAAGAAGCTTACCAGCATCATCAAATCGGCTCACGCCTGTAAAGGGTACTTGATTCATCACAGAATCCATTATTGGCTGCAAGTCATCGAAAACTTTAATAGTGTTGAGCTTTGAAATTGGTACCCAGACCGGTATTCCTTCGTGATGGGCAGGGGGCGTTTTCTTTGAACGCACCTTACTTGCTGTAACAAATAGCATAATATCCTTGCCAAAGAAATTGGTTACGTGCATTACGCCGCAAAGCTTTGTATGCTGCACTTTCAAGCCAGCTTCTTCCCGTATTTCCCGCACGGCGCAAGACAGTATGTCCTCACCCTTCTCAATATGGCCGCCGAGCGGATCGTATGTCCCAGAGTAATCTTTTTCATCGCTCGCTTTCATAAGCAGAACGTTGTCGCCGGAAAACACAAAGCACATCGTTCTGCTTTCCACCATGTGGCGAACGTTGTTGCGCGCAATATATTGCTGTAACTCACTCAGATTTGCCACGGAAATAGCCCCGGCCCGGTCGAATTCCGATTTTGTGACTGTCCGGTCAGCGATGCCAACAAACTGCAATCCGGCGCCAATACTCGCGTGAAAGTCATGCAGGCCATCTCCCGTAAAGAGTAGTTCTTCCGGCCGTATCCCACGTTCTGCAAAAGCATTGAGTAATGGACGAAATACCTCCGGATTAGGCTTGTGAACAGATGTGTCATCTTCTGTTTGAATGAACGTAAAGATCTCTGGATCGAATCCGCAGTCTAATAAATCTCGCATAACTAACTCTCGGGATGCTGAACTTACTATAGCGAGAGGATAATCTTCAGAAAGAGCCTTAACAACATCGAGCGCGTCGTCATATGGTTCATTATGGAACTCCTGAACCGTAGACATATACCGGGTAACGATCCGGTCTAAATCATCTACATCTCCAAAGACATTACCCACCAAAACTCGGAATGGCAACCCCCAATGAGCATCAAGTACTTCGTCATGTATATCCAAGTTATAGTAGCGTTTTCCGGTCTCTCGAAACACCTGGTACTTTGACTGTTTTGTCTTGAGCAAAGTATCATCCAGGTCGAATACTACGCCTTTAATCATTTGAATACTGTACCAGAATCGGTAATTTTTAGACTAACAACTTGAATTAATCAGTTAAAACATGAAAGGACTTGAACCAATGAGAACAGGGGTAAACATAAAACAAACGTTCCATGAATATAAATTATGGAACCTTTTGTATCTGTCAATAATACTGGTGCGCGAGAGAGGACTTGAACCTCCACGAGTGTAACCTCACTAGTACCTGAAACTAGCGCGTCTACCAATTCCGCCACTCGCGCTCGAAGTAACGGGACACCCTTTCAGGGTTTCCCATACGCGCCTTTCGAAACAAATCCGAATTCGCCTGTACATGCGAACCGGCGCTGCTCTTCCCGAAGCCGTTTAACAGCTGCAAGACGAGACTATCGTATCTGTTTTCGGCAAAAAACTCAAGAGAGTTAGCGCGTTACCCAAGCCAAGTGCACTGTCCAGTTCTCGATATTGTCGAACCGGTCGGCATCGGTAGCTATCTGGGTAGCATCCAGGCCGTAAACGGGGATATGCGATACGTAGAGCAGCTGCGGCTGGTAGAGGGCGAGGGCCGGTGCATCGCGCTGCCATGCTTGCAGGAAAGTCCTGTATTTAACGGTACGGAGCAAAGGGTCGAGCCGCGTCCGGCCCGCCTCAAGAGCGGCATCGGCCTCTGCTGACCGGTATTCAGCAAAATTGAGCCGGTTCGCAGAACGTATATCGGCCTGCGAGCTATCCCAGTACACAAAGACATCGGGGTCAGTACCGATCGAGATGCCGTAGAGCACCGCATCGTAGCTATGCGAAGCAAGCGCGCCCTGGAAGTCCGCCGGCTGCAACGCCGCAATTTTGACATCTATGCCTGCCGCCTTCCATTCCGTTTGCAGGCGTTGCGCTATCCCTGCGTAATCGCTTCCCGCCAGAACGTCTATAGTGAAGCTTAGGGGCTGTCCTGCTTTCGCCCGCATGCCGTTCTCGCCGAGCTGCCAGCCGTCACCATCGAGCAGTGTCTTAGCCTGCTGTGCATTGCCTGTACTTTGTGCATAAGAAGGATCGTAGGCAAACTGGCTGCGGAGCAGTGGCTCGTCTACCGGGATAGCTTTATAACTAAGACCCGCGATGAGCGTCTGCCGGTCGGCGGCAGCTACAAGAGCCTGGCGAACCTTTGTGTCGTTCAGTATGGGATTGCTGGACTTGAAGAAGACGTATGCTCCGGCGGCCAGCGACAGATTATAGATGTGCGACGACGAGTCTCTGGCGATATCCGGCGGCAGATTGCCATTCAACGCCATTGCCGTGACTTCCTGATGTTTGTACGCGGCGACTAGCGTACTGCTGTTGGCATACGTGTAGAGGTTGAGGCTATTCAGCTTGGGTTCACCCGCCCAATAGTCCTTAAACGGCAACAGCGCCAACTGCTCCTCGATGGCATTGCCGCTACCACTTACCCCGATAGTACCCCAGCTAAACGGTCCGGCGCCGATCGGATGGGTGTTGAAAGCCGCCGAACGTATCTGTGACGGGTCAAGCGATCCGAGCAGATGCTGCGGGATAATACCGGTCGTCAAGCTGTAGGGAAATGAGCTGAGCGGGTTTGGCAAGGTAAATGTCACGGTGCGGCTATCAACCGCCGCCACTGTCACACCCTTCCAGCTCGGCTGCAAGGGAGATTGCGCGTCAGGGTTCTGGGCCACCTGGTAGGTAAAGACGACGTCGGCCGCCGTGACACCTTGTCCATCCTGCCACCGCAGATTAGGACGGAGGTGAACCCTATAGACTGTGCCGGTACTGTTGACCGTCCAATTGTCGGCGAGGTCACCGATGAGCTTCCCATGAGCATCGTACGTCATAAGGCCCGCAAAGATCAGTCTCGAGACGCTCGTGTCGACATCGCTCAGGGCATAGAGCGGGTTGGCCGTCGTAAAGGCGCCGACTATTCCCTCGGAATAGATGCCGCCCGCTACCGGTTGCTGTACCTGGTAGTACGTACGCAAATGGACTATCTGTACGACGAGCATAGATATAACGAGCACGAACAAGAGCAACCAAGCCGTAACTGGCCGCCAGACATCGCGTAGACGGTTCAGGCGGCCGAAAAAGTCCTTTTCGAGCTGCTCGCTCGATTGCTTCGCCAGATCTTCACCCGATCGGAATGAGCGCCGCCACCAGCGGCGGCTACGAAGTTTTAGCGTACGAAACATATGGGCCGCTGCTCTTAGACAAATATCCCAAGTACCAGCGACAGCGAGAATACAACGGCGCACGCGATGGTCAATTGGAAGATAGTCTTCTCCGTACCCCGGCGGGTAGAGTTGATTTCGCCGGCACCACCGAGACCGGCGCCGAGCGAGGCGCCCCGAGTCTGTATGAGTATCAGGATAGTCATCAGGACCATCGAGGCGAGCGTGAGGTAATTGAAAATCGACATAGTTACTCCAAATCTAGCGGATAGCTGATATCACATAGTTTACTAGGCTGATCATGATTCCTGCAAATATTGCCGTCCGAAAGTTGGCAACGTGCAGCGGCGCATAGAGGAGACTCACAAGATATACCGTGAGACCGTTGATTACGAACATGAACAAGCCAAGCGTTAGGATCACTGCCGGCAAAGATAAGATAACAAGCACCGGCTTCAGCAACGTATTTAAAACCGCGAGGAGGAATCCGGCTCCGATAACCGCGCCAGCCGTTCCCCCGTAGCTTATATGGCTGCCTACAATCGCCGCCGCCAGCCACAATCCCAGGCTACAGGCAAGCCAGCGGAAACAGAATGCAATGACAAGACGCTTCATATGTATCAATTATAGCCTCTCTTTGGAGCGGTAATCATGCGAGCTCACGGCCAAGGTGGCTGCTAAGTACTCTGTTACCTTCCGGGGTGATGAGCGCGTCGTCCTCAACCCGTACGCCGATACTTTCGGCCGGAATATATATCCCCGGCTCGACCGCCAGCACCATACCCGCCTCCATCGGCCGGTCGTACAGCCCCGCATCATGGGCGTTCAAGCCGAGAAAGTGCGAGGTAGCGTGCGGATAAAACTTACGGACTACGTCGTGTTCGATGGTCTTAATCAGTCCCAGTTCGCGCAGCTTCTCGCCCATAAACTGCTCTACTGCTTCTTCGTATTCCTTGAAGAGTACACCCGGCTTCAGGAGTGAAAATGCGTAGGCCTGCACTTCCAAGACAGCTTCGTGTACAGCCTGCTGACGCCGGGAAGGCGAACCGCTGACACTAACCGTGCGCGCAAGATCGGCCGTATAGTGGTCATACTCGGCACCGACATCGAAAAGTACTAATTCATCGGAAGAAAGCTTACCCTCGTTGCCGTTATTGTGCATCGTACAAGCCCGCAAACCGGAAGCGACTACCGGATCGAATCCGTGACCCCGAAGCCCTGCTTTCCTGAAATGACGGAACAGATCCGCCTCGAGTTCGTATTCATAGCCATATGCTCCGCGCTTCAGGTTGCGGCGCAGCATCTTTATACCCTGTGCCGTAACACCTATCGCGCCTTGGATGGCTGCGATCTCTTCCGGCTGCTTGACCATACGCAACCGCGCAACATGCTGGCTGATATCGAGCAGCTCGACAGCTTCATTCCATGCCTTGACTTGCTTCAATAAGCGGCGGCGCGCCGGATTGGAGTACATGCCTAGCCGTTGCATGTAGGCCGGAGCTGCAGCCAGCGTTGCCAAGTGCTTGGCCTTCTTCAAGCGCGTGCCCAGTTGCTTCCACCCCTGTTCCTCATCATATACCGTGTCAATGCCCGAAATACGTTTCAATTCGGCCTCGTCTACCGCGCCTTCGAAAATGACGCGCACTGATTCACGCCCCGGCACGATTAGATATTCTTTGTCTTTATCCATCACCAGCAGCACGTCCGGTTCGTCGATACCAGTCAAATACCAAAAGCTCGCGTCCTGCTTGAACGGATACGCCTCATCAGCAGACCGTTGCAATAAGCCGTTGGCCGTTAAAACGATCGGTGCAGTACCGGTAAATAGCTCACGTAAACGGCGGCGGTTACCCGCAAAGAACTCACTCGTAAAAGCGTGCTCCACAAATTCACCTCTAAAACCACTCCAGTATACCACTACGGGCAACTAGTGGATGAGATGGCTATGCATGAAAGCAAGAAGCTGCCCGTAATGGCTCGCCAATAGCCAGATATCTACTCCTATTAGTGCTGGCAAGACGAGAAACATTTCGGCGAACTTCCCCGTCGTAATCCGCAGGCGCTTTACGGGCGGCAGGCCGATCTTAATCGGGATTGGCAGAAGCCACGGCACGCCTTCCTTCGTCAGCGTGTCCATGACCAAATGCGACACCATACCGATGATGAACACCCACCAGACGAGATGCATATCGACATGCGGCAGGATGGGTTGGAGAATATGCAGCAACGCCTGGGCCAGAAAAGCAAAAATCGCCAATCCGAGCAGCGAATGGCTGAGGAACCGGTGGCCGCCCATGGCTTTATCAACAATTTTGCCTACGATATGGCCGACCGGCAGGTTGCGCCAGAACGGCGCGGTCGGCTGGTCAATATCCGGTGCGATACCGCCGATCTGGTTCGCCAATAGCGCTACCAACACCGTCGATAACGTCAGCGACTGAATAGGCTGCGTGAGCGCTACCAGACTCAGGGCCGTCAGCGCCGCTACATCGTGCGTCCGTGCCGTCATAGTGCTTATTGTAGCTTATTCGGCCGTCTATTCTTGTTTCAAGGGGCGCAGGTATTGGCGTAACACGGTTGCTTTCTTGGCGCCTAACACTTTCTCGAGCTCCCAGTCACGCGCCTGCACGACGCCGCGCATGCTGCCGAAGGTACGGATCAGCTTCTTGCGCGTCGCCGGCCCGATACCCGGCACATCGTCGAGCACGCTCGCCGTCTGGCGCTTCACCTTCAGAACGGAATGGTAGCTCACCGCGAACCGGTGCGACTCGTCGCGGATACGCTGCAACAGCTTTACTAGGTTCGTGCTGTGCGGCAGGCTGACGAGCAGGAAATCTTCTGTCTCATCAACAAAACCACCCAGTTTGTGTAACGTTTTCTCGTCAAGCCGGACATTAGACCTTTCCTTCTGAATGACGATCTGCTCCTCGCGCTTTGCGAGACCGATGAAAGGGATACTGCCCTGCCCTGTCTCGTCGCGGGCACGGATAGCGGCATCCAATTGGCCCTTGCCGCCATCGATCAGCGCCAGATCCGGCATGCCCCAACCTTTGATATGCTTCTCAGCTAATCGACGCAGGATGGTCTCATTCATATTGTAGAAGTCGTTGTTGTGATCCTTTTTGGTCTTAAACTTGCGGTAGTCGCGCTTGCTGCTAACGCCGTTGCGAAACACCACCATGCTCGCCACTACATCTGTGCCCTGCATGTGGCTAATGTCGTAGCCTTCGATACGCCGCGGCGCGTTCGATAAACTTAACAAGTTAACTAATTCGTTCAGGGCGTGGTCCTTGCTGATATCTTGGAATTCTTTGTCGCTGAAAATTACTTGACGTGTTAAGTTTTGCAGCGCGAACAGCTGGTTGCGTAAGCGTGCCGCCAGTTCAAAATCCTCGGCTTTGGCCGCGGCTTTCATATCCTTTTCGATCTCTTTTTCAACCGATTTGCGTTTCCCTTCTATGACTGACATGAGCTTGCGCAAGTTCGCGCGGTAATCTTCCAGGCTCGTTTTGCCTTCTTCCAGTCCCGGGTCGAGACCGAGGTGGTAGAAAAGCGTTGCGCGCTTCTGTCCCATGACGCGATAGGTCGAGAACGGGAATACGCGGCGCAAGGACTTAAGCGCTTGACGAATGCCGTACGCGCTCAGGTACGGCCCGAAGTAGCGCGCACCGTCGTCGAGCGGCCGGCGCGTCGTCGTGACCGTCGGGAAGTCGCTGTCGTAGTCGATGCGGATATAGCTCATCGACTTGTCATCGCGGAGCAGGATATTGTAGCGCGGCATGTAGCGGCGAATCATCTCCGCCTCCAGGAACAGCGCCTCTATCTCGCTGTCCACCACCATCCAGTCGGTATCGGTGATTTCCGCTACCAATAGCTCTGTTTTCGGGTCACGTGCCCGCGATTTCTGGAAGTACTGCCGGACCCGGTTACGTAAGACCGCGGCTTTGCCGACATAGATAATCTCGCCGGCGGCGTTTTTATGAAAATACACGCCCGGGTCTTTTGGCAGCTCCTTCAGCTTCTCCTGCAATTGCTTGTTCACACTATCTATTGTACCGCTGTAACGTGGCGGCCGCATGCCGTCTGTCTGTTCACCCGGCAGGTCTCGCACACGACAAACTGGCGGTTACAACTGAGGTCGGCGCAGTTTACTTGCTCGCTCGTCTTGATGCCGCAATGAACGCATTCACCAATATCTTTTGATTTATTGCTGAAAGCAATTTTCATACGCTTGTCGAAAACGTAGCACTTGCCTTCCCAATGCCCATCGTCGCCATACGCCTCACCGTACTTTACAATACCGCCATCAAGGTGATACACACCCGTGAAACCTTTGTGCTTCATGTACGCACTGAGATACTCGCAACGGATATCGCCGGTGCAGTATGTCAGAACCGGCCGGTCTTTCGGCAGCTCCTCAAGTGTTTTTTTGATCTCTTTGAAGGTCTTGATTTTCGGTTTGATCGCATTTTTAAATGCGCCGATTTCCGATTCATAATCGTTGCGCGCATCCAGAATCGGCACGTCGGGATGCTCTTCTATGAACCGATGCCAAGCCTCGGGCCGCAGCGGCGTGCCTTTGTCGAAAACGTCAAAATTTTCTTCTGGCGCAAGCGTTACTAATTCTTTGCGGACCTTGATGCTGAGCTTCGGGAAATCTTCGCGCGCACCATCGCTCCATTTATATTCGATCCCCTTGAATTCGCGCGTTACGTTCATTTCGTGAATATACGCTTTCACGTTATCGACGTTGCCACCGAGCGTGCCGTTGATACCGTGCTGCGATATAATAATCCGTCCCTGCAGGTTCAACCGCGTACAAAGCTCACGCTGCCAACGCATGGTCATCTGCGGATCCGCTACCGGCACGAATATGTAATAGAGGATAACCTTCTGCATAGTCGGCTACAGATGTATTACGAACAGGATAAGGAGCAGGATACCGAGAATGATGAGGGCGATGATATTGGCGGCAATCAACGCCGATTGCGTCACTGGAGCAACCCGAGAACGTGTCTGGCGCCTGGACGATACCAGTTGAGGAGCAGATGATGGCGCGGGTAAGACATTTTCCTCGGTAGATTGGATCGTAGTCGGCAATGCGCCCTGCGACATAGCCGGTTGGGCTGAAGTTGCGTCCTGGGCATGGCGTACCGGCTGGTCGCGCAAACGCGGGTCGCGCTCGTAGCCCGTTTCTTTGATCATCATCTCTTCCGCTAGGACACGGCGAATATCACCGCCCCGCTTGGCTTCGGCCACAACGCGGCGCATACCACGCTCGCTGATAAGGTTCGTCTCGAATACTTGGCGTACCGTTGCCGCACCAACAATAATTTCGTCAGCGGCCTTGGCTACCTCTTCACGCGTCATCGAAGCAACCGGTACTTCTTGCTTGAGCGGAGTTCTCTCGGGCAATGGCGAAATTTCCGGCGTATCGTAGACGTTCGAGCGTGGGCGCTCATACCGGTTAGCCACAGGAGTTACGAGCGGAGACGATGGAGCCGCTTCAAGCGACATTTCATTCCGGAGCATCGGCACCCGCTCGGGAGCATCGGCAATAAGCTGCGCGGCAAGCTGTTCCGGCGTGCGTACTGCCGGCACCGGGTCATTCATAGCCAGTTCAGGTTTGAGCGGTTGTCTTTCTACGCCTTGCTGTCCGGCGCTGGGGACGGCACGCATTTCTGGGCGCTCTGCTTGGGGAACGACGACGCGCTCCGGCATGCGTGCGGCGGCAGCGACACCTGCGGCGGCGGCAACTTCTTGCGTCATCCGTTCGGTCGCGCGACGCAAATCCGCCTGCGCACGGACAAGCTGACGCAATTCCATTTCCTTGGCTGCCAGTGTTCCATGGATAGCCCGGACTTCGCGCTCAAACTTTTTCTGCACAGGCATTAGGCGCTGCTCGGTCCTAATTCGACCCCGGCGCTTGCCTAGGAGATACGCCGCAAAGCCAACGACGAGCGCCGTTCCGACCGGCACGGCGACCTCCTCTGCCGTCCTGGCGGCTTCTGCGGTTACTACCGGTACGGCCATAGCCGGACGGTTGTACGTAACCTGCGGCTGCGGCGGCTGGAAATTATAGGCGTATGCAGCTGGCGGAACCGGCGGTTCATCGTGTTCCTCGACATCGCTATCGGAAAGCTCGTAGGGAGCTGCAACGGCTTCTTCGCCGGGCCGAGATTCGGATAGCCGCTCCCTGCCCATATGCGGTGGCATATCTTCATACGACAGGGTATGCGCCACGTCCGACTCATCCGCACCCGGCGACGTTTCCGCCATCGAGGGCTCGGCAACTGGCTGTTCTGCCGCAGGAAGCCGCTCCGTTACCGTATCCGCGTATGCGCCGGCTACATCTTCGGCTACCTGGTCCGCTTCCGGAGCGTACTCCTGCGAAGTCTCCGCAAGGCTTTCTGTTGCGGCCTCGTCGACATCCGTCTCGTTGGCAGCAAGCTTTTCGCGGGTTTTGGCAAGGAAGGCGTCAACCGCTTCAGCTATAGTAGCCTCAGTTGACTCGGGTTCGGCTTCTTCGCGTTCAGTGGCAATATGCTGTTCGCGCTCGTCAAGATAGATCTCGGCAGCCTGGCGACGCTCTTCAGGAGTCAGCTGCTCGAGTGCCGCATCGTCGAGCTCCTTCTTTTCGTTGCGTTTCTCGTCCTTCTCTGCGCGGTTTTCCCGCTGCTTCTCGGCCTTATCAGACTTCTCTTCATCGGGCTTAAGATCGCTCGTAATCCGCTCGAGCAGCGGCGCGAACTTATCCGGCGCCGGCCGCTTGGGCTTTTCTGCTTCATGCTCCTTCGGCAGGCCGGCATCGTATCGGACGTCCGGCGTCTTGCCGCCGCGATGCTTTTTCTTTTTCTTGGAAGATTCTTGCCCGCCGTCGCCTTCCGGAGGCGGCGGAGAAGATTCCGCGTTAAACCTGCCTAATTCCATACGCTGTGCTCGCTACCGTTGCTTTCTGTGTATAAATCCTAAAAATCACGCTTGTCTTTTTTACGCTGTCATTATAAGATAGACATCTGTTATTAGCAATTAAACCGGAGGCGGCCAAAAAATGAGTTCGATGATTACAAGAGTCTACTGCGTTGGCGCTCCGGCGCTTGCCTAGATTCTCTTTGATTTTTCCGCCGGTCTTCCGGCTGCAACGTAACACAACCATTACCCTTTAAACATGCTCGCCCCAAGGAGAGGCGGGATATGAACACGACCACACAAACCCTCAAGTTCTACTGGCACCATGCCTCACGTTACCCGCTCATCTTAGCCGGGCTGTTCCTCAGCATACCGGCGACCGTTGCGGCGAGCACTTTCATCCCGCCGCTTATCATCGCCGACATCCTGAACCGCCTCGGCAACCATTCGTACAACCCAAACGATCTATGGGGTAGCTTCGGTACGTCTCTCGTCGTCTATGCGGTAGTCATTATCGCCAGCGGCAGCATCGGGTGGCGCATCGTGGACACGCTCGCATGGTCAATGGAAGGTAAAGTCGAGCGCGACATCGCGCGCCGCGTCTTCAGCCACCTGATGTCCCAGAGTCCCGCTTTCCACGCCAATCGCTTCAGCGGCTCGCTCGTCTCCCACACCAACAAACTCATGGGCAGCTATATCCGCTTTGCCGACACGAGCGTCTTTAACGTCATACCCCTCCTGTGGGGCCTAGTCTTCGCCGGCGTTATCCTGAGCCAGCACTCACCGCTCTACGCCGCCATACTTATCGTCTTCGCGGCCATCTACATGGTTTCGTCCGTCTTCGTGACAGCTCCGGCGCGGCGCATCGCCGCCAAGCAGGCCGCAGCTGAGAGCGCCCAGACGGGCAATCTTGCCGACTCGGTGACGAATATTATGGCAATCAAGAGCTTCGCCGGTCAGGCATACGAAGAACGCCGGTTCAGCACAGCTATCGACCGTACGCGCCGGCAGCTCATGCAGCTCATGCGCGTCACGCAGGTCCAGCAGATCTACTTCAGCCTGATGGCCAACGGCATGCAGGGACTGTCGCTCGTCATCGCCGTTATCGGCGCGGCGAAGTTCCATGCGGACCTAGCCAGCGTCTTCCTGATTGCCAGCTACACCGGCTCCATCGCCAGTAACCTGTTCCAGTTCAGCAACAATGCGCTGCGCAACTACAACCGCTCGTTCGGCGATGCCGCCGACATGGTTGCCGTGCTCGCTATCGAACCGGAGATCCAGGATGTTGAGCGGCCCGAGACACCGCACATTAACCGCGGTGAGATCGTCTTCGACGGCGTTACATTCGCACACGACGGCTCGAATGATGCGCTATTCAAGGACCTCAACGTCAAGATAAAGGCCGGCGAGAGAGTCGGATTGGTTGGCCATTCCGGCTCAGGCAAGACGACGTTCACCCGCCTGCTCCTGCGCTTTAGCGACGTGCAGGGCGGTCGCATCGTCATTGACGGCCAAGATATTAGCAAACTCAGACAGGATGACCTGCGCCGCCATGTCGCGTATGTGCCGCAGGAATCAATCCTCTTCCACCGTTCTTTGCGTGAGAATATCGGTTACGGCAATCCCGACGCAACTGACAAAGAAATCGAAGCAATCGCCAAATTGGCACATGCCCACGACTTCATCGCGGTCTTGCCAGAGGACTACAACGCGCTCGTTGGCGAGCGCGGCATCAAGCTATCGGGCGGCCAACGCCAACGCATCGCTATTGCCCGCGCCATGCTGAAGAATGCGCCGATCTTGGTACTCGACGAAGCCACCGCATCGCTCGACTCGGAAAGCGAGGCCCTCATCCAGGACGCCCTGTGGAAGCTCATGCAAGGACGGACGGCTATCGTCGTGGCCCACCGCCTGAGCACCATCCAGAAGATGGATCGCATTATCGTTATGGATGACGGTAAGATCATCGAACAGGGCACGCACAAAGAGCTGCTACGCAAAGGCGGCCAGTACGCCAACCTCTGGGCACGGCAGTCAGGCGGATTCATCGAAGAGTAGTAGCGAGACGCCCACGCACAGTACATCCAAAGAAAAAAGCCCTGCAGGTGCAGGGCTTTTTTACTGAACAGAGGTTATTTCTTTTCGGGGTCGTGACCCTGAGACTTGTCTTCCTTCTCGAGCTTGCCGCCCGGGCGGATCTCGCCGGCCTGCGTGCCTTCCTCGGCAGTACTCTCGTGCTCAGCTGGTACTTCCTCCGCTTCTTCAGCTGTCGCTTCACCGGCGGCGGCTTCGTTAGCAGCCTGCAGGGCGCTCGGCTCAAAGACCGTTGCGAGCACCTGAGTCGGTTCGTCGGTAATAGTCACACCTTTCGGTACCCGTAGATCGGCAACGGTTACCTGGTCACCCACGTCGACAAGCTTTTCACCGTCAAAGATCAATTCATCAGGCAGATCATTCGGCAGCGCTTCGACGGCTACCTCGGTCAACTGCTCCAGAACAATCAGCCCTGCGCGTTCAGCCGGGCTGGCTTCGTTACCTTCGGCAAAGACGGCGCGAACCGGTACTTCGGCCTCCACCTTCTGGTTCTTATCAACCGCATTGAAGACGATATGGGTTAACCGGTTCTTCTTCGGTTCAAACATCACGTCTTTGATAAGCGCGGTATACGTGCGCTTGCCGGCGACGAGGTTGACCGGATGGTGTTTACCGGCGCGTTGGTAGACGCGGTACATAGCCAGGTAGGGTGCCTGGACGATAATCGACTCCTTACCGTGGTCATGAATGACCGCTGGTACGTTGCCGGCCGCCCGTACACGCTTTACGGCTTTGCCCGTAATATCACGCGGATCAAGCTCCAGACTAATGGTATTGTCAGGCATACATTCCTCTCACTTCCGTTCAATTACTACATCCAGTATACCATCTGTCACTGGACGCTAACAGGAAAACCCGTTAGGATACAAAGATGTTCAATGTAACGCAGATCATCGAAAGCGGCGGGTTGCTGCTCATCGCGCTCATTATCTTTGCCGAGTCGGGCATGATGGTAGGTTTCTTCTTCCCGGGCGACACGCTACTGTTCAGCGCCGGCATCCTAGCTGCCGCCGGCAGGTTGCCGCTCGTCGAGGCCGTATGCGTTATTGCGGCGGCAGCCATTCTCGGCGATAACGTCGGCTACCACATCGGCAAGCACTTCGGCCGGCGCCTCTTCACCAAGCCGGACAGCATCATATTCCGCAAGGAATATATCGAGCGCGCCGAACGGTTCTACGAGAAGTATGGCAGCAAGACAATGCTGCTTGCCCACTTTGTGCCAGTCGTACGAACGTTCGTACCAGTCACCGCAGGCGCGGGCAATATGCCGCTGAAAAAGTACATGCTCTACGATGCAATTGGCGACATCGCCTGGGCGCTGCTGGTCACCCTTGCCGGCTACTTCATCGGTAGCCGCATTCCGGGCATCGAGAACTATATCGATCCCATTCTGATCCTTATCGTTGTCGTTTCACTCGGGCCGACACTCTACCATATAGCAAGAGATCCGAAGATCCGCTCCGCTCTAAAGCGGGGCTTCACACGGCACGAATAAGTAGCATTACAGAAGGTGTTTTAAATACTGGCCGGTATACGACTTAATGTTTTTTGCGACTTGCTCCGGAGTGCCCTCCGCAACCACGCTGCCGCCGCCGTCGCCGCCCTCAGGGCCCATATCGATCAGCCAATCGGCGTTTTTGATGACGTCGAGGTTGTGTTCGATAACGATGATACTGTTCCCGGCATTCACGAGCGCGTGCAGCATGTGCAGCAGCTTGTCCACGTCCGCCATGTGCAGCCCCGTCGTCGGCTCGTCCAAAATGTAGAGCGTACGGCCGGTGGCGCGGCGCGACAGCTCGCTCGACAGTTTAATACGTTGAGCTTCGCCGCCCGACAAAGTCGTCGCCGGTTGGCCCAGGCCGATGTAGCCGAGGCCGACATCTACAAGCGTCTGCAGCTTGTTGGCGATCGACGGGATGTTCTCAAAGAACTCAAGCGCTTGCTCGCATGTCATGTCCAACACGTCGCTGATCGTCTTGCCCTTGTAGTGGATCTCGAGCGCCTCGCGGTTGTAGCGCTTGCCATGGCAGACTTCGCACGGTACATAGACGTCCGGCAAGAAGTGCATCTCGATCTTGATAATGCCGTCGCCGGCGCAATTCTCGCAGCGGCCGCCTTTGACGTTGAAGCTAAATCGCCCCGCAGAGTACCCGCGCAGTTTTGCCTCGGGAGTATTCGCGAACAATTCACGGATCGGGGTAAATAAACCGGTATAGGTCGCGGGGTTGGACCGCGGCGTGCGGCCAATGGGAGACTGGTCGATAATGATCGCCTTGTCGAGCTGCTTGATGCCTTCGATGTCATCGTGGCGGCCAGGGGCAGTATTGGCACGGTGCAGTTGCGCTAGCAGCTCCTTCGCCAGAATATCGTTGATTAAGCTCGACTTACCGGAACCACTGACACCGCTCACCACCACGAGCTGGCCGAGCGGGAGACGCACATCGATGTTCTTGAGATTGTTCTCGCGGGCGCCGCGAATGACCAACTCCTTGCCACTGCCTGGACGGCGCTTCTTCGGCACGGCGATTTCTTTCTTGCCCGCCAGGTACTGCGCGGTGATGCTTTCGGCAATCTTCGCGACTTCATCTGGCGCACCGGCCGCCACAACATAGCCGCCGTGCACACCGGCGCCCGGGCCGACATCCAGCAAATAGTCGGCGGTACGAATGGTTTCTTCGTCGTGTTCGACCACAATTACCGTATTGCCGAGGTCGCGCAAGTGCTTGAGCGTGGCGATAAGCCGCCCGTTGTCTCGCTGATGCAGGCCGATCGACGGCTCATCGAGCACATACAGCACGCCCATCAGTCCCGAACCAATCTGCGTTGCCAGGCGAATGCGCTGCGCTTCGCCGCCCGACAAAGTCGTAGCACTGCGCAGTAATGTCAGATAGTTGAGGCCGACATCTACAAGAAATTGCAGCCGCGCGCTGATTTCCTTAAGGATAAGCCGCGCGATCTTCTGTTCTTTTTCATTGAGTTGGAGCCCATTGAACCAAGCATGGGCGTCGTCGATCGACTTGTCGCAGACATCCATAATCGACTTGCCATTCACCGTTACCGCTAATACCTCCGGTTTCAATCGCTTGCCCTTACAGGCGTAACACGCCTTCTCCACCATGAATTTCTCAATGTCGCGGCGCATAAAGTCGCTATCGGTCTCTCGGTGGCGGCGCTCGAGGTTCGGTACTACGCCTTCGTAGGTCGTCGTAAATGAACGCCCGCCGCCAAGCGGAATACGATACGTCTCGTTGCCCGTACCGTACATAATGCGATCGATATCTTCTTGCTTCAGTTCGCCGGTCGGCACGTGCAGGCTAAAATTGTAGCGGTCGGCAACGGCTTGCAGCTTCTTCATGTACCAGGCGTCGGCATGGAACCGATTGAACGGGCGGATCGCGCCCTCGGCAATAGTCAGCCGGCCGTTCGGGATAACCAATTCCGGATCGACTTCAAGCCGCGAGCCAAGACCGGTACACACCGGGCAGGCGCCGTGCGGACTGTTGAAGCTGAATGTCCGGGGCTCTAGCTCCGGAATTACTACATCCGGGTGATCCGGGCAGGCATACATGAGACTGTAGTTCGTCAGCTCGTTGGTATCGGCATTCAGGATATTGAGACGACCCTCCGCCACATCAAGCGCCTGCTCGACAGACTGGGCCAGCCGCGTTCGACTCTCCTCGTTGTTGACAAGCCGGTCGACGACAACTTCAATCGTATGGCGATAATTCTTGTCGAGCACAGGAAACTCGTCGAGCGCGTATACAACGCCATCCACCCGCACGCGTGCAAAACCGGCACGCGTGTATTCGCCCGGGATGTGCTCGAACGCGCCTTTTTTATCGATGACGACCGGCGCAAGCATCATCAAACGGGCGCCCCCTGGCAATGCTGCTACCTGCTCGATAATATTCGCCACCGTCTGTCGCACGACTGGTTGTCCATCGATCGGACAATGCGGTACGCCGACGCGCGCAAATAATAGGCGCAGGTAGTCATAAATCTCGGTGACAGTAGCAACGGTGCTGCGCGGATTACGGCTGGTCGACTTCTGATCTATGGAGATGGCGGGGCTTAACCCGTCAATCTGGTCGACATCGGGCTTCTCCATGATGCCGAGAAACTGCCGCGCGTACGAACTAAGACTCTCCACATAGCGGCGCTGGCCTTCGGCGTAAATCGTATCAAAGGCCAAGGACGACTTGCCCGACCCCGACAAGCCCGTAATAACCACGAGCTTACCACGCGGAATGGACACATCGATATTCTTGAGGTTGTGCTCCCGCGCCCCCTTTACCACAATATTGTCAGCCATAAGCTGTCCTATTATACGCCGTAAGCAAGATTTTTTCCAGGCTGCAGCGGTAGCGCTGGCAGGGTCAAGCATAAGCATCTGCAAAATATTATTGCGCTTATACGAACTACATAGTATAATCCGGCTAAGTTTACTTTATTTGGTGAGGACCGGCTATGGTGGCATTCTTATTGCTTGGCCAGATTCCTGGTACGGACTGGCAGATCGACTTTCAACACTGGCTGTATGGCATGGTATTGCTCGTCGTGTCCTTGTTACTGTATGCCCTCCATCGCAAACAGGTTGGCCGGACGATGGCTATCCTACTGGCAATTCGTCTGAGCGTGCTGCAGACGGAACTGCGCCCGCGCGCGTAACTAACTCTCCATAACGAAGCAATTCCTCGAGTAGATGGCGCTGACGCGCCGTGAGGTTGCGCGTTTGCGCAAGCTGTTCAATGCGCGCCCTGTACGCCGTATAGCGACTGTGCTCGCCGCCGCCTGTCAGGCGCGTCCGGCAAAAGGCTTCCCACGCGCTCCGTTCAGCGACAGTTAGTAACTCAGCGTAGTTGCGAGCCTTATAAAGCGGCAGGAGGGTATTGAGCCGCGTGTCCTGGAACGATCCGACAAACTGATCCAGCATCTCCGGTGTTTGGGCATGCAAATCCTCAGTACGCCTGCGGTCGGCATCATTCATAAAGCCGTTGTACAGTTGGCCGTCTACCGTCTGTTCGTCGGTAACGAGCTGCCCCTGCTGCAGCCGGGATGCAGACGCGGCCATTGCCTCCTGCACTGCTGCCGCAAAGTCCGGGCGAGCCCGCAACTTGCGGAGGTTCGCTTCTACCGCTTCCATGGTAAGCCGTAGCCGCTCCTGACTGGCAGTATCGAGTACCTGTAACGGCGCCACCGCAGGACAACGGTTGTAACGTAGTACTTTTACGGGAGCGCGCGGCTGCGGATCGTCGCGCGGATGCCAAGCTAAAGCCCGCTTAAGCTCCGCCACGCTCTTCCCGGCCCACCCGTCCGGATCCTCGCGCAGGTCGTAGACAATCGCACCCTGCCCGTTTTCATAGTCTGCTAACTTTATCGCCACGGTCGTCTTCTCGTATTCGGCAGGATACGAACCCGAGGTGTAAACAAACGGCTCACCGTTACCGGTAAATGCCGCAGCTTTCTTTTTATCGCGCATCTCGAGCAGGAATTGGAACAGCTTTGGCTGCTTGTCGCGGATAAGTTGCGCGACAGCGATAGTCGCTGCTACATCGCTGCCGGCATCGTGGGCGTTCGCATGGTCCAGCCCATTGAGCGATGTCAAGAGCTCCAGGCGGTTGCTCGGCTTGCCATCCGGCGCAAACGGCCACTCAATGCCCTCAGGCCGGAGCGCCCGCGTCATGCGTACAACGTCGAGCAAATCCCACTTCGAGCACCCGTCGCACCACTGCCATCGGTACGGGTCGTATAAATTACGATAATTCAGAAACCGCATAAAACCGTCGTCAAAGCGGACTGAGTTGAAACCGAGAAATATCGTATCCGGGGTCACGATCGTTTCATAAAATTGCCGTAGGAACGCCGCTTCGGTGATGCCATGCTCGATCGTCTGCTGAGGGATAATACCGGTGACAAGCACTGCATCCGGATCGGGAAGGACATCCGGCGCCAAGCGGATCAAGACGTTTACCGGCTCACCAACCGGCCGCAAATCCATATCGGTCCGTTGGCCCGCGAACTGCACTATACGCGCCGACTTCGGGTCGAGGCCGCTCGTCTCAAGATCGTAGAAGAAAAATCCAGCCACCATAGCGTATTAGCTTAGTCTAACACGCTAATGCCTGATTGTTCCCTAAGCGCGTCTATCAGTATTCAAGGCTCGCGCCATTCGGAAACACGATACGTTGGTCGGCGCCAATACCTTGGCGAACGAGTTCGTGCATAATGCCATTCTTCTGCATGATGTCGCGCAGCCGCTGTACGGCCTCTTCGTTGGTGAAATCCGTACGGGTGGCAAAATGTTCAATTTGGCTGCCGCGGACAATGAATGTCTCACCGTCCCGCTCAACCGTCCACGCGGCACTGGAAGGCGCCAGCGTATGTACCGGCACAGCCGCGGCGGGCTTCTTGCGCTTGCTTGGACGCTTCCGAGCCTGGACGGTCGCGTCTTTCACGGCAAAGAGCAGATTCTGAAGACCGGCACCGGACTGCGCCGAGATGGCGTACAGCGGTACGTTGCGCGGCACAACGTTACGCAGCCTGGTCATCAGATCGTCGATAATCTCTTCGTCCAGACCCTCAACCTTAGTGAGGGCGATAATCTGAGGACGCTCGAGTAAGTTAGCGCTATAGGAACGCAATTCGTTGGCTACCGTTGCGTATGCCTGTACGATGTCGTCGCCGTACGCATCGATAAGGTGCAAGATAACAGCCGTACGTTCAATATGCCGCAAGAACTCGTGGCCGAGTCCCTTGCCCTCGTGAGCGCCTTCAATAAGACCGGGAATGTCAGCGAACAGCAGGCTCGTACCGCCGATGTCGACGACGCCAAGGTTGGGCGTAATGGTCGTAAAGGGATAGTCGGCTATCTCCGGGCGCGCCGCTGAAACCCGCGACAAAAGCGTCGATTTGCCAGCGTTCGGAAGTCCCACTAAGCCGACATCCGCAATCATTTTCAACTCCAACTGCAGCGAGTGCGCTTCACCGGGCTCGCCTTTCTCGGCGAACTTGGGTGCCTGCCGCGTGCTGCTCACAAAGTGCGCGTTGCCAAAGCCGCCGCGGCCGCCCTGCGCAACAATCGCCTGTTGGCCGTCTTCGGTCAGATCGGCGAGAACCTTGCCACCGTCAGTGGTCGCCATCGTCCCAACCGGGACCTCGACAATCAGATCCGCGCCGTTCTTGCCATGCTTGCGCTGCTTGCCGCCATCTTGGCCGCGTTCAGCGCGCAGCTCCTTCTCGAAACGGAAGCGCGCGAGCGTATTCTCGTTGCGGCTCGCCACGAATACGACGTTGCCGCCGCGGCCGCCATCGCCGCCGTCAGGGCCGCCTTTGGCAATAAACTTCTCCCGCCGAAAGCTCATATGGCCGGCGCCGCCGTCGCCGGCTACGGCCGTCACCTCGACTTTATCGATAAAATGCATCAGCTACAGTATAACAAACAGATCACACGGATCAGTAAATATACAGGTATTGGGCCGCCTGGGCAGCAGATACCGTACTATATGTCGGGTCGTACCGCACCGGATACCAGGTATTCTCACCGTTCACGTTCATTTCGGAAATATTGATACTCCCATCAGGGTTAACGCCCTCAACGAACACGACGTGTCCATAGCCGTAGGTACTGGTAACCGCCGCGGCGTGCGTGCGCGGCGTGCGTCCAGTCGACATACCAAGACGCTGAGCGTTGTAGTACCACTGCGAAGCGTTGCCGAGCAGCGGCATCGTCGGGCGTCCCGTCTGCGCCCAGCGGTAGGCAACCCACCAGGTACAGTTCCACTTGGCGTACATATTGTACGTACCGGCCGCCCCTGCAAAATAACCCGAGTAACTCGCATACGACGGCTCCGGCATCGTCCCGCCCGGAATAATAATCTGCTCGCCGGGCACCAGGCCCTTCAGCTCGGCGTCATTGTCGGCTACGATCAGGTCCTGGCTTGTAGCGTAGGCCTGGGCAAGCGATTGCGCCGTATCACCTTTTTTAACGGTATATACAATTCCGTCGACCGGCGGGATGAGGAGGGCCTTGCCGACAGAGAGATCGGCATAATACGACAAGCTGTTCGACCACCGGATGCTGTTCGCGCTGACACCGAACTTCGACGCCACGCTATCTACCGTATCGCCGGACTGCGTAACGTATGTCTTGATATCCTTGTTCGATACGAACGCCGATCCGACGACTTGCGATTTCGCCACGGCTGCGCCCTGGCTGATAACGCCGCTCTGCGACTGCACCTTTTCGGCAAGCGCCTGGCCGTTGACTTCCGGCGCTTCCATCATGTGCGTCATATTTGCCACGGTTGCTGCAATATCAACCGCTGCGACTTGATCCACGGGGGCCGTCGCCGCCTGCGCGCTATTCTCGGTCGCTAATGATGACGTACTACCGGTGGCCTGGACGGGGTTTAAAACGACTACCCCGACAATAACGCCTAACAGCGCAACATTGAACAAAACGAGTCCGATGCGGACGGCACGCCGGCGCAGCGTTTTCTTGAGGAGCCTCATTCTGAGACGCTGCAATAGACCGCCCAATGAAAATAACCTGAAAGCTGTGGAGCGCGGTCGCGCTGCACTGCGAGGAATCGCGTTACTAATATATGGCTCCTTTGGCCACCCGATACGAGATCGGAGGGACGAACATGATCAATTGCCCGCCATTACCATACGATGTGAAAGTATAGCGCAGAAAACAATGCCAAGAAGCTGCGCTATGGTTGCTATTGTACCAAAAATGCACGAAACGGCAATTCCTACCCCTGTTTTCCCCTATTGGGACTGGCTGCAAAGCTTGTGGCAATACTTACTGACATTGGCGTTATGTTCGTCCAGCGTATGCGCAAAATGCGTCACACCGTCGTCGCCGGCTACAAAATACAGCCAGTCAGTGTTTGCCGGATGGGCAACCGCCTGCAGGGAGCTATCGCTGACATTACTAATCGGTCCGGGTGGCAAACCCTTATGAATCAGCGTGTTGTACGGTGAGTCATATGTCAGGCTCGGCGATACTCCGTCGTGGATAGCGCCGTAATATGCCGTTACGTCCGAACCGAGCTCCATACCTATCTGCAGGCGCTTCAGGAATACTTGCGCCGCCTGGTTGCGGTCGTTCTGGCCTGGCACTTCCTGTTCAACTATCGACGCCAGCGTTACCCCCTGATATACGCTCAGCCCATGTGCTGCAAAACCAGTACGAACATCAGTCGTCAGGTGTTGTTGCATCTCGGCTAGCGATTCGCCTATGATCACCCGCGGATTAGTTGTCGAAGTTTTCTGAAACGTGTCGGGATAGAGAAAACCCTCCAGGGTCGCGCCGGGTGGATTGTCAGCGAGCGCAGGATACGAGGCACGATACTGGTCGGGCTTCAAAGCGGCGTCCACGTCTGCCGCCTTGAAGCCGGCCTTGATGAACGCCTGCCGGATCTGATCGAGCCGCTGCGCGGGCAGGATAGTGATAAGGTCGGTAGCTACCTGGCCATTAACGATCGCTTCGGCTATTTGCGCCGTGCTCTCGCTCGGGCTGAAGCTGTATGTGCCGGCTTGCAGCCGTTCGCGATCATTGTGGATACTCACATACCATTCGAATGCCGTGCCGCTCCGAATCAACCCGGCCGCTGACAGTTGGCTTGATATCTGGGTCAGTGTCGAGCCGCTAACAATCGTCACCGCATGTTTCTGGGTGCTTGTACTTACCGGCCGCAGATTGGCCGCATACCACCATTGCACAGTCAGCACGCCGACGGCAACGACCGCGACAAAAGCTGCCAGGAGGATCAATACTCGCCTGTGAAAGCGTCTGGACCGTGCCATGTATTTATACGTGCTCATGTAGGTAGTCCTCTAGTATATACGTCGCCGCCAGCGCGTCTATGTCCTCTTTCGCATACGGCCTGCCGCGGGCACGCAGCTCTTCCTCTGCTCGGACAGAAGTTACTGCCTCATCCTGCCAGCTCACGGGCAACGGCAACTCTTCCTGCAGCGCCGCGCCGAACGCCCGTACAGCCTCGGTTTGCGCCGTATCCCGCCCTTGCATATTCCGCGGTAGCCCAATGACCAGCTGCGCGACTTCTTCGCGTTTACAGAACTCGCGTATTGACTCAACCACCTTTTCGTCATGAGCAACCGCACCCGCGGGTACGGGCAAGCGTGTCCGCACATCCGCCAGAGCCAGGCCAATGCGTACCGACCCCACGTCAAGCGCCAGAATTTTCCCGCTCGTCACGGACAGGGCCATCTACTTGCCTCCGCTGACAGTCACCTGCACTTTGCTTGCGTTTGATGGTACCGTACTGACCCAGAACGGGCTCAACTGCACTTCCACCTTAGTTACACCCGGAATGTTGCCGATAAGCGACTGCACATCGCCTGCTTTCTTACCGGCAATCTCTTTCTTGATCTCATTCGTATTGATGTCGGGCCCCACGAGCGCAGCCGTCTGCAAAGATACCTGCTCGCTGCCCTGGCTCGTATTAAGCACCCCTATCTTGGCCTTCGACAAGCCGTCATCGAGAATACTTTGGCTGGAAGCATCGATCTGCGAGTTAATAGCATTCTTAATGAGCGCCACCAGATCTGCTTGCTTTGCGCCATACATGGTGTATGTCACAGCTTGCGTGACTGTCACATTTGCCGCTTGGTCACCGACGTTATTCGAGGTCGTGACGGCAGGGCTAGAGGCGCTGAAGGTGGCAGGTAACGGGTACATACCGTCTCCTTGCAGCGTCTGCTCAAGACTCGCTTTGATGGCATTCGTATCCTGGGCCGCTAGTTTCTGCGTCGCGCTGTCGATATCCGCTTGGGCCACCACTTGGATGATATTATCCGTGCCGCCGCTTGCCGAGCCATTCGCATTGACATCAGACCGTCCCGCTACGGTAAAGGTCGCGTTGTCGACATTGTACTTAGCACCGGCGTTCTGCGCCGTTATAGCGACGCTCCCTGAAACATACTTGTAGCAGCTGTGCACAGGGTCGGGACCTGTTGGCGAGAATGACGCACTCGACTGCGTGATGAACGTCAAGCCATTCGTGCTAACGCCCGTTCCAGCCGGGACATTATTTGGAAAACCAAAGCCTCCAATACATGTCGTCATGGTAACCGTACCGGCTGCTATATCACCGGTATTCTTCTGTCCCGTCGTCGCCACCTGCTGGCTCGTCGTTTTCTGCTGCTGTTCGGCCTTGGCGGGCACAATATGCTTTGACGCGTCGAGCGCCTGCGCGGCCGTATCGAGCGTCACGTTGAAGTTTGCATTGACGGTACTGGCATTCGTCGAGATGGCGACAGACGCCTTTGGCAGCACGACAGCCGCCAAGACAAAACCCGCGACTAACGCGGCGAGCAAGAGTACTGCCAGGACGAGACGCAAACGAAACCTGTTGAAGTTCGGCACGGCAAGCTTACGATTCTTCTTCGACTTGACCTCGGCAGCGGGCGTCTCATCATCGGTCTCCTCCGCATCGTCATCGGGTAAATCGAGCGTCTCGACACCATCCGCAGGAGCCGCTACGGCCGCGCCGCTCAGTTCGCCGATCGGTTTGTTGCCGGCCTTTTGCGCCGGAAAGCTGTCTTCGTTGTCTTCGTCGATCGCCTCATCCGCGGCACCGCTATTATCAGCGGGCTCTTCAACGGTAGGCACCTCCGGCTTCGATTGTGGCGTCGCTGCGACATGCAAGCCCACCGCAGCCGCAAGCGGCATAAGGTTCGGCTCGGTCGTAATGAGCACGATATGCTTCTTCGCCGCTTCCGCCGTCCGTTTGAGCAGCTTCATGTTCACGATACTCTGAAAAACGCTTGCGCGCTTCGGCAGAACCAGAGCGACAATCTTGGCATTGCTTGCGCGAACTTTATCGATGATCGCTGTTATCTCATCGTCAATGTCAACGTAGATGGTGTCTTTCGTATTTGCAGTCATAATTTATACTCGTAGCATTCTATCAATTTTCTCACGAATCGTCGCTGAACCGCCACCGCGGAATTGCAGCGTATCGGCACCGACTCGCAACAGTCCCATAGCGGTAATGAACGTATGGTCGGTCACTTTGCCCGTTGTATCGGTGATTCCCACGACCTGTTCCGGCCGGATACGCCGTACTGCCGGCTTACGGGTAAACGGTAGCGCACGGTACCAATCAGTTTCTTCGAGCATAGATACAAGCAGGTCGAGGCTAGAACCGCCGCCGCAGAGGTACATCCGGTAGGGCAGGTGGTCGAGCTTCGTAAACTCGCCGAGCGCCAATTCTACGCCGCTTACCCACACGTCAGCCGTACGGCGCAGCGCGTCTTCGATGGCCGGCGCTTTGGAACGCGGCACCTTATCGCTCGATAAGCCAAGCTTCAACTCTTCTGCCTGCTCAAAGCTGACGTTCAACTCGCGCTCGATAGAACGCGTATACGCGCGGCCGCCAATGCCGAACATCTTCGTCCCCTGCACGCCGCCGTCGTTCACGACCGCGATATCCGTCGTACCGCCGCCTACGTCCATCAGGATAGCGCTGAGGTTAGCGTCCGTGCGGTCACCGATGACAGAACGTGCGACGGCGAACGGCTCTGCCGCCACCGCCATAAGATCCAGGTCCAGCTCCTGGGCAGTACGTTCAAGCGCTCCAATGTGGATCATCGGCGCAAACGCCGTATACAGCTGCACGACCACATCTTTGCCCTGAAAGCCGATCGGGTTGTTCACTGGATAGCCATCTATCTCAATGCTCACCAGCGCGCTGTTCACCAGCCGTACTTCTACCGACTTGCCTCCTAGCTCCATGGCTAATTGCCGCTTGGCCTTGGCCTCTGCCCGCTCCTGAACTACCTGGATAATGCGCTCCATCTCGGTAACGTCGAGCGGCTTATCCGGCACCTTGCGGGCTACACGGATAATCGTTGTTGTGCCCTTCACGAGCTCGCCGGCGATGCCAATGATAGCGCGTCGCACGCTCACGCCTGCCTGCTGTTCGGCTTCATTCAGAGCATCATCGCAATTCGCCACGACACCGGCAATATCGGATATCGCGCCGGCCTGCATATCGGTCAATTGCTGATGAGCCCGTCCCACTCCAATGATCTCAATACTTGTAGCATCATCGGCAATCTTACCTACGAGCGCCTTGACGAATTCCGTCCCGATATCGAGAGCTACGATATATTCGTCGCTTGGCGCCTTGGAGGATTTGGTCTTGGAGAGTGCCGATTTAGCGCTTGCGAGAACTGTTTTGGAAGCCTTTTGGGCTATCTCGCGCCCGCGCGACTTCAACAAATCAAGCTTAGGCATATGCAATTTATTCTAGCACAGGCGGCCTGGACAAAACCTTAGTCGGCACGAAATATGCGCTATGATGAAAGTAACGTAATACAAGAAGGGGTTCGCCATGGATGAAATGATGGTCGTAACGACAAATGATTTACCGGGATATGAGGTTGTCGAGGTGTACGGCGAGGTATTCGGGCTGATTGTACGCAGCCGCAACGTCTTCAGCAACTTCGGTGCCAGCCTGCGCACTATTGTCGGCGGCGAGGTCGGCGGCTATACCAAGATGCTGACCAAAAGCCGCAACCAGGCCATGGAGCGCTTGCGCCAGGCAGCAGCCGAGAAAGGCGCCAATGCCGTCCTGATGATGCGTTTCGACAGTGGCGATATTGGCCAAGTCATGAACGAGGTCGCCGCCTATGGCACGGCCGTCAAAGTCGTCAAGAAGAAATAATTACCTCTTTACCCATACTGGCATATCTGTAGAAAATATCCTATTACCATAAGCTTGACAATATAGGTACATTATAGTAATATCCTCTCATTCAGCTGCCTGATGGCTCTGAATGCAAGCGTTCTGCATTTCACAATTGTTGTCTCGTTTTATTCCTGTGCTCTACGCACAAAGGAGAACTGCCTTGAGTCATCCATATATCCCTGGTTACACCTCGTACCCTGCGATCACTGACAACCCAGACGAAGCCCAGACAACTGATTACTACGAAGACGACAGCTTCGATGATTCGGAGGACGATTACTCGGGTAGAGTAAGACAGCGCCCGCAGAGCCCAAAGCTCCGCCATCACCGCCAACCCCGAGCCTCAGAAAACAAACGTCAGCGCTGGTAAGTAATTAGCACACCGCAGAACGCTTCCCAGGGGAAGAGAAAAAGAAAGAAATACGCTGAGCAGCATCCTGCTCTTTGCTTCACCGCAAATCCCGTATATTCAATCTTCTCTCTTCTCCTGGCCCTTTCCCAAGCCCGCGAATACTCACGGTTTTAGGAAACGGCCACAGGATCAGAAGCTTACTGCAATACGGCTTTTATTCTTCGCACGCCAGCACTCGAAGATTCTTCTTTTAGAATCTTGAAATGTTTACCGCCTTCGCTAAGGGCGCCCGTGCGTGTCACGTGCGGGCCACCGCAGATCTCGCGACTAAAGTATTCACCGTCGGGGTCGCCGACCGTGTAGACTTTCACCATCTCGCCGTACTTATCGCCGAAGGCGCCCGAGACGCCTTTAGCCAGCGCTTCCTTCGTATTCTCCTCGCGCCAGCTGACCAGCCAATCTTTGGCAATCTGCTCATTCACGATCTTTTCGACTTCGCCGATCTGTTCCGGCGTCATCTTTTCCGGGTGAGAGAAATCGAATCGGGTACGCTCTGGTGTAATATTGCTGCCGCGTTGAATGACGTGTTTGCCTAGTACATTCTTGAGCGCCTGGTACATCAGATGCGTCGCCGTGTGGTATTTAGTCGTGATTTCGCTATGATCGGCCAGGCCGCCCTTGAACACGCCTTTCGCCGCAGTCTGCGATCGCTCCCGCTGCTCGGCCATTAGACGGTCAAACTCCCTATCGGCATCTGGCGCAACTTCAACGCCCTGTTTAAATGCTTCTTCCTTTGTCAGCTCTACGGGGAAGCCGTACGTGTCATATAGCTTGAATAGGGCTTCCCCGCCAACCGGTCCTTGCGCCAACTTGCCGAACTCGTGTAATCCTTTGCGGAGTGTCTGGCGGAAGAGTTTTTCTTCGCGCGCCAGGATTTCAACTACTTTGTCACGGTTAGTTGCTACCTCCGGATAGTCATTGTGGTACAAGTCGGCAATGACCGGTACGATTTGTTCGAGGAAGTTCTGCTCTATACCTAGGTCAAAGGCAAAGCGAATCGCGCGTCGCAGTAACCGGCGCATCACGTATCCCTGAGTCTTGTTGCTCGGCACGACACCGTCCACCGCCAGGAATGTCGCCACGCGCAGGTGGTCGGCGATTACGCGCATACTCTCGGTATGGCTCTCGTAGTTCTTACCAGAAATTTCCTCGAGCTTCTGAACGATTGGCCACATCAAGCTAATACGAAAGACGTCCGGGTTGTCGATGGCAGCCGCCGCGATACGCTCCAGGCCGGAACCGTGGTCAATATTTTGCTTCGCCAGCGGCTCGAACTTGCCTTCGGCAACTTTGCGGTACGTCATAAAGACGTTGTTGCCGATTTCCATGAAGCGGCCGCAATCACAGTTCGGATGGCAATGCGGGCCCCACTTGGGATCATGCGGTATGCCGAAATCAAAGAACATTTCCGAGTCCGGGCCACACGGATCACCAACCGGCGTAGTGGCAAGACCGGTCTTGCCACGGTTCCACCAGTTCTTGGAATCGTCATAATAGAAGATGTGCTCGCCGGGCTTGATACCGCGCTGGTAGCCGTTTTCCTCGCTACCTATTTCAGCGATTTCAGCCGTGACCCCGCGTTTTTTAAACTCATTCTGCCATGTTTCGGCAGCTTCAGTATCTTGCGGAATACCGGCTTCGGCATCTCCAATAAAACACGATGTGTATAGCCTATTCGGATCAAGGCCTACTACATCTGTCAGGAACTCGAACATCCAGGTAATTTGATCTTTCTTGGTGTAATCGCCGAGGCTCCAGTTGCCAAGCATCTCAAAAAAGGTCGTGTGACGGTTATCCCCGATGTCTTCGATGTCTTGAGCACGAAATGAAGGCTGCGAATCGGCCAAACGCGTACCCCCTGGATGCTCTTGGCCGAGCAAGTACGGTATGAGCGGCTGCATGCCGGAGCCGGTGAACAGCGTTGTCGGGTCGTTCTGCGGCACCAGCGAAGCCCGCGGGATGATGGTATGCCCGCGTTTCTTGAAAAAGTCTAGGTATGCGCTCCGGATCTGTTGTGCGTCCATAAGTGTCTCAATTTATTACAACACAGGCCGGCAGATTGACCTGCTACTTGCAACTATTTGCGAAGCTATTATAACAGATGCCCTAGGATGGCCCGGGCGGCGCACTCGGCGGCATCTTGTCCTTGCGGTATTTTTCGACATCGCGCTCAAGCTTCTTGCGGATGGAGACAAGCTGGCTCCTGCGCCCGAACCAGTAGACCGGGAACATACACAGCAGGGCCACTACGGCCGGTATCCACAGCACCACGACGACTTTCTGCGTGGCTACCACAGTATTCTTGGAGTTGACATCGACAACCGAGTCGCGGTTCTCTGTCGCCGCACCGTTAGACACAGCGACTAGTGTCAGGAAGGCGGAGGCGCCGTGCACATCGGTCGCCTGGACTGTTACTTTGTAAACACCTGCGGTCGTATAGGTGTGGTTAATAGTAACCGCGCCCGGCAGCGCCTGGCTCATCAGCGTATCTTTCGTGGCATCCCCCCAGCTGATACTGAACGCATAGGGGCCATTGCCGCCGGACAACAGTAACGGCCAGCTGAGTTCAGTACCGACATCAGCCGCCCGGCGACCGTAGGTACTGGTCAGCGTTATAAGCTCCCCGAACGGGCCGAGAGTCGAGTTATTGTACGTAACTGTTATCGTGTTAGAGTCCGGGCCGGTCTGTCCGATCGCGTCGTAGACTTTTGCGGTTAGGTCGTTCTGCCCGCTAAACAGGCTAACTTGTATGCTGAAGCTGCCGTCCGTGCACATCACGGCGCCCACCATGACGTTGTTATCGTACACTTCTACGAGCAGATCTTTCGGGCAAATGCCGCCCACCGTCACCGGGGATGATGTAAAGGCAGTGCCGCTAGCCGGCAATGTAACGGTGGCACCTTGCGTTGGCGGCGGCTGCACTTTGGTCGCCGACAAGCCGTACGAGTTCGCGCCGGGCGGCGGGGTTGGTAACGGGGTAATAGCAGATACGGCGGGGGCCGCGAACACCATCACGCCTAGACCGCAGAGGGCACTCAGCAGTAAAACGTTCCGGATATCTTTTCTGGCCAGCATTGCCTTTCGTCCACCTCACCTTCACCTTACCCGCTAGAGGCCGCGGGGCGGCGCAGGTCTACCTACGCCCAGTCAGCCTGTTATTTCCTCCGTATGGGCTTGCCGTACAGCATGCGGCGAACCTTGCGTACCGCCCACCAGATAGCCAGCGTAAGCAAAAGCACGAACACGAAGAACAGGCCGATAAACCACCATGGCAGATACCAGAACGACGCCGTTCCGGATAGCTGCCGCGTGGGGTTGCCGTTCTGCCCGTAGAATATGCTCAATGTCGCGGTATAGCGGCCTGGCAATAGGCCAGGTGAGGTGCAAACATTGGATGTTCCCTGCGTACCGTTTATGACGACACTTTGCTTTTCGGCCTGAATACAGGTGGTAAACACACGGGACTGACCCAACAGTACCAGCGACGAGTTGGCATTGACGTTGCTGATCTGGATTGGCTTGTTCCCGAACATATAGTTCATAACTATACCGCCGCTCGGCGATTCCGCTACGTTACCGTTGTTCTTCAGGGTGTATGCCATCTGCTGCGGCATGTGGGTAGCGATGTTTATATAGTTACCGCCAGTGGTATTCGCGTTCGACTGGTAGGCCCCAAACTGCTGCAGCTGCAGGTCCTCGTGCGCCAGGCCGGAGACGGTCACGAACATGAGCGTCACGCCGGAGGCGTTCAGGCCAACGTTGCCGCCATTACCACCCGTAGCAGAGTACTCTATTGCACTATAGTAACTGCCGGCACCCAGGTTGGCCGGGATCTTGACGCTATATGATATTTCACGCGTCTGGCCGGCCGGCACAACTATCGAGTTCGGGATGGTTATATATGGCTTCAGGGACCAGGTAGTCTGCGGATCATTTTTGCCGAGCATCAGCTTCGGCGTGCCGCTGCTGTCCAGGAAAGTAAAATCAACGACCTGTATGGCTACTTGCAGGTCGGCATGGGTGTCGAGGTTACCAATGGATAGTTTGTCGTTGACGCCCTTGCCGGGGTCAATCGCCAGGTTCTTCCGCGGCGTGATACTTAGGCCGGTAGACGAGTAGCTGGCGGCGGAAGCAGACGTACCATAGAATACGGCACCTAATACCATTACAACAATGCTCAGCGAGCATAGGATGCGTTTCATAAACACTACTTACCCTCTGTCTTCTTTAATGTTAAGCATATTGTAGCATCAGAACCGGCCGCTACATATGAATGTTAACGTTGTTGTATATACACCAGCCGGCAGGTTATCTGACGAGTTTACTATATAGCTGATAGTATACCGTCTCCCCAGGCTGACGTGAGGCGCAGAGGCCACGACCGTACCATCCTGATATTCGTATTCATTCGGGATGGCGTAGTTGGGGCCAATCTGGAAGCCGGAGTCAGGTGATCCGTCAGGATTGAGGCCCACGAGCGGCGCGGTGTTGGCCACGAGGTTGATGCCGAACTGGTTCGTGCCCGGCACGCTAACTGTTGGTATACCGAGAGCCGGTATGCTGTGCGTTCCGGCAAAGAGCGTCGGACCATTCACGGTTACTACGTAGCCGTTCGTCGCGTTCGTACTTACCGCTATCTGTGACTGCGCCGTCAGCGGCTGTGTGGACAGTAACTCCCCCAGGTCCGAGTAGTTGCCACCGCTATCATCCAGACAGTCGCTGGAGACCTGCTGAGCCAGGCAGAAAATCAGTATTGGCGGCACTTGGGTCTCTACCGTAATGCCAGGCGTCGCCTCGGACACGACCGAGCCAAGGTCTATAAGCGTACCCGAGGCATCCGTGCTGGCATAGTCGCTCAACCGGATCGCAAACGACTGTGAAGTATCCGAGGGATTGACGACACCCGTAAATGTGTACGTTGAGGTCTCGCTGCCCACTACCGCTGGCGGCCGCGACAGTAGCAAATGACTTGCCGACAGCGTCGTAAGGCTAAAGCCCGTCTCGCCTGTCTGCGCGCTCAGCGTGGCGTTGGACACATCCAGGCCCGCGGGCGCGACGCACGGGTCAGTCGGGATCGGGTCGTAGCAGAACAGCATATCAAGCGACCCGACCGCCGTCAGACTGTTGTACTGCAGGGTAATGGTATAGGTAGTGGTTGCGCCCGGCTCGCTATTGTTGATCAGCAGGCTGCGGTCTATGAACCGCGTCACCGCCGCCGACTGCCCGCTGCACAGGATCAGCATCAGCAGCAACGACACGGCAGCTTCCAGCTGCGCCACCCGGTGCCCGTGAGTCAACTTTATGAGTACCCACATGATACGTACCATTGTAGAGCATGCGCTCGGATCTTATAGCAAATAGCCCGGAATATACTCCGAGCTATTTGTACCAATGTACTCTAAGCGCGTTACTGCACTGCAAACGCGACTTAGTACTCTGGGGCTGCGAGGTAGTTGATCTTGGTCGTGTAGATACCTGCAGGGGTGGTCGCGGCGATGTCAGCCACGTAGCGCATCTTGCCAGTCGCGCAGTCCACGACTTGCGTGTTTTCGGACGCGATCGGTACCGGAGTGGTATTCGCACTCGCATTGAAAGCGAATTGCGCAGCAGACGTAAGCGCACCTGATGCGTGCCCATAACTGGGCGTCGCATTCAGCGGAGACAGGGTTGGGTCGTGCCAGTAGTCAATAGGATCACTTGTGTGGGACGCGACCTCAGTCACGAAGGCTGAATCTAGTGCGTCGCCATCAGTGTCAATGCCCAAGCCGAATTGCTCCGTACCGGCGAGAGGAGCTACTGAAGCGTCAGTAACAGCGTTATCGCTCAGTGGCGCGATGGCGTTATTCTCGGTATTGTGCAGGGTAGCACCAGAGTAGTACACTGTACCACCATTCGCGGAGTTGCTGGAGAGCCGCCAGTAGGAGAACCCGTCGTAAGGCGTCGTGGTCGACAGCGAGTTTTCCAAGGTAGAATTACCCAAGGCAATCGTGTTCGCGGCAGCCGAGGAACCAGGCACAGCAGGCAGGATGTGCTCGCATTGGCCATGTGGATGCCCTAAGACAGCTTCGGTCAGCGTATCGGGGTCAACAGTACCGACAGAGAAGTCCATTGTTTCTAGGACCTTCGTCTGAATCTCGATGGAGTTGTTCATGACGTTCGCCACTGTCACGCCGCCATCGATGACGTTCTGCTTACAGGCAGAGGTACCGGTACCATCGGTATATGTACCGTCCGGATTACAATCTGCGTTGTGCGGATAATTATCACGGAACTCTTGGTAGCCGTCACTGTTGTAATCGTTGATCTTTACGTAGAACGCACCGCTACCGGGGTTAGTAATGTAGTTGGTAGCCGAGGCGGAGAAGACAACCTTTATCGGCTCGCCGGCTGTCGGCGAGACGCCGGTAGCATTGGTGAGCGTAATGAAGTTGTTCTTGCCGGTGAGGGGATCAGTACTATCTTCCAGGTTAGAGGCAGCCATCGACCAGCCGGATGACGCCACACCATTGAGGTAAATCTCAAAGTCAGTGCCTTCAACAGGGCTCGATGTCACGACGTTTAAGTCGCTATGCGATGAGTCGTCATTTCTTGGCGGCCCGACGGCATCGTCGCCCGGAGCCTGACATTCACCGGCCGCTCCAGTACAGTACTGGAAGGTAAAGGCCTTGACCGGTACGCCGGTGGCTGTGCTATCCGTACTTGTCTTAAAGGTGAAGGTTTCACCGGTCTTCTGTCCGTTCGCACCGCTTCCCGGAGGAGCATATAGCGCGTTACCCGACCCGTCCAGGTAGTCCCATCCTGGCGACGAGCTGGTGAGCAGCAAGGTGCGCTCTGTCAGCGGATTGAGCGCGTCCGCCATGGTCACACCCGGCAGGATTGCGCCTGCAGCGAGAATCGACACCATTGTAACAGCCGCGGAAAACGCAGCTGCACGGCCGACCGCTTCCTTTAGCTTTTGTTTGTACATTTGTTTTGTCTCCTTTTTATGTGCAGTTTGTATGACCGGAGTTTAGCATAAGCAAATCGGGCACACAAGTAGGACTCGCTTCCACTTATCCACAGGTCAGCAAGCTATGAATTGCAGTGTCCAATTCAAGTACAGGCGAACGGCTGTTCGTCTATACCAGGTACGTTCTAAACGAAACTCAGCCAACTGAGCACTTTGGGCTTAGTTCCAGGTAAAATTCCCCAGCCCATAGATAGTACCGCCAGTAGTGTAGGAGATGTAGTCGAACCATATGGCGTCATCGGGGCCAAGCGCAATGCCGGGGTTGGCGTAGAGA